>FWPV01000041.1_pt1 | contig 474017 bp, 428 predicted proteins | sample 2228371 | NCBI WGS metagenome assembly FWPV01 (sample SAMEA103939776, study PRJEB20133) | metagenome | reverse complement strand
TTGAGGGGATCTGTCCCTAGTACGAGAGGACCGGGATGGACGAACCTCTGGTGTACCAGTTGTCCCGCCAGGGGCACCGCTGGGTAGCTATGTTCGGAAGGGATAACCGCTGAAAGCATCTAAGCGGGAAGCCCACCCCAAGATAAGAGTTCCCCTGTCCCGCTTCGGCGGGACGCTGAAGGCCCCTCGTAGACCACGAGGTTGATAGGCCGGGTGTGGAAGTCCGGTAACGGATGAAGCTGACCGGTACTAATAGGCCGTGAGGCTTGACCATCCCTTTCCCAAAGGAAAAACCCAAGCCGACCCCCGCCACAGCGCGTTGACCCCTGTTCAGAACTGAATCCCCCCTTGGGCCGGTGACTCAAGCGAGGAGGAAACACCCGTTCCCATCCCGAACACGGAAGTTAAGCTCCTCTGCGCCGATGGTACTGCGCGGGCGACCGCGTGGGAGAGTAGGGCGTCGCCGGTCCATCTCCATAGGAAGCCCCCCGGGTGCCCTACATCCAGCCCGGGGGGCTTTTGTTTTTGACGGAGGTTGATCTTTGGGCTTTCAGGTGATTAGAATAACCAAGACGCGAAAACGGAGTGCCGCTTTCAGGAGGAAAGGTACCGCGATCATGATAGAGCTTTTGGATCTCAACGATTTCTTTGCCCGGACTTCCGACGACCTCTTCTACGTGGGATTTCTCAAAACCAAGGAAGCGTGGATGCCGCTTTGCTTCGTCAGTGAACCGGAGCGCAACTCCTTCCTGGACACGCTCTACGTTTCGCGGTCACAGCCTCCCCTTCGAGCGTTGCTCAATCGCTATGTGGGCCGGGTGGACGGGATCGAGGAGACTTTCATCCAGTATCTTCTTCCCGAAGAGATCCGGAACTTGATCGATCGCTACGGATTGGAGAGGATCGCCGTGGTTCATTCCGAAGGCCTCGAGGATGGCTGCGGCTGCGGCTGCGGTTGCAGCGGTTGACGCGGCGCTTCCTTTCGGCGGGACAGTCCAGCATGGCACAGATTGTATACAGCCATCCCAGTGCGAGCAAGTACAGGTTCCACGTCTTCACGGACCTGGATTTCTGGGACGCTCGAAGGATTCTCAAGGACGTGGCCTTGGTGAAGCGGAATTTCGGCCATAGCCCGCCCGGAGACTCCTATCCCACCCAAGTGGTGTCGCAGGATGCCGGTCGAATCCTCGCCGCCGTCATTGAGCGGAGGCTCAGAAAGGCCATCGCTTCCCCTCCCCGGCACGTGATCGTACGATCCATCCTCATGGACGGTTATTTCGAGTTCGACCCGTTGCTCTATTATCCCGGCCGGTGGGACGTGGAGAGAATGCTTCGTTTCACGTGGTGGCGGATCCCTTTGGATCAGAGTCTGCTCAGTAATCCGTACTATACGGCGCGGGTGTTCTGGGTCGAAGGGAAAATCCGAATCGAGCGGGAGACGCGGGCGGCCAAACACGATCCGGTGATCCGCACAAGGAGGGACGCCAGGAAGTATCTGGTCGTCCCCAGTTGCTTCTGACGGGAGGTGTCCCCGGCCCCGGCGTTCTGGGGTTCTGCCGTGGCAGGACTCCGGGGTGAGAGCCGGGTCCGCACCCGAGTTTCGCCCCTTGCCTCCAGGAAATCAAAACGAGTTGACATTTCTTTGTGAATCTTCTATCCATGGAGACCACACGCTAAGAGGGCCTTGTCCGCATCGCGGGCACGCTCTCATGCCAGCGATTGCCATCCGGAAATTGAAGGGCCTCTCTTTCGTCGGCTGAGCACGCATGAGCAGTGACCACACTCGCCACTCAGAACAATGCTCGCTAGCAAAACCATCCATGATGTCTTTCGTTGTCGTTTTCGAAGTTGCCGCTGAGTGGGCGGGTCTGTTCCGGCGGGGTTTGGCCGGTGAACTTTTGGGAAAAAAGGCGTAGGGGATCCCCTCATCGGACGGACCGATGCGGCAAGGGGACATTTGCCTTTTGAGGTTGACGGTCGGTTCTGGACCGCCTCTGCTTGAACCGTTCGCGACGTTCGGCAAGGACCTATGGGAAAGGGGATTTGAGGGGTGTCAAATGAAAAAAAGCACAAATCTGAAAGGAGGTATGAGCCTTGGCCTTTGAACTGATCAAACAAAAATACACAGGGAGCATTCGGAAGGTCACCCTTGGATTGGGTGACAAAGCGGTCACCGTGGGTGGGCGCAGCGCTTTTCCTTTTTACAACTTTGAGGGAGAGATGCCGCATCCTCCTAGGATTGCCATGGAAATCTGGGACAAGGATCCTTCGGCGGAGTGGTCCGATGCCGCCAAAGAGCCGTTCAAGGATGTGCTTGCCGATCCGGTAGCCTGGGCGAAGAAGTGCGTCGACGATTACGGCGCCGAAATCATCGTGATTCAAACCAAGAGCGCGGATCCCAACGCCGACAACAAGCCGGCTCAGGAAGTCGCTGCGGTGGTGAAGAAGGTGGTCGAGAACGTGGCGGTTCCGGTTGTTGTCTGGGGGACGGCCAACCACGAAAAGGACACGGAAGTGATGCGTGCCGTGGCGGAAGCATGTGCCGGAAAGCACCTGGCCCTGGCACCCGTGGAAGAGGGCGATTACAAGCAGATCGGTGCGGCGTGTCTGGGATATGGACACACGGTGGTTGCTTCGTCGCCCATCGATGTCAACCTGGCCAAGCAGCTGAACATCCTGCTCGGGAACCTGGGTGTCAAGCCGGAAAACATCATCATTGATCCGACCACGGGCGGGCTGGGCTACGGGCTCGAATACACCTATTCGGTCATGGAAAGAATCATGCAAGCGGCTCTCACGCAGCAGGACGAGAAGCTGCAGCAGCCGATCATCTGCAATCTGGCCAACGAAGTCTGGAAGAGCAAGGAAGCCAACCTGACGGCCGACGAAGCCCCGGACCTGGGGGATCCGAAGAAGCGCGGCGTGATGATGGAAGCCCTGACGGCCGTCGACCTTCTCTTGGCCGGTGCCGACGTGGTGGTGATGCGCCATCCCGATGCGGTGAAACTGGTGAAAGGCTTCATCGCGCAAATGCTCTAGGCGCCCCCGGAAGGCATCGGAAGTACGAGTCATCCTGGCAACCGTAGAATCATCGCCCCCATGAAGGGGGAGACGAGGTGCAATCATGGCGGAAGAGAAGAAGGCGAAGCAGTACAATTTCCGGGATTTTTCGACGTGTGAAGCGACGATCCAGATGCTTCAGAAGGCGGCGGCCGACGGCGTGGAGACGGCGTTTCAGCGGGCGGCGGAGATGAAGGCGTGCCCGATCGGTGCGGATTCGGCCTGCTGCAAGCATTGTTTCATGGGTCCGTGCCGTTTGAACCCCAAGGATCCGTATGCGAAGGTGGGGGTGTGCGGGGCGACCATCGACACCATTGCGGCGCGGAACTTTGCGCGGATGGTGGCGTCGGGGTGTTCGGCGCACACGGACCACGGGATGACCATGCTGGATGTGTTCCGGGAGGTGGTGAACGGGAAGATCGCCGACTACAAGATCAAAGACGAGGAGAAGCTCCGGGACGTGGCGGCGAGCATCGGGATCGAGACGGCGGGCCGGGAGGTGAAGGAGATCGCCTTGGATCTCTATCACGAGCTGGAGCGGACCTACACGCAGGTGGAAGGTGAGATTCCGTTCGCCAAGCGGGTGCCGCCGAAGACGCTGGAGACCTGGCGGAAGTTGGGGATCGTTCCGCGGGGGTCCATGCGCGAGATCATGGAGATCATGCACCGGACCCACATGGGGGTGGACCAGGACTACGAAAACATCGTGAAGCAGTGTTCGCGGACGGCGCTCGCCGACGGCTGGGGCGGTTCGATGGTGGCCACCGAGATTTCGGACATCCTTTTCGGGACGCCGAAGCCGTTGGTGGCGGGCGTGAACATGGGGTTTTTGAAGGAAGACCACGTGAACATCATCGTGCACGGCCACGAACCGAACCTGTTCGAGTCCATGATCGATTCGGTCAACGACCCGGCGCTCGTGGAGAAGGCGAAGGAAGCGGGGGCCGCGGGGATCCAGCTTGTGGGGATGTGCTGCTCGGGGGCGGAGGTGTTGAGCCGCCACGGGGTGCCGCATGCGGGGAACTTCATGAGCACGGAAGCCATCATCGCCACGGGGGCGGTGGATGCCATGGCGGTGGACGTCCAGTGCATCAAGCAGGCGCTTCCGACCATGGCCAAGTGCTACGGGACGAAGTTTTTCACCACCAATCCGCGGGCGAAGATCGAAGGGGCGGAACACATCGAATTCCATGAAGACACGCCGCGTTCGTGCACCAACAAGGTGGTGCAGCTGGCCATCGAGCGGTACAAGAACCGGCCCGGGCGGGTGGTGATCCCGCAGCGGCGTGACATGGGGATCCACGGGTTTTCGCACGAATACATCAACTACATGCTGGGCGGGAGCTTCCGTGGTTCTTACGTGCCCCTCAATGAAAACATCGTCAACGGCCGCATCCGGGGGGTCGCGGGGGTTGTGGGCTGCACCAACCCGCGGGTGAAGCAGGACTACGTGCACGTGGAACTGGTCAAGGAACTGATCCGTAACAACGTGCTGGTGGTGCAGACGGGCTGCTCGCAGATCGCCCTGGCCAAGGCGGGCCTCATGAAACCCGATGCGGCGGTGCTGGCCGGCGACGGCTTGGCGGAAGTGTGCGAGACGGTGGGGATGCCGCCGGTTCTGGGGCTGGGCTCCTGCGTGGACAACAGCCGGATCCTCATCGCCTGCGCCGAGATGGTCCGCACCGGCGGGCTGGGCGAAAGCATCGCGGATCTTCCGGTTGCGGGCGCGGCCCCCGAGTACATGAGCGAGAAGGCCATCAGCATCGGCCAGTATTTCGTGGCCTCGGGGGTGTACACGGTCTTCGGCGTGACCTTCCCCACCATCGAAGGGACGAAGTTCCACAAGCTCCTCTTCGAAGGCCTGGAAGAACTGGGCTGCGGCAAGTGGGGCTTTGCGGAAGATCCCATCGAAATGGCTCACCTCATGATCTCGCACATCGACAAAAAGCGCGAAGCCCTCGGCATCTTGGGCGAACGTGAACGGAAGCTCTTCGGCATGGAAGACCGGCGCGCCATGGAGGTGTAAAAGCTTGTCCGAGGCGCGCGTTCACTCCTTGCGGTGGAAAGATGGGGGCGGGTGGCCGACCCGCCCCTTTTGTGAGCCCTTGGCCGTGCCCGCTCAGGCGTGAACTCCACAGCGCGGACAGCGCCGACTTGTTGATGCCGGTCAACCTCGGTGCCTTCCGCCCCGCCTGTTTTGAGCCCCTCCAACCGCGGTACCGCCCCGTCTTCAATCGGCTGAAGGCTTGGCAGAGGCCTTCTCCCGGTCGAATCGCCGGATCATCTCCCGAACGAACGTCAATCCGTCCTTCACCGCTCCCGGGTCGGTGCCGGGTTTGAGCTCCAAGATGCCCGGGCGGTCGGCGGTAAGGTGCGGCCCGAGGGGATTCAGGTCGATTTCGCCCGTTCCGGGCGGCAGGTGGTCGCTTCGGCCGCGTGCGTCGTGCAGGTGCAGGCCCAGGAGTCGGTCTTTGTGGCGCTCGACAAGCGCATCCGCACCGGCGATCCCAAGGAGCCGCTGCAGGTGGGCGTGCCCCGTGTCGTGCCAGTAGCCCAGCGGCGCGCCGGCGAACTCGTGGAAGATCACGGAAAAATCGCCGGCACCGGGCAGTTCGTGGTAGCTCGCTCGATTTTCGAGTCCCAAACGAACACCGTGCCGCTCCGCCGCCCGCAGCAGTCGATCCAGGCTCCAAAGCAGCGCATCCAGATGGGGCCCTTTCCGGGATTCCCGCTCGGCGAGCTTGCCTTCAAGCACCTCTTGAAAGCATTCGGAAGCTTCCCCGAATCCCTCCAGCAGATCCATAAGCCTGTCGGTTTCGGGATCCATGGCCACCTTGCCGCAGTGAAGCACCACCACGGGGGCCTCCAGTTCGTGGGCGTGCTCGAGGGTCCGGACGGTCCAGCGAACGGCCCGTTCCCGTCCTTCCCGCTCGAGGCTCGAGAGGAGAAAAAGATCACCGCTCGCCCGTGATCGAGGAATCCCCGGCGGAATGGGGCAAAAATTGTGGAGACTCGAAACGTGAAGCCCGGACCGTCGGATTTCCTTTGTGAGCCGCCGAAACACCGGATCGGGTATCCGATAGTCCAGCTCCACGCAGTCGACGGCAAACCGTTCCATCTGCCGTAGCAGATCCAAGCCATCGTCCGTTTTTTCCGAAACCCACGAAGTGGAAAGCCCGATCATCGCTCTCGCGTCCCATCGTGTCCGTGAACGCTTCACCGGGAAAGATCGAACACCGCCCAGACCGGAGTGTGATCGCTCGGCTTTTCCCTTCCCCGCGGTTCGACGTCCACTCCGCAGTCGACGGCGGCTTCCGCGAGCGCTTGCGTCGCGAACACATGGTCGAGGCGCCATCCCAGATTGCGTTCAAAGCTCTTGGGCAGTCGGTAGTCCCAAAAAGTGAATTGCCGCACTTCGGGGTGGAATTTCCGAAACAGGTCCTCCAGGCCCCATGCCGTTACATCGGCGAGGACCGCTCGCTCTTCGGGATGAAAGCCGACCTCGCCTTCGAGCCGTTTCGGGTCGAAGACATCCAGGGGTTCCGGTGCCACGTTGATGTCGCCGGTCCAGAGGAGTCGCTCGCCGGGATCGAAATGGTCTTCAAACCAACTTCTCAGCTCCTTGAGAAAACCCAGTTTGAACTGAAACGCGGGATCTTCAGGCGATCGCCCCTGGGGCACGTAGGTGTTCACCACCCAGACTCCGTTCATCAAGGCAGCCAGAAACCGGGCCTCGCGGTCGATCACATCACGGCCGGTTTCCGATCGGATTTCTTCAGGGGCGTCACGGAAAAGGAGCGCGACGCCGTTGAAGGACTTCTGGCCCCGAACGGCGGCCCGGTACCCGACGGCTTCGAAATCCTTGAAAGGAAAATCTTTCTCCTGGCACTTGATTTCCTGAAGACACAAGACGGCCGGGGCTTCCTTCTGAAGCCAATCCAAGACGACGGGGAGCCTCGCCCGGATGCCGTTCACATTGAACGTCGCCATCTTCCAGCGCATCCAAACCTCCGTGGTGAGCACTCAAACCATGAACAGCCTCGTGACACCCAGCTAACATCTTCCAGTATCTCCACGGGGCCCATCTTGGGCAAGTCATTCCAAGGCTGTTGAAAATACTCTGGCGTCACCGGCGTCGTAGGCCGACTTCACGATTTCCGCGGGATGACGCACCGAGTAGCTCGTAAACTGTTCAAACTGGATGCGGCAGCTGAGGCAATCGGTGATCAGCTGCTCCGGGCGCAACTCTTCGATCTTTTCCAGAAGCGGTCGCGCCATGGCCGCAGAGGTCTCGTGAAATTCCTTTTTGAATCCCATGATTCCCGCCATGCCGCAGCACGTGAAACTTCCTTTCACGCTTTCCAGCTGGACACCGGGAATGCATCTCAGAATGGCCGCATAAGGCTGCCCGATTTTTTGCTCCCGCTGATGGCAAGGCGGATAGTAAACGATCCGCTTGGGAATGGAGCCGAAGGCGGTGTTCAGCTCACCTCGCCGAAGGAGATGAGCGAGATATTCGCCCAGATCGAATGTGCGAGCGCTCACGGCCAGGCGCTTTTTCATGTCGATCCCGGCGAAATAGCCGGTGTGCACCAAAAGGTTCCGTTCCACGGCCTCGCGGACCATCCTCTGGTCTGCCGGCCGGAACGCTTCCGGCACTGAGGGCCCGTTGCGCGCACCTTGGACGGAACCCGTCCCTCCGAGTTTCACCGAAGCCGGAACGCCGTCCAAGAGGATCTGCTTGAAGAAAAATCCACACGTGGGGCACGAACAGATGATGTCACAGCCCTTTTGAAGGAAAATCCAAAGGATTTCCAGATTCTCTTCCACAAGCGCCAGGGTTGTCTGACGATCGCCTTCCAGAAGTGGCGGCATGCCGCAGCATTTCAGTTCCGGAACCGTTACCGAAATGCCGTTTCGCCGAAAAACCGCCACCACCGCTTTGGGCACTTCGGGAAAGAGGAATTGGCCTGTACAGCCGGCAAAGAAAACCACCTTCCTTCCCGGAACGTCGTTCGGCTTTCGAAGGCCGTTCCGTTCCGCCCAATCGGCGAAGGATTCGTCCGGAATCTCGGGCAACTTCCGTTCGGGATGGATCTGCGCCAGTCGTTTCAGAAGCCGCGAGCATCTGCCGTTCTTGAGGACTTTTGATACAAGCCGCGGGAAGGCGCCGCACCATTTGCCCACGCGCTCTACGTCCTCAAGCAGGCGGACGGCGGGTTTGAGCCCGTCCCGGCGGATGAAGGCCTCCTTGGCCTTCATGATGCCCAACCGCACGCTGGGACAGGGACACAGTCCGCAAAGGTTGCAACGCTCCACCAAGCGTTTCAGAGCTTCCGAGGCGATTCGCCGCCGGCCCTCCTTTTCCCGGTCGTAAAGCCGGTAGAGTTCCGGGAAGACTTGGCAGGGGGTCCCGTCCATCAGGTAGCGGCAGATGTCGCAGTCGGCACATTCTGCGATCACGTCACGGATCAGAGCTTCTGGTGTGGCGTCCTTCATGAAGCGCGTCTTTCCCGGGATCTGCTCCCGTCGCCTCGGACGAGGTCTCGCGGAATCCTCTCCGTCGCCATGGAGACGCTTCCTTGGCCGAAGCACTTGGAAGCGACCTCAACACCGATCAGAGATCCCACTCGAAGTCGGCCAGATAGGCTTCCAACGCCTGGCGGTTTTCTTCTGCAAGGGGCGGACAATCGGCGGGAACCTTTCCTCCGTCGGCCACTTGGACCGCGAAAACCATGCACGTCGCAAAACCGCATTCCCCACAGTTGGTCTTCGGTAGCTGCTTGAGAATTTGAAAAACCTGCGGTTTTTTGGCGACTTCAAACTTGGGCGTGATTTCCCACCGCCGCTCCCACGTCTCATTGATTTCATGCTTCAGCCATTCGAGGATTCTGTCGGCTTCTTCCGGTTCTTTGAGCGCGTTGATGGCGATTTGCCGGGGGTGAACCGTGATGAGCTTTCCGTGGGCTTTGAAAGTCACCGACGGGGGTTCGCGGGTAAACTGGCTTCCGCCGAGAGAGGCGTTGAGGTAAGGGATGACTTCCCCGACGTCTTCTTCGAGATGAGCGATGCAATGAAGCGACTGGAAACGGGGGTTGCACTCGGGCCGAAAGACCTCCTTGCGATAGCTTCTGAGCAGCATGGAAGCACCTCCTTTCCACGGACCGGCAAGGGTCCGCTGCCGTTTCCCGGCGCACGCGCCTTGCGAGCGTGGCGCCGGTTTGAACCCAAGACTTCATCGCCCTGATAGCGGCCACCGCTCGGCCCTCTTCGGTCGGCGGCGCAGCCGGTTCCCTCTCTCCGAAGGCTCCCCCCAAACCGCTGTCGCACCTGGCGGCTTCCAGCTCTCGATCCACGGTTCAACCGCAACAGGAACCGATCCCTTCGGCAGCCATGGCCTCCGCAGCAAGGACCCGGCATGCCTCTTTCACCGCTCCCTTCACCCGGTCGATGATCTCCCGGTCCAGATCGAAATTCTTGTTCTTCTGGATGCCGCCGAAACCTTCCCGGGTGAGTTCCACGGCCACCTGGTTGGAAAGCTGACCCACGTTGGAGCCACCCGAACAGGCAAGAATCATGACGTTTCCACCGGCACGCTGCGGCACCGCGCAACAGTTTTGACCCATGACGGTCTCTCCTTTCACCCGAACCGAAACCTTCGAAACAACGAATCGCCATCACCTCGTTCGTTCGAGGTGCTTTCAAGAAATCCCGAAGGGTTGGGGAAGTCCCCCTCCCTGGCGATCTGCCATTCCGTGATCCCGCCGCAACACTCCAGCGACATCACGTGAAACGATTGCGGCGAGATCCGACCGGACCGATCGAATCCTCGGCCGCCTGCAAAGCGTTACTTGTTGATCCAGGCAAGGACTTCGTCTTTGCTCGGGATTTTCCCGACCGATTTCACTTCCCCGTCGATCACCACCGCGGGCGTTCCAAAGACCCCGTAGCTGGCGATATCGAGCGCGTTCTTGACTTTTTCGATGTTCGCCTCGACGCCCGCTTCTTTCAGCGCTTCACGAACCGTCGCTTCGGTCTTTTCGCACTTCGGGCATCCCGGGCCCAAGATCTTCACATCCATCCGTTTCCTCCCTTTCCACTTTGACGGCGCCTTTCGGCGCTCACCGCGCAGTCTCCCACCTTGGTCTACCAGAACGCCGCGCCTCCAGAACCAAGGTTCGAATCCTTTCCTTGGGAGGCACCACCCCCCACCGAGACCACCTTTCGGTTCGGCCAATGTATTGTCACATATCAATATAATGGACGATCCATCTTGTCAACTCCCGGCGCTGCGTTTCCTTCGCGAAGCCCCCAGGAGCCCCCAAGGTGCGTCGACCGCTTGAATGGGGGTGGGGGAGGGAGATCGGCTTCCTCGCGTCGCCCCAGCCCGCTCCCCCGTCGCCGAAAAGAAGCTTGACAGGGCTTTCGTGTATTGCTATCTAGGCATATAAGAAATCATGCAACGCCGTTTTGCGGGTCAGCTGACACCAGCACTGACCGGCCCGCTGCAGGCCGAGAGTCCACTCGAAAGGAGAAGGTTCCGTGGCTCGTACCCAAGTATCCGGTGAAGCCGTCGGACAGCGAGCGATCCAAGGCGTGACGCTCGAAGAACCGGAAAATCAGATCGACTGGCGGGACATCTGGAAGCCTCTGGCGCTGCTGACCGGTGCCTTCCTGATTCTCTTCTGGGTCCCCATCGAAAGCGAGCGGGTGAGGGGCGCCGTCTTGGAATCCTTGGCGCTCGCCAAGTGGTACGCCCAGGAACACGTGCTGCTGTGTCTGATTCCGGCGCTTTTCATCGCGGGCGCCATCGGCTGCTTTGTTTCCCAGGCCGCCGTGATGAAGTACCTGGGCGCCGGAGCCCAAAAGATCCTGGCGTACGGGGTGGCGTCCGTTTCAGGGACCATCCTTGCGGTCTGCTCCTGCACCGTACTTCCGCTTTTTGCGGGCATCTGGAAGCGGGGGGCCGGCTTGGGACCTGCCATCGCCTTCCTCTATTCCGGCCCCGCCATCAACATCCTGGCCGTGGTGCTCACGGCCCGGATCCTCGGGCCGGAACTGGGCATCGCCCGAGCCGTCGGGGCCGTTTTGTTCAGTGTCGTCATCGGCCTCGCCATGCATTTCATCTACCGAAAAGAAGAGCAGGCCAAGGCGCTCGCGGCGCTCCACATGCCGGAACCCGAAGTGGAACGACCGCTCTGGCAAAACGTCGTCTATTTCGCTTCCATGGTGGCGATTCTCATTTTCGCCACCTGGGGCGAACCGTCGGAACCTGTCGGATTTTGGCACGCCGTCTTCCAGGTAAAATGGTGGCTCACCGGCGCCGCGGCCCTTGTCTTCGGGGCGATCCTGGTGCGGTGGTTCCGGGTTCGAGCGGCGAAGATGGTTCTTTCCGCCACCGCAGTGGCCGTGCTCGCTTTTCTCTTCCCGGAGCAGCCCCTCATCGCCTTTTCCGCGGGAATCGTCGCCGTAACCCTGCTGCTCACGACCACCCGGGGCGAAACCCAGAGCTGGTTCCTTTCCACTTGGGAATTCACGCGCCAGATCATGCCGCTTCTTCTCGGCGGCGTTCTGGTGGCGGGATTGCTTCTTGGACGACCGGGCTACGAAGGGCTGATTCCTTCCCGCTGGGTGGAAGGCTGGGTGGGCGGCAATTCCCTCCAGGCCAACTTTTTCTCAGCGCTGGTCGGCGCGTTCATGTATTTCGCCACGCTCACCGAAGTGCCGATCCTTCAGGGGCTGCTCGGCGCCGGCATGGGAAAAGGCCCGGCTCTTGCGCTCCTTCTCGCCGGCCCCGCCCTCAGCCTCCCCAACATGCTCGTCATCCGGAGCGTCATGGGGACGCAGAAGACCGCGGTTTTTGTCGTTCTGGTGGTTCTGATGTCGACTCTCTGCGGGCTGATCTTCGGGTCGTTTTTCGGCTGAAAGGACCTGGGCGGCGTGCGCCCGTCCGGCGCCCGGCCGCGAGGACGATGCTGCCTGGAGGTCTCGGGAGCAAGATTAGGGGGCTCTTGCCGAACGGTATCGGAAGTTCTTCCCCGTGGTTATTTTACCTCCAAAAGACTGATCCTCAACTCGGGGAAACGCGACCTCCCCGAATGGACTCACGGAGGCAACCACGATGAAAACCGTTTCGGAAACCGTTCGAAGACGCATTGAAATGCAGGGGTTCGCGTGCCTTTCCGACCGGAGGCTGGCGGAAGTTGCGGTCTGGCTCAAATTCTCGCCCGCCGTGTGCGTGCTCTGGGCGGCCATCGGGACCTTCATGGGATCGGCGACCGTGATCTGGGCGCTCGTCCCGTTTGCCGCCCTGGGAGTCGTACTGCCGGTACACCCCTTTGACCTCATTTACAACTACGGCATTCGACACCTCACCGGTACGGCTCCAATCCCCAGATACAACGCTCCCCGGCGGTTTGCCTGTGCCGTGGCGTCGCTCTGGCTTGGGGTCACGGGTTGGGCCTTGTACACAGGGGCCGGTACGTTGGGCACCGTCCTTGGAGGGCTCTTCGTCGTGACGGCGTCGATCCCGGTGGCCACCGATTTTTGCGTCCCGTCCTTCGTCTTCGGCGCGCTTTTCGGGAGGCGCGAACCCGAGCGGTGCGAACTGGAGACGGTCTGAATGCTGGAACGAGAGCCGGGAGGGGGAGATTTCCCTTTCCCGGCGTTCTTCGTTTTCAAGGGGTGGGGAAGACCTTTTACATCCGCGGGCGTGTCATCTTTTCCGGCGACAAGATGTCCTCCAACTGAGCCTGACTCAGAAGGCCTTCTTCCAGGACCAACTCCATGACACCCCTGTCGGTCTCCAGGGCGTGCTTGGCGATCCGCGACGCGTTTTCGTAGCCGATGTAGGGAACGAGGGCCGTCACGATGCCGATGCTGTGTTCCACGTAATGGCGGCAGCGGTCCCGGTTCGCCGTGATCCCTTGGATACAGCGACGGGTGAGGACGGTGATGGCGTGGGTGAGCATTTTCACGGACTGGAAGATGTTGAACGCGATCACGGGTTCCATGACATTCAGCTGGAGCTGGCCGGCTTCCGCCGCCATGGTGACCGTGAGGTCGTTTCCGATCACCTGGAAGGCCACTTGGTTGACCACCTCGGGGATCACGGGATTGACCTTTCCGGGCATGATGGAAGATCCGGGAGCCATGGGCGGCAGGTTGATTTCGTTCAGTCCGGCTCGGGGACCGCTGCTCAAAAGGCGCAAATCGTTACAGATCTTGGAGACCTTCACGGCGACGCGCTTCAAGACGCTGGAAAACATCACGAACGCCCCCATGTCGGAGGTGGCTTCCATGAGGTTTTCCGCCGGCACGAATTCGATGTCGGCGATCCGCGACAGTTCTTCGATCACCAGGCTCGAATATTCCGGTTTGGCGGTGATTCCGGTGCCGATGGCGGTCGCCCCCAGGTTGATTTCCCGGAAGAGGTCCACGACGTTTCGGATGCGCTGGATGTCTTCTTTGACGGTCACTCGATAGGCTTCGAATTCCTGGCCCAGGGTCATGGGGACGGCGTCCTGAAGCTGGGTCCGGCCCATCTTGATGACATCCGAAAATTCCACGGACTTCTGTTTGAGTTCGTAGGCCAGCTCGCTCATGGCGTCCACCAGGTCCTTGTAGCTCAACAGCACGGCGAGCCGAATGGCGGTGGGATAGGCGTCGTTGGTGGACTGGGACTTGTTCACGTGGTTGTTGGGATGAACGACATGGTACTCCCCCCGGGCATGCCCGAGGATTTCCAGCGCCCGGTTGGCGATGACTTCGTTGGCGTTCATGTTGGTGGACGTTCCGGCTCCGCCCTGGATCATGTCCACTACGAACTGGCTGTGCAGACTGCCGTTGATGATCTCGTCGCAGGCGTCGCAGATGGCGTCGGCGATCTGCGGGTCCAGGTCACCCAGCTTCTTGTTGGCGCGGGCCGCGGCCTTTTTCACCATGGCGAGGGCCTTGACCAGTTTCGGGAAATGGGAAAGGGGAATGCCGGTGATGTCGTAGTTTTCCAAGGCACGCAGGGTCTGGATGCCATAGTAGGCGTTTTCGGGGACGTAGCGTTCGCCCAGGAGGTCGTGTTCCAGCCGAAGGCGGCCAAGGGACACGTCGGCCATGGCCGCCCCTTCGTAGCCGAAGCTCGCGTATTTCAACCGGTAGGTTACCACCCGGGCGACCCGCGAGAGGATTTTTCGCGCGACATCCGGGCTTGCTTCCATGATTTCATCGAGATCCCGCTTTTCGAGGACGATAGCGGCCGTGTCCACCACGGCCCGGCACGAATACCCGTACACGTCGTCTTCCAGGAGAACGCCTTCGCCCACGAAGTTTTCCCGCCCGATCCGGCCGATCACGCGTTCCACTTCCCCCACCCGCTGGAGGATCTCCACTTCCCCCGACTGGACGATGTAAAGTTCCCGGCACGGGCTTCCCGCTTCAAAGAGCGTGTCACCCAGCCGGTAGCGCCGCCGCTTGATGCGCGACACCACCCGTTCCAAGTCCTCATCCGTAAGATCTTGAAAAAGTACCACGTCCCGCAAAACGGCCAAAGAATCAGGCATCGTTCCGTCCTTTGCTTCCCGTTGCCCTGCACTCAAATCATCAAAAGCTTTTTTTCCAATCCCCTGCGGCCGCACCCGTTGCGCGTCATCGGAAAGACCGGTTCCCTCTTCCCACACTCTCTGCATTTTCGCAAGTTCGTCGTGTCTTGCGAGGAGCCCTTGGCGTCCTTTTTCCTCGCATGATATACGTATGTTTCGGGATCGAAGTCTCCGCTGAACAGCCCCGAAGAGGCGCATATGGCACCCCCCGTGCGAGCCGTCTCCCTGGATGCCATGGGCACCCTCATGGAACTTGCGCGGCCGCCGCACATCGTCTACCACGAAATCCTGCGCCGGCAGGGCCACAGCGTGGAAAAGCTCTCGCCGCTCCTTTCCGGAGGCGACCGTCTTCGCCGTTACTGGTTGGAAGCCGAGAGGCGGCTTCCGCCTGAGTTCCTGGCGGAACACCGGGACCGGTTCCATCACTACGAAGGGGCACCGCGTGCGTTCTGGGGCGTCATGTTCACCGTGCTGTTCGAAGACCTGGGACTGGAGCCGGACCGGATGCCCGCCGCGCTGGAAGCCGCTTACCAGCGGTTCGCTCAACCGGATCTGTGGATCGTCGAACCCACCTTCGCTTCTCTGGCCCGCTTTTGTGCGGGGCGGCGAATCGAATTGTATGTCACCTCCAACTGGGATTTTCGGCTTCCCGGAATCCTGCAGGCCCTGAAAATCGCCGCCACCTTTCGGAAGATCATCACGTCGGCGGAAGTGGGCTACGAGAAACCCTCCCGCAAGATTTTCGATCATCTCGTGGACGTGGCCGGTTTCGCGCCGTCCGAAATCATCCACGTCGGGGACACCCCGGCGGCCGACGTGGAAGGGGCGCGCCGGGCGGGACTCATCCCGGTTTTGTACCGGCGCACGGGGCCGAACCCGTGCCGCGATGTGCCTCGGGTGAGGGCGCTGCAAGAGGTGCGGCCGATCGCGTCGCGACTTCCAGGCCCCGTGACCCCGTCGCGGTGCCATATCTGAATCCGTCCGACCGGATCGACGGATCGATCCTTGGGGCACCGATCGAGAGAGTCTGCGTTGACTCCGAAGCCGTGAAGGTTCATCCTGCCGCGGTGGGACCGATCTCAGGCCCGGCAGCGACGAAACCCCGATCCCGGCGCTCGGCCCGCTCCACGGAAACGCCCCCCAACTGAGGTGAAGCATGAGACGCTCGATCGAAACGCCTTTTCACGACTGGCTGGTGGGACTTCGCCGCTTCTTTCATCAACATCCCGAACTCTGCTACCAGGAAGAAAAGACCGCGGCCCGCATCCGCTCCGAACTGGAAGCCCTGCGCGTCCCCTTCGAAAGCGGAATCGGAAAAACCGGAGTGGTGGCCCGTCTGCGGGCCCCCCGACCGGGCCCCGTCGTGGCTTTTCGAGCGGACATGGACGGACTTCCCTTGGAGGAAGCCAACGACGTGCCTTACCATTCACTTCATCCCGGCCGGATGCACGCCTGCGGCCACGACGGCCATGTGACCATCGCCCTGGGGGTCGTGCGAAGCCTCGTGGAATGCGGCTGGTATCGGGAAGGCGCCGGGGAAGTGATCGTCATCTTTCAGCCGGCCGAGGAAGGCGGGGCGGGAGCCAAGGCCATGCTCGACACGGGTTGTTTCGACGGCGACACGGTCCGTGCCGTCTTTGCCGGGCACATGCATCCGGACCTTCCCGCCGGGGAAATCGCCGTGGCCGAAGAAGTGAGCAACGCCGCATCGGACATGCTCACCCTGCGCATCCGTGGGAAAGGCGGCCACGGCGCACATCCCCACAACTGCGTCGACCCCATCGTAGCCGCCGCGCAGCTGGTGGCGCAGCTCCAGACCATCGTGAGCCGTGAACTCCCGCCCCTCGAAAACGCCGTCCTCACCATCGGGCAGTTTCACGCGGGAACCGCATCCAACATCATTCCCGAAGAAGCGTTCCTGGAAGGCACCCTGCGGACACTCGATAGGGAACGCAGATCCCGAATCATCGAGCGCATCCGGGAAATGCTCCGGGGGCTCGAAATCAGTCACCGGGTCGACACGGCATTCGAAGTGAGCCACGGTTACCCGGTGCTTCGAAACGACCCGGCCCTGGTGAAACGGACGCTGGGGTGGGCTCGCGATGTGCTGGGGCCCGAGGCGGTGCACGTCGAACCCCCGAGAATGGGATCCGAGGATTTCGCCTATTTTGCGGAAAGGTGGCCGGCGGTACTCATCCGATTCGGGTGCCACGACCCGCAGGAAGGCTACCGATCCGGGCTCCATTCCCCTCATTTCGACTTCGACGAACGGGTCCTGGACGTGGGAACGGTACTGTCTACGGAACTGATTCTTCGCGCCCTGTCGGACTGATGGGGAACACCCGGATCAGAGCGCACGAATGGGATGGCGCCGGCCGCCGAAAACGATGTAGAAACCGTCCCGGTCGAGCTGGATATGGCGGGCCAGTTCGTAATAGGCCACCTTACCGAAACGGGCCAAGAGGCGCTTCCGCGTGGCCCGGCAATAGAGGGCCCGGTCCCCGCAGACCCGAAGCGTTTCGGGATTCAGTGGTTCCCTTCGACCGTCCTCCAGTTCGATTTCCACCTCGTGAAGCGTCCCGTCGGCGGTGGTCCTCGCGTGGATGTACCGCACCCAAAGCGGCGCGTCCGCTGTTCGGACCGGGTGCACTTCGCCTTCGCACTTGACGAAATAGCCCCCGTCCTTTTCGAAAAGCGACCGACTCAGGAGGCGGAAGAGTTCCGGCTCCTCGACCGGGTTTCCCTCGCAGAACCACTTCCCCTGTTCGTCGATGAAATAATCGTAGACGTGCCTCTGACGTCGTGGTCCGGATGGCGTCATGGGATTACCTGGAACCGAAGGGGATCGCGTTCACCGGCCGTTCAGAAGGTGAAATCCACGGCGATGATCTGATCGCACAGGGACTTCACCTTCCCCAAAACCACCTGGTGGTCCGGATGTTCCTGGTACCGCTTGAGCGCCTGTAGGTCGGAAAAGCTGGAAACCAGGCCGAAATCGAACGAACGTTCCGAATGGACCACGTCCCGCCCGAAATCGTAGCTGAGAATCTCGGGGATGGCCCCCGGAAGTGCCTCCAGGCTCCGCTCCAGATCGTCCACCTGGTCTTCCGTCACCTCGGGCTTGAACTTCATGAGGACCACATGCTTGATCATCGCTTCGCTCCTTGCCGTGTGTCTCTTCAGTTCCTCCACCCCGCGGTTCCCGCCGTAACGAATCCGTCCGACGCCGTGAAAGAGCGGCGACGGGCCGCCCGTGGCGGCATGCCTTCGTCCCTCTGTGCCCGCGTTGGGCCTTCGGGCCGTCACGCGATGGTTTCGCGGAGCCTCCGGACGTCCTTTACCCGGATGGTCACCCTCTGGGCGTCGAAATATTCCGAAAGCGGGATCGTGTATTTTCGGCTGGCCTGGGTCATCTCCTTGAACTGAGGCGTGGTGATCTCACCGTGTTCTTTCAAGAAGGCGATGAGGCGCTTTCGGAGGTCTTCGATGGCGGCGGTGTGGAAGTAGAGATCTTCCTTCACCTTCACCAGAATGTCCTGGGAAAGCATCCATTCGAGCACATCGGCGTGCTGACGGCTGTTTCCGGGAAGGCTCCCGACGATCTCCTTGAAAAACGGCGGCTGAAGCCCCGCTTCCGCGTAGATCGCCTCAATCTTGCGCCGAACCACCTGCTCTTCTTCCGTGAGGTCCACCTTATGGGTGCTCAGGCGCACCCACTCCTTTTCCAGCACGATCCGCCCTTCATCGGCTGTCTGCCGGAGGGCGTAGTTGTAGACCCGGGAATCGATGGGACGGGGAAGCTGGGCGGCCAGTTCCTCCTTGGCCATCCCCGCCTTCAGCGGAGACTGCCGGTGATAGGCGGCGAGGAGCTCCAGGACGGCCGCCTGGATTTCCGACAGGGCCCCTGGATCCAGGAGGCGCCGGTTGTCCTTGTCATAAAGGAGGACCTGCTTCTGACTCACCAATTGCTGCAGGATGTTCTGGAACGCCTTTCCGGAAAGGTTCGCGCGGATCGCCAGTTCATTTTCGGATACCCCCGCCCACGCCGCATCCCGCACATGCCACAGCACGATGTCTCGATCCTCACCAGACTGCAGGACCTGCAGCGTCTGCGCGGCCTGCCGCTTTTCCCTGCCCTTGTGCTTTTTCGGCACGGGATGCAGGATGGATCCGCCGCCGAGTGTCATCACCGGCGAATAAGACCGCAGGACGAACCGGTCGCCGCGCAGCACCGCCAAGGGGCGGTCAAGTCGCACCTGGGCGAAGGCCCGTTCGCCGGGAACCAGTTCCTGGCGGTCGAGCAGCACCAGGGTGGCCAGGTTTTCGGTTGTCCCCGTGTGAAAACGGAGCTTCTGGCGGTTCTTGACCGGCCGGGGCGCGCTGGAAAGGATCTCCAGGTCCACATCCAGCATATGGCTCGAAAGCAGCGAATCGGGAGTCGCCGCCACATCGCCGCGCTCAATGGCTTCCCGCTCCACCCCCTGCAGGTTGATGGCCGTCCGCTGCCCAGGCAGCACCTCCTGGACTTCTCGGTTGTGGACCTGAAGGCCCCGGACCTTGGTCTTTCGCCCCGAAGGATAAACCATCACGGGATCCCCAACCTTCAGCCGGCCGGAGATACTGGTTCCGGTCACCACGGTTCCAAAACCGCGCATGCTGAACACTCGGTCGATGGGGAGCCGAAAAGGTCCCGCCGTGCTCCGAGGTTCCACTCCGGCCACTAAGTCGAAAAGCGTCTGCCGCAACGCATCGATCCCTTCGCCCGTCGCCGCCGAAACCTGCACGATGGGGCTTCCCTCGAGGAAGGTTCCTTGGAGGAAATCCCTGATGTCCTCCTGGACCATCTCCACCCATTCGGGATCGTCCACCAGGTCGATCTTGGTGAGCACCACCAGTCCCTTCTTGACCCGAAGCAACTGGCAGATTTCGAGGTGTTCCCGGGTCTGAGGCATGACGCCTTCGTCGGCGGCGATCACCAAGGCCACCACATCGATGCCGGTGGCTCCCGCCACCATGTGCTTCACGAACCGCTCGTGGCCCGGAACATCCACGATTCCCAAGACATCGCCGCTTGGAAGCTCCAGGTGCGCGAAGCCCAGCTCGATGGTGATCCCCCGGAGTTTTTCTTCCTTCAGCCGGTCGGTGTCGATGCCGGTGAGCGCCCGAATGAGCGACGTCTTTCCGTGATCGATGTGACCCGCGGTCCCCAGCACCACTTGTTTCATCGGTTCGACCTTCTTTTCTTCACCGGATGAGGCGACGGAAGCGCCGCCGAAATAGTGCCACAAGGAAACGCCCGATTCAATCGGACGATCGAAATTTCATTCAAGTTTTGTGCTTGGCGGTACGATTAGTCATATCAGGGAGACCACCATTCACCCTGACGACCCAAAGAGGCGGGCCCTCCGGTGCTTCAAGGAGGGTCAGCATGAAATCATCAGCAAAGAGGACGCTTTTCCCGGTTGTTCTGATTGTTTTTCTTCTCACATTCACGTTCGCTGCCGTGACGGCGCCGCAGCCGGCGTCCGCGGCGGCCGAGGGCAAAAGCCTCATCAACATCAACAGCGCTTCGGCCGAAGAGCTCCAGGAACTACCGGGAATCGGTCCCGCCATTGCCGCAAAGATCGTGGAATATCGAACGGCAAACGGTCCTTTTCAAACCGTCGATGATCTGAAGAACGTGCAGGGCATCGGCGACAAGAAATTCGATGCCATCAAGGCCATGATCGCCATCGAATAACCGGCCCGGGGCCCGCCTCTTTGGGAACCTCCAACGCCCCACCCCGTCAGGAAATGCCGGTGAAGACCTCTGCGTCGCGGAGAGCCGGGGCCTTTCGATCCTTTTCCGAAAGGACCGGTTGGCCGGAAAGGGGCCACGCGATCCCCAGCTCCGGATCGTTCCACCTCACGCAGCGCTCCCACTGCGGCGCATAGTAATCCGTGGCCTTGTAGAGGAATTCCGCCACTTCGGAAAGTACCAGGAACCCGTGGGCGAAACCCTCGGGAATCCACAACTGCCGCCGGTTTTCCTCGGAGAGAACGGTTCCCGTCCACCGGCCGAAGGTGGGCGACTGCTTTCGGAGATCCACCGCCACGTCAAAGACTTCCCCGACCACCACACGCACCAGCTTGCCTTGAGGCCGGCGAATCTGGTAGTGCAGTCCTCGCAGCACGCCTTTCACGGACCGCGAGTGGTTGTCCTGGACGAAATGCGTGTTGAGTCCCGTCAGGCGCCGCCATTCCTTTTCGTTGTAACTTTCGAAAAAAAAGCCCCGTTGATCGGAAAACACCCGCGGCTCCACGATCAGCACATCCGGGATCGGTGTGGGAACGATTTTCATGCGCCTCCCATCTCGAACCGTTCGATCCGTCCTCGAAAAGCAACCGGGCGGCACGGCCCCGTCACTCGCCCGGCCCGACGATTCACCCGCCGCCTCACGGCCGATACCTAACCCTTCTCTTCAAGGATTCGCACCAGGTAATCCCGGTAGGTCGACCTTGGAGTCTCGGCCACGATCCGCTCGAGCTGCTCCGCGTCGATGTAACCCAGGTTGAAGGCCAGTTCTTCCAGGCAGGCGATCTTGAGGCCTTGGCGCATTTCAAGAGTCCCGATGAAGTGGCTGGCTTCCAGCAGGCTCTGGTGAGTTCCGGTGTCGAGCCAGGCGATGCCGCGACCGAGGCGTTCCACCCGGAGCCGGCCCTTTCTAAGATATTCCAGGTTCACGTCGGTGATTTCCAGTTCGCCCCGTGCGGAGGGTTTCAGCGCGCGCGTGATCGCCACTACGTCGTCATCGTAGACATAAAGGCCCGGAACGGCGTACCGGCTCCTGGGGCGCACCGGTTTCTCCTCGATGCTGAGTACGCATCCCGTTTCGTCGAATTCCACCACGCCGTAGCGTTCGGGATCGTTCACGGGATAGCCGAAAATGAGGGCACCCCCCGAAAACTCCCGGCAGATCCGGTTGAGCCCCATCCGACCGTAGAAAATATTATCGCCCAGGATCAGGCACACCGCCTCGCCGTCGATAAATTCTTCGCCAATGAGAAACGCCTGCGCGATGCCCCCCGGTTCGGGCTGCACCCGGTAGCTCAGGCGGATGCCCCAACGGCTCCCGTCGCCGAGCAGCTCCTCGAAGCGCGGCGTGTCGACCGGCGTTGAAATCACGAGCACATCGCGGATGCCCGCCATCATGAGGACAGAGAGCGGATAGTAGATCATCGGCTTGTCGTAAACGGGAAGAAGCTGCTTGCTCCCGACCAGGGTGAGAGGATGCAGCCGGGTGCCGGCCCCCCCCGCCAACAGAATGCCCTTTCGAACCCCCTTGTTCATTCCGTACTCTCCTGCAATTTTCCGGTGCCGGTTTCCGCGACACGCCGCACGCAGCCGCCGCCTCACCCGGAAGCACCACCTCCGAACCGGGACTCGAGGTATCGCGCGAGGCTTTTCCGCCAGTCCGGCACGTTTTTTCCGGTCACGGTCCGGAACTTGTCCGTCGAAAGCACCGAATAGGCCGGGCGCCTCGCCGGAAGGGGATAGTCCTCCGTCCGGATGGGCCGGATCGTCCGCGCCTTCACCGGCAGGCCCAGCCGGACGAGTTCGCGGGCGATCCGATCCGCAAATGCATACCGGCTGCAGGCACCCCGGTCGGCGAAATGATAGATCCCATGGACGGCCGCTCCGTCTTCCCCCTCACCGCCCCAGGATCCAAGGCGCCCGGCGCTCCCGTCCAGCCGGACGAGATCGAAGATGGCCTCCGCCAGATCCTCGGTATACGTCGGAGACCCCACCTGGTCGCACACAACGCTCAAAACCTCTCGATCCAGGAGCAGCCGGACCATGGTGTCCACGAAATTTCGGCCCCACGGGCCGTACAGCCAGCTGGTACGGACGATGAAATACCGCTTGAGGCCGCTTGCCGCAACGCGTTCTTCCCCCAAGAGCTTCGAGCGTCCGTAGGCCGAAAGTGGATTCGGCGGATCGCTTTCCACGTAAGGCGTTTTCTTGTTTCCGTCGAAAACGAAATCGGTGGAAACATGGACCAGGAGGGCTCCGGCGGCGAGGCACCATGCCGCGAGTTTTCCCGGCGCCACTCCGTTCACGGATTCGGCCGTTTGGGGCATCCGCTCGCATCCGTCCACGTCGGTGGCCGCTCCGCAGTTGATCACCACTCCGGGTCTGAGCTGATCCAGCACCTCCGCGGTCTTCGAGGGGTTCGAAAGGTCGGCCTGGGCTTTCGTCAGGGCCAGAACGTCAAATGCCCGTGGGGCCTTCAGGACCACCATCTTCCCGAGCATCCCGCCCGCCCCCAGAACGGCGATCCTTCTTTGAGGATCAACGCCTCTTTTCCCCGCTTCCGACAACGTCCCGAACCCTCCGCTACCGTCAGCCCTCGAAACGCCACCCGTACATCCGGTCGTAGTAATCCCGGTAAGTCCCGTCCACGATCCGTTGAAGCCAGGCCCGGTTTTCCAGGTACCACTCCACGGTGGAACGCAGACCCTCTTCAAAGCTGAACCTGGGCGCCCAACCCAGCTCCCGCATGATTTTCCCGGCGTCGATGGCGTAGCGCCGGTCGTGCCCCGGTCGATCCTTGACGAAGCGAATGAGCGACCGCCGGGGCCGGACGCCGTCCAGCGGGCCGACCTTTTCGTCCAGAATGTCGCAGATCGCCTCGACGATTTCGATGTTGCGCTTTTCGTTGTTTCCGCCGATGTTGTAGGTCTCCCCCGGGCGGCCTCTGGCGAGGACCGCGAGCAACGCCTCGCAATGATCCTGGACATGGAGCCAGTCGCGGACGTTGTTCCCGTCTCCGTAGACCGGAAGATCGCGACCCTCCAGAGCGTTGATGATCATGAGCGGGATGAGCTTTTCCGGGAACTGGTAAGGGCCGTAGTTGTTGGAGCAGTTGGTGATAATGGCCGGAAGCCCATAGGTGTGATGATAGGCGCTCACCAAATGGTCGGAAGCGGCCTTGCTGGCCGAATAGGGTGAGCGGGGATCGTAGGGGGTGTTTTCGGTGAAAAACCCGTCGGGGCCGAGTGAGCCGTAAACCTCGTCGGTACTCACGTGAAGGAAGACCGGGTTTTCCGGACGCCGCTTCCGGGCAGCTTCGATCCAGCTTTTCCGCGCCGCTTCGAGCAGCACGTGGGTCCCGAAGATGTTGGTCCGGATGAAGGCCTCGGGCCCTTCGATGCTTCGATCCACGTGGGATTCGGCCGCAAAATGGATCACCGTGTCCACACCCTCGTCACCAAAAAGCCGGCCGACCGTTTCCGCGTCGCAGATGTCGCCTCGGACGAATCGGTATCGCGGATGCTCATTCAGGTCGCTCACATTTTCCAGGTTCCCGGCGTAGGTGAGCTTGTCCAGGTTGATGATGCGGCTTGCGGCAAGCCGCTCCAGCGCGGCCCGCACGAAGTTGCTTCCGATGAAGCCACATCCCCCGGTGACGAGAATGGTGCGTTCCATGGCGTTTCCTGCTCTTTCGGACGATTCCAGGTCTCAGCACGGGCCGCCCGACCCATCGGCACGGAAGTCGCCAGGGCCGTCGCTCTGGCGCCGGCCGCGATTATAGACCGGTCCCCGCCTCGAAACAAGACGCGAAAACCGGCCCCGGCGCTTCCTCCGTACAGTCCCACAGAATAGAGTGTTCATTGTAAGATGTTGAAATGCTCTGCAAAGTCCACCTTGTTCCGAAACTGCACCATCCACCTTGTTCCCAAGCTCCAGCATCCCCTTCCCCTTGTTCCCAAGCTCCAGCTTGGGAACACAACGGTGCTGAAGCACCAGCTTCGATTCCCATGAGGCCGTGACCCATGCGAACCCGCTGCAAAATCCATAACAAAGGACCCGAACACCCCTGCTTCGTCACATCTACTATCGTAGCGTTGATCCCGCTCTTCACCCAGAAAGACCACTTCGAGATTTCGGCTGGCTGCCTTCAGTGAGGCGAAGCTGGAGCTTCGCGGGCGGGCCGTTCCCAAGCCGGAGCTTGGGAACGAGGGGAAAACCGAAAGGCCGCCGGAATTCGGCGGCCCACGTGGCATGATCTTGGTCGGGACGACTGGATTCGAACCAGCGACCTCTGCGTCCCGAACGCAGCGCTCTACCAGGCTGAGCCACGTCCCGACCATTGGTGGCCCTTCTAGCAAAAAAGCTTCGCGCTGTCCAGTCTTTTGCTTGGGTCGCTGAGGCGCTCCCGGGCCGAGTCAGCGCCCGTGACAGAACACCTGCCTGACCGCACGATGGCGGCGTCCACCGCCTTCAGGGGATCCCTGAGTCCCTGGGGCGCTGCGGCTTGGACCGGGCGCTCCCGTCCAGTTTCCCCTTGCCCCCCGTGCGGCTTTTTTGTAGACGATGAAGCGTTTCACTTTTCAACCTCTCCCATGGAGACGGCACCAATGGAGAGACGGATTCGATTGTTGGAAAGCGTTGCCTTGGCGAACGGCTTGGTCGTCCATTTCTACGACCGATCGCGAAAGATCGCCGGCGACAGGTGGCAGCTGGAACTCGCCATCGAAATCCCCATCGACGCCCATGGGTATGAACGGCCCAGCGAGGAACTCCCCGAAGGGTATCGGGCCTTTCTGGAAGAAAGCAGAGGGCGCCTCGTCTTTCGGCAATCCAAGGTGAGAAATTTCGTCGCCGAAGACCAAGTGGAGCCGCTTCTGGAAACCATGAAAAGGGAATTCCTCGATTCCAACCGGGCCTACTTGAATCACCCGCGGTTCGCGGCGCTTTTTCTGAAGCAGGAATTCACAAAGTGGAAGGAACGCAAGGACCTGGAAGCCAGGCGTGCGGCACTGCATCGCGGCGCCGAGCCATGAAGGGCGAAGGGGACTTCATGGCCGGCAGATGAAGGAAAGAGGCTGCCCAAGGATACCCTTCACCCTCTTGGGGATTGAGGGGTCCGTTTTCTCGCGTAGGGGCAGTTCGCGAACGGCGCTTAAGGTGCAACTCATGCCCTGATAGGGGTCGGCTTGCCGGCGATCCGCATCGCGCGGCCAAGTCCGCTCCTACAGGAACAAGGAACCTCAGGGCCCGAATAGCATGAGCTTGCTTTTGGACAAGCTCAAACGCCTTCATACCCGTCGGACCCCGGTCAGGGCCGCACAACGACCCGGGTCCCAATGTGAGCGATCTGATAAAGCTCTTCCATGTCGCTGTTATACAAAGCGACACACCCGTCGGTCCAGTCCACGTGGGCTCCGCCGCCGTGGATGAAGATTTCCCCTCCAAGGGCCGTGTCCCATGGGGGCCGGGAGGACCTTTCGAGGGCCAGAATGATATCGCGGTACTCGTTGGGGGAAATCATGCCCGCCATGAAAGCCCTTTCCGCGTGTTTGCGGGTGGGATAGGAAAGCCCCAGGGATCGGAAGAACTTGCTGGCGGCGTTTTTGACGCAGATAAAGAACTGACCTTCCGGCGTTCTGCCGTCGCCTTCCCTTTCCTTGTCTCCGACCGTGTTGGAGCCCAGCCCCACCGGGTATTCCCGAACCAGAACCCCTCCCTCGAGCACGTACAGGCGGCGTTTCTCCTTGTAGATGTAGAGCTCCGGCGACCGGATGGACTCGGTCGGCCGGAGGTAATCCACTCGGATCACGTAGTGATCGATGGGCGGCGATGCGTCCGCTGGAACCCCCGCCGCCCCGGGGGCCTTGCTGCGCCCCCGGACCGAATCCGTGGCCGGATTGGGGTTCTGAACCGAACAGGAGCCCACCAGGACCAGGAGCAGTCCCGCCGACACCCAAATCCCCAGCCGCATGATGGCTCTCAACCCGCCAAACACGATCCCTTCATCTCCTCGCGCATGGTTCCGCAGCTTCCGGTCAATAACCCGAAGTCACGAAATTCGAATCGCTCCCAGGCCGCCCGCCACCTGTCATTCTACCCGAGATGTCCACGATCTTGGGGTTGATGAAAATGAGGAGTTCGTTCTTTTCCAGCCGGCTCGTCTCGGACTTGAACAGCCTCCCCAGGAACGGCACCTTGTGGACTCCGGGGGTCCGGCTTTCCGTCTCGCTGTCCGATTCTTCGATGATGCCCCCGATCACCACCGTGTGTCCATCTTCCACCAGCAGCTCCGTGTCGATCTTCCGGGTATCGATGGCCGGAGGCTGCCCCGGAATCACCTGCACGAAATTGGGCTGTTCTTTCTTGGCCTGGAGTTGAAGCCGGACGCGCCCGTCGGGGGTGACGTGCGGTGTCACCTGTAGCTCGAGGGTGGCGTCCTTGAATTCTGTGGAAATTCCGTCTTCGCTTTGCGCCTGGTAGGGGATCTGCGTTCCCTGCGAGATGGTCGCCTTCACGTGGTTCATGGTGAGCACCCGCGGTGCAGAAATGATCTTACCTTTGCCCGCCTGTTCGGTGGCGGCCAGCCTGAGGTCCAGGTTCCAGATCGTGGACCCGAGCCGTCCCAATGCAAAATCGATCATGGAAGACCCTACGCTCGGCGGATGGTTGACCGCAAACCCTCCGCTCCAGGGATGCTGCCCTCCCGGATGAGAGATGTCCAAGCCCCAGTCGATGCCCAGTTCCCTGGTCGCCGTGGTGGAAAGCTGAACGATTCTCGCTTCGATCAAGACCTGCAGGGTGGGGCGGTCGAGCCGCTGGAGCAGAGAGCGGGCCTGGGCGATCCTTGCCGGATAGTCGGTGTAGATGAGCAGGCTGGTTCGCTGATCCACGGCGATCTTTCCATCATCGCTTTTCGTCTCGCTGATCTTCGCCGCGATCTCGGAGGGCTCCGCATAGTTGACCTGCAGGTATTCGGTGGTGAGTTCGCCCAGATCCCTCTTGGCCCGAAGCAGTTCCTGTCGGGTCTTGATCCGTTCTTCCCGCTCCTTCCACTGCTGCTTCAGTTTCTCCTGGCTTGCGACTCGAATGACCCCGCCGATTTCTTCCTTCCCCAGCCCATTGATCATGAGCACCATGTCGAGCACCTGGTCCCAAGGCACGGCTTCCACCTTGAGGGTCACTCGGCCCGCCACATCCGGTTCCACCACGATGTTCATCCCGCTGATGTCCGCGAGCAGCCGGAGGACGTTTTCGATGTCCGCGTCCTGCAGGTCCAGGCTGATGGGTTTGCCCCGATAGGCTTCCTTGTAACCCAGGATATCCGCATCGCTGATCGCCGTGGTCGACGGGGTTCCGTAGCCTTCATGCGTCACCGGCGCATTCGAAACCGCCACGTGCCCGGCGGAACCCGACACCCTCGGCGATCCGTCCACCCGTCCTTCGGCTCTTATCCGGGGTGGACGCGCTGCTTCCGGCGGCGAGCCGGCACGCTTCGGTTGCCCGGGATAGGCGGAAATCACCAGGACATGGCCCTCGCTGTGCGCTTCCAGTTGCTGGAACATTTCGTTCGCGGTGGCGCTCAACACCGCACGGTCTCCCTTGAGTCCTTCCAGGAAAAGGCCCGCCAAACGCTTCGACGGCGTGGGGACGGAAGCCTTGACCTCATCGGCCTTCACCCCTTCCAGCGTCAAGACGAAGGACCGGGCGCCGTCCCGTTCCACGTGATAGTTGGAAAACGCGCCGTCCCCCAACACCCGGATCTCGGTCCGATCGTCACGATCGGAGGCCTGAACCCCAAGGATCTTCACCGCCCGTCCCGGTTCGTTCCCCGCCGCCGCAGGAACCTCGGAGGACTGGGTACTCCCGCCGCCGAGTGCGTTTCCCGCTCCCGCATCCCTCGGTGTTCCGGCACATCCACAGAACTGGAGCAACGCGCAGCCGACCAGTACCCCCCACAGGATCACACGTTCCGGGCGAAGGCTTTTTCCATGCATCGACAAACCTGCCTTTTGGCTGATTTAGACATTATGCTGAACGATGACCGGCAAGTGTCAGGTTCTTTCGGATCATCACTTCTTGGAGGCCGGAGGTTTCGGCCGTTCCTGTTCTTCCAAAAATCGAAAGGTCTTCAGCACGCAGTTGACCTGCAACGCGGAATTGTCCCGGCGGTTGAGCGTCAGCGTATCGACCTGAATGATGCGATCGAGCCGGCTGATCTTGTCGAGGAAGGTCGCCAACTGGTGAAAGCCGCCGGCAAGGTCCAGGCGGATGGGGATCGTTGCGTGGAACTGGTGGGTCTGTTCCGCCTGAGGCTGGAACAGGATATTCTCCAGTCCCTCCTGGGCTCCGATCCGGGAAACCGTTTCCAGCAATTCGGGAATCTCTTTCCGATCCGGCAGAAGCACTAGGAGTTGCTCGAATTCTTCCTGGGATTTCTTGACCTCCGCTTCAAACACCTTCACCTCTTCAGCGATCTGTCTCAACGTCGCCAGCCGCCTTTCGTGCTCGTGGATACTGGCCGTCAGCCGCCGGAGCGTCTGAGCTTGGGGCTTGTACTTGAAAAAATAGAACGCGCCCCCCAGCACCCCCACAATGACGACAAACACCAGGATCCTTTGAAGGTTCGTCAGCTCCGAAAGTCTACCTTCAAGGGCCGCTATGGGATTCACCTTAAGTTCCATGCTTTGTGCCGTCCTCCGGAACATCCCGGCCGCACCGTGCGGCCGCTGCTTTCCACCTGGAAGGGACTCCGTTGACCCTCACCCGCGCAGAGCGGCACCCTGTCATCCGCCGGCAGGGCTCGAACCCGCACCCGGTTTTCCTTCCCCGTGCTCCGGTGCGGCGGCGGAACCCTGCGGCAGGGCCGAAAGCGTCTTCTGCACGGCGGAATAGGGCAACACCTTGCAGCTCAACTGAAACTCCCGCAGTTTTCTGCCGCCCATGGAAGTCATCCGCGAATGCGCCAGGCTCACCGAGCCGCGCCCCACGAAAGGCGACGTTTCCAGATTGCGCATGAATTCGGCGATGGCCTCGTTGCTCACCGCCACCCCGCTGATGGTCACCTGCTCGCCGCTCTGGCTGAATCGCTGAAACCACATGCGCTCCGGCGGGGTCATGAGGCTGAACAATGCCAAAGACCGGACCAGGTGATCCCGATCCCTTTGGAGCGAGCGGATCACTTCTTTCTTCTGCTCGATGACTTCCTTCTGCGCCTTCAGCTCTTTCAGCATGGCTTCGTATTTGGCGAAGCGACCCACTTCCTCTTTCAGACGGGCTTCCCTTCGCTGCAGATCCTGGATCCGGCCGTCCCGACTGATCCAAAGGAAACCGATCACACCCGCCGCCGCCAGCAGGCCGACCAGGTAAAAATAGACGAATTGTCGCGCCGTGGTCTTCTTGACCGGTTCACGGAACGGTAGGAGATTGATCCGAATCATGCGTCTTCGTCGCTCCTCAACCCCAGCCCCAGGCAGATGGCCATCTGAGGGCCGATATATTCCAGGTAAGCCGGGTCGAATTGATTGGCGTCGTAGTCCAGCCGCACCAATGGATTGAAGACTTCGGTCGGGACTTTCGTTTCCAGGCGGAGCACTTCGGGCAGCCCAGGCAGCCGCGCGGAGCCCCCGCTCAAAAGGATCCTGTGGATAGTGAAGTCGGGGTAGTTGGTGTAGTAGAAGTCCAGGGCCCGCCTGAGCCCGCCGGCCCAGCCGCGGACCGCTTCCACGAAGATTTTTTCCAGTTCTCCGGCCGCCGCCTCGCCCGCCTTCTCTCCAAGCTTCAACCGTTCCGCCTGGTCCCACGGCACCGACAGCCCCCTTGCGATGGACTCGGTGATCTCGTTGCCCCCCATGGGCAGATCGCGGGTGAAAACAGGCGCGCCCCCCTGCAGCACCGTCATGCTGGTTTTGGAGGCACCGATATCCACCAGGGCCACGTTTTCTTCCGAATTGACCCCGTAGGTCACCTCGAAGGCATTGCTCAGCGCAAAGAAGTCCACGTCGATCACCGCCGGCTCCAGCCCGGCGAGCCGTATGAGACCCACATAATCGTTGACCGATTCCTTCTTGGCGGCCACGAGCAGCACGTCCATGGCGTTGGGCTTGTCCCGAGCCACGCCGAGGATCTCATAATCGACGTTGACCTCTTCCAGTTGATAAGGCACATATTGCCCCAACTGCTCCTTGAGACGGCTTTCCAGTTCCTGCTCGCTCATGGAGGGAAGTTCGATCTTTTTGATCATGACCTCGTAGCCGGCGATGGAGGACGCCACCCGCTTTTCCTTGGTCTTGAGGTGGCTGACCAGCTTGGCGGCGGTCTCGGCGACCCGTTCGGGCTTCTCCACACGGCCTTCGATCACGGCGCCGGGCGGAAGAATGGCCAAGCCCAGGTTGACGACTTTCCACCCGGTCTTGGCCCTTGCCAACTGGACGACCTTGACCGAATGGGAGCCGAGATCCAGTCCGATGATTCCGGTTTGCCTGCGCAGCATGATTCTGGCTTCGATCTCCAACGGAGTGAAAGAAGGGCTTCAACTTATGGCTTGTAATTTACCATCGGCTACTTATTATCTCAAAGCACCAAATTCATGAGGGATCAGATTTCTAGTCGGCACAAGAGGAGGACAAATTGAATCATTTATCCACCCGGACCACCGCCGGGAAGAGGGCGAAAGGAACCCTGCGGGAGTATGCCGAAGCGATCCTCGTGGCCATCCTCTTGGCCCTCTTCATCAGGGCCTTCGTGGTCCAGGCCTTCAAGATCCCGTCCGGGTCCATGAAAAGCACCCTTCTTGTCGGCGATCACATTCTGGTGAGCAAGTTCGCCTACGGGATAAAGATCCCTCTCCTGGACAAAACCGTAGCCGAATTCGATCCCCCACAACGGCATGACATCGTGGTGTTTGAATATCCACTGGATCCTTCGAAAGATTTTATCAAGAGGGTGATAGGGCTACCGGGCGACACCCTCGAAATAAGGAATAAGAGAGTATTCGTCAATGGAAAACTTCTCGAAGAACCCTACGTTCAGTTCACCGACAACCAGGTCCTCCCGGCGTCGGTCAGTCCCCGGGACAACTTGGAACCCGTCCTGGTTCCGGAACGGAGCCTGTTCGTGATGGGAGACAACCGCGATGAAAGCTACGACAGCCGGTTCTGGAAATTCGTAGATTTTTCCGCCGTCAGGGGGAAAGCTTTCATCATCTACTGGTCCTGGAACAAGAACGGCCGGTTGGCATTCGATCCTCAGACCGGCTACATCCGCTGGAACCGCATCGGCCACCTCATCCGGTGAAACGCCGGCCTGTTTCCGCGGTAACCCGGGTCCTTCCGTGGTCAGCCGGACGCCGGGCCAAAGGATTGCAGCCATGAAGACGTCCCCCCTGGACCAAATTCAGGAAATCAGGCAGTGGATCGCCCGGCAGGTGGAATCCGCCGGAGCGTCCGGGGCCGTCGTCGGCCTGAGCGGCGGCATCGATTCCGCCGTGGTCGCCGCGTTGGCCGCCCGAGCCTTGGGCGACAACCTGCTCGCGATCATTCTTCCGTGCCACAACGCGGAACAGGACATCCAAGACACACGGCTTGTGGCCCGACACCTCCGGCTGAAGGTGGAGGAACAGGACCTTTCCGCGGTCTTCGATCGATTGCTCGCCCTTTTCCCCTCATCCGACCGGAGAATCCAGGGAAACCTGAAATCGCGGCTCCGAATGACCACGATCTATCACGCGGCGGCCCTTCGCAACTGCCTGGTGCTGGGAACCTCGAACCGCAGCGAATGGGAAATCGGCTACTTCACCAAGCACGGAGACAGCGCTGCGGACCTCCTGCCCATCGCGCACCTTTTGAAAGGCGAGGTGCGTCAGCTGGCCAGGATCCTGGATATTCCCCAGCGCGTGATCGAGAAACCCCCCTCCGCCGGCCTCTGGAAAGGCCAGACCGACGAAGGCGAACTGGGGTTCACCTACGAACAGCTGGACAGCTACCTGCGAGGCAGGCTGAGCGAGGTGCCGCCGGACGTCCAGGCCGCCATTCGAGATCTGCAGCGCTCCGCCGCCCACAAGAAACAGCCCGCCCCCCGGCTGTTTCCGGCCGGCCCGCCGTCGGACGGACCGTCGCTCACCGCCGGCGACGTCTCGCCCTACGATCGGAGTATCGAGGCGCTCACGCTCATCAGCGGAGCCATCACGTCCGACCACTACCTGGAAGACATCCTGCGGCTCATCGTGATGGTCACCGCCGAAGTGATGAACTCCAGCGTCTGTTCCCTGTGGCTCCTGGATGAAAAGGAAGCGGTTCTGCGCCTGCGGGCCACCCAGTCCATCAACCCGGAATACATCCAGGATCGCGTGCTCAGGGTGGGCGAAGGGATCGTCGGGAAGGTGGTGGTTGAAAACCGCCCTTATTCCATCCCGGACGTCCTGACGGATCCTTACTTCAAGGAGAAGGACCTGGCCCGGCGCATGGGGCTCGTTTCCATGCTCAGCATGCCCATGCGGGTCAAAGACCGGGTCATCGGGGTCATCAACTGCTACACGTCCTATCCCCACGTCTTTTCCGAACTGGAAACCAACATCCTCACCGCCGTGGCCAACCAGGCGGCCGTGGCCATCGAAAACACGGAACTGATGGTCAAGACCAAGGTCATCCAGGAAGAATTGGAAAAACGGAAGCTCATCGAAAGAGCGAAAGACCTGGTCATGCGGCGTCTCGACCTTTCAGGGGATCAAGCCTACCGCTGGCTGCAGAAACGGAGCATGGACACGCGCAAGTCCATGCGCGAGGTGGCCGAAGCGGTGCTCCTCACCATGGAAGGGTGAATCCGGCGGCTCGAACCTTCGTGTTGTCGGGTGCTCAGAGCGGCAACCTGACCGTTCAGGGCGCTCTTAAAGCAAGGCCGGGCGCCCTCGCCTTTGAAGGCCGCTTCCATGAGCTGCGAAAGGCAGCGGCGAGGATGCCCCTTTCTAGGGATACATCAGGCTGGCCTGCCTGCGGTTGCGGTAGGCTTCCAGTTCCCCCTGCCAGCCGGCTTCCACTTTAGGAAGTTCTGCACCCTTTTCCAGCTGCTCCCTCCATCCCCCATCCCCCAGGAGGATGTCGATCGGCTTCTTTTCGTACTCGTATTCGTAAGGAGGAGGCAGCCACTGGAAACGGTCGGCGTGGACTTCCAGAAAGGCCTTGAGCACGGCAAGTCCCAGCCGGTAGGGCTTCACCCGGCCCGGTTCGCTCACGTGAACCTGGAAGCCGCAACACATTTCCCCCCGCCACTTGTCGAAGGTGGGCTCGAAACACACCGGCCGGAGCACCACGCCGTCGAGAGCCCGCACGTCCAGGGCGTCCAGGAAGAGGGAAGGCCGGACAAAAGGGGCCCCGAAAACCTGAAAAGGAAGGGTCGTTCCGCGGCCCTCGCTCACGTTGGTTCCTTCGAGCAGCACCAGGCCGGGATACAGCAGCGCGCTTTCCCACGATGGCATGTTGGGCGACGGCCAGAGCCAGGGCAGGCCGGTTTGAGGGTGGAACCGGTCCCTTCGCCACCCCGCGGCCGGGATCACCTCCAGGTCGCAACCGAGTCTCCCTTCCCGCACCACGAACCGGGCCAGTTCGCCCAAGGTCAGCCCATGGCGCATGGGAATCGGGTAACGGCCCACGAAGGAACGCCATGGGGGCTTCAACGGGTTGCCTTCCACGCTGCTTCCGTCGATGGGATTCGGCCGGTCCAGGACCACCACCTTCAATCCCGCTTCGGCGGCGGCCTCGACGCAGAGGCCCAACGTGGTGCCGAACGTGTAGACGCGGGTTCCCACGTCGAAAAGGTCCACCACCAGGACATCGATTTCCTGCAACATTTCTTGCGTCGGCCGGCGCACCTCCCCGTACAGGCTGTAGATGGGGATGCTCAAGAGCGGATGGATCCCGTGGCCGGACTCCACCATATTGGCCTGCTTTTCCGCGTGGAACCCGTGCTGCGGCGAAAAGATGCAGGCCAGGCGGCCGCCGGCCTGATGGATCATCTGGCTCACGTGCCTGAAATCACGGGTGCAGGACGCCTGGTTGGCCAGCAGTCCCATGCGGCTCCAACGAAACCACCGCGGCGGACTCTCCAGGAACACTTCGCAGCCCGGTTTGACGCCTGCTCCCGCCATGGATCCCCCCCTCCTTCACCCGGTGCTTCGGGTCTCGACGCGGGTCCTACTTCCGCTCTCCGGAAGATCCCATCCGATCGACCACTCTATCGTAGTAATACTGTCCTTCTTCCAAAAGCGGTGAAACGCGGCGCATGGTGTTGAGCTTCATGATGAGATAATTCAACTTCTTCATCTGAGTGTATTTTTCCTGGGTGTCCCGGATGCCGGAAAGGAGTTCCTTGGTTGTGTGGATCTCTTTTCTGAGTTGCAATTCCGGCGGCAGGCAATCCGCGTTTTTCAGAATCTTGTAGGCCAGCCTGAGATCTTGGGGAATATGGCGGTCGTCTTCCAGCTTCAGCGGTTTCCCGTGGCCGGGCAGGTTGTCGAACTCGCCTCGATCCATGGCTTCCCGGATCCGCTGTTCCGCCAGTTGCTCAAATACCGCAGAAATGTTACTCATAAGCGCTCCTCGCCCCTCAAAGAGGACAAGCCATGAATCCTTCGACCCGCGCGCAGCAAGGACGCGAAACGCCGATCCAGCTCCCCCCGGCGGGGATCACCATCCTCGGGGCGGGGAAGTTCGGCCGACTGGCTCACCGGCGGCTGGCGCGCCGCTTTCCGGATGCGGACCTCACGGTGGTGGACCGCGCGGAAGCAAAGCTTCTCGCCGTAGCTCCCTCGGCCCGCACGCGAATCCTCGCCGAAGACGCTATCGCCCATCTTTCCACCGAGCGCCTCCCCCCGGACCGGTGGATCGTCCCCGCGGTGCCCATCCACGTCGCCTTTATCTGGCTGCTGGAACAACTCGAGCCCAACGGCCGCGTCACCAGGCTCCCGGTGCCTCAGAACGTGGATGCGCAACTGCCCCATCCCATGCGGGGTCCCGGCGGGACGGTTTATGCCAGCTACGCCGATTTCCTCTGCCCGGACAACTGCCCCGAACCCGAAGCCATCTGCACTTACACCCGCCAACCCCGAAAGGGACGTCTGTTCGAGACGGTAGGGGGTCTCCGGGTTCCGGGCTACCTCGTCCACGTCTGCAGGAGTCATCAGCTGGCGCCGGGTGTCGGCGGCTACACCCGCGGCCAACTGGAATCCCTGTACCGGGAAGTCCTCTCAAACCCCGGAAACCACGTGATCGCCACGTGCTGCTCCTGCCACGGCGTCCTGGACGCTCTTTCGTGGGAGAAACCCTGAAGGGCTTCCCCCAACCGCCGTTCCGGTACCTGCGGAGCAGCCGAAGCAGCCTGGAAAGGAGCCTTTCGAAACAGAGGCCGCATCCTGCTGGAATTTACGGTAAGGGCCTCGTTTGGGCCAAGCCCGGTGAACCGACCGGGAGCGCCTTCAGCCGTTTCGTTCCTTTTCGAGCGCGGTGAGGGTTTCGTGCAGGCAGTCTTCGGCTCGGTAGCCCGAACGCCGTGCCAGGTCCACCACTTGGAGGAGCATCTTGCCCACATCCTGAGCGGTGAGCTCCGATTCTCCGGGTGCCCCATCCGCGGAGGGCCCCGCCGCGGGTGCCGGTCGCGTCCCTTCACCGCCCGCTTCCCGGCTTCCCCCGCCTCCGTCGGCCCACCGTGACAGCAGCCGGTGAGCCCGAACCAGGGCCGGAAGACTCGCGGGAACGCTCTGTCCCCTTTGCTTCCTTCCTCGCTTTTCCGCGGTCTTTATCCGTTCCCAGTTGCTTCGCACTTCGTCGGCGGATGCAACGTCCACGTCGCCGAACACGTGAGGGTGGCGCCGGATCATCTTTTCGCGGATTCCCCGGCAGACGTCTTCGAGGCGGAAGGTTCCGGCTTCTTCATAAAGGTGGATCATGAAAAGCACCATGAAGAGGAGATCCCCCAGTTCCTCGCAGGCTTCCACCGTGTCGCCCGCTCGAACGGCCGCGGAAGCCTCGTGTGCCTCTTCCACCAAGTAGGTCTGAACGCTTGCGGGCGTCTGCTTCCGGTCCCAAGGGCAACCGTTTTCACCTCTCAGACGATCGATGATTTCCCAGATTCCTCGAACGCCGTCCCATTTCCGCCGATCCCGGTCGCCGTCCCCGAATGCCTCAACACCACCAACGCCGGAGTCTTCCGTTGAACGCATCGTGCCGCCTCTCTCCTATGGGACCAGTAACGCTGGATGACTTCTCGTTTCCTGTCGAATTCCTCGCGAACCCCGTCGGGCGCCGCCCGCACCACCATCTGCGCCAGGAAGTGCACATAGGGCGCCAACCTGGAATTTCGCAGGAGCGGAGCTTCGGGCGAAAGGAAGAAGGTCAGGAGCGTCAGAAGGACCACGGCCAAAACGAGCGCCTTGGCGATGCCCACCCCGGCCCCCAGAAAGCGGTCCAGCCATCCCAGTCCTCCCTTGTGGAGCAGGGAACCGGCATAATGGCCGGCAAAACCGATGATGAACCACGAGAGTCCGAACACGACCAGAAAGGCGACCAGCGAGGGCTTGGGGAGTCCCGGGAAGCTCTCCATCAACCTCAACCCGACGGGTTCGTGCCAGTGAAGCCCCAGGAAAAAGCCGCCCAGCACCGCCGCGATGCCGAAAACCTGTGAAACGGCACCCCGCAAGACGCCTCGAAGGAGGCACAAAAGACCCAAGGCACCGATCGCCCAGTCCAGAAGGTTCATCCCGTTTCCGTTTGCTTTCGATAGGCCTTCAACCCCGATGGTGAACCGATGATACCGCATGGACCAAGGGGGCTTCAACGTCAATCTGTGACGATTTTGAGGGGTGTTCATGGGGCTTGATTTCGATCAGCCGAGTCCTTTATTGTCAGGGTCCGGCGCAAATGCTATGAGTCGTTGTTGGTGAGAGGCGCCGCGCGCGGGGTGCCTGAACTCTCCGGTCGGGCGGACCGGGCATCAGAGGTCGATTTGCTGGCAACGGATCAAAAAAGAGACTCGGACGTTACCCAGGAAGTTGTCTTCGACGACATCGCCGTGGTGCAGCAACTGGCCGGCGAACGCAACGGCCATCTGCAAATCATCGAAAAGCAGCTGGACGTACGGGTCCACCTTCGCGGCAACCGGTTCACCCTTTGCGGCGACCGGCCCCAAGTGGAAACCGCCCGCAGGCTCTTGGAAGAACTGGCGGGGCTGGTCCGAGCCGAATACCCCGTCTATCCCGGCGACATCGTCTACGGCATCCGGATCCTCAGCGACAACATCCACCGGAACCTCAAAGAGATCTTTCTGGACCGCGTTTTCGTCACGTCGTCGCGGCGGGTGATCACGCCCAAGAGCATCAAGCAGAAGGAATACATCGAAGCCATCCGCCACTACGACATCGTGTTCGGGATCGGCCCCGCCGGGACGGGAAAGACCTACCTCGCCATGGCCATGGCCGTGGCGGCGCTCGGCGCCGAACAGGTGCGCCGGATCATCCTGGTGCGGCCGGCCGTGGAAGCCGGCGAAAAGCTGGGCTTCCTTCCAGGTGACTTGGCCGAAAAGGTCAACCCCTACCTCAGACCCCTCTACGACGCGCTCCACGACATGATGGATTTCGAAAAGGCTTCGAAGCTCCTCATGCGCGGCGCCATCGAAGTGGCGCCCCTCGCCTTCATGCGCGGGCGGACCCTGAACGAAGCCTTCGTCATTCTGGATGAAGCTCAGAACACCACCAGTGAACAGATGAAGATGTTTCTCACCCGGCTGGGCATGGGTTCCAAAGCCGTGATCACGGGCGACATCACCCAGATCGACCTGCCCGAAAACAGACCCTCCGGGTTGGTCCAGGCCATGGAACTCCTCAGTGACATCCGAGGCATCCGCTTCGTGTTTTTCAGCAACCGGGATGTGGTGAGGCACCGGCTGGTCCAGGACATCATCGAGGCCTACGACCGTTCCGAACAACGGCCGAGCCCCGAACACAGGGCATCGAACCGGGACGACTGACCATGCCGCTCGTCGAACGGCTGGAAAAGCCGGAAATCCAGAAAGCCTTGCTCCTGGTGGGAACGAGCCTCATCGTCGCCCTGCTGCTGGCCCCGTCTCTGACCGTCTCCACGCCGTCCTATTCTCTAGGCGATGTGGCCAAAGCCAATCTCAAGGCCAAGCGGGACTTCCTGCTCCTGGACGAGGAGGCCACCCGACGCAAACGCCTGGAAGCGGCCGCGTCGGTGCCCTTGGTGTTCGATTTTCATGAGAAAGCCCTCCCGGCCGTCCAGTCTCGGCTGACCCGAGCCTTTGAAACCATGCGTTCGCTGCAGCGCAAGGGCGGCCTGGATCCCCAGGGGATACTCGGCCCGGACCGGGCGGCCGAAACCGGGTGGACGCCGCCCACGCGCGGGGATATCGACCGCCGTCGCTACGAGGCGGCCATGGAAAACCAGAAGACGTTCGAGGCGATGATCGGTTTCCGCGTGCCGGAAAACGTCTTCCGCTCCCTCGCTTCGGAAGGCTTTTCAGCGGCCATCGAGGAGAAGCTGTCCACATGGCTGGAAAAGTTCATGAGCCAGGGCATCGTCGCCAACCCCACCCTCGTGGGCATAGGCGAAGGAAACGGCTCTGGGGACAAGCCGGGGCGTGCCATCGCCGTCAGGCACATACCGTCGCTCAAGGAAGAAGCCCATTCGACCGTCAACGTTTACCGGGACCTGGACAGCGCCACGGCGGCGTTGAGCGAAGCGATTGCCGAGGAAGTCATGGACCCCGAGCTGACGGAGGCCCTCATATTCCTCGGTTCCCGCCTGCTGGAACCCAACATCTTTCACAACCGGGTGGAAACGGAACACCGGGAGGCCAAGGCGGCCGATGGGGTGAAACCCGTGTACGTGGCCATCAAGAAAAACGAAATGCTGGTACGCGAAGGTCAGCGCATCGGCGTCGATGAATTCAGAAAGCTTCAGGCCTATGCGGAAGGAAGTCACGAACAGCACCGTTTTCTGACCTTTTTCACCATTTTCCTTTTTATCGCGCTTTATCTTTTTGTTTTGGTCCATGTAGCTCACCGTCACATCCCTGGATTTCAACTCAAGATCCAGGACTACCTCTTCCTGGGGGCGGTCCTGGTGCTCATCCTGGCCATGGGCCGCTACACCGCCTGGATCTCTGAAGCCATCGGAACCACCTCCAGCTATATCGATCACCGAACCCTCATCTTCGCCATCCCCCTCACCACCGGAGCCATGCTGGCGAGCGTCTTTTTCGGCGTCACCACCGCGCTCATCTTTTCGCTGACGTTGAGCCTCTTTCTCGGAATTCTCTTCGGTTCCGATTTCGATCTTTTCATGTTCTCCCTTGTGGGTTGCTTTGTGGGGGCGCACGGGGTGACTCCCTGCCGCAACCGCATGATTCCCATCAAGACGGGGCTGCTGGTGGGATGCGCCAACGTGATCGTGGTGGTCCTGAGCATGCTGTTTCGGGAGCAATGGCCGGCGCCGGCGCTGTTCGCCAACGCTTCGGTGGCGTTCTGCGGCGGGGTGATGGCCGGCATCCTGGTCACGGGGCTGGCTCCCTTGGCCGAGATGGGCTTCGGCTACACCACCGACATCAAGCTTCTGGAACTGGCCAGCATGGACCAACCCCTCCTCCAGGAACTGCTCCTCCAGGCTCCGGGAACCTATCACCACAGCATCATCGTGGGAAACATGGTGGAAGCGGCGGCCAAGTCCATCGGGGCCAATTCGCTGCTGGCCAAGGTGGCGGCCTATTACCACGATATCGGAAAGATCCGAAAGCCCCTGTATTTCATTGAAAACCAATTCGACGGCGAGAACCGGCACGAAAAACTGGCGCCGTCCATGAGCAGCCTCATCCTCATCTCCCACGTGAAGGAAGGGGTGGACTTGGCCAGGAAGCACAAACTGGGGCAGCCCATCATCGACATCATCCGCCAGCACCACGGCCGGAGCCTCATTTCGTACTTCTATCAGAAGGCCCTGGATGCCCGCGAAAAGGCGCAATCGTCCAAGGGAGCCGATCTTCCGCCCATCAACATCGAAGACTACCGTTACCCGGGTCCGAAGCCCCAGACCAAGGAAGCCGGGCTCGTGATGTTGGCCGACATCGTGGAAGCGGCCTGCCGGTCCCTGAACGAACCCACTCCCGCCCGCATCCAGGGGCTCGTGAACAAGCTCATCAACAATGTTTTCATCGACGGGCAGTTGGACGAGTGCGAACTGACGCTCAAGGACCTTCACCAGATCGCCAAGCATTTCAATCAGATCCTTGCCACGGTTCACCATAAGCGCATCGAGTACCCGAGTGTGCCACAGCCCGGAACGAAAGCCAGAGGACATGCCTCGGATTCAAGTCAGCGAGAACCAAAGAGCGATCGCGATCGATCTTCCACGGCTGGAGAAGGCAGCCGAAACGATCTTAAACGCCTTGGGCTGCACTGACGCTGAGCTGAGCGTCCTGATCGTGGACGATGGCGAGATGACCCGTCTGAACCGGGAATTCCGGGGCGTGGACCAGACCACCGACGTGCTGGCCTTTCCCATGCGCGAGGGGGAATATTCCGACGTTGAACCGGACCTGCTGGGCGATGTGGTGATTTCGGCCCCCACCGCCCGGATCTTGGCCGAAACCCACCGAGCCCCCCTCGAAGCCGTCCTGGATCTGCTCCTGGTTCACGGAACGCTTCACCTGCTCGGTTTCGACCACGACGAACCGCAAGAGGCCAGGCAAATGGACGCGAAGACCATCGAGCTTCTGAGAACCCTCGGACACGGAGATCAGGCCATCGGCTGGTACGCGACCTCCAGTTCCTAAAAGGCTCTCTGAGAATACCCTTCACCCTTCTGGGGCTTGGGTGTCCGTTTTATCGCGCAGGGACGGTTCGCCAACGGCGTTTGAGGAGCGATTCATGCCCTGCGGGAGCCGGCTTGCCGGCGATCCCGGTCGCGGCCAAGGCCGCTCCTAGAGGAACAAGGAACCTCATCAGGGCTCGACTTTCACGAGCTTGTTTTTGGACAGGCCCTAACCTTGAGGCACCCAGGAAGACGAGAGAGAAAGGAGAGGATTTCGTGGCACGGCTTGCGATCAACGTGGATCACGTGGCCACGGTCCGCCAGGCTCGACTGGCGGCCGAACCGGACCCCGTCACGGCGGCGGCCCTGGCGGAACTGGGGGGCGCTCAAGGGATCGTCGTCCACCTGAGGGAAGACCGGCGTCACATCCAGGATCGCGATGTGGAAATCCTTCGCAAGACGGTCAAGACGCGCCTCAACCTTGAAATGGCCGCCACCAAGGAAATGGTGGAGATCGCGCTCACCGTCAAGCCGGACATCGTGACCCTCGTACCCGAGAAACGGCAGGAGCTCACCACCGAAGGGGGTCTGGACGTGGTTCTCTACGAGGACGCTCTGCGCAGCGCCGTCAAGACCCTCCATGACGGCGGGATTCCCGTGAGCCTTTTCATCAATCCGGACCCGCGCCAGGTCAAGGCGGCCCATAAGTTGGACGCCGACTGCGTGGAACTGCACACCGGGATCTTCTCGGAAGCCCGGTCATTCGTGAAACGCCATGAGGAATTCGAACGGCTGGAGACGGCCTCCAAGCTGGCTCACAAGCTGGGGCTCATCATCCACGCCGGCCACGGCGTGGATTATCAGAACATTTATTGGCTTCGGAACCTCCCCGAAGTGGAAGAGTTCAGCATCGGCCATGCCGTGATCGCCCGTGCCGTGCTGGTGGGGATGGAGCGAGCCGTGAGGGAAATGCTGGCACTTTTGAGCAGGTAGCCATGGCCGTCTACGGCGTCGGCATCGACCTGATCCGGGTGGATCGCATCCGGCGGAGCCTGGAGCGGTGGGGCGAACGTTTTGAAGAGCGCCTTTTCACCCGCGCGGAACGCGGGTTCTGTGCCGAAATTAACCGGAAGGTATCGTGCCTGGCCTTGCGGTTTGCGGCCAAAGAGGCCTTCGCCAAAGCGCTTGGCCGAGGCATGCGTTCCCCCATACTCTGGCGGGATATCGAGGTAAGAAGCGGTCCACTGGGGAAGCCGGAGATCGAACTGTCGTCGAGGGCCCAGGCCTTCTGCAGGGAACTGGGGGTCCGTTCCTGGCATTTGAGCCTCACCGACGACGGCGACTACGGCGCGGCGGTGGTGATCTTGGAACGGTAGGCCATGTTGCTCGAGGATGGAGCGGGGGCGATGCTTCTCGTGACGGCTTCGGAAATGGCGGAAATGGATCGGCGAACCATCGAGGACATGGGCATCCCGGGCGCGGTGCTCATGGAAAATGCCGGGCGCGGGGCCGCGGCCTTTTTCGAACAGGTGGTTCCCGATCTGGCCCTGCGCCGGATCGTGGTGCTGGCGGGAAGCGGAAACAACGGCGGAGACGGTTTCGTCCTGGCCAGGCTCTTTTTCAACAAAGGCGCCCCGGTGCGCACGGTGTGTCTCCGCCCGCCGGATCGCCTCAAGGGCGACGCCCTCACCCACTTCCGAATCCTGGAAAAGATCGGAGTTCCCGTCACGGTGTGGGACGAGTCCCAGGATTTCAAAACTCAATTCGAAGCCGTCGAAGACGCGGACGTCATCGTGGACGCCCTCCTGGGAACCGGACTTCAGAGCGAAGTCCGCGGCCTTTACCGCCGCGTCATCGACGCGGTGAACGCCCTCGGAAAGCCCGTCCTCTCCGTGGACATCCCATCGGGGATCGACGGCTCCACGGGAAGGGTCCTGGGAGCCGCCATCCGGGCCACCGCCACCGCGACGTTCGCCCTTTCGAAGATCGGCCACGCGGTGCCGCCCGGCGAAGAGCATTCAGGGATCCTGAAGGTGATCGACATCGGGATCCCGCCCCTGGTGGTGCACGGAAGCGGGATCCGTAGATTCCTGCTGGACGCCGCCGCCTGCGCCCCGTGGCTCCGCCCCCGCCCGTCCGAGACTCACAAGGGACATGCGGGCCATCTGGGAGTCCTGGCCGGATCCCCGGGAAAAACCGGCGCCGCCGCACTCCTTTGCCAGGGGGCCGCCAAGGCCGGCGCCGGACTGGTGACGCTCTTCGTCCCCTCCGGCCTCAATCCCGTCATGGAAGTGAAACTCACTGAAGCCATGACGCTCCCCGTTTCCCAGACCCTCGAGGGCACCGCTTCCCTGGAAGCCTTGGAAGACATCCTCGGCTTCATGGAAGACAAAGAAGCCTTCGCCATGGGCCCGGGAAGCTCCCTTCAATCCGAAACCCGGCAACTCATGCGGCGGCTGGTCACGCAAATCCGGTGTCCCACGGTACTCGACGCCGACGCCCTCACCGCCGTTTCCGAAGATCCGGCGGTCCTGAGCCGCGCCCGGGCGCCGCTGATCCTCACCCCGCACCCCGGCGAGATGGCGCGCCTCACCGGAGAAAGCACCGGCACGATCCAGGCGGACCGACTTGGAACCGCCTCCCGGTTCAGTGAGAAGCACGGCGTCTTTCTGGTGTTGAAGGGACACCGCACGGTGGTCGCGGCACCTGACGGCAGGCTGGCCGTCAACGGTTCCGGCACCCCGGCCATGGCGAGCGGCGGCATGGGAGATGTCCTTACGGGACTCATCGGAGCTTTTCTGGCCCAGGGATTCGATCCGTTCGAAGCGGCCTGCCTGGGGGTGTACCTTCACGGTGCCGCGGCGGAAGAGGTTCACGCCGCCGTCGCCACCCGAGGCCTTCTCGCCTCGGAAATCCTTCCCGCCATCCCCATCGTGATCGGCCGACTGGAGCGCTCCCCGTGACGGCGGTGATCGTCCGTTCAAAGAGTACAGAGGATTCCCTGAGACTCGCCCGGCTGATCGGTTCGCTCCTGCGGTCCGGCGACGTGGTGGCCCTGTGGGGCGAGCTGGGCGCGGGGAAGACCCTCATGGCGGGAGGCATCGCCCGAGCCCTGGGCGTCCCCCCCGACGTTCCCGTGACCAGCCCCACCTTCACGTTCATCAACGAATACGAGGGAAGCCTTCATTTCTACCACCTGGATCTCTACCGGTTGAGTCATCCCGACGAACTGGAAACGCTGCCCTGGCGCGAGGCGCTCTACGGAGAAGGTGCGGCGGCCGTCGAATGGCCCGACCGCCTGGGCGAAGCCCTTCCCCGGGAGCGCTGGGATATTCATCTCGCCATCATGGACGAACATTCCAGGGATATCCGCGTTCGGCCTCCCCGGCCGCAAGCGTTCCGGGAACTGTCCAACCGATTGAAGAACGAAGGGCTGAACTGGGAAGCCGACGCCTGAAAGCGTGTCCGAGCATGGCCTGATAGCCTTTTCCCATCGCAGTGCAACTCTTCAGCGCTTCGCAAAACAAGACGCCTCCTGTTCTTCCCCATGTGAAGCGGAACGGCTTTCGGCCGCTTGTGGGAGCGGCCTTGGCCACGATCCGGATCCCTTCTCCCCGGCGCTTACATCGGAAGTCCTCACCGCATGCCGCCGCCGCGCTCCCGTTCACGAGGGGCGCTGTTCCCGGAACGCTTCAGCGGGGATGCTCATGCGCCGGAGAATCTTTTGCAGCGCCGCCCGGGTGAGCCCGCTCATTTCGGCCGCGCGGCTCACGTTGCCCCCGGCAACCTCCATCAGCCGCCTCACGTACTCGTCCGTGAACTCGTGCAACACCCTTTCCTTGGCGTCTTTGTAGGGTTCCACGCCGTCCGAAGGCGATCCCCGCCTTCCGCAAACGGGTTCCCCCGGTTCCGGACGACCGGCCAATCGTTCCACCGCCTCCAGGTCTTCCCGCCGGATGACGGCATCAGGAGAAAACATCACGGCACGGCGCACCACGTTTTGCAGTTCCCTCACGTTTCCCGGCCAGCGGCGGCGGGCCAGCAGCTGCATGGCTTCCAGGCTGAAGCGCTTGGAAGGTCCGCCGGTTTCCTCGCAGGCGACCCGGGTGTAATGGTCCACCAACAGGGGGATGTCTTCCGGGATATCCCTCAGCGACGGCGTCCAGAGGGTCATCACGTTGAGGCGGTAGAACAGGTCTTCGCGGAAGCTGCGGCCGCGGATCCTGCTTTCCAGGTCCTGGTTCGTGGACGCGATGACGCGAACGTCCACCCTGCGGGACCTGGCGGCGCCCAGCGGCTTGATTTCCTGTTCTTGGAGCACCCGGAGCAGCTTGGTCTGGACCGAAACGGGGATATCTCCGATTTCATCCAGAAACACCGTGCCGCCGTCGGCTTCCAAGAAGAGGCCGGCCACGTCCCGGTCCGCTCCCGTGAACGCTCCGCGCTTGTGGCCGAAGAGTTCGCTTTCGAGCAGGTGTTCCGGGATGGCCGGGCAGTTCACGGCGATGAGCGGCCGGTGGGCCCGCTTGCTGAGCCCGTGGACGGAGCGTGCCACCAGCTCCTTTCCGGTGCCGCTTTCGCCTCGAATCAGCACGGTGTAGTCGGTTTGAGCAACGGCCTGGATGCGTTCGTAGAGTCGCCGCATGGGGAGGGACTCGCCAACAAAATTCTGAAAGGAACCCCGGTCCCGCACCTTCTCCTGGAGCTTGAGGTTTTCCCGGATCAGCCGGTTGCGTTCCAGGCCCTTGTTCAAGGTCCGAAGGAGTACTTCCTTCTCGAAGGGCTTCGTGATGAAGTCGTAGGCGCCGGCCTTGATGGCGGCCACCGCCGTTTCGATGCTGCCGTAGGCGGTCATCATGATCACCGTGAGCCACGGGTCCGACGCCTTGAGAGACTTCAGGAGATCCAGCCCGTCCATTTCGGGCATCTTCACGTCCACCAGGGCCAGATCGTAGGGCTCGCGGCGGGCCGCCTGCGCCGCTTCCACCGGGCTGGTGAAGGTCCGGACGCGAACGCCTTCCAGTTCATAGGCGAGCAGCCTTCCCAGTCCTTCCAGCATGTCTTGTTCATCGTCCACGATGAGCAGACGTTCCTTGCCATCCATCGTTCAGCCTCTTTCATGACAGCGGAATGCGGATCACAAACCGGCTCCACCTACCGGGTTCACTGGACACTTGGATCTCGCCGCCGTGGTCGCGCACGATGCCGTAACTCACCGACAGTCCCAGGCCCGTGCCCTCCCCGGTCGCCTTCGTCGAAAAAAAGGGATCGAAAATCTTCCCCAAGATTTCCCTCGGGATCCCCCGGCCGTTGTCCCAGAAGACGATTTCCGCCTGCTCTTCGTCCTTCAGGTAACGCGTCTCGATGCGGATGCTCCCCGATCCGTCCACCGCCTGGCGGGCGTTCATCAACAGGTTGAGATAGACTTGTTTCATCTTGTCCGCATCCACGTTGACGAGAGGCATGACCGGATCCAGGTCCAACTGGATTTCGATGCGATTTCGCCGGAACTGCTGCGCCACCATTTCCACCACCTCTTCGATGGTGCGATGGAGGGGCACCAGTTGCCGCCGGGTTCCTTCCCCCCGGGAAAACTTCAGAAGGTCGGCGACGATCCGCTGGCAGCTCCGAGCATGCTTTTCGATGGTGGAAAGGTCCTTCAGGCCCGTTGGGAAATCGGCCAGCTGGCGCCTGAGAAGGTCCGTGTAGCACAGGATCACGCCCAGGGGGTTATTGATTTCGTGGGCCACTCCGGCTGCAAGCTGTCCCAGGGCCGCCATCTTCTCCGCCTGCTGAATCCGGTGTTCCACTCTCTTCTCCGCGGTGATTTCGCGCGCGTACCGGATCACGCCCTCCACGTCCCCTTCTTCGTTCACAATCGGGTAAAAGCGGGCCTGGAAGATTTCCCCCCGCCGGTTGGCCACCTCCTCGGTCACCGGCTTCCCCCACTGAAACACGGTATCGATGCCGCACTGGTCGCAGGGACAGAGTTCATGATCCAGGGCTTCGCGGCAGTGCCGATCGATCACGTCCTGCAGCCCCAGGCCGGAACGGTCCAGGTACGCCCGATTCACCATCCGAATGCGCCGGTTCCGATCGAAGAGAACGACGATGTCGGAGATACCGTCAAACACCGTCTGCAGCAGTTCCTTGCTCTGGAGCACTCTTTCCATGTTCTGAAGACTCTCGACGGCGATCCCCACCTGGCGGCCGACGGAAAAAAGCAATTCCTGAAGGTCGGGCTGCAGATCGACGGAAGCGATCCCAGCGAAGGTGATGACGCCCAGAACGTTCCCGCGGCAACACAGCGGAACGTTCAGGCAATGGCCCATTCCGGCGTCTTGGAAGAAACTCATGTGCCCGCAGGCCGCCTCACTCAGTGCGTTGTTCAGATTTTTTGCTTCACGGTCGACGATCCACGAACACTCGGACGAATCGAAGGGCACGCTCGCCGCCAGTTCGGAAGCGCCCTGTTCGTGGTGCAGGCGCAGGCACCGGGCGTGCGGATCGATCAGGTAAACGCCGGCCCCCCGGGCAGCGATCAGTTCCAGGCTCCGCTGGAGCACCTTGGGAAGGATCTCCGTGAGGGTGCGGGCCTGCGTGGTCAGTTCCGCAATGGCGTTGAGGGTTTTGAGTTCATGGTTCCGCGCCAAAACCTGGTCCCGGAGTCGCTTTTCGGATGCACGAAGAGCCCGCGTCCGCTCTTCGACGACCTTTTCCAGGTTCGCCATGTGGTCTTCCAGGTCCTTCCGAGCCCGTTGCAGGCGGGAGACGATCTTGAGGGCCGCACGGTTCAGTTCACCGATTTCGTCCCCGGAACGTCCGCTGTCGGCCTCCACGTCTTCTCCCCCGACGCCGAGCCCGTCCCGGAAGATACCGAGGAGTCCTTGGAGGTTGTGGACCACGACGCGGTTGAAGAAGAAGCTGATGGCCGAAAAGAGCAGCACCGTACAGAGGACGCCCGCCCAGAAGACGGTGAAGGCCACTTCTTTGCTCTTTGCCAAAGCCACATCCACGGGAACGCTCACGGCGACAACTCCCGCCAGTTCTCCGGGCCGATGGCCGAAGCCCCGTTCCGCCCCATACAAGGCGATCAGGTCGGGCGGCGCCTCCCGGGGATCCCCGTGACAGTGCATGCAGGAACGGGTGTAGTGAACGGGCCGAAACCGGACATAGTGGGCCCGATGCTGGATGTCCATCAACCCCTTCCATTCCCGAATGTCCGGATGTTCCCTGAAGAAATCCATCATCCGAGCTTCCACCGGGTTGGCTTCGCCGGCCGGATTCCGGGCCCCCACCGTCACACGCCGGTAGGAATATTCGGGAAGCGTTCGCTTGAAGCGCTCCATCACCTCCCGGCCCACGAAGGTCGACGACATGCCCTCCAGCACAAAGGCGTCTTCCCCCAGGACGTCGTACATCTTGGGACGCAGGATCTCCTTCACGTAATCCCGGCTGGCTTCCACCGAGGCCAGAACGATCTGCGACTTGGCGTAGGCCGTCTCTTCCAGGAGCTTTCGCTGCTGGATGTAGAGCAGGTAGGCTCCCACGATGCAGAACCCGATGAGCATGACCGCCAGGCCGGCAAGGAATTTCCGCTGGAGGCCCAAGGGCCGAAGTCCCCGGTTCCGGCCGGGTGCCGGTGCCGCTTCCGTGTTGTGGTCGAAAGTCGCGCTCATGAAGACCTCCTCGAAGACATGCGCCCCTCGGCCGCTTCCGCCGATCGTCACCCTGTTCCGCTTCCCCGGCCGGTGAAGTGAACGGCCGCTCGTGGTTCCCAGTCTATTCCGGAGAAACCTCCAGGGAAAGCCCGCATCGCCCCGGCCCGCCAACTCAAGGAAGCACTGCTTCCGCACGGAAGCACATCCGGCCCCCGGCCCGCATGGTTTCGGAACGGGAGCGGTCGGTCTTCCGGCGCCTCCCGAGTAGGTGTTTTCAACGACTTACCGACGGAAGCCGGGAGTCTCCCTGCAGCCCCATGACCTTGGTTTCCGGTGGCATCCGCTTTGCTCTTGAGCCAAATACGGACCATTTTCGCTGGACGTGATGCCGGATCGAACCCCGGCGTCAAAGATCGGTCGACCGGTTTTCAGGGAAGTCGGGCCGCGGCGAGCGAAATGCGGGGGTTCGAACCGGGGGGCCTGGGAGATTTTCAATCGAGACAAAGGAGAGATCATGGCGGAACTTGTTCAGGGCAAATCCATGGCGGAAGTCCAGGACGTGGTGACGGATCGGGCGCAGACGAGACTGTCCGATCTTTGGACCAAGGAGGATTACTGGGCGATCTGGCTCGGCTTCATTCTCCTGATCGCCGGAGCGTTGATCTATATCCCGCGTGCACCGGAAGGCCTGCACGAAACGATCAACCAAGCGAACGCCGTTCTGGAGGCGGAAGCGGCACGGGCCCCTTTCAAAACCATTGAATGGTACCAGGCATCGGACACGAAGCAGGGCCTCAAGGCGTCCAGCCTTCCCCACGGCAAGGCGATCGGAAACTTCATGGCGAAGCCCCACGGCTGGTCCGGCAATCCCCTGGAAGCGTTTGTCATGAGTTCCGAGAAGGCGGCGGCGAAAAAGGCGAGCGCCACAGCCAAGTACGAAAGCGCCAAGGCGAAGGAGGAGGCGGCTCTGGTTCAAGCCCGCGCCGCCCAGGAAGCCGCCGCAGCCGCTGAATTCAAGAACCCCCGCTTGAACGAAACGGCGGTGGCCGCCATCGCCGCCTGGCGGCAGGCTCACCGGGAAACGTCCGCCGCGAAAAAGAAGACCGGCGCCAAGCCCTACAATCAGGTGCCTTACCTGATCGGCCTGTGCCTGGTACTGGCGGTTCTCTTCTCCATCGGTGTCAAGTTCATGGGCCGGTCCGCCTCCCGCTTCATCCGAGCCTTTCCATTTGTCTTCCTCATAGCGGTACTGGCTTACCTGGCGGCGGGTCAATCGACCATGAAAGAACTGGGCATCGGCTACGCGGCCTGGGGCATCGTCATCGGCCTGATCATCAGCAACACGGTGGGAACTCCACAATGGGCCATGCCGGCGGTCCAGGTGGAATACTACATCAAAACCGGCCTGGTGCTTCTGGGGGCCGAAGTGCTTTTTTCCAAGATGCTCGCCATCGGCGTTCCCGGCATTTTCGTGGCCTGGGTGGTGACGCCCATCGTGTTGATCGTCACGTTCCTGTTCGGCCAGAAGGTCCTGAAGATGCCCTCCAAAACCCTCAACATCACCATCTCGTCCGACATGTCGGTCTGCGGCGTTTCCGCGGCCATCGCCACCGCCGCCGCCTGCCGCGCCAAGAAGGAAGAATTGACGCTGGCCGTCGGTCTTTCCATGGTTTTCACCTCCATCATGATGGTGGTGATGCCCGCCGTCATCAAGGCCGTGGGGATTCCTGAAATCCTCGGCGGCGCCTGGATCGGCGGCACCATCGACGCAACCGGCGCCGTGGCCGCCGCGGGGGCCTTCCTGGGCGAACGGGCGCTCTATGTCGCTGCGACCGTCAAGATGATTCAGAACGTGTTGATCGGGGTGATCGCCTTTGGTGTGGCCGTGTACTGGTGCGCCAGGGTCGACTGCGCCCCGGGTCAGCGGGTGGGCGCCATGGAAATCTGGCACCGGTTTCCCAAGTTCGTCCTGGGATTCATCACGGCCTCGATCGTCTTCTCCATCGTTTACAAGAGCATGGGGCCGGACGCCGGCTACGCGCTGGTCGACCACGGCATCCTCCGCGGCTTCACGCGGCTGTTCCGCGGCTGGTTCTTCTGCCTGGCCTTCGTGAGCATCGGGCTCGCCACCAACTTCCGGGAACTGGCCCATCATTTCAAAGGAGGAAAACCGCTCATCCTGTACGTCTGCGGCCAGTCCTTCAACCTGGCCCTCACGCTGCTGATGGCCTACATCATGTTCTACAAGGTGTTTCCGGAAATCACGGCGGGCATTTGATCCAGGAGGAGTCGGCCAGTGTGCAAAGCCATGTCTGCCAGCAGCACGGGATCGCCGGGGCGCGGGTCCTCTCCCATCGGCGAAACGACCCGCCGGTGGGCCATGCTCGCCGGGTGCCTCCTGGCCCTGTGGGGATTCATCTTCGTGGTGGGGCCGGGCCTCCGCAACCTGGAAGCCTTCCGGCCCCTGGCCGCCTTCATCGAAGAACACGGTATCGATGCGGGAGCCCTCTACTATACTGAAGTGGAGGAAGTGGGTCCCTCCGAGACCAGCATCCGAAACAGCCTCGCCTACCCACCTTCTCGAACCGGCCGCGGAAAGTGAACCGGCCCTCGTTTCACGGCTCACTCAAGAAGACTCCCCTGCCGCCTCCACAGGCAGGGGAGCCTCGCCTTGCCCGTTTCATACTCATTCCACGTTTTCGAAGTGGGCCTCATGCACCCCGTCCAAGAGGAGGAACGCCTTGATGCGGATGGGCATGACGGCGGCCTTGGGATGTTCCACCAGGCTTTTCAGGTGAGGGTGACGTCCCAGGAACTTCAACCGGGCTGCTTCCCTCTTTTCCGCCGTTTCAAGCGGCGCGAAGGCGCCGTAGACGGTCAGCGCCTGAACACGGGAACGCCCGGAACGGACGGCGTCGCAGCGGGTGTCCACCAGCAGACTCACTTCCCGGTTTTCAAGGACGTTCGTATACTTGGTGGTGTCTTCCCGTGTCACCATGTAGATCGTCCGGCAATCAGAATCGACGATGTAGGCCATGAGGGAGCAATGAGGCCGGTTGTCCCGGCACGTGGCCAGGACACACATGTCGTTTTCCCTCAAAACGGCCTTGATCCGGTCCAGCATGACTCCCTCCCCTCCCGTTTTCGTCCCCCGCCCGGAGCCTCAGTGGGGCGGCTGTCCGCCAAGACTTCCGGGCCGACTCTCTTTGCGTGGACCCCGTGGGTAGGCGGCCTCTTCAGGGAAACCGGTTGAGATCCCTTCGGTTGTCCCGCGGGGACATCCCGGAATCGTTTCGTTGGCTGGTTTCATGGTATACAAGTTCGAATCCATCCCGCAGACCCGAGACTCCCGGAGGCCCCCATGGAAAGCGTCCCACGCTGCCGCATTCAACCCTTCAATGCCGCTCCCGTCCACAAGGAAGGCGGGTACGTCCTGTACTGGATGACCGCGGCGCGAAGGCTTCGCTGGAATTTCGGCCTTCAACGGGCGGTGGAATGTTCGAAGGAATGGAACAGACCGCTTGTGATCCTGGAAGCGCTGCGCTGCGACTACCCTTGGGCGAATGCTCGCCTCCACCGATTCATCTTGGAAGGCATGAGGGAAAACGCCCGGGGGCTCCAGAGGACGCCCGTCTTCTACTATCCGTTCATCGAATGGAATCCCGGTGAAGGAAAGGGATTGCTCGAGGCCCTTTCACAAAGGGCTTGCGCCGTCGTGGCCGACTGGTTTCCGGCCTTTTTCATTCCCGACATGATCCGCGCGGCCGCCCGCAAGATAGGTGTCCGTCTTGAAGCCGTCGACGGCAACGGGCTCCTGCCGCTCGAAGCCGCCGGCGGGACCTTTCAAACCGCCCACACCTTCCGCCGCTTCCTGCAGAAAAACCTGCGTCCCCATCTTTCCGCCTTTCCGGAATCGGACCCCATTGGATCCGGAGCGGTTCCTCCGTTCCAAGGCACCATGACGGAGGTCGCGTCCAAGTGGCCTTCCGCCCTCGAACACCTGCTGTCCAACGACGACACCTGGTGGGATGGAATCCCTTTGGACCGTTCCGTTTCGCCGGGGTGGTGCCGCGGAGGTGAAGGGGAAGCCCGCCGCCGGCTGGACACTTTCGTTCGCAGCCGGTTGTCCCGCTACGCCGAAGGACGTTCCCACCCCGACGAAGACGCCGAAAGCGGCCTGTCCCCCTACCTGCATTTCGGCCACCTTTCGGCCCACGAAGTCTTCAGCCGCATTGCGGACGAAGAAGAATGGACCTTCGAACGGCTGGCTTCCGCCTCCACGGGAAGCCGCACGGGGTGGTGGGGCATGAGTGAAAACGCCGAAGCGTTCCTTGACCAGCTGGTGACCTGGCGCGAACTGGGATTCAACATGTGCCACCACCGCGACGACTACGACCGCTATGGGTCCTTGCCCGACTGGGCCCGGAAGACCCTCGCCGTGCACGCCGCAGACCCCCGCCCCTTCCTCTATGAACCGGAGACCTTCGAAACCGCCGCCACTCACGACCCCATCTGGAACGCCGCTCAGACGCAGCTCGCGACCGAAGGCCGCCTTCACAATTACCTGCGGATGCTTTGGGGTAAGAAAATCCTTCACTGGACACGTTCGCCCGAAGAGGCCCTGGCCGTCATGCTGGAACTCAACAACAAGTACGCCCTGGACGGCCGGGACCCCAATTCGTACAGCGGCATCTTCTGGATCCTGGGCCGTTACGACCGCCCCTGGGGCCCTGAACGGCCGGTCTTCGGGAAGGTGCGCTACATGAGTTCAAAAAATACGGCGAGGAAGCTGCGGATCAGCGACTATCTGGAGCGCTATCGTCCTTAAGAGCTTGTCCAAAAACAAGCTCATGCAAGTCGGGCCCTGAGGTTCCTCATTCCTGTAGGAGCGGCCGCGATCGGGGTCGCCGGCAGGCCGGCTCCTACAAGGCATGAGCCGCTCCTCAAGTGCCGTTCGCGAACCGCCCCTGCGCGAAAAAACGGACACTCCATCCCAGAAGGGTGCAGGTATGCTCAGACAGCCTTAACGGTCAAACGGATCATGGCATCCCGGCGCCGGGCGAGCCGCGCGGTGAGCGCCTCCCGACCCAGCCGTTCCCCGTCGCAGTGGAAGACGATCTCGGCCTCTCCAGGGCTTCCCCGCAAGGCCTCCAAGGCGGAGGCCAGTTCTTCCGGCCGGAGAAAGATCCCCGTTCGAAGAAACGACGGCCCCAGTTCACCGATCAGCACGTTGAAGAGCTTCACGCGGACAAACCCGGTGGCTTCTTCCGCGCGGCAGGCGGTCGGCTTCCGCGTGATGTCCCGGCGGAAGGCGGCCAAGGCGCTGCCGACTCTGAGGACGGCGCCGGCGAGTCCCGGCATGGCCCCGGAAAGGGCCAGAACGGCCCCCGGTTCCACCCGGACCGCGTCCAGGTCGTCCACCGGGTTTCCGTCCAGGAAGATCGTCCCGATGCGCTGGGAAACGAAGGATTCCGAAAGCATCCAGCAGTCCGTGAGGAGCGACCGGACCGTTCGGGTCCTGTCCAGCGGCACATGAAAACCACGCTGCAGGGCGGCTGTAAAGACGCCCGGGAGCCCAACGGCTCCTTCCAGGGTCACTTCCGGGCCACCGGCCCGTCCAGCCGTCACATCCATGATTCGTTCTTCCTGCAAAAGACCATCTCCTTCATCGCCCGCAAGTTCAGATCCGTCTTGACCCCTGGAATCCCCTCGGAGACAATGCGCCACGAAACCGTCACAAACCGCGACGCACACCACAAGGCACGCATGACTCAGATCCTGGGCTACCAAGCCGCCGACGGCATCCTGTTGGCCACGGACAGCCGGGCCGTCCACTACCGGGACGACGGCACCACGGTGCATCTCACCGTATCCAAAGTCTTCCGGCTCCGCCCGCACGTGGTACTCATCACGGGAGGCGCAGGCTATGCCCTCCCGCTCTGCCGGGCCTTCATGCACCATGTGGAGCGGGCCGGACTTTTCGACAGGGAAGACATCTTCGCCAGGGCCCTCCCTTTTTTTCGAACCCAATATCGCGCGCTGCGCGAAGAAGCGCGCACGCCGCCCTTCCGTGCGGACCTGGATCGCTTCTACCTCCTGCTCGCCGGCCACACCCTCAGAAGCGACGCCGAACCCTTTCGCATGATGCTCCTGGGATCGGAAGCATCGCAGGAACCCTTGCACGCGATCCCGGTTTCACGCGTGCTTGCCATTCCGAGGCAGATGGGTTTCGAGTTCGGCCTCATCCGGGGCGCCTCGATCCATGCCGGCCTGGACGAAGTGGAAGGGCACATGGAAAGCCTCCTGGAACGACTGTTCCGTTCCGGCGACGACGTGGCTCCCCCGTTTCATTTCGTGCGGATCACCAAGGACGGCATCACAGTGAGAACCACGACCGCAAGCACCCCTTGACCCCAAGGCTTCGACATGTGGCTGCAACAGGAACCTTTCGTCGAAATCGGCAAACTGCTCCTGGCGGCGCTCCTCGGAGGCGCCATCGGGTTCGAACGGGAATCCCACGGCCAGTCGGCGGGCTTCCGCACCAACCTGCTCGTCTGCATGGGCGCCTGCCTCATGATGCTGCTTTCACTCCACATGGAATTCCTGTACCGCCACCTGGACGAAGACTCGGTGGTCAGGCTGGACCCCGGGAGGATCGCTTCCTACGCCATCGCCAGCATGGGTTTCCTGGGGGCGGGAGCCATCATCAAGGGGAAAGGAAGTGTCCGGGGACTCACCACGGCGGCGAGCCTCTGGCTGGTGACCGGTGTCGGGTTGACCGTCGGTGCCGGCCATCTTCTGCCCGCCGTCTTCACGACCCTGGTGAGTCTTGTCATTCTCTACAATCTTCGGGTCATCAAAATCAGCATCCCCCGCGACATCTATACCATCCTGACCCTCACCTTCCAGGGCTGTGACCGGCCCTTCGCAGAGATACGCAGCGTGTTGTCGGAATACCCGGAACTGGATCTCCGATTCGTCAATTACCATTGCAGCATGAAAGACCGCACCGTCACCTACCGCCTGCGGTTCATCAGCAAGGACAACATCGGCTGGGGAAAGATCACCGGACGCCTCAGGATGCTGCCGGGCCTAGTGGAACTCCGCTGGGATGAAAGCGACGTGCCCTGACCGCCCGACACTTGCTGCTCTCCGAAATCCCGCCGCTGACCTCGCCGGCCGCGAAATCAAGGTCCGCTGGCCGACAGATGAAGATTTTCGACCGAGCTCCTCCCGATCGCAACGGTCCGCCGGACCCGTGATCAGCGTTTTGGGCCCCCGCCGGGCCCCATACCGCGGCCACCCTGCCCCATGGCGCCACCCCGGGCCGGCGGTTCACCGGGAAGGGTCAATCCCCGCGCCTTGGCCCGCTCCAGCATGCGCTGATGATGTTCGCTGCGGATCCGCTCTTGTTCCGCAGGAGTCTTCGCGGAGCGCATTTTCATGAGGTACTCGGTGCGCTCCTGTTGCGTCATGAGTTGACTGCCGAAGATTTCCCGGTCACCCGCGGTCGCGAAGCCAACCGGAAAAGACATGAGGGCGGCCAAGGTCCAAACCACCAGCGTTCGTTTGGTCATCGCAGACTCCTTGCCCATAGGGTTATCTTGCGCTCGGCCCCGGCCACCGCGCGTCCCCTGAAGCCGCGCAGGCAGGGCCCGCCGTCCATCTGGTGAGGATTTACCGACATTCGCTTGACTTCGATCGGGACGACTCCCAGAAGGTCGGTCTTTGGTTTGGATCCTACCGCATCTTCGGACCACTTTCCAGCACGATGGGAAACGGCCCCGAAAGTCTCGGCGACGACCGCCCGGGACGACTCGAGCGGAACGAGCCTCCCCTCTTCAAAAAGACCGCCGGTCTGCGAGCGATCCGTCAGCGCCCGCCCACGGCCCGCTGGAGCTCGGCGAGGGCCGTATAGTAGCCGTAGAGGGCTCCGTGGTAGTTGTTTCGGGCTCCGGTGAGAAACGCCGCCGCATCCAGGACTTCCGTGGAGGTGACGATCTGCTGCCGGTACTGGAGCTTGGTGATCCGGAGGTTTTCCCGCGCCTGTTCCAGGGCTTTTTCCGCCGTCCGGATATTGGTTTCGGCGACGGAAAGGTCTGCGTGGGCGGCCTTCACTTCCAGCCGGATGCTGTCTTCGATGCGTTTGACCCGTTCTTCAAGCGCCGCCTTTTCGTGGGCCCTTTGGGCCACGTCGGCGCGGGTCTTTCCGAACTCGAAAAAGGTCCAGCGGGCTTCAACCCCCACGGCGGCTGTGTCGTGGTTTTGAAAGTCGTTGGTTTCGGCCAGCGGGTCCTTGCCGAACTGTTCGTAGGATCCCACAAGGTACACTTCGGGATAAAAGGACGATGCCGCGAGTCGCACGCCTTCTTCGGCCTGCTTCACCGCCGCTTCGAGGATTTTGAGCTCGGGCCGTTCGGCCACGGCACGATCCAGCAGGGTTTCGAGGCGATACGGTTCCGGTTGGAACCGCAGGACGTCTTCCACTTCCGTTTCGGCGGTGACGGGCCTTCGCAGTACCGTGTTCAGGGCCGCGACGGCCACTTCCAAGTCCCGGCCCGCCGCCACCTCGTTCTGTTCCGCCTGGGCCAGGGCCACCTCGGATTTGAGCACGTCGTTCAAGGCGATGATGCCTTGGTCGTAGTAGTGGCGGGCGTCTTCCAGGTGAGACGCCAGCACCCGCACTTCTTCGCGGGCCACTTCGACGGTTTTGAGGGCGAGCAGCACGCGGTAATAGGCTACCTTTGCGTCTCGAGCCACATCGAGCCGGGCCTGTTCCCGTTCGATTTCGCTTATCGCCACTCCCAGTTCGGCGATCTTTCGCCGGGTGGTGAGGGCGAATCCGGTGAAGAGCGGTTGGACCACTGTGACGTCCCAGCGGAACCGATCTCGATGACCGACGGTCACTCGAAGGGGCCCGAACTGCCCGTATGGGGCGTCTCCCAGCCGGAAGTAGCTGTAGGAAGCCGAAAACTTGGGAAAGAAGTCCGCCGCCGCGCTCCTTTCCCCCTGGATCGCCGCCCGCTGCCGTTCGACGGCTTCGAGGATGCGCGTGTTGTTGGCCAGGGCTTCCTCCACGGCAGCTTCCAACGTCAGTCGGCGGGCGCCGTCGGCCGACGCTTCGCCCTGGACGCCGAAGCAACTTTCGGCCGCCCAAGGGCCCTGGATCGAAAAAGTCATGAGGATCAGCAAACCGAAGACCTTGGCGAAGGGTGAAGCGGTCATGGGGCTTTCTCTCTCCCGTCGCTTTCCGGGTTTGAGGGGGCGGCCGGAACACGTGCCAAGCCGATGGATCGCACGTGGATGTGAACACGCATTCACTTTTGGACCAGCCACCCCGTTCCCGTCAAGGGCTTTTTTGACGGCCGCCCGGGACAGAAACGGCCCTTGACGGAAGCCGGCCCATGCGACTATACAGCTGACGTTAACGTTAGATATGCGGCCGCCGGAACCGGTCGTCCCAGGAGGAATATCGTGCCTCGAAGCCAAACCGACCCCCCGCCCCACTACTTCATTTCCGAACTGGCTTCCGAAATGGACGTGAGCCCCCGGACCATCCGGTTTTACGAAGAAAAGGGCCTGCTTTCCCCGGCGCGAACTCCGGGAAACCAGCGCGTCTATTCACCCGGAGACCGCGCCCGGCTGAAATTGATCCTGCGAGGCAAGCGCTTCGGATTTTCCCTGGACGAAATCGCGGAGATGATCGGATTCGCAGACACGCCCCTGGACGAAGCGGAACAGATCCGAAAAAGCCTAGTCTACGGAGAAAGGAAACTGGAGGAAATCCGCCGGCGAAAGGAAGACCTTCGGCTTCTCGAAGAAGACCTCCTCGCCGTCCGCCGGCGCCTGCTGCAGCGCCTCGAAGAACTCGAGCCCAAGGAGTGACCCCTATGCTGGACGTTCTCCTCACCGAAACGCAGAGACAATGGCGGGACGAAGTGCGCCGATTCGTGAAGACCGTCCCGCGGCGGATGATTCTCGACATGGACGCCGAAAAGATCCGCTTTCCCAAGGAATTTCTCAAAGAAGCCGGCAGGAGAAACCTCCTCGGCTGCCGGTACCCCAGGCGCTGGGGCGGCCGCGAACTGGACTGGGTGAGCACCTGCGCGGCCATGGAAGAAGTGGGGACATTGGGCTACATCTTCGCCTGCGTTTTCGGGGTCGGCTCCGAACTGGTCTGTGACGCCATCGTGCTCCACGGTACGAACGATCAGAAGGAAAAATACGTCGCCCAGCTGCTTCGCGGCGACCTTTTCGCCGCCGAGTGCCTGACCGAACCCCGCGGCGGTTCCGACTTTTTCGGCACCACCACTACGGCCGTCGACCGCGGGGACCATTTCGTTTTGAACGGCCAGAAGCGCTTCATCGTGGGAGGCGACGGCGCTGATTTCTTCCTGGTTTACGCCCGAACCGACCCGGACGGGGAACCGCACCGGAGCATCACCTGTTTCATCGTGGACCGCGGCCCCGGGGTGGAAACCAAGTACCTTTACGGACTCATGGGCTGCCGCGGCGGCGGCACGGCGCGGCTCGCCTTTAAGGACGTCAGGGTTCCCAAAGAAAACGTTGTGGGACGCATAAACGGCGGATTCGACGTTTTCAAGACCATGATGATCCCGGAACGGCTCGGCACCGCCGCCATGACCATCGGAGCCGCCCGCCCCGCCCTCGATGTGGCAACCGGCTACACCACGCGGCGAAAGGCCTTCGGGCGACCCATCAACGAGTTCCAGGGCGTGAGTTTCCAGGTGGCGGAAGCGGCGACACTTCTCGATGCTTCCCGGGCCATGGTTCACGTCACCGCGCTGGCCGTGGACCGCAAGGCGCCCGAAGCGCAGCTCCGCCGCATGATTTCAGAGACGAAGAAATTCGTCACTGAGTCCTGTCAGAAGGCGGCACACCACGCCATGCAGGTGATGGGAGGCATCGGCTACACAACGATCTTTCCCGTGGAACGGATCGTGAGGGACCTGCGGCTCGCTTCCATCTGGACGGGAACCAATGAAATCATGGCCATGATCGTCGCCCACGAGTGGTACAAGGAATACTGGAAAGCGAAGGAAGCGGGGATCTTCCGCGAAGCGGAATGGGACGCTCCCGCAGCCGACGACGAGGACGAAAAGATCTACGAGTGACGATTCCGGCGGCGGCGCACCGAACAGCGCCGTGCTCGCACGCCGGCCCGCGCACCGCATGAGGCAAGGACCGCCCGCGAGTCCGTTTCACCTCTTTTCGCTGAACATGCCTTCGAGCCGGTCCAAGAAGGGGATCTGGCTTTTCAGGATCTTTGATCGAGCGACCTCCAGCGAGAACCATTCGCCGCGGTCCACTTCCGGAAATGCCGCCCTCTTTCCCGATTTGGGCGGCCATTCCAGAGTGAAGACGCCGCTTTGGAGCGCCCCGGGCTCCAAGTCCGCTTCGAAGGTCCAAGCGGACACCCGCTTTCCGCCGCTTTGCTTCACTTCACCGAGTGCGGTCACGAGGTCCGGCGGGGCGAACCCCGTTTCTTCGAAGAATTCGCGTCGAGCCGCTTCCAAGGGCTCTTCCCCGGGCGACACTTCGCCCTTGGGGATGGACCACGCCCCTTGGTCTTTGTTGGCCCAGAAGGGACCGCCCGGATGCACCAGGAAGACTTCCAGCCGCCCCTGGCGAAACCGATAGGGGAGTAACCCCGCACTTTGCCTTCTCATGTCCGTCACCTCTCGAACGAGAACCGCTCTGCAGAGGACCTGGAGATCTTCTTTCGCGTCGTTGGACGGCTGTGATCCGGTTTACCGTAGGAGTAAACTGCAAAGGGGACCGCAAAGGGACGCGAAGGTGCGGTGCCGTCCCGGCGTTCGGCGCCCCCGGAATGACCGAAGGAGGTTCCCCCATGGAAAAGAAGCCGACGGTTGAAACCTTGAAGCCTCCGGGGCCCTCTGTCCATCTAAGCCGAGACTTTCAAGAATCGTGCGTTTAAGGCGACGATCACCGTGCTGAGCGACATGAGCACCGCTCCCACGGCCGGAGACAACAGCACGCCGATCGGGTACAGCACTCCGGCGGCGAGCGGGATGGCGAAGGCGTTGTATCCCGTGGCCCAAGCGAGGTTCTGGATCATCTTCCGGTAAGTGGCCCGGGAAAGCTTGAGCACGGCCGCAACATCCAGGGGGTTGCTGCGAACGAGGATGATGTCCGCCGTCTGGACCGCGACGTCCGTGCCGGCGCCGACGGCGATACCCACGTCCGCCTGGGCCAGCGCGGGAGCGTCGTTGACCCCGTCTCCCGTCATGGCCACGATCAGTCCTTGGGACTGGATTTCTTTGACCTTCTCAGCCTTCTCCTGGGGCAGAACTTCGGCGAAGTAGTCGTCCAGTCCTGTTTTTTCGGCGACCCAGCGGGCAACCAGCTTGTTGTCCCCGGTGAGCATCATGCACTGCACGCCCATCGCCTTCAGCTTGGAGACGGCTTCCCTGGATTCGTCCCTCAGGATATCGGCAAGGGCGACGGCACCCGCCGGTTCCTCGTCGATCAGCACAAAGACGACCGTCTTCCCTTGAGAATTGAATTGCTCGATCCTTTCATCCTTCAGCGAGATGTGGTTTTCCCTGAGGAATCCGGGGCTCACGACTTCGACCCCTTTTCCGTTCACTCTGCCCTGAGCGCCCTTTCCAGGGATCGCTTTGAAGTCTTCCACAGGAATCGGGTTTTCGATCGTTGCGGTGATTCCTCGAGCGATCGGATGTTCCGAGTGGGCTTCGATCGAAGCGGCGTATTGGAGCAGTTCCTTTGCATCGTACTTCTCCGAAAAGACCACCGTGTCGGTCACGCCGAATTCCCCCTTGGTAAGCGTCCCCGTCTTGTCGAAGATCACGGCGTCGATGTTTCTGCCCCTTTCGAAGGCGGCCCGATCTCGGATAAGAAGTCCTTTTTGGGCGGAAAGCGTCGTGGATACGGCAACCACGAGCGGCACCGCGAGGCCTAAGGCATGGGGGCAGGTGACCACCATTACCGTAACGGTGCGTTCCAGGGAGAAGGCAAAATCCCTCCCCATCAGCAACCAGACCGCCAAGGTCGCCGCTCCGCAGCCCAAGGCGATGACGGTGAGCCAGAGAGCCGCCCGATCGGCCAGATCCTGGCTCCTGGACTTGCTCTTTTGGGCTTCTTCCACCAAGCTCAGCATTTGAGACAGGAAAGAGTCTTTCCCGGTTTTCCGAACCCGAACGGTGACAGCCCCTTCGCCGTTCAAGGACCCACCGAGCACTTCGGATCCGACTCCTTTCGCCACCGGCCTGGATTCCCCGGTCAGCATGGCTTCGTTGACCGAAGTCTCGCCTTCGACCACCTCCCCGTCCACCGGCACTTTTTCTCCAGGCTTTATGAGCACCTTGTCGCCGGGCTCAAGTTGCTCAATGGGAACATCCTGGGCGCCGCCGTCCGGGAGGATCTTGTGGGCTTCGGAAGGCATGAGCTTCGCCAGTTCTTCCAAGGCCTTGGACGCCCCCATGACCGATCTCATTTCGATCCAATGTCCCAGGAGCATGATGTCGATCAGCGTAGCCAGTTCCCAGAAAAACACTTTACCCTTCAGACCGAGGACGACCACGCTGCTGTAGCCGTAGGCGGTGGCGATGGCCACGGCGATCAAGGTCATCATGCCGGGCTGTTTCTTCTGCAGCTCGTCGAAGAAGCCCCTGAGGAACGGCCAGCCGCCGTAGAAAAACACGAAAGAAGAAAGAACCCACAGGACATACAGACGGCCGGGAAAGCCGAAAGCCCGCTCAATTCCCAGAAACTCCTGAACCATGGGCGAAAGCGCCAGGATGGGAACGGTAACCCCCAAAGAGATCCAGAAGCGCTTTCTGAATGTAGCCACCATGTGAGCGTGGTGGCTCACGCCCTTGTGAGTGCCGTGGCCTTCACCGGTCTTGTGGCCGCTTTCACCTTCGCCGCCGCGGCGGTCTTCGTGTTCACGGTGTTCCTGGCTCGCGTTTTCCTGCATGTCTTCAATCCTCCGTTCCGGGCAGTGCCGGCCGCCGTTGGCGCTTCAGAGAGGCATGGGGCAACAGGATCAGATCAATACTATATGCCGGCAGCACGGCTGTGACCATATCTGGACCGGGCTAATATCCTGAAAAGGAGGAATGCCTATTCCTTGACAGGCGCTGTGCGTTCGCTTCAAATCGCCAGGATTGGAATCGCAGACGATGGCGATGGAATGCGCGGACGGGGAGGACGCTCTCGACCGCGCGGGTTGTTTCCTTTTCCTTCTTGTTCGCGGTGGGAGAGAACGAGGAGCGTGCCATGAACGAAGAAATGGAATGCATGTGCCTGGAGTGTGGGATATCCCAGTACATCGACGTTGGAATCATAACCCTTGAAGACGGAGGGCCCGAGGGATGGAAGCTCATCCGAAACCACGCCTGCATCTCCTGCGGCGGGCCCCTCGCGCTCATCGGCCGAGCGGGCGATGAGCCTTATTATCGCCTGGGTTGACCGGGTGCACGGGGTGGGTTTGAAACCCGCCCCCCGTTTTCTCGCCATCGCCGGACGTCCCCTCGCAACGCCTGAAGTATCCTGGCGCACTGCTGCCGTCTGCCCTCTTTGCGTCTATTGGCCTTTGTTCGCCTCTATGCGCCTTCATTTGCGTTTGTTCGCGGTCCCGGAAAGAAATATCGGCGGTAGAGGTGAAAGATTTCCTCTTCTTCGTCCGGGTGGAGCGGCCGGGCCGGTCCGGCGCCCACGGGGCAACGATAATTGGCCGAAACGCCGAAGAGACGGCACGTGAGGGGGCGCACGGGATAGATGGTGCAGCCTGCATCGGAAACGTAGGGGCAGCGGGTGCCCTGGGCTTGGCCGATGGTCCGGCCTTGGGAGGCGAGGTAGGTGCGGATGCGTTCGTCTTCCAATGGGGTGCGGGAGGGTACGCCGAAGGACCGGCAGCATTCCGTGCAGCCGTCGACGCAATCCATGGGGGGGATCAGGGCATAGAGATCGTCCAGTTCCATCGAGGAGGCCTCCCAAAGCCACAGCCGGGCCGCCGTGGAAGCCGCTCGCTGAAGGTGTGCCGGCTGCACGGCTCCGGCCGGAAGTGAAATCCGAGCCGCTAGAACCGGCTGAATCCTTCCACGGTTTCGGCATCCAAGCGGTTGACCGCCTCCACCACCAGCCGCACCGCGCTCACGTAATCTTCCAGGTGGATGATGGAGTTGGCGGTGTGGATGTACCGGGCGGGAACGCCGAGGACCACCGTGGGAACCCCTTTTCTGTGCAGGTGGATGGGCCGCGCATCGGTGGACCCGCTGGTTCGAACCGCGAGCTGGCAGGGAATCCCGTTCGCTTCGGCCGTTTCGGTCATGAAGCGTAAGAACGGCCGGTTCATGATGGCCGACGGATCCAGCACGCGGATCTGAACGCCGCGGCCCAACGCCCCTTGACGCTCGTCTTCGGGAACTTCGGGGAGATCGTCTGCGGGGGTGCCTTCGAGGACGATCGCCGCGTCGGGGTTCACCGTGTAGGCAGCCGTCCGGGCCCCGCGGGTTCCCACTTCTTCCTGGACGGTCCCCACGCCGAAGACGGTGTTGGGGTGGTTGGACCCGCGGCTTTTCCATTCCAGGACCGACTGGATGACCACGGCCACCCCGACGCGGTCGTCGAAGGCCTTGGAGAGCAGAAAGTCCGCATCGTGCATCGGAGTGAACGAACTATCGGGCACAATGGGATCTCCCGGCCGGACTCCGAAGCGCGTCTTCACATCGTCGGCCCCCGCAGCCCCGATATCGATGAACATCTGATCCAGCTTAAGGAGCTTTTCCCGTTCTTCCGGCTGGAGGAAGTGAGGGGGCTTGGCGCCCACGACCCCCGGAATTTCCCGGCCGGCGGCGGTGAGGATCCGCACCCGTTGGCCGAGCACGGCGTGGGCCCACCAGCCGCCGAGCGGCGCGAACCGAAGGAGCCCGCTTTTCGTCACCGCCTGAACGGCGAATCCCACTTCGTCCATGTGCGCGGCGACCATGACCTTGGGCCGATCGCTCCGGCCGCGCACCTCGCAGATCGCGTTGCCGCTCCGGTCGGCATAGACACCATCGCCCAAGCGTTTCCGGAAAATATCCCGGACCGCACCTTCCGAACCCGGCGCTCCATGAGCTTCCGTCAGGGTCTTCAAAAGATCCACCGCTTCGGCCTTCATCGCTTTCATTTTGCCCTCACCGCCTTGGTCCGGCGGCTTTTCGCACCGCCGAGACCAGTTCCTTCGCGTGCCTATCCAGGCGAACTTCCAGGAAAGGGCGCTCCTCCTCTTCGATCACCGCGTCGTCCAGCGCCATGTGAAGGATCATCCGCCATTCTTCGTCGTCGAAGCGAAGGAGAAGATCAAGTACGTCGGCCACGGCCGGCAAGCCGGGCCAGCGCTTGGGCTTCTCTTCCCATGCCTCGAGGAAACCCTCGATCGCGGGGGGGAGGACGGAAGCGTCGGCCCAGGCGAGTTCGCCCGTTCCGTCGATACGGTCCACCCGGAGGCGAACGGTCATGAGACCCAAGAAATGCAAGAGTGCCATCCATCGCGCCTCGTCCCGTTGCCCCGGTGCCACCAGGGGACGGTAATCCCGCACCGTGACGAGGCGTACGTCCACTCCGCGCTGGTTTCGGCGGGCGACGAAATCCCCGGCCGCATGGTGCCAGGGATAAACCTGCTCGAAAGTTTCCCCGTCAAAACAGGAGGTGAGGATCCCGGCCATCTTCCGGAAAAGGGAATGGGTTTCCGGGACCGTCAGCGGCTGTTCCACGCGGGACCCATCCCAGATCTTGATCCGGACCCCCGTGGCATCCTTCGAGCGCGCCAGGTGGAATTCGTGAAACCCCGTGAACCATTCGGCGACGAAGAGCCGCAGCGGCAGCAGTCGGCCGTCTTCGTCCAGGTAGAACGTTTCGCCGGACACCATGACCCGGGGAAGGAAAGGCTTTTGAATACGGCACCGGAGTCTTCGAAGGAGGGCGACTTCATTTTCAAGAAAGGCCTTCTGGTGAGTTGCGGCGGCGGTGTTCACGGCGAGTTCCACTGTGGCATCCGAAAGCCTCGCCCGAGCCCGGCACACGTGGTAGAAGGCGCCGTGTTTTTCACTGATGAGGTCCAGACCCAGGATGTGGGAAAGCCCGACGTCTTTGCCGGCGGCCTGGGACACGCAAAACGTCAGGGGTGCCCAGTCTTCCCGCGAAAAAAAACGCCGGAGCGCTTCGAAATAGAAACCGTAAGCCAGGCCCGGTACCGAGACGTCGCCCCCGGTGCCGCAGGGCAGCACCGCCTTTTCGGTTTCTGCGGAAAGCGGCACAAGGTGAGTACCGGCGTTCACAAAAAATCGGACCGGGAACGGCATGTCGACGAGATTCATGGGCATCGGGTTTCAGGCGTTTTGGAACGGAGGCGGTCACTCTTCACAGCCGGGCGGATCACCGCCTCTGTCGCCGGGTTGACGTTCTTCGTCGGGTTCGTTCAGGATTCGGTCGGCGTCCAGCCACCAGTCGGCAAAGCCGCAGCCCAGTCAATGGCGGGAACGGCTGAGGCAGGCCTGGAGGGCTTCTTCGAGGGCGCCCACGCGGTTTCTCAGCTGTTCCCGTTCCCGCTCCAGGGCTTCGATCCGAGCTCTCAGTTCCTCAACCCAACCGCGCTCCGGTACGTTCATAGGCTTTCCTTCGGGGGCCGCCGGGGCCGTGCCCGCGACCCGTGTCCCGGCATCGCCGGGCTCCGCACCAATCCGTCGATCCGCGCCGCGCCATGGGCGGGATGGCGTCCGCCCGCGCTAGGGCTTCAACCGTTCCACATGGTTTTCCTTCAAGATTTCCTTCAGCCCCCGGGCTTCTTCAGCATAATGGACGCAGGGGTCGCCCTTGCCGTCGGATGCGGCTTCCATGTGAAACACGCAGTCCTTGAGAATTTCGTAAGGGGTGACGGTGACATGGGAACGCTTGAACCCGTCGCCGTTCGGCTGAAAAACCGTGAGAAAGAGGCTCTTCCTTTCTGCCAGCGCCTCGTTCAGCGCCTCGTTCACGGCTTCCGGGCACAGGTCCGTATACACCCGGATGCAGGTCCTGGCTCGTTTGAAGACGATGTAGACCCTTGTCATGATGCGTCGAAACCCGTATGCTTCGCGCGTCGCCCATGGAGCGGGCATGATTGGAACGAAGAATCCCCGCCGGTCAGGTTTCTGTCATTTAGCAGCTGCTCGAAAGATTTTCAAAGGGTTTGTGAGCCATGTCGGACCGGTTCGCGTCTTTCGACGCGCTTCGCAGCGCCCATGAGGAAGGCCGGGATTTCCGCGTGGAATGGCGCTTGGGAGCCTCCGGGATCGCCGTCATGGCGCCCCACGGCGGCGGGATCGAACCGGGCACCTCCGAAGTGGCGCGGGCCCTGGCCGGTCTTCGGCATTCCTTTTACCATTTCGAGGGACTGATGCGGAACGGAAACGGCGCGCTGCACCTCACGAGCACCCGGTTCGACGAACCCAGAGCGCTCGCCTTGGCGGAGCGCGCGGAGTGGATCGTGACGGTCCACGGCTGCGCCGGGGACCCGCCGGTGATCCACCTGGGCGGGCTTCACGAAGCCTGGAAACGGGAACTGGCCCGGAAGCTCGAAGCGCATGGATTCGCCGCCGCAAGCCACTTGGACCACCGGGGGCTCGATCCGGAAAACCTGTGCAACCGCGGGAAGAATGGGAGCGGCGTGCAGTTGGAGTTGAGTCTGGGGCTGCGGCGCACCCTGTTTCCAGCCCTGACGCGAACTGGGCGGTCGAACACGACCCCGCTCTTTCACCGCCTGATCGACGCGTTCCGGACGATCTTGACGAGGAGCCCGTAATGCTCGAACACACCTTCTGCCATCTGCCGTGGGTCGGCCGAACCACGGAAGCTCGGCTGTGGCGCGACGGCATTCTGCGCTGGGAAGACTTGAAGGATTCCGGTTCGCCGTCTTCCCGGGGCTCGCCAAGGCGCCGGGAAGACCTCCTGGGCGAAATCGACCGCTCCCGGAGGGCCCTGGACGAGGGGCTTGCGCACTATTTCGCCGAAAGACTGCCTCCGGGTGAACACTGGCGGCTTTTCAGGGAATTCCGGCACACGACGGCGTTCGTGGACATTGAAACCACGGGACTCGGGACCTTCGACGATCACATCACCAGCATCGTCCTTTACGACGGCCGCGACAGCCACACTTTCGTCCACGGGAAAAACTTGGAGGATTTCCTCGACGCCGTCCGGAACTACCGGATCATGGTCACCTACAACGGCAAATGCTTCGACGTGCCATTCATCGAGCGGCAGTTCCGCTTGCGTTTGGACCTGGTGCAACTGGATCTTCGCTACCTGCTGCGATCCCTCGGCTACCGGGGAGGACTCAAGGCCTGCGAACGGGCGCTCGGCATTTCCCGCGGCGAACTGGAAGACGTGGACGGATTCATGGCCGTCGCGCTTTGGGAGGATTACGTCAGGCGGCGGAATCCGCGGGCCCTGGAAACGCTTCTCGCCTACAACACGGAAGACGCCATCAACCTCGAGGCGCTCATGGTGTTCGCCTACAACACCCACGCCGCCGGGACGGCCTTTCCGGAAACGATCGACGTGGAGCACCGCATCGCGCCGCCTCCCCCGCGTCGTTTCCGTGCCTGCCGGCAGACCCTGGAACGGCTCAAGGGGCGGCTTGTGACCATGGGGTCCGACGACTTTCGCCCTTTTTCTTGAACCGCCGCCGAAAACCGCCTTGTGATGAGAATCCTCTATTACTGCCAACACGTCCTGGGGATCGGCCATTTCTTTCGGAGCATGGAAATCGCCCGGGCCCTTTCGCGCCATTCGGTGCTGTTCGTGGAAGGGGGAGACCCGCTGCCGGGATTTCGAGCCCCGGGCCACGTGGAGCGCGCCTTCCTTACGCCGCTCCGCATGGACCCGGAATTTCGGCGCATGGAAACCGGCGGTTCGGAGCTGGAAGCCGTCCAGGAGAAACGCAAGCGGAAGCTCCTCGAGCTGTACAACGACTTCAGGCCGGCGGTGATCCTCATCGAACTCTTCCCCTTCGGACGCAAGAAGTTCCGCTTCGAACTCCTTCCGCTCCTCCAGGCCGCCCGTTCCGGCAGCCGTTCGGCGCGGGTCGCCTGCAGCCTCCGGGACATCTTGGTGGAAAAGGAAAACCCCGAGGCCTATGAACAGAGGGTGCTGGATATCCTGAACCGCTACTTCGACCTGCTGCTGGTGCACTCGGACCCGGCGGTGATCTCCCTCGACGAGACCTTTTCGAGGACCGGCGCCATCGCCGTGCCCCTCGTTTATACGGGTTTCGTGGTGCGTCGGCTCCCCACCCCGCCCCCGGTGCGCGTTCCGAAGCGGATCGTCTGCAGCAGCGGAGGCGGGCGCGTGGGGGCGGAACTGCTCCTGGCCACCATCCGGGCGGTGGAACGGATCGACGATCCCGCCGTGAGACTCCGGGTGTTCATGGGTCCCTTCATGGACCCCGGGGATCGCCGGTCCCTTGAAGAAGCGGCATCCCGGGACGCCCGCACGACCCTTCATCCCTTTTCCATGGACTTCCTCGAAGAACTCTGCCGGGCGGAGATTTCCGTCAGTATGGCAGGCTACAACACGTGTATGGACGTATTGGCTTCCGGCGTGAAGGCCCTGGTCCATCCCTTTCCACAGAACCGGGAGCAGGGGTTGAGGGCCCGGCGTCTTGCAGACCACGGCCTTCTCGAGGTTCTTCCCGCCACGGAACCGCCCGTGCTGGAAGAAAGGCTTCGGAAGCTGCTGGACCCGAACGCCGCCCGATCCGCCCCTCCCTCCGGCATCGATCTCGACGGAGCTCAAAAGAGCGCCCGTGCGGTTGAAAAATTACTCGCCAGAGATTAATTGTTTCAGAAGGCAACGGGAAACAAGGGAAGGAGAGCGCTTTCCATGAACACCGTCGGACGCCAGGTCGTGCTCCCCTGGAAGCAGGTGCTGAAGATCGCCTACACCTCCCTTCGCGTTCGCTTCTTTCGCTCGCTCATCACCTCGCTCACGCTGGTTTTCGCAGTGGCTTTCATCTCTTACCTGGCGACCGGCTACGAACTGCTCAACGGAGCGTGGCCCTTCGCCGGCGAAAGGCTCCAGGAAGAAATCCTTTCGGCCGGCTACGAAATATCGCAGGGGGCGTTCGGGAGCACCCCCAAGGATCGGTGGCTGGTCATCCTGTCTCTTCTAGTGTGCGTGGTGGGCATCGTGAACGCGCAACTCATGGCCGTAACCGAGCGCTTCCGCGAGATCGGGACCCTCAAGTGCCTGGGGGCCCTGGACAGCTTCGTGGTGAAGATCTTCATCCTGGAATCCGCCTACCAAGGGCTCTTCGGAGGACTGGCAGGCGGCGTGCTGGGGCTGGCGGTGGCAGTGACGGCCATGGTTGCCAAATTCGGGTTCGCGATGGTGGCCCACTTCCCCGTGGTTCCCATCCTTGAAGTCCTGGGCGGCTCGGCGCTTCTCGCGGTGACCCTGTCCTTCCTGGGCGTCCTTTACCCCGCCCTGGTGGCGTCCCGGATGCAACCGGCCATCGCGCTTCGCGCCGAACAGTGAGCGGGCCCGGAAGCGCCCAGGTTCCTTACCCGGGCGCTCCCCGAGTCGAAGGTCCGGCCCATGGACAACCGGTGAGTGACTGTCATGAATGACACGGTTCGACACAACGTGGTCCGCCTCAAGGAGGTGACCAAGGTGTTCCGCCTGGGGCATCAGAGGGTGGAAGCCCTTCGAGGCGTCTCGCTGGAAATCAAGACCGGCGAATACATTTCCATCATGGGTCCTTCGGGTTCGGGTAAATCGACCCTGTTCAACATGATCGGCGCGCTGGACAAACCCACTTCCGGCCGGGTCTTCATCGACGAAGTGGACGTGGCTCAGTTGGACGCGTATGAACTGGCATGGCTTCGCTGTCGCAAGATCGGCTACATCTTCCAGACCTTCAACCTGATCCAGGTGATGACGGCCATCGAGAACGTGACCCTCCCCATGATCTTTGCCGGGATGAGCCGTGACGAGTACATGGAGAAAGGCATGGAGCTGTTGGAACTGGTGGGACTGGCGGAGCGGTTCCAGCACAAGCCGTCGGAGCTGTCCGGAGGCCAGCAGCAGCGGGTGGCCATCGCGCGGGCGCTGGCCAACGACCCGACCATTGTACTGGCCGACGAACCCACCGGGAACCTGGACCTTTCGACCGGCGAAGAAATCATCAATCTGCTGAAGGACCTGTCCAGGGAACGGGGGGTCACCATCATTTCCGCGACTCACGACATCAAGATGATCGCGGTTTCGGACCGGGTGGTCTGGATTCGGGACGGCCGCGTGGACCGGATCGAAGACCGCGACAAGCTGAAAATCTCCATCGGTGAGGTGGCCTGATTTCGTGTGGTTCGGCCTTCCATGGTGGCAGGACCGAGCAAAAGGCGGCCGCATGCAGCACGACCTCTTCCCGGGAATTCATAGGGGCGGATCTGAAATCCGCCATTCCAGATCCAAGCAGCCCGTGTGCGATCGGACTCTTTATCGTGTGGATGCCGACTAAGCCGCTCAGACTGCCAGCCTTGTGGATGACGGCCTCCGTTTTGGGCGGCGCTGCGCTCGCCCTTTTCCTGGGTGTCTTCGCCTCGGTTCGGCCGGCCGCCGGGGCTTTGCCCGCGACGGATGCGGGCCCGAGCGTGGTGGATCATGTGCGCTTCTTCGCCGGCCTGGGCGACCGTTCCACCGGTTCGGACGGCGCCGACCGCGCCGCCGACATGATCCGGGAACGCTTCGAGGCGGCGGGGCTGCAGGTGGGAACCCAAAAGTTCCATCAGCCCGTTCCGGTCCTGGACGAAGCGCACGTGGAAGTGGGCGGCCGGCGCTTCCCGCTCTATCCCTGGGGGCCGAACATGGCGTACCTACCTCGGACCCCCGACGAGGGACTCACCGGCCCGCTGGTTTACGTGGGCAAAGGATCGCTCGCCGAATGCAACGGCCGTGACCTGGAAGGCGCCATCGTGCTCATGGACCTCACGGCCGGCCAGGAATGGTTCCCCGTGGCCATGTTCGGTGCAAAGGCCCTGATTTTCCTGGAAGACGGTCCCGCAACACGGGTCGAGTTCGAAGAAAAGGACACACCGACCCCGGTGGTGTTCCCACGTTTTTACGCACCGGCGGAGACCGCTCGTTCGCTGGTCGGCCTGGCCGAAGGCACACCGAAATCGGCCACCGTGGTGAGTCGCACCCGATGGGAAAACAAGACCGTTGAGAACATCTACGCGATCGTTCCCGGGGCATCGGCGGAACTCAAAGACGAACTGGCGGTGGTGGAAGCTTCCTATGACGCGGGATCCCATGTTCTCGGACTGGCTCCCGGGGCCGACGAGGCCACTTCCATCGCGCTTCTTCTGGCCCTGGCGGATCATCTTTCCCGTCACCCCCCGCAACGCACCGTGCTGCTGGTGGCGACCGCGGGACACAACCAGGGGCTGGCGGGAACACGGGAATTCTATTGGGCCTTCACCGCCAACACGCGCGATCTCCGACGTGAACTCCGCATCGTCAAGAAGCGCAGAAGCCATCTGAATCAGTTGTGGAAGCAGGCGCGCGAACCCGATCCCCTGGCCCTCGGCGACCCGGAAGGCCAGGCGGTGGTCTGGGACTTCGTGGTGGAACGGGCCAAGGACCGGGCCGACTTCCTCATTCGGGAAGCCCAGTACCGGAAGGCCTTGGAGCGCCGCGGCGGAATCCGAAACGGCGAACCGTCGGGACCACCCCAGGAAGAACTGGAAGATCCCCGCCCGTACCGGGTCCTCAGCTGGCGGAAGAAGGCCTCAGAGCTGGACGAGGAACAACGGGCTCTGGCTTACAGCCTGCTGTATCAGGGGCTGCCCGACATTCAGGCGGAACGCGCCGAACTGAAGGAACGGGAGTCCAACCTGCGTTCCAGCGTCGCCCTGCAACGGCTGGCCCGGGACTACACCCCCGTTTTGTTCCTTAGTCTTTCCCTTTCGAGCCGGAGCCTGCCGTTCGGCCTCGCGGAGTGGGGCGCGACCTTCCCGCTCAGGGAAAACGTTCGGCGCCAGATGCGGGCTCTCCGCCTGGGGCCGGTGCTGTTCAGCGCGTCGCAGGAAGCCGCCGAACGTGCCGGCGTGGTCAATCCCTTCGTGGACACGACCCGCTTCGGAGCCGTGCAGAGCGAAATGCCGGCGGGATCTTCACGCCACTGCCTGGCCTGCGACATCGGCGCCCTCGCGGACTGTTCGGCTGTTTCCCTGGCGACCCTCAACACCCGGTTTTCGTTTTGGGCGACGCCCGCCGACACGTTCTCCCAGGTCAATACGGAAAACCTGGAAATCCTGGGCCGCGTGTTTCCGGCGATCATCGCATCCGTGGCCGCCCATCCGGACTTGGCCGGGGCGTGCCGAGCGGGCGTGGAGGGGTTTTCGAGCCTGGAAGGCAGGGCCCTCTTCATCCGGCAGGGGGAACTGTTTCCCGACCAGCCGGCCCCCGGAACCATCGTCTCGGCCATCCAGGGATCCAGCATTTTCCGGGCCATGAGCTACCGGGACGGTTCCTTTTTTCTCCATGGCGTGGCCAACAAAAAGGTGGCCTTCCAGAAGCTTATCCTGGAACCCTACGGCCTGGACCCGGAGACGGGCTTGATCGCTTGGACCGCGGACAAGGAACAGACGGGAAAGGACAACTACCGAATCAAGATCAAGGGAAAGACCGCGACCACGACCCTCGTCATGTTCCACTGCCTGCAGACGGACGTGATCGGGAGTTTCAATCCCCAGCGGCTCGACCACCTGACCAAGGTGAACCTGCTGGACAGTTCCACCGGGGCCCAGCCGGTACGCTACTGGTACAGCCGGGTGGACGGCCGCGACACCATGGCCATTTCCGTCTTTCTTGAAAAAGGCACCCGCTTCAAACTCATCCTTTCGGACACACTCCTTCGAAAGGAACTCCTGCTGCTGAACAGCTCCCCGGAACGCCCCGACGGAAAAGGCTTTCTCATCGGCTCCCCGCCCGCCATCCCTCTGGTTCCCCTCCGGGTCGCCCGGGATCTTCACGCGCTTGCCGGCACCCGGCTTCAGAACCTGCACGAACGCGGCATCGTCAACCGCTACCTGGAAGATCTCTACGGGAGAGCATCGGACGATCTGGCCGGCGCGGAATCCATGCTGGCCGCGAACCGTTACGACGCTTTCTGGGAGCGTGTGGTAGGGGCGTGGGCACACCTCAACGTGGTTTACCACGAGGTGGAGGGCACCCAGAGGGACGTGCTGGCCGGCGTCATGTTTTTCATCGCGCTTTTCGTGCCCTTCGCCTACTGCCTGGAACGTTATCTTTTCTGTTTCCGTAACGTTTACAAGCAGATCACGGCGTTCCTGCTGATCCTGGTAACGACCATCCTCGTGATCCGCTCGCTCCATCCGGCATTTCAGCTCACCTACAACCCCATGGTGGTGATCATCGCTTTTTTTATCGTGGGGCTTTCCTTTCTGGTTTCCTGGATCATTTTCGTCCGGTTCGAACACGAAATGGAGCGCAGCCGGCAGGCTCACCGCGGCGGGGTGGGCAACGCCCGAGACGGCGTGAACAAGTGGCAGGCCTTCGGAGCGGGCTTCGCGATCGGCGCTTCCAACCTGTTCCGGCGGCGACTGCGAACGGCGCTCACCTGCATCACCCTCATCATCTTGACCTTCACGGTCATGTCGTTCACCAACGTGAAGACCCTCCACAAGACCACTCGGACGCGAATCGCCGACAGCAACGCCTATCGGGGCATTCTGCTCCATCACCAGATCTGGCGGGGACTCACACCGGTCGCCTTGGCGGATTTGAGGGCCCGCTTTGCCGGGGAAGCCCGTTTGTGGCCGCGGGCCTGGGTGGAGCCGGACCACCCGTCTCAGCGGGTGCTGGCGCGCGTTCAGGCCGGAAACCGAGCCGCCGCGCTGGAAGGAGTGCTGGGCCTGGGTGAGGCGCCACCGGACCACGTGGCGCAGATCGTCCGGCACGGCCGCTGGTTTCAAGGGGGGGACACCCGGGCCGTGCTCCTGCCGTTCCGCATCGCCGAGGTACTGGAACTGGATCCGACGCGCGACATCGGCGCCTCGGTCACGCTCTGGGACCATACCTTCACGGTGGTGGGCTTCTTCGATGAAGGGCGGCTGGAACGGCTCAACGACCTGGACGGCAACCCGCTCACCCCCGCCTACCTCGAACTGCCTCCCGACGAAGAGATCACGGAAGTCGAGGTGGAAGCCATGGAAGCAGGGGAGGAGATCCTTCCCATGACGGAACGATTCCGAAACGCCCGGTCGGATTCCATCGTCATCGTCCCCTACGCGACATCGCTCTCGTTGGGGGCTACCCCGCGCTCCGTCAGTATCCTTCCCGAACCCGGGCGAACCGCCGTCGGCCTGGCGGACAGGCTGGCCTCCTGGCTGGCTTATCCTCTCTTTGTCGGCGAAAACGGCACCTGGTACCAGACCGCCGGCCGGACCCTCCGCTACCAGGGTGCCGCAAACCTCCTCGTTCCCATCCTGATCGTCGTGTTCATCTGCCTCAACACCATGATCGGCCACGTCCATGAACGCCAGAGGGAAATCGCCGTCTACACTTCCGTGGGACTGGCGCCGACGCACGTCGGGTTTCTCTTCATCGTGGAAGCCCTCTCGCTGGCCGTTCTGTCGACGGTTTCAGGCTACATCCTGGCGCAGCTCACCGCGAAGTACCTGGGAAACACCGCTCTGTTCGCCGAGCTGACCTTCAACTACTCGTCGCTGGCGGGCGTCGCCTGCATGGTGCTGGTTTTCACCGTGGTCTTTCTGGCCTCGCTGTACCCGGCCCGGATCGCCGCCCGCCTTTCCTTGCCCGACGTCACGCGGACCTGGGATCTTCCGGATCCCGTCGGCGACACTCTGACGCTCAACCTTCCGTTTCTTCTCAAAGAACAGGAAGAATCCGGCATCATGAACTACCTCACGGAACACTTCCTCGCCCACCAGGACATCGCTCACGGCGAATTCATCGTCGACGATACACAGCTCCTTCCGGACGTTCCGCAGACGGGCTCGGGACGGCTTCCGGCTCCGTTATGCCTCACGCTGCGCACCTACGTGTGGCTGGCCCCGTTTGACTTCGGCATCAAGCAGCGGGTTCAGCTCCATTGCTGCCCTTCCGAAGACAACCCCGGTTACCTGGAATTGGCCGTTCTCATGATGCGGGTCTCAGGAGAACGGACTGCGTGGCTCCGGGCCAACAAGAACTTCATCAAATCGCTCAGAAAACAGATGCTCTTCTGGCGCCTGCTGGATGAGGAAACCAAGAAGCGCTATTCCGCCGCAACCGAAGTCGCTGAGGACTGATTCATGCGGGACCGAAACGTGCGCGCGGTACCCCTGCTGCTGGGCCTGGCACTGGCGGCCTTATTCTGTGCGGTGACCCCTTACAACAATGTGTTTCTTCAGAACAGCCCCCTCGCCGGCGGCCATTTTCCGCTGGCCTCCTTCGGGTGCCTGCTGTTGCTGGTGATCGTCTTGAACCCGCTGCTTTCTCTGGTGCGGGCATCGTGGCGGCTTCATTTTCATGAACTGCTGCTGGTGTGGGCCATGGTCACGGTGGCCACGGGCATCGCCTTCACCGGCCTCATGCGGACTTTTATCATCAACATCACGACCCCGGCCTGGTTCACCACCACGGCCACGCCCGTCGCTCGAATTCTTGAAGCCCTGCTGCCACCGGGACTCTTTCCCACCGACCCTGAAACGATCCGCGCGCTTTACAGCGGCCTGGAAGGCGGCCGGGACATGGCCTGGTGGGAAGTTCTCGAGGCGATTCCGTGGCACCGGTGGATCGCCCCCATGGTAGGGTGGGGCGCCTTCGTCGCTCTTGTCTACGCCGCGCTCATGGGACTGATGGGCCTCTTCACCCACCAGTGGATCGAAAATGAAAAGATGAACTTCCCCCTCCTGCGGGTTCCCACGGTGCTGAGCGACGAGTCGGAAAAGGGGACACTCCGGGCGTTCTTTTTCCACAAGTATTTCCTGCTGGGATGCAGTATTCCCTTCTTTCTTCACCTTCTGAACGGTCTTCACGCCCATTACCCTCAGGTTCCCCAGATCCCCACCCTCATCCTCATGCAGCCCTACATGCCGAAAGAAGGCCTGCTTTCCGGATTCTACAAGCTGAAGGTCTACCTCTATCCGGCCTTCATCGGGTTCGCCTTTCTCACGTCCAAACAGGTGTCGTTCAGCCTCTGGGGGTTTTTCATGCTGGGAGGACTTCTTCCGGGACTCCTGCAGGTGCTGGGATGGCGCCTGCCGTCGGCGGCGCTGGGGACGACCTTCGGGCCGGTCCTCTCGGGCGTGGAAGAAATGCAGATGATCGGCGCCTTCGGGGTGTTCTTCTTCTTCATCCTGTGGCTCGGCCGGTATCACCTGAGTTACGTGGTCCGGACGCTTTTTCGAAAGGATCCCGCGCTGGACGAAGCCTACCACGGGCTCCTTTCGCCTCGCGTCTCCTTCTGGCTCTTCGCGGCCGGTTTTGCGGGAACCCTGGCGTGGTTATGCCTTTTCGGAATGCAGCTTTCAGCGGCGCTTCTTTTTCTGATCGTCTGCTTCATGCTCCAGCTGGTCACGACCCGACTCATCTGCCAGGGCGGCCTGCCTTATTTCACCCTCACCGCCGCGCCTTCAGACGGCTTCCTGGCCTTTCTCGACACGCGCCTCATCGCCCCCGCCACCCTTTTCCTGGCTCTGGTGGTGCAAAAGGTGACTTTCGTCGACGTGCGCGAGTCCCTCATGCCTTCGCTGGTACACGCCTCCAAGGTGTCGAACGGGGCCCGACCGAAGCGGCGATTCCTTTTCGGGGTGACCGCCTCCGTGGTGATCGGGGTGGCGGTTTCTTTCGCGGCCATGCTGATCCTGTATTACAAACACGGCATTGCGACGCTTCCCGACAGCTGGGCGGTGGAAACGGCTCGAAGGGTCCACGAAAACGTGGCTCAGCTGGTGGAATACCCGGAAGGGCCCAAGCCGTGGAGCACCTCGTTCGCGGTCATTGGAGCCGTCGTGATGGCCTTTCTCGTGGTGGGTTATCAGCGGTTCATCTGGTGGCCGCTCCATCCCATCGGGTACCTCACCACCTACAGCTCGGCCATGCGGATTCTCTGGTTTTCCTTTTTTATCGGCTGGCTCGTGAACACGCTGGTTCTGCGTTACGGGGGCGTAGCCCAGTTCAAGGAAACACGGCGCTTTTTTATCGGCATGATCGTCGGCGACATGGTGATGGCGCTCGCCTGGATGATCGCTGGGCTCTTTTCGCCGGTGAGGTATAACGTACTGCCGCTTTGAGGAGGGCTTCCGCCAGGGCATGAACGGCCGCCCGAGCCGCCGTGCCCGTCCGTGCACCGCTGACACGGGGATCTTGCATGCGCGACGACAAGGAACTCAGGGAATATCGAGACCTCCTGAAGCCGCCCGAAAAATTCGAGGAAGGCTTCGGCTGGAAATCGGTCATCGGGGCCGTTTTCATCGGCTTTCTCATGATGCCGGGTTCCATGTACCTGGGGCTGGTGATCGGGACGGGCATCGGCCCGGCCGCCCGTTGGGTCACCATCATTCTTTTTGCCGAAATCGCCAAGCGCGCCTACACGCGCCTCCGCCAGCAGGAAGTCTTCGTTCTCTACTACATGGCGGGCGCGGCCATGGCCTCCCCCTTTTCGGGACTTCTCTGGAACCAGTACCTGGTCCAGTCGGAAGCGGCCATGATGCTGGGGCTCACCCAGCACATCCCCGAATGGATCGCCCCGCAGCCCGGTTCGGAATCCTTCGTGGATCGTACCTTCTTCCACCGCGACTGGCTCATCCCGATCCTCCTCATGGTCGGTTTCGAACTGATCCAGGCGGTGGACCACTTCGGGCTCGGCTACGCCCTCTACCGGCTGACCTCCGACGTGGAAAAACTTCCCTTCCCCATGGCTCCTGTGGGTGCGTTGGGTAACATGGCACTGGCCGAATCCACGGAACGGTCGGAAACCAGCTGGAAGTGGCGGATCTTTTCCATCGGGGGTGTGCTGGGGCTTGCCTTCGGAGCGGTCTACGTGCTGGTTCCGGCGGCCTCGGGGGTGATCCTTTCGGAACCGATCCGGATCCTGCCCATTCCCTGGATCGAACTGACGCCGGCCACCGAAGACATTCTTCCGGCCGTGGCCACGGGCATCCAGCTGGACCTGGGACTTCTTTTCGTGGGCATGGTGTTGCCCTTCTGGGCGGTGATCGGCGGGGCCGTCGGCTTTCTGATCACCCTCTTCGCCAACCCCATCCTGTACGACCACGGGATCCTCCACCGGTGGCACAAGGGCATGGGCACCGTGGACACGGTTTTTGCCAACAATTTCGACTTCTACATGAGCTTCAGCATCGGGCTGGGGCTGGCCGTGGCCGTGGTGGGCATCGTCCAGGTGATCGGGAGCCTCAGAAAGAGCGACATGGGGCCGTTTCGGGAACGGCTGAAGGATCTTTTCAAGCCGCCGCCCGGGCGGGGGGACTTCAACATCTGGATCGCCATCGGCATCTACGTGGCATCGACAACCGCCTACGTGGTCATTTCGTCGGCCCTGGTCCCGGGCTTTCCCTGGATTTTTCTGGTGGCCTACGGTTTCATCTACACGCCGTTCATTTCCTATGTTTCCGCCCGGCTGGAAGGGATCGCCGGCCAGTTCGTGAGCCTGCCCATGGTGAGGGAAGCCAGCTTCATTGCGGCGTCCAAGTTTTTCGGCTACCAGGGGATCGGGATTTGGTATGCCCCCATCCCGTTTCACAACTACGGAAAGGCGACGGTCCGATGGCGTGAAATCGAACTCACGGGGACCAGCTTCCGGAGCATCATCAAGGCGGAGATCCTGGTCTTCCCCATCGTGATGATCGCGAGCCTTCTTTTTTCCCAGTACATTTGGCGGCTTGCTCCCATCCCTTCCAACCAGTACCCGTATGCCCAGGAACTCTGGCACCTCCAGGCCCTCAACACACTCCTGCTCCAGAGCGCCACCCTCGAGGGGTATTCGCCCTTTTTCGAAGCCTTGAACCTGAACTACGCTGCGTGGGGGTTCGGTCTGGGGGCCGCCTGTTACTGGGCCCTGGCGGCGCTCAACCTGCCGGTGCTCCTCATCTACGGGGTCGTCCGCGGACTGGGGCAGTCCACGCCGCACAGCATCTTCCTGGAAGTGATCGGAGCGCTCCTCGGACGGTATTATTTTGTGAAGAAATACGGGCTCGCCTGGCGCCAGTACGCGCCGGTGCTGCTTGCCGGCTTTTCGTGCGGTATGGGACTCATGGGCATGCTCGCCATGGGGTTCACGCTGATCATGCGTTCCCTGGGGAGTCTCGCCTACTGACCGGCCCGTTCGGTAAAACCTTCGATCCGCCGGCGAACCCGCTGTGCGGATGCGGCAACGACGACCCAAGAAAACGAACTACTGGAAGACCGAAACCTTGGACCCCCAAGCGCTCATCCTTTTCGTGCGCCGGCCCGAACCCGGCCGGGTGAAAACCCGGCTCGCCCGGGACATCGGAGTCGTTCCCGCCGCCCGGGTTTACGAAAGGCTCCTGCGCCACAGCCTCGGCATCCTCACGGACTTCAACCGGAAAAACCCCCGCACGACCCTCGTTGTTTGCTTCACACCCAAGGAAGACGGGCGCGAGATCGAGGAGGCCTTTCAAGGCCCCTGGACCTTCCTGCCCCAGGAAGGCGCTCACTTGGGGGAACGCATGGCCCGGGCCTTCGATTGGGCGTTCGCCATGGGCTGCCGGCGGGTGGTCCTTGCGGGGTCCGACATTTTCGATTTGGAGGCCGGAGACCTGGAAGCGGCCTTCCACGCCTTGCGTTCCCACGGCTCGGTGCTCGGCCCGGCGACCGACGGCGGCTTCTACTTGGTGGGACTCCAGCGCCCCAGCTCGAAAGCCTTTTCCCCAAAAACATGGGGAACGGAGGACGTGTTCTCGAGAACCGAAGCATGTCTCACCCGGGACGGGCTGGCTCCGGCGATACTTCGGCCGCGATCCGACATCGACCGCCCGGACGATCTCCAACGGCTGGAACATCACCCCGCCTTCCGAACGCGCCTTACCGTGATCGTGCCGACCCTCACCGGCCCCGACGTCCTGGAACCCTGGCTTGCCGGCATACGGAAGATCCTCTGGCCCGGCGACCGGATCCTGGTGGTCCAGGGAAGCGACGGCCCGCCCTCCCGGGCGCCGTCCTTACGGCCCGATGACCCGGTGCGATGGATCGTCTCCGAAAAGGGGCGCGGGATTCAATTGAACCGGGGGGCCCGGGAGGCCGAGGGAAACGTGCTGTGGTTTCTTCACGACGACTGCCGGCCTCCGACCCATGCCGCATTTCACGTGAGGAAGATCGCCGCGGACGAGAGCGCAGCCCTAGGCTGCTTCCGGCTCCGCTTCGAGCCGTCGGACCACGCACTCGACGGCGTCGCCCGCTGGGCCAACCTCCGGACCCGCCTCTTTCGGCTCCCCTACGGGGACCAGGGCCTTTTCTGCCGCAGCGATACGTTCCGCGCCGCGGGCGGCTTCCAGCGGCCGTACCTCATGGAAGACGTGGATTTTGTGAGAGCCTGCCGCAGCCTGGGAAGGCTTCTTATCCTGGACGAAACCCTGGCCACTTCGCCGACCCGCTATCGCCGCCGGGGCGTTCTCCGGGCATCGCTCCAGAACCACCTGACCCTCCTCCTCCACCTGTGCGGCACATCCAACGAAAGGCTGTACCGGTGGTACTACCGGAAGGCGTCCCCCGGCGGCGCCCTGGAGGCGGGCAGGGACCCGCGACGTTCCCTGTTCGATCCCGAGGTTGGCCGCGGCGACGGAACATTGTAGGATGAACAAAAGCCACGGGAGCGGTCCTCAAAGCATGTCCATCGTCAAGTTCTCGATTCCTGAGGTGATATTCGGCCGGGGCGGACTCCGGTACGCGGGACTCTGCGCCCGACGGCTGGGAGCGGAAAAGCCGTTGATTGTGAGCGATCCCGGTTTGAGAAAGGCCGGGTGGGTGGACCGCCTCTTCGAGGTGCTCGAAGGGGAGGGACTCACCTGGAGCTACTACGAGGATGTGGTTTCCAATCCCCGGGATACACAGATCCAGAAGGGCGCCGCCTACTACAAGGAACAACGGGCGGATGTGGTCATCGCCCTGGGAGGGGGAAGCCCCATGGACGCGGCGAAGGGAATCGCCGTGGTGGCGAGCAACGGAGGCGCCATCCACGACTACGAAGGCGCCAACCGCATCCATCGCCCTCTTCCGCCCATGGTGTTTCTTCCGTCGACCGCCGGAAGCGGCTCGGACGTAAGCCAATTCGCCATCGTGACCGACACGCGGCGGCACCTCAAGATGTCCATCATCAGCCGGACCCTGGTTCCCAACATTTCCATCATCGATCCGCTGGTGCTGGAAACCAAGCCGCAGCGCCTGGTACTTGCGGCGGCGGTGGACGCTTTCGCCCACGCCGTGGAATCCTACGTTTCAACCATCGCCTCGCCTTTCACCGAGATGCATTCGCTCATGGCCGTCGAGTTGATCGCCCGGAATCTTGCGGCCGCGACCGAGGGACCATCCATCGAGGTGCTGGAGCAGTTGAGCATCGCCAGCACGGCGGCGGCCATGGCCTTCAGCAATGCGAGCCTTGGAGCGGACCATGCCCTGGCGCATTCCCTGGGCGGCCTGTTCGACGTGATGCACGGTGAAGTCCATTCCGTGCTCCTTCCGGCCGTCATGCGCTTCAACCTGGACGCGTGCCTGGACAAGACGGCCCAGATCGGTAGGATCCTCACCGGCAAATCGCGGCGCACCCCTCGAGCCACGGCTCTGGGGGGAATCGAGATGCTCGAGTCCTGCTTCGCTTCCCTCGGCATGACCCGGAGGCTCCGGGAAATGGTCCCGGATGCTTCCAGCCTCCCGGAAATGTGCCGGATGGCGGCCCAGGACGCCTGCCTCCTGACCAATCCGCGTCCGGCCGACTGGCGAGACCTGCTCGCCATTTGCGAAAGGGCGTGGTGATGAAGCCCCCTCCCACCCTGGAAGACCTGATCGGCATCGAATATTCCAAGCTCGGCTTCTTCCGTGAAGCCCAGGAGAAAATCGCGCAACTCCATGCTTCCAAGGAGGAACTGGAGCGCAAGCGACAGCAGGTCCAGGCCATCCTGGACGGCATCACGGACGTCATGGCGGTGATTTCGCCGGGCGGGCGCATCACCTCCGTCAACCATGTCTTTTCCGAAGTCTTCGGAAACGACCCTCCCGAAGGGCGTTTCTGCTTTGAAGTCTTCCGGGGATCGGACCGGCCCTGTCACCCCTGCCCGGCCCGGGCAGCCCGGGACACCAACCGGGTCTGCCGCCAGGAACACATCTTTTCGGTCGCCGGGGTCAAGCGGCATTTCGAAATCACGGCATCGCCGCTTCGAGACCCCCAGGGCCGGCCCTGCCACATCCTGCTGCTGAAGCGGGACGTGACGGTGGAACGGGACTACCAGGCCAAATTCCACCAGGCCGAAAAGATGGCCACCGTGGGAATCCTGGCCGCCGGGGTCGCTCACGAAATCAACAATCCCCTCACCGCCATCAACGGCTTCGCTCAGGCACTCAAGCGGCGCCTCCCGGGGATTGAAGGGTTCCTGCCGGAAGATTTCAAAGATGACCTCAAGGAATATCTGGGCATCATCCTGGACGAATGCGCCCGCTGCCAGGAAATCGTCCAGGGCCTCCTCACCTTCAGCCGCCAGTCCTCAGGCTCCTTGACCTCCCTGGACGTGAACGGCCTGGTCCGGGAAACCGCCCGGCTGCTCCGCCACCGGCTCAAGGAATTCCCCGCCGACACGCTTCGACTCGACCTCAGCGATCCCCCCGCGCCCCTGCAGGGAAACCCGTCGCAGATCAAGCAACTGATCCTCAACCTGCTGCTCAACGCCCTGGACGCCGTGGAGGAGCACCGAGGAACCGTCACGGTCCGGACCTATTGCGACCCTTCGGCCGCCTTTTGCCTGGAGGTCGCCGATACCGGCTGCGGCATCACCGAAGACAACCTGGGTAAGATCTTCGACCCGTTTTTTTCCACGAAACCGGTCGGCCGCGGAAGCGGCATCGGGCTTTCCACCTGCTACAACATCGCTCGATCCCACGGCGCCGAAATCCAGGTGGAAAGCCGGGAAGGCGAAGGCTCCATCTTCCGGGTCGTCTTCAGCGAAGGCGAAAGGCCATGACGCCCCTCACCCCCATTCGGCTTCTCGTGATCGATGACGAACAGTCCATCCGGAAGCTGGTGGAAAAGGAATTGAGTTCCCCCCAGCGGCAGGTGACCACCGCCGAAAACGCTCGGCACGCCCTGGAACTCGTAAGCCAGGCCAACTTCGACGTGATCGTCGTGGACATCCGACTGCCCGACACCGACGGGCTGGAACTGCTGGTAAAGTTTCGCGAAACCCTGCCCGACGTGGAAGTGATCATGATCACGGGCTACGCCACCGTAGACAGCGCGGTCAAGGCCATGAAAGTGGGCGCCTACGACTACATCACCAAGCCGTTTGCCCTGGACCGGCTGGAAATAGTGGTGGAAAAGGCCTTCGAACGCGTCTGCCTCCAGCGCGAAAACCGCCGGCTCCTCCACGGCCAGGTCAACCGCCCGGCCCCTCGGCTGGTGGGCCGCTCGGCCGCCATCCGCCAGGTGATCCAGATGATTCGAAAAGTGGCTCCCCACGACGCCTCCGTGCTCATCACCGGGGAAACCGGGACGGGCAAGGACGTGGTGGCCCGGACGATCCATGGGTTGAGCCGCCGCGCCGGAGAAGCGCTCATCATCAAGAACTGCGGCGCCATGCAGAAGGACCTGGTCCGCAGTGAACTGTTCGGCTATGTGAAAGGCGCCTTCACCGGGGCCCAGGAAACCCGCGAAGGCCTCATCGCCATGGCCGACCAGGGAACCCTCTTCCTGGACGAAATCGGGGAACTCCCCATGGAACTGCAGGCGTCCCTTCTCCGCGTGCTCGAAACTCGCAATTACCGGCGCGTGGGAGACCGCCGAGAACGCCAGGTGGACATCCGGTTCCTGTTCGCCACCAACCGGGACCTCAAGAGCGAAGCCCAAGGCGGCCGCTTCCATGAAGCCCTCTACCATCGCCTGAACGTCTTCGAAATCCACATCCCGCCCCTTCGAAAACGCCGGGAGGATATCCCCATGCTCGTGGAACACCTCCTGGGAACCCTCACCCCCCCTGGAACCCGTTACCGCCTCTCCGACGAAGCCCTGCAGCACCTCATCGCCTACGACTGGCCGGGAAACGTCCGTGAATTGAAAAACGTCCTCGAACGCAGCCTCATCCTTTCCGAAAACGACCTGATCACACCCGACGCCCTCCCCCACGATCTCACCCGGGGAATCACCCATCCGCGCCGCCCCGCTTCCTCGCCGCTCACCCTCCAGGAACTGGAACGCCTCCACATCCGGAAAACCCTGGAAAGCTTCTCCGGAAACCGCAGTGAAACCGCCCGCGCCCTGGGCATCAGCCGAAAGACCCTCTACCGCAAAATGAACCAATACCGCCTCGTTTGATTCGACCCGGAACCGCCGGGGAAGCCAAATCGCCTCAGAAGGAACCCATCGGCTGTTTCCTTTTGACCCATCGCCGCCCCCCGTCCGGTTCGTTTGGAAACATCGCGCCTAAGTATCTGAAACGGCGGCGCTTTCATGGTCCATGGAGAAGGTGCCGGGCGACCATTCCGGGGCCGTGACCTGGTCATTCCGCCCTCAAACGCCACACCCGGCGAACCGGGTTCCGGGGGCGTCCTGCCCAACCTGCTGTAAATGTTTCATCTTTTGCCGTGGCACCGGAATTGAACAGGTGGACGATGCGAACGCAAACACAGGGTTTGCGCCGGATCAGAAAGGGATTTTTCATTTCAAGGAGGATCACCATGGCAGTGAGAGAACAAGTCTACGGCTTCTACATTCCGACCGTGACCCTCATGGGCATCGGCGCTCACAAGGAACTCGGAAACCAGATCAAGGTCTTGGGAGGCAAGAAACCTTTCCTCTGCACGGACAAGGGAATTGTCCAGGCGGGGATCGCCGATGAAATCACCAAGGCGATCCAGAAGGACACGGGCGTCGACGTCGTCGTCTTCGATGAAACGGTTCCCAACCCCACCGACACCAACGTCCACGACGGACTCAAGGTGTTTCAGCAAAACGGCTGCGACATGATCGTCTCCCTCGGCGGCGGAAGCGCCCACGACTGCGCCAAGGGCATCGGCATCGTGGCCACCAACGGGGGAAACATCCGTGACTACGAAGGGATCGACAAGTCGTCCAAGGCGATGCCGCCTTTCATCGCGGTCAATACCACGGCGGGAACCGCGAGCGAGATGACACGATTCTGCATCATCACCAACACCAGCACGAAAGTGAAGATGGCCATCGTGGATTGGCGGGTCACCCCCAACGTCGCCATCAACGACCCGCTCCTCATGATGGGCATGCCTCCTGGGCTCACCGCCGCGACCGGCATGGACGCCCTCACCCACGCCGTCGAAGCCTACGTATCCACCATCGCCACGCCCGTGACCGATGCGTGCGCCCTCAAGGCCATCGAACTGATCTCGGAAAACCTCCGGGCGGCGGTGGCCAACGGCGCCGACGTGGAAGCCCGTGACAAGATGGCCTATGCGGAATACCTTGCGGGCATGGCCTTCAACAACGCCAGCCTCGGCCACGTCCATGCCATGGCGCACCAGCTGGGCGGCTACTACGACCTCCCCCACGGCGTCTGCAACGCCATCCTCCTTCCTCACGTGGAACGCTTCAACATGATCGCCAAGATGGAACGATTCGTGGACATCGCCATGGCCATGGGAGAACCGGTGGGCGGACTTTCCGTCCGCGCGGCCGCCGAAAAGGCCCTCGAAGCCATCACGACGCTTTCCCAAGACGTGGGCATCCCCAGGGGACTGAAGGAATTGGGCGTCAAGAAGGAAGACATCCCGATCATGGCCCAGAACGCCCAGAAGGACGCCTGCGGACTGACGAACCCGCGCTGCCCCACCCTGGAAGATGTCATCATGATCTATGAAAACGCGCTCTAACATCCCCGCAGCCGTAAGGCGCCGATGCCTCATCCGAGAGGGCGGGCTTCAAACCCGCCCCCTCGATGGGCCATGCCCTGAGGGCGGGTCCGACCGTGGGAATTCCTGTCTCCTTCGAGGTGGAGGATCCAATGGGAGAACCTTCTGAGCGGGTTTCGGGATTCGGCGGGATGAGCGGCTTTCTTTTCCGCGAGAAGGTTTTCGTTATGCCTATGCAGACACAATTTACAAACACGGCAAAGTATGATTTTGTAGGACGTATTCCCATACCGATTCAGTGACCGTAAGGAGTACCAGAGTACTTTCGGGTCATTCCCGGTGGAAGGCCTATCGATGGAAGAACGGAACAACAGGGAGTCTTCCCGGGTCACGCTCTACGGACTGTTGTCTTGCACCCATTGCCGCCGCCTGAAAGAATGGCTGGACCGGCGGGACATCCCCTACGAAAGCGTGAACGTGGACCTCCTGGTCGGCGAAGAACGTTCCAAGGTCCTTAAAACCTTGTCGCGCCTGAACCCGGCTCAAAGCTTCCCGACGCTCGTGATCGGCGATCGCGTGATCGTGGGCTACAAGCCGGAAGAAGCGGAAAGCACCTGGAAGGAACTGGAGGCACGAGGACAAGGCGTTTAAACCTGTGGCGGATTCAACAAAAGGAGCGATGAGCATGGACAAGATACTGCGAATCGACATGAGCGCGGAAGGCGGCCCCGGCATTTCGGAGCAGCCCCTGGGCGAATACGCCGGACTCGGCGGCAGAGCGCTCACTTCGGCCATTGTGTCCAAGGAAGTCCCCCCCACCTGCCATCCGCTGTCGGCGGAGAACAAGCTGGTGATCGCCCCGGGGCTTCTGAGCGGGACCACGGGAGCCATGACCGGGCGGATTTCGGTGGGCTGCAAGAGCCCGCTGACCGGCGGCATCAAGGAAGCCAACGCCGGGGGCCAGGCGTCGCAGGTGCTGGCGCGCCTGGGCTACGCGGCCATCGTTCTCGAAGGCAAGCCTCAGGGCGACGACCTGTACAAGGTTCTGATCAACAAGGACGGCGTGAAGATCGTTTCCGACAACGGGCTGAAAGGCCTGGGAAACTACAAGACCGTGGAAAAACTGCGAGGGGAACACGGAGACAAGATCGCGGTGATTTCCATCGGGCAGGCCGGAGAGATGAAGCTTGCCGCGGCGTCGGTGGCCTGCACCGACCCAGAACTCCGGCCGACGCGCCATGCGGGCCGAGGCGGCGTGGGGGCCGTGATGGGGGCCAAGAGGGTCAAGGCCATCGTTTTGGACGACACGGGTCTGAAGATGCGTTCGCCCAAGGACCCCGAAGCCTACAAGGAAGCCAACAAGCGCTTCGTCGAGGGCCTTCGCAAGCACCCCGTGACCGGCGAGGGGCTGCCCGCCTACGGCACCAACGTGCTCACCAACGTGATCAACGAAGCCGGGGCCTATCCGACCTACAACTTCAAGGAAGGCCGCTTCGCCGGGGCGGCGAAGATCAGCGGCGAAACCCAGGCGGAGACGGAAAAGGCCCGGGGCGGGATTCCCACCCACGGATGCCACCGGGGCTGCGTCATCCGCTGCTCGGGCGTCTACGTGGACAAGGACGGCCATTACCTGACCAAGCAGCCCGAATATGAAACGGTGTGGGCCCACGGCGGAAACTGCGGCATCGATGACCTGGATGCCATCGCACAGATGGACTTCCTTGATGACGACATCGGACTCGACACCATCGAGATGGGCGCCACCATCGGGGTGGCCATGGAAGCGGGGCTGGCCAAGTTCGGCGATGCCCAAGCCGCCATCGAACTGGTGAAGGAAGTGGGCAAAGGCACGCCGCTCGGGCGGATCCTGGGAAGCGGGGCGGCCGTGACCGGGAAGGTGTTCGGGATCGAACGGGTCCCCGTGGTGAAGGGCCAGGCCATGCCGGCCTACGATCCCCGTTCCGTTAAGGGGATCGGCGTCACGTACGCCACCAGCACCATGGGGGCGGACCACACGGCGGGCTACGCCGTGGCGACCAACATCCTCAAGATCGGCGGCGACGTGGACCCGTTGAGTCCCCAGGGGCAGGTGGAGCTTTCCCGGAACCTGCAGATCGCCACCGCGGCCATCGATTCCACGGGGATGTGCCTTTTCATCGCCTTCGCCATCATGGACCAGCCGGACACCTTCCAGGCGCTCATCGACATGATCAACGCCTTCTACGGGCTTTCCATGACGGCCGACGACGTGACGGCCCTGGGCAAAAAGGTGCTGGAAATGGAACGGGACTTCAACCGTCGGGCAGGTTTCACGGCGCAGCAGGACCGGCTGCCCGACTTCATGAAGAAGGAACCCATCTCGCCGCACAACGTCACCTTCGACATCCCGGACGAGGAACTGGACAAGGTGTTTTCGTGGTGAGGGCCTTTCCGAGGTCGTGGCATCCCCCTGAAACCAGGTCGGACGCTCCGCCGTGACGGGTTCACTTCCCGTTGGGGTTCCGGCCTGAGTTGCTGGGAGGCCGTCCGACAATGAAAAGACAGCGATCGGGACCCTTGGTGGAGCAGCCTCGGCCGCGATAGGAGTCGCCAGCTCCTACAAAAGGGCCCTGAAGCCTATTCGCGGACAAGCTCCCTGGGGGGACACGCTGCGGGACACTGCAGACACGATCACTCAAAGCCAGGAGGCGGTCCGGCTTGCTCCGGATCCGCCTCCCGTCGTTTTCCGAAACCGGGGTTGAAAAACCACCCCCCGGGCCCCTTCAGCGCTTCAAAACCTCCACCCCCGGCCGGTACCGGTCTTCCAGTCCGAACGCTTCCGCCACGGGCCGGCAGGTCACCGTTCCTTGGTACAGGTTGAGCCCGGCCAAAAGCGGCGGGCTTTCCAGGCAGGCCTGCTGCACCCCCTTCTCGGCCAATTCCAGACCGAAACGGATGGTGCAGTTGTTCAGGGCAAAGGTGGACGTGCGGGCATAGGCTCCCGGCATGTTGGCCACACAGTAGTGCACCACGCCGTCCACCTCGTAGACGGGATCGCTGTGGGTGGTGGGCCGCGACGTTTCGGTGCAGCCGCCCTGGTCGATGGCGACATCCACGATCACTGCACCGGCTTTCATCCGGCTGAGATGTCCGCGGGTGATGAGTCTCGGCGCTTTGGCCCCGGGAATGAGCACCGCCCCGATCACGATGTCCGCTTCCCCCAGCGCTCTTTCCAGGGTGTAGGCGTCACTGAAGACGGGAAACACGTTCACGGGCATGACATCGGAAAGGCGCTCCAAGGTATCGTGGTTGACGTCGAGCACCGTCACCTTGGCTCCGAAACCGGCGGCCACGCGCGCCGCGTTTCGGCCCACCGTCCCACCGCCGATCACCAGCACATTCGCCGGCGCCACTCCGGCGACTCCCGTGGGGAGAATGCCCCTCCCGCCGTAGGCCTTTCCCAGATAGAACGCCCCCATGAGCGGCGCCATGCGGCCCGCCACCTCGCTCATGGGCTTCAGAAGCGGGAGCCGCCCGTCCCTTTCCTGGACCGTCTCGTAGGCCACCGCGATGATTCCGGCATCCAGGCACCTGAGGGTGAGTTCCTCGTCGGCGGCGAAGTGAAAATAGGTGTAGACCAACTGGCCGGCCTTCATCCGGGGATATTCCGGCGGCAGCGGTTCTTTCACCTTGACGATCATGTCGGCGAGGCGCCACACGTCGTCGGCCGAATCCAGCAGGCGCGCCCCGTTTTCCTCGTATTCCTCGTCCGGGATCCCGGAACCCAAGCCCGCCCCGCGTTCCACGAAGACCTCGTGGCCCGCCTGCACATAGGCCTTGGCCGACGCCGGTGTGAGTCCCACCCGATACTCGTGGTCCTTGATCTCCCTCGGGCATCCGATCTTCATCTGCTGCATCTCCTCCTTGTCACTTCAACGGATCGCGTCAACCGGTAAATCCGAGTTCGAAACAACGGCCGCACCTTACTCGGCTCGGGGACACGCGGCAACCCGAAAACAGTCTCCCGGGCAACCGCCTTCAGGACGTACGCCTTTGACGGAGAAGCAAGATCCCCGCAGCGACTCCTCAGGGTCTCGACGGGTCCCCAAGCTTTGTCTTTCTTCCCTTCCTCGAAGGTTTGTGCGGCTTGGGCACCATGTCGCTCAGGAGGTGCTTCACCATGGTGAGGATTTCCCATGCCGCATACGGCTCCAGGATGCAGCCGTAGACCCCCATTTCCATGGCCTCCCGGATGAGATCCCGGTGCTCCGGGTCGCACAGAAGGATCACCCGGCAAGCGGGGCAGGTCACCTTGATCCGTGAATAGATGCCGGAGCCCACGCGTTTGACCACCGTGGAATCCAGGAAGACGATCCCGCCGGGGATGTCTCGTATCTCTTGCAGAAGTTCATCTTGGGAAGCCATCAGGACGGGCCGGTACTGGTTGGCCTTCAAAAGATCGAAGAGATGCCGGCGGATGCGTTCGTCGGAAATGCAAAGAGGGAAAACCGCCTGTTCTTCGTGGGAGGCCATCAGGGCTCGCTCTTATGAATGGAAGTCCAACGGTCAGGGACCTGCCGGGCCCGGCGCACGGCACCAGGCGCCGGTACCGGGTCCCGCGCCTCAGGATCCGTCGCCGCCGGTTTCCCCTTCCGCATCGGATCGCTTCAGGGCGTCGGCTCTTCGCTGCAGTTCTTCCTTGATCCGTCCTGCAAACTCCTGCCGGAAGATCTCGATGTCCATGGCCTCTTCCTGCCGCCCCGCCAGGTAGAGGGCCATTCCCTTGTAGAGGTGGGCATCCTTCAAATCGGGGTTCTCCCGGAGCACCCGGTCGAAGTAAGTCAGGCTTTCCTCGTAACGCCCGAGCCCCATAAGGGCATAACCCGTTCCCAGGGGCGCCAGGATTCTGCTGTCGGGAGAATCCGTCTCCCGGACCAGGCGGCCAAAGGCTTCCATGGCCTCTTCGAAACGACCCAAGTCGTTCAGGCACAAGGCCTTGATCTTCCAGCCGGTGGTTTCCTCAGGCTTGAGAACGGTCGCTCGATCGGCGCAGTAGAGCGCTTCCTCCAAACATCCTTTCTGGGCGAGAAGGGTCGCCGCCTCGGTCCAGGATAGTTCACTTTCAACCCCGATGATCTTCTTCATCAGGCCTTCGTAGGTGACTTCCACCACCCGGCGCCCGATGGACGCCACCGGAAGCCCGTGTCCCGGCAGAACGTGGCGGATTTCCTTCTTCAGCAGGTTTCGAAGGCCATAGAGATAATGGTCCATGCGACCTCCGGCGTGCTTGTCCGGAGCGGCCATGGAATCGGGAAGCACGGTATCGCCGGTGAAGACCGTTTCGGTGGGAGGATGGTAAAGGCAGATACCGTCCAGGGTGTGACCGGGAGTGTGAATCACTTCCAGCGGGAAGCCCGCCACGTCCAACACCTCCCCGCCTTGGACCTCCCTTATGGGAAACCCCATCTGATGGACCATCTCCTTGAGCTCGGAAGGGCCCGCTTCGTGAAGGACCACCTGCAGTTCCTTCTTTTCCAGGATCGGCACATACCGGAACAGTTCCATGGTTCCCATGGCATGGTCGAAATGGCCGTGGGTCAGGATTACCTGGCGAACCCGGGCCGGATCGTAGCCCATTTCGAACAGTTCCAGAAAAGCCGTGTAATCGTTGCCGGGGTCGATGACGTGAATGCCATCCCCCGAAATCACGTACACGTTGGAAGAATACTCGTAACCTTGGAGATAGATCGTGTTCTTGAAAAAAGGATGCTCCAGCTCAAAGACGGCGGCAATGGATTCCCAGCCTTTCGCCGGTGCTTCGTGGGGGTCCTGAGAAGGATCTGGTGTGGGGCCTTCGTGGGTCGTGGCAATCATCCTGCGCTCCCTGTCGTTGATCGCTCGATGTTGAGTCGCCAAAGGGCACCGTCCGCTCGTGTTCCGATCCGCCCGAACGGGATGCATTCCAACCTTTCGGAAGGCGCGATTTCTCCCCCCAACGCCCTCCCTCCATCCGGGCGCACTTCTATCGGTTCGCCACGGAAAGGCAGGGAACGGAAGATGACGTCAGACCGTCTCGGAGGATCGGGAGCGGGGGCTGTGTGCTGAATCCTGCGGGCACCGGGCTGTCCGGAGGCATGCCGCCCGACGCCCGCAGGCAACCGCGCGTGCCCGCCCTGGGGCCCGCGCCTTCACGGATGCTGTGAGGCCTTCCGGTTCCAGTGGAGTTGCCCGGAACACGGAAGGCCGCGAAACCGTCCTAGGGCTTGGCGTAAGGAAGGAAGTAGTCCAGTTTCATCCTTTCCTTGGGCCACCACTTGGACTGTTTCTCTTCGCCCGGGTAGACTTCCACTTCGTTGATCTTGTCGATGACCAGCTCGATGAAATGGAATTCCGTCAGCTCGTACTTGGTGATCACTTCCGGGGGCAACAAGACCGCATAGCCCGTTTCCTTGGACGTCTGCCAGCGGAAGGTTTCATTGGGACTGGCCGTCTTTTCCCCCTTGGGATTGTAGACGGCGAGCAGTCTTCCGATCACCGTGTCCTTCGGTTTCACCTTGAACTGCTCGTAGATGCCGTCGGGCAGGTACCACCACAGGGCGCGGTACCCCGTCTTCACGTACCCCCTGACCAGCATGGGGTCGAATCCACACACACTCACGCGGCATTTTTCGGGCATGCTAACCCTCCTCTTGCAATAAGGTCCTCAGATCCTGGACCTGAGCGTAACAGAAGTTGAGGAACTCGCTCGCCTGGGTTTCGGTGATCTGCCGGCACACCCTCATGCGGTGTACGAAGGGATAGACGTATTGCTCGATCTCCTCGAGAAACTCGAAGGCGAGGAATTCGCCACCGCCCCCGTCTTCCGCTATCCCGGTGTAGCTGGCCTTCCAAGTGAGCACCATGTTCTTGAGCCTTCCCAATTCCGCGGCCGCTATCCGGCAGTCCTGTTCCGTTGCCACAGTCCGGTCCTCGCTGTCATTTCTTGGGTTCGAAGGCGTAGCACTTCTTGACCACGTTGAAATCCGCCACGCACCAGTAGTGGGGCCAGTGGATCTTCTTGCACCACCCGATAATGTCCGCCGGCGGGAAGCTCGAGCCCTTGAGCACGGGCTTCAAGGCCTTGCAATGCCAGCAGATGTGATCACTCTGCTTTTCCGGCACCAGTACGGTGTCGAGGAACTCTTGAGGCGTCATCTGTGCCATAAGCGCGACTCTCCTTTCTCACCAATCATTGACTTCGCCCTTTTTGACCTTTTCCTGGTATTCTTCCCACACTTCGGGCGACAACTTTTGAATGTCCCAGGTGAACCCGCAGGAACCCGCCACGCCCGTCGACGGCGGCTGCGGACGCCAGCCGCGCACCGGGCGGCCCCGGGTGCTGAATTTGACCATGTCGGCCCTTCCCAGGTAGATGTCCCGCGGGAGACACTTGTACGGGCGGGTTTTTCCTTCGGTTCCGGCCACGATGCCCACATAACCTTCCAGCGGCTTGTCGGCATAGACGGGCAGAATGTCCGGTTTTTCACCGGTCCGTTTTTCAGGCCCCCGATACATGAATCCCTGGATCATGTGGATGAAGTACACCTCGTCGCAGCCGGCGCACTTGATCTTCCCTTCCCAGTTCCAAAAATAGTAGGGATCCAGGTAGTTGACCGTGTCGCATCCCTTACACCAAATGATATCACACATCGGCTCGTCCTCCCGTTGACGCTTAAAGGATGTTCTTTTCGTACCATTCTTCGATTTTGCTCATGGGGTAGCCGAGCAGCTCGTGGTAGATCTTCACGTTGTCCGCACCCACCGGCCGCCAGATCCAGTTCACGCGCCGCGGTGTCTTGCTCATGAGGCCGCAGCTGTAACCGCTCTGGATCAAGACGTCGCCGAAGACCGGATCGTCCAGCCACCGCACGGTGCCCCGCTGCCGGAAGTGCTCGGACTCGTACACTTCCTTGTCGTTCATGACCGGCATGGCGAGAAGCCCCGCGTCGGTGAGCGTCTTCACCACTTGCGAACGGGTCTTGTCCGCCGCCCAGTCTTCCAGCGCCTTGTAGATGACCATCTGGGCTTCGGGCTTGACGCGGTCTTTGAGCGTCTTGTACTGGTCCCACAGATCGTTACGGCCCACGATGGCGCACAGTTCCTTGTAGTCCGGATCGTTGAAGGCGCTCACCACCGCATAGAGCGCTTCGTATTTGAGCTGCGGATTGGCGGCGTCGGGGTAGTCCGTCTTGCCGCACCGGATGATGCCGTGCACGCAGAGCTGGGTGTCCCAGTTCCCCCAGCGCTGGCGGACGATCCCGAAGCGGCCGTAGAGCGGCACCGTGTAGCCCAGCGCCCGGGTGGCCGCCTGGACCTGGGAAAATTCGATCATGGTGCCGAGCCCGGTCTTGCGGCGCCAGTAGAGGGCCGCCAGGATGGCGACGGTGATCTGGGTGCCCGAATACCAGTCGATGCACCAGTTGGAGTGCTTGGTGCAGTGGCCGCCGAAGTCTTCGTGGAACCCCGTGATGCTCGCCAGCCCTGCGTGGGCCTGACCGAGGATGTCGTAGGAGCCGCCGAAGACCTTCGGGCCGTAGCCGAAGCCGCCACCCCACACGTAGATGAACCTCGGGTTCAGTTCCTGCAAGTAGCGATAGCTCTGTTTCCAGCGGTCGAAGGTCCCGGGCCGGTAGCATTCGGTGAGCCCGTCGGAAAGCTTCACGAGCCGATAGAACGGCTCCTTGGCCTCGGGGACGTGATAATCCATGGTGATGTAGTATTCATTGCTGTTGGCGTTGGTGAAGCCGAGTCCCGTTCCGGTCATGGGCCGGCTGTCGTGAAGGGGGTACAGGTAGCATTCGTTGAAGGGCGAGGTGTGCCGCATGGGGTCCCCCATCCGCGGCATCTCCACCTTGATGCACTCCGCTCCCAGTTCGGCCAAGTTGGCCACCGAGTGCGGCGTGAAGATGTACATGGTGGTGCTGAGCCACCGGATTCCCTTGAGCGACTCCGGCTTGGTCTTTTCCTCACCAGGAGAAAAAACCCTCCGGCAGTACTCCTCGTAGGGAATCTTCATCTCTTCCAGTTCCCCTTGGCTCTTGGGACCCGGCAGATCTTCGATTCTGGTTACGCGCGGATCTTTCATGCTAGATCACTCCCTTCTCTTTGAGTTCCCGGAGTTTGGTCTGACCCAGGCCGATGTACTTCATGTAGACTTCGGCGTTGTCGTGTCCCAGGGGACGTCCGAGCCATTTCACGCGGGCGGGGGTACGCATCTGGAAGGCGTTGGTGGAGGTGGCGTGCATGAGGGTGCCGTATTGCTCGTCTTCGATGAGGGCCACCCACGGGCGGTACTTGAAGTGCGGGAATTCCGCCACTTCGTCGATGTAGAGCAGCGGCCCGGCGGCGATTTCGTATTCCATGAGCTTCGTTTCCGCTTCGATGCGGTTCGTGTTGCGGAGCCACTTGGTCGTGAGGGTGTAGGTCTTGGTGAGGGCCTGGAGCGCGTTCCGGGCAGCCATTTCCTTGAGGAGCGGATCTTCATGGATGAGGCGGCCGAATTCCGGGAGGTCCCGTTCGATGCACATCCCGATCCGATACCAGAGCCGGTCGGTCTGACCGCCGATCATCATGTAGCCGTCCTTACAGGGGTTCCAGGCGTACTGGTTGAGGTTCGGGTCCCAGCCGCCGGTGCGGGCCTTGACACTCTTGTTGAAACCGTACCAGGTGATGTCGAAGTCCAGGATGTCCATCAGGGCTTCGGCCGCCGTGGTTTCGATGAACTGGCCCTCGCCGCTGAATTCATCCCGCCAGAAAAGCGCCGCCAAAGCGTTCACCGCGGTTTGCTCGCCCGCCACGTAGTCGGCGAACCACACGCCGGAGCGCGTCGGGTCACCGCCCTTTCCCCGCGGCAGGAGGTCCTCGGGGAAGCCCGTATTGTGGATGAACGAACAGGCCGCCTGGCCGAAGGGATCCAGCATCCACTGCCCGTACTTGGAAACCCGGTCCTTCATGGGACCCCATTGGCCGTGCTCGCCGATCCAGCAGTAGATCAGCCGGGGGTTGTTCTTGGAAAGTTGGCGGTAGCCGATGCCGCGTTCGTCCATCCAGCCCGGCGGGTATTCCTCGATGAGGATGTCCGCATGCTGGGCGAGCTTGGTATAGATCTCGCGGCCTTCTTCGGTTTCCAGGTTCAAGGTGACCGAATGGGCGTTTCTGAGGTCGTGGATGAAGTCCAAACCGCATTTCTCACCCGTCGCCTTGTCCTCCAGCATGTATTCTTCCCGGCCGAAGGGGGTGAGTTTGCGGAGCGGATCACCTTCCGGGGGCTCCACGTTGATCAACTCGGCCCCCAGCTCGCTCAGGAGCCCGGAAGCGAACTTGTTTCCCATGCGCCAGAGGCCGCAGCAGAGCACCCGGACCCCCTGGAGGGCTTCCGGCTTACCCGCCGCGTACTCGATCCGCAGGTTGTCTTCGCACCATTTTCCGAAATCTTCCGCCTTCCTCCTCGCGTAGACCGCAGCCACTTCTTCGGGCGAAGGAGGCGGTGTCACCGGGTAAGGCCGTACGTCCGGCCCCATCAATGGAAGGGTGTCCTCCCTGCTGTGGATTTCGATATCCTTCACTTGTTTCGCCATCTTTTGACCTCCCATGGTCACTGTGCTGTGGATACCTCGCGTTCCTCCATCATTTTCGTCGCTTCCCGCACCGTCTATCCGTTTCCCCGGAAGGAATCGGCCCATGTGCAGAAGTTTCACCGGTGGGAAGCCATGGATTCTTCGGACTCTCACCTCCTTTCGCCGGTCATGCCTGGGGGACCGGAGTCTCGCCGTGAACGCTTCCAAGCGCACCGATTCATCGGTCTCGAAAGAAGACGGGCCACCGGAGCCCGTCACGCGTCTTGGAGTACCGACACCACGGCGCCTCTGAGCTCACAGGGGAATTCCAGGTACTCGAAAGGACCGAAAGACAAACCGCGCCGCTTCAGAAACCAAAGGAGTGCATGTTCAAGACAAGGAAAAACCACGGGGAGTCGTTGGAAAGGGCACAGGGTCGGCGGAGCATCACAACCGGAAGGAACCTCGTATGCTGAAAACGCCCATCAGCCCGTTGCATTCGGATCGACCCGTTCACAGGAACGCTCGAAGGGTCCGTCGCCGCTGCCGAATGGCCGCTCACATCTCGGACACCCTTCCACTGTAAACAAGAAGCCTGCCAAGAACGCCGCCGCGTGGTGAGAATCATTTCACATGACCCGGTTTCCGCAATGCCGCTCCATCCCGCGAGCGTCGGCGCCGGCCGAACCCGCTCCATCCCCCGGACACGCCGGCCCCTGCCCGAACCTGGAGGTGTCCACTATCCGACCCTATCGGCGTGTCTCGATCTTTATAGTGGCGATTATACTGGATATTATTCGTATGTCCCGCTTTCGACTCGCCTTTCCTCAAATCAGACCCCCGTTTTCCCGCCGGAGTCCGTACCGCTGGATCTTACTGTAGAGGGTGCTGCGGCTGACCTGCAGGCGTCGCGCCGCTTCGTGCTTGTTCCAGCCGGACTGGCGCAACGCCTGCAGGATCAAGCGCCGTTCGTTGTCGGCCAGTGAAGTGGAAACGGGCGGGTGCGATTCTTCCTTCAGAAACCGGGGGAGGTGGCTTCTTCGGATGGTGTCTTCCTGGGCCAGGATCACGGCATGGCTCACGGCGTTTTCCAGCTGCCGGACGTTTCCCGGCCAATCATAGTCCATGAAAGCCTGCAGGGCTCCCGAGGAAAATCCCTGTATTTCCTTGCCTTCCTTGGTGTTGTACTTGCGCAGAAAGTGCTGGCACAGGAGCGCGATGTCTTCCTTGCGTTCCCTGAGCGGCGGCAGATGCACGGAGACCACATTCAGCCGGTAGTACAAGTCGTCGCGGAAGTTTCCGGCTTCCACTTCGCGCATCAGGTCCCGGTTGGTGGCGGCAAGCACCCGAACATCCGCTTCCAGCGTTTCTTCGCCCCCCACCCTTTCGAACCGGTGATCTTGGAGGAACCGCAGCAGGAGCACTTGGGTGGCGGGCGCGATGTCTCCGATTTCGTCCAGAAAGAGGGTTCCACCCTGGGCCCGTTCGATGCGTCCCATTTTCTTGCGGATGGCACCGGTGAAGGCCCCCTTTTCGTGGCCGAAGAGTTCACTTTCCAGAAGCGCCGGTGAATAAGCGGAACAGTGAGCGACCACGAACGGGCCCTTCTGGCGGTGGCTTTGCCGGTGGATGGCCTGGGCCACCAGCTCCTTGCCCGTGCCGTTTTCGCCTGTGATCAGCACCGTGGCGTCCGATGAGGAGACCAGGTCGATGAGCTCGTACACTTCCAGCATCTTCTTGCTGTAGCCGATGATTCCGGCGTGAGAGACGGGTTCCACGCCCTTGGCGCCGAAGGCGTTCACACCGGCTTCCAGAACCACGAGGTGCCGGATGTGGGGTGTGAGCAGGAGAAGGAACGTTTTGAGGTAATGCACCGTCTCGCCGTCCGGGACCCGGCCCGAGCCGCCCGAGCTCACGAAAAGGGTCCCCACCCAGCGCCGCTGAAATCTCAGGGGCAGGGCAAACCAGGAACCGCGGGCCGCCAGCCAGTCCCGCAGCCACGGCGGGAACCGGTCCATGGCCCTCGCCCAGGACGTCGTCTCCCAGTCCACCGACTCCAGGGTCCGCACCACCCGCGGCACACTGTCCGACTGCCCCACTGAAGCGAGAAAGCGGCGCACCGGATTGGCGATCTCGGGAGCACACTCCGCCAGAGGCAGAAAGCCGTCACCGGACAGGTTCGAAAGGAGAAAGAGCGTCTCCGACCCACGAAGGGTATCCGATATCTTGCGGCAGACAAAATCGAGGAGTTCCGGAAGCTTTTCCAGCTTTTCGGCCTCCCGGAAATCTTCCAGCAGATGGTTCCACCGGGATTCTCCCGGCCCCGCAGGCTCCCGGCGCTGCGGCTTTGGTTCGGCTGCCGGCGTGGAAGCCGGTTCCTCCAAGCCGATGAGCCACTCCGCCCGGCCTTCTTTCCCGCGGACCGGGTAGATCCGCACCCGCCAGTGGACCTCCCTTCCCTTCTCGTCTTGGACCCGATGCTCGCATACCCCCATGGAAAGGGGATCCGATCCTTCCTTCAAAGGGCAGTTCATGCCGTCCTCATGGCAGGGCCGTTCCCGGTGAAACAGCACGCGGTAGCAGGGTCTTCCGAGCGCCGTCGGGGGCCGCATCCGGACCCGGGCATGGAAGGCGTCGTTTCCGTAAATCACAAGGCCCGTTGTGGGATCGAAGACAAAAAGGCTTTCGCCGATGGCATTGAGGATCCGCTCGTTGAATTCCAGCAGTTCGCTGTCATTGGCCGGATCACACCGGGTGAGGTCGCGGCGCGTGGCGATCCCGAAAACGCCGCCCGGGCTGCCGTTCCCGCTCGAAGGAAGCAGGATCACTCGAAGGGGTGTGATTTCACCTCCGTAACCCCGCAGGGTCCATTCGCGGCTGCCCGGAATCTCTGTGGAGGCATCGGCGCCTCCCGTCGAACCCGGCGGTTCGAGAAAGTCGCCGATGGGCCGGCCGATGAGCATGGAGTGGGATTGCCCCAGAAGTCGCGCGAATTCCGGGTTTGCGTAGACAATGCGCGACGTTGAATCCAGGCAGAAGATGCCGGCGCGCACGGCGTCCATGAGCGGCTTGAGTCGCCTTCCCGGGAGCCCTCGGGCCCCGTCGCCGACACACACAGGTTTCTTGTCGCCTGCGGCCGTCTGAGGATATCGGGCCATGAATCATCCTCTCCCTGTCACCGTGTGAACGATCGGGCCAAGCGCCTCATATTTCCTGTTCGAATCGGGACCGCCCGGAAGAGGAATCGGAGCGAATGCAGCTTTTCCGCTGGAGCGACTTTCCGGCATCAGCGAGGGAGCTGTCAGAGGGGATGGGTAAGCACCAGAATGATTGATGTTGATGATGGCATCAGCAGCGGCGTTCTGTCAACTCGGAAACGGACCCCTGCCGATTGACAGCGAAAAACTCGTTGTTAGTTTAGGGTCGGTAGAACCCCAACGACACTTATGTTCCTCCGTGAGAAAGGGGGGTTGACCCATGACGGAACTGAACATTTCGGAACTTCGAAAGCAGCGGCGTCCTCTGTGGATGACCCATTTCGACGTGGAATCCTACGCCGACATGCTCGGCGGTGGTGGTGATATCTGGACCGATCGGCTTCACCCTGAATGGCTCAGGGATTTTGGAAAGGAAGCCATGGAAGAAGGGCCCAAGGGAAGCTGACGGCCCGGGGAGGGCCGGTGAACGGCCGGTCCCTCCTCAAAACCGGAAAGATCGGAACCCGGGTCTTGGGCCCGGGTTTTTATTGTGCCCCTCCCAGCGCGAACGCCAAGGCCACCTGGTGACAGAAAACCTTGAACTGCTCGAACGCCTCGGCGTCCAAGTCCCTTCCGCTGGGGCTTCTGTCGGCACCCATGAGCCCGTGGGCTACCCCTCTCGAAACGATGGGCATCAGGAAGAACGACGGGGCTTGAAACAGCGCCTTGGCCTCAGCCCCCAGATCCATCGCTCCGCTTTCCACCATGTCCGGCCGGACCCACAAGCCGTGGGCCACGTCGAGAACCCGGCCGAAAACATTCGGTTTTCCCTGAACCCCGATGATCATCCCGTCCGGCCGTCTTCCCCGCCACCCCGCCGACCGGGTGATCTCCAGAAACAGCCCGTCCGAAGATAGTCTGGCGAAAAAGACCCGGTCCATCCCCACACCCTTCAGCACGGCTTCAAACGCAAGATCGAGGACTCTCCGGCGGTCGGCGTCGCGGGTCAGGATCCCCGCAATCTCGTTCAGCAGATGGGTTTGCAGGTGAACACTCGGTTCGTTCATGTCCAATACCGGCGGCCTATCCACGACGGTTTCACCGGGCCCTTCCACGGTCGCCGGCTCGGAAGCCTGCACCGCTTCCTGGGCCGGTGCCTCTTCACCGGCCGGAACGGGGATCTCCGCCGCCCACGTCATGCCCGCATCCAAAGCCGTCCGCCGCGCATGCTCGGAAGCCCCCCGCACCAGCCGCAACATGGATTCGTGAGGAAGGTTCACGAATTCGGCAAGCTTTTCCAGCAGGCCCACCACCTGAGGGGACTCCCAGCCCAGCCTCAACACCGCCACCAGCTTGGCTCCGAAAGTGATGCATTGTCCCCGCACGTCGGGGTGTTCCCAGGTTCTGAGCGTTCGCTGCAGCAGTTCCCCCAGATTCCAGTCGATGGCCAACTTCAGGGTGACTTCTTTCAAGGAGAAACCCAGGACGGCCTTTTCGGCCACATCCGGGGGGACCCCGGCCGCACACGCCGTTTCCATCTCGCCCAGCATGGAACCTTGGCAGGCGCACCAGAATCCGATCTGACCCAACCGGCTGAGCAACGCCGCCGTGAAGACCTCTTCCGGATATTCTTCGTAACGGCTTTCCGCCAATCGCTGGGCGAACACGGCCCCCAGGAAAGATCGGGCCGTCTCCCGCTCGATTTGCCGGCGCCGGAACCCTTCGAAAACCTGTTCCATCACCTCCGGGGCCCGGCACAACTGCCGCAGGGCGTCGAAGCCAATGACGGCCACAGCCCGGCTCAAGACCCCCACGCTTCGGAGCCCCGGGTTGTAATAGGCACTGTTGGCCATGCGGATCACCCGGGCCGTCATCACCGGGTCCATGCCGATGATCCGCGCCGCTTCACCGGAGGAACTCCAAGCCCGGGACGTGACGGCCGCGACCCGCCTCACCGTGGCGGCAAAAACCGGCATCTCCCGCCCGGCGATCACCCGGGTCCAGTAATTGGGCCCCATGAAACGCCGCGAACGCTCCTCGGGCCCTTTCGAAAACCTTTCATCGGCCATTGTGAGGCATTTCCCCCGGCGGTTTACAGCCACCCATGAACGCGGGGTCTTTTGGCAACTTCCACGCCCTCGCCCGCTTCTTGGATTCATTGTACACCACGAGTCCCACCAGCACGAGCGCGGAAACCACCTTCAGCGGATGTTCGGCGTCTTCCACCGCTTCCGCCAAACGGGGAATCATCTCGAAACCGCCCAGTTCGTACACTCGGTTGACGGCCCATCCGAAAAACAGCGAGCATCCGGCGATGGCCGCCAGGTACACGGCCACCACCCGGGCCCCCATCAGCCGCCACAAGAGCACCAGGGTCGCCATGTTCGTCGCGGGGCCCGAAAGGAGAAGCACCAGGGCGGCCCCCGGGGAGAGTCCCTTGAGGATGAGCGCTCCGGCCACCGGCGTCGATGCGGTGGCGCAGATGTAAAGGGGAATACCGGCCAGGAGCATGAGGACCAGCGAAATCGACTCGCTCCCCGCCAGTCGATCGAAGAAATCTGCAGGGACTGCGGCCGAGATGAAACCGGCCAGGAGGATCCCCAGAAAGAGCCAGCCGCCGATGTCTTCCACCAGGTCGCCCCCGGCGTAGGCGATCCCCCGCTTCAGTTTTCGAAACGGGGTCTCCGCCGATTCGTCGGTGCACCCTGCACCGCAGGAGCCGACCGGGCTTCAGGTACCTCCCGGCATGGGAGCGTCACCGGCGGACTCGCGGAAAGGTCCGGCTTCCACCAGGAGGCCGGCGAAAGTAGCCGTCGCCACGGCCGCCAGGGGCCGGACCACGGTCATGACGGGATCCAGCAACGCCCAGGTGACGGCCACCGAATCCACGCCGGATTCGGGGGTCGAAATCATGAAGGCGGTGGTCGCCCCGCGGCTCGCTCCCTGCCGCCGCAAGGCCACCGCGGTGGGAACCACGCTGCACGAACAGAGCGGCAATGGGACCCCCAGAATGGAAGCCTTCACCACGGCCCGCCATCCTTTGCCGCCCAGGTGCCCAGCGACCGTGCGTTCCGGCACGAAGGCCTTCACCATGCCGGCCATGAAAAGCCCCACCAGGACCCACGGAGCCGATTCAAGCAGGATGTGCCAGCTTTCCAGGAACATTTCTCGCGTCCAGTTCAAGATCCACATCAAGTTTCAACCACCTTCCACAAGTCGTCACCGCATGGAAACCGGACCGCGGGGATAAGGCGGAAACGTCTCGCCGGCCACCAGCTTCGTCACCGTCTCCAACGCCCCGTCCAAGGTCCTCCGGCGGCTCACCCGACCGAAGTAGGAGCCGCCGTAAGGGAAATTTTGAAGATACCAGAAACAGAACGACCGAAACCTCGAAAACCGCAGGTTTTCAGGAAGGTGTGCCTCGATGAGTCGCGCATAGCGGCGCACCACCTGGACCGGATCCGGCGGTTCGGGTATCACGCCGCTTTCCAGAAACCGGCAACAGTCTCTGAAAATCCAGGGACGAAGGAGTGCCGCCCGCCCGATCATCACCCCGTCGCAGCCCGTCTCGGCCATCATTCGCACCGCCTCGGCCGGCCCGAACACATCCCCGTTTCCGATGACCGGGACGGACGCCGCCCGTTTCGCCCAGGCCACGGCGTTCCAACGGGCGGGCCGTTTGAAGAGATCCGCCGGGGTCCGAGCGTGAAGCACCAGCCCGTCGATATGGTTCGCCTCGAGGAACTTCACCCACCCGCTGAGAGATCCGTCGCCCGCGCGAGGGATCCGGGTCTTGACCGTGAGAGGCAAAGCCGCGACCGACCGGCACGCCTTGAGCACGGCTTCCACTCGATCCGGGCGTTCCATGAGCGCCGCGCCCCAGCCATGGCGCCGGACGGCACCGCGGGGGCACCCCAGGTTGAAATCCAACACGTGGAAACGGCCTAAGCCCTGGAGCCGTTCGGCGGCTTTCGCCACCGTCTCGGGATCGCTTCCCGCGATCTGGGCCGCCAGCGGCCGATCCCCCGTACCCACTCGGCAGAAGGCGTCCTTCGCGGGATTCTGCGTCGCAGCGACCCGGGAATTGAGCATCTCCGTGCAGTACAAGCCGCAGCCGCCGAAAAACGCCACCAGCTCCCGAAAAGCGGCGTGGGTGAGCCCCGCCATGGGCGCCAGTACAAAGGGCGTCTCGATCTGCAGGCTGCCTATCCGGAACCCGCTCATGGTCGGCCGACAGCAAGCGCCGGTAGGATCCCTTCGCGGCCGCCGGGGGCCGCCTCGGATCGCTTCCAAGGGCGCGGGACCCCTCCCATGACTCCGTTATCCTCCTCGCGACGCCGTCACAGAAATTTTTCCGGCGGCCGCCTTTCGGGGACGTAGACGTGCGGGATCTTCCCCTCGTTCCATTCCTTGGAAACGTACAGCCCGCAGTAGCAGCTGCCGTACTCCTCCACGTCCGGCACCCGGTACACGCAGGGGCAGATGATGTCCCGGTCCTTTTCCCGGTCGCCGGAGGCCAGACGGCATGGGCACGCCATGTACCCGTAGCGCTCCTTGTTGACGATCAGGCCTTCCAGCAACTGGAAGGTCATCTTCTCGTCCTTGTTGAAGAAGTACCCCTTCTGTTCCTGGATCGGCTTCAGTGTCTCGTAGAGTTTCTGGGGCGTCATCATTCTTTCAGAGCCTCCTCGATCTCCTCCCTTCGGAAGCCGACGATGACCCGTTCGCCGATGAGGATGGTGGGGAAGGTGCAATGGGGATTGTGCCTCTTGACTTCGTCCAGCATCTCCTTGCGCTCGTCCCCCTCCAGCTTGTCCACTTCGACGCACTCGTAGTCGATGCCGCACCGGTCCAGAAATTCCTTGGTATTGCGACAATGGATACAGGTGCTCAGGGCATACACTTTAACGTTTTCGGGCATGGACGCGCTCCTTTCAGGGTCACCCGTGGCGGCAAAACGGCCTTCGCTCAACGTTCGATCTCAGCCTGTCGAAAGCTCAAGTCAAAAGCCCACCTCATGGTCCAGACCAAGCTTATCGATGATTCAGGCTCTGTTCAAGTCGTTGTGTCACATAGGACAGGGGATAAGTGAGCAGCAGGTACAGGAGCGCCAACGGCAGGTAGGCTTCGAAGGTCTTGTAGGTGGTGGCGTTGATCACCTCCGAAGCCTTGGTGAGTTCCCGCACCGAGATCACCGAGAGCAGCGACGAATCCTTGACCAGCGAAACGAATTGCCCTGTAACCGGCGGGATGATGCGGCGGAACGCCTGAGGGAACACCACGTAACGCATGGTCTGGCGATCGTTCAGACCCGTGGACTTGGCCGCTTCCACCTGCCCGGGATCCACCGACTCGATCCCGGCTCGAACCATTTCGGAAATGTAGGCCCCGGAAAAAAAGGCGAGAGTCACCATCCCGATGATCAGCGCGTTGTCGAAGCGGACGACCGCCGCAAGGCAGAAGTAGAAGATGTAAATCTGGACCAGCAGGGGCGTCCCGCGGAAAAGCTCCACGTAGAAAGTGGCCAACTCCCGGGGGAGCACCCGCTTCGACACCCTCGCCAGCCCTCCCAGGATCCCCAAAGCCAGCCCCAGAGCGATGGCTCCGACGGAAACCGCCAGCGTGTTGCAGAAACCGCGGATGAACAGGTGGCGATAATTCCAGGGCACGCGCCAGTTCCAGGGATAGTCGAGGGTCGACAGAAGCAGGGCCAGCGAACCTGCGATGGCCAACCCCAAAACGATCCGGACGAAGATCCGATAGCGGCTCATTTTACCTCGATGACTTCGCCCAGGTGCTTCCGGTAAAGCTCGTCGTAACGACCGTCGGCCTTGATGGTTTCAAGGAAGAGGTTGAGCCAGCTCAGGAAATCGAAGTCGCCCTTCCTCACGGCCATGGCGAAGGGTTCATAAGTGAAGGGTTCCAGCATGGCCCGCGTGGTGTCGCGATTCTGCTTGTGGTGCTTCGCGATGGAGAGTTGATCGTAAAAGAACGCATCGGCCCGACCGGTCACCACTTCCCGCACGCACGCCGTCTCGTCCTTGAAACGGTTGATCACCGCCTTCGAAAAGCGCTTGGAAGCCACCAGGTCCCCGGTGGTGCCGGTTTTCACGGCAATGACACGCCCTTCGGCGTTGAGATCCTCCACGCGCGTCACATCGGCCGCCCGCTGAAGGCTCACAAGTGCGCACAGCCCGGTCACGAAGTAGGGCTCCGTAAAGCTCACGGTTTTCGCCCGGGCAAGCGTCCGCGTCATGCCCGAAACGACCAGGTCCACCTTGCCGCTCTGAAGCGCCGGGATCAGCCCTGTCCACTCGATGTCCTTGATTTCGATCGCGACGCCCAACTCCTGAGCGGCGAGCTTCGCCAGGTCCACATCGAATCCCATGGGCTCGCCCTTCTCATCGGCGTATTCAAAGGGGAAATACTCCACTTCCATGCCGACGATCAGCTTGTTGCGCTGTATCACCTCGTTCAGCGTACTGCCTTGAAAAATGTCGTGGGGGGTGACCCCCTGCGCGGTGCCCGCGCATAAGAGAGCGACCAGGACGCAAAACGCTCCCCGCTTCCAAACCCGATAACTCATGGCACACCTCCCTTTTCTGCCGCAAAAGGTTCCAGAAGATTCCGAAGGGCCGCTCCTTCGGTCATGGCGCATTTCGAGAGCGCAAAATCATAGCGCACGGGATCCTCGGGGCGGATGCCGCGAAAGCCACGGGTGACCTCCCGGGCCGCGCAGCCGTCCGCCTGATTTCGCCGCGTGAAGCCGAGGAACCGGCCGATGCGATACATGTGCGTGTCGAGCGGGACGGTGAGTTCGGCAGGCGAAAGCACCGTCCAGCCGCCGGGATCCACCTCGTCGCGCCGGACCATCCATCGAAGGAACAGGTGAAGACGCTTGCAGGCGCTGCCTTTTTTCGGAGCAGCCAGTAGCATGCCGCAGCCGGCTCCGGACGCGCCCAGGCCGGCGACGAAATCCTGGAGGGCCGAAACCGGTGACCCCGGGTGGCGCCGCATATGGAACGCGAAGCAGGATTCCAGTGAACCGAAATCCTCCATCACCCGCCGAGCCCCGCTCAGGAGCGAAGCCAACTGGGCTCCGGTACAGAAGCGGTGCACGAAGCCGTCGAACCGCGTTTCCAACTCACGGCGTTCGCTTCCGCAAACCGATTCCCAAGGCGAAGGCCCGAGGCGGTCCAAAGCCGCCTGAACGCTTCCGTGTATCTGACGGACGCGCCCGAACGCCAGGCTCGACGCCACAAGCGCGACCAGTTCGCGGTCGCGCCGATCTTCGTACCGATGCACGAACTCCACGGGATCGGGAGCCACACACTCCCTCCGATTGAACCGTTCGTAGATGGCGTCCAGAGACTCCCGAAGCGTTGCCGAAACCGGCGGTGCCTGTTCCATCTTAAGATTGTTTTCCCCTTTGTCAAACTCACAAAAACCCTCGAGCGCGATTCAAAAGGTCAACGCCTGCCTGGCGTGCATCCAACCGGAGATCCTCTTCCGCCGCGTCCTCCGACGGGACAGCACCCTCTTAACCGATTCCCGCTGAACGGGCAAACCGGTTTGACCCAAGTCAATGAACCCGGAAAACGCTCCGGCTATGTTGGAGTCCAACACGGCAAGAAAATCTACGATGACCCATGCAGGGAGGTTGATCCATGGCCGCAGCACAGAAGACACTCACCAACCGTGACGTCAACACGGCCCTCCTGGGGGGTTATGATGAACTTGAAATCATTTGCTCCACCATCGAAAAGAACCACCAGAGGGTGGATGTTCGTGACATCATCGGGCTGGAGATCTGGGGACGGCGGGACGTGTGATCCGTTTGGAAACCGTGCAACGTTCGATACCGATTCGTGACACCCAAGGAGTGGCATCGAAATGGAATGGACCCGAGAAGCCGAAGACGCCTTGTCCCGGGTGCCCTTTTTCGTTCGAAAGCGGGTGAGGAAACGCGTGGAAGAAGAAGCCAAGCGGAGGGGCGCGGACCGCGTGACCCCAGGGCATGTGGAACGCTGCCGGCAGCGCTTCTTGCAGGGAATGGACCGGGAAGTTCGCGGATACCGGCTGGAAGCCTGCTTCGGTTCCGGGGGCTGCCCGAATCGGGCCGTGGAAAGTTCCCGCCTGGCGGCAAACCTGGATCGACTTCTCGCCTCCCGCGGCATCCTCGAACACCTGCGACGCCGAATAGACGGCCCGCTCAAGTTTCACCACGAATTTCGCATCGTCCTTTCGGACTGTCCCAACGCCTGCTCCCGGCCGCAGATCGTGGACGTCGGGATCATCGGTGCTCGAACCCCGAAGCTTTCGCAAGTTCCCTGCGAAGGCTGCAGCGCCTGTGTCGAGACCTGCCGAGAGGGAGCCATCAAGCTGTCACCGAGGCTCCAAGCCCCCCTCCTGGACGCCGCTCGGTGCCTTTCCTGCGGCCAGTGCCTGGACGTCTGTCCGAGCGGCGTCCTGGTGGAAGCCTCCCGCGGCTTCCGGATCCAGGTGGGCGGAAAACTCGGCCGCCGGCCCCGACTCGCGAAGGAACTTCCGGGGTTTTTTTCCGAAGGGCAGGTCGTGGAGACCGTGGATCGCTGTCTTCGACTCTGGATGGAACAGGCCCGGGGCGACGATCGATTTGCGGACGTCCTCAACCGCATCGGCTGGGACGCGGTCTGCCCGGAGAGGGCAGCATCCGGCCGGCACTTGACTTGAGTCAATGCCGCGACACGGCCGCCGCATTAAGGTGAAGTTCAAACGCTTCTGAAAGGAGGACGACCCATGAAGTGTCCGGGACAAGACAGTCGATTCTGGCAGCCGGGCGCCATCTTTGAGACGAAATGCCCCGAATGCGGGCAAACGGTTGAGTTTTTCAAGGACGAGAGCAAGCGCCGGTGCCGGGCGTGCGGTCACATGTTCATGAACCCCAGGATGGATTTCGGGTGCGCGTCCTACTGCAAGTTCGCCGAACAGTGCCTGGGCGATCTCCCGCCGGAAATCCTGGCTCAACGTGAAGAACTCCTGAAGGACCGCGTGGCCATCGAGATGAAGAAAGCGTTCAAGAAAGACTTCAGGCGGATCGGCCGCGCCATGAAAGTGGCTCGATACGCGGAAAAGATGACTTTGGAGGAAGGCGGCGATCCGGCGATCGTCATTTCAGCCGCCTACCTGCGAGATGTTGGAGCGGGCGCGGCCGATCGGGAAGAACGGGGAGCGACCCTGGCGAGAGAAATCCTCGAACGCCTCGGCGCCCGCGAAGAACTCATCGACGCCGTGTGCCGCATTGTCGGGCACCGGCATGATGCGGAAGCGGAAGCCGACACCAACAGCAGGATCGTTCACGACGCGGAGCTTCTGGCGGACCTGGAAGAACGCGGCAAGGAAGCGACCTCGGATGCGGCCGCGATCCGCGAAGGAATCCGCCGGCGGCTTCTCACCGAAAGCGCTCGGGCGCTCGTCGACGAGCTGCCGATGGAGGCGTGATCGCGGCCGGGCCTCACTCCCTCACCGCCAAAGAACCGAATGAGGAGAAATGTCCATGAAGACGGTACGAAAGATCATCGAAATCGACGAAGAACGCTGCGACGGATGCGGCCAGTGTGTGATTTCCTGCGCCGAAGGCGCCCTGGAAATCATCGACGGGAAGGCCCGCCTGGTATCCGAAGTCTACTGCGACGGCCTTGGCGCCTGTCTCGGGGAATGCCCCCAGGGAGCCCTCCACGTGGTGGAGCGCGAAGCGGAAGAATTCGATCCGGAGGCCGTGGAAGCCTACCTGGAGCAAAAGGAAGCGGCGGAAGCGAAGGCCCCTGCAATGCAATGCCCGTCGGCCCGGATTCAGACGTTTCCGGTTTCCCGCGACCCCACCCCGGCCCCTGCCAAAGGAGGCGCCGAAAGCGCCCTCGGACACTGGCCCGTCCAGATCCGACTGATCCCGCCGACGGCACCGTTTCTCAAGGGAGCGGATCTGCTGGTGGCCGCCGACTGTGCTCCGGTGGCTTACGGCCGGTTCCACGAGGATTTCCTCGCCGGGCGCGTGGTCCTCATCGGTTGCCCCAAGTTCGATAACGTGCAGGAATACCTTCAGAAGTTCGCCCAGATTTTCGAAAAGGCCGAACCGCGGAGCGTCACCGTGCTCACCATGGAAGTGCCCTGCTGTTCGGGTCTTCCGATGATCGTCCGCAAGGCCATGGAAGCAGCGGGGAAAACCACCCGAGACATCCCCGTCGAAGAGGTGGTCATCGGCGCCCGAGGAAAGATCCTGGAACGCCATTCCTGGGCGGCTTGAGGACTCATGGAGCAGAACGGGGATTTTCACGTCCGCCCTTTCGACGAACCCCTCACCAACCTGGACACGAATGGGAAAACCACCCACGAACGCTCTTCGCGTCAGGCTGTGGAGCGCCGGCCACCGCTGATGTGGAGCCCGAAAAGGGGCGCGTCTTCGACTCGAGGACCGGAAAGGCGGTCTCCGGTCCCCGGGCCGTTCAGTCTTCCCCGAGGGGATCAAGATAATTTCTTATGTTCTGGTGAGATGGCCTGGGGGCGGCCAGAAGCGGTTCTTCAATCCTTCGACTTTCGAAGTGTTCGTTGAGGAAGAATTTCCCTCCGCCGAGCTTTTCGATGGACCCGCCGGCGGCGTTCAAAATGATTTGGGCGGCCGCGAGATCCTGGTAGGACACGCTGGAAAGGAGGGCCCCTTCGGCCCGTCCCATGGCCACGTAGCAGAGATGGGCCGCGGTGCAGCCGAGGTTCCGGATCTTTCCGGGAAACCGCGAACGGTAATGGTTGTGGAAGCGGGAATAGGTGAACAGCAGGCTTTCGTTGTTCACGTCGCCCGTTTCTGAGATTTCGATTTCTCGGTCTCCGTGATAGGCTTTTTTTCCAGCTTCCGCGTAGAAGAGATCCCCGGTCACCGGCATGTAAAAGAGGCCGAAAATCGGCCAGAAATTTTCAAGCAGAGCCAGCGAGATCCCCCAGAGAGGAATTCCCGCCTGAAAGTTGGCCACTCCGTCCAGAGCATCGTAGACCCACAGCAACCCCTTCTGCCCGTGGACGTAGCCTTCCCGTACAGGCGCGTCTCCGAAGATTTCGTGTTCCGGAAACCTTTCCTGGAGTCTTCCGTGAAAGCATTCGACGAGCCGAAGCTCGGCTTCGGTCACCAGCCTTTCGTCGAACTTGACCGATGGATCACCACGCCCGTAGTAGCGGAGCGCCTCAATCCCGGCCTCCCGAATCACGTCCTCTGCGAAGCGTCTCAATTCCTCCAAGCGGGCCTTCTCGTCACTCATGCGGCGCCTCCTGCTGGGGTTCGGGTTGTCGAGGCTCAATCGCCGTTCAGGAACCTGACGGCCTTGCCCCTGTAAAAGATCGAGTAATTTCGGAGCGTCTGGCCGGTAAAGGCCTTTCGGACGGATTCGGATTCGCTGCCGTGCCGTTCCGGAGCGATATTTCCTTCCTCGGTGGGCAGAAATTCTCTGACCAGGTCGATGACGGCGTCGGCGCCCTTTTCGGCGGCGGATGCCTTGAGCCGTTTCATGGCCTCCGCTTCGGCCTGGGATTCGACGCAGTATTCGTTCCGTTCGACCTTGGCGGTCACGGTCCCGAGGACCCTGAAGGGGCGCTCCGGGGGTTCGGTGTAGACTTGGATGTGGGCATGAGGATCCGGTTCGGGGGGCTTGCCTTCCAGGAGGGCGAGGCAGCTTCGGCCCGCGCTGCAGCCCCAAGCCGACATCACGAGGAAAACTCCCAGGAGCGAAGGAAACATCTTCATCATAAACGACTCCTTCCATGGCGCGGATAAACGACGGGACCTGCGGTTGTCACCGCTCGCAACGGAAGCCTCGAGGTTGGGAAGGGTTCAGGCTCTCGGTCCGACCGTAACGGCGAGCGGATATGGGACCGGCGGCCGCTTCGGACCTGCCCGGTCGATCCCCTGAAAGCCTCGACAAACTCGTATGACTGTAAGAGGTCGCTGCATTCAAGTCAAAACATAAACCGCTTCGGCGATTCAACGGCCGTCACATCCTGAGCCATACCAAGCGCGTGAGCAACCCGATGATGACGGGAAACCCGACGCTGGCCGCCAGTCGCGCCAGCGACAGTTTCCACCCCAGGATCGGCACTTCGAAGATCAGAAAACGCTGTACGCCCAGGAGCGACCAGGCGGTGATATAGGCCGCGACGGGTGCCACGCCGGCTCCGGCTTTCAGAAGCGACGCCACGATGGGAAACTGCACGAACGGGCCGCCCGGGGTCAGTGTCCCGGCGGCTGTGGCGATCAGGAGTCCGCGGAGCCCGGAGCGCTCCCCGAGCCACCGGGTCAGGGTGTCCTTGGGAAGGAGTACGCTGATCATGCCCGCCGCCATGAATGCCAGCACGAGCAGCGGAAAGATGTCCAGGAAAAGGCGGCCGCCAGCCTTCGCCCCGTCGAGGACGAGCGACGGGTCCTTTCGGAAGGCGCAGACCGTCAAGACTCCCGAAAACACGAACATGATCCCCAGGTTGGCGTTCATTCAATCGTCCTTCCCGAAAAGAGTGAGAGAAGCGAGGACGCGTTCCAGTCGTTCGGCTTCCTGGAGGATCAACCGGGCGTAGCGGGCGTCGGGGGCATCCGGCTCCAGGGATGCCACGAGTCTTCGGGCGAATCCTCCTACCGCCGTCAGCGGGTTACGGATTTCGTGGACCACTGCTTGCATGGCGAAGGCGATCTGATCCTCTCTCCAGTTCACGTGTTCCAGGGAGGGACGCGGCGTCTTCGCCGCCCGGCCGGGCTCATGGCGGGACGGCTCAGCCGCCGCGGACATCCGTTCCGCGATCCCATCGAGGGTTCGATTCGCCTTCTCCATGAGCGCCATGAGGTCTTCTTCCGGCGAGACGCTGACCCGAAGGCTCTCCGCCAAATCCTCCACCAGGTCGAACACGTCCAGCAGGACCGTCGTGAGAGTGGATTGGTCGAGTCCGGCCAAGCGGGCGGCTTCGACGAACGGGTCGTGGAAGAACGCCACCTGATCGTAAAGGATGCGGGCCAGATTCTTCGACAGTTCGCAGACGGCGGCAAGGGAGTCCGCACCCGCCGCATACGCTTCCATGCCGTGCAGGCGCTGGCACTGCACGATCCGCTCGGGGAAATGCCAGGACCGAAGGAGCGCCTCCCCCACCTCCCGGTGGTTCAGGCCGCAACGTTCCGTTTCCCATTCCAGCAGCGCCTCCAGCGGTTCCAGGGCGATGGACGACACACCGGGGTCTTTCCCGAGGCACAGTTCAAAGAGCACCAGGAGACCGATTTCCAGGATCAGGCCGGCGATGAAGGCCTCTTCGGCTTCCAGGCCCTTGAAGTGCGGGGCCAGCCGACGGGCGATGAGCCCCCGGTAGAGGGACGCCCGCCAGAAAAGTCCGTAATCCAGGGGACCGACCTGTCCCAGCGGAAAGGTCTCCCGAAGAGAAAGCGAAAGCGCGAGAATCCGCACCCGATCGAAACCCAGGCGGACCGCGGCTTGAGAAAGGGTTCCCACGGGCCGGCCGCGTCGGAAGGCGGCGCTGTTGGCGAGTTTCAGCAGCCGGAGCGTGAGGGACGGATCCTTTTCGATGAGGGACGCCAGATCGTCCACGGTGGCCCGGTCGTCCGTGGCAAGGTTCACCAGGTGCAACGCCACAGGCGAAAGGGCCGGGAGCCCGATTCCGGATTCCACGCGTCTCAGAAGGTCCCGGCTGCGTTTGTTGTCCATTCGATTGGCCCCTCGCACATCGTATTTACAACCGTCGGCGGTTTATGCTATAGAACCGTACTTTGAAAATAGAAGCATTTTAAGGTGCTTAGTCGATGCCTCACGCTTATCGCGACCACTACTTTCACCGGGCCAAGAAAGAACGCTTCCTGGCTCGGGCGGTCTACAAACTGGAAGAGATCCAGCAGAAATACCGTTTCATGAAACGAGGAGACCGGGTGCTGGATCTGGGAGCTGCGCCCGGTTCGTGGATGCAGTTTACCGAGCGGGTGATCGGCCCCAGGGGACTTCTGGTAGGGGTCGACATTCAGCCCATCGATCACGATTTTCCCGATCACGTGGTGGCGCTGCAGCGGGACATCTTCGACCCCGGGACCGTGGCGGAGCTCGCCGAACGTTACGCGCCCTTCGACGTGGTGTTGAGTGACATGGCCCCCAAGACGTCGGGCATCAAGGTCGCCGATGCGGCGCGCTCCGAAGTGCTTTTCGAACAGGCGCTGGCCGCGGCCTTGGGGACCCTTCGGCCCGGGGGGCATTTTCTCGCAAAGATTTTTCAGGGACAAGACTTTCATCGTCTGTTGAACCAGGTGAAGCAACATTTCGGTTGGGTCAAGGTCGTGAAGCCGGACGCATCCCGCAAGCAGAGCAAGGAAATCTACATCCTGGCCCTGCGCTTCAAGGGCGGGCGGCCCGTGTAAGCGGCCGGCAAGGGGGGAGGACCACCGCATGTCAGGACATTCCAAGTGGAGCACCATCCGCCACAAGAAGGCGGCCCAGGACGCCAAGCGCGGCAAGATTTTCACCAAACTGATCAAGGAAATCACGGTGGCCGCTCGTCTGGGCGGCGGGGACGCGGACGCCAATCCGCGCCTCCGGGCCGCCGTCGCCGCCGCAAAGGCGGAAAACATGCCCAAGGACAATATCGAGCGGGCCATCAAGAAGGGCACCGGGGAACTGGAGGGCGCCGCCTACGAGGAAGCCAACTACGAAGGCTACGGGCCCGGAGGCGTGGCCATCCTGGTGGAGGTCATGACGGACAATCGGAACCGCGCCGCCAGCGAAATTCGCTACATTTTCAGCAAGAACGGCGGAAGCCTCGGGGAAGCCGGCTGCGTGGCCTGGATGTTCGACAAGCACGGCATGATCGTTTTCGACAAGAACCGGGTTTCGGAAGAGGCACTCATGGAAGTGGCGCTGGAAGCCGGAGCCGAAGACGTTCGTGAACAGGAAGACCAATTCGAGGTCATCACTACGCCCGGCGATTTCGAAAAGGTGAAGGCGGCCTTCGAGGAGCGGGGCATGAATTATGAGATGGCCGAGGTCACCATGGTGCCGCAGACCACCGTCCGGGTGGAAGACGAAAAAACGGCGCAGCAGCTTTTGAAGCTCATGGACGCCCTCGAGGAACAGGACGACGTCCAGAACGCCTACGCCAACTTCGACATTCCCGACGCAATCCTGAACGCCGTGGCGTGATGGCTCCAGGAAAGGAAACCGGTTTGCTTTCATGATCCGAGTGCTCGGCATCGACCCCGGGTCCCGCCACACCGGCTACGGCGTGGTGGCCGCCGACGGCCAGCGCCTGATCGCCGTCGCGCACGGGTGCATCCAGCCGCCACCGGATCGCTCCTTCGCTCACCGACTGGCTCACATCCACGAAAAGGTCGCGGCGGTGATCGACGAAACCGCGCCGGATGAAATGGCGGTGGAAGACGTTTTTCTTGCCAGGAACGTGAAAAGCGCCCTGCGACTGGGCGAAGCCCGGGGGGCGGCCATTTTGGCGGGCGTTCGAATGGGGCTTTCGGTCCACCAGTACAGCGCGCTCCAGATCAAGCAGGCTGTGGTGGGCTACGGCCGGGCGGGAAAAGACCAGGTGACCCAGATGATCCGCACGCTCCTCGCGCTCCGCACCTCTTTGAACACCCACGCGGCGGACGCGCTGGCCGTGGCCGTCTGCCACATCAACACGCGGGCCTCCGAACGGCGCTGGAAGGCCTTGGAGTCGCGATGATCGGCTACCTGGAAGGCACCCTGAGGCACAAGGCACCGGACACCGTCATCATGGAGGTGCACGGCGTGGGCTACTGCGTCCACGTGCCGCTCAGCACCTTCTACGATCTGCCCGGTGTCGGGGAAAGGGCCTGCCTCAACATCCACACCCACGTGAGGGAAGACGCGCTGCAGCTCTACGGCTTTCGAACGGTCGCCGAAAAGGAAATGTTTCTGCATCTCATCGGGATCGGCGGGGTCGGCCCCCGGCTCGCCCTGGCCCTTCTTTCCGGCATCCACACCGACGAACTCCGCGAAGTGGTCCTCACGCAGAACCGCGCCCGGCTCCAGCGGATCCCTGGAATCGGCAAAAAGACCGCCGAACGCATCCTCTTGGAACTGAAGGACAAGTTGAAGCTCAAGACCAGGGACGCCCCGGCGCCGCCTCTTGTGGAGGCGGAAGGATGCGACGGTTACGCGGACGCCTTTTCGGCACTCCTCAACCTGGGCTACCGCCCCAATGAAGCGGAAAAGGCCCTCGGGCGGGCGAAGACCGCCTTGGGTGCGGATCCTTCCGTGGAAGAACTCCTGAAGGAAGCGCTCCGGGTGTTGGCGTGATCCCGGTCGGCGGCCCAAGCGCGGCCGAACTGCAGCGAAGGATGGCCCCATGACGGACCGACTGGTGGAACCGACTCCCAAGGACGATGACCTCCCGGTGGAAAGCGGTCTTCGCCCGCGGCGGCTCGGCGATTACATCGGCCAGCGGAAGGTGAAGGAAAACCTTCGGGTTTTCGTGGAAGCGGCGCTTCAGCGTCGAGAAACCCTGGACCACGTGCTCCTTCACGGACATCCGGGACTGGGAAAGACGACCCTTGCGACCATCATCGCCAACGAACTCAAGGCCAACCTCCGCACCACCTCGGGGCCGGTCATCGAGCGCCCGGGCGACCTGGCGGCCATCCTCACCAACCTGGAACCCGGCTCCGTGCTCTTCATCGACGAAATCCACCGGCTGAACCACGTGGTGGAGGAAATCCTCTACCCGGCCATGGAAGATTTCCAGCTGGACATCATCATCGGCCAAGGCCCTTCGGCGCGGACCATCAAGCTGGACCTTCCGCCGTTTACGCTGGTGGGGGCCACCACTCGAGCGGGGCTGCTTTCGCCGCCGCTGCGCGATCGGTTCGGCGTGGTCCTCCGGCTCGAATTCTACCGTGTGGAAGACCTGCGCGTGATCGTCACCCGGTCGGCCCGGCTTTTGGGCATCGCCGTCGACGAAGACGGCGCCCTGGAGATCGCCCGAAGATCCCGGGGGACGCCACGGGTGGCCAACCGGCTGCTCCGGCGCGTGCGGGATTTCGCCGAAGTGCGGGCGGGGGGGACCATCACCCAGGAGGTGGCCGACCAGGCCTTGCAGATGCTCGACGTGGACCACCGGGGATTCGACCGCATGGACCGGAAGATCCTCGCCACCATCATCGAAAAGTACGACGGCGGCCCCGTGGGGATCGAAACCCTTTCAGCCGCCGTGTCCGAAGAAAAGGACACCCTGGAAGAAGTCTACGAGCCCTACCTCATTCAGGAAGGGTTTCTGAAAAAAACCCCCCGCGGGCGCGTGGCGACACGCCTCGCCTTCGAACACCTGGGCGTGCCCTGCCGCGCGTCCCGCCAAAGGCACCTGTTTCGGTCGTGACGGTGCCTCATTTGGAGACAATGACAGGAGGCGTCCGGATGGAGCGCATTCGCTTCGGTGAAACCGATTTGGAAGTTTCGCGCGTGGTTTTGGGAACCTGGGTCACGGGCGGCTGGGCCTGGGGTGGCACCGACGAAAGGGAAGCCGTGGGTGCGATCCTTCGCGCCCTGGAGCTGGGGATCAACTTCATCGATACGGCCCCCGTCTACGGATTCGGTAAATCCGAAGAGCTGGTGGGCCGCGCCCTGGAGGAATGGGGCGGCTCGGACGGGGTGGTCATCGCCACAAAGTGCGGTTTGGAATGGGACGATGCGCAGCGCGTGATCCGGCGGAACGCGACGCCCGAGCGCATCCGCTTCGAAGTGGACCAGAGTCTCCGGAGGCTCGGTGTGGACCGGATCGACCTCTACCAGATCCACTGGCCGGACCCCGAAACGCCTTTCGCGGATTCCATGGCGGCCCTTGTGGACCTCCGGGAAGCCGGAAAAATCCGCTGGATCGGTCTGAGCAACTTCAGCCCGCCCCAGATCGACCAGTGCCGCCGCCACGGCCCGGTCCACGGCCTCCAACCGCCTTTCAACGTTTTCGAACGCGACGCGGAAAAGGAAATCCTCCCCTATTGCGCCGAAAACGGTATCGGCACCTTGGCTTACGGCGGGCTGTGCCGCGGGCTCCTCACGGGAAAATTCACCGGCGCCGAGACCTTTCCCAAAGGCGACCTCCGGCGGGCGGACCCCAAGTTCAAACCCGATCGCTTTCGGCAGTACGTGAAGGCTGTGGACGCCATGAAGAAACTGGCGGCGGCTCACGGAAAGACCATGGCTCAGTTTGCGCTTCGTTGGGCGCTCCAGCAGCCGGGGGTCACGACGGTGATCGCCGGCGCTCGGACGGCCGCTCAGGCCGAAGAAAACGCGGGCATTTCCGGCTGGGCGCTCAGCCCCGACGATCTCGAAAAGGTGGACCGGATTCTCGCGAAACACATCAAGACTCCCGTAGGCCCGGAATTCATGGCTCCCGGCCGGGGATGACCGGCGGGCGAAACAGGGTTTGCCCGCACTTGGACGAAAGGAGACCGTTGATGGCCGTTTCCTTCATGCCGGTCCGTTCCGGCCACAAGGAAATCGAAACCCTACAACTCCAGGGACTCCAGTGGACCGTCGCCCACGCTTACAACCATTCGCCTTTCTACCGCGAGCGACTGGAGGCGGCCGGCGTGACCCCGGATTCCATACGTTCTTTGAACGACCTCAGGTGGCTTCCTTTCACCTCCGCCCACGACCTGCAGGCCGACTACCCGTTTCCGCTGCGGGCCGTTCCCTTCGAAAAGATCGTTCGGATCCACGCCTCTTCGGGCACCACGGGGAAGCGGAAGGTGCTCTGCTACACACAGAAGGACATCGACGACTGGGCCACCATGTTCGCGCGGTGCTACGAAATGGCGGGGCTCACCCGGGAAGACCGGGTCCAGATCGCCGTGGGCTACGGGCTCTGGACCGCCGGGGTGGGCTTCCAGCTCGGTTGCGAGCGGTTCGGAGCCATGGCGGTTCCCGTGGGTCCGGCCAACACCGACATCCACTGCCAGATGCTGGTCGACCTGCAGTCCACGGTCTTTTGCGCCACCGCCTCCATGGCGCTGCTCATGGCGGAAGAAATCGAACGCCGCGGTCTGCGGGACCGAGTCGCGCTTCGCACGATCATCTTCGGCGCCGAACGACACGGCCCGCGGATGCGCCGGCGGATCCAGGACATCACCGGCGTGGAACATATCTTCGACATCCCGGGACTCACCGAACTCTACGGACCCGGAACCGGCCTCGAATGCACGGCTCACGAAGGCGTCCACTACTGGGCCGACTACTACATCCTGGAAATCCTGAATCCCGACACGCTGGAACCGGCGGCGCCGGGAGAACTGGGCGAGATGGTGGTGACGACCCTCCGAAAGGAAGCGGCGCCCCTCATCCGCTACCGCACCCGAGACCTCACGCGGCTCCTTCCCGAACCCTGCCCCTGCGGCAACCCGCTCCCGCGCCATGACCACATCCTGGGCCGCTCCGACGACATGTTCATCTTTCGGGCCGTGAACATCTACCCGGGCCAAATCGATCACGTACTGTCGACGATCGCGGGCGTGGGGAGCGAATACCAGGTGCACCTCTTTCACCGGGAAGACGGCCGCGACGTCATGCGCATCAAGGTGGAAAGGGCTCTCGGGGCCGATGGCTCGCAAGATGAACGGATCGCCGACGCGGTGGCATCCGAAATCCGGCGGAAGATCCTGGTGCGGGCTCAGGTGGAAGTGGTCGACTACGGTACGCTTCCCCGGACGGACCGGAAGAGTCGAAGAGTCTTCGACCACCGGGGGCCGTGACGGCGACGAGGCCACACGTTTGAGACCTTGGCACGACCGCGGGTACCGGGCGGCTCACAACCACGAAAACCAGGAGGGACCCAAGATGAAACAGCAGCGACACGGGCGTTGGTTACGACTCATGGGGGGTGTTCTCTTTTGGGCGGCTCTTTGGGGGGCGAGCGGGGCTTCGGCTGAGGAACCGATCAAGATCGGCGCCTTCTTCGACCTTTCCGGCCCGGCGGCCACCATCGGCACCCCCACCAAGCTGGTGGCCCAAATGGTGGTGGACAAAATAAACAAGGAAGGGGGCATCAACGGGCGCCCCCTGGAACTGGTGATCGGCGACACGGAAGGCGACCCCACCAAGGCCCTCATGGTGGCCAAGCGCCTGGTGGAAAAGGACCAGGTGGCGGCCCTCATCGGCCCCACCCGGACCGGCACCGGTATGGCGGTCAAGGCGTACACCGAAAAAGCGAAGATTCCCACCATCATGACGGTGGGGGGCGATCCGGTGATCGCGGGAGGAAAATTCGGTCCGTTCCGCTGGACCTTCAAGACCCCGCAGCGAACGTCCGTCGCAGTGAAAAAAGTCTATGCGTACCTCCAGGAAAAGGGCCTCGCCCGGGTGGCCCTCCTGACGGCGACCGACGGGTTCGGAAAAGACGGCCTGGACTGGCTCAAGCGGCTTGCCCCGGAATACGGCATTGAGATCGCGGCATCGGAAGCCTTCGACGTGGCCGATACCGATATGACCACGCAGCTCACCAAGATCCGAAACACGGGCGCCCAGGCACTCATCTGTTGGACCATCGGCCCGGCGGGGGCCCGCGTCGCCAAGAACGTAAGACAACTGGCGCTGACCCTTCCGCTGATCCAGTGCCACGGCCAGCCGGATCCCAAGTACGTGGAGCTGGCGGGCGCAGCGGCGGCGGGGAGCCTCATGCCGTCGACCAAGCTCATGGTGGCCGACCAGCTCCCGGACACCGACCCCCAGAAGGCGGTCATCCAGGAGTTCATCCACCTCTACAAGGACGTGTACCAGTACGACCGCCAATACCCCATCAACACTCATTCCGGTTACGCTTGGGACGCCATCATGATGCTGGCCAACGCCATGCGGCAGGTGGGAACGGATCGCGAAGCGCTTCGAGCGGCCATCGAAGAAACCAAAGGCTACGTGGGGATCAGCGGCATTTACAACTTGACACCCGAAGACCACAATGGTTTAGGTACCGATTCGCTGGTGATGGTCAAGGTGGTTGACGGCGGGTGGCAGCTGGCGGAATAACGGGCGCCTCCGCGATATCTGAACCGGTTTATCCATTGGAAGCGATCGATACCAAGGGCATTTCCAGGCTCATCGTCCGTTTTCCCAACTGGATCGGGGACGCCGTCATGGCGACCCCGGCCTTGGGAACCGTGCGTCGCCGTTTTCCCGATTCGGAAATCGTCGTATTGGCCAATGAGGTGATCGCAACGCTTCTCGAGCACCACCCCTTCTGCGACCGGACCCTCGTGCTGGACAAGCGGAAGGTCCACCGGGGTCCGGCAGGCATTCTTCGGATGAGCCGCGAGATTCGAAAAGAACGCTTCGACCTGGCCATCCTTTTTCAAAACGCCGTCGAAGCCGCGCTCATCGCCTGGTTGGGAGGAATTCCACGGCGCGCCGGGTACACGACGGATGGAAGAGCCTTCCTTCTTACGCATCGGGTCAAGATAGACGAGCGGGTGCGCCGGCTCCACCACACGGATTACTATCAGCACATGCTTGAAGGCCTCGGGATCCGGAAGGTTCCCGCCGCCCCCCTGCTCCGATGCACGAAACAGGAAATCCAGTGGGCGCGAAATCTCTTGGGGGAAGCCGCATGGGTCGCCGTGAATCCCGGAGCAGCCTATGGTTCCGCCAAGCGCTGGTTTCCAGACCGGTTCGCACAGACAGCCGACGGGCTTCATGAACGGCGGGGACTGAAGCCGGTCATTATCGGATCCCCGGCCGACGAGCCGGCCGCCGCGGCGGTTGAAGCGTCCATGAAGACGAAGCCGTTGAACCTCGCGGGAAAAACAAGCATTCGCGAAATGATGGCCGTTATCTCCCACTGCCGGCTGATGGTGACGAACGATTCCGGACCCATGCACGTGGCGGCTGCTTTCCGCGTTCCGACCGTTGCGGTATTCGGCCCCACGGATCCCGGCACCACGTCACCTGCGGGCGTCCCCGCGCGCATCTTGCGAAAACCGACCCAATGCGCCCCATGTCTTCTCCGAGACTGCCCGACCGATCACCGTTGCATGGATCGCATCACGGTCCCGGAAGCGATCGCAGCGGCGGAAGAGTTACTGGAGGAAACCGCTTGAGGGTGTTGATTGTGAAGACCAGCGCACTGGGCGATGTGGTCCACGCGCTTCCCGTGCTCGCTTATCTCAGAAGCGCCGTCGAGAACATCGAGATCGACTGGCTGGTGGAAGCTGCCTTCGCGCCCGTTCTCGAAAACCATCCCTTCATCTCCAAGGTGATCCCCGTCGCAACCCGTCAATGGAGGGGCCCTGCGGGGCATCGACGAGCGGTTCGAGAACTTCGTGAACTGGGTGCCCTTTTCCGCGCGCGGGCCTATGGCGTCGCCGTGGACCTCCAGGGCAACAGCAAGAGCGGCCTGTTCACGCTTTTTTCCCGAGCCCCGAGGCGCTATGGCTTCGGCTTGGACGGAGCCCGCGAGTGGCCGAACCTCTTCGCAACCAACCATCATGTGGCGCTCGGAGCAAGCGACCGCCACATCACGGATCGTTATCTCAGGATCGTGCGGACGGCTTTCCCGGGCGGAACCGAGCCTCCTCCGGCCGGACCGCTGTTTGCCTCAGAAGAGGCGGCGGCCTGGGCGGCGAAATGGCTTCGCCAGAATGGCCTCTCCCCCGCGGGGTTCGCCCTTTTTCATCCTGGAACCACATGGGAGGCCAAGCGGTGGGCTCTGCCTTGCTGGCGGCAACTTGCACGTGCGACGACCCTGGATCTGAGGACACCCGTCGTTCTCTCTTGGGGAAGCGACGAAGAACTCCGAACTTGTCACGCTGTCGCGGGATCTGCGGCAGATGGATGCCTTTTGGCCCCTCGCATGTCTCTCCGCAGGTTCCTGGGTCTTCTGCATCACGCGCGGCTGGTGGTGGGAGGCGACACGGGCCCGGTTCACCTGGCCGCGGCCTTGGGGATCCCAACGATTTCACTTTTCAGAGCGACCGACCACCTGCGGAACGGCCCCCGCGGCCCGGAACACAGGACATTTCAATCGCCGCTTCCGTGCTCGCCCTGCCTGAAAAGGGACTGCGACCGGGATCCGTCCTGCAGCGGAACCATCGCCCCATCAAAGGTCCTCAGCGCGGTTCAAGACCTGTTGGGGTTCCCAGTGGACTCCGAATCGCGGACAGCGATCGGCTGACATGAAAACATCGCCATCGCCTCGACCTCACAGGCGGCCGGGATCAAGTGTTGAAGGGTCCTTCCACCAGAAAAACCTCTGGATCAGCGCTCGGAACGCCCCCCTTTTCCAACGACTGGGGTTGACCTGCGTGAACGATTTTCTGAATCTCAAAGGCCTGTCAGTGAAGCACGTCGTCAAGGAACGCTCAACTCAGAAAGTCTCTCTGGGTGGGCAGGACTTTTACATGAAACGTTACCGGGTGCCGCCGCTGCGGGAACTGCTCAAACTTCTTTCGCGCCTTCAGCGCCCTCACCGAGCGGCGGCGGAATGGCGGGCCATCATGGCCTTTCACGAGCATGGGCTTCCCACGGTCATCCCCGCCGCCGTGGGCTGGAAGCGAGTCTTCGGCCTGGAAACCGAATCGTTTCTCCTTACCGAAGCATTGACCGGATCCTCCAGGCTCGACCATGTGATGAAGGAAGAGCTTCCACTTCGCAGAGACAGGGAAACGACCGGAAGGCGTCGCCGTATCATCGGCGATCTGGCTCGATTGACCGGACGGATGCACACCTTGGGTTTCCACCACCGCGACTACTACCTGTGCCACGTCTTCGTGGATCCACGGGACCGTCTCACCATTATGGACCTCCATAGAGTGAGAAGACGCTCCGGACTGAACCAGCGCTGGATCGTCAAGGACCTGGCGGCTCTCCTTTACTCTTCCCTGGAGGTCCCGGTGACGAGCGGCGAGAGAATGGCCTTCTATCTGCAATACGCCGGAAAAGAGACATTGGATTCCAGAGACAAGGCCCTGTTACGGCGCGTGGCGGCCAAGTGCAAGAGGATCGCCCGGCACACTGAGAAGAGCCTCCGCCGTTCGGAGGCCCGGTGCCGGCCGCCGCTGAATGAGGAATCGCGATGAGCATTTCAGTGATGGGAACGCGCCGCAGACAGGGGGCTCTCAACAAGTGAAGACCTGGATCACTCGGTTCGCTTACAACGCCTTCCTGGGCAGGCCCCGCGCCGGCGCGAAAGCCATCCCGCCGCCTCTCGAGTGCATGAAGCGGATCCTCGTCGTCCGGGACGACCACATAGGGGACCTGATCTGTTCGACACCTGTCTTCGAGGCGCTGAGGTCGGCATGTCCGGAAGCGGAACTGGTCTTGGCCGCGTCCACCTACAACGCTGAAATCGTGAAAGGAAACCCTTTCATCGACGAGGTGATCTGCTACCGGAAGCACAAGCACACCGGGGGCAACCGGCGGCTGGAATCGACGTGGGAACAGTATCGTTTTCTGAGATGCCTGAGAAAAAGGCGTTTCGACCTTGCCATCGGGCTCAAGTCTCAGTTCGGTAAACGCCAGGCCCAGATCGTTTTTGCGTCGGGCGCTCCGTACCGGGTCGGTTACGGGCCCCACCAGGCGCGTTACAGGCATTTCGCATTTTTCTACAATATCCGGATCTCTTTCGATCCCACCCCGAGGCACGAAGTCATCCGCACCCTGGATATCTTGAAGCCCTTCGGCATCGAGGTGCCATGCCCCAGACCATTGGTGATCATCGAAGATGAATACAGGGAATTCGCTTCCCGATGTCTTCTTGAAAAGCGCGTGCAGGGCCGACCGGTCGTAGGCTATCACATCAGCAACCGAAAACCTCAAAACAGGTGGGCACTGGAATCCTTTGCGCGAGTCATCGACGGCCTGAAGACGGCTCATCCCGGCTCGGAACATCTCCTCACCTTTGCTCCCGGCGATGAAGCGGACGCCCGGCGTTTGGCTTCCCTTTGCAGCAGCTCCACCCATATCGTTCCGACCGAACGCATTAAGGAACTGGCAGCCGTCGTGGAGAGATGCCACATTTTCATCACGGTGGACGGCGCTCCCCTGCACTTGGCCGCGGCACTGGGTGTCCCCACTGTGGCCATCTTCGGTTCTCCGCTTGGCGCCGCCTGCTGGCATCCGTGGGGGCCCGGCCACCGGTGGTTCCACGGCGCCGGCGAAACGGAAAGCGTCATCCCCGAATCGGTGCTCCAGTCCGCCTTGAGCGTCCTCGATATCCGGGAATCACCGTCTTTCCCATCCCACGACCATTCGCTTGGTGACGTGCGATGAAGCTCGGCGTGATTCGGCGAGAATGCGGCCACGGCATGGGTGGAGCCGAAGCGTACTGCGCTCATGCCTGTTCCATGCTGAAAAACTTGGGGTGGGACCTCACCGTGGTGGGCAGCTGGTCGCTGCTTGAAGACGTGAATCATCACGAGGTGAAGACATGGGGGCGAGGAAGCCTTCTCAAGAACCTGACTTTTTTCTTCAATGCGCAAAGGCTCCTCAAGAAGCGTCCCTTTGACGTCACCTACGGTCTTTCCCGCGTCGCCACAGTGGATGTCCTTCGGGTTTCGGATCCGCTCCATGCCGTCTGGATCCACGCCGGCTATTCGGGCAATCCACGTTTCAGGAGCCTTCGTCCCCGGCACAGGCTCCTGCTGTGGATGGAAGCCAAGTCGCTGCGGGCGGCTCGAACCATCGTGGCCAACTCATGCCTCGTGGCCGCCCAGTTGTCTCGGTCTTTTCGTATCCCCGGAGACCGGATTCATGTTCTCTATAACGGAGTGGACCTGCAACGGTTCAAACCTCTGTCGGAGAAAGATCGGAAATCCGTCCGAAGGGAATTCGGGGTTCATCCCGAACACGCGGTCATCCTGTTCGCGGGCTCGGATCTTCGGCGAAAAGGTTTTCACAGCCTGATTCGGGCTCTGGCAGAAATGAACGAGCCGTCCTGGACCCTTTGGGTCGCCGGAACCAGAGGCACGGCACGACTCCGAAAGAAGCTGCAACGTCTCGGGGTATTGGACCGGGTTCTCTGGCTGGGTCACATGCGCGCGATGGAACGGCTCTATGGCGCGGCAGACCTTTTTGTTCTGCCCACTCTCTATGACCCTTTTGCCAACACCTCCCTGGAGTCTCTCGCGTCCGGCACGCCCTGCCTGACGACCCTTCAAAACGGCGCGTCGGAACTCGTCCGGCAGGTGACGCCCTTTCTGGTGGTCCCGGATGCGGAAAGCGGAGCGCTACGCGGAGCTATTGAGCGATATCTTGCGATGGACCCGGTGGAACGGGACCTCATCCGCCACCGGAATGCCGAACTGGCCGCAGGGTACACGTGGGAAGCCCACGCGGCGCGCCTGAACAGGCTCCTTTTGGAACACGCCGCATCCGAGTGACCGTGGTCGGCGGCTCACCGCTTTCCCGCCGCCTCGAGCACCGATCGGTAAATTTCCACCGTCTTCCTGACCATTCGATCCCGGCTGAACGCTTCCTCCACCCTCCCGCGGCCGGCTTCTCCGATGGACGCCCTTTCCTCCTCGGAAAGTCGATAAATCCCGGCCATTGCAGCAGCGAGGGCGGTGACGTCGTTCACGGGAACCATGATCCCGGCCGATTCCGCGCCTTCGAAGATGTCGGTGATGCCTTCGGCATCCGTCGTGATCACGGGGAGTCCGGCTGCCATGGCTTCCAGGATGGCCATACCGAGCCCTTCCCGGTTCGAAGGATGCACGAACACATCCAGGGCCCTCAACACAACGGGGACCTCCCTTGGATCCCTGGCACCCAGAAAGATGGTTCGCTCCCCTATTCCCAGTGCACCGGCCAACGTTTTGAGCTCCGCCTCCAGAGGCCCTCCTCCGGCGACCACCACGTGGCCGGAAGGAGTGGATGGAAGGCACTGCGCGAAGGCGTTCAAAAGGATTTTGTGCGATTTCGCCTTTTTAAGCCGGGCCACGATGCCGTACAGGAATCCATCGACCGGCAGGTTGAACCGTCGCCGTGCTTCGGATTTCCCGAGAGGCGAATTGTAGGCATGCACGTCGATTCCATTGTGCACCACGACGACCTTGGACGCCTCCAACCGCGTATGGCCCAGCACGTCCGCCTTCACCGCACGGCTCACCGCGATGACCCGGTCGACCCTCCGGCTCAGCCAGTCAAATATCACACGGCGGTGAAAGTGCCTGAGCGTTCCGGTGGATCCCACCGTGTGCAGAAGCCCCTTCGCCTGGGTTCCTGGAATGGCAAGAGCAGCATTGACGAACGCCCTGTAGCGCTGACAATGTACCAGGACAGCTTTTTCCCTCCGAATCAACCCACGGAGCCTCGCGATGGTGATCGGGTTGAAACGTGAATACCTCCTCTTGCTCAGCCCGAGGGACAACACCGGAATCCCGATCTCCGGCGCGCGGGCCCGGGCGACTTCACCGAAAAAGAAAAGTACCTTGGGCCGAAATCCGTTGGCACGGAGGCCTTTCAAGATTTCAAGGTCCAAATGCTTTTCTTTGGACGGGTCATCGAGCACATATAGGCAATCGATACCATCGTGCATCAGGCCGTGCGCTCCTCTACCTCGAGTGGCTTCATGGCGAGACCGGTGCACAGTCCGGTGACAAGCCAGTACAAGATCGACCGCTGATTTCGAAAGGTGTCGTCAAACAGGTTGGCCCCCCAGAACATCACCAGGAAGATCACGCCCAGGAGCATGTAAGGCTCGATTCGACGATCACCGGAACTTTTCCAGGCCCGATGCAGCAGGAGGCCCTGTGCGAACACGACGACAGCAAGGGCCAGGGCGCCCTGGACACCCATCTGCAGCGCAAAATCGACAAAGACATTGTGGCTGTGAGAGGCACTCGAAACCTCGACGGCCTTCGGCATGTCTTCCCGGATGTTGCGAAGCCCTATCCCACACCCCGTAAACGGGCTCTTCACCAACTCCTCACCGAACTCCCTGTAGGCATGAATCCTCACCGCCACCGAGCTCTGAGGGGGCTCGCTGAGAAACTCCAAGTCCTTCCGCAACAGGGACTCGACAACGGTCTTATCTTCACGGATGAAATACCTGCGAAGATCGGTGGCAAACAAGGCCGTCACAATAACAACCACAATGAATGTTCCAGCAGCCACATATCTACGCGTCTTTGAGTTCAACAGTCCAGTGATAAGCATGGCAACGATTACCACGATCAAGGGGGCTCTTTTTGTCGTGGTGATCAGTAACACGATATTGAGAATAAATAATACCATGCTCAGCCTGGTATGAGGGCCGGAGCGCCAAAATACAAAACTGGAGGCAATAAATATCAACACGTGGACACTGATGTGATTGATCCCATCAAACAACTCGTTGCTGTTCCCGTACAGGAATACGACCTGGTGCAAAGGTAATTGAGTCAGATCGAGATCGAGATGGTCCTGCAGGAGCAAGGGATGCTGTCTGAAGAGCATCCATTGAATCAGCAGGGCGAAGTAAAGGATAAGGACCGCGATATTCGCCCGTTGAAAATGACGATCCCACGACGGGGCTCCCCGGTAGGCGACCCACAGGCTGACAGTGATGTAGAAAAGGGGCCCGAGCACGAATTCCTTGGCAAACACTCGGGCCGAATATACCGGGTCCGAACTCATATAAATGGACAAAAGCGCGGTGGCTGACAATAGAAGGAGGGGCCATCTCAATGGATGGGAAAGATATCGTCTCAGTAAGTCCTTCAGGGGGATGAAAGCGGATGAGTCTCCAGGCAGGACGAGGGACAGGACCATAACCGCGGAGAGAACACCGGTGACGACATAGACAAACGAATGGGACCGCAACGAAATGGACGCCAGCAGGCAGGTGAATAGTGGCCCCACCATCTCCGTAGCTCTAACCCTTTGGAATTCCACGTCTCTTTTTCCTTTGCATCCGCTTTGCAACCGACAGGGAAAGCTTTTCGAAGATCGTGTGAAACTTATCTTCCCACGCCAGATGGCGAGTCACGTAATACCTCAGAATCTCTCTGGTAACCCCCGGCCTCACTCCCCACCATTCCAGTGAAGCGGAGAGGGCTGCCAGATCTTCAACCCGCTCCTCATCGGTCAAGCGGCCACGAATCCTTGTTCCGTCCAGGTCATAAATGTGCAATACGTCCAGCGTGCCCGTATCGATATGAAAATTAGTGATCTTTCCATCGCCGTGAAACACGCCCTTTCCATGCATCTCCCACACAAAGCCCGTGAGGCGTGAAAGGAGCCGGGAGGCTCTTTCACGATGTCCCAGGGCGCTCCTGATGGCGGCGAGGTTTTCGTGTCCCGCCCCAATGAGAGGGTACAGGATGGCGCCATTGAACCCGAAGACTGACTTGACGCTAAAAAATGCCGCCAGGGGAAGCGGAGTCGGGATATTCCTCAGGTGCAACGCCTGCGCTGCCTTCCAGCTTTTTTCAGCCCTTGATCCGGTCACAAGGGCCCGCACGGTTCTCAATCGACCGGGGCTTCGATAGAGTTTCAGAAAGAAGGGGTGACCGCCGATCCGGACAACACAGGTCACGGTATGCCTGGAGTTTTTCACGACGCCGGCCGTCGCATCCAGGCCTCGTTCGAAAAACCCGTCGAAGAACTTCCGCACCACCCCTCGGCTGGAAGGAAGGCTGATCAGGCGCCCCCCCGTTTCCAGTCTCTCTTGGACATATCCCTTTCCTCGCCGCCGTTTGAACTTCTTTGCCCAGTTCCGACGCATCCTGCTGAAGGCTCTTTCCTGGATCCGGTACCGGATCCGGCGGTCTCGCAACTCGGGCCAGCGTTCGGCCGCCAGGGCCACAAAACGGAGGATGTGGACGGAAGAAACCTTTTCCCAAAACGGCGGCAGCAGGTATTCCAGCTGGCGCAACCGTTCCCTGGAGGTGAGGGGCCTGGATTTGAGTTGAGCCCGGTGGAGGTCGATGAGTCGAAATGCTCTCCCGGAGGGGTCATAAAGCACGTTCTTCAAGTGAAAATCCGGTTGGAAAAGGCCTGCTTCCGCAAGATCGAGCACGAACCTGCAGAAGCGCTCCACATGCCTGCGCTTCTCCCTCCCGTCGATAACGGGCCACAGTTGATCAAAAAATTCGGAAAGGCTGTAGACTCCGCCCTCCTCCGCCACGAAATAGCTCCACCCCTTGGCCTTTCCGTAGGCGACCGGGGACGCAGATAGGTCCAGCCGGCGAAGTGCCAGAGAAAGGCTCCATTCTCTCCGTGCCTGATCCCGGAATTCTCCAGCCCACGGACTCCTTTTGAAAGCCTTGATGTACCGCCCGTCTTTCCGGAACACGCCCCGTCCGGGTGCAACCTTGATGACTTCGAGATCCTGTGAGTCGTCAAGGAAATCAGGGGGCAAATCCGCTCCATCGACAAGCTCCCAGGTATCCGGAACCGGTAGAGGCTTATGGCTTTTCGAGTCGTTCATCCGGCGCTTGAGACTTTCGGTCAGCCTGAAAAGATCTGACAGGAGGGTTTCTGCAAGCGATGAGGGCCCGAGACTTGAACCATGCCGATCCCTTTACCCTCCTGCGCTCTTGGAAGCGGAGCCCGGGGTCGCCATGACGTCGCCGCGCGCCAGCCTTTCATCGGCAGAAGCGTGTGCTTTCTCCGGGCACAACCGGGACAGCTGCAACTTCACTCCTTCGAAGACCTCGGCGGCCCCGATACCGGCCATGCAGAAAGGCTCCCGGCAGTATTTCTCCATGCACGGTGAGCAGGGTTTCCGTTTTTCGACGACGAGGTGTAAGTGCCGGTCCTGGTAAGGGCCGGTATGGCGCACGGTGGTCGGGACGAAAAGAGAAATGGTCGGTGTCTGCAGGGCGATGGCGACATGCATGGGGCCCGTATCGCCGGTGATCAGAAGATCCAATCCCCCAACCAATGCGGGAAGTGATTTCAACTCCAGCTTTCCAGCCAATGGAACGACGCGAGACGCGTCGGACGTCTGGCCTCGAATCCCCATCGCTCTTACCCCGTCACCAGGTCCTCCCATCAGCACGACTTTCGCCCTGGCGAAGGAACCGAGAATACGTTGGGCCAAGGCCGCAAAATGGCTTTCGGGCCACTCTTTGTAAGACCGGGCCGCCGATATCTGGAAACCGATCAAGAGATCCCGCTCCGGATCGAGACCATGAACGCTCTTCAACTGTCGCCAGAACAGGGTGGCATCCTTCGGGTTCAGCGGAAGGACCATGCGGCTGTCTTCGAGGGAATCGAGAGGCGCCTTGCAAAGCACACGCAGCACGTCAAGTCGCTGTTCGATGAGATGCGCTTCATCCCTGTAGGGCACTCGAGTCGATAGATAACGGGCACAGCTGTCATCCTTGAATCCGAACCGCAGGATAAAAGGCACGCCGGCCAGCCAGGCGGCCTGCACGGGGCACGGGTCGCTGTCGTGAAAAACCAGGCAAAGATCATAATCACGTTCTCTGAAATGGCGCACCAGCTTTGAAAGCCGCCGGTATGCTCCGAGGTAACCGATGACCCCGTCCACATCCGGGTTGTCCCGAAACAGGTCCACATATCGATCACGCACCAGCCATTCGATCCGCGCATCGGGAAAAAGGCGGCGCGTTGCCCTCACCGCAGGAGTGGACAGCAGCGTATCGCCGATGGCCGTACATGAAACCACAAGGACGGTCCTGACCCTGTCCCTGGAAAAATCCGCGAGGGTCCCCGTCTTCCTCCCGCGAAACCGCGAAAAGGCCAGTCTCGAACGCCAAAGCCCCCGTCTCAATGAAAGCGTCATCGTATCGACCCAACCCACAGCTCGTCAGGCGCCGTGGAGCATCCGAACCTTACTCACCAGGTCCCGCAGCAGGGATTTGGGACGGCAGGCCCGTCTCGGCGTGTACTTCAAGGCGGCCATCCAATGCTCCCACACCTTGTCGGTCATTCCACTGCGCCAGGCAATCTTGCTCAATTCCAGGTGTTCGGCTCCGTAGACTTTACGCCTGACCGTTTCCGTCAGACCTGCCGCAAGTCCATGTGCTTCAAAGAAATAGTCCAAATGTTTGGTGCCCTGTTTCACAATGGCCACATAGCTGTCTCTCGCTCTGGGTCCTCCGTGTCGCCGGTGCTTCGCCACAGGCCTGCCAACAAAGCAGAACTTGTGATTCGCTGCAATGGAATAGACGAGCAAGAGATCCTCCTTCGCCACCAGGTCCTCACGGAACTTCCCGATATCCGTCAGGATCGATTTCCTGACGAGAAAGGTCCCCGTACGCACGAAATTGTCAAACAAGATATGGGGGAGAAGCCAACCTTCATGGTAATGCTTGGGCCTACTCTTAACCTCGCGAAGTCTTTCGTCACAGCTCCTCTTGATTCCATAGCTCGCGCCCCATTCACCGCCTTTTCTTTCGTGCGCAGCCAACCGGTTCCACAAGACCTCCAGTGCCTCCGGCTCCAGCACATCATCCGAATCCAGGAAAAGAACATATTGCCCGGAAGCGCATTCAATGCCCAGGTTTCGGGCGGCCGACTGGCCCTTGTGATCTTGGCGGAACACGAACACGGGAGGTCCGAACCGCCGACAGACCTCGTAGCTTCCGTCCGTCGACGCATCATCAACCACGAGCACCTCAATGTTGCCATAGGTCTGCCCCAGGCAACTCCGAACGGCATCAACAACCAAGTCCTCCCTATTGTAGACGGGGATCACGACACTGATGAGCGGCGTGTCGATTCGATTTTCACGCACAGGCGACCTTCCTCCCTCGGATCGGCCTTCCCGGCCCGACAGGCGCCGCTGCAGGGCCTGCCGTCAGCCCATTCCTTCGCAAGCTCTGAGCCCGGATTCAACCCTGATTGGGTTGCCTTTGGGCACCGGAACACCTGTAAATCATCGCCTTTTCATCGTCATGGAAAAAGGGGTCGATCACCTTGAGCTTCCGGCACGCGGCCGCGGAAAACTCTTTCCAGTAATCCTCCTCAACGATAATGACAAAACCCTCCCCCGATTCCGCATAAATTTCCATGTCTCGAGCGTTCACCGCCCGGATTGGGCGTCCCATCCTGTAAATGAGCCGGGGATATAATTCTTTGTAGGAATATATGGGAAGATCTCTGGGCAACGTGGTGAGAGACTCGGGCACCGCCGTCAGGGCATGGAAGCGGTACCGGTAAATTCTCGGCTCCACAAAGCTGTAATAGAGTCCACATGCCACGACCGCCGCAACGCCCACACAGGCCACCGCCGTGGTCCATCGCCCTTTGCGACCGGAAACCGCGTGCCCTTCGAGCGCACTGTCGATGAGGATTCCTAGGCACACGGCCCCGGAAGGCAGGGCCGGCAGAAGGTATTTGGCCTGCTTTTCGGCAAAGAATGAAAGCGTCACGACCGGAACCGCAAGCGCGCAGAACCAGAATAGTCTGCGGTCCGCCGTCCACCCGACGCCGGACCGCAGAGATTCGCGGTTCATGAACACCAGCGCCGGCGCCAGCGTACTCCACGGAGCCAGAGATCCGATCAGTTCCAGCGGGTACTTGAGGGACGAGTCGGGACTGCCGGCGATCTTTCCCCAAAGGTCCTCTTCGGCTACGGCTTCGAGCCCCGGGACGTTCTGCGCGATGTAGAGGTACCAGGGAAGAGCGATGACCGCGAACAGCATCCATCCGGCCACGGACCGAATCGATTTGAGAATCGCCGGGTCCCTGCTCAGAAATCCGTACAGCAGAACGGGCCAGGCGGTGAAAAGGAGCGACACCGGGCCCTTGGTAAGAAACGCCAGCCCCAGGAAGGCATAGGCTCCCAGGATGAGCCGTCTCTTTGGGCGTTTCAGGTAAAGCCACCACAACAGCAGCGAGACAAAACACAAAAAGGTCAGCAACATTTCGATTTCGGCCCGCCGCGCAAACAGAGTGAACCGGTGGGACGTCAGCAACACCCCCACCGCGGCAAGGGCCGCTGCGGTACCCAAGGATCGCCTCAGCACCCCGAAGAGGATCCAGGCAAGAGCGAAGGCACTCAGCGAGGAAGGCAGGCGCAACACTCCTTCAGCCGTGGAGGCGAAGACCCGGCTCAGAGCAGCCGCCAGCCAATAGTAGAGGGGCGGCTTCGCCAGGTAAGGTTCGCCGTTGAGGGTGGGAACCAGCCAGCGCCCGCCGGTGACCATCTCCAGGATCACGGCCATGCGTCGGCCTTCGTTTTCGGATAGCAGAGGAATGTCACCGATTCCCAGGAAAAAGATCCACACGGAACCCAAGACCGCGCCTGCAATCAGCCAGGCAGGAGGACAACTTCTGCGGCGGTTGAAGGTTTCCGGAAGACGACCGCCTTGCGCGGGCAGATTGGGATCGAGGGCCAAGTTCACCGCCATGCACCGGTAAGAGGAACGGGTTCGCTGCGTCGAGCGATCGAATGAAGGCATGAACCGACAGGGTGTAAAATCATTCGAACGCCGCGGTGCCGCCCGATTTCAAAACCGATCGACGTGGATTTCTCACGCACCCCCTACGAGACCGCCTCCCCCTGCCACGCCTTTCGAAATCGCTCTATTCCTGTAAATGAGATACAAGTTCCGGGAGTAGACCACCAGGCCGCAACCCTGACCGACGATAAAAACCGGGTCGCGCCGCCAAACGGCGTAAACAAGAAGAAGCATCCCTCCCAGAAGGCTCAGGAACCAGAAACTCACTGGAACGATGCTTTGCCGGACCCGCTCGCTCGCGATCCACTGGACCAGAAAGCGCGCCGAAAACAAGGCCTGTGCCGTGAAACCCACACCGAGCCAGAGGCTTTCCTTGAGGGGCATTTTCACCTCCCTTGCCCAATCCCGTTCCGTCTTTCAGGTCGTCGGGCCGCCCCAGGCGGCTTTCGGTGGTCGGATCGTTTCACCCGGCCCCGATTCTTCGGTCAGGCGAGGTTCAAAACCCTGCCCGTCCGAAGATTCCCGGACATCAGGAAATACGCCCCGCCGCTGAAACCAGTACACCCCGAAGGTATCGAAAAGACCCACCCAGAGTCGGTTGCCGACGTTGTACTTACTGGTCCCTTTGAGCCTCGGCCGGTGGTTGACGGGGATCTCCACAACCCTGCCGCCCCTCGCCGCAACGAGAGTGGGAAAGAACCTGTGAAAGCCCCTGAAGACAGGCAGCCCTTCCAGACACGTCCTTCGAAAGATCCGGGTGGAACAACCCACATCCCGGACCACGGCGCCCGTCACGGCACTTCGGAAGGCATTGGCGACCCGGGAAGAAACCCGCCGGATCCAGCCGTCGTTCCGCTTCCGGCGCCACCCGGTTATCATCTCGCAGCTTCCCTTGCGAATCATTTCAAGCATCCGCGGGAGGTCTGACGGGTCGTTTTGGCCGTCGCCGTCCAGCGTGGCGATCCACCGGCCCCGGCATCGCAGAAATCCGGCCCACAACGCCGCCGACTGCCCCTGGTTGGAGGAAAGGGCCACATAGCGGTGGGGAGCCGTTCCGCGAGCCACCAGCGCCTTGATTTCCATGAGCGATCCGTCACGGGACCCGTCATCCACCCACACACACTCCCAGCGAACGTCCGCGGCGCCGAGCGCCGCCTCGATCTCGTCCGCCAGGCAACGGATGTTTTCGGCCTCGTCATAGACCGGTACCACGATCGAAAGATCCACGGGACCTCCAGCCTCTGCACCGCCTTCCGCCATCGGGCTTCAACCCCCTTGGGGAGGGGCGGCCGCCTTCGGCCGCATGCTCCACTCGCCGACTCAGGACGCAACAAGCGGCTCTTCAAACCCGCACCAAGTGGCTTCCAACCACCGGCACCGCCAGGAAAGCTTCATATCTCGCTTTGACTTGCGGGTAAAGAGGGATGATCGGACCAGGTTTCCGATGATGCTTGAGGGTCCTTTGCGCTGATCAACTCGATGAATCGGTCGAAATCTCCGAGCCGGTTCCTGAAGGCGCCGAAGGCCACCTCAGGGTCCGCCTTTTCGCAGGCATGCATGAGGAGGTTGCGGAACGAAGCCCGGTCCTCACGCCGTCTGGATTGCGCTTCAGGAACAGGCCGTTTTCGGCCGGCACAGCGAAAAAATCTCCGCAGCTTGCCGGTTCACGCCACCGGTTCTTCGCCATCAGGTGGTTGCCACAGGATTTTCACGTAATCTCGAATTGGAACCGACTTGCGGGAGACGACTTCCACATCTCTGACCGCGCCTGCTCCCAGGCACACTAGGAGCTGCCTTGGCCGCGATTGGGGTCGCCGGCAAACCGGCTCCTGCCGAAGAGGCTCCTGCAGGCGCGTTCTTTCATGAGTGTGATGGTGGCGCAAGAGCGGCCCGTGTTGAGCCGTCCCGTCCTCCCGGTCTTCAGGAGCAGACCGGGAGGCGGGGCGGTCAGGATCGCGGAGACGCCCCTACTTGGTCATGGCCTCCATCTCCCGCCAGACGGCGTCGGCCAGGCCGATGGAATGGGTGGCTTCGAAAAGGCGCAAGGCTTCCTCGTAGGCGTGAGCCGAGATCCGTTCCTTGCAGTGCGCGGGGACGGCGTTCAGCTTGGCCGCGAAGGCCAGGTTCGCCTTCTTGATGTTTCCGCCCGTGTTTCCCGTCTCAACGGCCCAAGCCCACATTTCGTTCCACAATTCGTCGGGGATGCCCCGGTAGGGACGCTTCACGTAGCCCTTGTCTTCGGTGGTGACGGCGTTTCCATTGGAATTCATGGCGAGTCCGAAGGAGATGTTCTGCCAGAAGGTTCCCACGTTGCCCTTGCGGATGCCGTAGCGGATAAACGAGGTGATCTTTTCCAGCGACGTCCCGGTGATGCCGTGCTGGGCGATGTCCACGCCCCACGGCTGGATGGCGTTCCAGATGTTACGGGTGAGATCCAGCTGGATGCCTTCCTGGGACGTTCCGAAGTAGGTCCCGTGGATGGACCCGTTGTTGATGGCCAGAAGGTCGGGATGGACGCCTTTTTTCACCAGTTCTCCGATGAACCACTCGGCCTCCTCGGGCTGCGTGAAGCCTTCGGCGCTCCCGCTTTTCGCGCCGATTTCACCGAGCTCCACTTCCAGGCTCAACCCCGCCTCGATCACCGGCTGCGCCAGTTCCACCGTGGCCGCCAGGTTCTTTTCGTTTTCCATATGAGACGCGTCGATGGCGAAGGACGTGAAGCCGGCTTCCATTTCGTCGGCGATGAGCGCCCGGACGCTCGGCACATCCTCCATCTTTTTCACCGTGAGGTGATCCGCATGGATGGCGAAGGGCACGTTCGTGTTTCCGAGCCGCTCGTTTTCTCGAACGATGAATTCCACAAAGGACGCCGGGGTGAAATCCGTGTAGCCCAGCTCGGATTTGGCGATTTCGTACATGACCGGCGCCCCGGCCGCCATGGATGCCCGGACGATCCCTTCCACCGGAAGGCGGCACCGGATATTGGTGGCCATGATCATGGCATTGTGCTTTTTCGCGGCCGCCAGCAGCGCCTTGCCGTTCACCAGCGGCGCCACACTTTTGGGAAACCGCTTCTTCACATGTTCGGGACGAAGATCTGCTTGGGCAATGTTCATGGGGCTTGCCTCCTCGGAAGAGTTTCGGGAATCCGTCCCGGTCTCCGCCACGGAGACAAGAGACCGGCTTCAAAAACGGTGGACAACGAAGAAATTTTTCTGATCTATAGGAAATTCCCCGGCGAAGTTCAAGGGTGGCCGAAAGTCGAACCGATGGCGGCAGGGAGAACACGGTGCCTCCTTTGACGAAAGAAGCGCTCAGACAGGAAATCCTTTCGCGGAAACAGGCAGGGGACCTTCCCGACGCAGGACGGACCGCCGAGCGCCTGCGAAAACTCACCGCTTACCGCAAATCTCTCTGCGTCCTGTGTTCTCCGGCCCGGGAACTGCAGCAGGTCCGTCTGAACGCCCTCGCCGACGGCAAGAAACTGCTTCTTCCCACGCCTTTTCTCCAAAAAGGATTCCTTTTCCTGGACCCCCGCGGCATTTCGCCGCCCAAGCGTCTGAAGGCCGTACAGCCTCACCCGGGAAATCCCTTTGCCGTCAGGCCGCCCTACCACAAGCCCCTCGCGCCCCTGGTGGACCTCATCGTATCCGACGCGGTCGCAGTGGCACGCGACGGAAGCCTGCTGGGCGACGGCCGGGGGCACCTGGACCTCCAGGTAGCCGCCCTCAGGGAGCTCCGCTGGCTGCACCCCGGAGTACAGATCGTCGTCGTTCTGAGTAACGATTCCGTCCTGGAGACCCTCCCCGTCGAGGCGTACGACGTGCGGGCCCACTGGATCGTCACGCCGTCGGCCGCCGTGCGAACCTGCTGCAGCGAGCCTCCCGGCGCGGCCATTCTGTGGGAGCGGCTGGATCGAAAAACGGTGCGCCGAAACGACGTTCTTTTCCATCTCCGTGGAAGAGCCATTGACAAAGGAACGTGATTCTGGTCTTTGTTTGCGGCCGCGCAAAGGCGAAACGGTTCGCCTTGCCGGGGCTTCGCTCGGCACCGGAAAATGGAAATCCGGGTGAAGAGGGAGATGGCCGGACGGTTCGCGCGGAACCGAACCCCTGGAGAGGCCCGGCCTTCTGAGACTGGCGCAAAGGTGGTGAAAATGGAAACCCTTCCCGCCTCACGCAACCGGCTGCCATTCCGACTGGCGCTCGCGGCGGCCGTCGCCGCGGCCTGCTTCGCAGCCCAACTGACCCGGCCCGCCGCCGCCGCGGACGGACACCGCTACACTTCCTACATACAACGCTATTCCTACGACCTGGAAGACAGTACCGTGGTGGGTTCCGCCCGCTGGCACCGGGTCCAGCCCGGCGAAACGCTCCTCGATATCGCGCGCCGCTACGGCATGGGCTACAACGAAGTGGCCCTGGTGTACCCCCGCCTGGACCCCTGGCTGCCTCCCAAAGAAAAGCGCCTTCTCATCCCGGCCCTCTGGGTGCTCCCGCCCACCCGGCATGAGCAGCTCGTGATCAACGTGGCGGAACTGCGCCTCTTTTACTTCGACAAGAAAGAGGGCACGGTGCAGACCTATCCCATCGGTATCGGCGACGAAGGCTGGGAAACCCCTCTCGGCACCTGCACCATTTCCGAAAAACGGGCCAACCCCACTTGGTACATTCCCGAGTCCCTGCAGGAGAAGTACGGCCGAACCACCATGCCGCCCGGACCCGAAAACCCGCTGGGCGAATTTTTCATGAAGCTCTCCATCGGGCCTTACGGTATCCACGGCACCCACATGCCCTGGGGCGTGGGGCGCCTGGTCAGCCACGGCTGCATCCGCCTCTACCCGGAACACATCCGCCTGCTCTTTCCCCAGGTTCCCCTGGGCGCCCGCCTTGAAATCATTTATGAGCCCGTGAAGATCGGGTGCTCGAACGAGCAAATCTACGTCGAAGCTCATCCCGACGTCTACAAGCGGCTCGCCGATTACGAAGCTCACGCCCGCGGCCTCTTGGAAGCCAGCCCGTGGCGGGACCAGGTGGACATGGACCGCTACCTCCTGGCCGTCCGGCTCCAAAACGGCGTTCCGACCAATGTCACGCGCCTGGATGAAAATGCGGAAGGTACTCCCCTGAACATCTTCCTTCAGCAGTGAAAGCGGTCAGCCGCGGCGGCCCGCCCCGATGAATTCTCTTGCTTTCGGAAAGCCGTTTGCCTATGATTTTTTATTGGAGAACCGGAAGGGTCTTACGAACATAACGTGAAGTACATGGGGTTCGAGATGAGGAGGTGAGAGAAAGCTCATAGCTGCAGGAAGATCGTGTTGTCAATGGATCGGGGTGTTTGTTGTGTAACGGCTGCACGAGGTTGAAAATAGCCAAACCGTTTAAAGGGGAGAAAGAGTCATGAAAAGAATGCTTGCTCTGTTGTTCGTGGTGGCGTTGTCGTTCACGGTCATTTCCGGTTGCGCCAGCCAGAGTGCGGTCAAGCAGCTCCAGGCGGATCAAGATATGATGATGCAGCGGCTGGATGCCTTGGAGCAAAAGCAGATGGACGCCGCTAAGGACTGTGAGGCCGCCGCCCGCAGGGCGGAAACCGCCGCCGACCGCGCCGAAGCGATGGCGGACAAGTGCGAGTCCATCTTCATGAAACACATGAAGAAGTAGGCTCGTTGGTTGGGCCGAATGGATGGTTGAGGGAACGTCGAAAGGCCGGCGGTGGTCCGCCGGCCTTTCCTTTTTGGGCGTTGGTTCATCGCGGCGGGAACGCCGCTCCCACAATGGACCACCTGTAGGAGGCCCGCCCTTGGGCCGATGGGGGTGGCTGGGCATCGCTTTGTTCCCAAGCTCTGGCTTGGGAACGGCCTGCCCGGGAAGCTCCTGCTTCGCCTCGCTGTAAAGGATTTAAACGATTGCAGGGTCTTCGATAGATCAAGGCTGCTCGCGATGAGGTGAATGGGGTTCTCCGTGATCACATAGGCATACAGCCGTATGCCCTTTTCCCCTGCAGTACTGAAGGGAGCCGGCCAGGATCTCGAAATGGTCTTTGTGGGTGAAGACCGGGACCCACGCTCCAATAGTCGGTGTGACGAAGTCGGGCTGTTCGGGTCCTTTGTTATGGATTTTGGTGCGGGTTCGCATGGGGCACGGCCTCGTGGGAATCGAAGCTGGAGCTTCGGCACAGTTGTGTTCCCAAGCTGGAGCTTGGGAACACAACTGTGGAAAAACGGACCCTCCATCCCCAGAAAGGGGATAGGGTATTTTCAGACAGCCTCTTATTCTTCGAGCGTACCGAAGACGAACTTGCCGAGAAGCTCCTCGATGTCGAGAGGCGGGACCGTGTCCATGATCCTCCCACCCGGCTCGATGTAGCGGTCGGATCCTCCCGGTGTAATGGAAACGTACTTGTCGCCGATGATCCCCATGGTCTTGACGCTGGCGATGACGTCCTCTTCGAGCCTCACGCCTTCCTGAATCCGAAGTGTCACCACGGCTTCGCCCTGTTCGAGACGGATCTTGTCCACCTGGCCGATGTTCACTCCCGCCATGGTGACGGCGGCCTTTTCCTTGAGCCCCGAAACGCTTGCGAAGCGGGCGGTGACCGTGTAGCCCGACCCCCCGAACAGCCGCACATCGCCGAGATTCAGCGACAGGTAGGCAAGACAGACCAATCCGAGCAGCACGAAGACTCCGACGCCCAGTTCGAGTCCTTTCTTTTCCATCTTCCGCCTTTCTTTCCCGTGTGAACGGTCACCGGGTACGATCGCCTGGTCCTGCGCCCCGCGAGCCGACAGTCACGCCGAAGCCTGATTCCGCTGCGAAGTTCGGTGGTCCGCCGTCTGGAAGTCCGCCGCGATCCACCCTTTCAAAGCAGCAAGGACGTCGCGGCGTAGTCGCTCACCAGAATCGCCACCGACGATATCACCACCGCGTCGGTCGTGGCCCGGCTCACGTCCTCCGGACCGAAACTTCCCCGGTCAACCCCCGCGTAATAGCCCTTGTAGGTACAGATCCAGATCAGCAGTACCGCGAAAAGCAGCGACTTGACGATCCCCATGTAGACATCGAGCCATTCCACGCTGGTCTGCATGCTGTCGAGATAGGCTCCGGGGTTGACGCCCAGCAGCTCCACCCCCACCAGATAGCCGCCGAAGACTCCCACCACGTCGAAGACGGCGGTCAGAAGCGGAACGGCGATGAGGGAAGCCACAAGCCGGGGGGCGATGAGGTAGCTGTGAGGATCGATGGCCATGCATTCCAGGGCGTCGATCTGTTCTTCGATCCTCATGATGCCGATTTCCGCGCAGATCGCCGAACCCGCCCGGCCGGTGACCATGAGCGCCGAAAGCACCGGCCCCAGCTCCCGGATGAGGCTCAGGGCCACGGCCGCCCCGAGAAGCCCTTCGGAGCCGAATTTCGAGAGCGTGTAATAGCCTTGGAGCCCAAGGACCATGCCGGAAAAAGCGGCGGTAAAGCCGATCACGAAAAGCGACTTGGTGCCGATGAAATAGACGTGCTTGACCACGAACCGCCACTTCCCCGGCGGCCGGAACACGCCCTCGACGGTGTTCGCCAGAAACAGGGAGGCCCGTCCCAATCCGGAAATCTGGTTCAAGGTGGTCCGTCCGAGCGCCTGAATCCATCCGGTCATCGCCTGCCACCTTCACCGCCTCGCCTATCGCCCACGAGCCGGCGCACGTAATTGTCCATGTCTTCTTCCTGAGGGTCGGCCCGGCGCGAAAGGAACTGTGCCACCCGCTCGTCCGGGCACGACCGGATTTCCTCAGGCTTTCCCGCCGCAATCAAACGCCCCCGATCCAGCACGATCAATTGGTCTGCAATCCGGAAAGCGCTCTCCAGTTCATGGGTCACCACGATGATGGTCATCCCCAGGGTCTCACGGAGTTCCAGGATGAGGTCGTCCAGGCCGGCGCCGGTGATGGGGTCCAGTCCCGAGGAAGGTTCGTCCACGAAGAGGATGGCCGGATCCATGGCGAGAGCCCTGGCCAGCCCGGCCCGCTTCCGCATGCCGCCGCTCAACTGGGACGGCATGTAGTCGGCGAAGTCCGTGAGCCCCACCTGGTGGAGCTTGATCTGGGCGATGATCCGGATGGTCTCGTCGGCGAGGCGCGTGTGGACGCGAAGCGGAACGGCGATGTTTTCCGCCACGGAAAGGGAATTGAACAGCGCCCCCGACTGGAACAGGACGCCCGTCCGGCGGCGGTAGCGGTAGAGTTCCTCTTCGTTGAACTCGGCGAGGCTTTTCCCGTCCACCAGGATTCGGCCGTGGAGCGTGGGCTTGAGAGCGACCAAGTGGCGAAGCAGCGTGCTCTTTCCGCAGCCGCTCACCCCCATGATCACACTCACCCGGTGCCGCGGAATCGTGAAGGAAATGTCCTGGAGAACCCGGCGCGAACCGTAGTGACTCTGGAGGCCGACCACCTCGATGGCGGGGTCGTCGCCGGTAGCATGCACGCACACCGTCTTTCCCATGGGGTTCAGGCCTTTTCTGCGGCTTCCAGCACATGGTCGAGCCGGGCCAGCTGGATCATGCGGCGTGCGCCTTCGTTCAATCTGCGAAGGCGCAGTCTGCCACCCTTTCGAAGGGCGTTTCGGTGAAGTTCGACCAACAGGGCCACGCCGGCCGTATCCATTCGTTCCAGCCGGGAAAGATCCACATCCAGGGATCCGGCGGGGTTCCGCCTGAGGGCCTTCAGGATCCGACGTCGCGCTTCCGGGACCGTTTCCTTGTCGAGCCTCCCCTCAAAGGCAACCACGGGGCCTGGTTCTTCGATCCATTCCATGGACACGCTCAACTCGATTCTCCTTGCCGCAGTCGCTTCCGTTCCGCCCGGCCCGCAGGCTCAATACCCGCACCCGCCGAGTCCCTCATCTGCCACACAATCGACCGGCTGTCAAAAGGCGCCTCCATTGCTTGACCCCCGGGACGGGAAGGGAATATACTCGCTTCTCACGTACTCGCAAAGGAATATCCTTTTCCCAAGACGTACGCCAAGGAGACGCCATGGACCATACCCGGCCGGAACCGACCGTTTTGCAAGCCATTCACGAACGCCGAAGCGTCCGCCATTTTCTGGATGCTCCCGTTGATCGCAGCCTCATCCGGGAAGTGCTTCAGGCCGCCTGCTGGGCCCCGTCGGGCCTGAACAACCAGCCCTGGCGGTTCGCCGTGGTCAGGGACCCGGAACTCAAGGAAAAGATCGCCGGGCTGACTCGATATTCGGAAACCATGCGACAGGCGGCCGTGCTGATTCCCGTTTTCCTGGACCGCGAGACGTCCTACGACTACGTGAAGGACTGCCAGGCCGTGGGAGCCGCCATTCAGAACATGCTGCTCGCCATCCATGCCCGGGATCTGGGAGCCGTCTGGATCGGCGAGATTTTGAAGAACAAGGACAAGGTGAGAGAGGCACTGGAACTTCCCGAACGACTCGAACTGATGGCGGTGGTGGCGGTCGGCCATCCCGCCCACCGCAAGCAGTCGTCTCACCGCCGGCCCTTGGAAGAGGTCGTGGTCCTGGAACGCTGAACATCGGCCGGCCCTGAAATTCAAACCTTGCATCGCTATCGGGAGACCTCCGTGATCCTTGAACGACTCGTCGTAGGCATGCTTCAAACCAACTGCTACATCGTGGGCGACCCCGAAACCCGGGAGGCCGCGATCATCGACCCCGGGGGGGATGCGGACCGCATACTCGCACGCGTTCAGAGCCTGAAGCTGGAACCCGTGGCCGTGCTTCTCACCCACGGGCACTTCGACCATGTCCTGGACGCCTGGACCGTGAAGGAACGCACGGGAAGCCGGGTGTTCCTGAGCCGGAAGGACGAACCGCTCCTCACGGACAGCAAGGTGGGACTCGGCGCCCTCTTCGGTTCCATGATCCGCACCGCCAAGGGCGAAGTGGATCGTCCCCTGGAAGAGGGCGACCGGATCACCTTCGGCTCCATTGTCCTCGAAGTGCTTGAAACCCCCGGGCACACCCCCGGCCACGTCTCCTTCCTGGCGGCGGACACAAACATCGTCTTTGTGGGCGACACGCTTTTCGCCGGATCCATCGGCCGCACCGATTTCCCCGGAGGGTCTCATCCGCAGCTGATCCGATCTGTTCAGGAAAAGATTTTCCCGCTTCCCGGTCAAACTCTGGTTTATCCGGGTCACGGCCCGGAAACCACCGTGGAGCAGGAGCGGCGGACGAATCCGTTTTTCAGATAGGCGCCCGGCGCATTCACCGGCCTTTGCGAAAACACGCGACTTGAGGAGTCGACCGATGGGAAAGGGCTTGTACACAGGATGGAGGACCTCGATCGCCGTGGCGTTGATCGCCGCCCTGCTTTCGTCCTGCGCCGGCTGGGGGTTCGGGGGCGGCTCGGCGGGCGGAGCCTCCGGCGCGGGGGCGTCGCCATCGCAGGTGAGCCCCAGGTTTTACGATTTTCCGGACATTCCGGTACCCCAGGAGCTTTCCCTGGTGCCGAAGATGTCCCAGGTCTTCGAAAGCGGGCCGCTGAAAGCGGGTCTGCTGGTGCTCAAAGGTCGTGTGGATCCTTCCTCGGTGGTCAATTTCTTCACCGTGGCCCTGAATCGGGAAAACTGGAAGCTCAAGGGAAGCTCCCGGTATCGGAAGCCCATCCTTATCTTCGAAAAACCTGAAAAAACCTGTGTGATCAGCATTTACGAGAAACGCTGGCAAACCTACGTGGAAATTTACGTGGTCCCGGCCTCGGGAACCCCTTGAAAAGTCCCGACGATGAAGCGGGCGCCGGCCCCTCGCGGCGCGCCGCCGGAACCTTCGATTCAACGGTGGAGAAAGATCTCCCGATGTTATCCGGAAAAACCATCCTGTTGGGGGTGAGCGGCGGGATCGCCGCTTACAAGGCCGCCGAACTGGTGCGCTTGTTGAGCCTTGAAGGCGCTTCGGTCCAGGTAGTCATGACGGCCAACGCGCAGCGCTTCGTCACGGCCTTGACGTTCCAGGCTCTTTCCGGACAACCCGTGTGCACGGACCTGTTCGAGCTGGGCACCGAATCGGAAATCGGCCACATCCAGGCCGCGCGCAGAGCGCAACTGGCCTTGATCGCTCCCGCCACGGCCAACGTGATCGCCAAAATGGCCGCCGGGATCGCCGACGACTACCTCACCACGGTGCTGCTTGCCGTGACGGCCCCCGTGGCGGTCTGCCCCGCCATGAACACCAGGATGTACGAACATCCGGCCACGCAGCGGAACCTGGCGATCCTTCGGGACCGCGGCGTCCACGTGGTGGATCCCGGGGTGGGATCCCTCGCGTGCGGCGAAGAAGGTGCGGGGCGGTTGGCGGACCTGGAGATCATCGTAGAGGCCGCGAGGAGGCTCGTCACCCCGCAGAGTCTTTCGGGCCGAAAGATCCTGGTGAGTGCCGGGCCCACGTGGGAACCCTTCGACCCGGTGCGGTTCATCACCAACCCTTCTTCCGGCAAAATGGGCTATGCCTTGGCTGTGGAAGCGTCCCGGCGGGGAGCGGAAACGCACCTGGTTTCCGGCCCTTCGGTGCTGTGCCCGCCTTCGGGGGTCCGCTTCCACGGCGTGGTGACGGCGGAAGAGATGAACCGCGTCATTTCCGGCCTGGCCCCGGCGATGGACGCGGTGATCATGGCCGCCGCGGTGAGCGATTTCCGGCCGGAGGAAGCGGCCTGCCAGAAGACCAAGAAGGACTCCAACGGGCTCACCGTGAGGCTCGCCCGCACCCCGGACATCCTGGAGGGACTGGGTTCCAGGAAACCCGCCGGCCAGGTCTTGGTGGGCTTTGCGGCGGAAACGGAAAACCTTTTGGAAAACGCGGCCGAAAAGCTCGTCCGCAAGAACCTCGACATCATCGTGGCCAACGACCTGACCCAGCCGGGCTCCGGGTTCCGCTGCGACACCAACCAGGTGAAGATGCTTTTCCGCGACGGCTCCATCGAGGATCTTCCCTGCATGACGAAGCAAGATGTGGCCCGGCGCGTCCTCGACCGCACCGAATCGCTTTTCGCTGCCAGCGGGCGCCCTCCCGAACCTGAAGCCGCCGCCGCAGGGCTCGCGACGCCCGCAACGGCTCCGTCGCTCCGAGACCGAACAGGCCGCGAATCATGACTCCGGCGGAGAAACGGACCGAGGCATCGGCCGGCGGCCGGGACGGGCCGGAGTGCCGTGACCCGAAGGACGTCAAGAAGTCGCTTCGGTGGCTTCTGGCCGGGCTCCGCATGAGCGGCGTTCGGGAGTGGCTTCGATTGCCGGAAGCGATCGCACGGCCCGCGCAGGGTTCCTGCGAGCCGGCGGCGGTTGGAGGCTCCCCCCGGGTTCCCCGGATGGACAAGGCGGAAAAGCTCCGCAACATCCGGGAAGTGATCGGCGACTGCACCCGTTGCCGGTTGCATCAAAGCCGGACCCACATTGTGTACGGGGAAGGGTCCCCGGAGGCGCCCCTCGTGTTCGTCGGTGAAGGGCCGGGGGCCGAAGAAGACCGCCTGGCCAGGCCCTTCGTCGGAAGGGCCGGAAAGCTTTTGGACAAGATGATCCAGGCTATCGGACTGGAGCGAAGCGGCGTCTACATCGCCAATGTGGTCAAATGCCGCCCGCCCGGGAACCGGACGCCGCTCGCCGACGAAATCGCCACCTGTTCCCCGTTTCTTATCCAGCAGCTGGAAACCATCCGCCCGGTGGTCATCTGTGCGCTGGGGCTGTGCGCCGCCCAGACGCTCCTCGGGAGCACACAACCCATGGGAGCGTTGAGGGGTCGGTTGCATTTCTGGCGAGGCGTCCCGCTCATCGCCACCTACCACCCCGCTTACCTCCTGAGAAACCCGGCCCAGAAGGCCAACGTGTGGAAAGATTTGCTGGAAGTGAAAAAGATTCTGGGTTCTGATGCAGGAAAAGAAGGAAAAGGCCGTTCATGAACCCGTTCCGTTCGATTCCGCGGCGCCACCTCCTCCTCGCCTGCCTTGTCGCGGGCACCGCCTTTTGGACGACCGTCCAAGGGGTTCGGACACCTTTGCAGGCCGCCCCCCGTCACATCAACATCATCGAGATCCAGGACACCATCAACCCCGGGGTCCAAGATTACCTGGAACACGTGATCGAACGGTCCGAAGAGGACGGGGCGGAATTCCTGTTGGTGCTCCTGGACACGCCCGGCGGCCTCATGACCGCCATGCGCGGCATGGTGAAAGCCATCATGAACGCGGAAATCCCGGTGGTGGTCTACGTCTGTCCCAGCGGCGCCCAGGCGGCTTCGGCGGGAGTGCTCATCACCGCGGCGGCGGACATCGCCGCCATGGCACCGGGAACGAACATCGGGGCCGCCCACCCGGTGACGGCCTCCGGCGGAGACGTTCCCGAAACCATGAGCGACAAGGTCGTCAACGACATGGCGGCCTTCGCCCGGAGCATCGCCGAAGAGCGGGGGCGCAACGCCGAATGGCTCGAAAAGGCGATCCGCGAGAGTGTGGCCATCACGGCCGAAGAGGCCTTCGCCAAGAACGTCATCGATCTGGTGGCGCGCGACGTCCCCGATCTCCTGGTTCAACTGGACGGATGGCAGGTGCGCCGGAAAGGCTATACGCGGACGCTGCACACCGAAGGCCTGGAGCAGCGAACCATCGAACCCGGCTGGCGCCATCGGGTGCTCAGGGCCATCGGAAACCCCAACATCGCCTACATTCTCCTGATGATCGGGCTGGCGGGGCTTTATTTCGAACTGTCCCAGCCGGGGGCGGTGCTTCCGGGCGTAGTGGGAGCCATCTGCCTGGTGCTCGCCTTCTACGCCATGCAGACACTGCCGGTCAACTATGCGGGATTCCTGTTCATCGTGCTTTCGGTGGTCTTCTTCATCCTCGAAATCAAGGTGACATCCTACGGCATGTTGAGCATCGCGGGGGTGCTGTCTCTCGCCCTCGGTTCCATCATGTTGTTTCAATCGCCGGGACAGACCACCCGCGTCGCTCTGCCCGTCCTCATCCCCACGCTTGTCACCATTTCGCTCTTCTTCGTGGCGGTGGCGACCCTGGCGTTCCGAGCCCAGGCGAGGAAACCTCAGACCGGCCAAGAAGCTCTGATCGGACTTGCAGGCGAGGCCGCCACGGACCTGGCGCCGGAGGGAAAGGTATGGGTGGCCGGTGAATTGTGGAACGCCGAAGCCGCTGAACCCATCCCGCGGGGAGCGCCCGTGCAGGTCGTTTCCATGCACAATTTGAAGTTGCAAGTGCGCAGAATAGATGATAAATAGGCTCAGCTTCCGCCGGGACCCGAACGCGTGCGAGCCCGGCAGCCCCACAGCATCAAACGGGAGGTCGTGATGTCCCTTTACGGGCTGATCACCATTGTCGTCTTGACCGTTCTCTTTCTTGCGAACGCTATCCGCATTCTCAACGAATACGAACGGGGCGTGGTCTTTCGGCTGGGCCGTGTGATCGGAGCCAAGGGGCCGGGCCTCATCATCCTCATTCCCCTCGTGGACAAGATGCAGAAGGTGAGCCTCCGCACGGTGGCCACCGACGTTCCGGCCCAGGACGTGATCACGCGCGACAACGTTTCGGTGAAGGTCAACGCCGTGATCTACTTTCGGGTGATCGAACCGGTCAAGGCCATCATTTCAGTGGAAAACTACCTGTTCGCCACAAGTCAGCTGGCCCAGACGACCCTTCGAAGCGTCTGCGGCCAGGCCGACCTGGACGAACTGCTGTCGGACCGCGAAAAAATCAACGCGACGCTTCAGGAAATCCTGGACCGGCACACCGACCCTTGGGGCATCAAGGTCTCGGTGGTGGAACTGAAACACATCGACCTGCCCCAGGAAATGCAGCGGGCCATGGCGCGCCAAGCCGAAGCGGAAAGAGAACGAAGAGCGAAGGTCATCCACGCCGAAGGCGAATTCCAGGCGGCGGATCGGCTCCGGGAAGCCGCCGAAATCATTCAGCAGAACCCCATGGCCATGCAGCTCCGTTATCTCCAGACCCTTCGCGAAATCGCGGCCGAAAACAACTCGACGACCATTTTCCCGGTCCCCATCGACCTCATCAGACCGTTCCTGGCTGCCACGGAAGAAACTCGCACCGCCACCAAGAAGGAGTGATTTCATGGGCAAGAAGAAGGAAAAGGAAAAGAAGGAAAAGCCCCTGGAAAAGATGACCGCCAAGGAACTGCGCGAAATCGCCCTCACCCTGGAAGGGGTGGTGGGCGTCCATGCCATGAACAAGAACGAACTGATCGCCGTGATCAAGGAAGCACGCGGGATCGTGGATCAGGGCCCCAAGAAGAAGGCCGTGGACGTGCGCGCCATCAAGAAAAAGATCGGCGAGCTTCGCGAAAAGCGGGAGGCGGCCAAGGCCGCGGGCAATGCGCGACTTGCGGACGCCCTTAGGCGCCGGATCAGCAACCTCAAGAAGAAGACGCGTCGGGCGGCGTAACAGGCCCGCCGGGCCGATGGTTGCCATGCTTGTCTTTGAGGGCGGTGCCCGTCCTTTACGGGGCATCGCCTGTGCGTTTCGTGAAAGGGGCTTGCAGGCAGCCGCGAACCGCTGCGATACCGAACCACGTCGCCGAGTCCGCGAAAACCCCCGGCAAACGAGGATCTTCCATGACCCGCGAACAAGCCCTGGAACTGCTGGAACAGCACGTTCAAGCGGACAACCTCAGAAAACACTGCCTGGCGACCGAGGCCATCATGCGCGAGCTGGCCGCGAGGCTCGACCGTGATGTGGATCTTTGGGGACTGGCGGGGCTGCTTCACGATCTGGATTTCGAAGAGACCCGGGAGGCGCCCGAATCCCACGGGCTGATCACCGCAAACTGGCTGGAAGCTCGCGGGCTCCCCGAGGCATTGATCGAAGCGGTGAAACGGCACAACGCAGAGGCGCTCGGTTTGCAGCGCGAAACCGTTCTCGACTTCGCCCTCACCGCCGCCGAAACCATCACGGGCTTGATCGTCGCGGCGGCTCTGGTGCACCCGGACCGAAAGATCGGGAGCCTGAAGGTGAAGTCCGTCCTCAAACGCATGAAGAGCAAGGATTTCGCTCGGAACGTCAACCGGGACCACATCGCCCTTTGCGAGCGCATTCCCATGCCGCTGGTCGATTTCGTGGCGCTCAGCATCGATGCCATGGCCGCCGTCGGCGATGAACTGGGGCTTTGACCCGGCAGACGGCGCCGACACGACCCGAGGAACGCGGCCACCGGCATGAACCCCGAATCCTCAACCTCTTGGAGGCTCGACATGAAGCTGAATCCCAAGGTGGTTGCCGCCGTCACGGCAGCCGTCGACATGTATCTGCAGTCTGAAGGCCGACCCGCGGTTCTCGAGGTGGAAGCGGAAAGACCCGAACCCGCCGTACCGGCCGTCGCCTTCAGCGCATGGGCTCATTCCGGCAGGCAGTCCATGATGGAGTTGAAGCGGCTGATCCAGCTCCGCCTGGTGCATTGATCGGGCTCGCGCTCACGGTCCCTGAATCGAACATAGATTGTGCCGCGACGGAAATCCCCCCTAGAGATGGAAAGAAAAGGAGACGAGGCATGGTAAAGGAACAGCACGGCACGTTGGTAGCGGGGCTCTACGAAAAACCGGTGGAAGTGACCCATCCCGTGAAGGTTCAGGATCTCACCTTTCGCGACGGTCATCAGTCCCTTTTCGCCACCCGCGGTCGAACGGAAGATTTCATCCCCATCGCCGAAGACATGGACCAGGTGGGTTTCTATTCCATGGAGGTCTGGGGCGGAGCCACGTTCGACACCATGCACCGCTTCCTGGCGGAGGATCCTTGGGAACGGATCCGCACGCTCAAGAAATACATCAAGAAGACACCCTTCTCCATGCTGCTCCGAGGCCAGAACCTGGTGGGCTACCGGAACTACCCCGACGACGTGGCGGAAGCGTTCGTGGAGCGTTCCTGTGAAAACGGCATCGACATCTTCCGGGTCTTCGACGCGTTGAACGACTTCCGGAACTTCGAAACGGTCGTCAAGATCATCAAGAAGAACAACAAGCATTTTCAGGGCACCATCTGCTACTCGCTCACCCAGCCCCGGCTGGGCGGTGAAGTCTACAACCTGGATTATTACCTCCAGAAGGCCAGGGAGCTGGTTGACATGGGCGCCGACACCGTCTGCGTGAAGGACATGGCGGGACTCATCGCGCCCTACGACGCCTATGTCCTGGTGAAGATGCTCAAGGAAAACATCCGGGTACCCATCCATATCCACAGCCACTTCACGTCGGGCATGGCCGATATGGCTCTTCTCAAGGCCATCGAAGCCGGCGTCGACATCGTGGACACGTGCCTCAGCCCCTGGGCCTTCCGCACCTCGCACCCCGCCATCGAACCGCTGGTGGTGACACTCCAGGGGACCAACCGGGACACGGGCTTCGACCTGAAGCTTCTCGCCAAATGCAGTGAGTACATGGAGAAGATCTCGCCCAAATACCGCCACCTCCTGGACGACCGCATGTCCATCATCGACATCAACGTGCTGCTTCACCAAACCCCGGGCGGCATGCTTTCCAACCTGGTGAACCAGCTGCGTGAGATGGACGCCATCGACAAACTGGACGAAGTTTTCCGGCAGCTCCCCATCGTCCGGAAGGAGCTGGGCCAGGTGCCTCTGGTCACTCCCACCAGCCAGATCGTGGGCATTCAGACCGTGAACAACGTGCTCTTCGACACCCCGCAGGAACGCTACAAGATGATCACGGCCCAGGTCAAAGACCTGTGCTACGGACTCTACGGCAAGACTCCGGTTCCTCTGGATCCCGAAGTCCAGAAAAAGGCCCTCAAAGGGTACCCGCGCGGCGAAAATCCCATCACCAGTCGCCCGGCGGACGTGCTCGAACCCGAACTGGAAAAGGCCAAGAAAGACGTGGAGGGCCTGGCCAAGGATCTGGACGACATCCTGATCTACGCACTCTATCCCACCACCGGAAAGCGGTTCCTGCGCTGGAAGTACGGCCTCGAAGAAATCCCGGCCGAAGTCAAACCGAAGACCCTCGAAGACGTAAAGAAGGAACAGGAACTCATCAAAAAGGCCAAGCAGGGACTCCTGGTGGAAAAGGCGGCCAAGGAAGCGCCGCCCAAGGGGCCGGGTGTGCGTACCTTCAACGTTTTCGTGGACGGCGAGTACTTCGAGGTGGAAGTGGAACAGGTGGGCGGCATGCCGGTGGTGAGCCAGATCGCGCCCATGCCGCAGCCGTCGGCTCCGGCCCAGCCCGTTCAGCCGCAGCCCGCCCCGGCGGCTCCAACCATCCCGCCGCCGCCTCCAAGACCTGCCGCCGCGCCCGCCGCAGCGAAACCCGCCCCCGCGGCGGCTCCCGTCAAGACCGCCCCCGCCGAAGGCACGTCGGTGGAAGCGCCCATGCCGGGAATGATCATCCGCTACGAAGTGAAAGAAGGTGATTCCGTGAGCGAAGGGGACGTGCTGCTGATCCTGGAAGCCATGAAGATGGAAAATTCCATCACCAGCCCCATTGCCGGCACGGTGAAGAAGATCCATTTCAAGGACGGCGACAGCGTCCAGCGGGGCGACGTGCTGGCCGTCGTCGGCTGACACGTTCTCTGCCGGCGGCGTTTTGCTTCGAAAGGGCCGGCTCGCACCGTCGCGGCCGCGCCCCTCGGCGTAACGCCTGAGCCGTCCCGGAACGGGCCCAGGGAACACGGTCTCTCGGAGTTTTGAAAAACAACGAAGGAGCGATATACATGAGCCTCAAAAGGAAGAAGATCACTGTGGTCGGTGCGGGCTTCGTCGGAGCTACCGCGGCCCACTGGGCCGCCGCCAAGGAACTGGGCGATGTCTGCATCGTGGATATCGTCGAAGGGCTGCCGCAGGGCAAGGCGCTGGATCTCCTGGAAGCCTCCCCGGTGGAAGGCTTCGATGCCAACATCGTCGGCACCAACGATTACGCCGACACCGCCGATTCCGATGTGGTGATCATCACAGCCGGGCTTCCCAGGAAACCGGGCATGAGCCGCGACGATCTGCTGGCCAAAAACACCGCCATCGTCAAGAGCGTCACCGAACAGATCGCAAAGTATTCCCCCAACGCGTACCTCATCATCGTCTCCAACCCGCTGGACGCCATGGTGTACGTGGCGCACAAAGTGAGCGGCTTCCCCACCAACCGGGTCATGGGCATGGCGGGAGTCCTGGATGCGGCGCGCTTTCGGACCTTCATCGCCATGGAGCTTGGAGTATCCGTGGAAGACGTGACCGCCTTCGTGCTCGGCGGCCATGGCGACACCATGGTTCCGCTTCCGCGCTTCAGTACCGTGGCCGGAATTCCCCTGCCGGAACTCCTGCCCGCAGACAAAATCGAAGCGCTGGTGGACCGCACTCGAAACGGCGGAGCCGAAATCGTAAACCTGCTCAAAACCGGTAGCGCGTTCTTCGCACCCTCCGCTTCGGCGGTCCAGATGGCCGAATCCATCCTGAAAGACAAGAAGCGCATCCTTCCCTGCGCCGCCTACTGCGACAAGGAATACGGCGTGGGCGGCTACTTCGTCGGCGTCCCGGTGAAGCTGGGGGCGGCCGGCGTGGAAGAGGTCATCGAAATCAAATTGCTTCCCGAAGAAAAGACCGCTTTTGACAGATCGGTGGAAGCCGTGAGAAACTTGGTGAAGAACCTGCCCATCTGATCCGTCGGGCGTTTCGACGGCTCGAAGTCTTGCCGGCCCCTGGGCCGCCGGTGATGGTGGCGATCTTCGCAGGGAAAGCATCGGCGGATGGCGCTCAACGCCATCCGCCGATTTCATCTGAGGATTAAGCCTGGGAAGGCGTTTCGGGCCCACGCTCCAGCGCCCGGATTTCCTCCTTGACCGCCTCCAGGGACGCTTTTAGGTTTTCCGCATAGCGCCTGAGGTAGTCCAGCTCTTCTTGAGGACCCCAGGAACCCGCCGCAGGGGGCGGAAAACCTGCCCACCCCCAAGAGCGAGCCCCGAACCGGCGGAATCCACGTCCGAAGCCCCAACCGGCGCCTCCGGCGAAGCCACGCCCTCTTCCGTAGAATCGGGGATTCCCCCCGGTTCGACACCATCCCATGCCTCGGCCCGTCATGGGCCCCATGCCCCAAGGTCCGGTTCCGTCACGAGCAGGCATTGTCCTACCCTCCTTTCCGTTCATGACTCCTTGACAAGGCCTCGCCACGGCCCGCCTTTGAAACCCTTTCACACTCCAAGGGGCAAACATCGTGCCATACGCCCGAAGCCGCCTGTGCAACCCTCCGCCTGCCGGGCTTTCCCGCCGGAACCGGAACAAGGCCCAAAGGCCGGGCCACACCCCGCACGTCACCTTCCGGTTCACTCTGGCGCCGTTTCACCCCGCACCGGGCACATTTCGCACCGTGCGGATCAAAGGCCCCCGTCGCGATGCCTCGCGGCGTCCTTCTCACTTTTCAAACAGCTCCCGGTACCGCCCGTAGCCTTCCTCTTCCAGCCGATCCAACGGAATGAATCGCAGAGCCGCGGCATTGATGCAATAGCGCCGTCCCGTCGGCGGTGGTCCGTCAGGGAAGACATGGCCCAGGTGGGAATCCCCGTGCCGGCTGCGCACCTCGGTACGGACCATGAAGAACGTGCGATCTTCGTGTTCGACGATGTTTTCAGGTTCCAGGGGCCGGGTGAAGCTGGGCCAGCCGGTCCCTGAATCATACTTGTCGAGGGAACTGAAAAGGGGCTCGCCGGACACCACGTCCACGTAAATCCCTGGCGCCTTGTGGTCCCAGTAAGCGTTCTCAAACGGCGGTTCCGTTCCGTCCTTTTGCGTCACCTTGTATTGGATCGGCGTGAGCCGCCGCCGCAGCTCTTCGTCGGACGGCTTCTTGAAACCCGATGGGGAAGGAGCGGCGCCCGGGTTGGCGGCTTCACCTTTCCAGACTTTTTCGAGGAACTGGTCCCGCCCTGAACCGAACCGGTACCATTTGTAGCGAAGCGGGTTCTTCCTGTAATAGTCCTGGTGGTAGTCTTCCGCCTTGTAAAAGCGCTCGAAGGGGAGGATTTCGGTCACCACCGGCTTGTCGAACCGTCCCGAAGCGTCCAGTTCGGCCTTGGATTTCTCGGCCAGCCGTTTTTGCTCCGAATCGTGATAAAAGATCGCGGTCCGGTATTGGGGACCACGGTCCACGAACTGGCCGCCCGGGTCCGTCGGGTCCACGTGACGCCAGAATACCTGAAGCAGCGTTTCGTAGCTCACTTTCTCCGGATCGTAAAAAACCTGGACCGCCTCCAGGTGGCCGGTACGGCCGCTTGAAACGGCTTCATAGCTGGGGTTTTGCACGTTTCCCCCGGTGTAGCCCGAAACCACTTCGGCCACCCCCGGCACCTTCTCGAAATCCGATTCCACGCACCAGAAGCACCCTCCGGCAAACGTGGCCGCCTTGAGCCCCTCTTCTTTCTTCATGGTGTCTTCTCCCTCGGCGATCTCCGAAAGCAATGGAATCCCGCACGCAGCGAGGAATCCGATCATGATGACGGTTTTCTTCCATCGTTTTCCAATCATGATAAGCTCGCCTCCTTTCACCGCAAATGCAAACCCTTCGCACGCCGTCGCTTATCCTTTCCGGATCCTGAGGCAAAGCGAGCGCTCGGCTGCGAAAGAGATGGATCTCTCTTTGGTTACATAACCATTGTGGAGATGCTTTTCACAGGAAAGGCGGCGGGGGTGCCGGGGCGACGAACGTCAGGTTCCGGATTCCTTTTCCAAGAAGATCGTCCGGTCGGCGACCGCTTCACGGACCCGGCCGTCATGATAGATGCCCACCACCGCGGCGCCTCGATTTCGGGCTTCGGTGATCATGGCGACCACCGTGTCCCGGTTGGCGGGGTCGAGTGATGCGGTCGGTTCGTCGAGCAGCAGCAGGGGATAATCGCACGCGAATACCCGGGCGATATTGATCCGCTGCTGTTCACCGCCCGAGAAGGTCATCGGCGCGAGCGGCCACAGCCTTCGGGGGATGTTCAGGCGTTCCAGGACCGCGGCGGCCCGCCGCTTGGCTTGCGCCTCCGCCATGCCGCGCCGCAGGAGCGGTTCGGCCACCACGTCCCATGCCGGAACTCGGGGGATGACGCGCAGAAATTGGCTCACGTACCCCAGGGTCCATCGGCGGAGTTCCAGGATCTGCGACGGTGCCGCCGCTGCAACGTCCACCATGGCCGTACCGTGGAGAACCCTCAGCCGCCCCCGCTCCGCCGCATAGTTTCCGTAGAGCAGGCGAAGAACCGTGCTCTTTCCGGCTCCGGAAGGACCCGTGAGCGCGACGCTTTCGCCGGGGGCCACCGCCAGGTCGAACCCCTGGAGCACAGGGATGCAAACGCCCCCTTGAAGATGCAGTACGAAGCTCTTGTGAACGCCCTTCACATCGATCGCCCGAGCCATGGATCCCATCCTCGGAGTCATACCAGGAGCCGGGAAGACACCAGCAACTGGGTGTACGGGTGCTGCGGATCTTCCAAGACCCGGTCGGTGAGCCCCGTTTCCACCTGTTCGCCCCGCCGCATCACCAGCAGCCGATGAGCCAGAAGACGCGCCACGGCCAGATCGTGGGTCACCATGATCACGGAAAGTCCGAGATCTGCAACGAGCCGGCGAAGGAGATCCAAGAGACGGGCCTGCACGGACACGTCCAGGCCGCTCGTCGGCTCGTCCAGAAAGAGTACCCGGGGGCGGGTCACGAGGTTCCGGGCGATCTGGAGCCGCTGGCGCATGCCGCCCGAAAAGGTCTCCGGAAGATCGTCGATCCGCTCCGTGGAGATTTCAACGGTTTCCAGCCATCGCTCGGCTTCGCCTCGGATCTTCCCGTAATGGCGGACACCTTCGGCCAGCAACCGTTCGCCGATGTTGCCGCCGGCACTCACCCTCATCCGCAGGCCGTCTCGCGGGTCTTGAAAGACCAGACCCAACTCCGTGCGCAGCAGCCGCCGTCTTTCCCGTGCCGGGAGGCCGTACAGGTCCACGGCTTGGCCGTTCCGTCGATACCGGATCGTTCCCCGGGTCGGTTGCAGGTGTCCCGAAAGGCAGTGAAGGAGCGTGGATTTGCCGGATCCCGATTCTCCCACGATCCCCAGCACTTCCCCGGCGTTCAGTTCCAGGCTGAGTGAACGGCAACCGACCTGCTGCCCGTAATAGTGCGTCACGGCCTCGGCGGTAAGAATCGCGGGGTCGTTTCCGGTCTTCCCCATCATGGATCCCCGCCTCCCCTCGTCCGGAGGGAATCATCCCGGTCGGCGCCGGCTCGGCCCGATGGGCCGAAAAGGCTTTCAGCCCCCCGGCCGACGACCGATAGGCCGTCGGATCCTTTCCGACGGCGGCTGCAGGCATCGGTGTCCGAACAGATGAAGATGCGGTTTCCTTCGTCGTCCAAGACCATTTCATCCAAATAGGTTTCCCGGGATCCGCACAGGGCGCAGGGTGCGTCCCAACCTTCCACCCGGAAGGGATGGTCTTCAAAGCCGAGGCTCTCCACCCGCGTGTGGGGCGGTACCGCGTAGATCCGCTTTTCCCGGCCGGCGCCGAAAAGCTGGAGGGCCGGCATGCGGTCCATCTTCGGGTTGTCGAACTTGGGAATCGGCGACGGGCTCATCACATAGCGCCCCGCCACCAAGACCGGGTAATCAAAAGCCGTCGCGATGCGCCCGTTCCGCACGATATCCTCATAAAGTTTTACGTACACGATCCCGTAGTCGGCCATGGCGTGAATGCGCCGGCATTCGGCCTCCCGCGGTTCGATAAAGCGAAGCGGTTCGGGAATGGGCACCTGATAGACGAGGATTTGGCCCTCTCGGAGCGGCGTCTCCGGAATGCGGTGGCGGGTCTGGATGACGGTGGCTTCCTCGGTGCGCGTCGTGGTTTTTATCCCGGCGGTCTTTTCGAAAAACTTCCGGATGCTCACGGCGTTGGTGGTGTCGTCCGCCCCTTGATCGATGACCTTCAAGGTGTCTCGAGGCCCCACGAGCGAGGCCGTAAGTTGGATGCCTCCCGTGCCCCAGCCGTAGGGAAGGGGCATTTCTCGGCTGCTGAACGGGACCTGATGGCCGGGAACAGCCACTGCTTTCAGGATCACGCGGCGGATCGTGCGCTTGGTTTGTTCATCCAAGTAAGCGAAGTTATAGCCGTAAAGTCCCTGCGCCTCCGACTCCACCCGTCTGTCACCGATCGTCCGGGCCCTCTCCATCGCTCCGCTCCCCGCAGTCCAAAGGTCCGCCAGCCTCACGAGACGCGCGCAATCCCCGCAACGCAACCAGCTCCGCCTGAAAATCCACGTAGTGGGGCAGCTTGAGATGCTGCACGAATCCCGACGCCTCCACGTTATCGCTGTGGCGCAGAACGAACTCCTGATCCTGTGCCGGATAACGCACCTCTTCGCCCAATTCGTCGCTTCGGAGCGCCCGATCCACCAAGGCCATGCTCATGGCCTTGCGTTCGCCGCAGCCGAAAACCAACCCGTATCCTTGAACGAATTGCGGCGGCCGGCGCTCCGACCCGTCGAAGCGGCTGAGCATGAAGCACTCCGTCATCTCAAGCGACCCGATGGCCACCGGGAATCCCAGCTCCTCCGGCACCAGTTCCACCGCCACTTCTCCGTAGCGGATCTCACCCACAAACGGGTGGCCGGAAAATCCGAAGCCGCGCTGAGCGGAATAAGCCAGGCCCAAGAGAAACCCTTCATCGGCTCGAGCCAGGTTCTGGAGTCGGGCGCCGCGAGAGGCGGGGATCTCGAACCCCTCGCGGGAGATGTCCGCCGCGGATTCGGTGTCGGGCTCTCCCGGGGATTCCGTCAACCCTTCCCGGTCCCATCCGTGACACGCGTGGGGCATAAGCTCCGGCAACTTCTCAGCCCCTTGCGGCAGGTAGGCGATTTTTTCGGCCGAAGGCCGAGGGTCGCATAGCGAGAAATCCAGCAGGCGATGCGTGTAATCGAAGGTCGGACCCAGGATCTGACCTCCCGGCACGTCCTTGAAGGTCGCCGAAATGCGTCGCAGGACCCTCATCCGTGACGTCTCCACGGGGAGCGTCCGTCCCAGCCGCGAAAGGGTCGTGCGATACGCCCGCACCAAGAAGACCGCCTCCACCAAGTCGCCGTGGGCTTGTTTCACGGCCAGGGCCGCGAGACGCCGGTCGTAGAGTCCGCCTTCGGTCATGACCCGGTCCACGGAATGCTTCAGCTGCTGCTCGATCTGCTCCAAGAGCAGTTCCGGAACCGAGGGATCGCCGCGACGTTCTTCGGCCAAAAACCGATGGGCGTTTTCGATGGCTCGCTCACCACCTTTCACCGCAACGTACACGAATCAAGCCTCCACACGCGTGGATCGGGGAAGGGCCGCCACGGCCCCATCGGTGCAAAAGATCAGGTCCACGCCCAAAGGAAAGTCTTCCTGCTGCTTTCGCCTCCACCGCCAGAAAGCTTCCGTAACATCGAAAACCTCGAGCCGGGCCCGGCCTTGGATGCCCGGCCCTTCCAGCGAAACGCCGCGGCCGGATTCCAGCCTTCGGGTCTGGACGATCAGCGTGGCGGAACGTTCGGGACTTTCGTCGTCGCCCACATCGAAACGGCCCGGATCGTCAAGCTCACCGGGCCGCGTCACCAGGGCGAACCGGGCGCTCCACTTCGCGCCGGCAAACGGACAGCCGCAGTGAAACCGAAGCCAGGCAAGGGCCTCCGTCTCCGGCGCCAAGTCGGTCCAAAGCGGCGTTTCGAAATCCAAAAGGGTCAGACAGGCGGCACCGGAAGTATCGCAAAGCGGCGGCGGCACATCGAGTCCTGAACGGAACGGCACCACCCGGCCGGGATGCGCCATCGCTTCCAGCAGCACCCGAAAGGACCTTTGGGTCCCCAGAACCGGATCCGGAAAAGCGGGCCTGAGCCGCAGCGATCCGTCCCGTTCCATGTCATTCGCCTCGCCGCAGCGTCAGGAACTCCACGCGGGTCGATGCCGCCCGCGCACGTTTCAACCTGCGCCGCTCCTTTTGGCGCCGTTCCAGGGGTTGGACGACCGAGGTCATGAGCCTGCCGCGCAAGCGCTCGTTCTGAAGGAGCGCGTCGAAAACGGCGACCCGTTCAGCGCGGCGCACGTCGCTGCCCAACACGTAGCCGACACCGAGGGTTCCGTCTTTGAGCTGAATGGTACATCGCGTCACGGTTGCTTCACCCGGATAGAAAAGACCCCCGGTTCCCCCGGTCCTTGCTTCCACGAGCACCAGCCCGGTTTCCGGCCTGCGGAGGAAGGTGTAATCGGGCGGATCGGGTAGTTGCTGGAAGGCCCGCTCCAGTTCGCGCGGCAAGGCGTGAGCCAACACGCTCAGCCAATGGCGCCGCTGTTCCCGGCCCTCCTGCAGATCCGCTCCGTTTTCCGTGCACGCTGAACTCGTTTCCGATTCGTGCTCCTGCCGCATCGTCCCAACGCCTATCCCGATGATTCGTATTCAGCTCATGTTCCCGCAAACGCCATCGGAACCGAACCCCCTCGCGGCTCCGCCAGCCCTTCGAGCAGACATTCCAGGTTCCACTTCGATTCTTCAATGTAGTCGAAATACCGGCTTCTCAGTTCCATCATGAAGATCCCCGCATAGGCCGGCATCAGCAGGGAGAGGACAGCCTTCATCGGGATGCCGCCCCAACCCACCGGCATGTGGTTGTCGCCCCGCCCGAAAGGAATCTGGTGCGTCTGCTGCTTTTCCGTCGGAGCCACGCTGCCGCCGAAATTGTCGTGGATGTGCACGTGCCTCACCCGCTCGGCCACGTCCCCCACCTCCTCCAGAAAATTCCAGCCGTGATGCCCGGCGCTCATGTGGGCGTGGCCGATGTCCAAGGTGATCCCCACATTTGGGCGGCCCACCGCTTCGACTTGCGCCTTCAACGCTCGAAGCGATTCCCCGTACGCATACGGGCTGTAGTAGCAATAGGGCCTCGCGTTTTCGACACCGATGGCGATCGCCGGGAACTCACCCGCCAGTTTATCCAGCCAGTATCGCTCCTGGTCCCTCATGGCCCGGCAATCCGCTTCGCTCGGTGGGGCGCCCGAAACATGCCCGAAGCCTTCTTCCGGCACGTATCGCCCGCAGTGAACCACCACCAGAGACGCCCCCAAGCATTCCGCGAATTCCAGGGTCGCCCGCAAGACTTCCACATGCAGCTCGCACTGGGTTCGATCCATGAGATTCAGGGGATTGGGCGCGTGAAGGGTGTAGGTGAAATCGAAATCTTCGAGGATGCGCCGCACTTCGCGACTCCGCCGCGGATCCAGGCGACCGCACTTGATCACGTCCAGGCCGTGCGGCGGGATCTCCACGGCGTCCAGCGCCATCACCGAAAAGGTCCTGAGATCCCTCGCCAGCGCCCGAAGGCTCCCGTCAACCCGCACTTCATCGATCTTGCACCCGATCTTCGCCGACCCCATGTCCCCTGACCCCGCTCAGATGAAGCGGCTTCTGAGCTTGCCGCATAAGGAATCGATCACCGTGACGCTCACGATGACCAAGATCATCATGGTCGCCACTTCACGGTATTGATAGCCATTCAATTTGTCGAACATGAGAAACCCGATGCCCCCCGCACCGCAGAACCCCAGGATGGTGGCGCTGCGGACGTTGGATTCGAACCGCAGCAGACTGTAGCTCACCATGAGGGGCATCACTTGAGGCAGTACCGCGAAGGAGACCACTTGCAGCGGCCCGGCGCCTCCAGCCACCACCGCTTCCACCTGCCCGGGTTCCACGGCCTCGATGGCCTCACTGAAGACTTTGCCGAGTATTCCGAAGGTGTGGATGGCGAGGGCCAATACACCGGCGAAGGGGCCGAGTCCGATCACGGCCACAAAGACAAGCGCCATCACGAACTCGTTGAAGCCACGGCAAAAATCCAGCACCCTTCGGACAGCGAATTGAAGGCTTGCCCGAAGCCATCGAAAGACCGACGAATCCCCTGGGAAAAGCACTTCCAGTGTGTTTCGAGCCGCCAGGAGCGAGACGGGAACCGCGGCCACCACCGCCGCCAGACTGCCCCAAATGGCGATGACCACGGTTTCCAAAAGCGCGCTGCTGTAAGCCGCGAGACGGTTGGGGTGGGTTTCCGGCGGAAAGAATCCGCCTCTTTTTTCATCGAGAATTCTTTCGTATTCCTCACGAATCAGCCGTTCGCGCTCTTCGGGGCCCTGCGACGCCAGCATCGCTTCCGCCCGTCGTTCAGCTTCCCGCTGCACCCCCGCAAAGTCTTCCTTGTCCCCTCGGGCTGCAAATTCCGCTTTCACCGCCTGAAGCGCTTCCTGGTAGGCGATGATTCGCGGCATCCGCTCCGCGCGGCTCCAGGCTTCCTCGCGGTCCGCTTCCGTAAGCCGCCGCCCGAAGAGATACTCGAAGGCGTTGTCTCGCTTTTCGTAGAGCTGGATCGGGTTGATCCCAATCCAGACGTAGGAAAAGGCGAGTACGGACAGCGCCGACACCATCATGACCGCCAGGACCGCCATGCGTCGAGGCGTCATACGAGGCGTGATCTGATCCAGGGTGAGGTCATGGCTCATGCCTTCAAACTCCCGCTTTCAGCGATTCCCGGTGCTCTGTGATCACGCATCGTACGGAATCCGCACCGCGCTTCCCCCCCGCCTCAGGACTGCTTGGCCAGTTGAGCCTTAAGCTGCTTCAGGTAGCGGATGATGTCGTAGGTGGTGTCGTCGGCGTAGGCGTAGCCGCCGATCTGAAGTTTTTCCAAACCCGTTTTGTTTCGGTTGAACATCATGAGCGCACCGGCAAAGGCGGCTTTCAGACTTTCCGGCAAATCTTTCCGCGCACACATGGGCGACCCCGGAATCAGCTCGGACTTCCAAAGGACATTGAAGTCTTCCCAAGACGCCTGGCCTTTTTCAGCCATACGGTCCAGATCCACGTTGTTGGTGGCGGCCACTTCGATGGACCCGTTCTTCACGGCGAGGATGCTCGCACCGTGCGATCCGGAAAACTTGACTTCCTCAAAGTATTGCTTGGGGTCCACCTTGAGGTCCCGGGCGAAAAGAACATTGGGAACCAAGAAACCCGACGTGGAATTGGGGTCCGTGAAGGCGAACACACGGCCCTTGGCGTCTTCCAGAGATTGGATGCCGGAATCCTTCCGAGCGATGATGATGCCATAATAGCCCGGACCGCCTTCTTTGCCCATTTCCAAAGCCACGGCCTCCGCTCCCGCCTTTTCCGCCGCCTCGGTGTAGCTTTTCGGCCCGAAGTAGGCGAAATCGATATGCTTGTGGGCCATGGCGGTGATGACCCCCGCGTAGTCGGAAGCGCTCACCGCTTCCACTTGGATGCCCAGGACGTTCTGGAGGTGTTCCACGAGGGGCTTGAACCGTTCGACGATGTCCGCACCGCCTTCGGTGGGAATCAATCCGAGCCGCACCTTTTGGGGCCATTGGCCGGGATCCGCCAGGCCGACCGAAGGAGTCACCAGCGAAAGAACCACGAGGACCGAAACTAGAACCTTCGTCATCCGTTGGATCATTGTTTTTCCTCCGTTTCCAAAATAGGATTCATCCATCATCCATCGCGCCCACACCCTCAGGCACAGGCCTGAAGCTGCTCCAATTCCTGCCGGGCACGGTCACCGTAGATCCGCTCGATCACCTCCGGAACCAGCTCTTCGGCTTTTCCCTCAAAAACCACGCGGCCGTGGGCCATGCCCAGAATCCGCTTGGCATAACACTTGGCGAAGTCGATGTGATGCAAGTTGACGATTACCGGGATTTTTTCGTTTTCGTGGATCTGGCGAAGGATTCGCATCACGGTCTCGGCGCTTCGAGGGTCCAGGCTGGCGATGGGTTCGTCCGCCAGCAGCGCATCGGGTTCTTGAGCCAGCGCCCGGGCGATGGCCACTCGCTGCTGCTGCCCACCCGAAAGCGTATCGGCTCGCTGGAAGGCCAGTTCTGCGATCCCCACCGATCGGAGGCATTCGAAGGCGAACTCCTTTTCGGCCATGGAAAAACAGCGAAGAAGCGACAGGCCGTGACGGATCGGCGACGACTGGAAACGGAGGCGCCCGGTGAGGACGTTTTCCAGGACGTTCAGGCGCCGCACCAAGTGGAACTGCTGAAAGATCATGCCCACACGGCGTCGAACCCGCTGCAGTCTCCGCCCGTAGACGTTTGTTATGTCCTCATCCAGGAGAAACAGCCGGCCTTGCGAAGGACGAATCAAGCGGTTCATGCACCTGAGCAGCGTCGATTTCCCCGCCCCTGAGGAACCGATGATCACGAGGAAATCATCGCGGCAAACCGTGCAACTCATCGACTTCAAAGCCACGGTCCCGTTCGGATAGACCTTGCCCAATCGATCCGCTCGGATCACCGCACTCGGTCTCGCCTGTTGTTCCCACGAAACCTTCGCAGTCTTTTTCATGACACCCTCCCTGCACGTTCCCGGGGGCCTTCCTCTCGAAGCTCCGCCCCCTCCCGGAGGAATCCCCGCCCAAATAAACACACCGGCCCCCCACCCAGCTCGCAACCACTCGGACCCACGGGGGAGCGGCGTTCACCACCACCAGGTCCGCCGGACCTCCCGCCAGCAGCCGCCCCCAGACGGACCCCAAGACACCGCCCGGAAGGGAAGTCACCAACGAAAACGCCGCGTGCCAGGCAAGCCCCAGGCGCCGCATCGCGATGAACGGAGACTGCAGCAGGCATTCGGGATAGTAGTCGCTCACCAGTCCGTCACAGGCGCCTTCCTCCACGGCTTCCCGCGCCGCAAGATGGCCGTTGGATGAAGAACCGCGCACCAAATTCGGCGCCCCCATGCAAACGAACATGCTCCGTTCCTTGGCCGATCGGGCCGCATCCAGACAGACCGGGAATTCACAGCCGCCGACACCCAACTCCCGGACGAACGCCACCTTCTCCTCCGAATCGTCGTCGTGACTCCAGAAGGGCAACCCCGCCGCTCGGATCTTCTCGGCCAGCTTCACCACGTCCCGCCATCCCTCTTCCCGTCCCATCCGCTTCACTTCCGCAAGGCGCTCCACTTCCTCACGCGAAAGCTGGAACGTGCCCATGTAATAGCGCAGGTAATTTTCGAAGGACCGAAACTGCCCCTGGCCCGGCGTGTGATCCATGAACGAAACCAGATCAAGAAGTCCCTGGTCCAGCAACCGCTCCAAGGCTTGAGCCGCCCTACGGGAACCCACTTCGTAGCGGCCGTGAACGCGATGGCGGACCGAAGCCCGCCCGGACGCCGCGAAATCACGGACGCACCGGACCAGTTGCTCAGCCTTTTCGGGCGATCGAAGCCCCAGCTCGTGGTCGGCGAAACTCACCGCATGGCAAAAGGTTGTGATGCCGCAGGCCGCCACCCGCCGGTCAAGGTTTTCCAGCGCAAAGGCAACGTCGAAGAAAACCCCCGGGCGCATCTCCACACAGCGTTCCAAGGTATCCGAATGAAGGTCCACCAGGCCGGGAAGGATCCAGTCGCCGCCCACGTGGACGACCTCATCCGCATCGAAAGGTTCATCGCGTTCCGCCACCCGGAGGACCCCCTGTTCGCCGAACAGCACCACGCCCTTTTCGTAGATTTGTGTACCGTCAAACAACGGGCCGCCGTAAAGACAGGTGCGCTTCATCGCAAGTCCCTTTCATGATTCGAGCGACAACGGTTCCGCGGACCGAGCGGCCAAGTCGACGCGATAAACCTGGCTGTCAGCCGCCAGAAACCCCATCTTCTCGTAAAAGCGCCGCTGCACGCTGTCACGCTGCCGGTTGCTCAACACCTCGATCCGCGCGGCACCCAAGGCCCGCGCCCACGAAAGCGCCAAATTCACCAGCGACGCCCCGACCCCGCGCCCCCGCCATTGCGGCAGCACCACCAGTTCTTCGATGGAAACTTGGATACCGCCAAGTCGAATGACGGGGAAGGAACGCAATGTGATCATGCCGACGACAAGGTCGTCGGAGACCGCCGCGAACACGCATCGGAGACCTTCGTCGGCGAGCGCGGTCCTGAGGGCTTCTCGAAGCTGCTGCGGTTTGGGGTTGTATCCGAGGGCTTTCAGCAGTTGGAAGACGGTCGGGAAGTCTTCTTCACGGGCTTGCCGAAAGTAGACCCTTCCAAAGCCTTGGGTTTCCGAACCGTTGGCAGAAAGCGTTTTTTCCATGGAAAAGACCTCCCGTTCGCAGCCGGAATGACGCTCGGAAGCCTTCTTACGGGTGGGACCTCTTCCGGAGCGTTCTTTCCGCCATTGAACAGGTTCCATGTGACGCTTCGACGAAGCTGGACTGAAGAATCGGTGACGGGATTTCGAACCCACAGAAAAACCCCGGACAGTGTCCGGGGTTTCATGGAAGCGGCGGGCGGTTGGGTACAGGCAGTGGAAGGGGTTGAGGGATGTGGGCTTGAGCGGCTCTGCCGGAAGTTCGGGCCTATTCCGTAACCACCCGGATGTCTTGGCCGCTGCGCAACACGCCTCCCCGAATCACTTTGGCGAAAACCCCTTCCCGGGGCATGACACAGTCGCCCACCTTGTGGAAGATCTGGCACTTGGCATGACATTTCTTTCCGATCTGGGTGATTTCCAGCACCACGTCGCCGATCATGAGGCGCGTTCCAACCGGAAGCGCCTCCAGAGCAATCCCTTCCGTCGTGATATTCTCCGCGAAGGATCCCGGCGCCAGATCGAGCCCCAGCGCTTTCATCCGGTCGATGCTTTCCTGTGCCAAGAGACTCACCTGCCGGTGCCAGTTCCGCGCGTGCGCGTCCCCTTCCAGGCCATGATCGACGCGAACCTCGATTTCCTCCACCGGCCGTTTGCTCGTCCCTGTGGCCTCGCTCACGTTCAAAGACACAATGGATGCCATCGGTTACCTCGATTTTGGGATGGGTGAATCGGAAAGGCTGCTGCAAAACCATGCCGTGACCATGGCGCTCCCTTCACCGTGAGGCATGGCTTCATGCCGCAGGAGCCGGCTTGCCTGTGGGTCTTTCCATGGCGCCGACCTTCCGAGATCGTCTCTCCCTTTCCACATGAAACAGCGTCGCTCCCACCGGAGCGTAAGACAGAAAGAGGATATTGGCCACGGGAATCAGGAACGGAAGTCCGAATCCCAAGTGGAACGCAAGGTTCTTTGCCAGGAATTGGAACCGTTCTCGGAACGGCACGAGCCTCCGTGCCGGAACCAGGTCCGTATTGTCCCAGGCGAGAAACACCACCGTAACGGCTGAAGACAAAACGGCGACTAGAGGCCCCAGCGGCGTCAGCCAACCCAGAAGCAGCACTCCAAGCACCACCAAGACCGGAACGACCGCTCTGGGGATTTCCTGACCGACGAGATACAGCAGCTCCCGGGTCCAGGAAGCGCCCGAGGCACGGCCCACTTCCCCGGTCAGCATCCGTTCGGTCCACCGGGACATTTGGTCCATGAGCCACACGCTGAAGAGCACTTGGGAGAGCAGATAAGCCAGCACGGTGGAAAGCAGCAGCAGAAGAAGCGCCAGGAACCAGGACACCAGGTGCCAGATCCAGACGAGCCAGCCGCCTTCCGGTCTCGCCCACAGGAATTCGAGGGCATCCTGATGATAGGTCACCACCAGAGCCGCCGCCGCCAGGGTCACCGCAAGGAGAATCAAGAAGCGAAGCAACCCGAGAAACAGAAGCCGCCTCACTCTAAGCGCCAGGGCGAGCCCCTTGAGGTTGTAAAAAAGCCCACTGAGGAGTCCCATGTCACGCCTCTCTGTGTCGCCGATGGCTATACGGTTCCGCTTCTCCGCACCCGCCGGCGGCAGTGCCGCGAGCGGCGCGATTGGCTTCGTCCAGCATCTTGAGGAGCGCGTAGAGCGTTTCCAGGTGCGGCACCGGCACATCCTCCCGGCGCGCGATGCGGACGGCGTTCCCCAAGATGGCTTCCACCTCCATGGGCCGGCGGGATTCGAAGTCCAGCAGCATGCTGGTCTTGTAGGGTTCCATGCGCCGCGTGTCTTCAATCATCCGGTCCACGGTATCCGCCGGAAGCCGATGCCCGGTTGCCGCGGCAAGCCGGGAGACTTCCTCCATGACGCGGCGCACCAAGGCCATCCCATCTTCCGCCCCCAGCATGCCGCGCGTGTCCGCGCCGCCGGCCAGCACCGAAATGGGATTGAACGGCGCGTTCCAGACCAGTTTCCGCCACCGAGCGGTGATCACGTCTTCGGTCACCTGGCAGGGCACGCCGGAGCGTTCGAAGAGCGCCCCGAGCGTGGTCGCCGCTTCCGAGGGCCCCGCCGGATAGCGGCCCTGAACCAGCCGCCCGTAATCCTGGTGCAGGATGCGGCCGGGCCCCGTGCGGCTCACACAGATGAACGCCAGGGCGCTCAAGATTTGGCTTTCCGGAAAAGCCCGGGCGACCGGTTCCTCGATAGCGATGCCGTTCTGGATCAACACAAGGGTCGTCTTCGGACCCACCGCATCGCGGACCAGTGCCGCCGTGTCGATTTCCGGGAGCACTTTATGCGCGACGAAAAGGTAGTCGGGAAAACCATCGCATTCGCCCGCCGAGAGAAGCACCTTTTTCGGATGAAAGGCGAAATTCCCCCACGGGCTTTCGACGGTGATGCCGTGGGCCTTCACGGCGTCAAAATCCGACCGGCAAACCACCGACACCTGGGCCTCCCCGGCCGCAGCCAGCTTCCCCGCGTAGAACCCTCCGACGGCCCCGGTCCCTACCACGAGAATTTCCAGTTTCTTCTTCCCCATCAGCCGCTCAACCTCGCGATGCCCCGCTCAAAGGAGCCGCGTCACCTGAAATCCGTCGCCGCAAACCGGGCGTGCTTCTTCCACCGCCGAGGCGGCACCCAGGACCGCCACCCGCCCCCGATCCGCGAGTTCCCCCAAGGCATCCCCGAACCGCCGCAGGTCCTGGAGGCTCGTCTCCAGGATTTCCTCCCGCATCCGTTGCCGGGCGTCTTCGTCGTCCCCCGTGAGGTGGCGGATCATGGACGTAAAGCCTTTGGCGTCCGGGAGCAGGTATCGGTCCACATCACCGATCACCCCGATGACGCTCTTGGTGATCTCTTCCCGGTTCAGCGAAAGGTCTTTCAGGAAAGCGGCCGCTTCATCGAACACCCTCAACGTCTTCACCACATGGGGATCCCGGTAGGAGACCATGGCGAAATCACCCGAAAAGCGGTCCAGCTGGCTGAAGGCCCCGTAGGCGCCTCCCTGCACACGGACGCGGTCCCACAGCCAGGCCGTCCGAAGGAAGTGGGACGCCACCAGAGCCGAGCCGTGGAACCGATACCCGGCCCGATACAGGTTGAATCCCTTTCCCACGTAATTGACCTGGGTCGGCACCACCAAGCCTTCATGCAACGGGAGGGATTCCGGCCGCCAGCCGGCCCGGCCCCCATCTCCCGCGGGAAGAGCGCCGAGGAAATCGTCCATCTTCGACGCCAGGGACGCCCAGGAATCACCATCCAGCGTGACATTCACGACCATGCGCCCGCGGCCGATCAGGTGAGCGCGGACCGCTTCCAGCGAACGGTGCACGCCGTCCCAGTCGCTGTCGACTTTCCGTGCCAGATCCCGAAGGAAAGCCAGGTAACTCACGCCCTTCATCTTTTCCGCCGCCCAGTCGGCCGCTCCGAAGGGCGCCCGGAGCCTCAGCATGACCAGCCGATGGCCTTCGGGGATCACCCGTTGCTCCATTCTGGCCTTGGATTCCAGCACCATCTGCCGGAACCGCTCGCGGTGGTCGAGCCGCACGGTAAGGAGCACGTCTCTCAAGATCTCCAAAAGATCATCGGCCTTGGAAGCCATGGCCTTCCCGCGGAGAAACAGCCACCCCGCCCCCGTTTCGCCGTCCTTCAACGTAGCCGTGTGCACCTGGGGGCGAATGCCGCCGGTCTTTTGGCTGATCCGCTGGGAAAGACCGACGTAGTCTTCCGTTTCCGTTCCCATTTCCACCAGGGCGCGCCCGAAAAGCCCGACATAGGGGAGCAGGTCGCCCGGGAGCGCCCGCAGATCGAAGCCCAGGTCCAGGTAAAGGATCCCGTTGGTGAAAAGGTCGTGGAAAAGCAAGGGCACGCCCGCACGCCTCGAACGATCGAGCGGGATCGTCTTGTTCCGACGCTCGATGTCCGAAAGATGGAGCCGCGGCAGAGCGGCCAAGGCCTCAGGAGGATCCGGCGTTTCCTGCATCTTTCGGATCTCGCGGGTCGTTTCGATCACCCTTAGGACCTCTTCCGGCGACATGGTCGCCTTGATCGCTTCCAGCCGCCGCCGCTCTTCCGCGTTCCGCCGCGCTTCCAGTTCCAGGTCGGGCTTGAGAAGCACGGTCACCCGGTGGTGGTTTTCCAGGAAGTGCCCGCGAATGAGCGCTTCAAAGTAGCCGCTCCCGGGCTGCGCCCTTCGCTTTACGGCTTCCAGCGGTTTTTCGAAGGCGAGCAGCGAAAGCGGATCGCCGTCGTAGAGCCAGGTGGTGAGCGAACGGAGCATGAGGGCCAGCCCCCGGGGATAGTTTCCGGTGTTGTTTTCGCGAAGGCGGAATTCCACGGTATTTACGGCCGCTTCCACCGTCTGCGGAGATATGCCCTCTTCCGCAAGGTTCCTCAAGGTATCCAGGATGAGCGCCTCCACCCGCTCGGCGTTTTCTTCCGCGATCCCTTTGAGTCCCGTCGAGAAATACATGCGCTGGAGTTCGCCTTCCAGTCCCACGCCGGCGAGGTCTTCGCCCAGCCCGGAATCGATGAGGGCCTTGCGGAGCGGCGATCCGGGCATGCCGAGCAGGATGTAACCCAGGATGTGGAGCGCCACGTTGCGTTCGGGGGGCTCGGTGGGCGTGAGCAGCCAGTTCACCGTCACCATGGCCCTGGGTGATTCCTCGGCCCCCACCGCGTACGGATACACCACGCGCCGCGGTTCGGCAAACGGCGGTTGATCGGCGATCCCCGTGGACACTTCCAGCGCCTCGAATCCTCGAATCGCCTCACCCACGACGGCCAGCCTCCTTTCCGGGTCGTCGTCCCCGTAGAAGAAGAACCAGGCGTTGGAGGGATGATAATGATCGGCGTGGAAGGCTTTGAAGGCTTCGTAGGTGAGCTCGGGAATCCGGCGCGGGTCGCCGCCCGAATCGACGCCGTAGGGCGTGTCGGGAAAGAGGGCGTGCTGGCCGTATTCCACGAGCAGCCGGTCCGGAGACGAATAAGCACCCTTCATCTCGTTGTAGACCACCCCCTTGACGGTGAGAGGGTCCTCCGGCTTTTCCAGTTCGTAATGCCACCCTTCCTGCTGAAAGATGAGCGGCGTGATGAGCGGCTGAAAGACGGCGTCCAGGTACACGTCCACCAGGTTGTAAAAGTCCTTGAGGTTCTGGCTCGCCACCGGGTAGCAGGTCTTGTCGGGATAGGTGAAGGCGTTCAGGAAGGTCTGGAGCGACCCCTTGAGGAGTTCCACGAACGGTTCCTTGACCGGGTATTTCTTCGAACCGCAAAGAACGGAGTGTTCGAGGATATGGGTCACCCCCGTGGCGTCTTTGGGAGGCGTCCGGAAGGAAACCCCGAAAACCTTGTTTTCATCCTCGTTTTCCAGTGAAAGGAGCCGCGCGCCCGTCTTCACGTGCCGGTAGAGCCGGGCTTTGGTGTTGATTTCCGGGATGTCGGTTTCTCCAATCCGCGCAAAGCCATGCCGCTCTGTCATTCAAACCTCCTGAAAAAACGTTCCGGACTTTCGAGAAAACACCCGCACTGCCGTTTCGGTTCGCCGTCCATTCCAGGCCGCGCAGCGACCGCGGGCAGCGTTTTGTGCCAGCGAACCGGTGCCCGACGGGCATCGCCGGCAAGCTGGATCTTCACTATGCGTTGAAAACATGCTATCAATGGCGCGGCAACTCGAAAGATGGTCTCCCTGCAACCCTCGAAACCTGGTTCAAGGACAGGTACGCCCATGTCTTCCGCCCGCTTTCCGTGTGCCGCCCGCTGCCACAACCCTCGATTCTCCGTTTTTTTCCTCGTTATCCCGCCGGCGGTCCTGGCTTTCGTACTCTTTCTGGCTCCGCTGTTCCGCCCCGTCCATGCCACGGACCTCTTCGGGAACCTCACCCAACGCCTGCTGCAGGATGGGTTCTCCCGGGATCACGTGTCGGCGATCTTCAGCCCGGAACCGGAACCGGCGTACGATCGGGTGGTGCTTTCGCTTCGAACGCGCGAAAGCCGCTTGAACTACGACCAGTTTCTCAAACCCGACGCCGTGGGACAAGCCGAACGGTTCCTTCGTGAACACCGGCACCTTTTCAGGGAAGTTGAAGAACGATACGGCGTGGACCCTTACGTTGTCGCGGGCCTCCTCCTCGTGGAAACCCGGTGCGGGGAAGTGACCGGCCGGACCCCCGTGCTGGAAACCTTCGCAACCTTCGCGCTGATGGAGGACCCGGTTCACCGAAACCACGTGTGGGAACGGTTGCCCGCAACCGATCGCCAGCGGCTCGGCCGCGCCGCCTTCGAAGAAAAACTGAAGAACCGATCGCGGTGGGCCTACGGCGAACTGTGCGCCCTTCTTCAATGGACGCAGGGAGAGCCCGATCGAACCCGGGGCCTTCGCGGGTCCTTCATGGGGGCCATCGGGTGGCCCCAGTTTCTTCCGAGCAGCGTCCTGCATTACGGTGTGGATGGAGACGGGGACGGGCGGATCAACCTTTTCGAACCAGCGGACGCGCTGCACAGCGTCGGCAACTACCTGAAATCCTTCGGCTGGAACCGAGCTCAAACCCGCGACGACAGAACCCGGGTGCTCCTCTACTACAACCGAAGCCGCCCTTACGCAGCGACCATTCTGGAGGTGGCCGATCTCCTTCGAAAGCGCACCGATCTGGCATCCGCCTCCCGCCCGTAACCCCCCTTTCCGCGTTTCAGCAGACCCCGATGGCTTTTCGAGCCGCCAGCCGGTCGCTCAACATCTTTTCCACCACATCAGGGACCAGCCCTTTCACTTCGCCGCCGGAAACCACCACCTCCTTGATGATACGCGAACTGATGTAAATCCAGCGCATGCCGGTCATGAGGTACAGGGTTTCGATGTCGTTGCAGAGCTTACGGTTCATGAGGGCCATCTGGAATTCGTATTCGAAATCGCTCACCGCTCGAAGCCCCCGGATGATGGCCTTGGCCCCCTTTTTTTCCACGTAGTTGACCAGAAGGCCGTCGAAGGTGTCCACCGTTATTCTTTCGCAAAGCGGATGTTCCTTCAGGCTTTCGCGGATCATCCTCACCCGCTCCTCCAGGGTGAAAAGGGGCTCCTTGGCCGGATTGCTGGCGACGGCAACGATCACGCGGTCGAATATCTTGAGAGCTCGTTCCAGAAGGTCCAGGTGTCCGTTGGTGATGGGATCGAACGATCCCGGGTAGACCGCCAGCTTGTCCATATCCCCTCCTTTGAGAAAAAGCTGCGGACGCCTCTCGTAAAAGGACACGCCCGTGTCTCCATAACGTCTTGAGTCCGTCCGGACCCAGAGCGCGTCGCCTTCAGGCACCGGTTCGGCCGCGCCGTGTTCGCAAATCACAAGACCCGTTTCCGAACAGACCCCCGAGAGCTCGGGAAGGAGCCTCGCGACCCATCCTTCCCCGTACGGGGGATCCGCAAAAACGAGATCGAAAGGGGGCTCGGAGGCCGCGAGCTTCCTCAACACCCTCGGGACGGGCCCCTGAAGGATCACCACGCGATCCACCGCCCCGCAAAGGACCGCATTGGCGCGGATCAACCGCACGGCCTCCGCTCTCCGCTCCACGAAAACCGTTCTTTCCGCCCCGCGGCTCAGCGCTTCGAGCCCCAGGGCGCCCGTTCCCGCAAACAGATCCAGTACCCGGGATCCTTCGACCCGCCGGCCGATCACGTTAAAAACGGCCTCACGCACCCTGTCGGTCGTGGGCCGAATGTCTTTTCCTTTGGGAGCCTTGAGCCGCCGCCCCCGGTAGGCACCGGCTATGATTCGCACCGGTCACGCCTCGCCACCCGCATGCCCTAAAACGAAGTCTTCGGCCGGCCTCCCACCCTTTTGCAGGAGCCGGCTTACCGACGACTCTATCGCGGCCAAGGCCGCTCCACCAAGGGATCCGGAGCGCTGTCCTTCCATTCCCGGACACGCTCCTAGAAACCCAGCCAGCCTCGTTCCACCAGCACTTCGGCAATCTGCACCGCGTTGGTGGCGGCGCCTTTGCGGACGTTGTCCGACACGACCCACAGGGCCAGACCGTTTTCCACCGATTCGTCCCTCCGGATGCGCCCGACGAAGGTATCGTCCTTCCCGGCCGCATGGATCGGCATGGGGTAGGCGTTTTCCTTCGGTCGGTCCACCACCGTGACCCCCGGCGCCCGCTCCAGAAGATCCCGGACTTCTTCCACGGAAATGGGTCTTCGGGTTTCTACGGCCACCGATTCGGAATGCCCGTAGTAGACCGGAACCCGAACCGTCGTCGCACACACGCGGATTTCCGGATCTTCGAAGATCTTTCGGGTTTCGTTCACCATCTTCATTTCTTCCTCGGTGTAGCCGTTATCGAGGAAGGCTCCGATGTGCGGCAGGCAGTTGAAGGCAATGGGATACGGGTAGACCTTGCAGCGCGGTTGCCGGCCTTCGGCCAGATCGCGCACTTGGGCTTCCAGTTCGTCCACCGCCTTCTTGCCCGTGCCGGAAACCGCCTGAAAGGTGGTCACCACGATCCGTCGGATACCGACGGCGTCCTGGATGGGCTTGAGCGCCACCACCATCTGGATCGTGGAACAGTTGGGATTGGCGATGATTCCGGGATGACGTTCCAGGGCGTGGGCGTTCACTTCCGGAACCACCAGCGGGATCTTGGGATCCATGCGGAAGGCGCTGGAATTGTCCACCACCACGCAGCCGTCCCGAGCCGCAAGAGGCGCGAACTTGCGGCTTACCGACGCTCCCGCCGAAAAGAGCGCCAAATCGATCCCTTTGAAGGAGTCTTCCCGAAGTTCCCGGACCGGGATCGATCGTCCGCGAAAAATCAGCTCCCGCCCAACCGAACGGGAGGACGCGAGAAGCGTCAGGTCTTCCACGGGAAATCCGCGTTCCTCGAGCACCCGGATCATCATGTTGCCCACGGCTCCCGTGGCTCCCGCCACCGCCACACGATACGAACGCGCCGCCATCTTGTCTCCGCCCTTTGTCGTCAGTCGTGAAATCGTGAATCGTGATGGGCGATGCCGCTCCGTTCACCCGGCCACCGGCTCCTTCACATATTTGGCCACCAGGTCCCCCACTTCCGACGTGGAATACCCCATGCGTCCGGCGGCGAGGCTCTTCACATGCCGGGAAAGCACCACCCGGATGGCGTCTTCCACCCGGCGGGCCGCTTTGTCCTCGCCCAGGTGTTCCAGCATCATCTGGGCCGCCGCGATGGCCGCCAACGGATTGATCACGTTCTTTCCCGTATACTTGGGTGCGGAACCGCCGATGGGTTCGAACATGGAAACGCCTTGGGGGTTGAGGTTTCCGCCGGCGGCGATCCCCATACCGCCCTGGATCATGGCGCCCAGGTCCGTGATGATGTCCCCGAACATGTTGTCGGTCACGATCACGTCGAACCACTCGGGGTTCTTCACCATCCACATGCACGTGGCGTCCACGTGAGCGTAATCGGTCTGAATGTCCGGGTATTCCCGGGCCACCTCGTAGAAGGCCCGCTCCCAGAGGTTGAAGGCGTAGGTCAGGACGTTCGTCTTTCCGCAGAGGGTGAGCTTCTTCTTCCGGTTTCGCTTGCGGCAGTATTCGAAGGCGAACCGGATGCAGCGTTCCACGCCCATACGGGTGTTCACCGATTCCTGGACCGCCACCTCATGGGGCGTTCCCTTTCGGAGGATCCCGCCGGCTCCGGCGTAGAGGCCTTCCGTGTTTTCGCGGACCACCACGAAGTCGATGTCTTCCGGCCCCTTGTCCTTGAGCGGCGTATCCACGCCGGGATAAAGGATGACCGGGCGTAGGTTGACGTACTGGTCCAATTGGAAACGCAGTTCCAGCAGTAGGCCCTTTTCGAGGACCCCCGGGGTTACGTCCGGGTGGCCGATGGCGCCCAGCAAAATCGCGTCGAAGCCCCTCAGTTCATCCACCACCCCGTCGGGTAGGATTTCCCCCGTCTTCAAATAGCGGTCTCCGCCCAGATCGTAGGGAAACGTTTCCACGCCGAAGCCTTCTTCCGCGGCCACGGTGGTCAGGACTTTCAGCGCCTCGCGCACCACTTCGGGACCCGTGCCGTCTCCCGGAATCACCGCCACTCGATACGTCTTTTCTCCCATGGCGTCCTCTCTCGCACAAGCTGCATCCACTCTATGGGGCCGAAGGCCTTCACGAAGCCCCGCCCGCCTCCATCTGCCGCCGAACGTAGGGAATCAGCCCTCCGGCTTCCAAGAGCTGCTGCATGAAAGGCGGTATGGGTTCCGCCCGGTAGCTTTCATTTCGCGTGTGGTTGGTGATGACGCCCTCGGCCGGATCGATTTCGACCTCATCGCCGTCCTGGATCTTTTCCGCCGCTTCCGGACATTCCAGGATGGGAAGCCCCATGTTGAAGGCGTTCCGATAAAAGATCCGGGCGAAACTCCTCGCCACCACGCAAGCCACGCCCGAAGCCTTGATGGCGATCGGCGCGTGTTCGCGGGACGACCCGCAGCCGAAGTTTTTCCCGGCCACGATCACATCCCCCGGCCGGACTTTGCCCGCAAACGCCGCATCGGCGTCTTCCATGCAATGCCCGGCCAATTCCTGCGGATCCGAAGTGTTGAGGTAGCGTGCGGGGATGATGGCGTCGGTGTCGATATCGTCCCCAAACTTCCAGGCTCGTCCTTTCATTTTCATGACCGCGCTCCCTCCCCCGCTCACAGTTCGTCCGGATGAATGATGCGGCCCGCCACGGCCGATGCCGCCGCCACCGCCGGCCCGCTCAGGTACACTTCACTCTCCGGGTGCCCCATGCGCCCCACGAAGTTCCGGTTGGTGGTGGCCACCGCCCGTTCGCCCTTGGCCAGAATGCCCATGTGGCCTCCCAGGCACGGCCCGCACGTCGGCGTGCTCACCGCCGCTTCCGCGTCCAAAAAGATGCCGATGAGCCCTTCTTCCATGGCCCGGCGGTAGATCTGCTGCGTGGCCGGAATCACCAGGCACCGCACGTTCGGCGCCACCTTGCGCCCCTTGAGGATGCTCGCCGCTTCCTGGAGGTCTTCCAGCCGCCCGTTGGTGCAGGATCCGATCACCACTTGGTCGATGGCGACGTCGGCCACCTCGCGTACCGATCGCACATTTTCCGGCGAATGCGGAAGCGCCACCTGGGGCTCCAGATCCGAAACGTCCCATTCGTGGAACGCTTCGTAAGCCGCATCCGGATCACTGCGGTACACGCGATAGTCCCGCTTCGCCCGTTCTTTCACGTACGTTTCCGTAACGGCGTCCGGCGCGATGATGCCCGCCTTGGCTCCCGCTTCGATGGCCATGTTGCAGAGGCTCAACCGATGCGCCATGGGAAGCCCCCGGATCACGTCGCCCTCGAATTCCATGGCCCGGTAGCGCGCCCCGTCCACACCGATCTTTCCGATCACGTACAGGATGAGGTCCTTGCCCCCGACCCACGGCCGCCGTTCGCCTCGAAACACGAACTTGATGGACGGCGGCACACGGAACCAAGCCTTTCCCGTCACCATGGCGGCCCCCAGGTCCGTGCTGCCCACGCCGGTGGCGAAGGCGCCCAGCGCCCCGTAGGTACACGTATGGCTGTCCGCCCCGATGATGAGATCCCCCGGGAGCACCAGCCCCTGTTCCGGCAGCAGTGCGTGCTCGATCCCCATCCGGCCCACTTCGAAGTAATGGACGATCCCGTATTCGCGGGCGAAATCCCGGATAAGTTTTACCTGCATGGCCGAAGCGATGTCCTTGTTGGGCGCGAAATGGTCGGGGACGAGCGCGATGCGCCCGCGATCGAACACCTTCGTCGCTCCGGCCCGCCGGAACGCTTCGATGGCGAGCGGCGCCGTGATATCGTTTGCCAGGCAGAAGTCGAGGCGAGCCTCAATGAGTTCGCCCGGGTGCACGGCATCCCGGCCGGCATGAACCGCGAGGATCTTTTCCACAATGGTCATAGGCATGAACGTATCCCTCGTGTCGCTTCAGAAATCACTGTAGGAAACTCGGCAAAGGATGAACAGGCGTGCGGGCGACGGGGCGTGCGAGTTTCACCGAGCCCCGGCGTCCTCCCTTGGCGTGCTCTCCCGAGGCACCGGCACCTCTTCGTCCACCTGCTTCCCGCTTCGGATGCGGCGCGCCGCCAGGCCCAGAGGTCCTGAAATGACGTAGGCGACAAGAAGCGAAAAAAGCATGATCTGGGGCTTCGCGGCCACCACGGTCAGCAGCACCACCACCACAAACAGCGCCGGCAGCGGCTTGCCCTTCACCACCTCCAGTTCCTTCAGGCTGTTGTAGGGAATGTTGCTCACCATGAAAAAACCGAGGAGGTACGTCACCCCCACCAGGATGGCGCTGGAAGCACTGAAATCCGGCCCTTTCCACTTGTAGAAGAAAAGGACCGTGGTGGCCACCATGCACGCCGCTCCCGGAATGGGCAGCCCCACGAAATACTTCTTGCTCACCGAATTGACCTGGACATTGAATCGGGCGAGCCGCAAGGCGCCGCAGGCCACGAAGACGAAGGCCGCCAGCCACCCGAGTCGCCCGAAGGGTTTCAAGGCCCAGAGGTAAAGGAGCAGCGCGGGGCCCACACCGAAGGCCACCAGATCCGCCAGTGAATCGTATTCCACCCCGAAACGGCTCGTGGCGTTGGTGTAACGCGCCACCTTGCCATCCAAGATGTCGAACAGGCAGGAAACCAGGATGGCGATGGCCGCCGCCTGGTAATTCCCGCCGATGGTGCTCACGATCCCGTAAAAGCCGCTGAAAAGGTTGGCCGTGGTGAAAAGGTTCGGGAGGATGTACGTCCCCCGATGGATTTCACCGTCGGCACGCCGCTTCGAACGCCGTCGTTTCCTGCTGGAACGGCTTTTGGTCATTTCATCCGACACAAGACACTCTCCCCGGCCGCCACTCGGTCTCCCTTGGAAACCAGAAGGTCGATCGTTTCAGGCAGGTAGACGTCAAGTCGCGACCCGAACCGGATGAGGCCGAACCGTTCGCCGCGCACCACGCGATCGCCCACCGCCGGCCAGCAGACAATCCTTCGAGCGATAAGGCCCGCCACCTGGGTGACCACAACGTCCTCCCCGGATTCTCCCCGGATCCACATCCAGTTCTGCTCGTTCTCGCGATCGGCCTTTTCCGTGTCCGCGGCCCAGAACCGCCCTTTCCGGTAGTGCAGCCCCTCGATCACCCCCGATATGGGGATGCGGTTCACGTGTACATTGAACACTGACATAAAAATACTGACCTTCCAACAGGGTCTGCCGGTAAACTGCGGTTCCCGGGTCTTGTCGATCGCGATGATGCGGCCGTCCGCCGGAGACAGCACCTCCGACTCCTCCGCGGTCACCACCCGCTCCGGATCGCGGAAAAAATGGAGCACCAATAGTGTGAGGGCCAGGAAGAGCATCGTGAGGATCGCCCATCCTGACAGTGCGCAGGTGAACGTGATGAAAACCCCGGAAAGGATGAACGGCAGTCCTTCCCGGGCCACCGGAACGTGCGCCGCCTTCTGCCTGAAATCTTCACTCTTCAAGGGAATGTCTTTCCGACCTTTGCGAGGACTCCCCGGGGTGTTCGAACGAGCGCCCCCGTCCCATCCACCTCATTTGGCATCCAGAAACGGCATCATGGCCCGGAGCTTCTTTCCCACTTCTTCCACCAGGTGCGCCCGTTCCCTGGCCCTGAGAGCCCGGAACATGGGGCCTCCCGCCTGGTTTTCCAGGATCCATTCGCGGGCGAACGCGCCGGACTGGACCTCTTCCAGGATGGCCTTCATGGCCTTGCGCGTCTCTTCGGTCACCACGCGCCGCCCCCGGGTATAGTCCCCGTATTCGGCGGTGTCGCTGATGGAATAACGCATGTATTCAAGGCCGCCCTGATAAATCAGGTCCACGATCAGCTTCAGTTCGTGCATGCATTCGAAAAAGGCGATTTCCGGCTGGTAACCGGCTTCCACCAGCGTTTCGAATCCCGCCTTGATGAGTTCCGAGACTCCGCCGCAAAGCACCGCCTGTTCTCCGAAGAGATCCGTTTCCGTCTCTTCCTTGAACGTGGTCTCCATGACCCCGGCCCGCGTCGCGCCGATCCCCCGGGCATAGGCGAGCGCCGTCTGGAGGGCGTTACCGCTGGCATCTTGGTGGACGGCCACCAGCGCCGGCACCCCGGCCCCGCGCGCGTATTCGCTCCGCACCAGGTGCCCCGGACCCTTGGGCGCCACCATCACCACGTCCACTTCCGCAGGGGGCACAATCTGGCCGTAATGGATGTTGAACCCGTGAGAAAAAAGAAGCGTCTTCCCCGCTTTCATCGAAGAAGCTACGTCTTCACGGTAAAGCCGCGCCTGGATATGATCCGGGACCAGCAATTGGATCACGTCGGCCGCCTCCGCCGCCTCACGGGCGCCCACCGGCTGAAACCCGTCTTCCACGGCCCGCTCGAAATTGGGCGAACCGGGCCGCTGCCCGACGATCACCTCGATGCCGCTGTCGCGAAGGTTCTGAGCCTGAGCATGACCCTGGCTGCCATAGCCGATGACCGCCACCTTCTTCCCCTGGAGCGCCCGCGCGTCCACGTCTCCGTCATAGAAAATCCGCATCAACAGCCTCCTCCGGCGAAAATCAGCCCCTTTTTATAATGAGTATCCCTGATTTCAAACCCCAAATCGCGAATACTGAATCGTGGCGCGTCCACGCCCTGTGCCATCTCGTGCGACCGCCTATCGTCTCGTGCATCCGCTTACCCCAATGTCCTCTTAGGAGCGGCCTTGGCGGCCATGCGGATCGCCGGCAAACCCCCTCCCACAGGGCATGAATCACTCCTCAGGTGCCGTTCGCCAACCGCCCCTACGCGAAAAAACGAACCCTCCATCCCCAGAAGGGTGAAGGGTTTTCTCAGACAGCCTCTTACCGCTTCTTGCTTCGCGCGAGCGCCGCCTTCCCCGTCCGCGCCACCTCGATGATCCCGATTTGGCCCAGCAGTTCCAAGATGGCGGCGATCTTGCCGTCGTCGCCCGTGACTTCCACCGTGAAATGGTGCGGGCTCACGTCCACCACCTTGGCCCGGAAGATGTCCACGATCCGAAGCACTTCCGCCCGCGTCTGCTGCTCGGCGCGCACCTTGATGAGCGCCATTTCGCGCTCCACAAACTCCGTCTCGCGGAAGTCGATGACCTTGAGCACGTTGATCAGCTTGTTCAACTGCTTGATGATCTGTTCCAAGATGTGCTGATCGCCCGTGGTCACCAGCGTGATCCGCGAAATGCCCGGTTCATGAGTCACCGCCACCGTAAGGCACTCGATGTTGAACCCGCGGCCGCTGAAAAGCCCCGCCACGCGCGAAAGCACACCCGGCTGGTTTTCCACCAGCACCCCGATCGTATGTCTCGGCCCGTTTCTCTGCTCCATCGCTCACACCAGCAACATTTCTGAGATGTCTTTCCCCGCGGGAACCATGGGATAAACGCCCTCCTCCGGACTCACCACGAAATCGATCAGCACCGGTCTCGGAACGGAGAGAGCCTCCCGAAGGACGGGTTCCACTTCCGATTGCTTGACGGCGCGAAAGCCCACGGCCCCGTAAGCTTCGGCCAGCTTGACGAAGTCCGGCGACTCGTCGAGGCAGGTGGCGCAGTAGTTCCGCTCGTAGAACAGTTCCTGCCATTGGCGCACCATCCCCAGGAAGCGGTTGTTCAGGATGGCCACCTTGACCGGGAGGTTATGGCACACGGCGGTCATCAGCTCCTGGATGTTCATCTGGATGCTGCCGTCGCCCGCGATATCGATCACCAGCCGGTCAGGGAAAGCCGCCTGCGCGCCCAGCGCAGCCGGCAATCCGTAGCCCATGGTGCCCAGCCCACCCGAGGTGAGCAGCGACCGAGGGCGCGAGAAATGGTAGTACTGGGCCGCCCACATCTGGTTCTGGCCCACTTCCGTCGTGATGATCGTGTCTTCGCCGCACAGGTTGAAGATGGTTTCCACCACGTACTGGGGCTTGATTTCTCCACCTTCCTGCTTGTAGGCCAGCGGGTACGTTTCCCGCCACTTGCGGATCTGCTCGAGCCACGGCACCCGCAGTTCGCCGACATTGGGAATCCCATCCGATTCCGCAAGCTCCAGGACCTTTTGGAGCGCCTTCTTGCAGTCACCCACGATGGGGACGTGCACCGAAACGTTCTTGCTGATGCTCGTGGGATCCACGTCGATGTGGATGATCTTCGCCTTGGGCGCGAACCCGCTGATCTTTCCGGTCACCCGGTCGTCGAACCGGGCACCCACCGCAAACAGGACGTCCGCGTCCTGGACCGCCATGTTGGCGCGGAAGGTGCCGTGCATACCGAGCATCCCCAGCCACAGGGGGTGCGGCTTGCGTTCTCCTGAAGCGTCACGGACCACCGCGGGAAAGCTCCCAAGCCCCATGAGCGTGGTGGTGACCGGAGCCTGCAGCACCTCGGCGATCCTGGTCAGTTCAGCGCCGGCTTCCGCTGAAATCACACCGCCTCCGGCATAGATCACCGGCCGTTTGGCGCTTTTGAGCAGGTTCCACGCCCTCGTGATCTGTCCCGTGTGAGGATCCACCGTAGGGCGATACCCCTGCAGGTTCACCTTCCTCGGATAGCGGAATTCCGTGACGGCCTGGATCACGTCCTTCGGAAGGTCCACCAGCACCGGTCCCGGCCGTCCCGTCCGCGCCAGATAAAAGGCTTCCTTGATCACCCGCGCCAGATCGTTCACGTCCTTGACCAAGTAGTTGTGCTTGGTGCAGGGTCGCGTGATCCCCACAATGTCCACTTCCTGGAAGGCGTCGTTGCCGATGAGCGCCGTTGGAACCTGCCCCGTGAACACCACCATGGGAACCGAATCCATGTACGCCGTCGCAATCCCCGTGACCGTGTTGGTCGCCCCCGGTCCCGACGTCACCAGGCACACGCCCACCCGGCCCGTGGCCCGGGCATAGCCGTCCGCCATATGAGCCGCTCCCTGCTCATGCCGTACCAGGATGTGCCGGATATCGTGCTTGGGCATTTCATGGTAGATGTCGATGACGGCCCCTCCCGGAAAGCCGAAAATGACTTCCACCCCTTCTCGTTTGAGACATTCGAAGAAGATCTGTGCCCCCGTAAGCTTCATGACTGACCTCGATGGTTCGTGACCCCTGGTTCCTGTCCCCGCCCGGTCCGTTCCAGAGAGCGGAACCGTTTGGAGCGGGTAAACATTTTTCATTCCTAGTGATTTTCACTAGATAGATTTGTCACCATAGAGAAATTGCAAAGGGCTGTCAATACGGCGAATCGGCCGGAAAATCGCTCTCTTTGGTTGCAGCGCAGCAGCTCGTTTGTGGGGCACGTGCTCCGCCACGCCTATTCCCACCACATCCACCGCCTCATGGTACTGGGACCTCTCGCCATGCTCCTTCGCGTGCATCCCCTGGCGTTTCATCGGTGGCACATGGCCATGTACGTGGACCCCTTCGACTGGGTGTCGCTTCCCAATACGCTGGGCATGAGTCAGTTCGGCGACGGCGGGATCGTGGGAAGCAAGTCTTACTGCGCCACCGGCCGCTACATTCGACGCATGAGCGATTTCTGTGAAGGCTGTGGCTACAATCCAACCCTGGATGAGGGAAAGACCGCCTGCCCTTTGCAAGCCTTTACTGGGCGTTCCTGGATCGGAACGCCACCCGATTCAAAAGCAACCCCCGGATGGCATACCAGCTGAAGAACCTGGAAGCGACGCGCCGGGATCCCCGATCGTTTTCCCGAATCCTTCGGAGTGCCGAGAGGATGCGCGAAAGGCTCCTGGAATCATCAGTGAGGTTTCGGACAAGGCCCCGCCTTCCGCTGTCCGGAGCATCGTTCCACGAAGGCCGCACGGATGGCTTCCACCCGGTTCCGGTTCACTCCCAAATCCCAGTAGCCTTTTCTCGAAGCTGAACGGATATGGATCGCCCGGTTTTTCGCATCAAGGGCCCCTTCCAAGTCGTCCACGAACCCCCAGATGCCGCTTCGAATCGCCACATGAACACGGGAATCCGTTCGTTTCACCACAGTGGCCCTGGGCATTTCCTCTAGAATTCTCACGAAGCAGCGCCAGGCCGCCGCGGTCTCTCCTTCGAACCTCAAAGGGGGAACCCGCCGCCCTGGGTCCGAGGCTTCACTGGAAACACAGTTCATCCGCCGGGGACAGTCGGCAACGAATCGCCGACGCCTCTTGACATCGACCGGTTTCATGCCCCGTCTCCCCCTTGCATCACGCCTTTGAAGCAGACTCCGGATCTGAAGACCCGCCGCCAGGCATACCACAGCGTACGGACCGGCCCAGAAAGGCACACGGAACCAGACCCACGTTTGATCCCGCCCCTCGGGTTCAACGCGGTGCGAGGTCGCGTTCACCCCCGCCACTTTCCAATCCCAGGAAGTCCCCGAGGCCACGTGGTGGATTTCAAACGGGAGCCAAAAACCCAGCGCCGTCCGAACGCGGCCGGCCATCCCTTCGTGAACACGGCTCCACGCTCCCTCGACACGAACTTCCCGAACGGAAGGACCCCAACGGGGCCACCACCGCGCGTCCGAAATCAAGTCCCACGCCTCTTCGGCCTCGGCGGCCGCCATCACCCCCACCTCGAGCCCCTCACGGCCGACCCCCACCCCTAGAAAGCCCTTCCGAAACAGCCGATTCAACGTTTCCGCCTCACTCCCGCCCCAACCGCTGAGACCTCATCGGCTCAAAAGGAACGTCTCCCACAGGGCGCTCCTTTCCCGAATCGCCGGACTCACGACGGTTCGACGCCTTGCGAACCGCGCAGCAAGACGGCCTCACGGAGCGCCCGGTGCGCCTGTCGATCGATGGGGTATCCCAGCGCCACCACGAGAGCCAAAGCGTTGCACAGACTGGGAACCAGCGCGTAAAGAACCCTGAGCGCCAGCACCACCCGTTCCGCTTGAGCAGCGTTGGGCACATAACCCGATTCGCCGATGACCCAGAGCGCGAGTCCCACGCCGAGGGCCGCCGCCAGTTTCTTGGCGATGGACCAAATGCCGATATAGTGCCCTTCCCGGCGGGCGCCGGTCATCCATTCGTGGTAGTCGATGACGTCGGCCTGCATGGCGGCGGGGAGTGCGAAGGCGCCGCCAAAGCCCACGCCCGAAAGCACCACCAGGAGTGCGTAGAGCCGCTCATCGCCGGGCCCCAAAAAAAAGACGGCAGCGAAGGCTCCCGTGTTCACACCCATGGCGGTGAGCCAGGCTGGTTTCTTTCCAAAGCGCCGGGCGGCCCCGATCCAGACCGGCAGAAAAAGGATGCCGGTCACGAAGTAGAGCGCCAGGAAAAGATCCGCCCGACTGGATTCCAGAACGTATTGGACGTAATAAAGAATGAGGGTCGCCGGGAGATTGCTCCCGAAGGCGCTCAAGGTATAGGCAGCCAAGAGGATTCGGAACGGCCTGTTTTTCCAGGCGTAGCGGATGTCTTCCCAGAGATTCGAACGGTTCCCTTCAGTGGTCCTCGAGGTTTCTGGAACCCATGCGATGCATGCCAGGCACGCCAGAACCAGAAACGGCGCATAGACCAGCGCCATGAGAAAGAACTTTTCCCGCTCCCCTTCAGATCCCGGTGGCAGATGGAAGAGCCGGGAGACGACCACCGGAAACACCACGGCCGCGAAGGTCCCCAAGATCACGAAACCGTCCCGCATTCCCAGCACCCGGATCCGTTCATCGTAGTCGAAGGTGATCTCCGGACCCAGCGCCTCGTAAGGCACTTCCACGACGGTCCAAAAAAGGAAGACCAGGAACAGCCCGGCGGCGAACCAAGCGGTCGCCGCATTACCCTCAAGGGGCGGCGGGCTGAAAAGGCCGTAGAGCACCGCCGCCAGCGGCACGCTCCCCAAAGCCAGATAGGGTTTGCGGCGCCCGTATGCCGTGCGGGTACGATCGGATAGCCATCCGCATGCCGGATCGCTCAAAGCGTCGAAAACCCTGACCGTAAGCAGCACGGTTCCGGCGACCGCGGCGGGCACTCCGACCACGTCCGTGTAGAACTTGGGCAAATAAACATAAATCGGTATTCCCACCACGGCGAGCCCGAGCGCCGGAAGAGAATACGCCACACGCACCGTCAAGGATACGGGCGCGGGCCGGTCTGAGGTCCATGGAGATGCAGCGGCCACGGTGTGCTAGGACAACCAACGGTGCAGCCGGAAGGCGACGGCCGTGACCGTGGCACAAAGCACCCCTCCCCAAGCCGTATCGGCGAAGCTGAGCTTCACCGGCCAACCGGAAAGGGTGGCGAGATTCGTAAAGTCATAAATCCCGTAGACCACGACTCCGAAAAGAAAACCCCATGCAAAGGCCGAAAACGTTGTTCCGCCGGATCCCACCTTGGGAAGAGCAAACAAGATAATCCCTGCGGGGATCAGGAGATACACCAGGATCGCCGCCCACCAGAGCGGCGCCAACGTATCGTTTTGCCGCCGGGCCAGCGATCCCAGCTGGGATTTATAGAAACTCGGCATGACAAGCCCAAGGTAGGTGAGGTCCACCACTAAGAAAACCACCACCGTGATCGCATACAACTTGACACACTGCCACATGGCCCCCGCCTCCTTCACGTTTCAGGACATCGCATCTTGTCGGTCACGCATCACAGCGTTAAGCTAACCACGCATCCCTCGATGACCACACCCAAGCTGCCAATCAACCAGGGAGCTCCAGCGTGCACTCAGCCACCCGTTCCGTTCAATCCATCGCCGTAGTGGGGGGCGGCATATCCGGAGTGGTCTGCTGCCACCTGCTGCAACGCCGACACCAAGTCACTCTTTACGAAAAGAACGGCTACGTGGGGGGCCACACGCACACTGTGGTGATCCAAGAAGGGCCTGACGCGGGACTTCCCGTCGACACCGGCTTCATCGTCTTCAACGACCGAACCTACCCCAATCTGATGGCCTTTTTCAGAGAACTGGGCGTCACAGCCCGAAAGACGGACATGGCGTTCAGCTACACCCACCGGCCCACGAACTTTTGTTTCGGAAGCACCCAGTTGAAGGGGCTTCTCGCTCAGCCCCGAAACGCGGCATCTTTCTCGTTCTGGCGGTTCCTTGTCGGCATCGCCTCCTTCGGGCACCGCATGCGCCGAGACCTGGCTTCGGGCCGCCTTCGGAGCGAAACCTTGGCGACGACGTTGGAACGGTTCCGGGTTCATCCTTGGGTGAAGGACCGGTTCGCGGTTCCCATGGCATCTTCCATCTGGTCCACGCCGAACCACGATATCCTAAATTTTCCTTCGGAGGCCATCGCCCGATTTTACGATCATCACGGCCTCCTCACCTTTCGGGATCGTCCGTCGTGGTACTTCGTCGAAGGCGGCAGCCATGCCTACGTGAAGGCCTTTCTGGCGCGATTCCAAGGTGAAGTCCGGCTGAATTGCGCCGTAACCGCCGTCCGCCGGACTCCCGAGGCCGTGTGGGTTACCGACACCTCGAGGGAAACCCGTCGCTTCGACGCCATCGTCTTCGCTTCCCACGCGGACGAGACAATCCAAATGATTCAAGATCTCAGCAGAGAAGAAAGAGAACTCCTCGCCCCCTGGCGCTACGCCCGCAACCGAACCGTGCTTCACCAGGACCCCCGTTTCATGCCTCCTTGCAGCCGCGCCTGGGCATCATGGAATTATCTGGACCATGGACTGAACGGAAGCGGCAACGAAGCCAAAGTGAGCCTCACCTATTATATGAACCGGCTTCAGGCGCTTCCCACCCGAGGCTTCTACGGGGTGACCCTCAATCCACCGGACCCCCGTCCGCTGCATGCGACGGTCCGGGACCTGCAATACTCTCACCCCATGTACACCTTCGCCGCCCTCGAGACCCAAAACCGGCTTCCGCAATTGAACGGGCGAAATCGGACCTACTTTTGCGGCGCCTACTTTGGAAACGGCTTTCACGAAGACGGCGTGAATTCCGCACTGGCCGTCGCATCCCATTTTGGAATCGGTCTATGAAGTCGCTCCTGATCTGCGGGTTCGTGGAACACATACGCCATCAGCCGATCCAACACGCCTTCCGCTACCCCGTGACCTATTACGCCTTCGACTTGGACGAACTGCCTTTCCTCGGTCGGCGTTTGCCCTTCTTCTCTCATAATCGCCCCAACGTGGTCTCGCTCTGGGACGCGGACTACTTGGACGGGACTTCCAAGCCCATCAAGGGACGCCTGGACTGGCTTCTCCGAAAACGGTCCCCCGAAATCTCCGTCCATCGTGCCGTGCTGGTGACCACGCCCCGCTACTGGCAGCGGGTGTTCAATCCGGTGAGCTTCCACTACGCTTTCGACCGGAATGACCGGTTGATCGCCGTGGTGGCCGAAGTCAACAACACCTTCGGCGAACGCCACGTTTACCTGCTTACAGATCGATCGAACGGCACCGAGGGCTTCCCCGTCCGCTACGAATCGCCCAAAGCCTTTCACGTCTCCCCCTTCAACGACATGGAAGGCGTCTACCGGTTTTCCTTTTCGGACCTTCAAAAGGAAGTGGACTTGCGCGTGGAACTCCACAAAAGCGGCGGGCGGGTCTTCGAGGCGTCGCTCACCGGGCGAACCATGCCGCTTACGGCCGCGAACCATCGACGCGTCATCCTACGCCACCCCCTGATCCCACACCTCACCCTGCCCCGGATCCTCTGGCAGGCCGCCCGACTCCATTTCAAAGGAAAGCTGCCCGTGCACAAGAAGCCTGTACCCCAGAGCCCTTGGACTATCCGGAAGGCGGCGCCATCGATGCTCGAAAAACGCTTCCAAAAGACGATCCTCGATCTTTTCCGACGCCTCGCCGCGGGACGACTGGAAGTGACCTTGCCCGACCGCCGCACCGAGCGCTTCGGCGCTGGGACAGCAGCGTCCCATGCCGACTTGCGGATCAACCATCCGGCCTTCTTCACCCGCGTGGGTTTCGGCGGCGAAACCGGGTTCGGTGAAGCCTACATGGAAGGACTCTGGGACAGTGACGATCCGGCAAGGCTCATCGCTCTCTTCATCGAAAACCGAGAGGCATTGTCCGAAGGGAACCCCTTTCTGGACGTCCTTCAAAAGGCGGCCGACCGGCTGCGCCACCTGGCCCGCCCGAATACCCTCTTCGGCGCCCGCCGAAACATTCATCGCCACTACGACCTCAGCAACGACTTTTTCAAGTGCTTCTTGGACGATTCGATGACCTACTCTTGCGCCGTCTTTGAAGACCCCGGGGACTCCCTGGAGAAGGCGCAGGAAAATAAACGCCGTCGAATCCTGGAGTTGGCCGAAATCGACGCCTCGGATCACGTGTTGGAAATCGGCTGCGGCTGGGGAGGCTTCGCCATCGACGCAGCCATGAAGACGGGCTGCCGTGTCACCGGCATCACCCTTTCCATCGCACAAAGCAAAGAAGCGCAACGCCGCGTTCGGCAAGCGGGCCTCGAAGACCGGGTTCGGATTTTAGTCGAAGATTACCGAACCCTTAGAGGCCGATTCGACAAAATCGTCTCCATCGAAATGCTGGAAGCGGTAGGGCACCAACACTACGGTGCGTTTTTCCGTGCCTGCGACCGCCTGCTGAAACCCCACGGATTGCTCGCCCTTCAGACCATCGCCATACCGGACCCCCGATACGATTCGTACCGCAAAGGCTGCGACTGGATCCAGAAACACATCTTTCCCGGTGGGATGCTGCCGTCGCTCACCGCCCTCACCCAGGCGGCCGGCACCCATTCCAACCTCTTTGCGGTACACTTGGTGAACATCGGGCCTCATTACGCCCGTACCCTGAGGGAATGGCGCCGCAGGTTCTCGGCACACCGCCAAGCCGTCGAGGACTTGGGCTTCCACGCCGCCTTCATCCGTAAGTGGATTTACTACCTGTGCTTCTGTGAAGCGGCCTTCGGTACCCGCCATCTCAACGATTTTCAGATGCTCTGGACCCGCCAGAACAACCGAAGGCTTCGAACCCCGCCTCACCTGCTCACTCTTTGGGAAACCACGGGATAAAGGCCCTGGTGCGTTCCATGTAGCGGCGGTACTGCGGGCGTTTTTCCAGCATCGTTTTTTCGAGCAGCGTCACTCCAGATACTCTCAGTAGCAGCGTCGTGATGCAAAGCGGCCCCACGATGGTCCAGAAACCGCCTTCGGCAGCGAGCGCGAGGCCGAAGAGCCCCCACCAGATGAGGGTTTCGCCGAAATAGTTGGGATGGCGGCTGTATCGCCAGAGTCCACGGTCCATGACCTTACCCCGGTTTTCCGGATTGGCCTTGAACCGCGCCATCTGGTGGTCGGCGAGGCTTTCCACGGTAAAACCCGCCGCCCATAGAAGGACCCCTAAAGCGTCCCATGCGGTGAGCTGGACCGGTTCCGACTGGATTTGAGCCCATTGGACCGGAAGCGACACCATCCAGAGCAGCACTCCCTGAACGCCGAAAACCGTAAACAGACTCACCAGGGAAAAACGATCGCCGTGCCGCTCCCGCATGGCGGCGTACCGCGGGTCCTCCCCCTTTCCCCAGCTTCGCAGGGTGATATAGGCGGAAAGCCGAAGGCCCCAAAGCGTCACCAGGATCAAGGCCAGTAGCCTTCGCGGCAGGTATCCCGATCCCAGGAAAAACGTCGCCCAGGCGATCACCACGAATCCGAGTCCCCAGAACCGGTCGGCCAGGCTGGCCTTACGTTTCCATGTGGCGTAGGGCCAAAGCGACACCATGAAGGCGATCGCGAGCAGGAAATTGGCGCCAAGGACCTTCCAGGCTTCCATGGGTTCTCCTTGTGATTGTAATGTTGTGGGCCCGTTGGGCACCGATTGCGTGCCGAGCGCCAACCACCGGATGAAGGGTTTTCCTTCAAGTCACGTAACCCTCGAGCATCCGTCGGGCGTCTTCGGCCAAGTCGGCGCGCAGTTCGGGGGGGCTCAGCACTCGGGCTCGGGGACCGAACTGCAGGATCTTCATCTTGATTTCAGTGAAATCCGCCACGGGAAGCGTCAGCACGACCCCTTCGGCCGTCTTCTCCAGGCGTTGGCCCCGGTGCCAAACCTGCCCCTTCACGATGGCCGCCGCGGTATCGGTGAAAAGCACCTTCACGTCGTAGACCGGCTCCCCCTTGAAGATGCCGAAGGCCCCTTGCAGGTACCGGTCCACGTCCTCGTCCATCGACTCGCAGACGGTTTCGGTGACCCGTGTTTGCAGTACCCGCGCCAGGTGAAAAGTCCGGAGCGCCCCCCGCAGGCGGCACCGCCCCACCAGGTACCAGCGTCCCTGGTAGCTCAAAATCCGAAGCGGATCCACCAACCGGGTGCTCCGTTCCCCGCTCGGCTTCGCGTAGCGCAACTCCAGGCACCGGCCCGCCTCGAAGGCTTCGAGAACGTGCCGCAGCCTTTCGGGTTTCACTGGTTCCACTTCCACCCGTTCGCACCGGACCCGCTCCAGCACCCGCCGGTGATCGTGGGAAAGGATCACTCCCAGCCGGGCCTTCAGGCTCTGGATTTCCGGCAGCACGCCGAGGCTCCATTCATCGGCCAGCGTGTTCAGAAGCCCCAGAAGAAACAGCACATGAGGTGCGTCGGCGAAGGGAAGCGTGAAGCCTCGTTCCGTGTAGGTGTAGCCGTTCTTGGCGCGATCGAATTCCAGCGGCGCCAGCAGCCGATCCCGGAGGTAGGCGATGTCGCGGTGAGCGGTCGCTGTCGACACTTCGAACCGTTCGGCGAGGCGCACCGCGTTGGGATAGCGCCCCGCAGCCACTTCCCGATGAAAGTGATAGATGCGCTCCAGCTGGCTCATGGCGGCTCGAAACCAAAAAAACGTGAATTCATGTGGAAGGTCTTTGACAATATCACTATATGACAAGGTGCCCCCGTTACTGTCAATGCCACGGTGGATCCGAAACCCTCCGGCGGTTATCCGAGAATTGACTGTAAAAGAAAAGTCTGGGATCGGTTTCTCGCGTGAAAAGCCGACGGTTCGCCATTGCCAAACCAGCTGGAATTTTAGTATGGGAATGTTTCCGAACTCTTCGAAGCATCACCACTCAGCGGGACAAGACACACAACCCCTTCAGAACGCTTTGGAGCCGGGGCACGTTCCCCGCCGCAAGTCCGCGCCGCCCCGCAAGAAGTCGCCTTCCGTGAAAAGACTGACGCCGTGGGTCGGAAGCGTATTGGGAGATTTCAAGATGAACCGAGACGGAATCCGCCTGTTGCCCCTCTGGGTGAAACTCACCTTCGCCTTGACGTTCCTTCTGCTGCTGGCCGGCGGGGCCTGGTTTTTCCGGGCGCAGCAGAGACAGCAGGAAAGAGAGGTGGCGGATTATCTCTGGTCCATCGCTCAGATCAAGACCAAACAGATCGCCGAATGGCGCGCTGAAAGACTGGCCGATGCCGCGGTTTTGGTGGAAAGGCACGCCTTGATCTCCTCGGTGAAACGCTTCCTGTCCGAGCCCTCGGAGGAGGTAGCAAGGGAGATCTCCAGGCGTCTTCGACCCGTCGCCGTGCGGTATCATTTTGAAGATATCTTGCTGGTGGATGCGGCGAAGAAGGTGCGCTGGAACCTCAACGACAAGATGACGGATGCGCACCAGGGATATACGGACACCTTGGAAGCCGCCATCTCTACAAGGGAACCCGTTTGGACGAAACTGCATACCGAAACCGGGTACCCGTTTCCACATCTTTCGGTGGTCGCCCCGCTTTACGACCCGCAAGCCGACCACGCTTTCATCGGAAGCCTGATCCTCATCAGCAACGCCACCCAGTTTCTCTACCCCCTCATTCAGTCCTGGCCCACCCCCAGCCAGACGGCGGAAACCTTGCTGGTCCGCCGCGACGGTGACGACGTGCTCTTCCTCAACGAAGTCCGCCACCGAACAGGCACGGCGCTTAAGCTCAGGATCCCCCTCACCCAAACAGACCTGCCCGCCGCCATGGCCGTAAAAGGTGTGACGGGAGTCGTCCGGGGCAAAGACTACCGCGGCGTCGACGTGGTGGCGGCGATTCTCTCAATCCCGGACTCACCTTGGGCCATGGTGGCCAAGGTGGACGCATCCGAGGCCTACGCCGAATGGCAGTTCCGGTCCCTCATGATCCTGGGACATATCCTGGGCGCCACGGCCCTCCTCGGCGTTATCGGCCTGGTCCTGCGACAGCGCCTCCTGAAGGAGCATTACAGGGGGCTCTACCGTTCCGAATCCGCCCTCCGCGCCACCATGGAACGCCACAGCATCACGCTGCAGTCCATCGGGGACGCGGTGATCGCGACCGACGCCGAGGGCCGGGTGGAACTCATGAACCCGGTAGCCGAGGCCCTCACCGGCTGGAGCCACGAAGAGGCGTCGGGGAAACCCATCGAGGAAGTCTTTCGAATCATCAACGAAGAATCGCGAAAGACGGTGGAAAACCCGGTGACCCGGGTCATCCGGGAAGGCACCGTGGTGGGACTGGCCAACCATACGCTGCTCCTTTCCAGGGACGGCCGAGAGATCCCCATCGCCGACAGCGGCGCGCCCATCCGCGATGACCGCGGCAAAATCATCGGGGTGGTCCTGGTCTTCCGGGACCAGAGCGAGGAGCGACTGGCCCAGCGCCTGACCGAGGTCCGCCTTGCCCTGATCGAGCATGCGGCGCACCATTCCCTGGACGACATACTGACCCGGGCGCTGGACGAGGCGGCGGCGTTCGCCGACAGCCCCATCGGCTTCTACCACTTCGTGGACCCCGACCAGAAGACCCTTGCCCTGCAGCAGTGGTCCACGCGAACCCTGGAGGAATTCTGCCGGGCCCAGGGCCGGGGGATGCACTACGGGATCGACCAGGCCGGGGTCTGGGTGGAGTGCATCCACCAACGAAAGCCGGTGATTCACAACGACTACGCTTCGCTTCCCCATAAAAGGGGGCTACCGGAAGGCCATGTCCCGCTGGTGCGGGAACTGGTGGTGCCGGTGATGCGCGACGACCGGGTGGTCGCCGTTTTGGGAGTAGGAAACAAACCGACCGAATACACGGAAAAGGACGTGCGGACCGTTTCCCACATCGCCGACGTGAGCTGGGAAATCGTGAGCCATAAACGGATGGACGAAGCGCTCCGCGAAAGCGAGCGACGATTCCGCATCGCTTTCTCGTCGAGCCCCGACGCCATCAACATCAACCGCCTGGAAGACGGGCTGTACGTGGACATCAACGAGGGGTTCACCAAGACCACCGGTTACACTCGCGAGGAGGTCCTGGGGAAGACCAGCCTGGAACTGAACATCTGGCACGATCCCGCAGACCGGGACCGGCTGGTGGCCGCCCTGAAGCAAGACGGCTATTGCGAAAACCTGGAAGCGGTCTTCCGGATGAAGGACGGCACCCTGGCCACGGGCCTGATGTCCGCGCGCGTCATTCACCTCCAGGGTGTGCCGCACATTCTCTCCATCACCCGGGACATCACCCGGCTCAAGGAAGCCGAAAAGGATCGAAAGCGCCTGGAAGCGCAACTCCTCCAGGCCCAGAAGATGGAGTCCGTGGGACGCCTTGCCGGCGGTGTGGCCCACGACTTCAACAACATGCTGAACGTGATCCTGGGCCACACCGAAATGCTGCTCATGACCATGGAACCGAACGACCCTCACCGGGCGGGACTGAAAGAAATCCAGAAAGCCGCGCAGCGATCGGCGGACCTCACCCGGCAACTCCTGGCCTTTGCACGCCGCCAGACCATCGCCCCGAGAGTCCTGGACCTCAACGACACGGTTGAAGGCATGCTCAAAATGCTCCGCAGGCTCATCGGAGAAGACATCGACCTGATCTGGGAACCCGACTCGAACCTGTGGCCCGTCAAGATGGACCCGGCCCAGGTGGACCAAATCGTGGTCAACCTGTGCCTGAACGCCCGCGACGCCATCGCGGGACCGGGACAGGTCACCCTGGAAACCGAAAACGTGGTCCTGGATGAATCCTACTGCGCGGATCGCCTGGAATGCGTCCCGGGAGATTACGTGATGCTGGCCGTGAGCGATAACGGCTGCGGCATGGACAAAGAGGTCCAGTCGCATCTTTTCGAGCCGTTTTTCACCACCAAGGAAGTGGGAAAGGGCACGGGCCTGGGATTGGCGACCGTCTACGGGATCGTCAAGCAGAACAACGGCCATATCAACGTCTACAGCGAACCCGGAAAGGGGACCACGGTCAAGCTCTACATTCCACGGCACGAAGGGGAAGCCGCCGGATCGACGGCGGCCGGGCCGGGGGAAATGCCCCGCAGCCGGGGCGAGACCCTCCTCTTGGTGGAAGACGAATCGGCGATCTTGAACCTGGGGAAAACCATGCTCGAAATCCTTGGCTATACCGTTATCGCAGCGGGCAGTCCGGAGGAAGCTCTGGAGGCCGCCGAAGGACACTCGGGGGTGATCCACCTTCTCATCACCGACGTGGTGATGCCCCAGATGACCGGAAAGGACCTGGCGGATCGACTCAAAACGATCCGCCCGGAAATGAAGACGCTTTTCATGTCCGGCTACACGGCCAACGTGATCGCCCAGCACGGTGTTTTGAAACGAGGCGTCCATTTCATCCAGAAACCGTTTACGATGACGGGGCTCGCGACCCATGTGAGGGAGGCGCTGGATGCCTGAAGGCTTTTCCATTGTCGAGGACCGCGGTCCATCTCGCCGGGACCGACTGCCTGCGCGAGGCAGGCGGCCCTGAAGACCCTCCCGATTTCTGCTTGACGGCCGAACTGAGGACGCCTATGAGGTAGGTAAGCTCTTCGGCCGCTCAGGTTCTCACCTTCCCACGCCGCCTCTCAACGCCCATAGCCTCTCCTTGCCGCCTTGGTCGACTGGGACCGCCCGTGCTTGCGACCCGCGACACCTGGATCGGTCCCTCCATGGGTCCTGGCTCTCCCGCGTGCGAGCCGCTCAGCAGTCGGTTGGAAGAACCGGGCCGAGGCTTCTAAAGTGTGGCGGCAGTTGACCTCACGACAACAAGGGAGGCGAAACCATGAAACGACAAGGATTCCGACTGACCCTCGTGACCGCCGCTCTGCTGGTGGCGGCGGCCGCCCCGGCCTTGGGAACCGGCGGCACCTATGAAGCCCAGCTCTACGGGATCACCGAATGGACCAGCACCTGTTCCGGAGGATCCCGATCCTGGTGGGACGATATGGGTGACGCCTGGTACAACGAAATCACGGACTCGGGATTCAGCATCTTCGGGGTGTGTCTCTGGGGCCACTGCGATGATTACTTCACCCGGGATCGCCGCTGGGTCAACGGCTCCATGAGCGCCAACCCCTTCACGGAGCAGAACACCTTTACCTGCGGCCGGGACCGCACTTACGTGGATGAAGGCGACGCCGCGCTCATCTTCACCCACGGGGGCGACGACGGCCTCTACTGGCGCGGCCTCATGCGCTACCGGGACTGCAACGACGACTGCTACATCAACGCTCGTGACGAACTCCGGGTGGGAGACTACGACCTTGAGTTCCTCCATCTTTCTTCCTGCCACAGCATGGACGACAACATGATCCCCCAGGCCTACCGCATTTTCGGTGACGACCGCCTCCATCAGGTGCACGGCTTTCACGGCTGCATGTGGATCGGATCCAGCTTGGTGGACGACTACCGGGACTTCGCCGACGACGGGTTCGAAATGCCCGTGGCACTGGCCTGGATGATCAACCACTATCACATCAACATCGTCGACAGTCATGACCAGTGTCCCATCGCCTACGCCGTGGGGAGCAACGCCGACGACTGCTTTTCCCGGCTTACCGGTGAACGGTACAATGCGGTCCGATCCGACCCGTCGAGCATCGGGTACTACTGCTACTATTACTACGAAGGGTGCGATCCGGATTGCGAGGACACCTTCGGCAACGCGTGGCGATAAACCGCAAGGGACGCTTTGGACTCTGCCAAAAAAAGGAGTCACCCATGAAGACGGGACGAATGGTCACCACCACGGCTTTCGTGGTTTTCCTGGCTTTCTTGCTGGCGGCCGGTGGGAGTCTCCAGGCCGCCACGTGCGAACCTTACCTCGCCCTGGTCCAGGAAAACCTCCCCAACCAGGTGGGAAATGAGGAGGCCGTCAAGGCGTTGCTGAACGTCAAGACCGACGACTGGACGCGGCGGATCAATGTCCAGGCCCTTTTCACTCTGATCCCTTCGAAATACGACCAGGGTGCCAGCCTGCCGGACGACATCAGCGTGGGCCGGATTCTCTCCGAGGAAGCGGGTCTCAAGTGGAACTTCAACCGGGGTGAAATCCGTTTCGTGAACCGAAGCCTACTGTTCGACCCCGAAAATCCCACAGCCATCAGTGAAAAGGACGGTTTTCGGCCGCTCGTGGGACTGGTTCTGTCGCTGGGAATCCCCATCGACGAGATCAACCTGGACGATTTGAACAGCCGGGTGCTCAGGGGAGCCTACGGCAAACAGGAGCAGGCCGGACCGGAACAGGTGGTGGATATCGAACGGACCTATTTCCTTTCGAGAAGGGTCAACGGGCTGAAGGTTTTGAATTCCTCGGTGATCATGGGCGCCAACAGCAAGGGAGCCATAACGCAGTTCCGGGTCAGATGGCCGGCGTTGCGCCTTGACGCCCGCCTGGCGAACGGCCGGGTCGTTTCCCGGGAACAGATGCTCGAAAGGATCGTCCAGGACATGGAAAGCGAACAGGGGTGCGAAGAAAAGGCATTCTCTTCGTTCGGGATTTTCCTCGCCTACACGCCCGTCCGGGGGCTGGACGGAGACGAAAAGGACGGGGTACCGGCGGTGACCGATCCCGTGGTGTTCGTGCCGTCGGTGGTGGTTTACTACCTTCCCGCGAGCCAAGATGAAGGCGGAAACATTTTGGAATACGGTTTGATCGAGACGGACCAAGATTAGCTTGTGACGGGGCGATTCCCGGGCGGCCTGGGCAAAAGGGTTGGGTCCGGGTGAAGGGAACGGTCTGTAAAAAAAGCGCCGCGGGGAAGCACCGGGCTTCCCCGCGTCGTTCAAATGGGTGGCACTCGAAGGCGCTTTTCACCCGCGGCGACTTGGCGCATCGAAAATCCGGTCGGACCTTGCCTCAACGGCCGAAAGCCTCCACGGGCGCTTTGGGACTGCAGTCAAAAGGGGCGTTGTCTCCAAAAGGCTTAGAAATCCACCTGAAAACGCGTTCCCAAGAGGTGGGCGGAGCCGTCGTCCACGCCTTCCCGGTCCTTTAGGTCGGCGAAGACGTAGTTCAGCATCACGCGGGTATTGGGATTCCAGTACCAATTGAGCCCCAAGGTGAAGTTGTCTTCCTTGCCCCCTTCGATGGCTTCGTCGTTGAGGTCGATCCGGGAATAACGGAAAGCCGCTTCCCAAGCACCCCAGCCGCCTTTGCCCCAATGAAAGTTCCGTTTGGGCTTCACCCGCGAAAAGGCTCCGGCGCTGGGTTTGTAATTGCGATGCTCTCCCGTCAAGAAAACGCTCGCGTAGACGTAAAAGCCGTTGAATTCCGGATCCCCGGCATCTTCTGAATCGATGATCGAGTGGAAATATTCCCCCTGCAGCGAAAAGGGGCCGAAGACCACGGCCGCTTCCGGATTCAGGATATCCACGCCGTCGGCCGCAATGGACTTGGTGTCAACCAATCGATCGTCCACGATGTGGATTTCCGGGCGGGCCCGAAAGCGGACCGGATTGTCTTCCGGGCTTCGGAACCGATGGGTATAGGACAAGCCCAGGTGGAAGAGGCGGTCCTTGGCCGCGAACCAAGGCAGCCCCGTGATGCGGGCGGAAATGTTCTGGTCTTCAAAGTCGGTGAAGGCGTCCCCGGAATCGCCCACTTCCTGAAAGGCGCCCACCGCCCACGTCACCCGCTCATTCAAGATATCGTTGAAAGCCAAAACGCCCGTGTTGCGACCGGGGGAAAAGGCGTTGGGCAGGCCACGTTCCATGAAGGTGATGTACTTGCTGCTGGTGAGTTCTTCCAAGGAAAAGGGTTCTTTGACGTGGCCGACCCGAAGGTGACCGACGCCCGGGATCTTTCGCAGCCCGATGTAGACGTCCTTGAAATCCACATCCTGGCCAGCGAAATCGAACTGGCTCTTGAAATCCACCACGTCGTAAAGGGTTCCCGAAACGTAGAGCCTCGCGCGGCGGAACTCGAAGCCGTGGCCTTCCAGGTCCTCGAAGGCGGCTTCGAGTTCGTCATCCGCTCCCACTACGGCGAAGTCGGTCATGATCCGTCCGCCGATCTTCATTTTGAAGTTGCCCTCGGCGGTCTGAAGATTCAATCCCTCTTTGAAAAACACTCTGAAGTCGTTGGCTGAAAGCCGCTCTTTTTTGGCCTTTTCCATGAGCTGGTCATATTGCTGCGGGGTGATCTGATGGTTGGCTTTCAAGATTTCCAGAATCTCCTCGGCAACGCTCTTTTCCTTCGCTTTCACCGCCGGCACGAATCCGGATACACAACAAAAGACGAAACAGACGCAGCCGCACAAGAAACGCTTTCCTCGATCCCAAAAAGAAGCTCTCATTTGTTTTTCCTCCGTGTCGTTGGACCACCTGATTCCGCCCCGATTCCGCAACCCTCGGAACCGAGTGCCCAGCCCCGTTCGCCCAAGGGGAACCGGCACACGTTACGCTGCTGTTCCGATCACGCGAAAAGCCGATTACGTCCTCACGTTCCCCTGCGAAAACCCGGAAACACAGGATGCCTGCTCTGCCGGAGAGGTTCGGCAGGCGCAGTGTAGATGTCGATCGCTTTGGGCTTGACGTCCCGAAAAGGATTGAGGAGCCTTCTCGTGAGTGAGAGGTTTTGAAGTTCACGGCTGGAGGGGCCCGGGCGACCAAGGATTCCCGGAAACCTTTCCCTGCACACGGAGTGCGAAAGCGCGAATCGGAGCCATGAGTCGGCCGAAACGATCAGCGCCCGCCGGAGGGCGGCGGGGGAAATGCCTTCGAGTGCTTTTCGGCCTAGGGGTGACGGCGTGCACGGCATCGGTTGTGATAGTGCTCGCCCTGAAGTGGCTGCCGCCGCCTTTCACGGCCTTCATGGTGCAGGAAAAACTGGCCGCCCTCTTGGGGGACGGACCCGACCGCACCATCCACCACGATTGGGTTCCCTTTGAGGGCATCTCGCCGTACATGGCGCTGGCGGTGGTGGCCGCGGAAGACCAAAAGTTTCCGGTCCATTTCGGGTTCGACCTGGAATCCATCTTGGACGCCCTGGAAGATCACGAGCAGGGGAAGCGCCTTCGCGGGGCCAGCACCATCACCCAGCAGGTGGCGAAAAATCTGTTTCTCTGGCCGGGGCGGAGTTACGTCCGTAAGGCGCTGGAGGCTTATTTCACGGTCCTCATCGAACTCTTGTGGGACAAGCGCCGGGTCCTGGAAGTCTACCTGAACGTGGCACAGATGGGAGACCGGGTTTTCGGCGTGGGCGCTGCGGCCGCCCTCCATTTCAAAACCACCCCCGATCGTCTGACACCTCGGCAGGCGGCACTGCTCGCCGCGGTGCTTCCCAATCCCCGCCGTTTTTCCCCGGCCAAGCCATCCCCGTATGTGCGGCGGAGGGCCGCCTGGATTCTGAAGCAGATGCGGCAACTGGGCGGCCCGAGCTACATGGATGACCTGTGACAAATGCGTGACGCTGAGGCGAGGGGAGCTCTTGGGGTTGCGGACCGGCCGACCATCGACTATGTTTTCTGAAAGATCGCCGGCTGGCTGGCTCGCCAAGGAAACAACCCTGCTTGGCTCGGTTGTGCGAGAGCGGTTTTGCGGTCGTCCTTCCCTTCAAGAATACGAGGCGTAACGTGTCGAGCGAACGGATCCGCTCGTATACTCGATTCCAGGCGGCAGCCGTTGTGATGTTGTGCCTCGCCGTCGGAAATGGGGGCTGCGCCGCCATCATCCGCAAAGCCACGCGCCCCACCATTCAAAACGTGCTCACCGCCACCCTCAAGCAACAAGATTTGGAACTGGTGCGCGACGGCGCCCCGGGCTTTCTTCTCTTCATCGACGGGCTGGTGGAAGGCGCCCCGGAAGACGTAGAAACTCTCACCGCCGCGGCGCGGCTTTACGGCGCCTACGGTGCCGCCTTCGTTCTCGGCGAAGAACCGGACCGAGCGAAAATCATGACCCGCAAGGCAAAGGACTACGCTTTCCGGGCCGCTTCCCTGGAAAACCCCGTTTTCGCCCGCCAGTGGGACAAGCCCTACGAACAGTTCACCCCCGTCGCCTCATCGTTCCGGGAAGGAGACACGGCGCTTCTTTTCGCGGTGGTGAGTACGTGGGCCAACTACATCCGGGCCCACAAGGATGACTGGGATGTGGTGGCACAACTGCCGAAGGTGCAGCTGCTCGCGGAGCGGTTGTTGGAACTGGACGAAACGTATCACTTCGGATCCGTGCATCTGCTCATGGGCGTCCTGAACGCGCTCCTGCCGCCCGCCGCCGGAGGACGACCGGAAGTGGCCCGCCGCCATTTCGAGCGAGCCATCGAACTTTGCGAAGGCCGGTTCCTGCAGGTCCACGTGGCCTACGCCGAGCATTACGCCCGGCTCTTGTACGACCGCGAACTTCACGACCGGCTGCTGCAGCACGTGATGGAAACCCCCGCGGACATCGTTCCGGAGCTCACGCTGGCCAACACGCTGGCTAAGCGGAGAGCCGCCGAGCTGCTGGCCGAAGCGGAAGAGTATTTCTAGGAGCGTGCCCTGGCATTGACACGCGCGATGGTTCCCCGGGCGCCGCGGACCCGCGGTTCTCAGTGGTGAGGGCCACACGCCCGCCGCCAAGAAAACACACGCGGCCGGGCGGCTTCCCCCGGGGCCTGATCAACCATGGAGCTACCGCGACTGGACGACTCGATCGGAAGTGAGTTGATCTTTAAGCCAACCATAAACCTGTGAAGGAGGAAGATCCGATGGAAGCTCAAGATCGAAAGGCGCGGAAGCAGAAGGTGATTGAGGTTCTCAATCGGGCCCGAGCGATGGAACTCCATGCCATCACACAGTACATGAACCAACACTACAACCTGGATAACCTGGACTACGGCGAACTGGCGGCCAAGATGAAGCTGATTGCCATCGATGAGATGCGTCATGCGGAAATGTTCGCCGAACGCATCAAGGAATTGGACGGCGAACCGGTCTCCGCCTTCGACGCCGAGGTGGTGAAAGGGCAGTCCGTCGAGGCCGTCTTTCCCTTCGACGCCGATCTGGAAGACAACACCATCGATGTGTACAACCGGTTCCGGCTGGTGTGTATGGAAGCTGGCGACAGCGTGAGCATGAAGATCTTCGAGACGATCATCGACGAAGAACAGATTCATTTCAATTACTTCGATAACGTCGACAGCCACATCAAGCGCCTGGGGGACACCTATCTGGCCAAGATCGCGGGGACCCCGTCTTCCACCGGCCTGCCGCCGAGGGGGTTCGCCGTCGGAGGCGGCGGGGAGACGGCCTGACGAGCGGTTCGGTCCCACTCTTTCCGGGCCGAGACGAGCGTTTTCGGTGCGGCGAGGCGCCTCTTTGCTGAGACGGGACGGCGCGGCGCTTCGCTCGGCACAGTTCTCCCGCCCTTGCGTCATCAGGAATCCACAAGGAGGCGTCCATGGGACGACGGTTCGCGGCCTTGACATGCATCCTCTCGCTGCTTTTCATCCCACCCCCTCAGGCCCCCGCCTCCCCCGCGGCGACCCTCAAAATCGCCACCATCGCCCCGGAAAACACCGTCCTGGTACAGGAACTGCGGGAAGCGGCCGCAGTCGTCGCCCAACGTACCGGAGGTGCGGTGCAGCTCAAGATCTACACCGGCGGCGTCATGGGAAACGACACCGTGGTGCTGAGGAAAATCCGGCTGGGGCAACTGAGTGGAGCCACGTTCACCGCCGGGGGGCTTTCAAGCGTGTACAGCAACTACGAATTGCTGAGCGTTCCCATGCTTTTGAGGACATACGAGGAAGTAGACGCCGTACGCGCGGCCTATGAGCCGGTACTCACCGATGAACTTGAAAAACAGGGTTTTATTTCAACAGGAATGATCGAAACGGGTTTCGTTTACCTGATGAGCGACAAACCCGTGGCCGGCGTGGCGGATCTCAAGGCGTGTAAGGTGTGGGTGCCCGAAGGCGACTCATTGGGCCAGGCGATTTTCGAGCGGGCCGGCGTGAACCCCATCCCCCTTCAGATTCCCGATGTCTTGACGGGACTCCAGACCCATCTCATCGACACCATCGTGGCCTCTCCGGTTGCGGCCATCGTCCTTCAATGGTTCACCAAGGTGAAGACCCTCACCCAGATCCCGCTCCTTTACGCCTACGGGACGCTCGCGATTTCGGAAAAGAGTTGGCGTCGGATCCCCGAGGCCCATCGTGAACCGGTCAGGGAGATCCTCACCCGGCACATGAAGCGCGTGGACGTTCAGAATCGCCGGGACAATCAAGAAGCTCTCAAGACCCTGGAGAGGGAGGGCCTCCGGTTCGTTTCGGTGACCGAGGACAATCTTCGGCAACTGCAGCGGATCGCCGATGAAACCATCGAATCGTTCCGCGGAAAGGGCCTTTACGACTATGAAATGCTCGAAGGGATCCGAAAGATTGCGGCCCGGTTCCGCTGAACCTTGAGGGAAAAGGGGGATTCTTTCGCCCGGAAGCAGCCGGTTTCCCAGGAGACGATGGAAGGAGAGCGCCCCATTCGCCGAATGCTTCACATCCTCGAAGACGCCCTGCTGGTTGTCGCCTTCCTCGTTTTGGCCGGTCTCGCGTTCGCTCAGATCGTGCTTCGGAACGTGGCCGCCACCGGCGTGGCGTGGGCGGACCCTCTTCTCCGCTACCTGGTGTTGTGGATCGGGCTTTTGGGAGCCATGGTGGCCGCCCGGGAAGACCGTCACATCACCATCGACGCCGTTTCCTATTTTCTTCCGCCGAGGACCAAATGCGGTGTGCGGGTCGTGACCGATGCGTTCACGGCGGGAGTCTGTGTGGTGTTGGCTCGGGCGGCTTTCCACTTCGTCAGCGGCGAGAAGGTTGCGGGAGCGACGGCTTTCGGATTCGTGCCGTATTGGGCGGCGGAACTGATCTTGCCGCTGAGCTTTTCCGTCCTGGCGATCCGCTATGGAATCCTCGCCGCCGTACATCTGCGTCGCGCTTTGTCGGGTCTGGAACGCCCGACGACGACGCCGGGGCCGCTCGCATGATGTCGATCCTTTTCGGAATTTTGGCGCTTCTCGGAGCACCGCTATTCGCCGTCATTGCGGCCGGCGCCTTGGCCGGCTTTCACCGGGCGGGAATCGATCTTTCCGTCGTCGTTTTGGAAGTCAACCGGATCGCCGACACTCCGGTACTGCTCGCCATCCCGCTTTTCACCTTCGCGGGAACCCTCATGGGGGAAGCCGGAACGTCGAAGCGCCTGGTGAATCTTTCGCGGGCGGTGGTGGGCTGGGTGCCCGGCGGATTGGCCTTGGTGGCGGTGACCGTCTGCGGCGCGTTCACGGCGCTCACGGGAGCCTCGGGGGTCACCATCGTGGCCTTGGGAGCGCTCCTTTATCCCGCCCTCCTTTCCGAAGGCTACCCCGAACGGTTCAGCCTCGGCCTGGTGACCTCTTCGGGCAGCTTGGGGCTACTCTTTCCCCCGGCCATTCCGCTCATTCTCTACGGCGTCATTGCCGAAAGCAGCATCGATCGGCTTTTCCTGGCCGGAATCCTTCCAGGACTCCTCATGGTGTTTCTCCTTTCGGTCTACAGCGTCCACGTCGGAAGACGGCAGGCGGTCCCGATTCGGAACTTCGAGATCGGAGCGCTTTTGAAAGCCCTGCGCGAAGCCGCCTGGGAACTGCCACTGCCGGTCATCGTGCTGGGAGGGATCTATTCGGGCCTCTTCGCCGTCTCGGAAGCGGCGGCGGTGACGGCGGTCTATGTGTTCATCGCTGAGGTTGTTTTGTACCGCGAAGTGAAGCTTCCTCAGATTCCGGCGATCATCAGAAAGAGCATGACGCTGGTGGGAGCCATCCTGGTGATCCTCGGCATGAGTCTGGCCACCACCAACTACCTCATCGACCAGCAGGTGCCGTTCCAACTCTTTGAGTTCGTCCGCGAGCACGTCTCCAGCAAGTTGACCTTCCTCCTCCTTCTGAACGTTTTCCTTTTGATTCTCGGGTGCCTCCTGGACATCTTTTCAGCCATTGTGCTGGTGGTGCCTCTGGTGCTTCCGCTGGCCGAAGGCTACGGGATCGACCCGATCCACCTTGGGATCATTTTCCTCGCCAACATGCAGATCGGCTACTGTACTCCGCCCGTGGGGATGAACCTTTTCATCGCCAGTTACCGTTTCGAGCAACCCGTGGTGAAGCTTTACGTCGCCACCCTGCCGTTTCTCCTGCTGCTGCTGGCGACGGTCCTCATCATCACCTATTGGCCCGCACTCTCGCTCTTCCTGGCGAAAGGGTGAGGAGGGCTTCGGAGCCGACCTTGCATCGGCGGCGCTTTTCCGTCAGAATAAAGGAAAAGAGCCATCGAAGGGAAGGCGACCCCGGCCACTGCCACGGAACTCCGACCCGCTGACGACGCACCCCGGATCCGCCCGGAAGGTTTCCTTCCGGCGGAGAAGGTTGCATAGTTAAAGAGAAACGTAGTGAACGGTCTTCCGTTTTGGTCTTGCCATTGGTGATCTTCACGTCAAGGTCGCAGGGGGAGGTGAACGTCCATGGAAACGAAAGAAGCTTACCGACAGAAGATCGAAGCTCAATTGAAGGAATGGTCCGCCAAGATCGAGCAGTTGAAGGCTCGGGCCGCCAAGTCGGAAGCGGAAGCAAAGATCGAGTTTTCCGAGGAGATCCGGAAATTGGAAGCCAGGCGGGAAGCGCTGAAGGCCAAGGTGAAGGAATGGCAGGAGTCGAGCGGGGAGGCTTGGGAAACGCTCAAGGCCGGAGTTGAAAAGGCTGCCGGCGAGCTAGGAGCGGCCATGGAGAAAGCGCTCGCCAAATTCAGGAAATGATGACCGAGGCGCCGCCCGATCGGGGGGCGCCCCCTCCTCTCTCCCCTTTGTCCGGAATACCCCGTGCCAATGCGTCCGCCCTCCGGGTCGGGTCCACGCGGCGGTCGCCGCGCGTCGCCGGCTGGTTCATTGCCACAGGAAAGGACGATCCATGAAAATCACCGTGTTTGAAATGGAAGACTGGGAGCGCGATGCCTTCCGGGGGTTGGCCGAGGAGCACGAGGTGCGGTTTTCGAGCGAAAGGCTCACCCGAAAGAACGCGTCCGATCATCGGGATGCGGAAGTGATCTCGCCGTTCATCTATTCGGACCTCAGCCGGAGCGTGCTCGAACAGCTTTCCGCCCTGAAGCTGATCGCCACCCGTTCGACCGGTTTCGACCACATCGCGCTCGATCATTGCCGCGAGCGAGGCATCTGCGTGTGCAACGTTCCGACTTACGGGGAAAACACGGTGGCGGAGCACGTCTTCGGGCTGCTGCTTGCCATCAGCCACAAGTTGGTGGACGCGGTGGACCGCACCCGTCGTGGCGACTTTTCGCTCAAAGGACTCGAAGGATTCGACCTCAAGGGCAAGATCTTGGGCGTCGTCGGAACGGGCAACATCGGCCGCTGTGTGATCGAAATCGCGCGGGGATTCCGGATGGAGGTCCTCGCGTTCGACGTGGCGCCGGACGACGCATTCGCCTCACGGCTGAGATTCCGATACGTGGACATGGACACGCTGCTTTCCAGGTCCGACGTGATCACGCTCCATGTTCCGGCCAACGAAAGGACCCACCACCTGCTGTCGCACCACGAATTCGAAAGGATGAAAGACGGCGTGATCCTCATCAACACGGCCCGGGGATCGGTGGTGGACGTCCACGCCATGGTGGAAGCCCTCGCGAGCGGCAAGGTGCGGGCGGCGGGGCTGGACGTCCTTCCCGAAGAACCGGCGATCCGCGAAGAGGCGGAACTCCTTCACCGGGTTTTCCATGAAAAACACAACTTGGAAGCCCTCTTGGCCGATCACATCCTGCTTCGCCTGAAAAACGTGGTCATCACCCCGCATTCGGCGTTTTTTACCCGGGAAGCGCTTGAGCGTATCCTGGAAACCACCGTGGAAAATATCGAAGGCTTCGTTCGAGGCCACGGACGAAACGTGGTGTCCTGTTGAACCGAGGCGGTTCGCGCCATCAGGAGCCTCCATGAACGCTCGTGGCAACCGGGGGACGGTCCTTTCCGTCCGCAGCAGCGTGGTGGACGCCGTGTTTCCCGAAAAGATCCCGGCGATCCACGCCATCCTTCGGGCCGGGGAAGGCGGCGCCATCGTCGTGGAAGTGGCCACGCACCTGGATCCGGAGACGGTCCGGGGCATCGCTCTCACCCCGACCCAGGGATTGGCGCGAGGCTCGTCGATCGTTGATGGGGGCGAGACGTTGAGGGCTCCCGTGGGCGACCGCGTACTCGGAAGAATCCTGAACGTTTTCGGCGAACCGGTGGACCGGGGGGAAGCCCTCACGGGCGGGGAACATCGCTCCATCCACGGCCATCCCGTGCCGCTGGAGCGCCGGACCACCACGTCCGAAGTCTTCAGTACCGGCATCAAGGCCATCGATGTCCTGTGCCCGCTGGAGCGCGGCGGCAAGGCCGGGCTCTTCGGCGGTGCCGGCGTGGGGAAAACCGTGCTCATCATGGAGATGATCCATAACGTCGCGGGCGGCCACGAAGGAGTGAGCATCTTCTGCGGGATCGGAGAACGGTGCCGGGAAGGCGAAGAACTCTACCGCGAAATGAAGGGCGCGGGCGTTCTGGATCACACGGTCATGGTGTTCGGGCAAATGAACGAACCCCCCGGCGCGCGCTTCCGTGTCGGGCATGCGGCGCTCACTTTGGCGGAATACTTTCGGGACGACCGCCGTCGGGACGTCTTGCTCCTCATCGACAACATCTTCCGGTTCATCCAAGCCGGGCAGGAAGTTTCGGGCCTCATGGGCCAACTCCCGTCGCGCCTCGGCTATCAGCCGACGCTGGGCACCGAACTGGCGGAACTGGAGGAACGCATCTGCAGCACGGAATCCGGCGCCATCACTTCGGTCCAGGCGGTCTACGTTCCTGCCGACGATTTCACGGATCCGGCGGCCGTGCACACCTTCGGGCACCTTTCGGCGTCCATCGTGCTTTCCCGAAAGAAAGCTTCGGAAGGACTCTACCCGGCCATCGATCCTCTAAAATCCGGCTCAAGCATGCTGGCCCCTCACGTGGTGGGCCGCCGCCACTACGACGTGGCACGGGAAATCCGACGGACCCTCGCCACCTATGAAGAACTCAAGGACATCATCTCCATGCTCGGCATGGAAGAACTTTCCCGGGAAGACCGGCTCACGGTCTATCGGGCCCGCCGCCTGGAGCGGTTTCTCACCCAGCCGTTTTTCGTGACGGAAGCCTTCACCGGCCAAGAAGGCCGGCTGGTTTCGCTGAACGACGCGCTCACCGGCTGCGAACGAATCCTGAACGACGCCTTTGCAAACGTGCCGGAACGGAACCTTTACATGATCGGGGGCATCGATGAAGCGTGATACCATGCGGCTGCGGATCCTGCTCCCCACGGAAATTCTCCTGGAGGCGCCGGTGAGAAAGATCGTCGCCGAAGCCCCCAACGGCTTTTTCTGCCTTCTTCCAAGACACGTGGACTTTGTGACCGCCTTGGTGCCGGGCATCTTGAGCTACGAAGCGGAAGACGGGCGGGAAAGGTTCGCGGCCGTGGACGAAGGCATTCTCGTGAAGGTGGGCCGGGACGTGCGCCTTTCCTGCCGAGACGCCGTGGCCGGGCTGGAACTGGAGCGCCTGGAACGGGCCGTGGCCGATCGATTCCGGAAGCGGCGCGATCAGGAACGAAAGGCCCGTTCCAGCATAGCCCGGATCGAAGCCAACTTCGTCCGCCGGTTCCTGGAGATCCAGCCCCATGAACGATGAACTCCGGACGAAAGGCGGCAAGGGAAACCGCCCTCCGCTTCCCCGGCAAGTGCGGCGGAAGGCGGAACGAAAGGCCAAGGGGCGGCGGGAAAAGGACCGCAGCGTCTGGTTCGGGCTCGGGATGTTCGGGCTCGTGGGTTGGTCCGTGGCGGTGCCGACGCTCATCGGGGTGGCCATGGGCCTCTGGCTGGATGCCCGGACCACCGGCGCGCGATCGTGGACCCTCATCGGTCTGGTGGCAGGAGTCGCCCTCGGGTGTGTGAACGCCTGGTACTGGGTGAAAAGGGAAAGCGGAAATGATTGACACGGGGTCCGGCGGTGAAGAGGGATCTGATGGTTCTGGCCGGGGTCTTCGCGACGGGAGCGGCCCTCGGGTTCTTCTACTTCGGGGCATTGTGGCTTACGGTGAAACGACTGCCGCAGGCGGCGCGGCCGGCGTGGCTGGCGGCGGGGAGCTTTGTGCTGAGAAACGCTGCGGCCCTCCTCGGCTTCTATCACATCATGGACGGCCGGTGGGAGCGGCTCCTGGCGGGCTTGGCCGGCTTTCTGGCCATGCGCTCGGTCTTGGTCCGACGGTGGGGACCGAGCCGCACCGTGGACCCGAAAGGATCGTCATGGACCTCATGAGCCTCAAGCAAATCAGTCCGGACCTGGTCGTTTTCTGGAAGTGGAAGTTCGTGACGCTGAACCTCACCATCGTGGCGACGTGGGTCGTGATGCTGCTGATGACCGGCGCCTCCATCCTGATCACTCGAAAGCTTTCCGCCGGGCCGAGGTTCTCGCGCTGGCAGAGTCTTCTGGAAGTGGTCGTCTCCGGCATGCGGGAACAGATCCGGGAGGTGAGCCGTCAGGATCCGGGACCCTACCTGCCCTTCGTCGGGACGCTCTTTCTCTTCATCGCGGTTTCCAACCTCCTGGCCGTCATTCCCGGAGCCGCGCCGCCGACGGGCTCGCTTTCCACGACGGCCGGCTTGGCGCTGTGCGTTTTCTTCGCCGTGCCCATCTACGGGATCGCGCAGAAAGGTGTTCGAGGCTACTTCAGAAACTACATTCAGCCCACGGTTTTCATGCTGCCCTTCCACGTGATCGGCGAACTCTCCCGCACCCTTTCCCTGGCGGTGCGGCTTTTCGGGAACGTGATGAGCGGGACCAAGATCGTGGCCATTCTGCTCGCCATCACGCCGCTTTTCTTCCCCATTGTCATGCAGGCCCTCGGGCTCCTCACGGGGCTGATCCAGGCGTACATCTTCGCCATCCTGGCCATGGTCTACATCGCATCGGCGACGCGCGCTCAAAAGGAAAGGGGATCTCCCGAAGGCCCCGCAGGCGAGACCGAATCGGCTCACGAACCCGCAGAAGGAGGATACGGATGACGGAAAGCATTTCCTGGATCGGCATGGCTTCGGTGGTGACCGCCGGCCTGACCACCGCCATCGGCTCCATCGGCCCGGCATTGGGGGAAGGACGCGCGCTTTCTCAGGCGCTGGAATCCATCGCGCAGCAGCCCGACGAAGCGGGAACCATCACCCGAACCCTCTTCGTGGGACTCGCCATGGTGGAATCCACGGCCATCTATTGCTTCGTGATTTCCATGATCCTCATCTTCGCCAATCCCTTTTGGGACAAGGTGGCGGGATAATGCGAACCCGCTCCTACAGGACTCAACCCTTGGCCGATGCTTCCCTCGGCGTCGGGAAAATCATGGAAGCGATACGGATCGGTGATTGCGGGACATTTTCCTGGAGGGCGCCGTGTTGATCGATTGGTTCACCGTGTTCGCCCAAGCCGTAAACTTTCTGATCCTGGTGGCGCTCCTCAAACGGTTCCTTTACGGCCGCATTCTGAACGCCATGGACGCCCGGGAACGGGAGATCGCCTCCCGCCTGGAGGAAGCGGAACGCCGAAAGGACGAAGCCGAACGGGAAGCGGCCGCTTACCGTGAAAAGGCGGAGGAACTGGAAAAGAAACGGGAAGCGCTGCTCCAGGAAGCCCGCGAGGAAGCGGAGAAGGCCCGACGCCGACTGGTCGATTCCGCCCGGGATGAAACCGACCGGCTGCGCGAAAGGTGGCGCGACACCGTGCGACAGGAAAAAGAGCGGTTCCTCGCCGCTCTGCGAAAGCGGACCACCGAAGAGCTTTATCGGGTGGCCCGCCGCACGCTCCGGGACCTGGCGGACGCGGACCTGGAAGACCGCATCGTCGAGGCGGGGCTCAAGCGTCTGCGAAACCTCGATGAAGAACGGAAGCGCGAAATCGCGGCGGGCCCGGCCGGCGAAGCCCGAGCGGTCACCGTCCGGAGCGCCTTCGAGGTTCCCGAAGCAAAACGCCGAGCCCTCCACGACGTCCTGGCCGAACATTTCGGGCCGGACAGCGCCGTCACGTATCATACGGATCCGGGACTGATGGGCGGCATCGAAATCCTGGCCGGCGGGTTCCGGATCGCGTGGACGATCAAAGACTACCTGGACGATCTGGAGGCCGCCGCCCAGGAGATGCTTTCGGAAGAGGCCGCCTGACATGGATTCCAAAGGAAGCGAGTGACGGCCGATGCCCTCGGAAAACGAACGAAATAGCGGCCTGCTCGACACGCTCGAAAGGACCATCGACGCACTGGACCGAGCGTTGGACCACCACGCGCCCGAACTCAAAACCGAAGAGGTCGGGACCGTGACATCGGTGGGGCACGGAATCGCCGTGGTGGAGGGGCTTCCGTCCATCCGGTCGGAGGAACTGGCCTTGTTTCCTGGAGACGTCCTGGGCATGGCGTTCGAGATCCGGGCGGACACCATCGGGTTTCTGCTCCTGGACGAAGCCGGACATCTCCAGGCCGGCCACACGGTGCGCCGCACGGGAAGAGTTCTCGATATTCCCGTGGGCGAGGGATTCCTGGGCCGGGTGGTGGACCCCCTGGGGAGACCCCTGGATTCGGGCGGCCCCGTGCGCGCTTCCCGGCGCCTGCCCGTGGAACGACCCGCACCGGCCATCCTGGACCGCGACCCCGTGATCGTCCCCCTCCAGACCGGCCTCAAGGTCCTCGACGCCCTCATTCCCATCGGCCGCGGGCAGCGGGAACTGATCCTGGGCGACCGTCAGACCGGAAAGACCGCGGTGGCGGTCGACGCCATCATCAACCAGAAGGGAAGAGACGTCCTGTGCTTCTATTGCGCCGTCGGAAAGCGGGGAACCGCCGTGGCCAAGGTCATCGCGGACCTTCGGCGATTTCAGGCGATGGACTTCTGCACGGTGATCGTCGCCACCGAAGAAGATCCCCCGGGACTCCAGTACGCGGCGCCCTACGCCGCCATGGCCATGGCGGAACACTTCATGGAACAGGGTCGCGAGACCCTGGTGGTGCTCGACGACCTGACCCGGCACGCCCGGGCCTACCGCCAGCTGTCGCTCCTCCTTCGCCGGCCGCCCGGGCGCGAAGCCTATCCCGGAGACATCTTTTACATCCACTCGAGGCTCCTGGAACGGTCCACGCACCTCAACGCGGACCACGGCGGCGGGTCGCTCACAGCGCTGCCCATCGTCGAAACGGAAGCCCAGAACATTTCCGCCTACATCCCGACGAACCTCATCTCCATCACCGACGGCCAGGTTTACCTTTCGCCCGAGCTTTTCAGCAAGGGGGTGCTCCCGGCCGTGGACGTGGGAAAATCCGTTTCCCGCGTGGGGGGTAAAGCGCAGCTTCCCGCCTACCGTTCGGTGGCGGGCGATCTGCGGCTTTCCTATTCCCAGTTCGAAGAACTGGAAGCCTTTTCGCGGTTCGGGACCCGACTGGACGACGAAACACGGAAGACCATCGAACACGGAAGGCGGGTCCGGGAGGTGCTCAAGCAGCCCCAATACGCGCCCATGCCTGCAGCCGAACAGATCGCCGTCTTGGTGGCCGTGGCCGACGGGGTCTTTGACGGGCTGCCCCTGGAGGCCATCGCCGAAGCGGAAAAAACCGTCAGAACGGCCGCAAGGGATCGTCTGGCGGACCTTTTCGAACAGCTGGAACGGGGGACTCCATTGAAGGAAGAAGACCGAAAGGCCATCAGCAAGGCGGCCCGGAGCGCCCTTTCGGAAAGGGAACAGGCTCCGACCGACCGGCGGCGGGACGAAGAGGGGTGAGACGGCCGTGGCACACACCTTGGAAGAACTGTCCCGGAGGATCCACAGTACGGAAGAGCTCCAGTCGGTGGTGAAGACCATGAAGGCGCTGGCCGCCGTGAACATCCAGCAGTATGAAAAGGCGGTGGGGAGCCTCAAGGCCTACCGGCGGACGCTGGAATGGGGGCTTCGGGCCATGCTGCGCCGTCATCCCAAGGTGGCGCTCCGGGCGGGCACGGCGCCTGAAGGTCGCACCGGGCTCGTGGTCTTCGGATCCGACCAGGGCATGTGCGGTTCTTTCAACAGTGACGTGGTCCGCCGCGCCCGTGAGGTGTGGGAAACGCAAAGAGACCGCCAGCCCGTCATCCTGGCCGTAGGGGAGCGGGCTGCAAGCCGACTCTTGGACGAACGCCTTCGAGCGGAACACACCCTTCCCCTTCCCGCCTCCGTCCAAACCATTACGGATTCGGTGCACGCTCTTCTCGACGTCGTCGACGGGTGGAACACCACTCGCACCGTGACCCGCGTGATCCTCTGCTACAACGAACGGTCCCGCGGGGCGTCCTTTCACACCCGACTGGATCCCCTGCTTCCCGTGGACCGTGAGCGGCTTGAAGGGCTGGGGGCCGGAAAATGGCCCACACGGATGATCCCGAAGCACACGTTGGACCGGAACCGCCTCTTTTCCGCGCTCATCCGCGAATACCTTTTCATCGCCGTCTTCAGGGCTTTCGCGGAATCGCTGGCCAGCGAAAACGCGGCCCGGCTGGCGTCCATGCAGGGGGCGGAAAAGAGCATCCAAGAACAGCTCTCGGAGCTGAGTCTCCATTATCACCAGAGGCGCCAGCAGGCCATCACCGAAGAGCTGTTGGACATCGTCTCGGGGTTCGAAGCGCTCACAAGCCGGTAGGAACCGGCTTGCCGACGATCTCACAAGCCGGTGATCCTCACTTTTGGAAAAGGGATCGACATGGGGAAAGGACGAACGGCATGACCCTTGAGAATGAATACCGGATCATCGGGATCGACGACTACGAGCCCTTCATCGGACCGGAAACGGTCGAGCGCATCCGGGGAAAGGCTTCCCGTCTCGGGCACCTCCACGTGGCTCACGTGAATTCCACCTACTACGGCGGCGGGGTGGCGCAGCTTCTGTCGTCGCTTACGCTCCTCATGAACAGCGTGGGCATCAAGACGGGCTGGCGGGTGATCCAGGGAGCGCCGGATTTTTTCAGTATCACGAAGAAAATGCACAATGCGCTCCAGGGCGGCGACATCAACCTCACCAGCCGAAAGTGCGACATTTACGAAGAGGTCGTGCATCAGAACGCGTTCCGCACCCACCTGGACCACCACAACATGGTCCTCATCCACGACCCGCAGCCTCTTCCCATGATCCGCCATTACAAAAAAAACGGACCCTGGATCTGGCGCTGCCACGTGGACCTCACCCGGCCCGACCCGGAACTGTGGAACTACCTCACACCCTTCATCGAGCGATATGACGCGGTGGTGCTCACGTTGGAGGAATACCGGCAGAACCTCAAAACACCCCAGGTTTTCATCCTCCCGGCCATCGACCCCTTTGCCATCCTGAACCGGGACATGAGCGGCGAAGAAATCGACGAACGGCTGGACCACTACGATATCCCCAAGGACGTTCCGCTGGTGGTTCAGATTTCCCGGTTCGACCGGTGGAAGGATCCGGAAGGCGTCATCGAAGCGTACAAGCGGGTGCGCAGCGAGGTGAACGGCGCCCTGGTGCTTCTCGGAAACGTGGCCACCGACGACCCCGAAGGCGAAAAGGTCTACGAATCCCTGCTGGATCAGCAGGACGAGGACATTTTCATCTTGAGCTGCCAGGACAGCGCTCTGGTGAACGCTCTTCAACGAAAGGCCGCCGTCGTCCTGCAGAAATCACTCCGGGAAGGCTTCGGGCTCACCGTGACCGAAGCCATGTGGAAGGGAGCGGCCGTGATCGGCGGGAACGTGGGCGGCATCCGTACCCAGATCCAAGACGGCGTGAACGGATTTCTGGTCTCTTCCGTGGATGAAGCCGCGGACCGGATTCTGCGTCTCTGCCGGGACGAAGAACTCCGGCGGCGGATGGGCCGCGCGGCCCGCGAACAGGTCCGGGAGCGGTTCCTGCTCAGCCGCTACCTGGAACAATACCTGGACCTTTTCGGCGCCTTCGAAACGGTCTATCGTTTGAAACTGCCGATTTGAAAGTTGGAGAAAATGACGTAAGAAAGGAACAGCTGCCGTCGGGATTGATTTGTCATTTATCGATTCACTGGCCACTGACCTGACGAAAGGAGATTCGCCATGCCGGAATTCTGCAGTCCCTTCACCGTGAAAAAGAGCGACCGGAAGCTCACCCATGAAGAACTGGTACGCGCGATCCGCTTCATGATCGCCGCCGAATACGAAGCCATCCAGCTGTACCAGCAAACCGCGGAAAGCACCGACAACGAGCTGGCCAAAGAGGTGCTCATTGACATCGCCAACGAAGAAAGGGAGCATGCGGGCGAGTTCCTGAGGCTGCTCAAGGAGCTGGAACCCGAGGAAGAGAGCTTTTACAAGAGCGGCACCGAGGAAGTGGAAGAGATGATCGCGAAGATGAAGAAGTCGTGAATGGCGGAGGGGGTGGAGCAGGATCAACCCAGGAGGAGGCGACCATCGAAACACCGTGGTCTCAACCGGCAGAAGACGTTCTTGAAGCCTTACAGGTTGCGCGAGAAAAGGGCCTCAGCCCCCAGGAAGTCGAAGCCCGGCGGCGGCGCCATGGGGCCAACCGCCTCCGGGAAATGCGCACCAAGAGTGCCTGGCGGATCCTGCTCGACCAGTTCAAGAATCTCATCATCGTCCTTTTGGGAGCGGCCGCGGGTCTTTCCTTGATCTTCGGCGACTGGCTGGAAGGCGTGGCCATCGTGGCGGTGATCTTCATCAACGCGGCCATCGGCTTTTTCACGGAACTTAAGGCCGTCCGTTCCATGGAAGCGCTCCGGAAGCTGGGCGGCGTGGTGACCCGGGTGCGGCGAGGCGGTCGGGTGGAAGAAGTTCCGGCGGAAACGCTGGTTCCGGGGGACATCGTGGTGGTGGAAGGCGGAGACGTGGTCACCGCCGACATGCGCCTCGTCGACGCCTCCAAGCTCCAGGCCGACGAATCGGCCCTCACCGGCGAATCCCTCCCCGTGGGCAAAGCCGCCGCCCCGGTGAGCCCGGACGCCCCGCTGGCTGAACGCACCGGCATGCTGTACAAGGGAACGGCCGTCACGCGGGGTTCCGGAGAAGGCGTTGTCGTCGCCACGGGGATGAATTCGGAACTGGGACGCATTTCCTCGCTTGTTGAATCAGCCGAAGACGAGACCACGCCGCTCGAAAAACGGCTCAACCGCCTGGGACACAAGCTGATCTGGGTCACGCTGGTCATCACGGCGGCCATCGCGATCGCAGGGATCCTGAGGGGCCATGAGCTGTTCATCACACTGGAGACATCCATCGCACTCGCGGTGGCCGCCATTCCCGAAGGGCTTCCCATCGTGGCGACCATCGCACTGGCCCGCGGCATGCGCCGGATGGCCCGGCGGAACGCCCTCATCAACCGCCTTTCGTCGGTGGAAACCCTGGGGGCCACAACCGTTATCTTCACCGACAAGACGGGGACCCTCACAGAAAACCGCATGGCCCTCACCCACCTGGTGATCGACGGAAGCGATATCACCGTCGACGCAAGCGCGGGCTTTTCCCTGGATGGAAAGCCGATCCGATGGGAAGAGCACCCTTTGCTGGAAGAGGCGCTCCGGATCGGGGTGCTTTGCAACAACGCCTCCTATGAGCCGCAAGACGGAAGCGGCGAGGCCCGGGGGACCGGCGACCCGCTGGAAGTGGCACTGCTCGCCGCCGGCGCCTTGGCCGCCATGCGAAGGGAATCCCTGGCCGAAGCCTTCCCCGAGGTCCGTGAAGAAGCCTTCGACCCGGAAACCAAGATGATGGCCACGTTCCACAGGGCCGACGGCGGCTTCCTGGTGGCGGTGAAGGGCGCGCCGGAGGCGGTCCTCACGGCGTCCACCCGGTTGGTGACGCGGGACGGCGAGCAACCGCTCACGGAAGAGGCGAGAGCCCGCTGGATGGAACGCGGGGAAGGCCTGGCGGCCCAAGGCCTGCGCATGCTGGCCGTGGCCCGAAAGACCACATCGAACGTGGATGCCCGGCCGTACGACGACCTGAGCTTTGTGGGACTCCTGGGACTGCTCGACCCGCCCCGATCCGATGTTCGTGACGCCATGCGGGAGACCCGGGAGGCCGGAATTCGAGTGGTCATGGTCACGGGCGACCAGGCGCTCACCGCCCGAAACATCGCCCACGCGGTGGGACTCGTCGATCACGAGGACGCCGAAGTGATCCTGGGAAAGGAATTGAAGCACCCAGAGGATCTTTCGGACGACGAACGTCGACTTCTCCTGGGTGTCCCCGTTTTCGCGCGTGTGAGCCCGAAGCAGAAACTGGACCTCATCGCCGTCTACCAGGCCGCCGGCGACGTGGTGGCCATGACCGGAGACGGCGTGAACGATGCGCCGGCACTCAAGAAAGCCGACATCGGCATCGCCATGGGGCGCCGGGGCACCCAGGTGGCCCGCGAAGCCGCCGATATGGTGCTCAAAGACGACGCCTTTTCGACCATTGTCGCCGCCATCGCCCAAGGGCGGGTGATCTTCGACAATATCCGCAAATTCGTGGTTTATCTCATTTCCTGCAACGTGAGTGAAATCGCGAGCGTCGCGCTGGCCTCGATCGCCGACGCACCGCTTCCGCTCTTGCCTCTCCAGATCCTCTTTCTGAACCTGGTGACCGACGTCTTTCCGGCGCTGGCCCTGGGAGTGGGAGAAGGAGGTCCCGGCGTCATGCAACGGCCTCCCCGACCGCCCAAGGAGGCCATCGTGGCCCGCCGGCATTGGATCGCCATCGGAGGCTACGGGTTCCTCATCACCGCGGCGGTGCTGGGCGCGCTCGCCCTGGCCATCCACGTCCTGGACCTCCAGAACCGCGAAGCCGTAAGCGTCTCCTTCCTGACGTTGGCCCTGGCTCAACTGTGGCATGTGTTCAACATGAGCGCTCCAGGGTCGGGGGTTTTCCGAAACGATGTGACGCGCAACCCCTATGTCTGGGAGGCTCTCGGCGTTTGCCTGCTGCTCCTGGCGGCGGCGGTGACGGTCCCCGTGTTCGCCGAAGTCCTGGACGTTTCGTCGCCGACCCGCGAGGGCTGGCTGGTCATTCTGGCCATGAGTCTCTTTCCGCTCGCGGCGGGGCGGGTCTTCAAGCGGGCGATGAACCTGTGACCGCGATGGGCCCGGACCGCCTCTCTGTGACGCCGACCGGCCGGTTGCGACGGCACGGGGCGTGCTCGGCGGCCGTGGAAATTCAGACCGTTGGGCCACAACACGTCTTGTGCATCCTTCGGATCCCAACTAAAAAGAAAAAAAGAGTTTTCGAGAAAGGACGCGCCATGTTTTTGGGTCAGTTCCTGGCCGCCCTTCTGAACGCTTTCGTCTGGAGTCTCCTCTTCGCGTGGATCGTTGGAAAAAGGGGCTCAGGAATCGGTTTTTTCTCGTATTTCGTGATGGTCTTCGTGCTCACCTGGGCCGGCGGATTGTGGCTCAAGCCGTTCGGACCGCCGGTGCTTGGTGTCCACTGGGTTCCGTTCGCCGTGCTGGGTTTCGTCATCGCCCTGTTCATCGCAACGTTCACCCGTCGAGAACCGCCGAAGAGCCGGAAAGAAACCCTGGAAATGCTGGATGAGATCGCCCATGAACGGACCCTGGAGCGGATCGCCCGCTCGTACGTGAATGTCTTTTTCTGGGTGGTGACCGCCGTGGCGGTGGTCGCGATCGTCCTCCGATACCTGAGACGCTGACAGGCAGGGGACCCGATGAACAGCCATCAGACGACCTTCAAGAACCGGAAGCCGATCTGGAACATCGTGATCGTGTTTCTGGTCTGGCTTGCCATTTTCTATGCCTTTCGGATGTACCGTTCACCGCAAATCCTGGAAATGCCCTATTCCCGGTTCAAGAAGGCGGTTTCGGAGGGCGAGGTCGCCGAAGTGACGATCCGGGGCGATACGGTCGAGGGGACGTTCAAGGAACCTGAAAAGGCGGGCGAAGGGGAAAACGCGCCGGCGTACCGGCGGTTTTCCACTACGCTGCCGTCCGTGGACGACCCGAAGCTTCTGGAACTGCTGGAAGACAGGAAGGTGACCATAGCCGCCGAATCGGAGGAGCGGTCCTGGGTTGGAACGCTTCTTCTGAGCCTCCTCCCGTGGGTTCTGATCTTGGGGTTTTTTTACTACACGAGCAGGAAAATGCAGGGCCGGATGGGCGGCGGCGTTTTCGGGTTCGGTAAATCGAAGGCCAAGCTGTATACGAGGGAAATGACGCAAATCACCTTCGACGATGTGGCCGGGCTTCCCAACACAAAGCGCGAACTTCGAGAGGTGGTGGATTTTCTCAAGGAACCCGAAAAGTACCGGGCTCTGGGAGCGCAGCTTCCGAAAGGCATTCTCCTGGTGGGACCCCCGGGGACCGGAAAGACCCTCATGGCCAAAGCCACCGCGGGGGAAGCCGGGGTCCCCTTTTACAGCATCAGCGGATCGGAATTCATCGAAATGTTCGTGGGGGTTGGGGCGTCGCGGGTGCGCGACATGTTCCAGCAAGCGAAACAGAACGCGCCCGCCATCATCTTCATCGACGAAATCGATTCCATCGGCCGGGTAAGAGGAACCGGCCTGGGCGGAGGGCACGACGAACGGGAACAGACCCTCAACCAGATCCTTTCGGAAATGGACGGCTTTTCCGGAAGGGAATCGGTGGTGGTCATGGCCGCGACGAACCGGCCCGATGTCTTGGACCCGGCCCTGGTGCGCCCCGGCCGCTTCGACCGACAGGTCGCGCTGGACCTCCCCCAGAAGGAGGCCCGCATCGAAATCCTCAGGCTGCACGCGAAAGACATGCCCCTTTCGGATGACGTGGATTTTGCGTCGGTGGCCGCGCGAGCGGTGGGGTTTTCAGGAGCGGACCTCCGGAACCTGGTGAACGAAGCGGCCATCCTGGCGGCGCGGAAAGGCAAGAAAACGGTCGAAGCGGAGGACTTCCACGAAGGGGTGGACAAGGTCATCATGGGGATCGAGCGCGAAGACTTCATGAGCGAAGAAGAGAAGAAGGTGGTGGCCTACCACGAAGCGGGGCATGCGCTGATCGCCTGGCACCTTCCGGGTGCGGACCCGATCCGAAAAGTGACCATCATCCCCCGGGGCCGATCGCTTGGATCCACCGAACAGATTCCCGAGGAAGACCGGCACAACCTGAGCCGCTCGTATCTTCTGAACCGGGTGGCCATCCTGCTCGGCGGCCGGGCTGCGGAAAAGACGGCCTGTGAGGAAATCACGTCGGGCGCCGGAGACGATTTGAAGAAGGCCACGCAACTGGTGCGCCGCATGGTGTGCCAGTGGGGGATGAGCGAAACGCTGGGGCCGGTGACCTTCAACCACGGAAGCCCGCACCCCTTCCTCGGCCGGGAAATCACCGAACCGAAGGACTTCAGCGAACATACCGCCCGGATGATCGACGAGGAAGTCCGCCGGATCTTGACCGCCATGCAGCGGAAGGCGGAGAGAATCCTGGCCGGGCACATGAAGCAATTGGACGCGCTGGCAACGGCCCTGATGGAAAGGGAAACGCTTTCGATCGAAGAAATCGAAGACGTTCTGCAAGACATCTAACGACTCCACCCCAACGGAGACGACCCTCATGCGAGTGCTGATCTGCGGAGCCGGCCGGGTCACCCGCAGCCTGCTGAAACGACTCGGCGAAAACTGGCAGGTGACGCTTGTCGACAAATCGGAGGAGAAGCTGGCGGCCATCCCGCAGGAGTTTGAAAACGTGCAGAAAGTGGTCAGCGGCGACGCTTCCAGCCTGGTGCTTCTGGACGAGATGAAGATCGGCGATTTCCCTTACGTTCTGGCTCTCACCGACAGCGACGACGTGAACTTGGCCATCGCCCGCCACGCCCGTGAGCGGGGGGTTCCTCACGTGCTCAGCTTCCTAAACGACCGCAAGATGGAGGAGCCGTTCTTCGAATTGGGGGTCCGCGTGGTGATGGCGAGCGCCCTCATGGCCAAGACCATCTTCCATTACCTGCTGGACCCTCGGATCAAGGTGATGCCGCTGGCCCTCGGACTCGCGGAAGTGCTGGAGGTAGTGGCTTCTCACCACGTGGTGCTGGTGGGCCGGACCGTATCGGAGATCAACAAGGAAGACTGGCGGGTGGTGGGGATTTTTCGCGGCGACGAACTCATCTTTCCCGGACCCGAAACGGTCATCGAGGAAGAGGACCGCTTGGTGATCGTGGGGAGACTGGACGTGTTCCGGTCCGTTTGCGACTACCTCCGCTGCGGGGAACCTCATTTTCCCATGGCTTACGGCCAGAGCCTCCTGGTGGCGCTGCTCCCCGGAAGCGACGTTCCGTCCATCGTCCGTGAAGCCATGCACATCGCTCAGAACACCAAGATCACCCACCTGGTGATCCTGTGTTCCGGTGAACAGCCGGGGCTGGACGAGGAACTGGGGACTTGGGCCCAGTGCGTGGATCTGAGGGTGGAACGGTTCGAAGACGATCCCTTTTCGAGAATCCAGGAGATCAGCCGGGAGGAGAACCTAGGGCTGGTGGTGATCGATCCGTTCAAGAGTTCGTTTATCAAGATGCTCGCCAAGCCCGACCTGGTGGCCCTGGCCCATTCACTCCCCTGCCCGCTTCTGGTGGCGCGGAACACGGTCCCTTACGAGCGCATCCTGGTGCCCTTCAACGGCACCCCTCAGGCAGAACGGGCCTTGGAAACGGCCATCGACCTGGCCATGCAGCTCAAGGCGGCAATCGCCGTCATGGTGGTGGAAGAACCGGAAGTGATCCGGGGGCGGCGGGAGGAAGACTGGGGAAAGCAAATCCTGGGGCAGGCCCGGACCATCGCCCACGTCTTCAAGACCGAGATCATCGAAATCCTGGAGCGGGGAAACCCTGTAAAACAGGTGGCGGCCCGTTCGGAAGCGTTCGACCTCCTGGTGATGAGCAGTCGGACCAAGGAAAAGGCGTTGCTTTCACCGCACGTGGGAGAACTCATCGCGCAGGACGCGAAGTGTTCCGTCCTTATCGTCACCCACTGACCGGCGGTTGGCGGCATGACCCTGGAGCAGTCCCTTTCGCTTTTCCTGGTGGCCCTGGCGGCGGCCGTGCTTCCCGGCCTGAGCCGTGTGGTGCGACTGCCCGCACCGGTGATGGAGATCCTTTTCGGGGTGGTGCTGGGGAAGAGTCTTCTGGACCTGCAGGTGGGCGGATCCTGGCTGGAATTTCTGGCTCAGCTGGGCTTCCTCATGCTCATGTTTCATTCCGGTATGGAAATCGATTTCCGCATGCTGCTCCAGCAGGGCCGAACCCAGGTATGGGTCCAGGTTCTCGTTTTCGGCGCCACGTTGTCCCTGTCTCTTTCCTTTTCGCTTTTCATGGGCTTCGGCGGCTTCATGGCCCTCGTGATGGCGACCACCTCCCTCGGCCTGGTCATGCCGGCTCTGAAAGAAGCCGGAGTCAGCCGCACCCCTTTCGGGCAGAATCTTCTTGTCGCCGCCTCTCTCGCCGACTTCCTGACCCTTCTGGGCATCACCTTCTTCGTCCTGTGGCATCAGTTCGGGTTGAACTGGCACTTTTTCATGCCGCTTCCTCTCTTTCTGGCCTTTGCCGTACTCCTCTGGGCAGGCCGCCTCTGGGTCTGGTGGCATCCGGAGCAGGCGGAACACTTCCTGGGTTCCGATGATTCCCAGGAACTGGGGGTGCGCTTCTCCCTGACGCTTCTCTTTCTTTTCGTGGCGCTTTCCGAACTGGTCCACCTGGAACCCGCCTTGGGGGCTTTCATGGGAGGCTGCGTCCTTTCCTTTCTTTTCAGAGAAAAAGAGGAACTGGAAAACAAGCTGTCGGCCCTGGGGCTCGGATTCCTGGTTCCCATCTTTTTCATCCACGTGGGGATGCAGTTCGATCTCAAGAACGTCCTCGCGCGCGACCAGCTTCTTCTTGCGGTTCAACTGCTCGTCGCCGCCTTTGCGGTGAAGGTCCTTCCGAGTCTCCTCTTCAGGATCCAGGGGATGGATTTCCGTTCCACGCTCCAGGCCGGAGCCCTGTTGTCTTCCCGGTTGAGCTTGATCGTGGCCGCGGCCACCATCGGCGTCAAGGAAGGACTGATCGGGACGGCGCTGAAGGACGCCATAGTTCTGCTGGCCCTGCTGACCTGTCTTCTGGGGCCGACGTTGTTCAAACTCACACACCGGCAGTCCGCCCGGTCGGCCACGACGGATAGAGCAGAGAACGCCCGGCGCCGGCGACTGGCTTGATCGGGATGGAGGAGGGACATGTTGGGCGAGGACAATGGAAAAACCCGGCGAAAAGGCAATGCCGACACCCTTCGGAAGGCGCTGAGCGAAAGCGGCCGGCGGTTTCGAACCCTGGTGGAAAACCTCAACGGCATGGTCTACCGCTGCCGGAACGACCCCACGTGGACCATGGAGTACGTCAGTTCAGGCGCCTACGAACTGACCGGCCACCGCCCGGAACACCTCATCGGCAACCGCATGCTGGCCTTCGGAGACCTCATCCACCCCGACGACCGGGAGAAGGTCTGGGACATCATCCAGGAAGCGCTCCGCGAACGCCGGCCGTTCACCCTCACCTACCGCGTTCGGGACGCGGACGGCGAAGAAAAATGGGTGTGGGAACAGGGTCAAGGAGTGGTTGGGCCGGACGGCACCGTGGAAGCCCTGGAAGGTTTCATCACGGACATCACGGAAGCGGTGAGGAGCCGCCGCGCGCTCGAGGCCGTCGAATCGATTCTCACCGCCAGTCCCGTAGTGGTTTTCCTTTGGAAAAACGAGGCCGGCTGGCCGGTGGAGGTGGTCAGCGAAAACGTCAAGGACATCTTTGGATATTCGGCGGAGGAATTCATTTCCGGTGCCGTCCGCTACACGCAAGTCATTCACCCGGACGACCTGGAAAGGGTCGCCCATGAAGTGGAGCGCCACAGCCGGGATCGGGGCACCGATGGCTTTATGCAGGAATACCGGATCGTTTCCAAGGACGGTGCCGTCCGATGGCTGGATGATCGCACGTTCATCCGAAGGGACGCGTGGGAGACCATCACCCACTACCAGGGCGCCGTACTCGACATCACCGACAGGAAGCGAGCGGAAGAGCGGATCACGCATCTCAACCGGGTGCTCCACGCCATCCGGGACGTGACCCAACTGATCGTCAGGGAGTCGGACCCGGAAACCCTCATCCAGGAAACCTGCGATCTGCTGGTGAAGCACCGCGGCTACGACGGAGCCCTGATCGTGCTCACCGACGATTTCGGAACGCCCCGGTTTTTCGTGGAAGCGGGAATGGGTGACACGTTCGATCCGCTCGCGGAAGAGATGCGACGAGGCATTCTGCCGGCTTGCTGTGAAGCCGCCCGGGTGAGGGAAGGTGTTCTGGTGGTGAACGAAACGAGAGAATTGTGCCGGAACTGCCCGATCCTGGAGATCTGCCGGAAGAGCCAGCCCATCTGCGTCCGGCTGAAACACGGTGAGACGGTCTACGGCGCCCTGGCGGTCGCCGTAGACCGGAAGATCGGGGTCGACGAGGAAGAACTGACGCTTCTCACTGAAATGGCCGGGGACGTGGCGTTCGCACTCCACGGGATCGAACAGGGAAAGGCCGTGAAGCGGGCCGAAGAAGACCGCAAACGCATGGAAAGCGAGCTGTGGCAGGCTCAAAAAATGGAGGCCATCGGGCGGCTCGCCGGAGGCATCGCCCACGACTTCAACAACATGCTGAACGTCATCAACGGCTACGCCGACCTGGTATTGAGTGCTCTCCGGGAAGAAGACCCTCACTGGATGGAAATCGACCAGATCCGCAAGGCCGGAGACCGGGCGGCCGCCCTCACGCGCCAACTGCTGGCCTTCAGCCGGAAACAGATCCTGAAACCCGAGGTGGTGAACCTGAACCGGATCGTGGCGGATACGGAAAAGATGCTCCAGCGGCTCATCGGCGAACACATTCGGCTCGACTTCCGGCCGGCCGAGAACCTGGGCGCGGTGAAGGTGGACCCCGGTCAGATCGAGCAGGTGATCATCAACCTGGCGGTGAACGCCCGGGACGCCATGCCCATGGGCGGGTGTCTCACCATCGAGACTCGAAACGTGGAACTGGACTCCGACTACGTCGATCGCCGCCCCGGGGTCCAACCGGGCCCCTACGTGATGCTCGCCATCAGCGACACGGGCATGGGCATGGAAGAAGGCGTGCGCCAGAGGATCTTCGAACCGTTCTTCACGACCAAGGAATCCGGAAAAGGTACGGGGCTGGGTCTTGCCACCGTCTACGGCATCGTTCGCCAGAGCGGCGGCCACATCTGGGTATACAGCGAGATGGGCAAGGGAACCACGTTCAAGATCTATCTGCCGCGTACGCAGGAGCCGGCCTGCGAACAGGGATCACCGCGGATCGAGGGACTCGTCGGAGGCACCGAAACGATCCTCATCGTGGAGGACGATGAAGCGGTGCGCGAACTCACCCGGCGGATCCTCGAAACGGCCGGCTACGACGTCCTCACGGCGGCCGACGGCGAAGAGGCCCTGCGACTATGGGAACGTCGCGACGCCTCCATTCACATGGTACTCACCGATGTCATCATGCCGGGGATGAGCGGCCGGGAACTGGCGGAAAGGCTCAAGGCGTCCGACCCGGCCATGAAGGTGCTCTACATGTCCGGCTACACGGACAACGCCATCGTGCACCACGGCGTCCTGGACGACGGGACCCATTTCATCGAAAAACCCTTCACGGTCCTGGAACTCGCCCGAAAGGTCCGCGAAGTGCTGGACGGTTGAAGGAGAAACCAAGGACTGGTGCAGGGTCTCTATGGACGCATTCGACCCGGCTTCGACAATCCTCGCCGAAGGCCGAAACTGCTGGAAGAAGCGGCCGGCTTCCCGCGTGGCCTGGCTCATGGATGCCGACGCCTATTTTTCCGCCTTCGCCGATACCGTGGAACGGGCCCGTCATTCCATCTGCATCGCCGCCTGGGACATCGACAGCCGCCTGCCTCTGCGCCGGGGCACCCCGGAGGCTCGGGAAGCGACCCGCCTGGACCGGTGGCTCAACCGACTGGCCGCTTCCAGAACGGGCCTGCGCATCCACATCCTCGCCTGGGATTTCTCGGTACTGTTCGCCTTCGAACGCGAACCTTTCCCTTTTTTCAAACTGGGCTGGCGCACGCATCCCCGGATTCAGTTCGCTCTAGACAGCGAACACCCGGTGGGCGCCTCCCATCACCAGAAGCTGGTCGTGGTGGACGACGCCGTGGCCTTCGCGGGAGGATTGGACCTCACCAAGAATCGCTGGGATACAGCGGAACACCTCGCCCGGCATCCCTTACGCGTGAACCCCGACGGGAAGCCGTTCGGCCCGTATCATGACGTCCAAATGATGGTGGACGGCGAGGCGGCCTCCGCTTTGGGCGACCTGTTCCGGAGGCGATGGCGGCGCGCCGTGCGACGACGGCTCGAACCCCCGCCGCACGGCGGAAGCGACCCGTGGCCGGAAAGCGTTCGCCCGGACCTGACCAACGCCGACGTGGCCATCGCCAGAACCGAACCCGGATTCAAAGGCTACTCGGAAATCCGCGAAGTCGAAAATCTTTGGGTGGACGGCATCCGTTCGGCCAGGAGACGGCTCTACATCGAAAACCAGTACCTCACGGCGCACACCGTCGCCGAAGCGATCCAGGAGCGGCTGGAAGAACCCGACGGACCGGAGATCGTCATCGTGCTGCCCGAAAAAAGCTCCGGCTGGCTGGGAGAACAGACCATGGACGCGCTCCGCGACCGGGTGATCTCCCGGCTGCGGCAGGCCGACCGATTCAAAAGGCTTGGCATCTATACTCCCGTGGTCCGTGATCCCGCCCCCAAACCCGTCTACGTGCACGCCAAGGTGATGATCGTGGACGACCGGCTGGTTCGAGTCGGTTCGTCCAACCTCAACAACCGCAGTATGGGCCTGGATACCGAATGCGACTTGGCGGTGGAAGCGGAAGGGCACCCCGAACGAAGATCCGCCATTGAAGCGTTCCGCGACCGGCTGATCGCCCACCACCTGGGCATCCCTCCCGAACGGCTGCGGGAGGAACCGGGCGCCGGAGGTTCCCTTCTTCGCGTCCTCGAAGCGCTTCCCAAGCAAGGCCGCGGGCTGGAACCCCTGGAAGTCCGGCCGGAGCAGCGACCCCAATGGCTGGAGGAGTTCGTCCGGGAAACGGAGCTGGCCGACATGGAAAAACCCATGGAAATAGAGCGCCTGCTGGATCATCTGGGTTCCGCCGAAGATCCTGAAACGAAACCGCTGAGCCTGTGGAAACCCCTCGTGGCCCTGGCAGCCCTCGTGGCCCTTGCCGTCGCATGGCGGTGGACGCCTCTCGCCGGCTGGATCAGCGTGGAGCAACTGCACCGCTGGGCGGAAACCGCCGGGCAGGCGGGTTGGACGCTCTGGGCCGTCCTGGCCGTTTACCTGATCGCCGGCCTGGTCATGTTTCCCGTGACGCTGCTGGTCGGTACCGCGGCCATTGTGTTCGGTCCCATGGAAAGCGTGCTGTATTCGCTGGCGGGATGCCTTTTGAGCGCCGCTTTGAGCTATGCCATCGGCCGCAAGCTGGGCCGGGAAACGGTTCGGAAGGTTGCAGGAGGACGCCTGAACCGGCTCAGCAAACGCCTGGCCAAGCGAGGCGTCCTCACCGTGGTGCTGGTCCGCGTGGTGCCGGTAGCCCCCTTTTCCGTGGTCAACATGGTGGCCGGCGCGTCGCACATCGCGTTTCGAGACTACCTGATCGGAACGGCCGTGGGCATGCTCCCGGGCATCGTGCTGGTGACCCTTTTCTCCGATTCGCTGGCGGGTGTCATGAGGGAGCCGCAGTGGCAGGACCTGGCGGTCGTCATCGGCATCGGGGCGCTCCTGGGTCTTGGAAGCGCCTGGGTCCGAAGAAGATTCGCCGACCATTCACCGAACGGTGAAGACGATTGACCGATCCGACCCTGGGCGTTGAAACCGGGGCGCCTCGCCGCCCTCCTTCCGCCGCCTCCGGCCGCTGCCGGTCGATCCGCCTGGCCACCTACAACGTTCACGGTTGGGTGGGAACCGACGGTCGCCTCGATGTCCGCCGCACCCTCCAAGTCGTCCGATCCCTTGCAGCGGACATCGTGGCACTCCAGGAAGTCACCATCGGAGATCACGGAACTCCGATTTCCATGGAAACACTGGCCGCGGAAACGACGAGCCACGTGCTGCTGGGTCCCACCCTGCAGCGGGGGAAGGCCGAATACGGCAACGTGTTGCTCACCCGCTTTGAACCCCGGGCGGTGAGACGCCACGACATCACCCTGCGACCACATGAATCCAGGGGCGTCTTGGATGCGGACGTGGAAGTGGGAACCCTGCGCCTGCGCGTGGTGGTCACGCACCTGGGGATTCGAGCCTCTGAAAGGCGGCAGCAGACCGAACGCATCCTTGAGATCCTGGCGGCCGAGTCGGGAGAACCCGTGGTCCTCCTCGGAGACATCAACGAATGGTTCCAGGTGCGAGCGGTGCTGAGAAAGTTTGAATCCTGGTTCGGGCCGGCGCCGGCGCCGCGCACCTACCCGTCCCGCCTTCCCCTCTTCGCTCTCGACCGAATCTGGGCGCGGCCGCCCGAGCTGATCCGGGCGGTGACCGTTCACAAAGCGGGAGCCGCCCGGACCGCTTCCGACCACCTGCCGCTGAGCGCAGACCTGCTCCTCCCGTGAAAGCCGGTGAAGGACTCTCACCGGGACAAGGAAACGCCCTGGCGGACCTGGAGCCCGCCCCGGCCCATGGGCTTCCCCTGCCTCGAATCCGGACGCTCCACCGCGTGGACGTCCGCTCAGTCCCCGCGACGCTCCTCGGCTTTTTTCGCCCAGAAGAGCTTGCGGAAGTGGTAGCCGTAGACCAGCATGGTCACCACGTCGGCGAAGGCTTCCCGGGAATGGAGGAGGGTTTCCTTGAGCAGGCGCCAGTAGTATTTCCGGCTGGAACGGTTGTCCCGGATGCCCAGGTACCACACGGAGCGCAGCAGCGTCAGGATGTCGTTTTTTTCGAGGGCGTTCCTGGCCCTTGGCCGATAGTCCCTGAGAAACGCCCGTATCCGCTGGTAGTAGGCTTCCGGGGAATAGATGGTGCTCATCACCCACCGGTAGCCGTTCACCAGGGACTGCCGATCCATCTTGGGGATAAAGTTGAGTGTCCCCTCGGTATCGGTGTTGTCCCCGGAAGTCTTGAAGAGCAGCCGCCCTTCCCTTTCCAGCCGCTTGTAAAGACGAGTCTCGGGGACCGCGGTCAGAAGCCCGATCATGGCCGTGACCACACCGGAACTCTGAATGAACTCAACCTGCCGCTGGAAGATGTCCGGTGGATCGTTGTCGAAGCCGATGATGAACCCGCCCATGACCGCCAGGCCATGATTCTGAATGATCCGTACCGAATCCTCCAGGCTTCGCCGAAGGTTCTGAACCTTGCCGCATTCCTTGAGACTCTCCAGCGACGGGGTTTCCAGACCCAGGAAGACCTTGTTGAATCCGGCAGCCACCATACGCACCATCAGTTCTTCGTCATCGGCCAGATCCACCGAAGCTTCCGTGAAAAAACTCAGGGGCTTTTTGAGGCTTTTCTGCCAGGCAACAATATCCGGCAGCAGGGACTTCACGTGTTTCTTGTTCCCGATGAAATTGTCGTCCACGATAAAGACCGAGCCGCGCCAGCCCCGCCGGTAGAGAGCGCTCAACTCGCGGATGACCTGCTCATTGGTCTTGGTTCGGGGTACTCGGCCGTTCATCACGATGATGTCGCAGAATTCACAGTTGAATGGACATCCCCGGGAATACTGGATGCACATGCTGGCGTAGTCTCTGAACCGGATCAGGTCCCAGGCCGGAACCGGCGTGTCGTGAAGCGAAGGATGAAGGTCCGTGGTGTAACGCCGCTTGAGACTCCCGGCCTCCAGGTCGCGGACAAGCTCCGGGAGGATGGATTCGCCTTCCCCCTGGGCCACGCTGTCCAGTTCCGGGAAGTCGTCCGCGTAACCGTTGAACAGCGGGCCTCCTCCAATGACGGTTCTGCCCAGGGCCTTGCACCGGCCGATAACGTTCCTGGCCGATCCTCGCTGGGCGATCATGGCACTCACGAACACACAGTCGGCCCACAGGATGTCCTGATCCCGAAGAGGGCGGACGTTCATGTCCACCAGGCGCTTGATCCAGTGATCGGGCAGCATGGCGGCCACGGTAAGGGCGCCCAGCGGCGGAAAGGCGGCTTTCCGCTTAGCGATACGAAGCGCGTGCTTGAAGCTCCAGAACGTTTCTGCAACTTCAGGATACACGAGAAGGATCTTCATGGCGGCTCTCCTCTCTTCCAGGGCGGGCTGGCTCCCATCGCAGGCTTGGAAAGATCGAGGATTGGCCGAGGCTCGCAGGGAATCCATGGTGCATGGATTTTTCCGGATGCCGGGTCAGCTCCGGCATGACGAACGGGATTGGCTCAGAGGTCTCTTCGCACCGTCAAGGATCGCTGCACTTTTGATTGACTTTAAACATGCCCCGCGAATCCTGTCCAGGGTGAAAAGATTGACTTGCGGCTCACTTGAGGGTAGCGTTTCCGCCTGGACCATGCCCTGGACCCGCTTTTCGCGGCGGTTCCCCGGCGCTCACGCCCAAAGAGATTTTTCCGAGGTCGAAATCCATGAGCAAGGTCGTCATTTCCGTCATCGGCTCCGATCGTCCGGGTATCGTTGCCGCCGTCTCCCAGGTGCTCTTTCAGAACCGCTGCAACATCGAAGACGTGAGCCAGACCATCCTTCAGGCCGAATTCGCCGGCATTTTCATTGCCTCGATACCCCCGGACCTGGTTTTGGAGACCCTCTTGGCCGAGCTGCGCCGCCGTCTGGACCCGATGGGTCTCTCCGTGATCGCCAAGTCGGTGGAAACACAGAAGGCATGGGCCGCGCCGCCCGGCGAACCGTTCGTGATCACCACCATCGGCCCAGACCGCCTGGGCCTGGTAGCCGGGATCACCGAAATCATGGCGCGATTCGGTGTGAACATCACGTACCTCAAGGCGGCTTTCCGCGGGGGAGACGATCCGCACCGAAACACCATGATTTACGAAGTGGACATTCCCGCAACCATTGACCAGAGCGCCTTCCGGCAGGCGCTCCGCCGCCGCGCCGAAGACATGGGGCTCGAGCTGAGCCTTCAACACCGGGACATCTTCGAAGCCATTCACCGGGTATGAGCGGACGCCGCAGCGGCCGCGAAGAGCCGGGAACCCGAAGGGAGACCTTTGCATGCTCACCGACCGTGAAGTGCTTTCCACGCTTGAGATGCTCAAAAGCGAACACTTGGATGTCCGAACGGTGACGCTCGGCATCAGCCTGTTCGACTGCGTCTCCGACGATTCCCGGCGCTTCCGTGAAAAGGCCGCCGCCAAGATCCACAGGCTGGCCCGAGACCTGGTGCCGGTCTGCAACGAAGTCGGAGACAGGTACGGGATCCCGGTGGTGAACAAGCGCATCGCCGTGAGCCCCGTTTCCAACGTGGCGTCGTCTTTCGCCGCAAAGGAACTGGTGGAGGCGGCCCGGGCGCTGGATGCGGCGGCCAAGGACGTCCACGTGGATTTCATCGGAGGCTTCAGCGCCCTGGTGGAAAAGGGATTCACCCACGGCGACCTCACCCTGATCGAAGCCATCCCAGAGGCGCTCGCCGCCACCGAGCGGGTCTGCGCTTCCGTGAACGTGGCATCGACCCGGGCCGGCATCAACATGGATGCGGTCTATCTCATGGGCCAGACCATCAGACAGGCGGCGGAACTCACCGCCGAAGCGGACGGCATCGCCTGCGCCAAACTCTGCGTTTTCGCCAATATTCCTTCGGACATTCCCTTCATGGCGGGAGCCTACCTGGGCGTGGGCGAACCGGAGGCGGTCATCAACGTGGGGGTGAGCGGCCCCGGCGTGGTGAAGAAGGCCATTGACCGGGCGCTTTCAGCCAATCCCGGGCTGGACCTGGGAAAACTCTCAGAAATCATCAAGCGGACGGCTTTCAAGGTGACACGCGTGGGCGAGCTCATCGGCCGGGAAGTCGCCCATCGCCTGGGGGTGCCTTTCGGAGTGGTGGACCTGTCGTTGGCCCCGACCCCCAACGTGGGAGACAGCGTGGGGGAAATCTTCCAGAGCCTGGGACTCAAGAGTATCGGCGTTCCCGGCTCGACCGCGCTCCTCGCACTCCTGAACGACGCGGTCAAGAAAGGCGGCGCCTTCGCCAGTTCCTACGTGGGCGGCCTCAGCGGGGCGTTCATCCCCGTGAGCGAAGACGTGAACATCTCCGAAGCGGCACGCCAGGGCTTCCTGTCCCTCGAGAAACTGGAAGCCATGACCAGCGTCTGTTCGGTCGGCCTGGACATGGTGGCCCTGCCTGGGGATATCACCCCGGAAACCCTTGCGGCCATCATCGCGGACGAGATGGCCATCGGCGTCATCAACCGAAAAACCACCGCCACCCGGCTCATACCGGTTCCCGGGAAGCGGGCGGGCGACAAGGCCTTCTTCGGAGGGCTGCTGGGCGAAGCCACCATCGTCCCCGTGCCCAGCAACGGAGCCTCCAGCGGGTTCATCCGGCTCGGGGGCCGTATCCCCGCACCCGTTCACAGCCTCAACAATTGAGTGAGCGCTCAGAGGAAGGCTTCGCGCAGACAACGCACCGCACCCCGGATCGCCCAGCGACAAACCGGCGGCGGCACGATGCCGCCCACTCCCGGAACCTCGACGCTCCCCCGGCACACCGTCAACCCCCCTCGCCCACTTCGAGAAAACTTCGAAAAGCGGAGGCCGTCCGGGGCCCGATCCCATGGATCTCCTCAAGATCCTCCACACGGCCCCAAGGCCTCTCCCTGCGCCGGCCGACAATGGCCGCCGCCCATGCCTCTTTCATCTTCGGGATCCACCGGAGGTCCTCTTCGGAAGCGCGGTTGAGGTCGAGTTTTCCGCCCAGGAGCAGCCGTTCCCGGGCACCCAGGGGTTCCAACCGGACCGACCGGAGACCGGAGGGGGCTTTTTGTAGTCGCAGACCCCTTCCATCGCTCAACACCCGCTCCAAGAAGCCCTCGGGCAAGGCCTCCAGGAAAGCTCCATCGACCCCCGCGCTCTCCAACACGTCTCCCACCGGGACCCCCTCCCCGCGGAACACCCTGACCCCGGGGCTTTCGATGTCGCCCGAAAGGGCCGTCACCGTCACGGGAGTCTCCACAGGGCGGTTTCGGGACTCCAGCCACCCGACCGCGATCCAGGCTAGGATCCCCGCAAGGCCCAGCATCGCACCGACTTCGATTCGGGAAATCGCCGCGGAAGACACGGCTCCACACCTCCGGCCGGAGGAGCGGTTCCAGGCCGGGGCGGCCTAACACTCCCCGTTCAGGCCCTTTTCGTCCTTGTACATCTTGTAGTTCACGCTGTCGACCAGCGCCTGCCAACTCGCTTCCAGGATGTCGTGGGACACTCCCACCGTCCCCCAGTGGCCCTTGGGGTCGTGGGATTCGATGAGCACCCGGACTCGCGAGGCCGTCCCGTCACGGCCGGGCAGCACCCGCACCTTGTAGTCGCTCAGTTCCATTTCGCGAAGCTGAGGATAAAACTTCTCCAAGGCCTTCCGGAGCGCGTTATCGAGAGCGTTTACCGGCCCGCGGCCGAGCGCCGCCGTATGCTCCACCTGCCCGCCCACCCGAACCCGGATGGTCGCCTCCGAAACCGGCTCGTCATTTTCACTGAATTTCTGATCCACCACCCGGAAACCGATGAGCTCAAAATATCGCTTGCTGCTGCCCATGGCCTTGTTGATGAGCAGCTCGAAGCTCGCTTCCGCCGCTTCGAACTGGAACCCTTCGTGTTCCAGCTGCTTGATTTCATTGAGCACTTCCAGAGCCACGGGATCCGACGACGACAGGTTGATGCCGAACTCCTCGGCCTTGCGCTTGATGGTCGCCCGCCCCGAGAGGTCCGAAACCAGGAACCGGCGCCGGTTGCCCACCAGCGAGGGATCGATGTGTTCGTACGTTTGGGGATTTCGCTCCACCGCGCTGATGTGCACGCCGCCCTTGTGAGCGAAGGCGCTGCGGCCCACGTAAGGCTGGTAACGGTTGGGCGGTACGTTGGCCAGTTCCAGGATGAAACGGCTCGTCTCCCGCAGTCTCTTCAGTCTCTCCGGAGGGACACAGGGCACGTTCATCTTCAGGCAAAGGTTGGCGATGATGGAACACAGGTTGGCGTTCCCGCACCGCTCCCCCACCCCGTTGAAGGTACCCTGCACCTGGACGGCTCCCATCTCGATGGCGGCAAGCGAATTGGCCACGGCCAAGTCCGCGTCATTGTGAGCGTGGATACCCAGCGGCATCCCCGGAAATCGTTCCTTGACCACCGCCATGATCTCTCGGATGGCGCCGGGGAGGTTTCCTCCGTTGGTATCGCAGAGGACGAGGCATTCCGCCCCGCCTTCCACCGCCTTCTCCAGGGTGGCCAGAGCGTAATCGCGGTCGGCGCGAAAGCCGTCGAAGAAGTGTTCCGCATCGTAGAAGAGCGTCTTCACCTGGGGCCGCAGGTACGCGAGACTGTCCCGAATGATCTCCAGGTTCCGCTCCAAGGTGGTGTGCAGTGCATCCTTCACGTGAACGGTCCAGCTCTTTCCGAAAATCGTCACCACCGGGGTCTGGGCCTTCAGGAGTTCCTTCAGGTTGGCATCGTTGACAGGCGTCTTCATCGGATGATGGGTGGCCCCGAAAGCGGCGATTTCCGCCTGCTTGAACTGGTAGTTCCGTATCTCTTCAAAAAATCCCCGATCCTTGGGATTCGATCCGGGCCACCCCCCTTCAATGTAATGAATCCCGAACTCGTCAAGCCTCAACGCTATCCGGATCTTGTCGGAAAGGGAAAGATTGAAGTCCTCCGCCTGCGTTCCATCACGCAGCGTCGTGTCGTAGATTTTGACTTCCTGCATGGGCCTCTCCAAAGTCTCGATGGGGAAAGGGTTTGAGGCGATCACAGTGAGGTATGGTTTCATGCCCTGGGACGGGAGCCCCGCGGCGCGACAGGCGACGGTCTTCCGCGGCCGCCGTGTGAATACAGGCCATCGGCAACCGTGTTTTATGATCCCAGAAACTGCACGAATTTGTAAAGGAGTTTTGCGTCGAAGGAGGCCATCATCTGGTCCTGCATCAGCTTGAGGGCCTTGAAGGGGGAGATGGCGCCTTTGTACGGGCGGCGCGTGGTGAGGGCATCGAAGCAGTCCACGATGTGGGCGACCCGGGCGTACGGGTGGATGGTCTCCCCGCTGAGCCCCTCCGGATAGCCGTTGCCGTCCATGGATTCGTGGTGCTGCAGCACGATTTCCAGGACCGGTTCCGTGACCTCCGCCAGGCCCTGCAACTGGTCGTGGCCCAGCTTGGGATGTTCCTTGATCTTTTCAAATTCCTGGGCGGTAAGCGACGCAGGCTTCAGAAGGATGCGGTCGTCGATCCAGACCTTTCCGATATCGTGGAGGAGGCCGCCCTTACCGAGCTCAGCGGTTTCCCTTTCGTCCCAGCCCAGGTGCGTGGCGAAGGCCATGCTGAGCAGGCAGACCTGGACGGAATGGGTGTAGGTCTGGTAATCCTTTGAAAAAACGGCATAAAGCATGCTCGCCGTCACGGAATCGCGCTGCAGGTGCCGTGCGGCCTGTTCCGTCCAGCGGGACGCGTCCTGAAGCGTTTCCAAGTCGTGGGGTTGAGAAAAGATCCGGCTCACCAGGAGTTCCGCCTGGCCGTAGAGCATCCGGCTCTTTTCTTCACCGCTCATCTCCGATGAATCGAGCCGATTCTCCACGAACTCTTCCATGTACGCCGTGAGTTCATAGTAGTCTGCTTCCTCCACGTAAAGGACGGTCACCTGCCGCACGCGCAGCGTCTCCCGCCATGGCTCGGAATAGAACTGCCCGCGGTCGAACACCTTGACGAACTTCGGAACCGGTTCACCCTTGACCAGGATCGGCAGGTAGAATTCACAGGGAAGACGGGTTCCCGGCCACAGGTGCGCGACCTTGACCGGGATATAGCCCGCTGCCGCTTCACCGAGGTTTCCGTTGAAGGGGCGTGACGACGCCTGCTTCAGGTTGAGCAACGGTCCTTCTTGCACCTCGTGACCACTCCCGGCTGACGGTTCCCACCAACCGCTCCACCCGGGCATCCGGGGATGGCGGCCACCCATTTCATATCGTTAAGTGATACTTCAATCGTCATTCTCGGCCGGAATCTTGAACACCTCAGAGCTTGTCCAAAAGCAAGCTCGTGAAAGTCGGGCCTGCGGCTCCTTGTTCCTGGAGGAGCGGCCTTGGCCGCGATCGGGGTCGCCGGCAAACCGGCTCCTACAGGACATGAGTCGCTCCTTAAGTGCCGTTCGCGAACCGCCGCTGCGCGAAAAACGGACACTCCTCCCCCAGAAGGATGAAGGGTATTCTCCGATAGCCTCTCATGGGAAAAACGCCGACCGCTTTTTGCGGATCTTAGGCCTTTCGGGCGCCCGTGTCCACCATGGCGTGCCCTCGTTCGCATGGAACAATGCGCGGTTCCGTTGGAAGCTACAGGCTCCTCCGGTATCCGACGAACCGGTAGATATCGCTCATGAGTTCCTCATGGTCGCTTTTCAGTTTCTCATACATGCGGGCGTTCTCGATGGCAACAGCTCCCATTTCCGCAAGGGACTCCACGAAATCCACCTCTTCCGGGTCGAAGCGCCTCGGTGTTTCGGTGTAGAGCCGAAGGACGCCGATGGTGCGGCCTTTGACGGTGAGCGGGACGGAAAGAATGCTCGCGATGCCCGCCCGTGCCGCTTCTTCTCCGTACTGAGCGCGGGAATCCGAACGGGCGTCTTCGACGAAGACCGGCCGGCCTTCCATGGCTTCCGCGATGCTGCGATCGGCATCCACCGGTCCTTTCTTGAGGTACGCTTCACTCAGACCCCAGGACGCCGCCAGTTCCAGCGTGCGCCCCCTGGGATCCAGCAGCCGCACGGCGCAAGCCTTGACCCCCGTGACTTCTGCAATGCGCTGGACCATCAGGTTCAGTACTTCCTTCACGTCCAGGGTGGCGCTCACGGCCCTCACCACGTCACGGAACGAATGGTAATAGTCGACTTCTCTTGTTTTCACGGTACGCCTCCTTTCTCTGGGGAATCGCTCTGGCGCGAACGGTCACCGTCCGTGTTGGCGCATCGGCGCTGCACGGCCTTCAGGCGGCTGTAGGGCATTCCATACCGACGTCCCTCAAGCCCACTTCGTGAGGCTCGATTTGCAGGAGGTCCACAAATCGGCGCGCCACGCGCCGCCCAGGAGGCCGGTACCGGTCCAGCCGTTCCAATTCGGCGACCAGGTGCCGCACCAGGTGTCGTTTCAGAAGGAACGCGTGTCCGATGTGTTCGCGCCGGCGTCCGGCGATCTTTTCGATGGGTTCCCGGGTGAGGAGTCGGAGGGCTTCCAGGGTTCGAAAGCATTCGATTCGATCCAGGGCCGGGTTCTGGAGCAGGTAATGGAGGAAAGCGTGTGGAAAGAAGCGCAGCGCGCTGGTGACCGGATTGGCCGCGGTGGTTCCCAGCCCGCATTGGCTGCCGGCCTTGATGAGGTCGCTTTGGGTCCAGAGCCGGTGGATGTGATCGCTTCCGGCATCGCCCTGGAGAACCACGTCCAGGGTTTCGCCGAGCGCCGCGGTTCCCCGGAAACAGGCGGGGCACTGGCCGCACGATTCTTCTGAAAGCCAGTCGGTGAAATGCCGTGCGAGCCGCACCACGTCATCGTCTTCGCCGATGAAAACCAGCCCGCCGGAGCCCAGCATGGCCCCCGCCTGGTCGAAGGTGTCGAAATCAAGCGGTGTATGGCGGAGGTAGCTTCGGGCTCCGGTCAACGAAAGGATCGCCCCGGAAGGACCGCCGATCTGAACGCCGGCCACCGTTTTTCCGTCCTGGATTCCGCCGCAGATTTCGATGACGTCGTTCAGGGTCCGCCCGAAACGCACTTCCACCAGCCCTGTTCTCTTGACGATTCCCGCCACGGAAAAGATCTTGGTTCCTCCGCTCGCCGCCGTTCCCTGCTCAGCGAACCAGCGGCCGCCCTTTCGGAGGATGAGGGGCACGCAGGCGAAGGTTTCCACGTTGTTGAGGAGCGTGGGCTTTCCCCAGAGACCTCGGAGCGTGTTGGACGGCGCATTGAAGGTCGGTTCCGCCGGTTTTCCCTCAATGGCCCGCATGATCGCCCGTTTTTCTCCCGCGACGAAGGCCCCCGCACCTAATCGGATTTCCACGTCGAAGTGAAGCCGGTCCACACCGAAAATGTTTTCGCCCAGGAACCTTTTGCGCCTCGCCTGAAAAAGGGCGTGTTCCAAGCGGCGGACCGCATCTTCGTATTCCTTCCTCACGTAGATGATCCCGTAGCGGGCCCCCGTGGCGAGCGCGGCCAGGATCATGCCTTCCAGTACCTGGTGGGGCCTTTCCTGAATGAGCGTTCGGTCCATGAAGGCCCCCGGGTCTCCTTCGTCCCCATTGGCTACAATGAGTTTCAGCGCTTCCTTGCATTCGTCGTGATCCTGAACCACGCAACGGGCGAGGCGCACCGCTTCCCATTTGCGGCCCGCCGGGAACCCTGCCCCCCCGCGGCCTCGGAGCTTCGAAGCCGAGACTTCCCGGATGATGTCCCGGTCCTCCCAGCGCGCCCCGCCGTCCAGCCCGAGAACCCTGGAAACCGCTTCGTAGCCGCCGCAAGCCAGGTAGCTTTCGATGCTCTCCGGGTTGGCCGCTTCGCCGAACCCGAGGACCAGCCGATCCTGGAGGGCCGGATTCGGTTGACTTTCATCGGCCCTTTCTTCCGTCCAGGTCCTGGCCTTTTCGGGAGGGTTCGCCCCACTCGCTCCGCCGCCAAGGAGAGCGAGCCGATAGGCTCCGTCCTGTTCCAGCACCAGCACAGCATCGGTATAGTCGCCCAGGAAATACCGGGTCCCGTTCCGTTGGATCCAGACCCGCCCCGCAGCGACCCCGGCCCGAGGTTTGAACGTCCCGGAGAGATCCGCTTCCAGGTCGCGGTAACCCAGGACACTATCCACACGATCGGTTTCGTCCAGAACAACGGCCCCGCGGCACGGCAACCCTCCGGGGTGCCGGTAGGTGAAGCCCAGCGCACGCGGAACGATACGCCCCAGCGGCCGAACCGTATCCCCCACCCGAACGGATACTTCCCCGGAAGCCCCCATCACCACGGACGCTTCACGCCCCAGGTCCGGCCCTTCAGCCCCCGGCGGCACCCCGGCTCCGCCTTCTTCCAGGATCCAACACAGTGAAAACGCCTCCGGGAGTTCCATCCGTTGTCCGGGCGCCAGGACTTCGGCCACCCGGTTGAGAAAGCTCAGCCGGTTGTCGAAACTCGGACCCTGGAGCAGCCGTTCCAGAAGCGCCGGAATGTCTTCAGCCCGCTGCTTTCCCAGGAAGCGCTGCTGCACGCGGACAACCGGTGCCAGGTGGCACACACCGAAGCAGTCCATTTCGATGAACTGCACACCGTGGCGGCCCACCTCTTCCGGACCGGCCCCAACATCTTCCGACAGGCGCCGCGAGAGTTCCGGCTGGCCTCGAAGGAAACAGGCGGTCCCCTTGCACACGTAAACCAGGATGTCGCCCCGCGGGTCCGCACTGAACTGCTTGTAGGACGCGATCACGCGAATCACGTCCACAGGGTCCAGACCCAGGCACGCCACGATCGCTTCAAAGGCTTCCGGCGTGACGTATCCGAAGATGTTGTGCACCTCGTGGAGCACCCGCGGCAGGAACGCCCGCGGTCCCAGGCCCGAGAGCACCCGGTAGACTCCTTTGCGCCGTTCCCGGTCCACGATGGCATCCACCACGTCCGGACGAAGGAAAAACATGCGAAACCACCATGGAACTTCCCTTTCCGAATACGTAACCGGGGCCGCGGCGCATTCCGGCAGCCGATTGTGGCGGAGCGTCTCTTCCCGAAGCACCTCGGCTCTGGCTGCATCGGAGGCATAGGCGGTCGCAAGGAGCCTCGTGTAGGCGCCGTCGTCTTCGATGAGGGTGCGGACGAAGGAGGCATGACCGGGTCGGCCGAGCGGCAGGGCTTCCATGAGGTAGAGGGACGCCTTTTCGTAGCTCTTGAGCGGAAAACCGCCCTTTTGACCTCGTTGAAAGAGGGGGGCGGCCCGGCGCAGTTCCCGCCACAGCATCTCCGGCGTTTTTGCTTCCAAAGCGCCGGGGTCGGCCGTATCCGGTACCGCACCCATCATGCCCGCGAAAACGTTGTGGAAAGCCTGAAACGCCTGCCCGTCGAGCCCGGAAAACGACGGCTCCCGGCAAGCGATCCGCCTCCGGGCCCACCCCAGGCCCATGACGGCGCCGCGTGCTTCGCAAACCAGCCCCTTCACGGCCTGATCGTAGGCCCCTGGATCTTCCAGCGCCAGCCCTTTCAGGCTTTCCAGTTCCCGCGCCAGGCCTTGCCCGTAGACAGCACGCGACGCCCGCAAAAAGTCGAGGATCATCTCCAGGATGTCCATTTCCCGCCAGTCCGAACGGGAAAAGAAATCTTCCAGGAGTCTCGGAAAGGCTCCTTCGGGATCGGGGCCGTCCGGTCCCCTCCCTTCGACCAGGAACCGATCCATCAGCGCGCCGGCGCCTTCCCCGTGCCCGACCAGGGCCGCCCTCATGGCTTCGAGCGTCGCTCTGAGAGCCGCCACTTCCACGGCGAGGCGGTGCAGGAACGGCGGAATTCTGCGATCCCGAACACCCGGGAAGTCCCTGCGGGTGCTTCGGTGACGTTCCCCCCACTCGTGGGGACCGCGCTCCCGGGGCGGCCAACAAAGCTGCATGGGATCTGTGGCTGAGGTCATCATGGACTCCGTCTATGAGGCCTGCAGCCGCAGGGGCGTCGACAGCCGATCTTTCTGCTCCTGCAGCCACGAGGCGAAATCGTTTTCGGCTTCCAGGCGGCACGCTTCTACCCACTGGAGCAGGGACACCCCGAGAACCGCTTGGATTCTCTCGTCGATCTCACGGATGCGATCCTCCCGGTCCCCCCGGCCGGACCCTCCGAGGTCCCTCACCGGCAGGAACCAATGGTCGCGGAGAAAGCGACGGAAATCCTCTGGACCGGGTTCCGTTTCCAGCTTCTGGAATCGGCGGAGCAAGTAGAAGACGGTCCGGCGGTCGAAGCACCCTCTGGGCCAGCCGGCCGCGATTTCCAAGCGCTTGCGGTCCAACTCCCGCACAATCTGCCGGATGCGGCGCTGGAAGGACTCGATTCGCTCCCGAGCCAGCAGTTCAGAAAGCGCCCTATAAGTCTTCTCTTTCACCCGGCCCAGGGCGATGTCCCGGCGCCGGCAAGCCTCGCGCACCCTCGGGTCGTCTCCCGCGTCGTGCTTCAACACGTGCTGGCGGGCCCGGGCGAACGCCCGTTCGGCTTCCGCAAGATCCGGATCCACGGCCGCGATGCGCCTCGCCACCGCCGTGGTGAGGATCCACACTCGATCGCCTTCCAAGGACTCGCGCCGATGCCATTCACGCCTCACGGCCGCTTCCAGGGCCTCATCGTCGATGCCTTCCAGATCGTAACCCGCTTCTCGAACGGCCGAAAGGATGCGTTCCACAGGCTCCCGGTCCCTGTCTTCGCCGACCGTGAGTACGTGAAATCGAACATACAGCATGATTTCACGGGCGGCGGCGGCAATCGCCCGCTTTTCGGTCCGGGGCACGCCGTCCCGGAGGCACCGGTTCAGGGCCTCCTTGTCCCCGATGCCGGCGGCGAGAAGCGGAAGCCGAAGGGGAAAACCGGACGACGAAGGCGCAGGCGGACTCTCATCGAGCCGGTCCTGGGTGAAACGAAGCCACGCCGCTTCGATCACGTCCGAGGTTTCCCGGATTTCCCGAAGCAGCGACGTCAGAACGTCCAGATCGCCTTCCATCTTGGCCAGGATGAAGAGGTAGTGCAGCAGACGCTCACCGTCCATCGCCGGAATGGCTTCCAGTTCCGGTCGAAGGACTTCCGCCCAACCCTCAGCGCCCTCCAGGAACCGTTCCCACTCGCCGGAAACGGTGAAAGCGGGCACCACCCCTTCGAAGGCGGCCGTCAACTTGCGCAGCCAAAGAAGCTGAAGCGGTCGCAGGAGACATTCGTCGAAGAACGCCTGCTTCCATCCGTGGCGCCGGTCCAGAAACCCCCGCCATTGCGAGGCGAGTTCCTGGGGCGGGCTTCCCGCCGCCAGACGGCGGTTCAACCAGAACCTGAACGTCTTCAAGGTCGGACGGGCCTCGGAATCGGTCGCCAGGACCCGTTCCAGCCACCGCACTTCGGCGTCCTCTCGAAGGGACGTTTCGGTGGCCGCGCGGATCATGGCGACCGTCAGGTCTTCGAGGCCGTCGCCGTCCAGCGAGTATCGCAAGGCTTCTCCGGGGTCTCCCCCGGGGCGCCCGGCGGCGTCCCGGAACGCGGCCCGCTCGGCCTCCGAAAGGTCGCCCGGTGAAGCGCTAAAACCAGGAGCGAAAGCAAAGGCCTCCCGTTGAAAACGTTCCCGGACCCTGCCTACGATCCGTCGCACCCGGTCTTCACGGGAAAGCACCGGCGGCCCCGGATCGGGGCCGGGCTCTTCGTGGGCTTCCCGTGCCACCAGTGAGCAGACCACGTCCCGGAGGGCTTCCACGCCGTCGATGGGAGGGCGCAGGCCGCTTTCGGGGGTGGGCCTCGTCCGTGAGTTCATCCGTGCCACCCGATCCGCTTCGATCCCGACCCAGCATTCCAGCGCCGTTGCAACGAGCCGATCTTCCCGCCCTTCACGCCGCAACCGATCCCTGAGCCGCGCCGCCATCACCTGGAACCGGGGCGTCGCTTCCTGGTGCCAGTACGCGTTCTTGATGATCTTGGAAAAATCCTCCCAGTTGCTCAGGGTATAGCCGGGATGCTTCAAGGCCAGGAGATCTTCGTTCCACCAATGACGAAATCCGTCTTCATGGTCCTCCAGGCGCTTGCGCAGCACCCGCTCCCGATCCTCCTGTGAAAGCTGGTGGAGGAAGAAAACGTCATCCAAGGCCTTTCGAGCCTGCGCTTCCGGATCACCGTGTTCCAGAAGCGGCCGGCTTTCCTTGGCGCGCCGAGAAAGACGCAGCCAATCGGGACGCTCCAGGATCCACCTCCATTCCGCCTCCAGCCTGGCGTCTCCCTCCCGGACAAGGAACTCCCGCTCCTCGAAACTCAGCCGTTCCACCGTGTCGCGGCCGAAAAACGACACCGCTTCCTCATAGAACGCGTCGGGCTCCGGACACTTGAAAATGTCCGGCTTCGGGGAAAGACGGGCCCAGTGTTCATCCAGGCGATCCATCAAGAGCCTTCGAACCTTGAGCGATGTGCCGGAGAGAACCGTTCGAACAGCCCGCTTTTCCGGCGTGTTTTCATGAAGTTCTTCCCAGAGCACGGGATTTTCCATGGCGGCTCGGATCGACGGGGTTCCGTTTCCGCTGGAAACAGTGGAACGAAGCGATTCCAATATCCCTTGCGCCCTCTGGCGATCGGTCCCCGAAAGCTGGGTGCAGGCTTCCAGCGTCGCTTCCCGGCGCAGCAGGACCTTGGCGAATTCCCGGCAGTTCACGCGGCCGCAGGAACCGCAGTCGATCCGGGGAAGGCGTTCCAGGACTCCGGCAACGGCTTCTTCAGGAAGCCTTTCCGCGGCGCCGTTTCCTCGCAGCCAGCCGAGCACGACACGGCGGGCCGATGGAGAATGCTCCACGCCGGGTGCGAGCTCCACCGACTCCAAGGCCGCCTGCAGGCGGTTCATCACGCGATCCCGATCTTCCGCTTCCGGAAGTGCTTCCAGTCCGCCTTTGAAGTGCTGCCGGAAGGTCCAGGCCAGAAAGGCTTCCAGCTCGCCGCGGTCCAGAAGGAAAGGCCGGGCGCCGGAGCGGTACAGGCTGTACTTTTGCGCTTCCAGCTCTTCCTTGAGGCGCCGCGCCACCCGGGCTTCCAAAAAGGGCCGCGCCGGCGCCAGCAGGGCCACGAACCGGGGCACGTCGTCGAGAGGCGCCGGCGGTCGATCCAAGCCTTCGGCGGCGCGGGCATGAGCCACCGCCAGCCGGTAGAAGGCCGGCGTGACGCAGGACACGAGAGACTCCAAGTCGGTTTCGCCAAGAGCTTCACCGGCTGCCCCACGGGTTGCGGCCCCTTTTTGGAGTACGGCCCAAAGGTAGTCCGCGACGGCTTCCGGGCCGCCCGCTTCGCTTCGGAGGAACCGCACACCCCATTTTGCCTCCTTTTCCACCATCCAGTCGCCACGGGCCGCTTTCTCGAGGGTGGATTCGAACAGGGCGCGGCCGGCATCCGAAGGGAGCGCATCGGCGGCCCCGCCGATCCCCAGCCGGATTTCGCGAAGTACCGCCCAACGGAGGAAAACGGCATCGTCGTGAAACCCTCTTGCCTTTCCTTTTCGAGCGATCCTCTGGAGCGCTTCCCTTTGTCCGGCGCATTCCGCCTCCACCAGCGCCGTCAATTCACGCCGGGACGCGATCTCGTAGCCCTTCCGGGGTCGGACCAGCCGGCTCACCGCTGTTTCCGGAAGACTCTCCCTGGCCCTCTTTGTCGTATCCCCCAAATCGCCCGCGGCGAAATCGTCCGCCGCCAGCGCCCAGCTGACGGCGAAACGAATCACCCGTTGCAGCGACCCGCGCTTCGGAAGCGGCTGTCGGTGCGCCAGAAGCGCCTCTTGGTACTCCTTTTCCAGTTCCTTCAACACCTGGAGTCGCTTCTTGAGGCGTTCTTCACGGATCGCCGCCAGATCCTCCGCATAGCGGCCCGACGCCCGGGAGAGCGGAAAGAAAAACCGCAGGGGCGCGGCTTCGAACCGTTCCGTTTCCTGCACCGGCACCAGCGGCGCCACATAGGGGTCGCGGAAACTCCGATGCTCCAAGTTGAAGCCCTGCCCGCGGAGACTTTCCAGCAGGACCCCGGCCGGCGGCAGTTCACCCATCTGCAGACTCTCGCTCAGGATCAGGAGCATCACGTCCACCAAAGATTCCATTCTCCGGGAGGCATGGAGGGCTTCCAGTCGTTCGGTATCCGCGGGATCCATGGTTTCCGTGAGGCAGAACCGGTGGCAGCGAAGGAGGATGTAAAGGACGGCGGACAGTGGTTCCTCCGGCCGGAGTTCCGGAGCGAGACGCGCCTCCAGTTCCCTCGCAAGGCTCCGGCTCAGGTCTCCCAGTTCCCGGTCCGGTTCCCGCCACAGCGCGTGTTCCAGCCACACGTGCAGATCGTCGGGGTGACGGATGGAGGCGGACGGCGCAGCGGCGCGCAGCGTTCGGTAGCGTTCGATGCGGTTTTCGTGTTCGTCCGGATCCAGCCGGTGATACCGTTCGACGGCCAGGAACGTGCGGGCCCAGGGGAGAAGGTCCTGAGGGCGAAGATCGAAGAAACCGATCCGCCCGAGATGGGTCACACCGGGAAGAAGAGCCGGTTCCGCCCCCTCGACGGCCGAGGCGGTCCAGAGCGCCTGAAAGCGCTCCAAGGCGGCTTCCTCGGCGAACCCGCCGGCGGCGCCGTTTCCTCCGGCGTCCACAGCGTAGAGCCGGCGCAACGCCCGGTTCACCTTTTCCGCGATCACCTCAGGCGGGCTTTCGAAGTCCAGAAGGTTTCGCAAGTGGCGGAGGATTTCCGAAAGCACCTCTTCCTCCAGTTCGCCAAAGAGTTCGGCGGCGCGGGCGTTCAGATCCGCCGGCAGCGAAACCCGAGCCGCCTTCCGTATCGAACGAGGCCCACGCCGCACGGGGTGAAACGGAAACGCTTTTTCCACTTCGGCAAAAAGCGATTCGCGATGAGCTTCGGTCAGCATGTCGCTTCCCCTTTTCACGAAACCGGTCCCGGCGGGCGCCGGGAACCGGCACCTCGGACGTTCACGGAACGAGTGTCGGAGCCACCCAGGTCCTGAAGTACTCCAGGTAGAAGGCCGGAGATTTGGGCAATTCGGGAAAGATCCGTTCTTCAAGGTAACGCTCGATTTCATAAAGGATCTCTTCCCGGCGCTCATCCAGGGGCTCTTCCCGCATTTCCTCCCGAAGCCTTTCGGCGAGAACCTGAAGCCGTTTCCATCCGTCCCCCTCGAAGGCCTTCTCCAATTCGGGAGCATAGTGCTGTACGAGGAGTTCACGCTGAAGCGTCCGGTCGAAGACGTCCGCGTATCGGCAGCGGTAATCCCAGATCAGCCGCTCCAACCGTTCGTCGCGTTCGATCCAACCCGAAGCGACCCGAGGGGTCCCCATCCCCTCCGAGAAACCCGGAGGCTCCAGCCTGCAAAGCTCGCCACGGAACCTTGCAAGTTGCGAATCTTCGTCTTCCAGCAACCGATCGATGAGGGCCGCTTCAAAGTCTTCCGGGTTGAAGTGGAGCGGTTCTTCGGCCTGGGCGGCGACCATCCGCCGAACGTGGCTCACGATTCGAGCGGTCTCATCGTCGTCCAGAGGGATGTGGAAGGTTTCGCCCGCAGCGGTCCCGGAACCATCCCCTTCGTTTGGGACACCGCCCGACGGAGCGGCACCGGGGGACCTGCGCCGTCCGTCCGGCCTCCGCGGCGAACCCTCGGAAATCGCAGCTGGAGCGGCCCCGTAATGGGCAGCCAATTCCCGGGAAACCTCCCCACGCCCCGCTGCTGTTTCGAGCACCCGCATTGCCGCATCCCGCAAGGCACCCGGTTTTCCGAATTCCAACCAGATCGCCGCCCGGCGCCAGTCCGCCCGGCCCTCCGCCAGGGCTTCGCCGGCAAGGTAGGATTCCACCGCAAGAACGATCCGGCGGTGGAGGGCGGACGCTCCCAGCAGTTCCTTCGCCCCCACGAATTCCACCTGGTTGTGATTCGCCAGGAATCGCGTGTAGTTTCGCTGAAGGAGGGCTTCCCGCTTTCGCTCGATAATCCGTTCAAACATTTCCGCCTCGTCCCCGGGACCCCGCAACGCCTCAGGAACGCGCGTGTGCCGTAAAACATCGCGACATTCCAGGGCGGCGGTCTCTTCCAGGAGGCTCATGAGCAGCGAGTCTTGTCGGATTCGGGCGGCCAGGCTCCTCCGTTCCCACGGTTCCGATATTCGGAAGAAGAGATGCGTGGAAAGAAGGATGTCCTTCATTTCCCGAACCGTGACTTCTCTTCCCCCCAGTCCGCCCACCAGACTGCGGCAGACCCGCGGTTTTGCGGCACCCTTTTCCACCTGCCACCGGGCCAGCGCGGTCCAAACACGGGAGGCCAGGGGCGGCACCGAACCGAAGCTGTTGGACCGATCGAAAACCACGATCCGCTCCGCCCATTCAAACCACCGATGAAACACATCTTCCGGAAAAGGATTGAAAAAACGCGCCGAAAGGCACGCCAGGCCCCGCCAACCGTCGGCCTCCAGTTCTCTCAGGGCTTCCACGGCGTTGGGATACAGGGAACCCTGGAGGACGAAGAGTGTTTCAGGCCCTTTTCGCGTCATGGAACCGGGCGCCTCAGGCACGCCCTCCCCGGCGACCGCCGCTTCCAGTTCGTCCAGCCGAACCCCGGTGAGTCGCGCGACCGCCCGAACGCCATACGGCAAAACCCATTGGACGGCCTGGTGGGCCTTTTCCAGCTCCGACTGGGTTTCCTGGTAGGTGGCCGACGTGCAACTGGGACCATGCACCACCGTCTCGCCTCTTCGATTCAGGATCTTGTCCTCGAAGAAGTCGAACCCCCGGAGTGTCTCCCGGAGCCACTGGCGCACCGCCTCATCCGGCGGCACCTTGACCAGCCCGATCTTGTGGGTGTCGGTGATCCCCCCGATGGAAAGGATCACCGGAAGGCGGGCAAAATGGGTGAGAAGGCGCGCCAGGTAGAGGCAGGGGACGTAGTCCTGGATGCTCTTCGGCGCGATCATGATGCCGCCGTCATCGCGGAAGCTCATGAAATCCGTGTGGCTTTCTTCGATGTTGAGGTTGGGGGCTGCGAGGGCCCGCCTGGTGAGAAGAAAGAGGCCTTCCAGCCGCGCACCCACAAACTGCGGAATCACTTCGGTGAAAAGCCGCCATCCTTGTGAGGCCGTGAAGGTCACCGGGAGGAACCCTCCGGTTCGGGCGATCCCCAGCAGCTTTTCCGCGGCCACTTTTTCCGAAGGGTTCACTTCATCGACCACGATCCAGGGATGGCCGTCTGCGTAGGCTTCGGCCATGGCGTAGAACGGGTTCCCCGCCGGCGTGATGGGAAACCCCACATAAAAGAGCGGGTGCTCGGGAAGGGCCAACTGGCTCAAAACCATGCCCGCAAGGGTCCCGCCCATCACCATGAGCGACGCCCCGGGGTCTTCCAGGGACCGGGCCCGCTCGGCGAGCGGAAGTTCTCCGGGTCCCGCCCCCGTCGTTTCGCCTCCGTGCCCTCCGGGCCGATCCCCCCGCCATCGACCACCCCAACTCCGGCGTTCCCTGCGCGCCAGGTCCGTGGCGTCCAAGTAGTGGCGAATGAGCTGCGGGTTCTTGAGAACCGCCCCGGGGAATCCCTTTTGAAGCAGTTCCCGGTCCCTCTCCCAATCGAGCGGGAGGCCCAGTTCCGCCAGCGCGTCGTGAATGAGGCCGACCGCCACCAGGTTGGAGACCGCCGAAGACGAACCGGTCACGCGCTGCATGGCACCGTCCATGTCGACGGAAACCACCCGTGCCGTGACCATCGCGGCCACGCGATCCACCAGGACACCGAGGGTCTCGGGATCTTCCATGATGCGTTCTTTTTCCAGCCGTTCCCGGATTTCCTTCCTGAAAGCCGCAGCCGGTTCCGAAACCGCCGTTTGGAGGACGTCCCCGGGGCCACCTCGCTCACGGAAGGCCGAAGCCACCTCCCGAACGGCCTGCGGATAACCGGAAACCAGGTCGCTCCAGAGGGATTCCGGGTCGCGCGGGCTGTTGATCAGAAGCGTTCCCCGAGGATGGAGCTGCCCGAAAAAAAGGTCGGGATCGCGCTTCATTTCCTCGAAGTTGGTGACGGCGAGCACCGCCATGGGGAACGCGTACATGGCGTCCTTGCGTTCCATGGGACGACTGTCCACGAAGGTCGCCGAAAGAACCGGCGTGCCTCGTTTCGAGGATCCGAACTGCCAGGCCATCCCCGCCCAGGCGCCTCGTTCCTTGAAGAAATGAGCGAAAACGCGGTTAACGGCGATTCCCCGGTCTCCCGCAAGACTTGCCACCCCGATGGCGAAGGGACCGAATCGGGCGATGCTTTCCCGAAACCGGCGGCGGAGCTCGGAGTCCATGCCTTCGGCCGGTCGAGAAAGGATCCCTCCACGGTCGACGAAGTCTTTTTTCAGTTTTCGAGAGAGCCGGTGCTGCTGGAGTTCGGTGAATTTTCCCACCGAGCGTTCTTCCAAGATCCGGTCCAGGCTCTCGAAGAGGCGCGTGCGCACTTCATCCGCCCGGCCGTCTTCCACCGGATCGTCTCCCGCCGGACCGAAGAGCTCGGCCGCCACGGGATCGGGCGGAAAAGCACGGGCGGCGAGGGTCTCCAGGCCCCGGAGGGCTTTTTCCAATTCGCGGTTCATGCCCTGGACCCGTTCAACTTGATCCGCCAGACCGTCGACGGCTGCGGAACGCGACGAAGCCTCGTGGAACGTGCGCCCGAGATCCGCGTACACATCATCCAGGGCGGCTCGAGCCTTTTCCAGTGCGCGGGTTTCGTTTTGCATCCGGCGGTCGCGCCGATCGGCACGCCGACCCGTGTCTTCCCAGCCCAGCACGCGGAGCACCAGGTCTCGTTCCAGGCTTCCATCGTATTCGGGCTTGAACCTCCCACGCGCGTCGAAGAGGAAACCATAGGGGAAGTCTTCCGGGCGATGGCGGTGAGCCGCCCAGGCCGCCTTCAGGTGATCCAAGAAGTCTCCCACGTGACGTTCCGCGGCGCGGACCAGGCGGGTCTCCATGTCGATTTCGTGGTTCATCCGGTCCCGAAAGGTCTCCAGCAACTGGATGAGTCCGTGGGCGGTCAGGTTCCGGGCTTCGAAACGCCCTGTTTCCGGGTTTTTCTTCAGGAGCGGCCGATAGCGGCGGTCTTTTTCGAGCCAGTAAAGGATGGGCTTGGGATCGCGCCGCCACTCTTCGAAGGGTTTGCCGCGGTCGGCGGGATCGTACGGAGCCACCCGCTTCCGGTATCGGCCGCAGAAGACGACTTCCGGGAGCATGCCCGCCTGAGCCATGACGTCCGCCAAGTCGTCCGGATCCTCACCGAAGAACTTCCCCGTTTCCGGACACGGCGTGACGTCCCAGCGCATGGCGGAACAGCCCATCCGGTCCGCCTGAGCCCAGAACGCCATGTTGGACGACCGGGCGCCGCTGTGACCCATCCCCACCAGGATTCCCGGGAATTCCGCCGCCAGGTTGATCAGGTTCCATTGGATTTTCTGGTTTCCCAGGAGAAAGGAGCCGATGGGGGTCGTGAGGGTGCCCATGCCCACAGGGGAAGTGGCCGAGCTCTCCCCGCCCGTGTTGCTGTAGACCTGGGTGTCCGTGATGGTGATAAAATGCAGCACGTTGGGGTTTCTCCGGCGGATGAGCGCCGCCTGCTGGCGGAGCGCGTTCAGCCAGGCAGGAAGACCGATCGTAGCTCCACCGTCCCCCCCTTGACTCACCACGTACCGGCGGCCCTTTTTGAGCCTTCCCATCCGGACGGCATGATCCAGAGCCAGAGCCATGGCCTCCCCGAAGGCGAAGCCTCCGCCGAAGACCGTCCTCCCGCCCGCTGTCTTCTGGGCCACCTCGTTCATCTTTACCAAGGTTTCACTCATGCAGCCGGTCTCGCAGGTGAAGGTCACCCGCGGCGCCTCGCCCCGGGCGAGACTCGCGGCCATGGCCGTGACGATCGGAATCGCAAGGACCTGAGCTTCCGCACAGGACGGGCAGGCCGAATGACCGCTTGCAAAGGCCAGCGGCCCATAACGGGCGTGGATCAACGGGAAGTTTCTCCCGATGTCTGAAAGCAGGCCGGCGGCCACGGCCCGCTCCCGTGACAGCAGTTCTTCCCGTTCCCAGAAGAGATCGCCCAGAAGATCGCCCAAGCGGTTCACCTGCGGGCCGTTGACCCTCGGCAGGCGCCCGCGGAGATGCGGTGCCAGCACATGGGCCGTCCGCCCCGTTTCCTTCAATACCTTTTCGTGGAAAGCCGCTGGAAGTTCATCGGAATACGGAGCCAGGACGAAATCCACCGCACCCCGTTCCCAGAGCTTGTCCAGGGAATCCGGACTCCAGAGCCCCGCCTGCCCCAGAGCGCGCGTCGTTTCGTTGCACGGAAGCGCCAAATCGACCTCCATGGCTGCAGCGCCCGAGGACCCGGAAGCCCCCGGCGGACGCCCCGTGGACCCTCGGGAAACAGGCGCCGCGGTCCCCAACACGCGGAAACCGCAGGCGACAGCGCTTCGAACCAAGGCGGCCTCAATCCCCCCGTCTCGCGTCTGGAAGACCACCCCGGCCGACGCTTCCCGCCGAAAAAGCACCCGCAGCTCCCCGCCCTCCTTGAAAAAGGTGGCTGTGAGCCCCCGTCCGCTGTCTCGCTTTTCTACGCCTTTCCAGCGCAAGACGAACTGCCGGTCGGCGGAAACCAACTGAGGGGAGCAAGCAGAAAAATCGAACGCCCTTTCGATTTCGAGCCCGGCCTGCCCCAGACCTTCGTCAGAGTCCTCCAACCAGGCGAGGAAAGCCGCTGCATCGTTTCCATAGCACAAAACGCCGGCGCCGTTTTCCAGCAGAGCCCGCCGGCCGAAACCGTCCCGGACGTCGCCTTCCTTGGGAACCGCGGCGAGATAGGGACAGCGGAGCCGGCAGAGCCCACAGTTGGTGCAGAAATCGCCGGCGGGACCGAGAAGGCGGGGGGATTCCGGCGATGCCAGCGCCTGCATTTCGTTGCAGACGCCCAGGCAACGCAGGCAGTGGTTGCAGGATTCCGTGTCCCGCAGCACCCGCCGGGAAAGATGCTTCACGCTGCGTTCCGTGCTGTGCCGTTCCACCAGAGCGTGGCCGCCCAACGCCAGAAAATCCCCGTACGCGTCGCAGCGGGAAGGACTGAGGCACCCTTCGGAAAGGGCTTTCATCGCTTCCAGGAAGACCGGCCGGCCGGCCGGGCCCCCGGAAAAGCCGATTTCCACGACGTGAAAATCGCCTCGAGCATCCTCCAGCAGCGTGGCCATGGGAACCTGCCCCGGCTCACCGTCTGAATGGACCAGCAGGTGATACCGGCCGCGGCCTGCCGCTTCCCGTTCAACGGACTTCAGGATGCGGTGCCCGTCCCTTTTTCGCCGGTCGTTTTCGTAAAGAGCTCCCAGCAGTCCCAGTTGGAAGTGCGGTCCCAGCGTCTCCCAGCGGACCACCCGATAGGTCCGGCCATGCGGTTCCATGCGCAGAAAACCGCCCGCCGGACCCGCTTCGATGCTCCAGGGAGAGTTCACTGCCGGAAATCGCCCGCCTTCCGCCCCTTGCCGGAACGTGTCCCGAACGGCCGTTGGAGAGGTACGATCTTCTTCCATGGTTGCAGCCTCGCCAGGGATGGGAAAAGTGAAGCACTCGCGGCCTTTCCGGTGAAAGAGGTAGGACCGGAACTGGAAGCCGCGGAGGGTCGGGTTTTCGACGGCGGGTTCCGGCCCGATTTCCGGAACCACGAGAACCCTCCCAAGGGAAAAAACACCCCGCCGGCGGCTCAGGTCGCCGCCGCTTACGGTCCGGCTCTCACAGGCTCTGCATCGCGGGGTCTCTGGTGTGGTCGACGTCCGGGGAAGACCGTGATCCGTCGGAAATGGAAGGCATGGCCGCCGGGGGTAGTCGGCGGCATAAACCTTCATCGCGGTATTCTCAACAAAAACAAGCCAGCGCGCCTCCGATCTAAAATAAGTTTCACAAAATCACCGCTCCTTTGGAAGCCGCCCAGCTTTTGAACCTCAACCCCCGCAAGCTTGGCGTTGACAGCCCCGCCGTCGGCTCTCTAAGGTGTCGGGGATCTTCATCCGATGACGCCCGCATGTTCACGCCCTGTCTTGAAGCCCCAGTCAGGAAACGGCGGCGCCTTCCATGGCACCCACAGCGAGAGGAGCCTCGCGATGGAACGATTTCTGGAACCCCGGTCGGTGGTCCTCATCGGCGTCTCGCGCCAGTCCGGTATCGGAGCGTACAACAACCTGGAGATGATGAAGCGCTACGGTTTTCCGGGAAGGATCCACGTGGTCCATCCCAAGGTGGAAGAGATCCTGGGGCACCGAACCTTCCGGTCGGTCCTGGACCTTCCGGAAGTCCCGGATGTTGCGGTCATATCCGTGGGGCGGGATCGGGTCCCGGCGGTTTTTGACCAATGCGTTCGGAAGGGAATCCGGCGGGTGGTGGTCATCAGCCAGGGCTTCGCGGACGCGGACGCGGAAGGCGCATCCCTTCAGCAGGAAATCGTCCGCAAGGCGAAGGAACACGGCGTGCGGATCGTCGGCCCCAACACCATGGGCATCCTGAACGCCTTCTACGGTTTCAGCACCGCCTTCATCGATCTTTCACGGGACCCCGCGCCACCGCGTCTTTCGCTCATCGCCCAAACCGGCGTACTCCAGGTGGGGATCGAATCCTTTACGGGCCGACTGGGGAAGGCGGTGGACATCGGAAACGCCGCCGACGTGGATCCGGTGGATCTGCTGGAGTATTTCGAGACGGACCCGGAAACCGAGATCATCGCCGTTCACATGGAAGGCATTGCCAGGGGGCGGACCTTCCTGGAAACGGCTTCACGGGTCGCCCAACGCAAGCCCGTGATCGTATTCAAGACCGGGCGGAGCGTCGCCGGAGCCCGAGCCGCCCTGTCGCACACCGGGTCGCTGGTGGGCGAAGACGCGATATTCGAAGCCGCCTTCGAGGATGCCGGGCTCCTCAGGGTTCGAAACATGGTGGAAATGCTCGCGGTGTGCCGGGCCTTCACCCGATTCCGATCCATCGCCGGCCCCAGGCTTGCCGTGGCCACCGCGACGGGAGCCTGCGGCATCATGACCGCGGACGCCTGCGAAGATCACGGGCTGCTCCTGGCTCCCTTTCCCGAGCAGTCCCGTGAGGCACTGGAAAATCCGAGGATCGCCTGGCACCGCCTCAACAACCCCGTGGACCTCTGGCCGCTGGGCATGGTTTCCGGATCTTTCGCCGCCGTACTCGAAAAGAGCGCGTCCGCTTTGCTCCGCAGCCCCGACGTGGACGCTCTCCTGATCATCGCTCCCGTCATGGCTTCGCCGCTCCACGAGGACCTCCGCCTCGATCAGCCTCTTCAGGCCATTGTGGCTCAAAACCCGGAAAAGAAACCCGTCGCGGTGTGGCCCTATGGGGACGGCGCATCAGCCGCCATGGATCGCCTGGAGGGCCTGGAAGGCGTCACTTTCTATCGCAACATCGATGAAGCCGTTATGGGACTCAGCGGACTCTGGCGGTACCAGCAGATCCGCCAACGCCTGATGGAGTCGGGACCCCTCGCATTCCCACGGCCCGCCGGAGATCGTCCCGTCGCGGAACTCCGAGAAGGCGTGCTGCTGGGAACCGACGCCCAGGCACTCCTCGAAGCGTACGGCCTACCCATCGTTTCCGGAAGCCTTGTCCAGTCGGCGGACGAAGCCGTCCAGTGGGCCGGTGGGCACGGCTACCCGGTCGTTCTCAAGGTGATTTCCCCGCAATGGGTCCACAAATCGGACGAAGGCGGAGTAGCGGTGGGAATCGGGGACGCGCAGGAACTCAGGGTTCGTTTCCAGGAACTCCTGAAACGGTTCCGGGAAAAGGTCCCCCAGGGAACCCTCGCCGGCGTCCTCGTTCAAAGGCAGATTTCCGGCCGCGAAATGCTCCTGGGCGTCACCCGAGACCCGCAGTTCGGCCCAGTGATTGTGGTGGGCATGGGCGGCGTCCACACGGAGATGTTTCGCGACACTTCCCGGGCGCTCGCACCCGTAAGTGAAGCGAAAGCCGGCGCCATGCTCCGCTCGTTGAAACTCTTTCCGATCCTGGAAGGCGTTCGAGGCGAATCGGGAGTGGATCTCGCGGCCGTCGCCCGCGCCGTCGCCTCGCTCTCCCGCCTCGCTTTCGATTACCCGGAAATCCGAGAACTGGACTTGAATCCCGTTTTCGCGACAAAAGACGGCTGCTGGTGCGTCGACTGGCGCATCGTCGCGGCGCCGGACCGATGAGACCCGTGGGGCGGCCCGCTGCGCCGGACCGGGCCCTCACCGCACCCATCGGCAGGCGGCCTTGGTATATCGACCCGGCAGCCGGCGCCCCAACCGCTCTTCGAGACGACGGACCACCGGAGCGAGCCGATCCAAGTCGACGCCGGTTTCCACCCTCAGCCGCCGGAAGAGATGCACCACGTCTTCGGTGGCCACGTTTCCGGCGGCTCCGGGAATGAAGGGACAGCCGCCCACACCCCCGCAGGCCGTGTCGAACCGCCGGATGCCGGACTTCCAGGCGGCGTAAACGTTCGCCACGCCGAACCCGTAGGTGTCGTGCAGGTGAAAAGCCACGGGTTTCTCCGTCACCTGGACCACCTCAAGCGCCATGTGTTCGATCCACCCGGGGTCGGCCAGGCCAGGCGTGTCGGCCAGACTGATCTCGTCCGCTCCCGCGCGGTCCAGCACTCTGACGATTTCAAACACGCGCCCTGGGTCGATCGGCCCTTCAAAGCGGCAACCGAAGGCATTCATCACCCCGGCCTGAACGCCGAGGCCGGCCTCTTTGCCCCGCCGGATCAGCCGCTCCACCTGCTGGAGCGCTTCGCCGACGGAACACCCGGCATTTTGGTGGCTGTGGGCTTCGCTCACCGACACGAAAACCGAAACGTGCTCCAGCTCGCAGGTCAAGGCCCGTTCCAGGCCTCTTTCGTTCAGAACCAGCACGGAGTACACGATCCCCGGCACCCGGTCTATGAGCTCCAAAACCCTTTCCGTGTCCGCCATTTGCGGAACCTTCCTGGGGTTCACGAAGGAACCCACCTGGATGCGGGGAAAGCCGCAGGCCGACAGCGCATCGATCAGCCCCGCCCGCTCTTCCGGGCTGAGGACGACCGGTTCGTTCTGGAGTCCGTCACGGGGAGCGTTTTCTTCGATGAATACGTCGTGGTTCCAGTCCAAGGACTACTCCTTGTTAGGGTCCGGCGCCGTACGATGTGATCTGGAAAACGAGGGCGCCCCGGTTCGGGCGAGTCCCCTGAGCCGAAAAAAGCCCACTTCCGCGGACATCCCACCGTGCCGCACCCGCCACCTGCGGAAGGAACCCAACTGCAGTGCTGAAAGAAAGGATCCATCGGGGGCCAGGATCGCCGCCTGCCATCCTCGAAAATGACGCCGGATCGCCCGGCCCACCTCGCGGTAGAACGCGGGACCTCCTTCGGCCAGGCGGATCCCGTAGGGAGGGTTGAGCACCAGCAGGCCGGGCGGCAGGTTCAGGGACGCCGGGTCGAAGGAAAGAAAATCCGCGACGATCCACCGGATGTCGCCTTCCACTCCCGCCCGCATGGCGTTTTGACGGGCCAGAGCCACCGCCTCGGGGTCCGCGTCCAGGGCGACGATGGGAACCGGGGACCGCGGCCTTACGGATTCCTCCGTTTTCCTGCGAAGATGGTTCCAGCTTTTTCCCATGAACGAAGGCCATTTCTCAAAGAGAAACGACCGGTTCCGTCCCGGGGCGATGTTGCGGGCGGTCATGGCGGCCTCGACGGCGAGGGTCCCCGAGCCGCACATGCCGTCCAGCAGCGGACGGTCGGATTCCCACCCGCTCTTCATGAGGATGGCCGCCGCGAGGGTTTCGCGGAGAGGGGCGCCGGCATGTCGGCGCCGGTAGCCCCGCTGGTGCAGGTGCGAACCGCTGGTATCCAGGCTGATCCGGCAATGGTTGTCTTCAATGCGGACGAAAATTCTCTGGTTGATTGCTTCCAGAGAGGAGGAGCCGCTGCTGGGGCCGTTTTCGGCCGGGGCGTCATGTTCCGCATCCGGGCCGTGCTCCAGCATCGGCGGATTTCCTTCCCGGTTTCCGGACCTGAGGGCGACCTGCTCGAAGCGCCGGCGAAGGGCGTCCGCCACCGCCTGCCCCGCCTTTCCCTCGTGCCGGATCCTCGAGCGTGCCACATGGATCCCCAGGCGTACGGGAACTTCGGGAGGAATCCACAATTCCCAGGGTATGGAGACGGTCCGGGAGAAGAGTTCCTCCACGGCCCCGGTTCGAAATTCAGCCATGCGGCACAACACGCGGCTCGCCGTACGCAGCTGCAGGTTAGCCCTGTAACACGCGTCCAGTTTCCCCGTGAATTCCACTCCCGCCTCGGAGATCTCCTTCACCTCGATGCCGAGTGCGACCAGTTCCCGGCGGCACAGGGGTGCCAGCTCGGCCGGGACCACCGCGCAGAACCGCCGCAGGCCCGCCTGGACGTGGCGGCGGACCTTGCGCCGGAACGCCTTGTCGGCGGCACCAGGCCCCGCCGAGGCGGTGGTTTCTTCGCGTTTCTCGGACAAGGAAGACGTCCTCGATCCGGTTGAGGTTTTCGCCCCCGCCGCGTCACGTGGAATCGCCGAATCGACGTTGCGGACCCTTGACGAGATGCGACGGTCTCTTATATGGTGAGCGGGTTTCAGGGGCTTCCGATACCGTTCGAGCCTCATATTCCAAAACCGGCCGTTCGAGCGAACGGTTATCATTGTATTCGCCCTATTTTCATCACTTGGAGGCTTTCCGACAAGGGCATTGTTCGCTCCGTTGAGGGGCAGGGTCGGGCGGCGGAGCAACGGCCGGCCTCCCGTCCTTATCCGCAGGGAGTGTTCCGGAACGGACTCCTGAAGAAGGACGGAGTCGGCGCCGGGCACCTCCGGACTTGCCGGCGCACCGTTCTCTGCCCGTCGAGCCCGCACCGGCTGAGGAACCACGCAGCGTTGAAGAAGATCGATCCCTTACGCCCGGACTTGCCGTCACACTATCGGCCGCGCCATTTTTCGGCCCTTTGGCAGCAGCCGCTCGCCGGCTGGCGCGAAAAACTCCGGGAAATCACGGGAGCCGGTCGGGGAACCAGTCGCCCGGCCGTCTACTTTCGCGCCGACGACGTGGGGGCTGGAGGCCGGGCTTTCAATGCGCTTTGCGGCATCTTCCGGCAGTTCCAGGTTCCCATCGCCATGGCGGTGGTTCCCGCCTGGTTGAGCTCGGCGCGCATCCAGCAACTGTTCGCCATCGCTCCACTCGGCGAAGAGCTCTGGGGGTGGCACCAGCACGGCTGGAGGCATGTGAATTGGCAGCGGGCAGGCAAGAAGTCGGAATTCGGGGAGCAGCGCCCGTTCGAAAAACAGTGGCGCGACATCTGGCAGGGGCAACTGAAGATGAAAGACATCTTCGGCGAAAGGGCCCTTCCGGTATTCACGCCCCCCTGGAACCGCCTTTCCGCGGCGACCGTCAAGATCCTCCAGGAACTCAACTTTTCGGCCGTTTCCACAACCGACCCCTTGCCGAGGAGCGTGAAACCGGCACCGTCCTTCAAGAACATCCGGGTCCACCTGGACCTCCACACCCGGAAGGGTTCGGATCCCGGAGAAGACTACGCACGGCTTCTCGGCGAATTGGCGGCACTCATCGCCAGGAAGGAACCGTTCGGCATCATGGTGCACCATCAGCGGATGACCCTTTTCGCCTTCGAGTTCCTCGAGGAGCTTCTCCGGATACTCCAAAACGACCTGGACTCCAGGTTCCTCGCCTTCGAGCAGCTGCTTCAAGAGGAAGGTTGAACCGAAAGCCCGTGCGACGAAACACCACCCGAGCCACGGCCCACCGCCGCAGTCCCCTCCTCCTTTACGCCGACGAAAAGGGGAGGATCCTGGAACATCCTCGTCTTGAAGCAACGGGGGCGGACGCCGGCCGATGGTGCAGGCCCAGCGGGGCCGACTGGATTCCGCTCCCCGAAGGCAGTGAACTCTTTCGTCTCCCCATGCGCCTGCCCGTGGGCTTCGATCGGCGGAAAAAGCGGTTCGAAGTGCTTTCCAGGGATCCTTACGATCCGCGACGAAGCGTAAAGGCGGTCGCCGCTTTCGTGGCCCCCGCCCACACGCAGCTTCATTCGGCGGCGTACAGGTCCCTTCCCGGAGCACCCGTTTTGCCTCTTTTCGCCTACACGGCCGTGGGGTGGATGGACGGGGGCTTCGTCACCACGGCCCTGCGTGTGGACCCGGACCGCCGCCAGGATTTTCCCACCTTCGATCTTGAGGCGGTCCAAGAAAACGCGCGGAGGCGCCTCGCCGGGGAGTCGCACAATCGGCTGGTACGGCACTTGGGAAAATGCGCTCTCACCTACGCCTGCCCGGCCGCCCGAAACCTTTTCCTGAACCGGTGGGAAGCCCCGCTCCCCACGTCCCCGGTCTGTAACGCCCGCTGCCTCGGCTGTATCAGTCTCCAGGAAACCGGTGAGATCCGTGCCACGCAGGAACGGATCCGCTTTGTGCCGACCCCGGAAGAAATCGCCTCCGTGGCCGTGCCGCACCTCAAGACGGCTCCCCGAGCCGTGGTGAGCTTCGGGCAAGGCTGTGAAGGAGAACCGCTGCTCCAAGGTGACACGCTGCGGGAGGCCGTCCGCATCATGCGGCGGGAAACCGGCCGGGGGACCATCAATTGCAACACCAACGGGAGCCTTCCCGACGTGGTGAGCCGCCTGGTTGAAGCGGGACTCGACAGCATCCGAGTCAGCATCAATTCCTGCCGCCCCCGGTATTACAACGCATACTACCATCCGCGAGGCTACCGCTTCGACGATCTCAAGCGTTCGATCCGGGCCGTCAAGGCGGCGGGCGGTTTCGCTTCCCTCAACTACTTCGTTCTTCCGGGATTCTCCGACGAAGAATCCGAAGCGGCCGCTCTTTTCGACTTCGTTCGGGAAACCGGCGTCGACTTGATCCAGATGCGGAACTTCAACATCGACCCGGAATGGCTCCTCAAGACCGTCGGGCATCGCCGCGAAGGAAAGGCCATCGGGGTTCGGCACCTGATGGAGCGCCTGCAGGACGAATTTCCCGGACTCCGGCTGGGCTACTTCAACCCCTGCCTGGATCCCGACGCCGGATCGACCCTCACCCACCCGTGACGCCGCACGCGGCGGCGACGCAGGCGAGTTGCGGGGCTTTCACCCCGTGACCGGGCACAGGGGTCGAAGATCGTTATGGAGATTTCTCACTCAACCCTTTCAAGGAAAGAATCGCCCATGCAGAAAACCTGTGACGTGGTCATCGTGGGAGCCGGAATCGTCGGTCTGGCGACGGCGCTTCGGCTGGCCGAAACATCTCGCAACCTCACCATCACCGTGCTGGAAAAGGAACAAGGGCCGGCCCGCCACCAGACAGGCCACAACAGCGGGGTGATCCATTCCGGGATCTACTACAAGCCAGGTTCTCTCAAGGCGAAACTTTGCGTGGACGGTGCGGGCCGGCTGGTTCGATTCTGCGAGCAACATGACATTCCCTACGAACGGTGCGGCAAGGTGGTGGTGGCCGTGCGGCGTAAAGAGATTCCATGGCTGGAAGAACTGTACCGGCGTGGCACGGCCAACGGCGTTGAGGGCATGCGGATGCTTGACCCCAAGGGCGTCAAGGCTTATGAACCCCATGTTTCGTGCGTACGGGGCCTGCACGTTCCCACAACGGGGATCGTCGATTTCCGGAAGGTGGCGCGTCGCTATGCGCAAGAGTTCATCGGCCGCGGCGGCGAAGCCTGTTTCGGCCATCGGCTCGTTTCCGTCGAGCGGCGAAACGGCCGGCTGGAGGCCGTTACGACCCGCGGCGCCTTTTCCACGCGGCTTCTCATCAACTGCGCCGGCCTCTACGCGGACAAGGTGGCGGCCCTTTCGGGGCTCCGCCCGCCGTGCCGGATCGTCCCTTTTCGAGGCGAATACTACCAGCTCAAACCTCAGCGCAGGCAGCTGGTCAGAAACCTCATCTACCCGGTTCCGGACCCCCGGTTCCCTTTCCTGGGCGTGCATTTCACCCGGATGATCGACGGCAACGTGGAAGCCGGGCCCAACGCGGTGCTCGCGGGAGCCCGGGAGGGCTATACGAAAAGCATCCTGCGCCCCGGTGAATTCGCCGAAACCCTCACCTACGCCGGATTCTGGAGGATGGCGGCCAAGTACTGGAAACCCGGCTTCTACGAAATGGCCCGCTCCTTTTCCAAGCGTCTGTTCGTGAAAGCGCTTCAACAGCTGGTACCGGAAATCCGAAGCGACGATGTGGAACCCGGCGGCGCCGGGGTCCGGGCCCAGGCGCTCGGAGGAGACGGAAAGCTCCTCGATGACTTCGTGATCCAGAAGGCCGAAGGGATGGTGCACGTACTGAACGCGCCGTCCCCCGCCGCGACCGCCTCGCTGGCCATCGCCGACCACATCGTCCAGGCGGCAAGGCCTTTTCTTTGAAACCGGCGCATGATGGAACGGCGGGCGGCACCTCGAAACGACACCGGACGCAGGACGCAGGCCGCGTAAAGGACCGCCCGCGACGCCCGAGAGAAATCAGCCTCCGGTCAGGCCCGTACGGGCCCTTGGAGCTTGAGCCGCCAACCCTTTCGAGACAGGAGATTTGCCGTGGAACAGACCCGAACGTCCCCGTCCGATAGACTCGTCGTGCTCTGGACTACAGCCGACCGCGAAACGGCGTTCAACATGGTCTTCATGTACACCCGAAATTCGAAACTCCGCGGCTGGTGGGACACGGTGCGGCTCATCATCTGGGGCCCTTCGGCCAAACTGACGGCCACCGACCCGGAAATCGCGGATCATCTGGCACAGATGCAGAAAGACGGCGTGGAAGTCTGGGCTTGCAAGGCCTGCGCCGACCGTTACGGGGTCTCGGAGCAGCTGGAAAAACAGGGCATCCAGGTGCTCTACGTGGGTGCCCCGTTTACGGAAATGCTCAAGGAAGGCTGGAAGAGCCTCACGGTTTGACCGCCTCCGACTTCCATATCCCCATGGGGCTTCCCCGCTCCGGCGGAAATCGGCCGAGCTCTTGGATCCGGCGGCATTCCACCTTGACCCGCCCGGGGAGCTTTGCTACAACCATGCGCGGCCGGGAGTGCGGAATGTTCAGCGCAACCCCGCCACTCGCCACACCCGCCGCGATGACCCAGAGACAAGAGCGTGAAAGGTCCTTCACTTGAAAGGCGCCGAAGCAATGGAACCTGCCTCGATGGATGACCGGTTCCGGTGGCGGGAGGGGTCTTCCAGGGGGGAGTCCGCGCGCCGGTGAAAGCGAGACGAGATTCATGAAGGCCGTGGGGGCTTCTCCGTCCACGGCCTTTTTGTTTCCTGAGCACAGGAGCGGACAGTGTCGCAAAGAGAAATCCTTTTGGGAAACGAAGCCATCGCGCACGGCGTGCTGGAAGCGGGCTGCACGCTGGCCGCTTCCTATCCGGGAACACCGGCTTCGGAAATCATGGGCGCCCTGATCCAGCTGAAGGAGCGATACGGGCTTTCTTGTCACCTGGAATGGTCGATCAACGAAAAGGTGGCTTTTGAGGTGGCGCTCGCCAACAGCTACGCGGGCCGGCGTTCAGCGGTGAGCATGAAGCAGGTGGGGTTGAACGTGGCGGCGGACCCTTTTTTGAGCGCCGTCTACACCGGTGTGAAGGGCGGTTTGCTGGTCATCGCGGCCGACGACCCCGGCCCCCACAGCTCCCAAACCGAACAGGACAGTCGCCTTTTCGCTCATTTCGCAAAGGCGCCGGTCCTGGACCCTTCGTCACCGGAAGAAGCGAGGAACTGGATCGGCGCGGCTTTCGAACTTTCAGAACGGCACGAAATTCCCGTGGTGTTGCGACCCACCACGCGGATCTGCCATGGAAGGCAGGATTTGGAGACACGTCCTCTTGTGGAGGTCGCTTCCGCGCCGCTTTTTGAAAAGGACCCTGCGCGCTGGGCCGCTACGCCCAAGTTTCGCTACCGGCTGCACCAGGAACTGGACCGAAAGATCGCGGCCATTGCCGACGATGAGGCTTTCGCCCCGAAGCTCTTGAACCCGGACGCTCTTGAGGGCCGGGAGCGGGCGGGCGGGACCGGCCGGGACTGCCTGGTGGCCTCCGGGGTTGCTCTGGCACACGCAACGGAAATTCTTCAGGATCTCGGACTCTGGAATCGACTGCCGTGCTACCAGGTCCCTATGCCGTACCCGTTGTCGCAACGGTTTCGGAACGAGCTTTTCCGAACCTGCGACCGCGTACTTGTCCTGGAAGAAACGGAACCGGTGATCGAACTTCAGCTGCAGAACCGCGAGAAGGTTCTGGGGAGAACGAACGGAACGGTTCCCTCGGCGGGGGAACTGCTCCCCGAGACGATCGAAACGATCCTCCGGGATTTTGCCGGCCTTCCGGCAATCGGGGGAGTGCCAGGGACGGTGGGGGCTGGAAGACGCCCGACCCTGTGCGCCGGTTGTCCGCATCGAGCGGCCTTCTTCGCCGTCAAGAAAGCGTTCCCCCGGGGCATCTACCCTGGCGACATCGGCTGCTACACGCTGGGGCTGAATCTGGGGGGCGTGGATACGGTGCTTTGCATGGGAGCAGCGGTCAGCATGGCGGCGGGCTTCTACCACGCCTACCGCAACGCTGGCGAGAAGCCTCGGCCCATCGCGGCGACCATCGGGGATTCCACCTTTTTCCATGCCGGCATTCCGGCGCTTGTCAACGCCGTGGTTCAGGACGCCCGGTTCGTCCTCGTGGTGTTGGACAACAGCACCACAGCCATGACGGGCCACCAGCCGACCCCGGCGGCGGGACGCACCCTGGACGGCAAGCCGGTTCCGGCCGTTTCCATCGAGGAACTGGCGCGGGCCTGCGGCGTGCGGCACGTGACAGTAGGCGACCCGTACCGCTTCGACCATTTCGTGAAGCTTTTGAAGGACGCAGGGGCGCACACCCGGGAGGACCGGGGCGGCGTCGCTGTGGTGATCGCCAGGCGCCCGTGCCTCATGGACCGCTCTCACCCGCGGGACTGGAAACGACGCTCCGTGATCGTGAATGAAAAATGCGAAGGTTGCGCCTTCTGCATCAAGCACTTCGAATGCCCTGCCCTGGAATTCCAGGACGAGGGTCAGCCGATCCGGATCAATGCTGGCCTGTGTTCGGGTTGCGGCGTGTGCGTGCACGTCTGCCCTCATGGGGCTCTCGAAGTGGAACCCCGCAAATGATGGTCCGGCGCGCCGACGACCACTTTTTCCATCGAGGATCAACGGATGAGACAACAGATCGCAATCAGCGGCCTCGGAGGGCAGGGCGTCCTCTTCGTCACGAGAATTCTGGCGAAAACGGCGCTCCACAAAGGTCTTTCCGTTCTGGTGTCCGAAACTCACGGGATGGCCCAGCGCGGCGGAAACGTCATCAGCCACCTCAAGGCGAGCCCTCGACGGGTTCGTGGCGATTGGGACACCGGGGGACTGAAGAACGGGGAAGAACGCCCCTTCACCAGCCCGCTCATCCGTTCCGGCAGGGCGGACGTCCTCCTGGTGCTCCACCCGGACGGACTCCCCGTACACGGACACTACCTCCACCCCGAAGGCAGCCTGCTGCTGAACGTTTCCCCCGCCCGCAAGCCCGGCGAACTGGAGGCCACGGCCATCGCATCGGCCTTGGGGTCCCCCGTATCCGCAAACCTGGTCCTCCTGGGGTTCGGAGCCGGAATGGGAAACCTGTTTTGCACTTGGCAAGAAGTGCGTGACACCGTGGAGCAACTGGGCGGTTCGCGCCTGGAGGCCAACCTCCGGGCCCTGGAAGCCGGCCGCCGGGCCGCCATCGAGCGGCGCGGCGCCCCTTGAACTCACCCGGATAACCTTCGGCCATGATCTGGGACCTGCTGCCTCAATTTCTGGTTTCCGGTCTCACCAACGGAAGCATCTACGCGCTCATCGCCCTGGGCTTTTGCCTGGTCCAGAACGCGACGGGGATCGTCAATTTCGCGCAGGGCGATTTCGTGATGCTGGGGGCCATGATCGCCGTGAGCCTCTTTCAGACTTGGGGGTTCCCGCTGCCGGCGGCCTTCGCGGTTTCGGTGCTGTCCGTCGCGGGAATCAGCATGCTTCTCGAATTCGGTCCGTTGCGGCACGCCCGCAACCGGGAAATCCTCGTTCTTGTGATGATCACGGTGGGAGCGTCCATCAGCTTCCGAGGTGCGGGCATGTTGATTTGGGGAAAGAGCGTTCACACGCTGCCGGCGTTGGGCGGCGATACGCCTCTTCTGGTCTTTTCCGCGGCGATCCTTCCCCAGACCCTCTGGATCATCGCCGTGAGTCTCTGCATCTTGGCGGCCCTCTTCGGCTTCTTTCGGTACACTCTGGTGGGAAAAGCCATGCGGGGCGTGGCGGACAATCCTTACGGAGCGGTTCTGGTCGGGATTTCCGTCCGGCGGCTGGTGGCCCTGGCCTTCGCCTTGAGCGGGGCGCTCGGGGCGCTGGCCGGCCTTCTCGTCACCCCGCTCACCAGCATGAGCTGCGGTGCGGGGCTTATGTTGGGGCTCAAGGGGTTTTCTGCCGCCATCCTGGGAGGTTACGGAAGCACGGTGGGAGCCGTGGCGGGAGGCTTTCTTCTCGGCATTTTCGAATCCCTGGCAGCGGGTTTCATTTCGTCCGCCACCAAGGACGCTTTCGCCTTCCTGGTGCTTCTCGCGATCCTTTTTCTGAAACCGGCGGGACTCTTCGGAAGTGTCCGGGTTCGAAGATTGTGACCTTCAACGGAATGACCGGCCGCCTTCCATGACGGGCTCACTGAAAACGCTCAAACCCTGGCACCGGGTGACCGCTCTGGCCGTCGCCGTCCTGAGCCTCCCGCTGGCCCTCCGGAGCGACTACAGCCTGCTGATCCTGAACGTCATGGCGCTGAACGCCCTGGTGGTGCTGGGGCTCAATCTGCTCATCGGCTGCGCGGGCCAGATCTCGCTGGGACATGCGGCCTTCTACGGGCTGGGGGCCTATGCCGGAGCCGTCGCGGCGGTTTCCTGGAACTGGCCGTTCGCAGGCTCGCTCGCCTTCGCGCTTCTGACGGCCGGCGGCTTCGGTTTGCTCCTGGCACTCCCGACGCTCCGGCTCGAGGGCCACTACCTGGTCATGGCCACTCTCGGCTTCAACATCATCGTGAGCATTGTCTTGAACCAGTGGGGTGAGGTGACCGGGGGGCCTTCCGGATTCCCCGGCATCCCCCCGCTTCGGATCGGCCGGTGGTGGATCGATTCCGACCGCCGCTTTTTCTTCCTTGTCTGGCCGATCTTTCTGGTGTTCCTTCTTTCGGCCCTCCATCTTTCCGACTCGCGGATCGGGAGGGCGCTTCGGGCGATCCATGAAAACGAGATGACGGCGGCGGTACTGGGCATTCCCTGCCGCCGCTTGAAGGTGACGGTTTTCGTACTGAGCACCCTCCTGGCGGGGCTCGCGGGCGCCCTGTACGCGCGCTACGTGACCTTCATCAGCCCCAGCACCTTCGACATCTTCACCTCCGTTCAACTGGTCACCATGGTGGTGGTGGGCGGCATGGGCCATCTCTGGGGAGGACTCGCCGGAGCAGTACTCATCACGGGACTCCCGGAAGCGCTCCATCACTTCGAAGATTTCCATACGCTCATCTACGGCCTGATCCTCATGACTTCCCTGGTGTTTCTTCCCCACGGCGTGGTGCCGGCCTGCGCCGCTCTTGTTGGTTCGGCCGCTCGGAAGATCTCGAAGAGCACCATGAAGGAGAACCTGGACACCGCCCGTTTTTCATCTCCGACCGTCCTCGGGAAGGACGCGCACCTTCGTGAACCGCCGGGCGGGCTGGCGTACACGGCCAGGAACCGGGATGTGGCGATCCTGGAAGCCTCGGAGGTCTCCGTCCGATTCGGCGGCATCCAGGCGCTCCACCGCGTAAGCCTTGAACTCTTTCCCGGCGAAATGCTGGCGCTCATCGGCCCGAACGGCGCGGGGAAGACCACGCTGCTCAACGCCGTCTCCGGCCTTCAACCCTTGGACGAAGGCTGCATTCGGCTCTGCGGGGAACCCATCTCCGAACTGCCCGCCCACGCCGTGACGGCGAAGGGAATGGGCCGAACGTTCCAGGCCGTCCAGATCTTCCGGCACCTCACGGTGCTTGAAAACGTGCTTCTTGGATACCATGTCCGCGGGCGAGCGGGTTTTTCCGGCTCCATGCTGCGCCTGCCCTCGGAGCGGCGGGAAGAACGGCGCCTTCGTGAAGAGGCCCTGGGACTTCTCACCGCTGTCGGGCTCCAGGCCAAGGCCTTCGAACCGGTCCGCCGACTGACGCTTTTCGAACAGAAGGTCCTGGAAACGGCGCGGGCGCTGGCGTGCAGACCCCGCGTCTTGCTTTTGGACGAACCGGTGGGCGGACTCAACCCTCGGGAAAGCGAGCAACTCATGGCGTGGGTGCAGCGGCTCAAGACCCATGGCCTGGCCCTGCTACTGGTGGAACACGACATGAACGTGGTCATGCGGTTCGCGGATCGCGTGGTGGTTTTGAACCACGGTTCCAAGATCGCGGAAGGGCGTCCCCGGGACATTCAGAAGGACCCGGAGGTCATTTCGGCGTACCTGGGAAGCGGCAGAACGTACGGCCGCGGGCGGAAAAGGCGGAAAGAAAGTGCTCCGGGTCGTTAATCTCACCGCCCACTACGGCACCATCGCGGCGCTCCGGCGCGTCACCTTTCACGTGGACCCGGGAGAGATCGTCGCGGTGATCGGTGCCAACGGCGCGGGGAAAAGCACCCTGCTGAAGGCCGTAAGCGGGCTGCTCCGGCCCACGGACGGCGAGATCCTCTTCGGTGAGGACACGCTCCACCGCCTTCCCCCCGAAACCATCGTTCGAAAGGGACTGGTCCAGGTCCCCGAAGCCCGCCAGCTCTTTCCCAATCTCACGGTGCTCGAAAACCTGGAACTGGGCGGTTATGTTTTCGGCGGAAACCACGTCCGCCGGACTCTACCCGAAATGTTCGGTCTCTTTCCGGTCCTGGCGGACAGAAAGCGACAGAAGGCGGGCACGCTCAGCGGCGGCGAACAACAGATGCTTTCTATCGGTCGCGCCCTGATGGCCCGCCCCAAAATGCTGGTTCTGGACGAACCTTCGCTGGGCCTGGCACCTCTCGTGGTGGAAGAAATCTATGAAACGCTGTACCGGTTGAACCAAGGAGGCGTCACCCTGCTTCTGGTGGAACAGAACGCCTTGGGGGCTCTTTCCCTTGCGGACCGCGGCTATGTGCTGGAAACCGGTCGCATCGTGCTTTCGGGCACCGCCGAAGAACTTCTGGACCACGACGACGTGCGGCGTGCCTACCTGGGTAAGGACTATGAGCACAAATGGGAACGCTGAAGGATCGGGAGCGGAGACGATGACGGCACAGGCCTTCGAGGTGTGGTCGCACGAGGAAATCCGGCTGCTGCAACTGGAGCGGCTGCAGGTGGCGCTCAACCGGGCCTATCTCAATGTGGATTTCTACCGCCGGCGCATGGACCGGCTGGGCATACTCCCCGAAGAAGTGACCTCATTGGAAGCCCTCCGATCCTTTCCTTTCACCACGAGCCGCGACCTGGCGGATCATTACCCTTACGGCCTCTTCGCCGTCCCGCTCAGGAGCGTGGTGCGACTCAAGATCACGCCCACGGCGGACGGAAGGGCCATCGTGGTGGGGTTCACCCGCCGCGACGTGATGCTGTGGCAGTCCCTCATGGAACGGCTCTACCGGCGGCTGGGCATCGACGAAAAGGACATCGTCCAGGTGGCCTTCAACTACAGCCTCTTTCCCGGGGCCTTCACCTTCAACCACGCGACGGAGCAGATCGGGGCCACCTTGGCCCCGTCGGCGACGGTTTCCGCAACCCTTCAGCTGCAGATTCTGAGAGATTTTCGCTCCACGGTACTGGCCACCACTCCCTCCTTCGCGCTTCGCATCGCGGACGTCCTGAAAGAAGGCAACGGCACGCAGGGAGGCGAGAACCCGATCCACCTCAAGCGGCTGCTTCTGGGGCCCGAACCGGTCCCGCTTGCCGCCCGCGAGGTTCTGGAATCGGTGCTGGGGATTCCCGTCTACGGGCTTTACGGGGTGAGCGAGATGGTGGAACCGGGAATGGCCGGGGAATGCCCGGAGCGCGACGGGCTCCACCTGGCCGAAGACCATTTCCTGGCCGAAATCGTGCACCCGCAGACCGGGGAAGCGGTGCCGCGGGGCCAGGAAGGCGAACTGGTGGTGACGACCCTTTCCGCTGAGGCGTATCCGCTCATCCGTTACCGAACCGGGGATATCACCGTGCTGCGCGAATCGCCCTGCGCCTGCGGCCGCACCACCCAGCGTATCGCACCCATCCTCCGGCGGGTGGACGATCGGCTCACCGTGCGCGGCATCCCCTTTTACCCCCAGAAAGTGGGCGACATTCTGCGGCAATTGGACCCGGGTGAATGCGATTACCGGTTGGTCGTGTTCAGGCGGTATGGCGTCGGAGAGGCCTTGGAACTTCTCATCGCCCGTTCCGACACATCGCCGTTTACCGCAGGCGGAAAGAGTGCCTACCTGGAAGCGGTCCGCAGCCACATCCGGCGCGTGCTGGGTCTGGGACTTCGTGTCCGCCTGGTGGAACCGCAGCGGCTCCCGCGGGAAGGCCTGGTGGCCAAGACCGTGTTCGCGGACTGACTCCAACGAGGAACACCGCCTTGCGCCGACCCGTCAACCCCGCAGGAGGAACGGGCTTGAAACCCGCGTCTGTGAACGTGATGGCGCAGCGGTGGATTCGGCCCGTCCGGGCGGACTCCTAAAGCTTTTTCTTGAGCTGCCGCGCGGCGATGATCACCGGGTCCCAAAGCGGCGAGAACGGCGGCGCATAGCTCAAGTCCAAGTCTTCCACCTGATCCACGGTGAGTCCCGCATGGAGGGCCGTGGCCACGATATCGATCCGTTTGGCGGCCCCTTCGCACCCGACGATCTGGCCGCCGAGCAGCCGGCGGCTCCCCTTTTCTCCGATGAGCTTCACGAAGATGGTGCCGGCCCCCGGGTAGTATCCGGCCCGGGTGCGGCTCTCGATCCTTTCGGTGACGTAGTCCCATCCGACCGCTTGGATTTCCTTTTCCATGAGCCCGGTTCGAGCGACTTCCACCGCGCAGATCTTGGTGACCGCGGTCCCCACCACCCCGTTGAAGGTTTCGTTGCCGCCGGCCATGTTCGTCCCCGCGACCCGTCCATGGCGGTTCGCCACGGTACCCAGCGCCACGTGGAAGGGCTTCTGGGTCACCACGTGGAAGGATTCGGCGCAGTCCCCTGCAGCCCAGATGCCGTTCACGGCGGTTTCCATGCGCGGGTCGACGCGCACGGCACCCCGTTCACCCAGTGGAATGCCCGCATCCGAAGCCAAGCCGGTATTGGGCCGCACGCCCATACCGAGGATCACCAGGTCCGCCCTCAGGCGTCGCTTGTCGGTGACGACGGCGGCCACGGAACCGTCGGCGGTTTCGAACGCCTCCAGCGACTCCTCCAGGTAGAGCGCCGCCCCCTGGTTTCGCAGCGCTTGGGAGACCAGGGACCCCATGTCGGGATCCAGGGTTCCCATGACCTGCTCGGCCCTTTCGACCACCGCCGTTTCGATGCCCCGAAGCAGCAGCGCTTCGGCCATTTCCAGCCCGATGTAGCCTCCACCGACGATGACCGCCCGCCTGGGACGGCGTTCATCGATGAAACGGCGCACCCGGATGCCGCTCTGGAGGGTGTGGACGCCGAAAATCCCCTCCGCGCCGGCGCCGGGAACGTTCGGGCAGATGGGGACGGCTCCCGTGGCGATGAGCAGCTGATCGAAGGGTTCCCACCAAGGGGCGTTGTCCGCATCCAGGCGATGGACTTCGACCCGCCGGGCCTTGGTGTCGATGGCCGTCACTTCATGGAGCACCCGCACATCGATGTTTTGCTTCTCTCGGAACTCCAAGGGCGTACGAACGATCAGCGCCTTTTCGTCGTCGACAATCCTGCCGACGTAATAGGGAATCCCTCAGGCGGAAAAGGACGTGTGAGGCGTTCGTTCGAAAACGACGATCTCCGTCTCCGGCCGCTCACGTCGAAGCACCGACGCGGCGGTCATCCCCGCCGCGTCACCTCCGATCACGATGACTCGTTCGTTGGATTTCATCGGTCGCTCCCGTTCCACGCATGTGAGGTTGGTGTACCCGGCCATTGCCTGTGTTGGTTCATTATGCCCTCCAAGGCGGAAGAATTCCACCTCGCCGACGAAACCGAGCTATTCATCCGCTGCAGGCTCGGTCCATGCGTTCGCTCTCGACATCCCCCGGATTTCTCCTTGACAGGTTTCCAAACTGGTCTTTTAATACGCCCTCGCGTTATCCTTGGAGCGAAGGGCCCATAGCTCAGTTGGTAGAGCCACCGGCTCATAACCGGTCGGTCCCTGGTTCGAGGCCAGGTGGGCCCACCACTTTCAGTTTGGAGGCGTCGGTTTGATGAACGGACGGCACGGGACGGAAGGGGTCAAACCCGGGTGTCGTTGTCCACGGCCCTGCGGGTGCAAACGGTTCCCCGAAGGCGATAGGTTGTGAGCAGACGAGGGGGGTGTTCCAGATGGAGCGCCCCCCTTGCTTTTATGGGAAAGCTTTCATGATGAAGGTTCAAACGGTCATCGATTGGCTGGACGCTTACGCGCCCTTTCAGTTCGCCGCGTCCTGGGACAACAGCGGCCTTCAGGTGGGAGACCCGGAAGCCCCCGTGGATCGACTCCTTGTGGCACTGGACATCACCCAAGCCACTTTGGAGGAAGCCCACCGGCTGGGTTGCCAGTGCCTGGTCGCCCACCACCCCCTGATCTTTCAGCCCGTCACGTCCGTTCGAACGGATGCCTACCCGGGAAAGCTCATCCATCGAGCCGTTCGGGACGGCATCCACCTGGTGGCCGCCCACACCAACCTCGACGCGGCGATTGAAGGCACCAACCGCGTCCTGGCCGAAACCTTGGCCCTGTCGATAACCGGACCCATGGAACGGGAGCCGCGATGGGACGGGCACGAACGCTACGGGGGCATGGGCTGCATCGGGTCGCTCGACCCAGCGGAACGTTTTTCGGAATTCGTGGACCGGTTGCGTGCCGTACTGACTCCGGCGCGGCTTCGCGCCGTGGGGGACCCGGAGAGGATAGTGCGGCGGGTCGCCGTTTGCTCGGGAAGCGGCGGCAGTCTTTTGCAGGCGGCCCTCGCGGCGGCCTGCGACGTCTTCGTCACCGGGGACCTCAAGTACCACGAAGCCCGCTACGCCCAGGAAGAAGGGCTGAGCCTGGTGGACGTGGGGCATTTCGCATCGGAGCGGCTCATGGTTGCGCCGCTGGCGGACCATCTGGAATCGATGGCACAAAGGGAGCGTGTCGCTTTGAAGGTTTACAGGGCGGAACGGGAGAGAGATCCCTTCTGGTATCCCGAACCAAACGTCTAGATGATCACGGGAGGATAGGACCTTGCAGGAGCAACTGAAACACCTTGTCGAACTCCAGATTCTGGAAAACAAGAAGGCGGCCCTGCTTCGCAGTCGGCAGGAAGCACCGCAGCGCCTGGCCGCCCTCGACACGGAATTCACCAGGTTCGAAAGCGAATACCTGCTGAAGAAGGCGGATCTGGAACATGCCCAAAAGATGCACCGGTCCGTGGAGCGTGATGTTGCCGAGATGGAAGCGAAGATCGCGAGAAGCAAGCAACGCATGCACGACGTGAAGACCAACCGCGAATACCAGGCGCTGCTCAAGGAGATCGATGACATCAAGGCGGAAATCGCCGGGCGAGAAGACCAGGCGCTGGAGTTGATGGAAAAGATCGAAGCGCTGGCCGGAGAAGTCCGGGAGATGGAAGGGGACGTGGAGCGGCGCAGGGCGGAATTGGAGCAACAGAAGGCGACGGTTGAGGCTGAGACCCACGCGGTGGACGCCAGGATCGCCGAACTGGAGGCACAACAGGAAGAGATACGGCGCCGGATCGATACGGCCCTCCTCAAGCGATGGGAATTCCTGGTGAGCCGTCAGCGAGGCATCGGGGTGGCGGCGGTGCAGAACGGTACCTGCCAGATCTGTCACCTGAACCTTCCGCCCCAGCGGTTCATCGAACTGCAGCGGGACGAAAGCATCCTCAACTGCCCGCACTGCCACCGCTTCATCTATTGGCCGGACCACCCGGATTACGCGGTGTTGCAGGAGACCGCCGAAACCTGCTGAAGGGCCGCCGCTTAGAGCTTGTCCAAACCATCATGATCGGGATTTGGTCACCCCCACTCATGAAAATCATCCCCTCTCCACCCAGTGGGGGGATCTATTTTCACGGTAAAAGCAAGAAAATCTCTTTGCGTCCTTGCGCGAGGCATTCTTCCCCTCGTTCCCAAGCTCTGGCTTGGGAACGGGCTCAATCGAAGCTGGAGCTTCTGCACAGCTGTGTTGCCAAGCTCCAGCTTGGGAACAAGGTGCAAGGCGACCGCGGCCTTGTAGGAGCGGCACCCTTGCTGCGATGAACCAACCCCCATGCCCCGTACACATCATGCTGAGGTAGCGGCCAAGAGGAGTTCGGCCCTCGGAGCGCGGGCGTCCCACCCCTGGGAGCGCGGGCGTCTCGCCCGCACTGGACGCATGGGGCCTGAGAGTTGCGGGCGGGACGCCCGCGCTCCCAGGTTGTCGACCACCTGATTGTGGGGTCGTGCGTTTAGCTTGATGCATATGCCCCAAAGCCCCGCCCCATCCCCAGAAGGGTGAAGGGTTTTTTCAGACAGCTTCTTATTCAGCCCGAGGCGGCCGCCCCGGGGCTTTCCGGGAAAAGGGGTTGCCATTTTCTTTTGCCTATACTAAGAAAAGGGCGCCTTTAGGGCCGGCGTTTTCAGGGAGGACTGCCGTTCTTTTTCGGTCCCTCTTCCTTCGCGGGAAGAGGGAAATTTGCCTTCAGGGAACGCCGTTCCGGGACGGGTGAACCCGGCCCCCTGGCCCGTCGGACCGCCGCGAAGGACCAGCGGTTCCCCCGAGTTATGCCGCACGAGAGGAGCATCGCGCATGGCGACGTATGGAATGAAGATATTCACCGGCAACAGCAATCCCGAACTGGCTCACCAGATCTGCGATTCATTGGAAATCCCCTTGGGCCGGGCGCTGGTGAGCACCTTCAGCGACGGGGAAATCCGGGTCGAAATCGCCGAAAACGTCCGCGGTGCCGATGTCTTCGTGGTGCAGTCCGGGGCACATCCCGTGAACGATCACCTCATGGAATTGCTCGTCATGATCGACGCGCTCAAACGGGCTTCCGCTCGGCGCATCACGGCCGTGATCCCCTATTACAGCTATTCGCGCCAGGACCGGAAGAACAAGCCCCGGGTGCCCATCACGGCCCGCCTGGTGGCCGATCTCATCACCAGCGTCGGCACACACCGCATCCTCACCATGGACCTCCACGCGGGACAGATCCAGGGGTTTTTCGACATCCCCGTGGACAACCTTTACGCATCCCCGGTTCTTCTTCCGTACATCCGGGAACACTTCGATCACAACCTGGTGATCGTTTCCCCCGACGCCGGCGGCGTTCCCCGCGCCCGGGCCTACGCGCAGCGTCTGAAGGTGGGCCTGGCCCTCATCGACAAGCGCCGCGTGGATGTGAACGAAGCGGAAGCGCTCAACATCATCGGTGAAGTGGCAGACAAGACCGCCATCATTTTGGACGACATGGCCGACACCGCCGGCACGCTGGTGGAAGCCACCAAGACGCTGCTCGACAAGGGCGCCATGGAGGTGCATGCCTGTGTCACCCACCCGGTGTTGTCCGGGCCGGCGGTCGAACGGATCGAAAACAGCGCACTGAAAAGCCTGGTGGTGACCGACACACTTCCTTTGAGGCCTCGAGCCGCCCTGTGCGACAAGATCAAGGTGGTTTCGACAGCGCGACTTTTCAGCCAGGCCATCAAGAGCATCCACAACGAAGATTCCATCAGCACACTCTTCGAAATCCAGCACTGACGGCTCATTCCGCCACCGGCCGCATGCGGCCTTCCCTTCCCGCCGGGGGAAGCCGCCCGATCCAGCGGACCCGAACTGTGGCCCGGGAAGGCGCCATGGTCAGACCCGATTACCTTTTCGACATCGACGACTTTCCACCCCCCGCTTATGCGGTGATCTACGCCCTGCAGTGGGCGGTCATCGTCTTCCCCGCGCTCGCCATCGCGGCGAGCCTTGCTTCGCGCGCGTTGCACTTCTCGAGTGTCGAAGAAGTGAGGTTCCTTCAGTTCACCCTCGTTACCACCGGCGTGTTCACGGCGGTTCAGACGATCTGGGGTCATCGTTACCCCCTCATCGAAGGCCCGTCCACCGCCGTCCTGCTCACGTTCACGCTCCTCGCCCCTTACGGCTACGGCGCCATCTGCGGGGGAACCATGGCGGGGGCCGCTTTCCTGGCGGCCCTGGCGGCTTCCCGCCGCCTCGACAAGGCGCTGGCTTTCTTCACCCCCAACGTGGTCGGGGTCATCCTGATGTTGATCGCGTTCACGCTCCTGCCCCACCTGGCCGGTCCGCTCGCCGGAATCGAACCGGGCGGCTCCTCCCGGGGGGCTCCCGAGGTTTTCCTGGTGAGTCTCTTCCTGATGCTTTTCATCACGGCCTTCGCCCACTGGTCCCGGGGGATCTGGAAAACGCTCGCCCTGTTTCTGGGGATGGTCGTGGGAACCGCGGTGTTCGCCGTCATGGAACGTGTGGATGCGACTCCGTTTCTGGAATCCACCTGGATGGCTTTCCCCGTTCCGTGGATCGCGCGCCCGCCCGAGTTTCCGTGGCCGTCCATGGTCGCCTTCGCCTTCACCTATGCGGCCGTGGCCGTGAACAGCCTGGGAAGCATCCAGGGGATCGCCAACATCACCGACGCCCATCGACTGCCGGCCGGCATTCGCAGAGGACTTCTGGTGAACGGGATTTCCGGTTTCTGCTGCGGCCTGCTGGGGGTGGTGGGAACCGTGAGCTACAGCACCGGCCCGGGCGTGGTCCTGGTGAACCGGGTGGCGAGCCGCTACGTGGTCACCTGTTGCGGCGCTCTCCTCTTGGCCGCCGCCTTCCTTCCCAAGATCGCCTCCTTTCTGGCCCTCGTCCCGGCCGCCGTGGTCGGCGCGGCCCTCACAACCGCCATGGCCGGCCAGGTGGGGGCCGGGTTCGCCATCGTGCTCAAACAGGGCCACTTCACCGGGCGCGACACCTTCGTCGTCGGCCTCCCTCTCATGGTCGGCACCCTGATCGGCTTTCTGCCGCCGGCCTTCTTTGAAGCCCTGCCGGGCCTGCTCCGGGCTTTTCTGGGAAACGGCCTGGTGACGGGGATCGTGCTGGTGATCTGCCTCGAACACGCCGTTCTGAAACCCCGAACCGAAGAGCCGGGGAGAAAACCATGATGGCAGCAAACATCGCCCGTTGCCCACAATGCGGGGCGTCGGTTAGGGTTTACCGCAATCCCTTTCTCACCGTGGACATCATCATCCATTGCGGGTCGAACGGAATCGTCCTGATCGAACGGAAGCATCCTCCCCCCGGCTGGGCCCTTCCCGGAGGCTTCGTGGATTACGGTGAAAGCCTGGAAGAGGCTGCCAGGCGCGAAGCCCGCGAGGAAACGGGGCTCGAACTGAGGGATCTCAAGCAGTTTCAGGCCTACTCGGACCCTTCCCGGGATCCTCGCCATCACACGGTCACGGTGGTGTTTTCGGCCAGGGCCGAGGGGCATCCGCGGGCCGCAGACGACGCACAAAACGCCATCGTGGCGGCCCTCGACGACCCGCCACAGCCGTTGGCGTTCGACCACGGCCGGATACTTGCCGACTACCGGGAATGGCTGGAAAGATCCAATGCGTCCGCCGCATGCAGCGGCCCGGAGGCCTATGGAGTGGCCCCGGAAGCTTGAGCGGCTCCCGGACCGAGGCCTTGGCGGGCTGCGTTGAAAACCCGCGGCAACCGGCTCCGGCTTCCAGACCGGAGGAATCGACCGGCGCCCCGACCCCCGGCTCTCCCGGCGGCGTGCGAACCGGCACTTGAGTGCTCCAAGAAACAGGAGGAATCCCGGAACCGTGACCACACCGGATAGGAACCCATCAGAGCACCCCGCCGAAGCCGCCGGCGGCGAGGAGCGGGTGGCTCAGGTCTCCGTATGGATTTACGATGCGGACGGCAAGGCGGTGGCTCAGCCCCAGTGGGTCATCGAGGAACACCCGGTGACGCTTTTCGTCAACGGAGAAGAATTGGTGACGCTCCTGTGCGCAGGGCATCACCTGGACGAATTGGCCGTCGGCTTCTGCCTGGCGGAAGGCTTCATCGATCGCCGGGAGGATCTGCGGGAGGTGCGGTCCGACGCCGGGGAGCGGCGCGTGGACGTGTTCACCGCGCGGGAATCCGCTCTGGCCAAGAAACTCTGGGCCAGGCGTACCGTGACTTCCGGGTGCGGCAAAGGGACACTCTTTTACAGCGCCATGGACCAACTCTTGAGCGCCCCGGTGGAAAGCCGGATGAGGATCCGTCCTGCGGACGTCCGGGCCCGCATGCAGGACCTCAACCGGCTCAGCCGTACCTACCGGCGCACCCACGGGGTCCACAACTCGGCGCTGGCCACCCCGGAGGCCGTCGTGGTTTTCCGCGACGACATCGGGCGGCACAACGCCGTGGACATGCTGGTGGGGCACGCGTTCCTCGGAGATCTGCCCCTCGACGACAAGATGCTCATCACCACGGGGCGCCTCACTTCCGAAATCCTCATCAAGGCGGCGAAAGTGGGCATTCCCGTGCTGGTGAGCCGGAACACCGCAACCACGCTCGCCATCGAGTTGGCAAAGGAACTCAACATCACCTTGATCGGTTACGTTCGAGCCGGTCGGTTCACGGTCTACGCGGGAAATCACCGCCTCGGCGGCCCGCCGGGATGAAAGGATCGGAGTCAGGAGACCTCGGCCCCTTCTTGCCGGTGGATCGGCGGGACGTTACACCGATCTCAATCTCAGGAGTTCGCCCCTAATGCTCAGGAAAGCCAGAACCAGCGACGTGCGAATCATTCAGCAGATCCTCAATCACTATGCCTCCCAGGGCAAGCTCCTCCCCCGATCCCTGAGCGAACTCTACACGCACCTTCGCGATACGTTCGTTTGGGTGGACGAGGAAACGGGCCAGGTCGTAGGCTGCTGCAGCCTTCACATCGTCTGGGAAGACCTGGCTGAAGTGCGTTCGCTGGCCGTTCGGGAAGACCATCGAAAACGGGGGATCGGGCGGCTGCTGGTGGAAGCGTGCCTGCAGGAAGCCAAGCAACTGGGGATCCCCCGGGTGTTCGTCCTCACCTACGAAACCGGCTTCTTCAAACACATGGGGTTTTCGCAGGTGGACAAGAACATCTTTCCCCAGAAGATCTGGGCCGACTGCCTCCATTGCCCGAAGTTCCCCGAATGCGACGAAACCGCCCTGCTCCTGGAACTCAAACCCCGGCGGGCTCCCGCGAACTCTCACGCGCACTGAAGATCTCGCTTGGGAAGGACCCGTTTTCCGGTGAGCGCCCGCACCTCAGGCATTGCGGTTACAACCGCCGGGGAAGCCGGCGCTCATGCCCGTTTTCGTTCAAGCTTCCCTTGGGAGATGCCGATTTTTCCTTGGCAAACGGAGAAGGGCTTGTTATTCAAATCAAAATTGAGTTTATCCATGCGTCAATCCTGTTCCGGGCGGTGAATCGTGATGGAAGGGGCGAGAGGCAGGCAACTGAAAGGCGTGGATTCCCTGGGATTCCTCCTGTTGGTGGCCTGGCTCACCTCCTGCTCCACGGCGGTCCAGTATCATCTTCCGCCGTCCTCGTTGCCGCAATCGGACGCGGCGCCCCAGGGGCAAACCTGCGTGGTGAAAGAGCCGCTGGCGGACCCCGGCGCGCCCCGGACGGTCGTTCACGAAGTGGCGCCGATGGAAACGATCTGGCGCCTTTCCAAGATGTACGGCGTCCCCATGGAAGACATCTACCGGGCCAACGGCCTCAAACCCGGAGTTCCCATCCAGATCGGCCAGAAGCTGGTGATCCCCGACGCCCGGACCTTCCGGAACATTGTTCCCCTCTACCCCAATTCCCGCTGGCGGTACGTGGTGATCCACCATACCGCCACGGACATCGGAAACGCGGTCCTGATCCACAGCAACCACCGCAAGCGGGGTTTCTGGAACGGCCTCGGGTACCATTTCCTGATCGATAACGGCACGCTGGGCAAAGGGGACGGCCAGATCGAAGTATCGCCGCGGTGGATCAAGCAGCAGGAGGGCGCGCACTGCAGGGCGGGTGGGATGAACAGCATGGGCATCGGCGTCGCACTGGTGGGGAACTTCGACGCGGAGCAGCCCACGCCCCGGCAGCTTCATTCCCTGGCCCTTCTCATCAAGAACCTGAGCGACTACTACCGCATCCCCGCAAGTCGCATCCTCGGCCACGGGGACGTTCCGGGAGCCAACACGGACTGCCCCGGGAAGCGCTTCCCGTGGGCCAGTCTCCGCCGCTACCTGGCCGCCCTGGACGATTCCGGAAATCCGACGGCCTCACGCCGTCAAAACGTGGCGGACCTTCACCAGGGCGGTTCCTGAAAAAACGACCGGCCATCGAGGGCGGCGAGGGGGGGCGAGAAAACCCGGCGGTGGACCGTCAGCGCGGGATAAAGGTTTCGAAGTCGACGGGCTTTTCGCCTCTCTTTCCATCCCCGGTCCCCCGGGATTTTTCCTTTGAAGGACTCTTCCGATCCTCGCAGGCTTTCTCCCGTTCAATCCGGCTGGTGGCGGTGAGCTTCACCGAATTGCCGCTGGTGTATTCCTCGTCTTCACCGGCGTAATGCTGGAGTACCAGGCTGATGCGGTCTCCGTTTTCCTGTTGGAAGGACCATTTCCAGGCAATGTAGGCCTGGAAAGGATCTCCTCGATATTCGGAAGGTTCTCCGAACCTTTGCTTGAACCGATCCAGCAGCCGATTGAAGAAGTCCCTGCTGTCGTCCGCATACTTCAGCTTGATACGGACCACCGCACCGGGCTGTTCGCACAGCCCGTATTCCAGGTAGCCGCTCTTGTAGCCCGGCAGGTCGAGCAGGGTCACTTCCCGCAGGTACGGCCGGTTGCGGACGGAAATCGCGGAATCCATGTCCACACGGTTTCGGTAATCTTCAATGGAAGCGCCGATCCGGAAGCCTGCGATTTCGGTCGGCGCAGCAGCGGCCCGGGCGCGTTCCGCCGCAGCCATTCCCAGGGTCAAGGCGATGAGAAAGGCCGTCCAAAACACAGCCCGGCGGCCCTCCTTCCACGGTCCGGCGGATCCCGCCGGGGCGCCCGCCGCCGGTTCCCAACGGCCGGCTGCTGAAACAAGCGGTCTCATGCCTCTCCTCTCGCTTTCGGTTTCAGGAATTCGGCTATTCTTCCGAACGGATCGGCGGCCCCAGGAATCCAAGTCCCTTCTGTGCCTGGCTGTCCTGATAGACGTGAAGCAATTGTCCTCCGGCACACTTGGGAAGGTGCAACACCCGCACCACCGGCTCCAATGCCTTGGACTCCGGAAGTAGAACCGCCAACTGGTTGGGGGCTCCAAGGAAGAAGCCTTCATCGAATCGCGTGTCTTCCTGGTCGGGATAGATGGCCACGGGAACGATGCGGGCTTCCACGAGGTCGCTGAAGAAGTGAGTTCCGAAGGAGACATCGGGGGTGACGCCGTCCGCTTCGAAGGCGAGCTCCGCCAGGAAGAGCGCGTGGTTGATGTCTTCGTATCCAACGCGCACCCCCAGGTTGATGTCGTTGCTTCCCCAGCGCCCCGGCCCCATGAGCCCGTAGCGCTTCCTTTCGAAGAGTCGGTTGAGCCGGTTAACGAGACGCCCCACGGCCAGTTTTTCATCGTGGGTCGCAAGCCGCCCATAGGCCTTGGGGTCCACGTACACCAGGAATTCCACGTTCTCGACCACGGCGCTGAAGAGAACCCTGCCGTTCGAGAAAAGCACCCGCTCCTCGGGGATATCGTCCGGTATCGCCACCCGTCCCACATCCGCCCGAACCGAAAGCGTCCGGCACTGCAAGAGATACAACCGGTCCCGGTCCCAGGCGAATTCCACATCCACGGGGCGCCCGTACGCCTCCTCCAGGCGGCGGAGCATTTTTTTCATGAGACGCACAAAGGGCGTCCGGGTCAGGAAGTTTTCGAAGGTCACGCAGGTTCGCTCCAGGGGGATGTCCTTGCCCTTGTAGAGCGGGGGCGACAGGTGCCCTTCCTGGTTGATGGAAAGGGCGTGGAAAGCGGCATCGGAGTTCATCCGCTTCAGAACGTCCCGATAGGCCACGGACTCCAGGTGCCCCGATTCCACGTTCAACACATCCACCATCTTCTGCGAATACTTCACGATCTGAGGAGCTTCCACTTCGGGACGCAGCAGGGGATGACTCAAGGCCACCATGCGGGGATAATCCTGGCCCACCCGGTCCACGGCCCGAGTTCCCAAGCCGAGAACGAGGCGCACCATGCCGTCTTCCTTTCGAATCCTCGGGGTCCAACGGTAGATGTTCTGTGAAAACGCCACTCCCGCTGCAAACGGGAAAAACCAGGACCCGTGACGGTGCCCCACCACCTTTTGCACCAGCACGCTCATGCGTTCGTCGAAATCCAGCAGGTTGTGATCCCGACGGTAAAGGATCGGCGCCGGCCCGAAAATACTCATGTGAACCCGCTTCAAGCCCCAGATGAATGCTTCGAGCCGGCGGTCCAGATCCCCCTGGTTGGCCACAAAAACGGAATCGTACTTTCCTGAAAAGGCGTAGCCGAAGTTGTCTTCCAGCAAGCTCGAAGAACGCAGAATAAGCGGGTGTTCACCTATCTTCGAAAGAAAATGGCGGAACATGGCCACCATGTCCGGGGGATAGGACAGATCTTTGAAAAGCTCGGCAATGCTTCGGTAGTCTTCTTCCAACTCTTCACGAGTCTTGTACTTCTGGCTGTGAAAATGGTGCAGGTCGTTATAGTCCAGGAAGTCTGAAAAGATACCCGAATTGAAATAGTAGCTGTCGGGTACGGTGACGTAGTCTTCGAAGTCGGGATCGCGGGCTGTAAGCCGCGGCAAGATAATCTTGTAGGCCAGGAACATCCCCGCGGCCTTGCCTCCGATCCGCCCCGGCCGCCTGGGGTTCCAGAAAGTGTGATCGACCAGTTCGTCGATGTCACGAATGGTGATGTAGCGTTTGGCGACGCCGATGAACGGAAGCTGGTTGGAGATGAAGTGGTTGATGAGGGCGACCCGCACGCCTTCCGCTTCGCTGGGGTTGATGTAGAGGTCGCCCTGGGGGATCTCGCAGAACTCCTTCAGGGCCTTCTTGATCTGCTTGGACGTGGCCCCCTCCGTGTTGACGACGCGGTGGAGGTTCCGGAAACGTTCTTCCTTGCGGGCCAGGTTGATGTGGTCCTCGATTTCCTTGTCGTCGAAAAAGGCCGCGAAATAAAGGTCGATCAGCGCGTTCCGGTAATCGCTGACGTTGGCCTCATCCGCCGGAAGCCCGCGTTCCTCCAGGAGTCTCCGGACGGTTTCCTCCAGGCGCCGTTCGTCCACCACGCCCCGCTGCCGGAGCGACTTGAAAAAAATCTCCCGCATTTCCCGGATCAGTCTCGGGTAGCGCATCATCTTGTGGAAGAGCCGGTAGGTGCGGACCAGTTCCGGTGCGCAGACTCCCTCCGGCGGGCTCGCCGTACACACGTCCTCCGGCGCCCCGGTCCCATGGATCTTCCGATCTCTTTCTTCCAGCGTCTCCATCGATATCCTCAGACCCAGCCGCGCAGCTTGCAGGCTTCCGCCACCCGCGCCACGCTCACCAAATAGGCCGCCTGCCGCATGTGGATCCGTTCCCTCCGACTCATGTCGTAAACCGCGTGAAACGCCCGCGTCATCTTCTCATCCAGCCTCTGATGGACTTCGTGCAATTCCCAGTAAAAATTATACGTATTCTGCACCTGTTCGAAATAAGACACGGTGACGCCGCCCGCATTGGCAAGGAAATCCGGCAGCACGATGATGCCCCTGTCGTACAGGACAAGGTCCGCTTCCGGCGTGGTGGGCCCGTTGGCCAACTCGCAGGAAATCCGGCACCTGAGCTTCGAGGCGTTGCCGGCCGTGATGACGTTTTCCAGAGCCGAAGGGAAAAGCACGGTCACGTCCAGTTCCAACAGATCTTGGTTGCTGATGGGCTCGGCTTCGGGAAAGCCGGTCAGCATGCCGTTTCTCAGCTTATAATCCACCAGCGCCCTGGCGTCGATGCCCCCGGGATTGTAGACGCCCCCCCGCGAATCGGAAGCCGCCACGAGCTTGAGCCCCAGGATTTCTTCGCCCAGGAGCGCCGCGTACTGGCCGGCGTTTCCGAAGCCCTGGACGGCCATGGTCTGGCCCTGGAGCCGGAGGCCGTGGACCTTGGCCGCTTCCCGCGTGACATAAATGCCCCCGCGGGCGGTGGCGTCGCCCCGGCCCGCGGATCCGCCCACCTGGACGGGTTTTCCCGTGATGACCCCGGGGTGGCGTTCGCCGAGGATCGTCTCGTATTCATCCATCATCCACGCCATGATCTGGGGCGTGGTGTAGACGTCCGGAGCCGGTACGTCTTTCGTGACCCCCAGGATCCCCGCAATCGCCCGAATGTAGGCCCGCGCCAGGCGCTCCTTTTCCGTTTCCGAGAGCTCCTTCGGATTGCAGACGATGCCCCCCTTGCCGCCTCCCAGCGGAATATCCACCACCGATGTCTTCCACGTCATCCAGGCGGCGAGAGCCCTCACCGTGTCGATCGTTTCATCGGGATGCCAACGAAGTCCCCCCTTGGCAGGCCCCCTCGCCGTGTTGTATTGAACCCTGAAGCCGTGGAATATCCTGGGCGAACCATCGTCCATCCGAACCGGCAAGGTGAAAGCGTACTCGCGCATGGGCCACCGCAGAAGCTGGTGGGTGGCGTCGTCAAGGGCGAGCTTCTCCGCCGCTTCATCCAGTTGCTGTTGGGCGATCTTGAACGGATTCAGTCTTTCACTCATGGCCCCCTCCCAGATTGCCGGAATCGCATTGTGTTAGCCAATGTCAAACCCTACCACGATCGGAGGTTGCGATAAAGTCGTTGCTGCAAAATAACCTCGACGCCGCTATGATGTCAGTCCAAATTTCGGCGGCGAGTTGGAGAAAAGGTGGGAAGGGATCGAATGGCGCAGAGCGGGAGACCCGAAGATTCAGAGAACCGCGGGCGGCGGTCGCCCACGGAGGACGATCGAACCTGGGCGTCTGTCTGCCATTTCAGCGCACTGCTCGGAATGGTCTGGTGGATTCCGACGAGCGTCGCCTGGCTGCCTTTCGGGCACCTTTTTTGTCCGCTGGTGGTGTGGCTTGCCCAGCGACGCCGGTCGCCCTTCGTCGATCGGGCCGGCCGGGAGGCTCTGAATTTCCAGATCGCCATGACCGCCTACGGGGGCGTCGCCGCAACGGTCCTATCGGGGGTGTACGCTTCGCTCGGTCTGTGGGCGCTGGCGGTCACCGATCTCGCCTTTGTGGTGGTTGCGGGGGTACGGTGGAGTAACGGCAGGGAATTCCTCTATCCGCTGGTACCTTTCAGGCTCCTGTAGGGAGCCTGGGGGGTATCGAGGCGCGGGAGGATCCAACGGCAGGAGGTGTCATGACCGTCGAAGGCAGACTCGTCCCCGTGCTTCGTGAAGGCGTGGACGTCATCAAGATGATCTTCTTCCGACAGCTGAGGATCCATCTTTCGGCGAAGTATCCCGGCGAAGACGTGATCTTCGTGAACCGGCTCGCGGGGGCGATTTTGAACGACCTTTTCGGGACCCCCAACCTGGAGGAACCCTATGCGTCGTTCGCCAGGGAAAACAGGGATTTGATCGAATCGGAGCTTCGAGCGGTGGGAACCGACTTTGAAAAGATGCGCATCCCACTCACCGACGCCCTCCGGGTCCAGTTTCTCTGCGATCACCAGGAAGGCGTCGACAGCACGCACATCTTGGAACGTGCCCGCGACCTGGATATCCTGCTCGTCGACCGCGAAGTCCCGCTCCCGGCGAAGTTCATCCACCTCGCCAAGAAGTTGGGGGAAGCCCACGATTTGCTTACCCGCAGGCGGTAACCTCCCTGCAGGACGCCCGGAGCCACATGCAAGGGGACGTGGGGAAGCGGTGAGACCTCGACATCGCACCCGCATCCCGGTGGACGCCCGAGGTCGTCCCGCCCTGAAAGAGGCCGCTTTCAGCTGAAACGACGGAACTTCCGAGAGAGGTGAGCGAGGCCGCGAGACGACATGGCGAACCCGGAACACCTTCTGACCTCCTGCACCTTCGATTGCCCGGACGTGTGTTCGCTTCTTGTGGAACGCCGAGGCGGCACCGTCACCGGCATTCGGGGAAACCCCGACCACCCCTTCACGGCAGGGTTCACCTGCGCCAAGATCCGAAAGTTGCCTCGCCGCCTGGAAAGTCCCAACCGGATCCGTCATCCTCTGGTCCGACGCGGAACCCGGTGGCAGAGGATTTCCTGGGACGAGGCCCTGGACCTCGCAGCCTTGAAAATCCAGGAATGCCGCCCGAATCCGCTTTCCATTCTTCACATTCACGGTGAAGGCGGCAAGGGTGTCCTGAAGCTTCTGGCGACGCATTTTTTCGACCGCCTGGGAGCTTCCGAAATCGGTGGATCGCTTTGCGACAATGCGGGCATCGCCGCATTCTTCCTCGACTTCGGATCCCTTGAAAGCAATGCGGTGGAAGATCTGCCGCTGGCCCGGCGAATCGTCGTCTGGGGAAAAGACCTCACCCGGTGCTCGGTGCACACCGCGGCGCTGGTGAGGAAAGCACGAAAACAAGGCGCCCGGGTTCTGGCCGTCTCCCCCGGAGGAAGCGAACACGGGGTTTACGCGGACGAAGGGATCCCGATCCGCCCCGGAACCGATCGTTTTCTGGCTGCGGCGGTCATCCGGCTGCTGGTGGAGCGGGGCCGCATCGACCCGCACGGCCCGGAATGGGTGAGCAACGGGCCGGCCTTTTTCGAGTTGATTCAACGCCACAGCGTGAGCGCGTTGTGCCGCACCTGCGACGTGGATCCGAGCGCCCTGGAACGGCTTTTTTCCGCCTACGGCGAACCCGGGCCGGTAGCCACTCTCCTGGGCTGGGGATTACAGCGGCGGCGGTTCGGCACGGAAAACGTCCGTTTCGTGAACGCTTTGGCGGTACTTTCCGGAAAGATCTCGGCTCCGGGAAGCGGGAGCATCTACAACATCTCTTCGCTCCGAAATTTCAACCTGGACTGGGCTCGAGCGTCAAGGACCGGACCTCGGCGGCGACTGCTGCTTTCGAACCTGGGCCGTGAAATCCTTGGAGCCGCGGATCCCCCTGTCCGCTTCATTTGGGTCAACGGATCGAACGTTGTGAACCAGGCGCCGGGGTCCCGCATAACGGCGGAAGCCTTTGAACGAACTCCTTTCAAGGTCGTGGTCGACGCCTTCCTGACGGACACGGCCCGCCGAGCCGACTTGGTCCTTCCCTGTGCCCTCATGCTGGAACGGGAGGATCTGGTGGGGTCCTACTTGCACGATTACGTGCACTTCGCCCGCCGGGTGGTCGCCCCGCCGGGAGAAGCCCGAAGCGACGCCTGGATCCTCAGCGAACTTGGAAGGCGCCTGGAGCCGCCCGTTCGACTTCCGGAACCGGAGACGTGCCTCCGGCGATCCCTGAACTCTCCGTACCTGGACGTCCCGCTGGAAACCCTTCGTGAAAAGGGTTTCGTCCGGGCCCGCCGTCCGCGCGTCGCGTACCCGGGTCGCCGATTCGACCACCCCGACGGAAAAGCACGCCTTCCGGAGACGCTTCACCCTGAACCGGACGCCCTTCCCGGCTACCCGCTGCACCTGCTGTCACTCATCCGCCGGGAAGCCGTCCACTCGCAGATACTCCCGGAGGATCACCCCGAACTCCCCTCGGTTTCCGTCCATCCGGAAAGCCCGGCGGTTCGGGGACTCGATATCCAGCGCCCCGTCTTCCTGGCATCCCCCTTGGGCCGCATGGCGGTTTCCGTCCTCTGGGACCCTTCACTGCGGAAAGACGTCGTGGTCTATCGCCGCGGCGACTGGATGGCTCTGGGCGGAGGGGTCAACCAGCTGATCGAACCAGCGCCCACGGACCATGGTGAAGGCACGGCCTTCTACAACCAGTTCGTGCGCCTGGAAAACTGACTTCTCGAGAAAGCGGCCAGCGATGAAGATTCGTACCATCACCACCGGCGTCACCCTGGAATCGGCGGAGCGGTTCCCCAAATTGGAACGAGCCGCCCGATTCAATGGAGCAGCCCGTCGTTTTTTCGAAGAAAAAGGCTATGTGGTCCAATCCACCCGCATTGCGACCAACCCGTGGGAAGCCTACCTGGGGACCGCGGCGGGCCCTCAGGTCGTGAAACGGGCGATTCGGTTGGAGGAGATGGCCGCCGAGCTGGGGGTGAGCTTCCTTTGCCTTGGACCGGCCGTTTCAGAAGAGGCCCACCAGTCGATTCCGGAAATACTCGCCCGCACGCACGCGCTCTTTCTTTCGAGCAAGCTCGGTGACGGCTTCTTCGGCATTTTTCCGGGCAACCTGGAGGCTGCGGCGCGCACCATCCTTCGGATCAGCCGGGAGACCCCGGACGGCAGCGGAAACTTCAGGTTCTGCGCCTGGGCTCACTGCCCCCCGGGCATTCCGTTTTTTCCGGCCGCCTATCACCGCGGCCCGATGGCCTTCGGCCTGGGACTCGAGTGCAGCGACCTGGCCGTGGAAGCTTTTTCGGGATGCGAGGAACTGACCCTGGCGGAACGACGGCTGTGGGACGTTTTCAGGAGTGAACTGCAGCCGCTGAACGATCTGTGCCTGGAGCTTTCCCGTCAAACGGGTGTGACCTACGCGGGGATCGACACCTCGCTCGCCCCGTCGCTGGAATCGAAGGAAAGCCTTGCGCTGGCTTTCGAAAAATTGGGCTTCGGACCCTTCGGCCGTCCCGGAACGCTGGCCGTGGCCTCGGTGATCACGCGCGTTCTCCAAAGCATACCCGTCAGGCGCTGCGGCTACTGCGGCCTCATGCTTCCGCTCTGCGAAGACCCCGGCCTCGCGGCGCGATCAGCCGAAGGAACCTTCGACCTCCGCCACCTGCTCCTCTTTTCCGCCGTCTGCGGGTGCGGCCTCGACACCGTGCCGCTTCCCGGAAATATTTCAGAAAAGGCACTCAGGGCGATCCTATGCGATGTGGCGGCTCTGGCGGTCCGGCTTCAGAAGCCCCTTTCCGCGCGGCTGCTTCTGATTCCGGGCCGCGCGGCGGGTGATCGGACCTCTTTCCAATCCCCGTACCTGGTCGACGGGCGGATCCTGCACCCCCAAGGCAGCCCGTGAAACGCCTTCAGACGCGCTGCGGAACGCGCCTTGCCGGATTCGTCTTTAAATGATCTCATGTCACTTCGGGTGGTTGTGGAGGGGGCCCGCCATGAGGTAGGTGCAGGGAACCGAGACCCGCGGACCCTCCACAACACCAGGGAGCAACCGGTTCTGCAGCAAACCGGTCTGGAGAACGCTAACGCTCCTTCTTTTCTTCGCAGGGAACGCAGATCCCCTCTTCGCTGATGCATTCGTCGCAGTGAGTGCGATGACAGACGCGGCATTCCGAAACCGCGGTCTCGCGATCGTAATCCTTTCCACAAGCGGCACACACGAACTTTTCGCTGGACATGGTCTCACCTCCTTGTTTCGATCATGGAAGTCCGGGCGCCCGCAGCGGCTGGGACCTTGCCGCAGCGGCGCCGCCTCCCCTCAGGACCGGCTCCCGGACGCCACTGACAGCCCGAACCCCATGCCCGCGAGTTCCTTGATCGTCCGCTTGGCATCCTCGACCGTGGCTCCTATCGCCCAGGGTTCCATGAATCCTTCCATCCGCAGCTTCCATGTTTCATCTTCCCAGAACACTTCGGCTTCTTCACAGGACACGCCGCAGCCCTGCTCACCGACCACTTCGTAAAGGTACGACAAAATCTCTTCTCTATCGGTCATGTGGGTCACCCCTTTCGTTTCGACTTGGGCCTTTCTTCGTCTAAGTTAAGATCGGAACCTCTGGTGTCATCCGGTTTTCTACGGCACCTCGCGACACGGCGGCGAAGACCCACCCTGGATCGCGACAGAAGCGGCTCTGGGAAAAACAAGGGCTTGATTTCAGGAGGTCAGGCTGGTCACACGAAGCACTTCCGCCAAGGTGGTCGTTCCGCCCAAGACCTTGCGGTAACCGTGATGGAGAAGCGGCCGGTATCCCTCGGTCCACGCCAGCCTGGCGATGCTTCCCGCGTCCTTTCCAGCCACAACGGCCGAGCGGACCGCTTCGCTGGCGGAAAGCACCTCGAAGATGGCTTCCCGCCCCCGGAAGCCGGTTCCCCCGCACCTGTCGCACCCGCGGCCGTGGAAGACCATGAGCGGTTCGGGGAGTTCCTCGATGACCGCCGAGAGGGTTTTTCGGTCCACATCGCGCGCTTCGGTCGCCGCCTTGCACGCCGGACACAGCACCCTCACCAGCCGCTGGGCCAGCACGGCGAGGAGGGAATCCGCCATGAGGAAGGGTTCGATGCCCAGGTCCCGGAGCCGGGTGATGGCGCCGGGGGCGTCGTTGGTGTGGAGTGTGGAAAGCACCAGGTGGCCGGTGAGGGCGGATTCGATGGCGATGTCGGCCGTTTCCCTGTCCCGGATCTCACCGATGAGCAGCACGTCCGGATCCTGGCGGACCAGCGACCGCAGTGCATTGGCGAAGGTCAGGTCGATTTCCGGCTTCACCTGGATCTGGTTGATGCCGTCGATCTGGTATTCCACCGGATCTTCCACGGTGATGATCTTTTTCGTGGCGGCATTGAGCCGCCGCAGCACCGCGTACAAGGTGGTGGTTTTGCCGGAGCCCGTGGGACCGGTCACCAGGATCATGCCGTATGGGCTTTCGATCAACCTTTCGATGATGTTCTGCTGTTCCGGGCTCATCCCCAGGTCGTCCAGGCGGTAGGTGGAACTGTCGCGCGACAGGAGCCGCAACACGACACTTTCGCCATAGATCGTGGGAGCCGTGGAAACGCGGATATCCACCTGGCGGTTTCCGAACCGCAGCTTGATGCGCCCGTCCTGGGGCAGCCGGCGTTCGGCGATGTTAAGATTGGCCATGAGTTTGAGGCGGCTGATGATGGCCGGCTGCATGGACTTGAGGGGCTTGTCCAAATCGTAGAGCACCCCGTCCACCCGACACCGGACCTGGAAGGCGTTTTCCAAGGGTTCGAAATGAATGTCGGACGCCCGCATATCGAGCGCCTTGGAAATGAGCACGTTCACCAACCGGACAATGGGCGCTTCCTGGGCAAGCCCTTTGAGGTGTTCCAGGTCGTCCTCCAGGATGTCGCGCTCTCCGCCGAAGCCTTGGCCGTTTTGAGCGAGCGCTTCGGCCTCACGGGCGGCCATACCGTAAAGGCGATCGACGGCCCTCTGGATTTCCTCGCGCCGGCCGAGGCACACCTCCAGCTCCAAGCCGCTGAAATAGGATTCCAGTTCGTTGAGCAGCGCCACGTCGAGTGGATTCTGCATGACCACTCGAACCCGCCCGTTTTCCACCTGGATGGGCAGCAGGCCGTGCTTTCGAAGAAACGGCATGGAAATCCCTTCCAGGAGGATCGGCTTGTCCGGATAGTCCGCGGATTCCAGAAGCGGCAGATCCAGGAACCGTGAAAGAAAGGTGAGGATCCGGTTTTCCTCGGCGAGTCCCAGGCCTTCAAGCGCCTCGAACAGGGTCAGGCCCTCGCGGACCATGACGCCGGAGAGCCTCCGGAGCTCATCCTCCGAAAGCCCGAATTCCTTCTGGACTGCGGCGTGCCAGGACGAACCGGGATCCATGAACGCTTCTCCCAAGGTCCCCGTGGGACCCAACCACCCCATGCAGGGAGCCCGACCGCCCGATGCAGCGGCGATTGACACCCAGTGGGCGGAACCATTAAACTCCGATGCTATCGATTATGACCGTTTTGCTCCGAATCCTCAAGGCAAAGGGAAGCGCCATGGCTCGCACGAAAGACCGAAGCAGACTCAGATGCCGAAAAGGCTTCACGCTCATCGAACTGCTCATCGTCATGATCATCCTGGGACTTCTGGCTGCGCTGGTGGCTCCCAAGATGTTCCAGAAGGTCGGAAGTTCCAAGCAGAAGGCGGCGAAGGCCCAGATCGCGCTTTTGGGAACCGCGCTGGACGCGTATCGCCTGGACATGGGAAAATACCCGTCAACCGATGAAGGACTGGACGCGCTGCGCACCAACCCCGGCCACGACAACTGGGATGGGCCCTATCTGCCCAAAGACGTCCCCAAGGATCCGTGGGGAAACGCCTACGTCTACCAAAGCCCGGGGGAACACGGAGACTATGATCTCTATTCCCTGGGCGCCGACGGTCAGGAAGGCGGCGACGATGAAAACGCGGACGTGGTCAGCTGGGAGTAACGGCCGTTCACGCCGCTGAAAGTGGACCCATGAAGAACCCATGGCCAGTTCTTGCGGCGGTGGCGGCCGCCTTCACCCTGTGGATCGCCGCCCCTTCGGCGGCCGCTGCGGCCGATCCGGTGATGGTGCGCCAGAACCTCTTTTCACCCGAGCGAAGGCCGCCCTCCGACGCAAACGCTTCAGCCGAGGCGCTCCCCGGAACACCCACTCCACCCGTTTCCGTGCAACTGGACGCGGTCTTCATCTACGGCGACACCAAGACTGCCCTGGTGCGCGTAAACACCCGCTCGTATCGTGGGCGCTCCGCAAAAACCAGCACACCCTATGTGAGGGTGAAAGAAAACGACCTGGTGGAAGATTACCGGGTGGTGAGTATCCAGCCGAAGAGCATCAGGCTGGAAAGAAACGGGGAGACTTTGGATATTCCGCTTTTCCAGGAAGGCAAGGTGTCGCCGCCGGTGCAGGAAATCCCGGAAATGCCCGTTGCGGAACCCGCCTCCGCCGAACCGGCCGCCGGGGACTCCGCCGAAGCCGCCCCTTCCGGAGCACCGCCACAGGCAGGGACGGCGCCCGCACCTGGAACGCCGGCACCCGAAAACCAAACACCGGCCCAGGGAAAAGGTTCCCCGGCACCCGCTTCCCTGCCTTCCGAACAGGCCGAACCGATTCCCGGCGAGCGGGCGGAAGCCGACAACCGTCTGCCCGCCCCTTTCAGGCAACTCCGGCCCCCCTCACTTCCGAGACCGGCTTTCGTTCCGGCCAGGCAGTGAGGGAGGCGGGAGTCTTGCCGAGCCCCGCAATCGCTTTTTCGATGACATCGAGAGGGCGTTGAACGCCACACGCCGCGGCCTTCAACGCCGACAGTACGTTTCCTCGGTTTCTTCCTGCCAGTCTTCCCACAGATAGGCCGCTTCGCGCCCCCGCGCGATCACTCGGAAAGCGTAGCGAACCTGTTCTTCGTAGAACTCGCAGTACGGGCTGGGAGCTTCCAGCGTGCCGGAGACCACCTGGACTTCCGCCGGACACGGGGCGCCGCAGTAATGCCGGATCGCGCATCGGCCGCAAGGAACGATGCGTTCCACCCGGCGTTCCACCACCGAGGCAAAAGGACGGCTCGCCAGGACAGCGTTCAAGTCGTCCCGGAAAAGGTTCCCCCCGCAGAAGGCCGGGAACCCGATGAACTCGCTGCACGGGAATACATCGCCCCGGGCGGACACGGCGAAAAAGCAGCGGCCGCCGCCGCAAGGGGAAATGTCGCACATGAGGCGCCGCCCCGTGGGGCCCGCCACAGCCGCCAGCACGTTGGCGAAATTCGCCACGACCAGCTTTCGGCCCGTCTTTTCGTACAACCGCCAGGTACGATCCAGCGCCCGGCAGAAGGCGTCAGCCAGTTCCGCATTGTCAGGCTTCAGTTTCAGGCCGCCTTCCTGAGTGCATCGAACGGGATTGAACATGACCACCCCGACCCCCCGTTCGTGGTAGAAATCCACCATGGCCGGAAGGACCGAGACGTTCTCCCGGGTGACCGTGGTGATCACGTTGAAGGCCGGGTAGCCGGCGAGCCTCTCCATGACTCGGATCACGCGCTCGAAGGTGCCCGTTCCCCCCCAGCTCCTGCGCGACCGATCAGCCACCTCCGGAACCGGACCGTCCAGCGAGATCCCGATCCCCACCCCGTGTTCCATGAGGAAATCCAAGGCCTCGTCGTCCAGGAGCGTCGCGTTGGTCTGGATTCCGAAGTGGAACCGGTCGCCGTATTTTTCGATCCCGGCGAAAACCGCATCCCGCGCCAGCATGGGCTCACTGCCGTGAAAGATGAGCTGCGGCTTGAACCCTTCCGGGGCGACGCCCTGGAACCAGGCATCCAAACGTTCCAAGGCCCCGCACAGCTCGTCGGCGGTCATGGTCTTCCCGCTTCGGCGCATGTCTTCAGGGAGATAGCAGTAGCTGCAGTTCAGGTTGCATCGTTCCGTCGGATTGAAATAAGCGGCCGACGGCTTGAGTCCGAAACGCAGGCGATCCATCTCCCGTCGGAATCCTTCCGCCTCCCGTTGGAATTCCGCCACCAAGTCGCCGCTCAAGGCGGCTTCCAAAGCGTCCCGTTCCACCAGAGCCCAAAAGGCCGTGTCCGGCTCCACCACCGCCACGCGATCGGGAAGGCCGATTTCAAGCACGGCGAACTGGGGGCCATAGCCCGTGTTGGCATGCCGGGGCGTCTTGTTCAAAGCGTTTTCAGCATTCATGGGGCGGCCTCACTGCACCTTCTTCGCCTTGGGGGTGAGCAGGATGTAATGGGAAAGGCCCGTGTTGTTTCCCAACTGGCGGCAACGACGACGATAGGCGATGATCTTCGAATCCTTCTTCATGACATCCTCCTTTGTGCGGTTGCGGGGTCACAAAAAAACCCGGGCCGAGCGCCCGCCCCTCATGGGCGGGACCCGATCCGGGTTCCTTTTACCATCGGGTTCCCGTCAAGAACGCTTGCCTGCAGGTCTTCTGGCTCTCGGATCAACTGAAAGGTCGCAGCCTTCCCCCCGGGGTGAACCCCGGAAGTGACCGAGCTGGCGCTCTTCGCGACCCTTCATCCCCGATTACAGCGGCGGGACCGCCACGGATTCGCACCGTGTTCCGGGATGCAGGAAGCCTTCCGTCGTTAAGACGTTTCCTTCATACGCGAAAACGGACGAAGTTGTCAAGGATGGTTGCTCCCGATCGGTAAATCCGGTGGCGATCCGGTGAGCACCCGGAAAAAGCGGGGCATACGCACCGCTTTTTCCGGAAACGCTCCGGCGCCCCCGTTACGCCGCTTCGGCGTTCTCCAGGCCGGCATCAGTGCTTGACCGGAATCTTCTTCGGCTTGGCGGATTCCACCTTGGGAATCTCGAGCCGGAGCACACCGTCCTTATAAACCGCATCCACTTCCTCGGCCTTCACTTCCACCGGAAGGCGGATGGAACGACTGAAGGACCCGAAACGCCGCTCCACCCAGTGGTAGGACTCATCCTTCTCTTCCCGCTCCTGCTTCTTTTCACCACGGACCGTGAGGACGTTGTTCACGATCTGGATATCCAGATCCTTCGCGTCCACACCGGGAAGATCGGCCTTCACCACGATCTTGTCCTCGGTTTCGGACAGGTCAAACGCCGGCACCACCGGGATTTCCTCCCGCCACACCGAAGGCATCCACTCGTCGAAGAAACGATCGAAAAGGCTCCACTCCCTCGGAAAAGCCAACGCGCGTTCCCTGCGTTCCCGTGGAATCAGTCCGAACATGTCCAACACCTCCTATCTCATCGATTTTTTAGGTTTATTGGTTGATTTCGTCCAAAAAATAATTCCGTTTGAACACCTGTCAAGAGGGGTCGAAACTGGCCTGCGCCGACAGTCCCCGCACCCCCCTCACCCATCCGTGGGGCCACACGGCCGTCACGGGTGCGTTGCGGCGCCTCCAACGAAAACCGGCGCTGGAGAGATCCCTTGTGATAGAAGGCTTCAAAAAGAGTCCTCGATTTGCTAGGCTGTGTCGAATCTGAAAACGTTCCGGGCGTCAAGGCGCACCGCAACGCAGCGACGAAGCCGGAACCTTCCCGAAGGAAGAACCCAAGCCCCTCAAACCATGGAGCCGGATATGGAACGACCTGCAGAAAACTACTGGCAGTTGCGACTCGAAAGAACGCGGAAGGCGCTTGAGGCCAACAATTTTCAGGTCTACACCGCCGAGGACGGTTCGGCGGCCGCTCGGATCGTCATGGATCAGATCCTGCCGGAGACCGGGGCCCGGAGCGTCTCCTGGGGTGGATCCGGAACGTTCACGTACACGGGGATCTATGACGCTCTCCGCCGGCGTTCCGACCTGGAAATCATCGATACTTTCGAAAAGGATCTTTCCGACACGGAAAGAATCGAAAGGCGGCGGCGGGCTCTGCTCGTCGATCTTTTTGTCACGGGAACCAACGCGGTCACCGAGACCGGGCTGCTGGTCAATCTGGACATGATCGGAAACCGGGTGGCGGCCATCACCTTCGGGCCGAAGAACGTCGCGGTTCTCGTCGGGCGCAACAAAATCGTCCCGGACCTGGAAGAAGCCATGATGCGGGTGAAGGGCTATGCCGCCCCAATCAACGCCATGCGACTGGACAAAAGGACCCCGTGCGCCAAAACGTCCACCTGCGAAGACTGCAACAGCCCGGATCGGATTTGCAACCATTGGACCATCACCGAGAAGGCCTTTCCCAAGGGCCGCATCAAGGTGGTGCTCATCAACGAATCCCTGGGAATCTGAAGCCGTTTCCCGGTTCAGGAGGAGCCCGATGGCGGAGAGGATTCGATGCGACGTGGCGGTTCTCGGTACCGGTCCGGCGGGACTCCAGGCCGCCATCCATGCGGCGAGAAGAAAGGCGGCCGTGCTCGTTCTGGGAAGGATCGTGAAAAGCAGCGCTTATCAGGCTCACATCGAGAACTACTGCTGCATCGACGGAACGACCGGCGAAGCCCTGCTCGAAGAAGGCCGCCGTCAGGCGGAACGCATGGGGGCCCGTTTCCGAGACGAAGACGCCCTGTCCATCCGGGAGACGCACCCGGGTTTTGAAATCACCACGGAAGGCGGCTCGACCGTAAGCTGCAAGGCGGTGGTCCTCGCCATGGGGATCTCCCGAAAAGCCTTGAAGGTTCCCGGCGAAAAGGAATTCCTGGGCCGCGGCGTCAGCTATTGCGTGGAATGTGACGCCAACTTCTTCAAGGACAGGGCGGTGGCGGTCGTCGGTTGTGAAAGCGCGGCGGTCTCGGGAGCCCTGACGCTGCTGTTCTACGCGCGGGAAGTGCACCTGGTCTGCCGGGAACTTCTGGTCGCGGAAAACCTGGCGGAGCGCTTGAGAGAAAGCGCCGTAGTCCTTCACGAAGGACGTTGGGTCGAAGCCATCGAAGGGACCACGGAAGTGGAAAGCCTTCTTCTGGACGATGGAAACCGGCTCCCCGTGGAAGGGGTGTTCATCGAACTGGGCGCCAAAGGCGCCATCGAACTGGCGGCCGGGCTGGGCGTGGCGCTGGACCCGGAGACCATGCAGTACGTGTCGGTAAACCGCAAGCAGGAAACCAACGTGGCGGGCATCTATGCGGCCGGGGACATCTGCGGTCCGCCCTGGCAGATCGCGAAGGCGGTGGGAGAAGGCTGCGTGGCCGGGCTGGAAGCTGCCGCCTACGCCAGGGAGCTGGCCAAGGGGGCGTCATGAATCACCTCAAGGCTATCGGATTCGATCTCTTCAACACGCTCATCACCGTGGAACCTCACGCGCTGGACGAAGCGCTGTCGCGCCTCACGGAGCACCTGGGCCGGTGCGGCCTGGAGGTGGGGTTCGAAGCCTTTCGGGCGGTTCACCGTGAGGAAGCCCTGAGGTTCATCCGGGAAACCAAGAAAGACGGACGCGAGACCCACAACCGCTTCTGGATCAGCGCCGCCCTCCACCGCATGGGATATGAGGTCCTTCCGGACGATCCCGTGATTTCCGGAGCCGTCGAGGCTTATTTCAGCGCTTTCCTGGAGCTGGCCCGGCCGATCCCCGGAACCAGGGAAATGCTGGGCGCCCTGAAAGGCCGCTATCGGGTCGGCCTGCTTTCCAATTTCACCCACGCACCGGCTGCCGAGCGGATCCTGGGCCGGCTTGATCTTTTCCCATTCTTCGATACCGTCGTCATCTCGGGAGCGATCGGTTACCGCAAACCTCATCCGGTCGTGTTTCGACAGCTGTCCGAAGGTCTGAAGACGCAGCCGGATCAAATCGGTTATGTGGGAGACGATCCGGAGTGCGATGTGGTGGGAGCCCGGCAGTCGGGTCTTCAGCCCATTTGGACCACGTACGTGAAAGACCGTAACATTCCTTTCGCCCCGGGAGTCTCCGCGGGCCCCATTCCCGATCCGGACGGCGGGGTGCCCCGCATTTCCAGCTGGGAGGACCTCGCGGCTTTGCTGGAAAGGTGAACGCACTCTCCCGCACGACGCGAGACCCCCGAATCAGGACAGGAAGAAACCCGCACCGCCCGCCGCCCACGCTCGAAAGCGACCGTTTTCCCTGGCGACTTCAATGGAGATTCCGAAGGCCCGACTCAGGACCGGCGAAGTGAGCACTTCATCCTTGGGTCCCTGTGCCAGGACCCGCCCGTCTTTCAAGACAAGGACGTGGGAAATGACCGGGATGATCTCTTCCAGGTGATGCGTCACCAAGACGAGTGTGGGGCAGTCGGGAGCGCGGCCGAGCCGTTCAAGGGATCGAAGGAGCTTTTCCCGCGCCACCAGGTCCAGGCCCGCGCAGGGTTCATCCAGGATCAGGAGCCTGGGGCGGGCCATCAGGGCTCGGGCGATCAGCAGGCGCTGCTTTTCCCCTTGGGAGAGCACCCCGTAGGAAGACCCCAGGATATTGGAACATTCCAGGCGCTCCGCCAGATTCCCGGCCAGTTCACGGTCCTCCGCCGTGGGTTGCTGGAAGACGCGGCCGACGGCCGCATACCTGCCGCTGACAATGAGATCCAATGGTTTCTGGCTGGAAGGAATCTGGGCCTGCAGGAATGAACCCACCCACCCGATGTCTTTCCGGAGTTCGCGCAGGTCGATTTCACCAAAGCGCCGCCCCAGAACCGTGATGCGCCCACGGGTCGGCCAATGATAGCCCGCCAGGAGCATGAGGAGCGTGGTCTTTCCAGAACCGTTGGCTCCGAGGACCACCCAGTGCGTCCCCGGCGCGATGGACCAGTCGATCCCGTCCAGGATGAGCCGGCGGGACCGCACCAAAGAAACCTCTTCGAGGGCGATCCAGCGCTTCGGCGGCCCTGGGGCCGCGGAAGTCTCCATGGGTATCCCGCTCCTATCCGTCCCTGTTCTTTGCGTGGGAATAGCCAGCGGCGGGATCCGTTCCCGGTCTCCCGCCTGGGAGCGCGTCCGACAATGAAAAGACAGCGATCCGCATCCCTTGGTGGAGCGGCCTTGGCCGCGATAGAGGTCACCTGTAGGAGCGGCCTTGCCCGCGACCCGTAAAACCGGCAATGCCTTGTTGACCCTGATCGCCGGCAAGCCGGCTCCTACAGGGCATGTGGCGCTCCTCAAGTGCCGTTCGCGAACCGCCCCTCCGCGAAAAACGGACGCTCAATCCCCAGAAGTTTGAAGGATATTCTCGGACACGCTCCTAGTCCGACCACGTGAGGACGATCTTTCCGAAATGGCCGCCCTCCTGCATCCGCCGGTGGGCCGTTTCGACCTCCTCGGCCTTGAAGACGGAATCCACCACGGGCTTCACGCTTCCGGAAGCCAGCAACGGAAGCACCCGGCTCCGGAATCGGCGGACCAGCTCCGCCTTTTCTTCCCAGCTTCGGCTTCTGAGTACGGACCCGATGATCTTGAGCCGCTTCGTCAGGAGGGGGGCCAGCGTGATTTCCCCCGTATGCCCGCCCATGAGCCCGATGACGACCAGCCGGCCGCCGGGTTTCAAGATGTCCAGATGCTTCCCGAGATACGGCGCCCCGATCCAGTCTAGGACCACGTCGACCCCTCGGCCGTCCGTCAGTTCCCGGACCTTCCAGGCGAAATCTTCGCTCTTGTACTCGATACCGGCCCAAGCGCCCAGCCGCAGGCACCGTTCGATTTTTTCCTCCGTTGCCGCGGTCACGATGACGCACGCTCCGGATTCCCGGGCCAGTTGAACGGCGGCGGTCCCGACGCCGCTTCCTCCGCCGTGGAGGAGCAACGTCTCGCCTCTTTGAAGCCCCGCCTCCAGGAACAGGTTCAGGAACGCCACCAGAAAAACCTCCGCAGCGGCGGCGGCCTCGGTGAAGGAGAGGTTTTCCGGAACGGGGATCAGGTGGTCTTCCGGGATCACCACGTAGCGGCCGTAGCCTCCACCCGCCACCACGGCGAATACACGGTCGCCGACGTGCCATCGGCCCGCACCGGCACCGAGCTGAACCACGTAGCCGGCGCAGTCCAACCCGAGAATCGGCGAAGCCCCCGGGGGCGGCGGATAGAGGCCGCGCCGCTGCAGAAGATCGGCGCGGTTAACCGAAAAGGCTTCGACCTGCACCAAAACTTCGCCTGCGGCGGGTTCGGGGCGCGGAACATCGGCCACAACCAGCTTGTTCCAGTCGCCCGGCTTTCCGGTTTCCTCAACCAGGACGGCCCGCATGGTCGCTCGGCTCATCTCATCTCCCCGTTTTCAGCAAAGGAATAGTAATCGAGACCCGCGATGATGATGTGGTCGTGCACCGAGATATCGAGGTCCTTGAAAATGCCGCAGAGTTTTCTCGTGAGCTGGCGGTCGGCCTGGGACGGCCGAGGGTCTCCGCCCGGATGGTTGTGGGCGAAAATGACCGCGGTGGCCCGATGCTTCAACACCGCTTCCACGACCAGCCGGGGAAAGACGGCCGTGCGGTTGACCGTCCCCCGCTGAATTTCTTCGGCCGCGATGAGCCCGTTTTGACTGTTGAGGGCCAGAACGTAGAAGACCTCGTTGCGTTCGCCGGTCAAAAGCGACTGCAAAAACCCCACCGCATCCCGTGTGGATTGGAGGCAGTTCACCCGCTTCCACCGGTCCTTTTGATAGCGGTCGAGGAGCTTGGACGTCAGGGAAATGAGGGCCGCGGCCTGGGGTCCGATCCCTTTCACCCGGCACAAGCCGGCCAAGGGCGCGTCCAAAACGGCCGAAAGGGACTTGAACTCATCGAGCAGTCGCCGTGCCTCGGGCTTCACGTCCCGCCGCGGAATGGCGAAGGTCAGCAGCAGTTCCAGCACCTCGTGATCGTGGAAACCTTCCAGGCCACCCCGCTCGAATCGTTCCCGAAGCCGTTTTCGGTGTCCTTCGGGGCCCAACGTCATGGGATCCAACCAGTTCACTCACACGGTATTCGGAAGGGCTCTTGGAGGCACGGCCGGCGACGCTCCGTGCCGGCCTGCCTCAGCCCTTGGAGGCCCTTCCAAAACCGCTGTCCTTGGAATTTGTCCGAGGATAGGTTTCAGCGCGCTTGCGATAGGAGCCGGCCTGCCGGCGATCCCCGTCGCGGCCAAGGCCGCTCCACCAAGGGATCCGGATCACTGTCTTTTCATTTGCGGACAGCCTCCTCGATATTTCGGCGAAAGCCGCGCGGCACAACCGGCCGGCGCGTTACGCCCGCCGGCAATCAACTCTGTTCCAGCTGGGCGATCTTGTCACGCAGCACACTCAGCAGATGATCGAAGGTCCGGTTGGTCAGCACCGCGTCGAACTGCTTGCGGTAGTTGTTCACGAAGCTCACCCCCTCAATGACCACATCGTAGACCAGCCACTTCCCGTCCGTACGCACCATGCGGTATTCCACGGGTATTTCCGTTCCCCTGTAGCCGCTGATCCGTGTCCTGACCTGCGCGTAATCACCCTCCACCCGCTCCTGATCGTAGTGGATTTCTTCTTCGCCGCAGGTGTACGTGTCCACCCGATCGATATAGGTGTTGTACAGCAGCTTTTGAAAGAGTTCCACAAATTCGTCGCGTTCCCGGGCAGAGAGCTTCTTCCAGTGCCGCCCCAAGGCCCGCTTGGACATCTCCTCGAAGTTGACGAAATCATAGGCGATCTCTCTGATTTCTTCCCGCCGTCGCTTCATCCTCTCAGGCGTGGGTTCGGCCTCACACAGGTTGAGCACCTCCAGCACCCGGTCCGTCCCGGCACGGATGACTTCCATCGGCCCGAGCTCGGACCCGGCCCCAACCCAAGGGGCACCCAATGTCGTGGCCACGGCAACCAGAAAAGCAATCCATCTCGACTTCGAACGGCAGCCCCATCTCATGGTTCTTCCCCTCCTTTGGGCGTATCAGGAGCAGAACAAAGGCCTCGAAAGTTCGGAACATCCTGGACGAAAAAGCACTTGAGATACCGTGTTTCCGGCATGGCGAGCACCGGAGGATGATCCAGTGCCTGACCGCCCGCCCGGAGCAGCCTGAGTCGCCGGCCGGCCGCCAGCGCCGCCTTCAGGAGCGCGCCCTGAAAGTCCTGTTCGCTCACGTGATACGAACACGACGAGGTTACAAGGATACCCCCGGGTTTGAGCGCCAGCAAGGCCCGCCGGTTCAAATCCGTGTAGCCCTTGAGGGCCTGCTTCAGGACCGATTTCGTCTTGGCGAAGGCCGGCGGGTCCGCAACAATCAGGTCGAAAGCCCCGCGCGGCGTCCGCTTCAGGTAATCCAGCGCCTCAGTCCTGACGAAAGAGACTTCCTGCGACAAGCCGTTCAGGCGGGCGTTTTCCCGGGCCTGTTCGACGGCGGCTTCCGAAGAGTCGACGCCCGTCACTTCGGCCGCTCCCGCCGCCGCAGCCACAAGGCTCCAACCTCCTTCATAGCAGAAAAGGTCCAGGACCCGCTTTCCTTGAACCCATCGCCGCAGCGCCTCCCGGTTGTCCCGCTGGTCCAGGTAGAGCCCGGTCTTCTGGCCCTCCAGGGGATCGACGGACCAACGCAGCCCGTGACAGTCAACCTCCAGCGGCCCGGAAAAACTCCCATAGGCCACACCCTTTTCCAGGGGCAGTCCTTCCAGTTGCCGCGCGCCGGTATCGTTCCGGAAGACGATCGCCCGCGGATTCAGGCTTTCCGCAAGAACCGCATGGAGGTCCTCTTCCACCGCCGCCATGCCCGCCGTGGTGACCTGTGTGACCAAGACGTCGCCGTATCGATCCACCACCAGTCCCGGAAGACCGTCTGATTCTCCAAAAATCAGGCGGCACACCGAAGCCTCCGGATAACACGCCGCCCGATAACGGACCGCCGCTTCCACGCGGTCCCGAAAGAAAGCCCTCGTCGGTTCCTGCCCGGGTGGCCCGACCAGCCTCACGGCGATGAGCGAACGGGGATTGATGTATCCCACACCCAGCGGCCTGCCCCTCCCGGAAACCACCGTCACCCACTCCCCGGGGAGGAACTCCCTGAGTACACTCTAGACCTCGTTGCTGAAAATCCAGCGATGACCCCTGAGGATCCGCTTCTCACAAGCCGAACTCACCCTGACCGTCCGTGCCAATGCTTTGCCTTTCTCCAAGAGACTCCTCGATCCTTGACTTCCCGGCGCCGCTCCGGGCGTCTTCGTTTCCCGGGGATGCCCCCTTCGACGTCGCAGAGAATCCCCCCTGGAGCGGCGTCACGTAGCCCTTCCGGGAGGCTTTCCGAGAATGAAAAGACAGCGTGGGGCGCGGGTTGAGCGCGTTGTCATCCGTTCGGTGGCCGGGAGCACCCTGAACGTTGAGAGGTTCCGCCATCTTCTCGGAAAATCCCACCGCCGAGGCCGGGGGCCATCACCGAATGCTTGTCCTCAGGCAATCGGCCGACCGGCCGCCAAAATAAAAAAAAGCGCTCCCCAAGGAGCGCTCCCCTCGTCGCAACCCGCCTCGCTTTCAGTCTTCCGCCGAACGAATCGATTCCAGCAGAATCTGGTAATCTTCATACATGTCCGCATAGCTTTCAATGATTTCATAAAGATCGTCCAGATCCAGGCGGATCACCGCGTCTTTGTCGGGAGCTTCCTCCTTGAGTTCGATCCAGATCCAATCCAGAAGCATTTCTTCCGGATCGGCGTAGCCTTGCTCGTTTCTGTCCAGCGAACCGTCAGCCACCTTCCGACTGACGTTCTTGATGGCGGTCTTTACGAAATCTTTGAGCTCCATATGGGATGGCCTCCGTCGCCTATGCAATCGATACGATCATGCGGGTCGAGTCCTCAACGCACAAGGCTCAATAGCCGATTTCCGCCGACGATTCAATCACTTTGTAACAAAACCTCCCGCCGGGCCGATCTTTATGATAATTTCCCCCGGTTCCGCGTCCCCGTCCCACGGGGGACAGAAAGAACGAAGGCAGTGGGAGATCGTGTGACCTATGGAGGTGCAGATGAAAGAGCGTCAATACGTGATCGACGCCATGACCGTTCAGGACACCTGGCGGCTGTTCAAAATCATGGCGGAATTCGTGGACGGCTTCGAGGTCCTGGCCGACGTAGGACCGGCGGTTTCCATCTTCGGCTCCGCACGGGTTCGTCCCGGCGACGAAACCTATGAAAAAACGGTCATCCTCGCCAAGAAGCTGGCTCAGAACGGCTTCAGCGTCATCACCGGGGGCGGACCCGGCATCATGGAAGCCGGCAACAAGGGGGCGGCCGAAGGAGGCGGCAAATCGGTGGGTCTCAACATACAGCTCCCCATGGAACAGGAGAGCAACCCTTTCGCCAACATCAAGATCAACTTCAAATATTTCTTCGTGCGCAAGGTCATGTTCATCAAGTACGCACAGGCATACGTGGGAATGCCGGGGGGCTTCGGAACCCTGGACGAGATCTTCGAAGCCCTGACGCTCATGCAGACCGAACGCATCAAGCCGTTCCCGATCGTCCTGGTGGGGACCCACTATTGGTCAGGCCTTTGGGACTGGATTCGGGAGACGCTCCTGAGCCGGAGGCTGATTTCCCCCGCCGACGCCCAATTGGTCACCCTGTTGGACGACCCCGAGGAAGTGGTCCGAACCATCAAGCGCTTCGTCATTGTGTGACGCAGGGAACCAGCTCCACCTGGCCTTCGTGAGGCAGCAGGTGCGGAACGCCTTCGATGATGATTTCCTTGCCGTAATGCTCTTCGAGGGACGCGATGTCTTTGCGCTTCTGGTTGAGCAGGTAGTTGGCCACATCCAGGGACAGGGTAGCCCGGACCGACGCCACGGTCTCGCGCAGCACACCGTTCCAGATCTTTCTTAGATACCATAGAGCGTTGGTTTCGGTGGATCGCACGAGGCCCGTCCCCTCGCAGAAGGGGCAGTCGCGGTAGGAGCCCAGCTGGATGTTGAGCCCCAGGTGCTGGCGGGATATTTCGAGCAGGCCGAACTGGGAGATCCGCCCGACCTTGATTTTCGCCTTGTCGCGCTTCACCTCTTCACGCAGCCTCTTCTCCACCTCGCGGATGTGCTGGGAACTCCGCATGTCGATAAAGTCCACCACGATCAGCCCTCCCAGGTCCCTCAGCCGGAGCTGGCGCGGGACTTCCGCCGCGGCCTCCATGTTCACCTTGAAGCACATCTCCTCCAGCTTGCCTTCTCGGCTGGTGGTTCTGCCGGAATTCACGTCGATGGCCACCAGAGCCTCGGTGGGGTCGATGATGAGGTATCCGCCCGACTTCAAAGGAACGCGCTTCTGAAAAAGCTGGTCGATCTGGTCTTCCAGCTTGTACTTGTTGAAGATGGGGCCTTCGCCCTTGTAAAATTTCACGATCCGCTGGTGCCGGGGGCTGACGATCCGGAGGAAATCCTTGACCATCTTGTGCACTTCTTTGTCGTCCACCAGGATCGTCTTCACGCTCGGGTTGAAATAGTCGCGGATCACCCGGGTCGCCAGGTCCCGCTCCTTGTAGATGAGGGCGGGCGCCGGGGTTTCCTGGACCCGTTTCCTGATTTCGTCCCAGATGCGGAGCAGGTACTTCAGGTCCTTGTTGATCTCCCGCTTGGTCCGGTTTTCGGCCACGGTCCGCAAGATGATTCCGATATCCGGGGGAACTTCCAGTTCCTGGGCCATTTCCTTAAGGCGGGCGCGGCCGGCTTCGTCCTCTATTTTCCGCGAAACGCCGCGCTGGCTCTGGCCGGGCGCCAGAACCACATAACGGCCCGCAATGGAAATGTAGGTGGTGAGCGCCGCGCCCTTGTTCCCGATTTCCTCCTTGACCACCTGGACCAAGACTTCCTGACCGGGTTCGATGACGTCCTGGATTCTTGCCCGGTCCCCCGCGTCCCGCCTGTAATATTCCGGGTGGATTTCGGGAAACGGCAGGAAGCCGTGCCGTTCGACGCCGTAATTGACGAAAGCCGCCTGCAGCCCGGCAAGGACATTCACGATGATGCCCTTGTAGATGTTGCCCACGTATTTTCCGCGGGTCGCCGTTTCGATGAAGAATCCCTGGAGGGACTGCCCCTCCACAAGGGCCACCCGAAACTCTTCGGGGTGGACCGCGTTGATCAGAAGATGTTGTGCGCTCATGGAGTGTCTCTGCCGTTTCCCTGTGCAGCCTGATGCTGGCGGGCCTGGTAGATGAAGGTGCGGAGGGCGGCCTCCCGGTTGGGCTGGTATGAGCCGTCGTAGGGGGCGTCCAGGTAAGGAACGCGTTTCTCGTGCAATATGGGCTTCAAAACGGCGGAGCACATGGTGCTGGGCATACAGGTAAAGGGAAAGACATTGATGATGCCGTTGAAGCCCTCATGGAGGTACGCCAGCGCCCCACCGATGCTCAAGGCCGCCTCGGTGCCCACATCGAAGTTGAAGTGGCGCCCCCGATCCAGGAACCGTTCGATGGACCGGATCGAATGGTCGGGCTCGATGTCGAGCCGGCGGCGCACCACGCGGTAGACTTCGTTCTGCCGCCATCTCTGCCAGGCGTTTTCCACTTCCTGAACCACGAGTTTCCGGAACGCCTTTCGGAATGCCTCCCGATCCCCGCGGCGCCAGGCCAGGCGGCACCGCCGCTTGAGCTTTCGCGAATGCTCGTAGCTGACAAAATTGATCCATTCCCCGATGGACGCGTCCACGACTTCCCCGCCGAAGTCTTCCACGCGGCGGATGATGTCCTGGTTGGAATCGGGGTGGGTCCGGAGATAAATCTCGCCGACAATACCGATCCTGGGGCGCCTGGGTTTTCGAGGATCGATGAAGGTCCGGGCGGTGGACGCCACGTCCTCCAACAGCCGGTAGAGGGCCCGGAAATCTCGGCGGTTCCCCACCTCTTCGATCAACCGTTCCATGGCGCGGGCCGACACTTCCATGAATTCATCGGTCATGCCCCGCCGCCATTCGTAGGGGCGCACCCGCCAGACGATCCGGTCCATGACGTCGCCGATGATCGCGGAAACGTAAGCCAGGCGCCGGAAATAACGGGCCCGATGGGCCGGCAGCAGGCCGGCGACCGCGTACGCGTCCTGCGTGGACAGGTACGTGATGGGAATGTCCCGGTATTCCGGGAAGCGATCCAGGATCAGTCGCTGATACTTGTTGTACATGCCGAACCGGCAGGGCCCGTCCGATTCAGGAAGAAAGTACACGTATCGATCCGCGGAAAACTCGCTTCCGAGCCGTTCCTTTTCCTTTTCCAGGTGATACAGGATATCGCCCAGAGTCACCTGGCAGGGAAAACATTCCTTGCCCGACGTGAATTCCCTGCCATAGGCGAGGCCCTTGTAGGTCTCCATGACCTCGGCGGGCACGCCGAAAGCCCGGAAACCGGCCGCCAGAAACCGGGTTCCGAAGGGCGTCATGAGGGGAAGGAGCAGCTTCCGGCCCGAAACGTCAAAACGCGCGACCCGCGTGCGCATTCTCCCAGGCGTTTCCGATGCCTCCAGTACCGTCATCTGTGGACCCGTCCTTTCATCTAAGGCACGAAAACGCCTGGGGCGGTTCCGCGGGTTCCACCCGGCCCCCGAACCGTTTCGCATGAACGGTTTTCACCACGTTTCGGTAGGCCTCGATGCGGGTGAGAAGCCCCGCCACCGCACTGTGCTCATCCAGTTCCAAGATGAGATACGGCTTTTCGCCCATCACGTGCCGGTAAAAGTGCTCGATGAAGGAATCCGCCCCGCAGCTGAAATTCGTCAGATGGACCCCGTACCAGTTCGGAGTCCGAGCGATCCGCTTGGCCGCCCGAAGGATTCGGGCTCCGAGACCCCAGTACATGCGGGGAAAATCCGAGAGGTCCTCGCCGTCCACATCCAAGTAGTCCATGGGAAGGGCCTGGATGCCGAGTTTCGCCAGATGGCGCCCCAATTGCAAGTTGAGCCGCTCATCGTAAAGGTTGTAGGGCCGACCCGTCACCACCCACAGCGGTTCCGACTCCGGAAGTTCCGAGAGAACGGTGCGGCCGCGTTCCTTCAGCCCGCTGCGGAACGCTTCGGCCGCCGCCCACGCCGCCTCCACGGCCTTCTCAACCCGGAGGGGCCGCGCCTGAAAACCGACGGGAAGCGAACGCCGCACGGCCTCCGCGACGCTTTCCATCCCTTCGCGAAGATAGAGGTTCGGCCGGATGAGGCGGTGGTCGGGGATCCTGAGCGCCGCGCGCACCATGAACTGGGACCCTTCCACCAGCGGGCAGAGCATGCCGGATTCCGCCGGGCCGGGCGTGGGCATGTCGATCACGTTGGGCAAAAACAGGTAGTCGACCCGGTCCAGGAGACACCTCACGTGGCCGTGAAACACCTTCACGGGAAAGCACGTCTCCGCCGTCATGGATTCGAGCCCCGCCGAAACGATCCGCCCGTCCGTCCGGGGACTCAAACACACCCGAAAGCCCAATTCCGAAAGAAGCCGCGCCCAGAAGATCCCCCACTCCACGGCATGCAGGGCCAACGGAATTCCCACCACCGGCCGGCCGGGATCGACGCCCTCGGTCGCCTCTTCCAGACTCCCCGCTTTTCCCGCCAGCGCCTTTTCGAAAAGCCGCCGTCGTTCTTCAAAAAGGTTGGCGGCCGCAGCGCCCTTGTAATGGGTGACCTCGTAGCGCCCGCAGTCGCCCCCCCAAACGCTCTTTCGGCCTCCAAAATCGTAGACCTTCAACTTGCATTCGTTGTGGCACTTCCGATCGGCCCGGCAGATGCTCTCCCTGAAATCCACCTTCATGGCCGCCATGGCCTCCAGGTTGCGCTGCCTGGGGACCACATCCCCCTTGTGGAATTTTTCCCGAACGGCCAAGGCCGCACCATAGGCCCCCATCACTTCCCGATGCCGGGGAACCACCAACGGCCGTTTCAGCACCCGCTCGAAAGCGGCGACGATCCCCTGGTTGAGCGACGGGCCTCCGAGAAACATGATCCGGCTGCCGATGTGGCGCTTTCCCACCACGCGGTTGAGGTAATTATGGACAATGGCGTAGCAAAGCCCCGCGATGAGATCCTCACGTCGCGCACCTTTTTGCGCGTAGCTGACGAGATCGGATTCCATGAAGACCGTACAGCGTTCCGCCAGGTGGATGGGGTTTTCCGCCGAAAGAGCAAGTTCCTGGAATTCGCCCACGATGTTGATCTTGAGCTTGCTGGCCAGTTCGTGAAGGAAGCTCCCGGTGCCGGCGGCGCACACCTTGTTCATGTCAAAATCCCGGGGATGACCCCGTTCGATCCGGATGTACTTGGAATCCTGCCCCCCGATTTCGAAGATGGTGTCCACGTCCGCGTCCACGGCCACGGCCCCCCGCGCGTGGGCCGTGATCTCGTCGATGATGAGATCCGCCTCCAGGAAATCACCCACCACGTTCCGTCCCGAACCCGTGGTGGCCACCGCGCGGATTTGGATCCGGTCGCCCACCTCGGAGCGCAGGGACCTGAGCAACCGCTGCGTCACTTCGATGGGCTTCCCCTGAGTCGGCACGTAACATTTGTGGCGAATCACCCCCTGCTCGTCGATCAAGGCGTACTTGGTCGTGGTGGAGCCGATATCCACGCCCAAAAACGTGGGCAGAGGGTTCTTGGGCACCACCGGCCAGGGATCCAGGCTGTTTTCCGAGCTGAAGCGGGTCCATTGGAGGCTGAGTCTTTCGCCGCGCGCGAAAGACGAGTTCCGGGGTGTTTCTTCCGAGGTGAGCACCGCGAGATCGACCCGATTTCTCCACCCGTGCTTCCCGGCCAGGAGCGCCACGCCCAGGGCCCCCAAAGCCGTGTGGTGTTCCGGCACCTGGATTTCCGGATAGTATTGGCGGAAGGCTTCCACCTGGAGTGGATTGGAAGCCATGCCTCCGATGAAGACCATGGGCGGATGGAGTTCGCGGTTGGCGACCAGAGTGCTCACATAGTTGGCCGCGTTGCCGAAATGAAGACCCGCGATGATGTTCGGCAGCGGTTCCCCCTTGTTCTGAAGATGGATCATGTCGGACTTGGTAAAGACCGTACACCGGCAGGCCACCGGTGCAGGATGGGAATGCTTGAGACCCAGGCGGATGAAATCTTCCAGCGTCTTCTGAAGCTTTTCGCCGCTCATTTCGAAATCAGCGCCGTAAAGCGACGACGCCAGCCGCTCCGCCTGCTGGTCTATGAAGGACCCCGTTCCGGAAGCGCACGGCCCGTTCATGTTGAAGGCTTCCAGATACCACCGGCCTCCGTTCTGGCTCAATTGAAAGAGGCATGCCTCCTGGCCGCCCATGCTGATGATGGTGCGAACCCCCGGCACCAGGTGTGTGGCCCCCACCACCTGGGCGATGGTTTCCACCTCGTAAGGCGCACCCAGAAGCTCCGCCAGCCGCTGCCCGTGCGCGCCCGTAAAGGAAACGGACCGCACGCTCTCGGCACCGAACCGGTCACGAACTTGCTGCAGCACGCCGGCCACTTCTTCCCGCACCAGCCCGAAATGGCGGATGTAGGGCGCTTCCCAGACGATTTCGCCGCTTTCGACGATGACCACCGCCTTGATACTCACGGAACCCACGTCGATACCAACGTCATAAACCATGCGGCCATCCTCGCAGGGGGAATCAAAATGCACGGGCAGGGCGCCGCGTCCGCCCCCTGACCCACTCAACGGGAACCGATCGGATGAACAGGCGGCCTGCGGAGGTCCACCGGGAAATTCGATGCGCAAAAACTATAAGGTTCTCTCCGCGAAGAATCAACCCAAAGCGTCGCCTCGCCCGCCGCCCCGGGCGGGGCTGCAGCCCGTCCCTGCAGCGGCGACACGGCGCCGCGGTTCGTCCCTCCAGCCGGCGGAGGCTTGAAGGCCGCCCCCCACCGTCAAGAGGGATCAGGGCGAAGCGTCGCTGGACCGCAAACGAAACGCCGGTGATCGAACACGGAAACGCGAACCCGCCCTCGACCCCTGAGGCGGTCCACCGCATCCGCCACCGCTTGCCCGTCGACCCCCAACGCCGCCGCCATCTCATCCACGGTGCACGGCCGGCGTTCCACCAGCTTGAGGATCCTCGCCTCGATGTCCGCCGGATCCGCGACACCCTCCCGGGACCCGGAACGAAACGAACCCACGACGACGGTTCGTTCGGGGGGGAAAAAACCGCAAGCGCGCTGCATCGCTTCCGCGGACAGCCCCAGGACCCCGGGGTCGGCCGGAGGCCGAACCACCGTGTTCAGTTCCACCCGGTCGGGACGGATGGCATCCACGGCGCGGCGAAGCGCCCGAAGGTGATCCGGTTGGTCGTTGACCCCCGAAACCAGAAGAACTTCCAGGTGGAGCTCTCCGGGAAATTCGTTTCGGAAAGCGACGAGTCCCTCCATCACGGCTTCCAGGTCCAAGAGAGGGTGCGGGCGGTTGACGGATTGGAACACATCGGCGAAAACCGCGTCCAACGAAGGGACCACTCGGTCGAACGGCATCAGCTCCCGCCGCAGGCGCTCATCCCACAAGAGCGAACCGTTGGTGAGGAGCACCAGCGGGAGGGCGGGAAACCGCGCCTTGATGTCCAGGGCCAGTTCGCCGAGTCCTTCGTAGAGCGTCGGTTCTCCGGCGGCGGAAAAGGTGAGCGCATCCGCGGCGCCCTGATGGGCACGGAAAAAGGCTTCAAGGTCGTCCAGCACCTGTTCCGGAGGCACGAACAAGCGGCGCCGGACAGTCAGACGCGTGGTCGGCCCGGATTCACAGTAGATGCAATCGTAGGTGCAGGTCTTCGGCGGGATGACGTCGATCCCCAGCGAACGCCCCAGCCGGCGGGAAGGAACCGGCCCGAAGAGCGTCCGCAGACCGCTTTCCCCGGCCCTCCCCGACATCTCAGGACGCTTCCTCACCATCGCAGCACTTCTGCATCATCACGTGGTTCTTCTTCTTGAGGTAGACTTCGCATTCGGCACAGACTCGTCCGTTTTCCTGGCAGGTTCGAGGCATCAGATCCCAACAGGGGACCGGGAAATTGAGGATCGCCGGGCAGTTCTTTCGGGTTTCTTCCGCACAGCCCCGGATCTCCCAGCAGGGGGCCACGGTGAGAAGCTTTTTCACGCCCGCGATGTTGAGTCCGTCCTCGGTGAGGAGCCGGCGGAGGCACTTCAGCCACTGAAGGTCGTTGTTGGAATAGAAACGCTTGCCGCCCCGCCGGGAAGGCTTTACGAGACCCTCCTGCTCGTAGATGCGGAGCGTGCGCGGGTGAATATTGAGGAGTTCCGCGACAATGCCGATGGGATACAGGGCTTTGCCACTTTCGATGTCCATGGGCTCCGTCTCCTTCGTAAGATACCATTACAAGGTCATTTGACGAATCGAAATATACAGAGTTAAATGCAACATTGTCAACCCACGAATCAAGCGGGGAGGCCTTCCAGGCGGAACGCCTTTTCCCTTGCCAGGGTGTTTGACGATAACGTAAGGTGAATGCAAGGGAAGACCGGCGTCCGGAAGCGCTTCCCGGGCCCTTCGAACCCACACCCTCTCAGCCAACCCGGAGACCGACCATGCGAAGCGACCTCATGAAAAAGGGGATCGAAAAGGCTCCCCACCGATCGCTCTTCAAGGCCATGGGCTACACCCGCCAGGAACTGGAGCGGCCGCTCATCGGAGTCGTCAATGCCGCCAACGAAATCATTCCGGGGCACATCCACCTGGACACCATCGCCGATGCCGTCAAAGCCGGTATCCGCCACGCCGGGGGCACACCCATCGAATTCAGCACCATCGGAGTCTGCGACGGCATTGCCATGAACCATGAAGGGATGCGCTACAGCCTGGCGAGCCGCGAGCTGATCGCCGACTCGGTGGAAATCATGGCGACGGCCCACCCGTTCGACGGTCTGGTTCTCATCCCCAACTGCGACAAGATCATTCCGGGCATGCTCATGGCGGCGCTCCGGCTCAACATCCCCGCCATCGTGATGAGCGGCGGCCCCATGCTGGCCGGTCGCGTAGGGAAAACGCCGGTGGATCTCATTTCCGTGTTCGAAGGTGTGGGGGCGTTCAAGGCCGGCCGCATGTCCGCCGAGGAACTGGAAACGCTGGAAGAATGCGCCTGCCCGGGGTGCGGATCCTGTGCCGGGATGTTCACCGCCAATTCCATGAACTGCTTGAGTGAGGCTTTGGGTCTGGCGTTGCCGGGAAACGGAACCATCCCCGCCGTAACGGCCGCCCGGGTCCGCCTGGCCAAGCAGGCCGGCATGCAGATCATGGAACTCGTGGGACGAGGCGTTCTTCCTCGCGACATCGCCACCTTGGAGGCCTTTCGGAACGCCATCGCCGTGGACATGGCTCTGGGCTGTTCCACCAACACGGTGCTGCACGTCCCGGCCATCGCTCATGAAGCGGGGATCGATCTGCCCCTGGATCTTTTCAATACATTGAGCGCCAGGACGCCTCATTTGTGTTCGCTTCGGCCCGGAGGCTCGCACTTCCTGGAAGACCTGGATGCCGCGGGCGGCGTCCAGGCGGTCCTCAAGGAACTTTCCCGAAATCAGCTCATTTCGGGTGACGTACTCACGGCGACCGGGAAGACCGTGGCCGAAAACCTGCAAACGGCGGCGGTTCAGGACCCGACCGTCATCCGTCCCCTGGAGAATCCTTATCACGCCCAAGGCGGCATCGCCGTTCTCTACGGCAACCTGGCCCCTGAAGGGTCCGTGGTGAAGCAATCGGCCGTGGCTCCGGAAATGCTTCAGCGCACCGGGCGGGCCCGGGTCTTCGAGAGTGAATCGGACGCCGCCGGCGCCATCCTCGGGGGCGCCATCGAGCCAGGCGATGTGGTGGTCATCCGCTACGAAGGTCCGAAAGGGGGCCCCGGCATGCAGGAGATGCTCACACCGACAGCCGCCATTATGGGCCGGGGTCTAGGAAAAGACGTGGCCCTCATCACGGACGGAAGGTTCAGCGGCGGCACCCAGGGCGCCGCCATCGGGCACATTTCCCCGGAAGCCGCCGCCGGCGGCCCCATCGCCCTGATCCAAGAAGGCGACGAAATCGCCATCGACATCCCCAACAAGAAGCTGGAACTCCGGGTCGACGACGCCACGCTGGAAGAGCGCCGTTCGCGCTGGCAGCCGCCGCCGCCCCGGATTCGAACGGGCTACCTCGCCCGCTACGCCCGCCTGGTCACCTCCGGGGCCAAAGGCGCCGTTTTCAGCGAATGAAGGCTCAGGAGTCCACACCGTGGGATACGTCTTTCGCCTGGAAGATGCCGACCGCCTGGACCGGTGGTTCGAACGGGAACCCGGCCGAACGGTTCTCGCCCTCGAGACGGAACTGCTCCAACGGGTGTGGTCACCGAGCCGCCCTCAGAGGGTGCTTGAAGTGGGTTGCGGCACCGGCCGGTTTCTCCGCTGGTTCGCCGAACAGGGTCACCTGGTCACGGGCATCGAACCTTCCTGGGAATTGGTTCAGCGCACTCGCCGGGCGGTTCCACAGACCATCACCGTGGATCGAGGGTTCGCCGAGGACCTCCCCTACGAAGACGGAGAATTCGATACGGTCGCCCTGATCACGACCTTGGAATTCGTGAACAACCCCGAACAGGCGCTGAGCGAGGCTTTCCGAGTGGCCCGCCGGCACGTGCTGGTAGGCTTTCTCAACAAGTATTCCCTCACCGGTATCGCCCGCCGGCTGGAGGGGTTCTGGCGGCCGACGGTGTATCGGGAAGCGACCTTCTTCAGCGTGGGGGAACTGAGACGCCTGGCCGGAGACATCCTTTGCGGCGCTCCCGCCGGCATTTGGCGGAGCTGCCTCACGCTTCCCCTTGCCCTCTTCCGCTATGCCCATCCCCTGGAGCGGTGCCGTTTTTTCCAGGTGCATCCCTTCGGCCATTTCGTAGCCATGCGGCTCGACATCCGCTACACCCACAAGACCATCCAAGACCCACTCCTGGGCTCACTCCCCCGCGGCGCCGCCCCGGTAAGGCTTCACCCGTCCTGCTGGCGCTTTCCGGCATCGGAAAGGAACCAGCCCGTAAAACCCCGGCCGCCCGCCGGCGCCCTTGAATCTTCCCCCACAGTGGGTTCTCATCATCCGGAACCGGTGTGAGGGGCCGCTTCAAGGAACGCACGAAACGACGTCGCCCACGCACCGCAAGCGCGGCGGCCGGAAGATTTTCCACCGGAGTCCATCGAGCGGGGGCCGCACCATGAAAGAAGCCGGATTTTACGAGAAGCTGGAAGACCTGGACCTCCAGTGCCATCTTTGCGCCCACAGGTGCCGGATCCACCCGGGAAAGCGCGGCATCTGCGGCGTCCGGGAAAACCGGGACGGGACTCTCTACTCCCTGGTCTACGGGCGCCTCATCGCCGCCAACGTGGACCCCATCGAAAAGAAACCCTTGTTTCATTTCCTGCCCGGCAGCCGGAGTTATTCCATCGCGACCGTCGGGTGCAATTTCCAGTGTCTCTTCTGCCAGAACGCCGATATCTCCCAGGCACCGAGAGAACACGGGCGCATCGTGGGCGAGACGGTGGATCCTGAAGAGGTGGTGGAGGACGCCCGCCGCACGGGTTCCGCCAGCATCGCCTACACGTACACCGAACCCACCATTTTCATGGAATACGCCCTGGACGTGGCCGAAAAGGCCCGTGCCGAAGGGCTTCGGAACGTCTTCGTGACCAACGGCTACATGACAGCCGAAGCGCTCCGCCAGGCGGAAGGGCTGATCGACGCCGCCAACGTGGACCTCAAGGCCTTCACCGATGCCTTCTACCGGAAGCAATGCGGCGCCAGGCTTCAGCCGGTTCTGGACACCCTGCGCCTCATGAAATCCATGGGGATTTGGCTTGAAGTGACCACCCTGCTGATTCCCGGCCTGAACGACGACCCCGCCGAATTGCGGGACATCGCCCGATTCCTGGTGACGTTGGGTCCGGAAACCCCTTGGCACGTAAGCCGTTTCCACCCCACCTACCGGCTGACCGACCGGCCCTCCACCCCCGTGGAGACCGTCCGTAAAGCCCGGGACATTGGGCTCGAAGCCGGGCTTCATTACGTCTACACGGGAAACGTCTTCGGCGACCGGGGCGAGAGCACGTTCTGTCACCAATGCGGTGAAATCCTCCTGGAGCGGAGGGGATTCTCCCTGCATCGAACGGGAATGAAGCAAGGGGCCTGCCTCAAGTGCGGCGCCCGGGCGGCGGGAGTCGGCCTGCCATGACCCGGTCCCAACGGCGCGGACTCATCGAGCGCATCTTCCGGCGGCTCCTACGGGCCTTCGGCCCTCAGTCCTGGTGGCCGGCCGACAGCCCCTTCGAGGTTGTGGTCGGGGCCATACTCACTCAGAACACCGCCTGGACAAACGCCAGCACAGCCATCGCGCGCCTGAAAGAGGCGGAACTGCTCGACCCGGAAGCCATGCATCGGGTGGAAGAAGGGCGCCTGGCGGAAATCATCCGGCCTTCCGGTTACTTCAACCAGAAGGCTCGGCGCCTCAAGACCTTCTGCCGTCACCTTTGCGAACGCTGGGACGGCAACCTGGACCGCTTCCTTTCCCGGGACATGGAGCAGCTACGCGCCGACTGCCTCTCCCTGCACGGAATCGGCCCGGAAACCGCCGACAGCATCGTCCTCTATGCGGCGCAAAAGCCTTCTTTCGTGGTGGACGCCTACACCCGGAGGATCTTTTCCCGCCACGGCTGGGTCCCCCACGACGTCCGCTACGATGCGCTTCGCGATTATTTTATGGACTGCCTGGAAGGAGACGTGTATTTTTTCCAGGAATGCCACGCCCTTCTGGTACGGCTGGGCCATCGTCATTGCCGGCGGAAGCCGTCGTGTTCAGGGTGCCCGCTGGAGGGATTTCCTCCTGGAGGTCCGGGCCCTGCACCTTGACGGCGTCATCGTGAAACCGGGAAGATCCCGGCAGCAACGGTTGCAACACAGGAGGCTGTTCCATGATCCGACTGCAAAAGATCCTGGTCCCCATTGATTTTTCGGAAAACTCGGAAAAGGCCGTCCGTTACGGCGTGGAATTCGCCAAGGATCGAAAAGCGCAACTCATCTTTCTCCATGTGATCAACCAGCGCATCATCGACGCGGTCCAGGAACTGAGCATCAAGGGCTACAAGGGCGATTTCGTGGAAGCCCTGAAAAAGCTCATCAAGGACCGTGAGGACGAGATGCTGCAGTTCGTTCCCGAAGCCTGGCGGCAGGATCTGGAGGTGGACTTTCAGATCCGGAAGGGCCGACCCGCCGATGAAATCAACAACTTCGCCAAGGAAAACGGCATCGACATGATCATCGTAGGAACGTCGGGACGATCCGCCATCGCCACCGCTTTCCTGGGAAGCGTCGCCCGGAGCGTGGCCAATCACGCCGTGTGTCCCGTGTTGGTCGTCCGACCCATCGAACACGATTTCATTGGATGACCCAAGCCCTCGGGGCCGTCCGGACGGAGGAAAGCAGGCTCTGCGCGAAGCCCATGGACGACGCGTTCTGGCGTGGGGTTCTCGGCGGACTGAACCGCCGCCTGGAAGTGTTCCCCCGCGATGCGATCCTTCAGCCCGTCAGGGTCATCGAAGCGGGAATCGGGATCCTCACCGCACCCATGGAAGCCTATTGCAAGGCCACCTGCGGGGATTGTCTCGACCCCTGCTGTACCGGCCGCAAGGTGTTCTACAACCGTACGGATCTCCTGTACCTGGTCGCACTCCAGAAAGCCTGGCCGCTTGGGCAGACGCGCGTTCGCCCCGAAGACCCCTGCCGTTTTCTGGGACATCGAGGGTGCCTGCTGCCGCGACGCCTTCGCCCCTATGTCTGCGTGTGGTTTCTGTGTGAGGCGCAGATGGAGCTTTTCCAGGCGGAACCACCCCCCGTCCAGCGCCGGTGGGTCCAAACGCTGCTCGACATTCGAAACGCGAGACTCCGGCTGGAAAACCTGTTCGAGTCCAGGTTTCCCGGCGACACGTGCGATGAGGCATGATCTTTTCCTTTTTCAAAGACCGCCATCACCACAGCCAACTGCAGCAGGAACTGGAACTGGATCTCAAGGCCGTTCCCCGGCCGGCGAAGCGCGGAAAGACCGTCCCCGCCTATTGCACCGACATGATCGCCTTCGTCCAAAGATTCTGTGACCGGAAGATCGCCTTCATCACCCGATTTGAAAAAATCTACGGCGTTGGTTTCTCACCCGGCTACCGTCGCCGCTACCTGGCCAAGTGCTTCGACAGCCTGGCCGAGGACCTTCAGAAAATCATCCTCGAATTCCTCGAAATCGACTTCGTCTTTACGTTGCAGCGGGCCGCGGCCGGAAGAAGCGACAAGCCCGAAGACATCGAAGCCTTTTGGAAAGACGTAGAGGAAACCCTCTGCACCCGAACCTTCGACACCTTGAGCGCGTGGTACGATCGGCCGCTGCGCCGCTACCTGGATGTGATCGACGAGCAGGCGAAGCTGGATGACAAGCGCCGAGAACAGCTGCGCCGGGCCCACGAAAAATCTTACAGCGCCTTGAAGGAGCGCAGCGCGAAGCTCATCCGCCGCTTCTGCCGCCACAAGGACGAATCCGCCGCCGTCGAACGGTTCCGGTCGGTCATCACCGAACGATCCACACATCTTCCCGCCTTCTTGAAGCAGCTGACCCGGCAGGGTTTTGAACTCCCCGATGATTTCCAGGGGATCTTGGAATCATGACCCCCAGCGGTTCACCGCACAACGTGATCCTCATCGGCATGCCGGGGTCAGGCAAGAGCACGCTCGGGGTGCTCCTGGCCAAGCGCCTGGGCTACACCTTCCTGGACACCGACATCCTCATCCAAGTCCGACACGGCCGACGCCTGGAAGAACTGATCGCCGTCCACGGCATCGACCGTTTCAAGCGGATCGAAGAAGCGGCCGTCCTCTCCCTGCAGCTTGCGGAGTCGGTGGTCGCCACGGGCGGGAGCGTCGTCTACAGCCCCGCTGCCATGGCTCACCTCAGGGCTTCCGGAACCGTGGCGTGGTTGCATCTTTCGTGCGAGGCGCTGGAGCACCGTCTGGGCGACCTGGATGCTCGAGGCGTCCTCCGAGCTCCCGGCCAGAGCCTTCGAGACCTTTACAATGAACGATGCCCACTTTACCGCCGCTACGCTCACGTCACGGTCCGCTGCGACGGCCTGGATCATGAAGCCGCCCTCGAAGCCTTGAGCGCCGCCATCGAAGGAGCGTCTTCGCATCAATGAATGAAAGAACCCGCCGCGCTCCCTCTTTCCAGGGAAAACACGGCGGGTCCTTGTGCTCCGGTGAACCGGAACGGAAGGCGGTTCCAGGCTGTCCTTGCTATCCTTCCGTCGCGGCCACGCCCTGGACCGCAGCAGCCGCACCTTGACTCTGGAAATACCTTTCCTTCACACGAAGCAGGTAGATGACCACCGGCCGATAGGCCAGGTGCGCCCACTTGGCAAAGGGCACTTCGAGAACCAGCATGGGAACGGCCACCATCATGTGGATGATATAGATGGAGTACGCGAAGACCGGGTAGCCGAAATGAACGGCGAAATGCAGGCCGATACCCGTGAGCGTCGTGAGAGCCAGAAGGACCAGGAAAACCCAGTCCGTGGGGTGGGAATTCTTGTACGGGGGCTTGGATTTCCGGATTCGCCCGATGATGGCGTACCCCACACCGAGGAGAATGGCGATGGTCGCGTAATAGCCCAGGAGCCGCACCGGATGCCAGAACGGATACGGTTCGCTCCGCTGGAAGGCGATGCTTTCCGAATAGATCCCGAACGTCTTCAATCCCCCGGCCAGGAAGATCACCACCAGCAGGAACACCGTGGTGTATCCGGTCATGATCAGCAGGTGAATGAACCACTGGGTCCGATCGGTGCACAGCCCGAAGCGCTTTTGGGTGAGGAAGTGGACCACCAGTTCCTTGGCTTCGCTCACGTAGAGGTTCAACGGGATCTTGGTCAGGAGGTCCCCCATGGTGATCTTCACGCACCGCCACACGTTGCTCAACAGCAGAAACGCCAGCGTGGTCCCCATGATCATGTCGAAGATTTCCATGCCTTCCACCGGCCAAGCCGCTTCCAGGTCCACCCTGGACGTATTGAATTCTCCGGCCAGGAAGAACATGCCGAGCCCCACCAGGAGTCCCACCACGGCGATGGCCGTCAACTCGAATTTTTCGGAAAGGTAGAATTTCCGGGAAAATCCCGTCCAGTCGTAGAGCGACGTCAGGTACCGGCGCATGACCATCATGGTTTCGCCGGGGTCGGCCCCGCGCGGGCAGTTGGTAGAACAGTCGCCGCAGTAGTAGCAGAGCCAGGGTTCGGGCGACTTCAAGATCTTGTCTTTCAACCCCATCTGGGCGTACTTCACGAGCTTTCTCGGGAAGGGATTTTCATTGGTGGAAAGTGGGCAGATGGCCGTGCAGTTCCCGCAATGAAAGCACTTGCCGGCGTCCTTGAGCCCGAACGTCGGTTGATCTTTCATCAGGTTCGGATCAACTTTGACACTCATCCTCAGGCCTCCTAGGTTTTAGGGTGGTCCCTTGAGCCAGATCCTTTCCGTCGGTTGCGGGTGCCGGCCGGCCCGAAAGCCCCGCCCCGGCACCCTCCACCGTGTGCCGTCTCGTGATCTAGAAGCCCTTGTAGGGGTTGGGGCCGACTTCTTCCAGCCTTTCGGCGAACTCGTCCAGTAGCTTGGGCAGGTTGGCGTAATCGATGATCGAAAGGGTTTCGAACCGCACCCGATCCGACTCCAGCACGAGCCGGTCCAGCGTTTCCTTGACCTTGCTGAGCCGGATGTTGGCCAGCTCGCTGCCCTTGATGAAGTGGCACTGGTAGTTGTCCCCGTGCTGGCAGCCCAGCAACAGCACCCCGTCGATCCCCTTGGACAGCGCGTCGGCGACCCAGATGAGGTTCATGGAGCCCAGGCACCGGAGCGGAATGACGCGGACCCACGGGTTGTAGGTCATCTTGCGGAGTCCCGCCATGTCCAGCGCCGGGTAGGCGTCGTTTTCGCAAGCCAGCACCAGGATGCGCGGCTTTTCTTCGTCTTCTTCCGGAACTTCCATGGACTTGATCATGTCGCCGATCATGCCCACCGAATAGTTTTTGAAGGAAATGATGCGTTCCGGGCACGCCCCCATGCACACACCGCACCGCCGGCAACGGGTCGGATGGGGAATCGGATTGGCTTTTTCGTCTTCGTTGATGGCGCCGAAGGGGCACTCTTCCGTGCAACGCTTGCACTGCGTGCAACGCTGCATGAAAAATTCAGGAAAGCTGAGGTCCCCCGCCCGCGGATGGACGGCTTTCCCTTGGGAAACCAGCTCCACGCACTGGATGGCCTTCATGGCCGCACCGGCACCGTCCTCGGTGGCTGTTGCCACCCCCATGGGACGGCGGACGCAACCCGCTGCGTAGATGCCGGTCCGCCGGGTTTCGTAGGGAAAACAGATGAAGTGCGAGTCCGGGAATCCGTAGCGCAGCGCGGGGAGTTCCGGACCCTGGCGGTAAGCCAGGTTGAGGAGATCCGAAACCCGGATCACGTCCAGCGGCACCTCCAGGTCTTCTTCCGGCTTGGCCTCGCCTTCCTGTTTCTCCAAGCGAGCCTTCATCTTCGCGTAATCTTCGCCGAAGGCCGTCACGGGCACCATGCCGGTCGCCAGGACCACCATGTCCAGGTTCTCGAGTACCACCGTTTCGCCGAGCAGTTCGTCCAGAGCTTCCACCGTGAGCGCGGCTCCGTTGGTCTTGACTTCGGGATCCTGGCACCGGATGAAGGTCACCCCTTCCTGCTGGGCCTTCCGGTAGAAGTCTTCGGCCTGCCCCGGCGTCCTCATTTCCTTGTAGACCACGAACACGTTCGCGTCGGGGTTGTTCTCCTTGATGGTGCAGGCCTGTTTCAGAGCCGTCAGGCAGCACACACTGGAACAGTAAGGCAGGTACCTGGGGTCTCTCTGGCCGGCGCACTGAAGAAACGCCACGTTCTTCACTTCCGTTCCGTCGCTCGGCCGGCGGATTTCGCCCTTTTGCTGCATTTCTTCGAACATGGCGTTGGTGATCACGTCGGGGGACCGGCCGAATCCGAGCTTCGGGTCGAGCTTCTTCGGATCGTACGGCTTCCAGCCCGCGGCGAGAACCACGGCGCCCGCCCGATGTTCGGCGGTGCCGCCGTTGGTCTTTACGGTCACCTTGAACACCCCGGGGCCGCCCACCGTCTTTTCCACCTTGGCGCCCGTGTAGACGGCGATGTTCTTGTCGTCTTTGACGGCCTGGACCAGTTCCTGGATGTTGTTGGCCGTTACGTCCTTGTAGGGGAAAGTGACCCGTTTCGCCACGTTCTTCTGGAAGCCGCCCAGTTCGTTTTCCTTTTCGACCAGGATCGCCTTGAACCCGGCCCTGCTGATTTCGAGGGCCGCGGAAAGCCCGCTGGCGCCGCCGCCCACCACCAGAATGTCCTTCGAGATTTCTTCTTCGGGCTTGAAAGGCTCAGGAAGTTCCATCTTGTTGATCTTGGCGCCGGCCATGCGGATATAGTCTTCGGCCATCATCTGAGTGTCTTCGTCGCCGGGCTTCTGGCTCCAGGCCACCTGCTCCCGAAGGTTCACCCGCTCCACAATACAACCGGGGAACGAAAAGACATCCGTCATGACCCGGGGTGAACACGCCGCGATCATCACCGTGTTCACGCCCTCGCCCTCGATGTCGGCCTTGATGAGCGCCGCGCCTTCCCGGCTGCACAGGTTGGGGTGGTTCTTGCAAAGAGGGATCTTGCATTCCTTGGTCACCACACCCGCGAGCTGCTCCACGTCGAGGGCTTCTCCGATGCCACATCCCGTACAAATATAGGCTGCGATCTTTTTTTCCATTGAGTTACCTCCTCGCGATGGACTGGATGGCTTTCAGTGCGGCAGCCGTGCCGTCGGCAACGGATTCCGAAACACCGACCGGAGTCCGCGTGCAACCCGCGGCGTATATTCCGGGCATGGCGTTCATGGTAGCCACAAAACCATAATCGTCGTAAGGAACCGGCGTCGGAACGCGTTCCGAAGCCGTGTTGGGCTCCATGCCGGTGGCAAGCACCACGAGATCCACCGGAATCTCCTGCAGCTCTTCGGTCATGGTGTTTTCCACTCGGCAGACCAGGCTCTTCGTGGCGCCGTCCTCTTCGATCTTGGCGACCTTCCCCTTGAAGAAGACCACGCCGGCGTCTTCCTTCACCTTCGCGTAGAAGTCTTCCAGCCGGTCGGTGGCGCGGATGTCGATGTAGAAGAAGTAAATCTTGGCATCCGGGAGCTGCTCGCGCACGTAGGTCACCTGCTTGAGGGACGCGAGACAGCAGATGCCCGAACAGAACGGCAGGTGGTTCTCGTCCCGCGAACCGGCACACTGGATGAAGGCCACCGACTCGGGCGGCTTGCCGTCGGACGGGCGAAGGATCTTCCCCTGGGTGGGCCCGCTCCAGGACGCCAATCGCTCCATCATCACGTTGGTGATGACGTTTGGATATCGACCGGCTCCATAGTTGGTGAGCTTGCTCGGGTCATACGGCTTCCAGCCGGTGGCCCACACGATGCTTCCAACCTTGAGGTCCACCGACTTGGGCTGCATGTCGAGATCGATGGCGTCGTACGGGCACGCTTCCTTCACCTTCTGCGCTTCGGGGCTCTTCACCAGGGACGGATCCAGGACGTAACGCATGGGGAAGGCCAGATCGTGGGGGAGGTACGCGGCCTTGATCGTGTCCATGCCGTAGTTGAAAGGATTCGGGATCTCAAGACTGCAGGCTTCGGCGCATTTGCCGCAAGCCGTGCATTTTTCATTGACGTAACGGGGATTGATCTTCACCGTCACATCGAAATCCCCGGCGGCCCCGGTCACCTTTTCCACTTCCGCCAGAGTGAAAAACCGCACCCGCGGATTATCCTTGATGCGGCGGAAGTTGATTTCAAGCCCGCAGTAGGGCGGACACAACTTGGGGAAGTAGTGGTGGAGCTGCGCGACCCGGCCCCCGAGGTAGGGATTCCGTTCCACCAGGGTAACGTCGTAGCCCGCTTCGGCTGCTTCGATCGCGGCCGTGAGTCCGCTCATGCCACCCCCGACCACCAGAATGCTTTGCGTTACCGTGTTCGCCATGCTCGTCCTCCTCGATGTATGCTAAAGTGTCCTTGAACCCGCCAGAGCGTAGGCAAGGCTTGCCACCATGCGTGAGCCGTGAGATGGGCGCAGGAGTTGACAGGCACTTTCCGGGTGGTTTGTGCTCATGTGCAACTATACACAAACAGACCCGCCCACGCAAATAAAAAGATGGTGGAAACGCTTTGAAGGCAAGGGCCGATCCCGAAATCCATGAAAGCCTCCCCCCGGCCCTCCCGGCCCTTCAGGGGCAAGGGTTGTGAAAAAAAGATCAGTCCAACCCTCTTCCCCCTTGCAAAAAAGGCGAGCGTCGCTTAATGGTAGAGTCCGCGAGCCTTACCCTATCCCCGCCCCATGCCGGCGGAGACAGGGAGCCGGGCTTCCGGGGCCGGAGGGACTCCAACAGGCGGGGTCGCGACCGGCCGTCGTCGGTTCATGCCGCATCTCGAACAACGCGACCTTTTCCGCGTGATCCCTGGAACACGAACGACAGATGGAGTGCCATGATGGACGAAAAGCAAGAAAAGAAATGGTTGGGCCCGCTCATCAAGATGATGCTCTCGCTGGCCATACTCTTTCCGCTCTACGCTCTGCTCTACATCACGTTCCCCGCTTCGGTGGTGGCCTTCTACGTCATCTCGGCCGTTCTCTTCGCCGCCTTCGCTCCCTGGGACGAACTGAAGCGCAAGTTTCTCTCGTGAGCGGCGGCCCTTTCCGTTTTCCCGAAACCGTCGGACCGGCCGCAAGGAGGCCGAAGCGGGCAGCACCGCATCATGGAGCCGGCAGGTGCTGTGACGGCTCTTCCTCCGGCCGGCAGGCACAAAGGTTGAACGCATCATGAAGATCATAGACCCGTCCCTTCTGGAGAATCTGTCCCAGAGAAGAGCCCCCGAAGATTCGTGGATCCTCAGCGTTTACGTGAACCTGGATCCGGCGCTCCGAGGGGACCGCCGGGGAGGCCACAAGCTCGCCGTCGAGGGACTCATCAAGAGCCTCGAAAACCAGATGGACGACGAAGCCAAGCGGGAACACTTCCGCGAAGACGCGGAATGGGTCCGCCGCCAGGTGAACCTCCACATCCCCCGCGGGAAGAGCTTTGCGCTCTTCTGCGACGTTTCCGACGGCTTCACCTTCGCGGAAGACCTGCCCGTGAGGGTCGCCAGCGGTGCCTGGTACGGGAAGACCCCTTACGTCCGCCCGCTTCTCGAGGCCTGGCGGGAATACGAGCGCTACGGTGTGGTTCTCGTGGACCGGGAAAAGGCTCGGTTCCTGGTACTTTCCGTGGGCCAGGTGGAAGAAGTGGATGAAGCCTTCCAGACGCCCGCGGTCAAGCACCGGCGCACCTCGGGCTCCGATCACATGCGCTCCCAGATGGTGTTCCAGAGGCGTGCGGCCACATGGAGCAACTGGTTTCTCAAGGAGGTTGGGGATAAGGTCCACGACATGGTGGCCGCCCACGATATCGACCGCATCCTGCTTGCCGGGCCTGAAGAAATCACCGCTGAACTGGAACGCCTCCTGCCCAAGGCCGTGGCTCCCCGCATCGTGGGCCGCCTCCGACTGCCCATCTCGGCGAAGCCCGACGAAGTGCGGGAAACCGCGCTGCCGGTCATTCAGGAACTGGAAGAACAGGAATCGCTGCTCTTGGTGGAAGACCTGGTCACCGTGGCGCGAAAGACAGAGAATTCCCCCAAGGCCGTGACCGGCCTCAACGCCACCCTGAACGCCGTAAACCAGGGGCGGGTCTTTCAGCTGGTCATCCTCCCTGAGCATCGCGTGGCCGGTTTCCACTGCCCCGGCTGCGGCGTGCTCCTGGATCACGCTCCACCGGAAGGCGCGTGCCCCTACTGCTCCAAGTCCCTTGAACCCACCGACGACATCATCTGGCTGGCTTCCGAGCGGGTCTTGAGCATGGGGGGGAAAGTCGAAGAGGCACGTGGCGACGAAGCCCGCGCGGCGCTCCGATCCGCAGGGGGCATCGGAGCGTATTTGCGTTGAAGCGCCTCGGCGCGCCTCCATGAAAAAGCAAAGCCCGGGTCTTCCGACCCGGGCTTTTTTCGTTCAGGCGGTCACGTGATCCGACGAGCGCGGAACTAGAAGCTCCAGAGCAGCTGGGCACCCACTTCGTAGGCGTCATCGTCGTCGTCGTTGACCTTGTAGGCGTCATCGGCGAAGAGATACGCGCCCACGAGGCGGAGCTTCAAACCGTCCACCACGCCCTGATCCACGTAGAAGTTCAGTTCGTGACCCACCGTGTCGTCCTCATCGCCCGTGGCGGCGTCGGAAATGACGTCTTCGGAGGTCATCACGTAGTAGTAATTGAGGGTCAGCTTGGTCTGTTCCAGGGCCTGCCAGGACGCACCGGCCGTCAGCGTCCACAGGTTGGTCGGACGGTCGGCGGCGTAGTAGGCGCCTTGACCCGTGGCACCAAGGGCGTCGGCACCGAACACGTTCACGTCCAGCGTACCTTCGCCGAGGATTTCCGACCAGTAGTAGGAACGGCCCACCGGGTAGACGAAGTAGTCGGCGTCGTTGTCGTCATCGTCGTCACCGGAGGTGTAGAAGCCCCCGAGGGTGAAGGCGAAATTCTGCCAGTAGAATTCGGCCTTGGCTTCCAGCATCCAGCCCTTGTAGTCCCCGGAGTCGCCACCCACCACATCGTAGCTTCCAAAGTTCTTGATGAAGTGCAGGTAAGCGTTCACCCAGTCGGCCTTGTAGCCGAGGGTGGCACCCAAGTTGAACAGGTCGTTGTCTTCCAGATCCGCAGCGGCGAAGTCGAACACACCGTTGAGATCGGCAACCGAAGTCCCGTCAAACGGAGCGCTGCCCTCGTTGTCGCGGGCGTGCTGCCAGAAGCCGATGAGCGACCCGTAGAACGGTCCGCCGGCGTACTTCAGTTCCAGGAAGAAATCGTCCATGTCTTCCGATTCGTCGAAGGCATCCTGGTTGATACCGGCGATGTAGCCCAAGGTCACCCCGATGGGATCGAACTTGGTGCGGAAAACGGCGCCCGAGAAGTCATCGGAGAACATCCAGCCGTCCATGAAGCCGATGCCCTGCACACCGAGCGAAGCCCGAACCGGCGTGTTGGGAATGTTGAAATCCAGGTAGACGTTCTTCATTTCCAGGTTCGTGGCGTCTGCGTTGATATCGCCACCGCCGTGACGCCCGGCTCCCGCGCTCTCACGACCCCACGCCGTGTCCGCTTCCCACTTGGTCACGACCTGCAGGTTTTCGCTTCCCACGAAGGTGAAGTACATGCGGAGGCGCTGATCGAACCAGTTGCCGTTGTCGTTGGCGTCATCGTTGCCGTCGGTCACGTTGTCGTTGGACTGCCAGCGCACCCGGTACATACCGCCGTACTTGAAGTCCACGGCGAACGCCGGCGCCGCCACGGCCACCGCCGCACACAGCGCCACCAAGACCACCAGAAATCGCTTCATCTCTTTCCTCCATCCATTGGTGATGCGTCGCAATCATCGTTTCGATTCGTTGCAAGCCCCTCTAACCAAACGTTCACACTTCTCTGCGCTGCCGACGCCTCTCACCCCCTTTCGGCCCCTGGGACTTCGCGCGTGTGCGCACGCACACCACGAAGTATTTTAGCAATGAGATGTTGGTAATCCAGAAGAGAAGCCCCTGTCAACAAAAAATCGCGCCTGTGCTTTTGGCTTGCAATAAATTCCTCCTTACGGCTAGTCTTCCCTGGAAACCCCAACGCGTCGCGGCCGGCGCCGCCGACGTCACGCGCCCCCTATCGGAAGGGCAACGCGACGGCGCCCCGGACCTATCGACAAGGCCATTTCGAGGGAGGCAGACGATTCATGCGTAGCGACCATGGTTTCATCCCTTTCCTTTTCCTGGCGGTGCTGGTCCTGTTCGGATCCTTCCGGCAGGTTCCGGAAGTGCGAGCGGCCGAACCGAAAGACCCCGTGCGCGTGGCGGTCTTTCCGTTTTCCATGCACACTCCCCCGGATCTCGCGTATCTGCAGGACGGCATTTGGGAGATGCTGGCTTCCAGGCTGGCCTGGGAAGGCAAGGTCCAGGTCGTGGAGAAGTCTCGGATCCAGAAGGCCCTGGGAAGCCGAAGCGGCGACCTTTCGCAGGATGCGGCCCTGAAGCTCGGCCGGTCGCTGGAGGCCGATTACGTTCTGTTCGGCAGCGTGACGGCCCTCGGCCAGGCGGTGAGCCTGGACGCCCAGATGGTCGGCACGGCGCCCGGGGCGGAGCCCTTGAATCTCTACACTCAGAGCGGAACCCTGGACCAGGTTATCCCGGCGGTCAACAGCTTCGCCCAGGACATCAACCGCAGGCTTTTCGGGCGAGCACCCGCCGCCATGGCCGCCGCAACCGGGGACGCCTCGCCGTCCAATGCCAACCCGGAATCCCTGATTCCGGATACGATGCTCAAGGGCGCTTCCATCTCCTATCTCAACCCCAACTTCGTCGAAGTGAATCCCGACGAAGCCCTGACCGGCCAGGGGCTCTGGCGAAGCCAGACCTTCAGGGAAGCCATCCTCTCCATCGACGTGGGAGACCTGGACGGCGACGGCTCGCAGGAACTGGTGGCCGCAGCGCCGGATCGGCTGGCCGTCTACCGAAGGGTAGCCCAGGGACTTCAACTGGTCGTGGAACACCGGGCCGACAAGCTGGAACGTTTCGTGTGGGTCACGGCGGCGGACCTGGACGGTGACGGCAGGGACGAGGTGATCCTCACGAACCTCTGGAGCCGCAACAAGCCGCAGGGATATGCTCCGGAAGCGATCCGCGGACGACGGGGCGCCGAGCAGATCCCCCTCTCCAAGGTCTTTTCGCTGCAAGGAACGGCGCTCAAAACCCTGGCGGACCGGCAGCCCTTCTACCTCAACGCCGTGCACATCCCCAAGCGGGGTAAGATCCTCCTCGGCCAGAAACCCGGCCGCGATACGGAACTCTTCGATGCCGAAGTGTACCAGATGCAGCTGAGAGGCTCCGAACTGGTTCCCATCGCGCCGTTTCACCTCCCGCAGCGCTGCAACGTTTTCAACTTCGTCGTAGCGGACATCAACGGAGACGGCTCCGATGAGACGGCGCTCATCACGCCGGACAATCGCCTCGTCCTTCTGGATTCGGCGGGAAGCCCCATCTGGCGGAGCCGCCAGCGGTTCGGCGCCACCACCAACGTGTTGGCGGGCAAGGTCACGGACCTGCGCTACAACCAAATCGACTATTACTACGTTCCGACGAGGATCCTCGTGACCGATCTCAACCGCGACGGCATCCCCGAACTGGTGGTCAACCGGAGTCCGGACTACAGCAAGTTCCTCCCCGAGGGTTTCAAGTACTACGAAGCGGGTGAAATCGTGTCTTTCAGTTGGGATCAGCTGGGCATGGTGGAAAACTGGAAGACCCGGGAACTTCAGGGGATGGTGACGAGCCTGGCCCTGGGGGACCTCAACGATGACGGGACGGCGGAACTCATCGCAAGCCTCGTGATCGGCCGGGATCTCACGAAGCTTTGGGAATCCAAGAGCACCGTTTTCAGCTACGACCTCAACGTGAAAACGGCCGAAAAGACCGCGCAGAAGCCCTGAGCCGCGCCGCCTCTGCCGCGGGGTCTCGTGGTCGGCCGCGCCGTTACGGTGCGGCGGCCGCGGCCCCCTGACGGAACCCAGGCGAAACCGCTCCGCCCCGATTCGCTTCGCGATGGGAAAGATGCCGATCGCTGATTCATGCCATTTCATGATGCAACGGACGCACGCTTTTCGGAAAGCTATACCGCTCAACCCGCTCACCGCGGCCGCCCGATGGGGTGGAGCGCTGTGGTACGCCCTGGACCGGCGACATCGTCGGACCGCGTGTCACAACGTGCAGGTGGCCCTGGGTGCGGATGCAGACCGCGCACGGGACCTGGCCCGGGCCAACTTTCAGCATCTCGCCCTGGTTTTTGCGGAATTTCCGTTCCTCAAGATCATCACGCGGGAAAACGTCGTGCATTTCGCCGAATGCCGCGGCCTGGAACACATCCGGCACTCGCTGGATCGCGGAAAAGGCGTTCTGATCCTCACGGGGCACTTCGGCAACTGGGAATGGGCCGCCTACTGCGCCGGCTACTTTCTCCCGAAACGGTTCCACGTGGTGGCCCGCCACGTCCGCCCCCCCGCCCTGAATCGTTTCATCAACCGGATTCGAGAAGGTTCGGGAAATCGAGTCATCTCGAAAAAGAACGCCCTAAGGCCGGTGCTCCGGGCGCTCAGGCGAAACGAAATCGTGGCGTTCCTCCTGGACCAGAACGCCAGCCGGGCCAACGGGATTTTCGCTCCCTTTTTCGGCGGAGAGGTCCTCACCCACCGCGTCCTGGCTCTTCTCGCCGTCAAAACCGGGGCGCCGGTCCACCCGGCTTTCAACTGGAGGGAGACTTCAGGACGCTACCGGATCGAATTCGGGCCGGCCATCGCCATCCCCGAGGAAGGGTCCTTAGATGAACGGATCCGGAAAGCGACCGGCCGGTTCAACCGGCACATCGAATCCCAGATCCTGCGGTTTCCCGAGCAATGGTTCTGGATACACCGCCGGTTCAAGAGGTTTCGAATCCCGCCGCCTGCCTGAAGCCGTGTCGCAAAGAGACGACCTTCGCCGCCCCACCGCGGCGGGTTGAGATCCCGCCCCTTCGCTGAGCGGCCCATGACGGGCCGCTCCGAAAGGAACGGTCACGGGACCGTCCATGGGGCCGGACCCCTACAGATCGTAGTCGCCTTCAATGTCGAGGATGAATTCGCGGTCCCTTTCACCCGCCTTGACGGTGAAACTTCCGCTTCCCTTGATGTTCGCGAGTTTGCCCATGCCCTTGTAGATGGTCCAGGTCCCCTTGGTGAGTTTGGTGGCGCCGTCGCGGTACCCTTCATACCGGCTGTAGATGGACCCTTCCTCAAAATGCGTCACCGCGTAACCGCTCATGTTTCCCGTGCCGCGGATACGGTCGTGGTAGGTCACACTGCGCCTCGAAACGAATTTTCCCGCCACCCCCACTTGGTACTCGATGGGTTCGCCTTCCATTTCCACCAGCATCAGGGTGTGATCGAACTCATCGTGGACATAGAGCATTTCCCGGCGGGTGACCATCAGTCTGTAAACGGCTTTGCGCTTCATGGCGTCCTCCTTTGGAATCCGTTGATGGGGGGTTAAAGGATCGGGTGACGAGCGGTAAGTCAAACGGTAACGCGCGACCCCTGTTTCTTAGCACATCCGGGGAAAGCTTTGCCAGCACAACCTGAACACCTTCGGCGACCCCCGGGCTTCGGCGTTGACAGGAACGCTCCTTTTCGTTAACCTCGAACTCGACCAAGGTTAACGACAAGCTGTCGCGCCGAACCGCCCGCAGGCCGTTCCGGCAAGTGCCTCCATCGATCACCCGTTGTGAGGAGACTTTCCATGCCCGTCGAAAAGCTCCGCTGGATCGTCCTGGCATCGCTCATGGCCGCACTGACCGCCCTGGGAGCCACCCTCCACGTTCCGCTGGGACCTGTTCCCATGGTGCTGACCAATCTTTTCGTGCTCCTTTCCGGGCTGCTCCTCGGAAGCCGATGGGGCCTCGCCGCCATGCTCGTCTACCTTCTCATGGGCGCCATCGGGCTGCCCGTCTTTCATGGCGGCAAGGGCGGCCTGGCGCATGTCTTTGGACCCACCGGGGGTTACCTCCTGGGATTCGCGGCGGCGGCTTGGGTGACGGGCTTCGTTTCGGAACGGGGCCGGCAGGGTCTCGCGGCGCAGACCGCGGCGGTGGTCCTGGGATCGCTCGCCATTTACGCCCTGGGCGTCCCCTGGCTCAAGATGGTCACCGGCATGTCCTGGTCCAAGGCCTTGTTGGCGGGTATGCTGCCATTCCTTTTCGGGGATGCTCTGAAGGCGGCGACGGCGGTCGTCCTGGCCCGGTCCCTCAATCCGCTGGTCTCTCGCCGAATGAGTCCGGTGGGGCCATGATCGAGGTCCGTGACCTTCACTACCGGTACCCCGACGGCACGGCGGCGCTCCAAGGGATCGACCTCACCATCCCAGACGGCGCATTCCTCCTGCTGTGCGGCGCCAATGGAAGCGGCAAGACGACCCTCACGCGGCTCCTGGCCGGGCTCCTGAAACCGCAAAGGGGCCGGGTGCTGCTGGGCGGTGATCCCATCGACCGCGTGCCCAGGGAGATCCGCACCAGCGTGGGGCTTGTTTTTCAAGATCCCGACACCCAGATCGTCGGAGAAACGGTCTGGGAGGATGTGGCTTTCGGACCGGAAAACCTGGGGCTTTCCCTGGAAGAAGTGGCCGCCCGGGTGGATGAAACGCTGCGGGCCATGGGGCTTTCGGGGCTTTCCGAAAAGTCGTGCCACGCCCTTTCGGGAGGTGAAAAGCGGCGGGTGGCCCTCGCCGGAGTCCTGGCCATGTATCCGAAGATCCTGATCTTCGATGAGCCTTTCACCCACCTGGACTATTTCGGAAGCATGGAACTGGTCCGAACGTTCCACCGACTGCACCAATCCGGGCACACCCTCGTCGTGACCACGCACGACGTGGAAAAGGTTGCAGCGCTCGCAACCGGGGTCGCCGTCCTGCACCGGGGAAAGATCGTCGCGCAAGGCCGCCCGGACGTGTTGGTCGGCGAACTGGCCCGATACGGCGTCCGCCCCCCCTGTTCCTTTCTCTTCGGGCACGGGATTCTGCCATGGCTCGCCGACTGAGCCTCCACTACTTCCCGGGGTCCTCTATCCTCCACGCCTGGGATCCCCGCTGCAAACTGGCCGGGCTTGTTCTGGTCACCGCTACCGCTGTCCATGACGGGGCGGCCGTGTTCGCATTCCTCAGTATTCTCCTTGCCGTTCTGGTGGTCGTGGCCCGCCTCCCAGGACGGCGCCTCCTGAAGGAACTGCGTGGATGGATGATCCTCCTGGTCATGATTTTCCTTGCCCAGGCCCTGTTTTCGCCGGGCGAACGCGTGCCGCACCTCGCCTGGCTTCCGGTGAGCCGGGAAGGGATCTCGGCGGCGGCGCTCTCTTGCTGGCGCTTGGCGCTTATCTTGGGTTACGCGGTGATTTTCACCGCGGTGACACGCCCCCGCGAGCTTCGCGAGACGATCCGGTGGTTCTTGCGGCCCATGCCGGGCCTGTCCGGCCGCCGGGTGGCGCTCATGGTCACCCTCGCCCTCAACGGCCTGGTGGTGCTTTTCGACGCGGTGGAGGACGTGAAGCTCGCCAACCGCTCCCGTTTCGCCCATCTGCCTCGAAACCCCGTGCGAAGAATGCGCGCCCTGGCTCTTCCCGTGCTGCGAAAGTCGCTCGCCCGCGTGGACGATCTGACTCTGGCCCTCCATGCCCGCGGCTACCGGGAGGATCTTCCGACGCTCCTTCCCCGCCTGCCGCTCGGCCATTGCCTTCCGCTCCCGAGTCTGGTACTCGCGGTGTTACTGATGCAAGGCATGTTTCGGTGACCGTCAATGGGCGGGACGACGTGGAAGACACCCGGAAGTCCCTGGAAATACTCGAAGCTTTTTTCGACGGGGTGGAAAGCGAACGTCTTTTCGCCGCGCGCTCCGGAGAATCTTTCGCCCGGCTTCGACAACGGGTCAACCGCGCGCTCCACCGCCTTCTCGTCTGGGAACGCCCGGTCCTGGAAGCTTCCAAGGGACTGCCGTGGCCCTACGAGCGGTTGAAAGCCGCGGGGCCGGCCCTCGAGGAAGCGGCTCGGTCAGCCGGATCGGCGGCCGTTCGCAACGAAGCCGAACGCTTTCTGGCGCTCCTTCCCTTTCCCGGCCAGTGGGAACGGCTTCGCAGGCTGGAGCGTGCTTCCCCGCCCCACCCGGAAGTCAGGGATTTTTTTTCCGCGGAGGCGTCCAATCTTGCCGAAAAGCTCGCGCAAAAGGAAGACGGGCACTTCAGTCTGCGCCATTTTCTTCAGGTCTTGAAGGCTCCCGGCGGACCGGATGAAAAGGGCGTCCTCCGTGTTTTTTCACTCCCGTATATCCTGACCGACGAAGAGATGCTCAGAGCCTTGAGTGCCCGCTTCTTTTTCTTCGTGGAGCCCCCCATGGGGCTGGTGTTTCGGCACGCCTGGTGGCGTGCCTTCACAGGTCTTCAGGATCCCTGCCTTTTCGGGGTCGCAGGCGAAGAAGACGCGGGCTTTCTTTCCACTCAAGCGAACACCCTCACCACTGCGCTGGCTCACGGCGATTTCCTGGAACCCGGCCCGGACCCGCATCCTGAACCGGTGAAGGATGAGCGCTACGACATCGTCTTCAACGCCACCTTCGACGACATGGCTCGCAAGCGCCACGGCCTCATGCTACAGGCCCTCCACCACCCCGGCTTGCGCCGCATGACAGCGCTTTTCCTGGGCCGGGGCCAAAATGAAAACGTGGAGCGGTTCCAGCGGCGGGTCGTCGACGAAGGGCTGCAGGAGCGCGTTCACGTGCGGGCCAACCTCAAACGGCACGACGTGCCGCCCCTGCTGGCCGCGTGCCGCATCGGGGTGCACCTTTCGCTTTATGAAAACAGCTGCCGAGCGGTGTACGAATGCTTCCGGGCCGACCTCCCCTGCGTGGTCTCCTCGGTGACGGCCGGCATGAATTTCCGCGTTTTCACTTCCGAAACGGGCGTGATCGCCCGCGACGCAGAACTTCCCGAGGCCATCGCCGGCGCGCTTGAAGCCCGGCCTCGGTTCCGTCCCCGCAAGTGGTTCCTGCAACACTCCGGGAGCCGGGTTTCCAGCAGGCGGTTGAACGAGCGATTCCAGGAGATCTTCCGGGACTTGGGCTACGCTTGGCGGGAAGACATCGTCCCGCTCGGAAGCAGCGGAGCCAGCCGATACGTGGATGAGCGCCACCTGGAGGCCTTCCGGCCCGAATTCCAATGGATCCTCGAGCGTCTCCGATCGTCGAAAAAGCTCCCGGTCCGGCTCTCCGTGCGGTGAAGCCTTCGGGGCTTGTGCTTGCACTCGAAGGTTTTTTTCATTAGACTTATACAATCCTTTGCAAGTGACCTGGCCCGACGGTGGTCTTCTTCCCGACCCGCCGGCGTCATACGGCCTGCAGTGGTCCCTGCGAAGATCAGCCCGATCGTTCGGGCCCGGAAAGAACCCAACGAGCCTGCATTCTCGGCTCCGGGATCGATTTGAAGGAGGACCCCCCATGAACGAACTTTTGGCTCCCGGTGGAAACCTGGCCATGGTGGATGCGGTATTCACCCATGGCGCCGACGCGGTCTATGTCGGCTGCAAAGGGTTCAGCCGCCGGAAATGCGCATGGGAACTGGAAGATTCCCAAATCCGCGAAGCCATTGAGATCGCACGCCACCACGGCGGAAAAGTCCGAGTGGCGATCAACGCGGAGGTCCCCGAGGACAAGTGGTTGGTGGTCTTGGGAAAGATCGCCAAGTACGCGGCATGGGGCGCGGAGGGCGTCATCGTGAAGACGCCTGCGGTGATGACCATGGTGCGCGACAACTTCCCGGAATTGGTGATCCACGCCAGTGTCGGGTGCAACATCCAGACATCGGCCCAGATCGCCGAATACAAGGCTTACGGAGCCACCCAGGTGGTGGCGAGCACTGAAATCGATACGGTGGAGAAGCTGCGAGCCTTCAAGGCGGCGGCTGATGCCGTCGGCGTGGGGACTGAACTGCTGGTGCACGGCAACCGCTGTGTGGGGGGTGTCGGCAACTGCAGCTTTCATGAACTGATCAGCGATTCCTATATCGAACGGACGTACCGGGACGAAGACGGAAACGAAATCGTCGAATACGAAGGCTGGCCGGATCGGAGCGGGAGCTGCTTTCGGTTGTGCCTGCTGACCGAGGCGCAGCGCGAGAAAGTCCTGAAGCAGCGGGGCCGTTCCGAAAAGGAAATCCGTGACATCAACGAGCGGATTCGGCGGCGGCCCAACGTGGCGTTCGCCATCAACGGGAAGGAACTCTGGGACATCATGGACCTGGGGATCGCCACCCTCAAGGTCCAGGGTCGCGAATACGCGGTGTCCCTCATCAGCCGGATGATCGCCCTGTACCGGGCCATGATCCAGGCCCACGCCCGGGGGCAGTCTCATGACGATCCGAACCTTCTGGCGCTCCAGGCGGAACTGGACGCCATCGCAAGGGACCGGGACCGGGCGCGCATGGAAAAGACACGGGAGCTGCACCGGAACATCAAGGGACTTTACGCTTGAGGACGACCCGCCCGGGGACCTTCGCGCCGGCGTTCACGAGCGAACGCCGGCAACGGTGGCCATTTTCCTGTGCTTCAAGGCGGTGATCCCGGCGCAAGCCATCACAACCGCTTGAGAAGTGGGAGCGCCTGCCGGAACGCGGGGGTGCCCGCCCGGTTCAGCAACTCAAAAATCATCATCTCCGTTGAACTCACCACCGCGCCGGCGTGTTCCAATCGGCGCAGCCCTGTTTCCCAGTTATACGTACTGCGTGAAGACACCGCATCGCCCGCCACGTGCACCCGATAGCCCAGCCTCGCGGCGTGAGCCCCCGTGTGGAAGATGCACACGTGGGTTTCGATCCCGCAAAGCAACAGAGTCCGGCGCCCCAAGGACTCCAGCCGCCGGGCCATGGCTTCGTTTTCGAGGCAGCTGAATTCCAGCTTGTCCATGACGATCGGCTCAGGAGACATCGCCACGAGTTCAGGCAGAAAGCCGCCGAGTTTCTCCGGGTTGTGCTGTGAAAAGACCATGGGGATCTGGAAGATGGAGGCGATTTCAATGAGTGCCGCGCAGTGCTTGCGAAGCCTGGCCGGTTCCACGCACAGCTCCAGCATGGCTTTCTGAACATCGACCAGAAGCAGCACACAGTCGTTTCGGTTCAGAAACTCGCCGTGGATGTTTTCCGTCATGGGGCGACTCCTTTCTGCTTGGAAAGAGCTTCGATCCGAAAACCGGCGCCGCATCGGCGGGCCGGAAGGCCGGGGTTTCACCGTGCCACCCATTCCCGGATTCCTCCTTCTCTTCAGTCCCGGGCTGTCTGTCAAGGCACGAAAAGGGTTCCCCCGGTGGATTTGTGCCGAAGCGAGGGAGGACGCGACGAAGGCGGTTGCACGCAGCGCCGCCTTGTGTTAGTAAAAGGGCTTGTGAAAATCGGCGTAAACAGGAGGAGTGATCATGGAGTGGGCCTGGCGGTTGGGGATTCTGGTTCTGGGCGGCGTTCCGGCCATCGTCGGTGGAGGCCTTTTCTGGCACTTTTTCGAAAACTGGACGGCCGTGATCGTCTGGGAAATCGTCCTGCTGTTTTTGTTGAGCCTCATCATCTCCAAAGGCGACAAGAAGGCGAAAAACGAAGCCCACGGCTGATGCGGAACGCGCTGGAGTGCGCATGAAGCGCGGGAGGTGCACCGGGCCATGACGGGCCGGGGCGTGAGAGCACCCGGCGTGCCTCGACTGGGCCCGGCGGGAGTGCCGCGACCGGAAACCCCTCACACCATGCGTGCGAGCATGCAGAGGGAGCCGAAGGGGGATCGACCTCATGGAATGCAAGAAAGATCAGAACCTGCAGCACTGCAACTGCACCTACGACCCCTGCCCCAAGAAGGGGATCTGCTGTGAGTGCCTTCACTATCACCTGAAAAGCCGGCAGCTTCCCGGATGCTGTTTCCCGGCGGATGCCGAACGGACCTACGACCGGTCCTTCGAACACTTTGCCCGGCTGGTTTCACAGAAAAAGGTCTGATGGACCGGCAGCCCGGCCCGTTTCTTGACGCGAAGCAGCCCCGGACTCCGGTGAAAGTAAAGATGCGGAGAATCGGCGCCGCGCAGCATGAAAAACGTTTCGAGTTCATCGAACAGCACCGGTTTTGAAGGCCAGGTGTACTCCTTTTCTTCTCTGCGGAAGGACTCCCAGTCGGACAGAGCTTCCGGGCGACGTTCGAAAACCGCGGCCTTGGCTTGATCGCAGAAAAACAGGGCGCAACCGATGGGCCGCACCTTCCAGAGACATCCCGCTTTGCCGAGATACACACAGTGACGATTGCGGTTGGGCCGCTCCAGGACCCGGAAAATCGCCCGAAGCGCTTCCGAGTTCGAATGGAGCAGCGTGACCACTTGGTCCGCAAAAAAGGTGAAGATGCTCTCGAAACCGCAGCAAGCGGCGGGGCCTTCATCGAAGCAGGTCTTTCGGCAGAAGCTTTCGAAACGGCGGTGGGTGAAGGCGTCCAGCCGATTTCGAAAATCCATGTAGGGTCGGATCATGCCCTCGAGAAGGGCCCGCTCTTCGCCGGAAAGGGCTTCAAGCACCCTTCGGACCGCTTCGAAGCTCTGCCACTGGTCTCGGTTGTAGTCGCCGTACAACGCGGTTGCTCCTTCTTCGGCGTGCAGGTGAAGTCCCGGAGGCTCCTTCACGCGACCTTTGCAGAAATCCCGTTACCCTGCACCCCCCCCCCGACTTGATGGGGAACCGTTGGGATCGGCCTGGCGAGGCCTTCCAGTTCAAGGCCGCCGCGGGAAAAGCCGCGCCCTCAGGTCGAACACGAACGCGTAGAAATCCAGAGGTTCCACCACGGCCAGAATCTTCTTTTCCGAGGCCGTGATGATTTCGCGGTCGGCCGTCACCAGAATCGCCCTGGCGTCCTTCCTCCGTTTCAAGGCTTGGACGATTTCCATGTCGGCCGAGATCCCCCGCGTCTTGTCGGAATAGATGATTTCCACGTTCCCCCTGCGTTCCCTGGACTCCCCCACCCCGTCGAAGACCAGCACCACTTTCCGGAACCGGCGGCTCTTGGCCAGGACAGCGGAAACGAAGGCTTCGCGGAGTTCAGAAAGCGGCCTTTTCTCCCCCTTTCCGCCCGTGCCTTCCAGTTGAAACAGAAGGTTGTAGCCGTCCACGTAAACATCCACCTTGGCGCTTTCTCCGGAGCGAACGAAGTCGTCCAGATTCCGGACCGGAGTCTCCCCGGCCACATCCCGGGGCGGGGGCGGAAACCGCCGGTAGAGTCCCGCCAGGATCTGGTGCTTTTTGTGCTCCAGGCCCTCTTTCAGTCCCGCAGGGTCGCCGACGGCATCGAGCTCTTCCAAAGCTTTCACAACGGTTTCCATCTTCAGAACCCAAGAAAGATTCTCCGGCGAGGGTTCCAGAAGATGGAGTCTCCGACGCAGGTCGTCCGCAGGCCGAAGTTCCGGGTTTCTTTCGAAGACCTTTTGGATGCCCGGAAGCGAAAGGATCCGGTCCCGTTCGGCGAGAAGCGCGCTTTTCGCCCGGGCCACGGCGTTGTGGACCACCAAGGAGTCCCGGTAGACGCGTTCGATTTCGTTAAGGCAGACTTCCAGTTCCAGCAGTTCTCGGCCAATCTTGGAAACCAGGCCGTATCGGCGGTCCGCTTCCTCCTGGAGTCCCAGGGCGCGCCGAGCCTGTTCCAGGGCGTCCGCCAGTCGGCGTTCCGATTGAAGAACGGCCGGATCCCGCAGGGTTCCCTCGCTTTCGTAGCGTTGGAACCACTCCTGTTCCCTTCGCCTGAGCGCGTGGCTCAGCCGATCCTCGAAACCGCTTTCCAGGTCACGCAAACGGGTCCTCAGCGCCTCGTTTTCCCGGCGCAGGCGTTCCATCTCTTCCTTCGCCCGTTTCGCTTCCTCCGCCGCCGCCGCGAGTTTCTCTTCCACGCGGCGGCGACGTTCCCATTCGCGCCGGCGGTCTTTCTTCAACTCGGTCGCCGACGGGGAGGGCGCGGGAGAGTCCGCCACGGGACGGTCTTTGAAGTATCCCGCCGCCTCCCATCGGCGGACCTGTGGGAGGTCGTCCAAAAACTTCTCCCAGACGGTTCGAGCGGGGTCCAGGAGTTCCAGCGCGTCGGCATCGAGGTTTCGCACCCAGAAGGATGCATCGTTTTCCACCCGCCGGAGCAGGTCTTCATCGAAGCCGAGAATGCTGAGGCAGGCGAAGAGCCGATCGGGGCCCACCAGATCTTTCACGGCAGCCAGGTTGTCTTTCACAAAGCCTTGATCCAGCATTTCCACGAAGGCCACGACGGGAAGCATCTCATTGCCCCAGCACAGCAGCATCTCCTCCAGGAACGGCGGCTGCGATTGGACCAGGCGCTGGAAACGCCGCAGCACGCTCGGCCGGCCGAGGACCTGGCCGATTTTTCCGGGCCGCAGGGAAAAGCCTTCAAAGAGAATCCTCCTGGACTCAGGATGCTCTTCAAAAAACTCGATCCACCGCTCCACGGGAACATCCTTCAGGATGCGTTCGAAAAAGGATACGGGAAGCATGGCCATTTAAAGATTGACAACCTTTTTGGAGCTTTTGGTAGTCTTTGCATCGATCCCGCCGCCACGGACAGGGAACGGGAGAGGCCGAAGCCGCGGGGGAGCACCTGGATGAACCGGCCCGGAACCGATCCCGCCCGGAACCGAAGAATCGATCATGGAGGTGAACATCATGAGGGAAGATGCCCTGGTCGTCCTGATCACGGTCGGTCATCGTGACGAAGCCGCCCGCATCGCGAAAGCGCTCGTCGAAGACAGGCTCGCCGCCTGCGTCAACATCGTTCCGTCCATCCGGTCCATCTACACGTGGCAAGGCGAAGTGTGCGACGATGAAGAACTGCTCCTCATCATCAAGACCCGGAAAGGCGTCCTGGACGGCCTGAAAGTGCGTGTCTCCGAACTCCACAGCTATGAAGTCCCCGAAGTCATCGCGCTCAGTATCTGTGACGGATCCTTCGACTACCTGGCATGGGTCGGGGAAAGCACCCGGAGTCCGAGGACGGCGCCTCGAGAACTCTATCGGTGATCGGCTTCCATTCGGGCTCGAATGGAGGCGGCGTGGGCGTCGAGTCCTTCCAGCCGCGCAAGTTGCATGACGGCCTCGGCGTCCCTTGCGAAGGCCTCCTGTGAATACGCGACGATGCTGGTCTTTTTGACAAAATGGTCCACGCTGAGCGCTGAGGCGAAGCGGGCGGTTCCGGCAGTTGGGAGCACGTGGTTGGGTCCGGCGAAATAATCCCCGACCGGCTCCGGCGTGTGGGGGCCGATGAAGACGGCACCGGCGTTGTGGATCTTGCCCAGGCATGCCCAGGGGTCCCGAACCTGGATTTCCAGGTGCTCGGGCGCCAGGCGGTTGGCCAGGCCGACGGCTTGCTCCAGGTTCCGGACCAGGAAGATCGCCCCGTAGCGGTTCAGGGCCTCCCGGGTCACGTCCCGGCGAGCCAGTTCCCCCAGCCGGCGTTCGAGCGCGGCGGCCGCGGCGCGGGCGAGCGAAGGATCCGTGGTGACAAGCACGGCACTGGCCAGGGGGTCGTGTTCGGCCTGGCTCAAAAGGTCCGCCGCCACGTGTTCCGGGCTTGCCGTTTCGTCCGCCAGAACCAGGATTTCACTGGGGCCGGCCAGCAGGTCGATCCCGACTTCGCCGGAGACCAGCTTCTTGGCCAGCGTGACATAGATGTTGCCCGGGCCGACAATCACGTCCACCGGGCTAACCGATGGCGTACCGAAGGCCAGCGCACCCACGGCCCACGCGCTTCCGATCCGGTGGATACGGCGGACGCCGACCTCCTTCGCCGTGACGAGAAGGTACGGATTCACCGACCCATCCCGACGGGGCGGCGTCACCATGGCGATATCGGAAACCCCCGCCACCCGCGCCGGGACGGCGGTCATGAGAACGGTGGAAATGAGCGGGGTTTCCCCGCCTTTCCCACCGGGGATGTAAAGGCCCGCCGACGCCACCGGTCGGAAAATCTGGCCGAGAAACGTTCCATCGTCCCGGGTCATGAACCAGGAAGAGCGCAGCTGGCACCGGTGAAAGGCTTCGATGTGAGCGCGGGCCCGTTCCAGGGTGTCGAAAAACGAAAGGTCCACGCGGTCGTAAGCCGCCTGGACTTCGCGTTCCGAAACCTGGAGCTGCTCCTGTCGGAATTCGGGGGCGTCGAATTGACGGGTGAAACGGACCAGCGCCGCATCGCCTTCACGCCTCACCGCGGAAAGGATTTCAGAAACCTTGGATTCCAGCTCCGGGTCCGCCCCCGGTCGGCGCCGCTCGATCCGCAGAAGCCTTTCTTCGGCGGCACTGGACGGATAATCGAGGACAGGCAACACGGCTCTCTCCTTTGAACGTTTCCCAACGCCGATCGGCGCCGCTGTCACGTCTCTTCAAGGGCCACCACGAAGGCGTCCGGAAACCCTCGCTCCCTCAGGCGCTCGAGGGCTTCCCGGGCACGGTCCAGGTCCCCGAAGCGGCCGATCTGAACGCGGTAGTACAGGGACCCTTCGTGCCGAAACGGCGTGAGGCGCACCGGTTGATACTCGGGCGCCATCCGCGCTTGAAGGCGCTGCGCGTTTTCGGGCTCTCGAAAGGCCCCGACCTGCACGGTGAACGGTCCGGCACGATACGCGCGGATCGGTTCAACCTGCCAGACGGTGGTTCCCGCCACCGTCTGCGGTGAAGCCACCTGCACGGCGGCCACATGCACCGGCGCGACACCTTCCCTCGCCATGCCGAGCGCTTTGGCGGCTTCGTAAGAAAGATCGATGATGCGCCCGGAGACAAAAGGCCCGCGATCGTTGATCCTGACCAGAATGCTTCGCCCGGTGACCCGGTGGGTGACCTTCACATGGGTGCCCAGGGGAAGGATCTTGTGAGCGGCGGTCATGGCGTGCATGTCGTAGGGTTCGCCGCTGGCCGTCGGCCTGCCGTGCCAGTCCCGCCCGTACCAGCTGGCCAGCCCCTCTTCTTCATACCCTTCCGCCGAAGGAAGGGGATAATACCAGGTGCCGTTGATCTGGTAAGGCCTCTGACCGCGGACCGAGGGCGGCGTCGGGACGGCGAGCGTGGAAACGGACGGCTCGGGGGCCGGCTTCCGCCCCCCGCAGCCCGACATCGAAACCGCGGCAACGACCAGCCACACACAGATCTTCAGCCACCCCGCAACCCTCAAGCGGTTGCCACCCGCCGTGGTCCGGACTCGGTTTCCCCCCGGCATGGCTAACCCCGTCCCGCTTTTTCCATCTCCTCCATCTTGGCCAGGTCTTCAAAACGAATGTCGATCCCCAAGATCCCCACAATCTCTTCCATCTCGTTCCGGATGGGGGCCGACACCGTGATGCAGAGCGCCGACGTATAACGAGATGTGTAAAAATCGGTCACGTGGACCTTCCCATCCTTCATGGGTTCGATGAACCAGGGCCGGTCGGAGAGGTCTTCGCCCACCTTGGCGGATTCGTACTTGGCCTTGTCCACGATGTGGGTGATGTTGCGCGTGATCTTCCGCCCTTGGCTGTCGGTAATATAGATGTACTGGATGAACGGGTTGAGGTCCAGAAGGGTCTGGAGCACGGGTTCCTGCAGCTCGGCATCCATGCTCTTGATGGCTTCGTTTTCCACGACCTCGGCCACCAGATGGGCGGCCAGCGAATGGGCTCTCGCTTTCAACCGGTCGAATTCGCTCACGAAGTATTCGGGCAGATAGCGCCTGGACCAGCGTTCCAATTCCTCGTTGGAAATGGAGGTGTTTCGCCCCTTGGCGTATTCCTCCATGATCCGCTTGTGGATTCTGACGATGCCGGGGTGACGCTTGTCGAGCCGCGATTCGGGGGGGAGGCGCAGGCGGCTGTTCACCCAGTAGGCGACACTCGCCACGCCCGACTTGTCCGTGATGATGATGCTGACCGGTCGTTTGAGGATCTTTTGGGTGTTGAAGACGTTGTAGATTTCTTCGTCTTTCACCAGACCGTCCGCGTGGATCCCGGCGCGGGTGGCGTTGAAATCTTCGCCGACGAAGGGGTAATTGGGAGGGATGCGGTAGCCCAGTTCCTTTTGGAAATACTCCGCCACGTCCGTGATGGCCGTGGTGTCAACGCCGGCCGAATCCCCGCGAAGGGCCAGGTATTCGATGATGAGCCCTTCGATGGGGGCGTTGCCGGTGCGTTCGCCGAATCCGAGCAACGTGCCGTTGGCGCCGCTGCAGCCGTAGAGCCAGGCGGTGGAGGCATTCACCAGCACCTTGTGAAAATCGTTGTGGCCGTGCCATTCCAGAAGGTGCCCCGGAACGCCGGCTTCGTCGATGAAGGCTCGCACCAACTTGGGGACGCTCCGCGGAAGCGCTGCGCCGGGGTAGGTCACGCCGAAGCCCATGGTGTCGCAGAGCCGGATCTTGATGTCCATGCCGCTTTCTTCCCGGAGTTTCATGAGTTCGATGGCGAGCGGGATACAGAACCCGTAGATGTCGGCGCGTGTTATGTCCTCGAAATGGCAACGGGGCCTGACACCCTTTTCCAGCGCCGCCTTGGCGATGCCCAGATACCTGTCGAGCGCCTCCTTGCGGCTCCATTTGAGCTTCAGGAAAATGTGGTAGTCCGAAACGGACGTCAGGATACCGGTTTCCTGGAGGCCCATATCCACCACCAGCTGCAGGTCCGCTTCCACGGCCCGGACCCAGCCTGTGATTTCCGGGTATCGATAGCCTCGGGCCAGGCAACGTTCCAGCGCCTCCCGGTCCTTGTCCGTGTAAAGGAAGAACTCCGCCTGGCGAATGACGCCGTTGGAGCCGGAGAGGCGGTGAAGAAAATCGAAGATGGTTTCGATCTGCTTGACGGTATACGGCGGCCTGGCCTGCTGGCCGTCGCGGAAGGTGGTGTCCGTGATGAAGATGTCTTCCGCCGGATCGATGGGCAGCAGCTTGTGATCGAAGTCGACCCTCGGGACTTCTTCGTAGGGAAAGACAGAGCGCATCAGGTTGGGTTCCGCCAGGTCCACCAACCGGTGCCGCCAGAATTGGGAATGTTCGTGTTCCAACACCCGCTTTTGGGCGTTCCAACGGGCCATGGGGTTACCTCCCTGCCTTTTCGATCCTCACGCACAGCTCCAGGAGCTGGTTGACGTCCGGCTCGGACGGCGCTCCACTCATGAGGCACGTGGCCTTCTGGGTCTTCGGAAAGGCGATCACGTCGCGGATGGAAGACGACCCGCTCATGAGCATTATCAGCCGATCGAAACCGAAAGCGATGCCGCCGTGGGGGGGCGCCCCGTACTGAAGGGCTTCCAGGAGGAATCCAAACTTCGCCTCGGCTTCCTCCGCGCCGATGCCCAGGGCCGCGAAGAGCCGCTGCTGGACGTCCTGCCGGTGAATCCGGATGCTCCCTCCGCCCAGCTCCGTTCCGTTCAACACGAGATCGTAGGCGCGGCTCCTCACGGCTTCCGGTCGGGTTTCCAGCTTGTCCAGGTCTTCTTCCAGGGGCGCGGTGAACGGGTGGTGCACGGCGGTGAATCGCTTTTCATCCGCATCCCATTCCAGGAGCGGGAACTGGGTGACCCAAGTGAATTTGTAAACGGAAGTGTCTGCCAGAGCAAGCTGTTGAGCGAGGCGTACCCGGAGGTTCCCCAAGGCGTCGTGAACGATGCCGGGCTGGTCGGCCACGAAAAAGAGGATGTCGCCTTCCCGGGCTTGAAGGCTTTGCCCGAGCGCCTCCCGGACCGGATCCCCCAGGAACTTGGTGATGGGCGACTGCCACCCGTCCGGCTGGAGCTTGATCCAGGCCATGCCCTTGGCTCCGAAGATTTTGACATATTCGATCAGATCGTCCAGTTCTTTGCGGGAGAGGCGGCCGCCCTCCGGAAGGCGGATGGATTTCACCACGCCGCCCCGCTCCACCGCCTGCTGGAAGACTCGAACGTCGGACTGCCGCACAATGTCGGTCACGTCCACCAGTTCCAGACCGTACCGGGTGTCCGGCCGGTCGGTCCCGAAGCGATCCACGGCTTCGGCATAGGTGATGCGGGGGAACGGGGTCTCCAGGGAAACCCCCGCAAGTTCCCGGAAGAGCGCCTTGATCCACCCTTCGATCAGGTCGTAGATCTGTTCTTCGGTGATGAAAGACATCTCCAGGTCGAGCTGTGTGAACTCGGGCTGCCGGTCCGCCCGCAGGTCCTCGTCCCGAAAGCACTTGACGAGCTGCATGTACCGTTCGAAGCCGGCCACCATGAGGATCTGCTTGAAGAGCTGGGGCGACTGGGGCAATGCGTAAAATTTCCCCGGATTCACGCGGCTCGGCACCAGGTAGTCCCGGGCCCCTTCGGGGGTGCTGCGTGTGAGGATCGGGGTTTCCACTTCGAGAAAGCCGCGTTCGGCGAAGTAGTTCCGTGTCAGCATGGCCGCTCGGTGCCGCAGTTTGAGGTTTCGCAGCATCGCGGAACGGCGGAGATCCAGGTACCGGTAGCGAAGGCGGATGCCTTCGTTGGCGTCCGTGTCGTCTTCAATAGGAAAGGGAGGCGTCCGGGAGGTATTGAGAACACGGAGTCCATGCACCAGGACCTCGATTTCTCCGGTGACCAACCTGGGATTGGCCATCCCTTCCGGCCTCAGGCGCACCGTGCCTTCGACCGCGATGACGTATTCGCTCCGAAGCGCATGGGCCCTCCGGTGCGACGTCTCGTCGGCCTGCGGATCGAACACCACCTGGGTGACGCCTTCGCGGTCCCTCAGATCGATGAAGATGAGCCCCCCGTGGTCTCTTCGCCGATCCACCCATCCCATGAGCCTCACCCGGGCCCCCACGTTCCCGGCTCCAAGGCTGTTGCAGTCGTGCGTCTTGACCCAACCCCCCAGGCTGTCCAGCGTAACCTTCTGGGCTTCCAGTTCCTTGGCTTCCGGATCGTCTTTGAATCGCTCCCCGGGGAGCGTGGCGTCGTGAGTCATCATCGATTCCTTGTCGAATGCTTCCGGATAAACTCCGTCAAAAAATCCACCGCGGTCGCCAGCGGCACTTCCACCTGGTTTCTTTCGATCATATCACGAAGCGGCGCGGCGTTTCGTTGGATTTCCTCCTGGCCCAGGATGAGAACATAGCGGGCGCCCAGCTTGTCCGCACGCCTCATCTGACTCTTGAGACTCGCGTTTCCGTATTCCATCTCCGCGGCCACACCTCGATCACGGAGCCTCTGAACCATCAGGAAACACCGGTCGCGCGCGTCGTCGCCCAGTGAGGCCAGAAAGATCTCCGGGGTTTTCAGGGTGCCGCCCTGGGATTGCCGAAGCAGCAGGATGAGCCGTTCCATGCCGATAGCGAAACCGATGCCCGGAAGGTCCGGACCGCCCAGGTCCTTCATGAGCCCGTCGTAGCGCCCTCCGCCCCCCACGGCGTTTTGGGCCCCCAGCTGATCTGTGATCACTTCAAAGGTCGTCCGCATGTAATAGTCGAGGCCCCGGACCATGCGGGGGTCGATCCGGTACGGGGTCTCCAGCCGGTCCAGGTGGCGCTTGACCGCCTCAAAATGTTCCGCGCAGTCCCGGCACAGGAAGTCGAGAAGACCCGGCGCCTCGCCCAGCTGCTCCCGGCACCGCTCCACTTTGCAGTCGAAGGCCCGCAGCGGGTTCACTCGGCTCCTCCGGGCGCAGTCCGGACAGAGAGCGGCGATTCTCGCTTCCAGGAAGGCCTGGAGACTCTCCCGGAAGGGCTTCCGGCACTCGCGGCAGCCCAAGGAGTTGATGTGCAGTCTCACGCCGCCGATGCCCAGTTTTTCAAGGAAGCAGCGCAGCATGAACATGATTTCGGCGTCCAGCATGGGATCGTCGATGCCGAAGACTTCGGCGTCGATCTGGTGGAACTGGCGGTACCGCCCCTTCTGAGGTCGCTCGTGGCGGAACATGGGCCCCAAGGTGTAAAACTTTCGGGCCAGAGGATCCGACTGGAGATTGCGTTCGATGAAGGCCCGCACGATGGACGCGGTGGCTTCCGGGCGAAGCGTCAGCCACCGTCCCTTGCGGTCGGGAAACGCGTACATTTCCTTTTCCACGATGTCCGTGCTCTCACCGATGCTTCGAGCGAAAAGTTCCAGCTTCTCCACCAACGGCGTTCGAATCTCCCGGTAACCGAAGGTTTCCAAGACTTCCCGGGCCGTCGCCTCCACCTTCTGCCACCAGCCGATGTCATCGGGCAAAATGTCGTTCATGCCTTTGACGGCTTGAATGTTTTCCATTTGAATCCTCGCAGGCGCACCCCGGCCGGCCGCCGGGGATTCCATCAACGGCCGCATCCACCTCAAACCAGGTTCTTCAAGTATCGAATCGCAAAAGAGATTTTCTAGGTAACCGTGCCCACCGTTGTCAAGAAAAACCTCGACCCCCGACGCGGGCGGCCTGAAGGCGTCCCCCTGCACCGGGATACGTCAACCCCTTGACGCTTTTCTTCTCGCATTTTCCGGCGAAATGTGGTTTACAGGAAATCAGGTACGCTTGACGCTGCGCGGGCATTCAGTCTTTCATCCGCAATGGGACGATCGCTATGACGGCTCCGTTACCCCCTTGCAGCATCCTGGTTGTAGACGACGACCCGACGACACTGGACCTGATCGTTGAGGGCCTGACGGAGGAAGGCTACGACGTGGCCAAGGCGGCCCACGGACGGGAAGCCGCGGCCAAGGCCGACCGGCGTTCTTTTGACGTGGTGCTCACCGATCTGGTCATGCCGGAAATGAGCGGGTTGGAAGTGCTCGCCCATTTCACCGAACACCACCCGGAAACCACGGTGATCGTGCTCACCGGCTACGCCACCATCGAAACCGCCGTGGAAGCGATGAAGCGCGGCGCCTTCGATTATCTGAGCAAGCCGGCCAAACTGGACGAGATCCTCATGGTGTTGCGCCGCGCCCAGGAACTGAAGGCCCTTCGCTCCGAAAACATCCTGCTGAAATCGCAGCTTCAGGACCGGTACGGTTTCGATAAGATCATCGGGCAGAGCACCGCCATGCAGGCCATCTACCGCATGATCCACAGGGTCGCCAACACCGACAGTACGGTTCTCATCACCGGCGAGAGCGGAACGGGCAAGGAACTGATCGCCAACGCCATTCATTTCAACAGTGAACGGCGCGACAAACCCATCGTGCCCATCAACTGCGGCGCCATTCCCGAAGAGCTTCTCGAGAGTGAGTTGTTCGGCCATGAAAAGGGATCGTTCACGGGGGCGTTGAAAGAGCGCAAGGGGCGGTTCGAACTGGCCCACCAAGGAACGGTGTTCCTGGATGAGATCGGGGACATGAGCCCCAAACTGCAGGTGAAGCTTCTCCGCTTCCTGCAGGAACGAAAGTTCGAACGGGTGGGCGGCTCACGCACCATTCAAGTGGACGTCCGGATATTGGCGGCCACCCACCGGGACCTCGAAAGCGCGGTGGCGGATGGATCCTTTCGTGAAGATCTCTACTTCCGCCTGAACGTCATCCCCATTCACGTGCCGTCGCTTCGCGAACGACACGGAGATCTTCCGCTCCTGGTGCATTATTTCCTCCAGCAGCATTGCCGCAACAAGGACATCCAGCTGAAACGCATTTCCAGGGAAGCCCTGGCCGCGATGGAAGCTTACGAATGGCCGGGGAACGTGAGGGAACTCCAAAACGTGATCGAGCGGCTGGTGATCCTGACGGAAGGCGACGAAATTCAGCTGGAAGATCTGCCGCTGCGGATGCGGCGCGAAATCCCGCCCGCCTCCCCTCCGGCGGTCCAGCTCGGCGAAGAAGGCATCGACCTGAAGAAAACCCTTGAAGACCTGGAAAACCGCCTCATCCTGGAAGCCCTCAAGAAAACCGGCGGCGTCAAGAACCAGGCCGCCAAGCTTCTGGGCCTGAATCGCACCACCCTCATCGAAAAACTCAAAAAGAAAAACCTGGACCTGCCGGCCTTCGGTTCCTGAACCGGGTTGGTCCGCGAACTCGTTCCCAAGCTCTGGCTTGGGAACGCCCCGCCCGGTGAGCTCGAGCTTCGCCTCCTCATGGGAATCGAAGCTGGAGCTTCGGCACAGTTGTGTTCCCAAGCTGGAGCTTGGGAACAAGGTGGATGGGGGAGATTGGGAATAAGGTGGAACCCGTTTCGTCCGGCATGGCACACGGTTTGCTCTCTTTGTCCGCATCCCGAGTCACCAGCGGATGGCAGCGGCGTAGATGCCGATTCAGGGAAGGACGCAAACCATGCGGCAAGGACTGATCCTCATTGCATTCACCGGCCTGTTGCTCCAGGTCTTCGCCTGCCGGAGTTCCGCCCAAACCACCATCGAATCGGTTCGCGTGGGCATCCACCCGGGATTCACCCGCCTGGTTTTTGACAGTGCGGGGGACCAACCCCTCGGCCTGGGTCGGCCTTCGCCCGAGGTTTTGGAAGTGATCTATGACGAGCTGGAAGCGAAGGTCGGCTCCGGCGATCTGTCGAAGGCCGCTCGGGGCGCCGTAAAGGCGGTCGTTTTGTCGAGGAAGGAACCGAAAAACCGGATCATCGTGACGTTCCAACGGCCGGGCCTCCAGGCCAAATCTTTCACGCTTCCAGGAACCTCCCCCGACGGGAATGCCTATCGCTTCGTTGTGGATCTCTATCCCCCGGCGCCTCCCGGCCGGCAGACAAAGCAGGACGCTGCGGCGCAAGCCGGGAAGTCCGCGGCCGCATCCCGGGCGGCGCCACCGCAAGACGAAGCGACGGGGTCCAAGGATGCGGGTTCGCTTGAGGTCGAAGCCGCGGGTACCGGCGGGTCCGATACGAGCCAGGGCACCGTCCCCGCCGGTGATGCCCCGGCCGGCGGCCTTTTCGCCCGCGCCGAAGAAGCCTTCCGACAATGGCGCACCCAACCGGTGGAAAACCAGCGGGCGGAAGAAGCGATTGCGCTGTACCGGGAATTTCTCGATGGATTCCCTGCGGCCCCCCAGGCGGCCACGGCCCATGCACGCCTCGGACTGCTTCACTACGGTCTGGAAAAATTCCACGCCGCCCGACCTCACTTGGAGCGGGCACTTGCCTCGAACAGCCAAGTCCCCGAAGCGGCCCGGGCTTGGCTGGCACTCGGAAACCTCCAGCAGGCCTCCGGAGATCACGTGGAAGCGATCCAGTCCTACCGCAACGCCCTGAAAGGCTCCCTGGAATCCCCCACCGCGGCCGAAGCCCACTACCGGTTGGGCACCAGCCTGTCGATCACCGGAAACCATGAAGAAGCCGTGACCGTCCTTCAACGATCGATGGAAATCGATCCGGCTTTTCACCTGGAACACCCGGATATCTTCCGCTATCTCGGGGAATCTCTTTTTGGAGTCAGGGAATACGCCAGAAGCCGCGACTGTCTCTTCCGTTACTTGAACCTGGAGCCGCACGTCCCCGACAAGGACCTGGTGCTGGCGCGGCTCGCCGAAACCTACCTCCACGAATCTCAAACCGAGCTGGCCGAACGACTCTATGCCTACATCGGTACCTATTTTCCCCATTCCGAAGGGGACGTCATCGGCAAGATCCGGCGCGCTGAACTCATGGAAAAGCAGGGGCCCGAAATGCGGGCGGAAGCCTACTGGACATACCAGGAACTCTCGGAGCGCCCGCTTTCCCCGCCGCTCAATCATTTCGTCCAGTTCAAGCTGGCCTACAGCGAATGGCAAAACGGTGACTACGATAAAAGCCTCCAGCGCATCCGTAACGTGATGCAAGGACAGGAAAACCCTGCATCCAACGACGACTTCCGCGCTCTGAAGGAAAAGGTGATGCTGGACCGGGCCAGAGACGCCTTCGAGTCCCAGGACTATGCGAAGGTGGTTCAGCTCTACAAGGAAGACCCCTTCGTCTTCGATACACAGAAGTCCCTGGAAGTGGTCGCCATGGTGGCCGAAAGCTACGAACGATTGAAGTACTTCCCCAACGCACTGCCTCTTTACGAAACACTGCTGAAAAACGATCCCGAGGATCGCTGGCGCATGAAGACAGCGCTCTGCCTGTTCGAAACGGGCAAGGTCGCCAGAGCCGAGCAGCTGCTGAAGCAGGTGAGCGACCCCGCTCTGACGGCTGAAAAGGCCGAACTTCTGGGCCGCGTGGCCTTTTCAAGGGCGCGGTACGTGGAAGCCATGAAGCACTTCGATCGCCAAATCGAGGCCCTGGGAGGCGGCAACGCGGTGCCGACCGCCACACTGATCCATTACAGCCGGTGCCTGGTGGAACGGGGCCACCACGAAGCGGCGCTTCCCTGGATCGAAAAGGCACTCCGACGGCTGCCTCGGGAAAACTCCGAAGACCGCCTCCAGGTCCTGCTCATGGCCGGCCGGTGCCACCAGAAATTGGGCCGATACCATGAGGCCATCGCCTCCTACGAAAGCATCCTTCCCGAAGTGTCGTCGGAAGACCTCAGGAACCAACTCGTTTACGAACTGTCGAACCTCTACCTGCAGGCGGGCCAACCGGACAAGGCCCAAGAAAAGCTTTCGGTGCTCCTTGCGGCATCCAAGGAGTTCTGGAAAGTGGCCGCACAGCAAAAAATGGACTACATCCGGATGCGGCAGGGACAATCCGGCCTTTTCTGAGGGCCTCGCGGGAAATCGAAAGCATCGGGAGAAGGCATGGAGCATGTTACATGAAGGTGCTGGTCGTGGACAAGGATTCCCGGGAAGCCCGGAGCCTCGCGCAAACGCTCGCCGATCTGGGGCACGCCCCCCTGACCGCCCATTCCCTCTCGGCGGCCCGGGCACTGCTCGATCGGGCCCCCCCCGATCTCGCCATCGTGGCCTTGAACGGAGACAAGGAATCCGTCACGTCGTTTCTTGAAGAGAGCATGGACGCCGCACCGGCCTTTCCGGTCATCGTGACGACCCGGAACCCCTGCCTGGAAGACGCCGTGACCATGATGAAGCATGGCGCCCAGGATTTCTGGGTCCTTCCCGTTTCCCGGGAACGTCTCGAAAAAACCCTGGAGACTCCTTCTGCCGGAAACCGGATGGGCCGCGACGAGACCCCGCAAGGAGAGCCTTTTCCCATCATTTCCAGAAATGCGGCCATGAAGGCCCTGAAAGACATGGCCGCGAAGGTGGCCTCCAGCAAAGCCACCGTGTTCATCCAGGGCGAAAGCGGGACCGGAAAAGAACTGTTCGCCCGATTCATCCACCGAAACAGTGCGCGTTCCGACGGACCCTTCGTCGCCGTCAATTGTGCCGCACTCCCTGAAAATCTCCTGGAAAGCGAACTCTTCGGCTACGAGAAAGGAGCGTTCACAGGGGCCAACAAGGACCGAAAAGGAAAATTCGAACTGGCCCATGGAGGCACCCTGCTCCTGGACGAAGTGACCGAAATCCCCGTGCACCTCCAGGCCAAACTGCTGCGGGTGCTTCAGGAAGGCGAAGTGGACCGCCTGGGAGGCCGGCAGCCCGTCGCCGTGGACACCCGGGTGATCGCGACCACCAACCTGGCCATGGACGAAGCACTCAGAGAAGGTCGCTTTCGAAAAGACCTCTATTACCGCCTGAACGTCATCCCCTTGAAGATCCCGCCCTTGAGGGAGCGCCGCGACGACATCGCGATCCTTTGCGCGCACTTCATTGAAAAATACAATGCCTGCCATGGACGCCGCGTTCAGGGATTGAGCCCCGAGGCCCTCGAAATCCTGACCCGCCGCTCCTGGCCCGGCAACGTCCGCGAACTGGAAAACGTGATGCAACGCGCCGTTGTCCTGGCGACAGAACAAGTGCTCACACCCCAACAGTTGCTATTCGATGACTTCGAAGCCCCCCCGGAGACTCCCCCGGCCGAACTCACGACCATCGATGAGATGGAAAAACGCCTCATCCATCAAGCCCTCGATTCCGTGGACGGCAACCGAACCCGTGCTGCCGAAATCCTGGGAATCAGCGTCAGAACGCTGCGCAATAAGCTCAACGAATATCGCCGCAGTCAAAGTTCTTGACACCCCGGGTCCCGTGCTTCCGCGATCGTCAACTTTTTGACGATTTGAGGGTCTCCGTCGGGCTCCAACGCCGCAAGAACACCCTGGTATGACATTTGCTCACCTGTGAGATCACCCAACGGCCATCTCTCAGAAAGGACGGACGCTTATGAGTGACTCGAGTGTGTTCGACCGAACCGTTCAACTCATGCAGGATCGCCTCGATCTGAACGCCTTGAACCACAAGGTCATCTCGAGCAACCTGGCCAACATCAACACACCGGGATACGTAGCCAAATCGCTTTCTTTCGACCGGGTTCTGAAGGAATCCTTGCACGAAGGCGCGCTTGCGCTGCAATGTTCCCATTCCCGGCATCAGAATCCCACCGATCCCATCGAGACCCTGCGGTCGCCCACCATGGAAGAAACCGGTCCCGTGGACCTGGATCACGAGATGGTGCGTCTTTCTCGAAACAACATTGAGTACCAGTTCATGGTGACCATGCTCAACAAGAAGTTCGCCCTGCTGAAGCAGGCCATCAACGGAGGTCGCTGATGGACTTTGAAACGGCCATGCGGATCAGTTCGTCGGGGATGAGGGCGCACCGTGCGTGGATGAACGTCCTCTCCGCCAACCTGGCCAATGTCAACACCACCCGGGGACCGGACGGCAAGCCGTACCAGCGCCGGACCATCCTGTACGAGAGTGTGCCGCATGCCGGTAGTTTCGACCAGGCCATGGAAAGCGCGCTCGAAGAGAACCTGCAGCAGGTGGAGGTCGCCGGGATCGTTCCCGACGGTCGCGATTTCAGAAGGGTCTACGATCCGAGCCATCCCGACGCCGACGAAGACGGCATCGTGCTCCTGCCGAACATCAGCACCGTCGAAGAAATGGCGAACCTCCTGAACGCCACCCGGAGCTACGAAGCCAACCTGGCGGCCCTCAACATGGCCAAGCAGCTGGCGCTGAAATCCCTGGAACTCGGAAAATAAGGCTTCTAAAGAAGGAGGAGGGGTCGAGACTCGAACGGCCCCCCCGCTTGGAAGGAGGAGGCGACATGCGCATCGGTCCCATGGCCCAAGGCATGGAGAAGCTCGAAGGCCCGGGCGGAACGTTCGGGCGTTCGGACAAGGCGGCCGTCTCGTTCACTTCGGAACTCAAGGAACGGGTGAGCGAAGTGGACGAGCTGCAGCACCAGGCGGAAAAGACCATGCGGGAAGGAGCGATCCGCGGTGCGGAAAACATCCATGAAGCCATGATCAAGCTCCAGGAAGCCGAAATCGGACTCCAGTTCCTCGTCAAAGTCCGAGACAAGGCGCTGGAAGCTTACCAGGACGTGATGCGCATGCAGTTCTAGGCAGCACAGCCGGAACGAGACGAGACCGCCCGCCCCTTGGAAGGCGATTCAAGCGGCTCCGGACGAGCACAGACTTTTGTGAGGAGAGGCTCAACATTCCATGGACAGGCTGGCAGCGTTCCTACAGAGACTCAAGGCTTCATTCACGGCCCTGCCCTTCCCCCAAAAGCTCCTCACCGCGGGTTCCGTGCTGATGGTGGCGGGAAGCCTGGCGTACCTCGCCCACAGCGTGAACTCCGTCACCTACGCGCCGCTTTACACCGGCCTTTCCGAACCGGACCTGGCCGCGGTGGTGGAGAGCCTCAAGGCCAAGAAACTCCCCTACCGTCTGGTCGATGGTCAGAGCATCGCGGTTCCGGAGGATCAGCTGTACGAGACTCGGCTGGCGCTGGCCTCCGAGGGCATTCCCAAGGGTTCCGGCGTGGGCTTCGAAATCTTCGACAAGCAGCGCCTGGGGAGCACCGAATTCGTTCAGAAGATCAACTACCAGCGGGCCCTTCAGGGGGAATTGGTCCGCACGATCAACCGGATGGAAGAGGTGGAAGAGAGCCGGGTGCACCTGGTGCTTCCGGAGGACAGCGTGTTCATGGAAGACCGGCAGCCGCCCCGGGCCGCCGTTTTTCTCAAGCTCAAGCCGGGCGCCAGGCTCGGGGAACGCCAGTTGCAAGCTCTGGTCAACCTGGTGGCAAGCGCCGTGCTGGGGCTGGAAAACGAAAACGTCACGATCATGAGCACCGACGGGCAAGTCTTTTACAAGAAAACCGGCGAAGGCACACCCTTCGCCGCTAACAGCTTTCAGATGGAATACCGCGACCGGATCGAAGAGAGCCTGCGGCAGAAGGTCCAGTCCATGCTGGAACGGGTTCTGGGCTCGGACAAGGTCGTCACCCAGGTGTCGGCCGAGCTTGATTTCAGCGAGATCGCGGTCACGGAAGACATCTACGATCCCGACAGCGCGGTGGTGCGCAGTCAGCAGCGAAGCGTTGAGAATTCTGAAGGAACGGGAGTCGGCGCTCGAGGCAACCCCGACGCACCCATCAACCTGGAAGGCCGGCTCCTGGAGAGCGCGACTCCCGAAAGCCGGCAGCGATCCACCAGTCGCCAGCGCGAGACGGTCAACTACGAAATCAACCGCGTGAGCCGTCATATCACCCGGGCTCCTGGGAGCATCAAGAAGTTGTCGGTGGCGGTCATCGTGGACGGCCCCTACAAGGTGGAAACCGCGGAGGGGCAGGGCGCACGGAAAGTCTTCGTGGGGCGAACCCAGGAAGAACTCAAGCGGCTGGAAGACGTGGTGAAGAAGGCCGTGGGCTATGACGAAAACCGGGGCGACCAGATCACGGTTTCCAACGTGGCGTTCGCCACGGAAGCCTTCCCCGACGGGGCCGTCTCGACGCCGGAGCCCGGGTGGCTGGATCTGCTGCGCAGGCACCAGAAGCTCATTTTCAATCTTCTTCTCCTGTTGCTGGTCTTCCTTTTCGTCATCCGCCCGTTCATGAAGCGATTCCAGCAGATGGCGGTGGAAAGCGAACAGGACCGAACGCCGGCGCTTCCCGGGACCGCCGAAGAAGGACTCCTCGAAGGACCTCAGCGGAAAGAACTTCCGGTAAAGGAACAGGCCATCGCCCTGACCCTGGAGAACCCTTACCAGGCCGCTCAGGTGATCCGAACCTGGCTGAAGGAGGAAAGCTGATCCCATGGCTAAGCTTTCAGGCATACAGAAGGCCGCCATCGTGCTGCTCGCCCTGGGGGAAAAGGCGTCGGCCCCGATCCTCAAGAGCCTGAGTCCCGGCGAGATCCAGAAACTGGGCTCCCAGATGAGCAACATCCAGACCGTGGACAAACAGACCACGGACGAAATCTTGAACGAACTGATCGCCCGGATGCAGGAAGCGGGAGGCATTTCCCTGCCCGGCAACCAGTTCCTCCAGAAGCTTCTCCCCGCCGTACTCGGCCGGGAACAGGCCGAAAGCGTGCTCGCCAAGATCGAAGAAGACAACAAGAAGGTCCCGTTCAAAAACATTCAGGACGTCGACGCCCGAATCCTGGCCAATTTCATCCGCAGCGAACATCCCCAGACCATTGCGATCATTCTGGCACACCTGGGGCACGAAAAGGCCAGCGAGGTGATCGGGTTGCTGCCGGAAAACCTGCAGTTCGAGGCGGTGAGCCGGATGGCGAGCCTGGAGACGGTCCCGCCGGACCTTCTCCGCGAAGTGGACGAGGTGCTGGAAAAGGAACTCCTTTCCGTCAGCAAGGGCAGCTACAAGTCTCTGGGCGGCATTCAATCCGTCGCGGAAATCCTCAACCGCTGCGATCGCCGGACAGGAGACAACATTCTGCAGGCCCTGGAAGATTACGATACGGATCTTGCCGACAAGATCCGAAAACTCATGTTCGTGTTCGACGACCTGGTCGGGGTCAACGACCTGGGCATCCGGGAACTCCTGAAGGAAGTCTCCAACGACGACCTCACCCTCGCATTGAAGACCGCCTCGGAAGAGGTCAAAAACAAGATCATCAAGAACCTCTCTCAACGCGCCTCTCAAATGCTCCTGGAGGACCTGGAGGTCATGGGCCCGGTTCGCCTGAGCGACGTGGAAGGAGCGCAGCAGAATATCCTCAACGTGGCCCGCCGCCTGGAAAAGGAAGGCCGGCTGATCCTGGCGCGCGGTGAAGGCGGAGACAACTTTGTCTAAGATCATCAAAGCCCGTGAAACCGACGAGCTGAACGCTTTCGGCTTCGCCGAAATACGGCGAAGCGCGCGGAAGACCCCGGCCGCCGGCACCCGGTCCGGCTTGGAAGCGGAATTGGAATCGGTGGAAGCGTTCGAAGAGAGCCTCCGCAGCCGTCTGCTCGAAGCGGAGCGCGCAGCCCAGGAACTGGAGCGGGAAGGGTACGAGAAAGGATACGTGCAAGGCCAAAAAGATGGGTTCGAATTCGGGAAACGTAGCATGGCCGTGGTCAAGGAGCAGCTCGAACGGCTGCTGGCCGGCCTCTCCGAGACTCCCGAACGTGTCTTCAAGGATTACAGGCAATGGCTGGTGGAGACGACCCTCGCCGTTGCCCGCCGGGTAGTTCGAGCCGAACTGGAGACCCGTCCCGAATGGATCCAGCGGCTGATCGACGCGATCCTCCAGGAGGCTGAGGAACACCAGAGCCTGACCCTGGTCCTGCATCCCAAGGACCTCAGGCTTCTCCAGGAGCACACCGATTTCAAGGTTCCCGGCCCCGGGCGATCGAACGCCTTCGCGGTGAAGACGGACGAGTCCATCGAACGAGGCGGCTGCCTCATCGAGAGCGACTTCCAGCGGATCGATGCCACCATGGAAACACGATTCAAGCTCATCCGGGAGGCCCTCGAAAGCCATGAATGACCGCGACGACGCCGCCCGGCACCCTTGCCTTCACGGCGACTACCTGCGCCTGGAAGGGCGCGGGCGCATGCTCCTCGACTGCCCCCCCTGGCAGACCTACGGAAAAGTGGCCCGCCTGGTGGGAAACCTCCTGGAGGTCCAGGGGCTCAAAGCGGCCCGAGGGGACATCTGCCGCGTCTTTCCTTCAGAATCGAAGAACCCCGTCTATGCCGAAGTGGTGGGCTTCGGAGAACGGCGACTCAAGCTGAGTCCACTCACGCCCATCAATGGGATTCGCCCAGGGGATCCCGCCATGAAGCACCCACACTCGGATACGGTCCAGGCCGGAGAAGCCCTCCTGGGGCGTGTCATCGACGGCATGGGCGAACCCATCGACGGCAAAGGACCGCTGCCTGCGGGAAAACCTTATGCGTTGAATCGTCACGCCGTAAACCCGCTGGAGCGGCCGGTGATCAGGGAGCAACTCGACGTGGGGATCCGCTGCATCAATGGGCTGCTGCCCATCGGCAAGGGCCAGCGGATGGGGATCTTCGCAGGGTCCGGCGTCGGCAAAAGCACGCTCCTCGGAATGATGGCCCGATATACGACAGCCCCCGTGAACGTGATCGCCCTGATCGGCGAACGGGGCCGTGAAGTCAACGAATTCCTTGAAGACGAGCTGGGCGCCGACGGGCTGGCCCATTCGGTGGTGGTCGTGGCCACTTCCGATCAGCCCGCGACGCTTCGACTCCGTGGAGCCTACGTGGCCTGCGCCGTGGCCGAGTACTTCAAAGACACGGGCCGGGACGTCCTGTTCATGATGGACTCGATCACCCGTTTCGCCATGGCCGCGCGCGAAATCGGACTCGCCGCAGGGGAACCGCCGACCACCAAGGGCTATCCGCCGAGCGTCTACGGCCTGCTGGCCCAGGTTCTCGAAAGGACGGGCAATTTCCGAGAAGCCTCCATCACGGGGATCTACACGGTGCTGGTCGAAGGCGACGACCTGGACGACCCCGTGGCCGATACCGTCCGCTCCATCCTGGACGGTCACATCGTGCTGGATCGAGCCCTGGCTCACCAGCGACACTATCCCGCGATCGATCCCCTGAAAAGCGTCAGCCGCTTGACGGATCGCCTGCTGGACGCGGAGCAGAAACGCTTCGCCGCCCGTTTCATCCAGACCCTCGCCCATTACCGAAACAGCGAGGACATGATTCAAATCGGAGCCTACGTGAAAGGCACCAATCCGGACACGGACTACGCCATCGGCATGATTCAGAAGATGAACGATTACCTGAGACAGGACGTCACCGACCGCTGCACCGTGGCCGAATCCCTCAAATGGCTCAAAACCCTTTTCGCCTGATCCGGTGGAACCATCCATGACCTTTCATTTCCGTTTTGAAGCGATGCTGAAAAGACAGGAAGGCCTTTTCCAGGAAGCCCAGACGGCTTTCGCCCGGGCCCGGCGCAAGGTTCTGGAACTTCAGGAGCGCAAGAGCCGCTTCCACAACGACATCTGGAAGCAGAAGGAACTCCTGGCGGATCAACAGAGACGGGGGATGAACGTGTCCTATTACCTTGCCTTCACCGAACACCTGGCCTGCCTCGAACACGAACTGCACCTCCTGGAAGAAGAACTTCTCCGAGCCCGCGAAGACCTGGACCATAAGCATCAGGAACTCTTGGCCTGCGAAATGCAAGTGAAGCAGCTCGAACACCTGAAGACTAGGGACCTGGAGGCGTATCGGAACGGCGTGCGTAAAGCGGAACAGAAACGGCTGGACGAACTGGCCGGAGGCAGAGGAGTTCGAGCTCAAGATGAATCCCAAATCTGATGCACCCATGACGACAACAAAGAAGCGGCCCGGCGAGCGCCGCCTTTCGGCGGGCGTCCTGGCCATCTGTGGGGTCGCCCTCCTGAAAGCCTTCCTGGCCTTCGGCATCTTTATCGCCGACAACAGTGAAAAGGGGGACGTACTGTCACCCCCCGAGGCCCTGGCCGAAGAAAGCGCACCCGCGCCGGCGGCCGGGCAAGCCGAAACCCCGCCGTCGGAACAAGACGCCGCAGACGGAAAGGCCTTTGAGCCCCGCGGTCTGGGCTTGACACCCGAAATGGTCGCTTACGTGAAGGAGAGGGAAGCCGCCCTGGAACGAAAGGAAGCGGAACTTAGGGAACGGGAGGCTTACCTGGCGAAGATGGAAAAGGAATTGGAGCAGAAGCTCAAGGAACTCCTTTCCCTCCAGGAAAAGATGAAGACCGTCCAGGAAGAGATCCAGAGATACCGGGCTCAACGACAAGAAGAAAGCAACCAGCAGCTCCGGTCACTCGGTAAGATCTACAGCACCATGAAGCCCAAGGAAGCCGCGAAGCTCCTGGAGAACCTGGAAGAAGAACTGGTGGTCCGGATCATCGCCACGCTTCCCCCGGACCAGGCGGCGGACATCCTCGCCAACATGGACGTGAAGAAAGCCGCGAAGATTTCTACGGCGCTCTGCGCCGCCAACCCGTAAAACTTGCCCCAAAAACAAGCTCATGAAAGTCGGGCCCTGAGGTTCCTTCTTCTTGCAGGAGCGGGCTTGCCCGCGACCCGTAAAACCGGCAACCCCGCGTCGACCTTGATCGCCGGCGAGCCGGCTCCTACAGGGCATGAGTCGCTCCTTAAGTGCCGTTCGCGAACCGCCCCTCCCTGAAGATTCAGCCCTCAGCCTTCAGCATCCTCGCGGAGGCTGCATTCAGCGAGCCCACGCGTCCGGTGTGATTCCGGCCGGTGGCGCCCAGCACGCGGATCGGCCCTCGGCCGCCGCCCTTCGCACCCCGGCCGGCGAATCCAGGCGGCTGGGAAGAAATTGCAGCCCGAGCCAGCAAAAGTTGCCCGCCTCATGCCCGTTCACGTAAGCCAACCCCCGGACCCCATGGATAACATGCTGTTTCCACACCACTTATAGAGGCCGGCTCATTTGGCACTCCCGTTGCTCTACATCCGCTCGAAGTCGAAGCCCCCTTCTCGAAGACGAGGAAACCATGGTCGCGATCCTGCTCAACGCCGCTCAACTTCTGGAAAACGTCACAGCGGCCGAACATCGAAAGATCGGAAGAACCATCCTGGCTTCCGATTTCACCAAGGAAATGAAGACCCAGGAGAACCTGCTTCTTGGAAAATCGAAGGCATCCCCGGGAAACGATGACACGATGAACGCGCCGCAGCGACTCTCTCTCTTCCAGAACTGCGAAGATGAAGTGCGGCTGGCCCGGGCGCTCCGGCTGAAACGGGAGAAGGTCGAAGAAGCATTGGCCTTGGGGGATCTTCAGGGGCTTCAGGAGATCCTGGCGCTGTTGGGCTTTTCCCCTGAATGCCGTGCGGCATGCCTTGAAGCCGCCGGCCGTGACCAGCGCATCCGTTTGAATGCCCTCATGGCGGCGCTTTCTGAAAAGCCGGCGGCACAATCCATCACGGAAATCCCCGCCGCCCCGGCGGAACACGTGGCGAATCTGCTGGAGGGACTTCTTTACAACGGCGAACCGGTCCAAGGGGTCTTCGAAGACGTTCCCGTCAGGAAAACCGGCTCCTACAGCGCGGCCGAATTCAAGGAAATGCTCGGACGCATCGCGGACAAGGTGTCGCGGGACGCCGCCTTCGGCCAGGGGAGCGACGACGTGATGAGGTTTCAGGGCGACGCCGGCGGACGGAGGGATTGGAGGGCGGAGGAAGGTTCGAGCGGGAACACTCCTTCGGCGAACGGACCATCGCATCCCAAGCGTTCGTGGAACACCATGCCGAATTTTTCCAAGAGCGATGAATCGCTTATCGGGAACACCAAGGCGCCCGGGGATGGAGAATCCACGGCGAAGGACCCCGGGGAATGGTCTGAATCCGAACCGGGACTCGCTCCGGAACCATGGGCCGACCCGCCCGGCTCCAGGGATTTCAAGGCGCCGAAGGTCTTCGCTGCGCATGCCGATCAGCGCCCGGGAACTTCCTCCGCCGAACCCAACTCGAACTCCGGTGCTTCCGCGGCTCTGAACGAGAACGCACAAGGCGCGCCCCCATCGCAGCCGCAAACCGCAGGAGCGAATCCTGTGAAACCGAATCCCCGCGCTTTCTCTGAAGCCGTGAACACACAGACGCCGGCCGGTGCGCCAACCCCGGAACGGGTCGACAACGCCTCCGTGAGAGCGGCTGATCAGGCCAAGAACGGACTTCCCGCGGCGGCTCCGACCGAAATGGAAGGTCTGGGGCGCACCCATGGGTCGCGACAGGCTCAAGCCGGGGAACGGGCCTCGCTGGAAAAATCGGATTCGCCGACCCCGCCGGCGCCTTCCGCGTCCTCCAGTGGAAATGAAAACACGGGGAAACAGGAAAATCCGTCCCAGGGACACGGTTCCCCCGGTTCGCTTATCGAGGCCGAAACGGCCGGTCTCGAAGGGAGTCCCTCAACGGCGGAGTCCGCCTCCGGCGGAGAGAACCCTGGCAGCGGCGACAACCTGCGGTCCGGGTCAGGTTTCCAGCGGACCCTTGGGGAGATCGTCTCGCTGAAGCTGGACGGTGCCGGTCCTTCCCAGACGGCCCATCAGCCGAGTCCTGAATCCCGGGTGCCGCTCTACAGCTCCACGTGGCCTTCCGTTGTGGCGGAGCGCTTCCAGGAAATGATCCGACAAAACCGCCATCGGCTGACGCTGGAAGTGGAACCGAAACACCTGGGCAAGCTGGTGCTTCGAGTGGAAACCCGAAACGATCAGGTCAGTACGTGGATCACGGCGGAGCACGATCAGGTTCGGGAGCTTCTAGCACGGAACGCCGGGTTTCTTCGCCAGATGCTCGCCGAACAGGGCATCAGCTTGGGGTCCTTTTCCGTGGACGTGCGGAAGGAAAAGGAACAGGGCCGGTTTGCTCCGGACGAGGCCAAGGTCGATCCAGCCCCGGAGGCCGGGACCGCCTCAGAGAAGAAACCCCTGTCCGCAGCCGTTCCGCCCCCGACTGCCCGCCGCCTCAATGACGGGCAGACCATCAGCCTGGTGGCATGACCACCCGCGCTTTGAAGGAGTCTTTCGTGAGGATGCCATCATGAACGTCAATGCGTATCAGCCGTCGTATACGCTGCCGGCCGCTCAGGGTCCCGCCCCGTCGGACGGCCCGAAGAAGACCATCGCCGACATGGAATCCTTTCTTCTCATGTTCACGACCCAGCTTCAGCACCAGGATCCCACGAATCCCATGGAATCCCACGAAATGTCGGCGCAGCTGGCTCAATTCAGCACTGTGGAGAAGCTCACCCAGATCAACGGCACGCTCCAGATCCAACAGGAATACTTGTCCTCCATCAACAACACCCAACTTCTCACCCTGATCGGAAAGGTCGTGACGGCCGCAGACGACCGGCTCCGCGTGAACGGCGGTGAAGTCTCCCAGGGAGGCTTCCGACTGGAGGCGTCCGCCGAGGTGACGGTTTCCATACGGGACGCCAACGGTCGTGTGGTTCGCACACTCGACATGGGAGTCCTTGAAGCGGGCGAACACCCGCTGGCCTGGGATGGAACCGATTCGGAAGGCAAAACGGTTCCGGACGGCGTCTACACCTTCCAGGTGGAAGCGACGGACGCGCAGGGGCAGCCCCTGGAAGCGACGACCACCGTGAGCGATTCCGTCTACGGTTTCAGCGTGGAGGAAGGTCAGTCCTACCTGGTTCTTGGAGGCGCCGACGGACTGAAGGTGCCCATCGGGGCATTGCTTCTCATCCGGGACACGACCGCTGAACCGACGCCAACAGAAGGCGCCTCCTCGTGAGAGGCCGCCTCAGGTGATCGAAAACGATCCGGACCCCATGGGGTCATTCAAACAAAAGGAGGTAAGAGGCCATGGGAATCAGTCAAGCCATGAACATCGGAGTCAGCGGCCTGAACAGCTCGAGCACCGCGCTCACGGTCGTCGGCGACAACATCGCCAACGCCAACACCACCGCCTACAAGACGAACAGCGCCCGGTTCGGAGACCTGGTGGCAGGTTACTACTCGACGCTGTCGAGAGACAGGGATCGTGAAGGGGCGGGAACCGCCATCATGGGGATCGTGACGGAATTCTCCCAAGGATCGCTTCTCAGCACCACGCGCTGGTCGGACGTAGCCATCAACGGGGAAGGCTTCTTCTCGGTACAGGTCCCGAACACCAACAACATCTACTACACGCGTGACGGAAGCTTCCACATGGACAAAGACGGATACCTGGTGAACGAACTGGGCTATCATGTGCTCAACCGCGCCGGAGAAGCCATCAAGGTGGATTCTCCTCAGGACGCCTGGTACACCAACTACTACATCGACAGCAACGGTCAAATCTGGGGGACGCCCACCGATCCGCAGTACCTCACCTACTATTCGCTGGAGGCGACCGGGAGCCCTGAACTTTTCGGGGGAACACTCTATTTCACCGAAGCGTACGACACGGCTTCCTTCGGCGACGTCACCCTCACCATCACTGACCGCGAAGATCCCACCGTCACCGATACCATCACCCTGGACAGCAGCCTCTATAACCACGATGCCGACGGTGACGGCACCAACGATTGCTTCTACGGAACCCTCGATCTGGCCAAGCTGGCGGAAAACGGCGACATCACCTGGCCGGCGGGGCTGCCCGAAGGACATTATTCCATGGAAGTGACGGCTCCCGACCCCAACGCCGATCCGCCGGAGATTCAGTTCATTTATGCCAATATCGACCCGCAACCCATCCTGGACGGTCAGCTCCGGGTGAGCACCTTCGCCAACAACAACGGGTTGATCCGCCAGGGAAACAACCTTTACACCCAGGGGCCCGAGTCCAAATTTCCCATCCACGGAACGGCCGGCGACGGCATCCGCGGGAACCTGTTCAGTTACACCATCGAAGGTTCCAACGTGGACATCGCCAAAGAAATGGTCAACATGATCACCTACCAGGCCAGCTACAACGCCAACTCCAAAACCATCACCACGGCCGCCAAGCTTCTGGACGTCGCGGTCAACATGATTCGTTAACGCGGGTCGAACCGGCGACGAGCCCCTCCGAAACCGAGCGGCCCCGCAATGCTCCGCCGTTGCGCCTTGGGCGGCGAGGCGTTGCGGCGGTTCCTTCCTCCAAGGAGTCACGGTTTTGACTCTTTGGGCGACAACCCCTTCCACCGCCGGTTCGAACCCCGGCTCTCCGGCCCCGACCCTTTCCCTTCTTTCCGCCTACCGGCTTTGCCTTCGAAAGCCATGGCACATTCGTTGCTTTCTGCCTGCTTAATCCCAATGAGTAAGACGCGGACGGTCCGCCCGGAGAAGGGCATCACGGCAGCGACGGCTTAACCAGCAGGTGGCGCACTCTCATGGACATCGCAACATTGATCGGCATTTTTTCGGCCTTCGCCCTGGTCCTCATCTCCATCATGATCGGTGGCAGCCTCACGCTGTTTTTCAACATCCCTTCCATCTTCATCGTCTTCGGCGGCACCATCGGAGCCACCATGATCCATTATCCCATCCGAGACGTCCTGAGTGTCATCAACGTGGCCAAGAACGTCTTTTTCACCCGGGTGTGGAGCACCCAGGAGGTGGTGGACCGATTCGTGGAATTCGCCAACAAATCGCGGAGAGAAGGAATCCTGGCCTTGGAATCGGAGCTGGCCAACGTGGACGACCCCTTCATGGTCAAGGGGTTGCAGCTCACGGTGGACGGAATGGAACCCGAATCCATCAAGGAGATCCTGGAAACGGAAATCGAATACCTTGAAGAGCGGCACCGGTCCGGCGCCGACGTCCTGAACACCATGGCCACGTTCTTTCCGGCCATGGGGATGATCGGTACCCTCATCGGCCTGGTGCAGATGCTCTCAACCATGGAGGACCCCAGCACCATCGGACCCGCCATGGCGGTGGCCCTGCTCACCACGTTCTACGGAGCCGTCGCTGCGAACCTGGTCTGCCTTCCCATGGCCGGAAAGTTGAGAAAGCGCAGCCAGGAAGAGACGCTCGTCAAGGAGATGATCATCAGCGGCATTGTAGCCGTGGCCAACGGGGAAAACCCGCGGATCATAGAACAGAAGCTGCACTCCTTCGTGCCGCCCAAGGCGCGGGCCAGCCGCTTCGACTGAGGTCGCCTCGGCCCCGCACAAAGGAATGCAAGCACCCATCGGTTTCGCAGGAGGTAGGGGTTCATGGAAAAGAAGAAGCCGGACGCCAAGCCCGCCGAAGCCCCGGCGAAAAAGAAGTCTCCCCTGGTCAAGATCGTCATGGGAGTGGTGATTGTCGTGGTTCTCGCCGGCGGTGGGTTCGCCGCATGGTCCTATTTTTCGGCCAAGGGAGGCCTGCCGATTCCCACGAGTTCCGCTCCGGCGTCCCCAAAGCCCGTCCTTCAAGACATGGAGACGTTTCTGGTCAACCTGTCGGATCCCCAGAGAGAACGATACTTGAAGTTGACCATGCAGCTCCGCCTGAGCAACCCTCAAACGGCGGCTGAATTCACCGAAAGGAATTCCGAACTTCGGGACGCCGTGCTGATGCTGCTTTCCAGCAAAGAACGCGACGACATCACCACGCTTTCCGGGAAGATGGCGCTCAAGCGAGCCCTGATGGTCCAGATGAACCGTCTGCTCCGACAGGGCCAGGTGGAAGGCATCTATTTCACCGAATTTCTGGTTCAATAACTTGACGCAGGTTGATTCATGGAACAGGTCCTGAGCCAAGAGGAAGTGGATGCGCTCCTCAAGGGGCTTTCCAACGGCGCCATCGAAACGGAGCAGGCCGAGGAGGACGAAGACCAGGACGGCATCCGGCCCTACGATCTCACGAGCCAGGACCGGATCATCCGCGGGCGCATGCCCACCCTCGAAATCATCAACGACCGCTACGCACGGCTCCACCGCATCACCCTCTCGAGCACCCTTCAGCGGATCATCGACATTACGGTGACCCAGAAGGAAATGATCAAGTTCGGGGACTTCCTGAGGACGCTCCCTGTGCCGACGAGCCTTCACATCCTGAAGATGGACCCGCTCAGAGGCCACGTGCTCCTGGTCGTGGAAAGCCGGCTCATCTTCAACCTGGTGGACTGCTTTTTCGGAGGGACGGGGCGGAGCACCTTCAAGATCGAGGGCCGCGATTTCACGTCCATCGAGCAGCGCGTGATCCACAAGGTGGTGCGGATGGCCCTGAACGATCTGGAACAGGCATGGAAGCCGGTGATGCCCGTGCGATTCGAATTCGTGCGCTCCGAAGTGAACCCTCAGTTCGCCAGCATCGTACCGCCGACCGAACTGGTCATCGTGGTTCACTACGAACTGGAACTGGAGAACCTCATCGGAAAGATCATCCTCTGCCTTCCCTATTCCACCATCGAACCCATTCGTTCCAAGCTTTCCGCCAGCTACCAGAGCGACCAGTTGGAAGTGGACCAGGAGTGGATCGACCGGTTCGTGCGGCGGCTGCAGGAGGTCCCGGTCGAGGTGGTCGTCCAGCTGGGATGTGCGACCATCAAGGGGCGGGACCTGCTGCAGCTCAACGTGGGGGACGTGCTGGTGTTGGACCAGGACGTGCAACATCCGCTGAACGTCTTCGTGGAAGGCGTCCAGAAGTACAGGGCGGCCGCTGGAATTCACAAAGGGAATCAGGCCATCCAGATTGAAGAGGTCATTCCGCCTCCCAGGTTCTGAAGTCATTGAACAGGAGTCAACCCATGAGCGCGAGTCAGCCCCCGCAAGAGAAGCCGGGACTCGATCCGATGGACGCCCCGAACTTGAGCCCGGAAGAGAGCAAGAACCCGGCTGCCAGGGGAAGCGAAAAGGCGTCCGGAAAGGGAGAATCCCGGGACCTGGATTTCATCCTCGACCTGCCTCTGGAGGTCTCAGTGGAACTCGGTCGTGCCAGGCTTCTCATCAACGACCTCCTGCAATTGGGACAGGGTTCCATCGTGGAACTCAACAAGTTCGCCGGCGAACCCTTGGAAATCCTCGTCAACCAGAAACTGGTGGCCCGAGGCGAAGCGGTCGTGGTGAATGAAAAGTTCGGGGTTCGCATCACCGACATCATCAGCCCCCTGGAACGGGTGAAACAGCTCGGCTGATCCATTCATCTGGAATGAAAGAGGATTTCGCCTTGGAGACGGGGATTCAGATCGCCAAGATGCTCATGGGGCTGGGGGTTGTCTTGGGGGTGCTTTTCGGCGCCCAGTATGCCTTGAAGCGCTGGGGAACCCGGCTGCGTCCCGCTGCAGCCGACGCGTGGGTCCGGGTGAGAGCGCGCCATGCGCTGGGTCCCCGGCATTCGCTGGTGGTGGTGACCGCGGGGGAGAAGCATTACCTGCTCGGACTTTCCCCGGAAGGCATTCGCCTGCTCACCCCCATCGACCCGCCCCGCGATCCCTCTCCTTCTGCCGCCACCGTCTTGGACCCTTCAGCCGAAAAACGCGGCTGAAGCGAAAGGGAGACGAATCCTCGCCATGCCGTTTTCCGTTTTCACCCGAGTCGGGCACCTCCTGCAGCCCCGCACCCTGGCCACCCTTCTTGTGGCGGCCGCCCCGGTCCTTCCTTCGGCGGCTCTGGGCGCCGACGTTGCATTGCCTGGACTCCAGTTCCGACTCGACGGCCCGAACGGCCCGGAACAGGTATCCACGGTGATCGAGATCGTCTTTCTCCTGACCGTCCTTTCCCTCGCACCGGCGCTGCTCATTCTCACCACCTCGTTCACTCGCCTGGCCGTCGTCTTTTCCTTCATGCGAACCGCCCTCGGCACCCAGCAGTCTCCCCCCAACCAAGTGATTGTCGGCTTGGCGCTTTTTCTCACCTTCTTCATCATGCAGCCCGTGTGGCAGCAGATCCAGGCAGAAGCCCTGGCGCCGTACCGGGAAGGTGAGATTTCGGGGGAAGAGTTTCTCGAGCGCGCGGCCGAACCCGTGAGGGACTTCATGCTGAAGCAGACGCGAAAGAACGACCTCAAGCTGTTCGTCACCCTGTCCCGAGAGAAGCCGCCCGAAAACGCCCGTCAGCTCCCCCTTTCCACCCTGATTCCGGCGTTTGTGCTGAGCGAGCTCAAGACCGCCTTCCAGATCGGCTTTCTCCTCTATATTCCTTTTATTATCCTCGACATGGTGGTCTCGAGCATCCTCCTTTCCATGGGGATGATGATGCTGCCACCGGTCATGATTTCCCTTCCGTTCAAGCTCATGCTCTTCGTCCTGGTGGACGGCTGGAATCTTCTGGTGACGTCCCTCGTGCAGAGCTTCCATTAGAGGTGTCCCATGACCCAAGAACTGGTGATCGGAATCGCCCGGCAGGCCCTGGAAACCATGCTGGTCGTGAGTCTTCCCATCTTGTTGATCAGCCTGACCGTGGGCGTCCTCATCAGCCTCTTTCAAGCCGTCACCCAGATTCAGGAAATGACCATCACGTTTGTGCCGAAAATCGTGATCACCTTCATTTCCCTCCTGGTTTTCGGGTCTTGGATGACGGGCAAAATGATCGATTTCACACGGGAAATATTTCAAAACCTGCCCCATTGGATCGGATAGGCATCGGCGTTCCGGCATCCGGGAAACCGCCGCTTGCGGGAGGCAGACCGTGGTCTTCACCATCGACCCGATACAGGTGCGACTCCTTCTCGCCGTTCTTCTGCGGTTGAGCCTCACGTTTTTTCTCCTCCCCGTCTTTCGGACCCGGGCGGTCCCCAGCCACGTCAAGGTGCTGGCCGTGGTATCGCTGGGCTTCATGCTCTTCCCGATGGTCCGGGGGGAACTGGAGCCGCTTCCGTTGGATCCCGCGGGCCTTGCGGGCGCGGTCATCGGAGAAATCCTGCTGGGCACGGTTTTTGCCCTTTCCATGCACCTGATTCTGGGAGCTTTCCAGATGGCCGGGCAAGTCATCACGTTCCAGATGGGGCTGGGCTTCGCGCAGGTGGTGGATCCGCAAAACGGAACCCAGGAGGTGCTCTTCAGCCAATGGCTTCAGGTGATCGCAACGCTCATTTTCTTTTCCATGGACGGCCACCTCATCATCCTGAAAGCGCTGGTGGAAAGCTTTCGGACGATCCCTCTCGGAGGATTCCTTGCAGATGCCGGGCTATACGGGAGAGTCCTGGTCCTTTCGGCACAGATGTTCCTCATCGCCGTCAAGATCGCCGCTCCCGTCATGACCGTGCTGCTGATCACCCAGGCGGGGCTCGGGATCATCGCCAAGTTCTCCCCTCAGATCAACGTTCTCATCGTGAGCTTCCCCCTCACCATCGTCCTGGGGCTTTTTTTCACCCTCTCGTCGCTTCCCACCTGGGGACACGCTGTCGGCCTTTACCTGAAGACGCTTTTCCGATTTTTCCAGGCGCTGCAGATGTGATTCGACCCGGCCCGGAACGTGATCCGCAGCGGGCCAACTCTTTGACGGATTCACGCCCACTTTGACGCCGAAGGCGGACGATGGCCGGAAGCCAGGACAAAACCGAAAAACCAACGGGCAAACGACTGTCTGAAGCCCGCAAGCGCGGCAACATTCCCAAGAGCCGCGAACTCAACGGCTTGATCGGACTCGCCGCGGGAGTCGCCGTCCTCTTCTTTCACGCGGAAACCCTGACCTCCGAAACCCGGGAACTGATGCACCAGCTGTGGGGGATGGGATTTCGAGCCGCCGGTGAAGGCGCCCTGGGAAACGGACTGTTCGTCCAGATCATCGGTCACCTATTCACGATGACCGCCCCCGTCGCGCTCACGGTGCTCGTCTTTTCGATCGCCGCCAACTTGGTCCAGACCCGGGGCTTTCTCCTTTCCTTTCAGGCCGTACAGCCGAAGCTCTCCAAATTGAACCCTCTTGAAGGCGTCAAGCGCCTGGTCAACCTGCGCTCCGTTTCGGAGCTGATCAAGTCGATCGTCAAGATCGTTGCGGTCGGCTACGCCGCAGGGACGGTCATTCACTCGGAAAAGCTCCTGATCCTTTCGCTGACTGACCATGGCCCCGGAGACATCATGGGGGTCCTCTTCGCGCTCATCCTGAAACTTCTCGTCCGCGCGGGAGGGATCCTCCTGGTGTTGAGCCTCCTGGACTACAGGTACCAGCGCTGGCAGCACCTGAAGGACCTCATGATGACCAAGCAGGAGGTCAAAGAGGAACACAAGCAGTCCGAAGGAAATCCGCAGGTCAAGTCGCGTATCCGGTCGCTTCAGCGCGCCCTGGCGCGCCAGCGCATGATGAGCCAGGTCCCCAAGGCGAGCGTGGTCATCACCAACCCGACCCACTACGCCGTGGCCCTCCTTTACCGCCAGGACATGGAAGCTCCCAAGGTGGTGGCCAAGGGGATGAACCGGGTGGCGCAGAACATCATCAAGATCGCACGCCGGCATCGCATTCCGGTGGTTCAGAATCCGCCGCTGGCACGAGCCTTGTATAAACAGGTCCGCTTGGAGGCCGCCATTCCCGCGGCGCTCTACCGGGCCGTCGCCAAAGTACTCGCCTACGTGTACCACCATCAACAACGGGCAGGGTTGCCCACTTAAGGAGACCGAAGGAAAACGATGGAGTCGACCGCCGGAAGCGTGAACCATCTGTGGCAGCGCGTGAGGAGACTCTCCGACAGTGACGCCATGATGGGCGTCGCCGTGGTGACGATCCTGGCGGTGATGCTGATGCCCATTCCGAGCGGTCTCCTGGACCTATTACTCGCCGTCAACCTGTCCTTCGGACTCCTGGTGCTCCTTACCACCATCTACACCGTCAAGCCGTTGGATTTCGGAATCTTTCCCTCATTGCTGCTGGTCACCACCCTCTTCCGCCTTTCGCTCAACGTGGCCAGCACCCGGCTCATCCTGCTCAACGGGGATTCCGGCCCTGACGCAGCGGGCGGCATCATTCAAGCCTTCGGCCAGTTTGTGGTGGGGGGCAATTACGTCATTGGACTGGTCATCTTCGTGATCCTGGTGATCGTCAACTTCGTGGTGATCACCAAGGGGACCGAGCGCATTTCGGAAGTGGCGGCACGATTCACCCTGGACGCCATGCCCGGAAAGCAGATGAGCATCGACGCGGACCTCAACGCCGGACTCATCGACGAAAGCGACGCGCGCCGGCGCCGGATGGAAATCACTCGGGAAGCCGATTTCTATGGAACCATGGATGGTGCGAGCAAGTTCGTCCGGGGAGACGCCATCGCGGGAATATTGATCACCCTGATCAATATCATCGGCGGACTCGCCATCGGCGTCCTGCAAAAGGGCATGCCGGCCGTGGACGCTCTCAAAAACTACACGCTGCTGACCGTCGGCGACGGCCTGGTTTCTCAGATTCCCGCGCTGGTCATTTCCACCTCGGCGGGCATCCTGGTGAGCCGGGCGGAGTCCGAACTGGGGATGGGGCACGCCTTCGGAAAGCAGCTCGGCCTTCAGCCGAGGCCGCTGGCCATCGCCGCCGCCATGCTCTGGGGGCTCGCGATGATGCCGGGGTTTCCCTCGCTGCCCTTGATACTCGTGGGATCCGGGCTGGCGGGCGCTTCTTATGCGCTGGGGAAGAAGAAAACCGGAGAAAAGGCCGCCGCACGGCAGCAGGCGGAAGGCGATGCGGAGAAACTGGAAAAAGGGCAGCCCCTTCCTCCCCCCCTCGACGTCCTGGAACTGGAAGTGGGCTATGGACTCATCCCGCTGGTGGACGAAAGTCAACAAGGAGACCTGCTGGCCCGCATCCGCACCATCCGCAACCAGCTCGCCCTGGACTACGGCGTCATCGTTCCATCCCTTCACGTGCGGGACAATCTGCAGCTGAAACCTTCCGAATACCGCCTGCTTCTGAAAGGAAACCCGGTGGCCAAAGGGGAACTCATGCTCGGCCACCTGCTGGCGCTCAATACCAGCGACGAGGCCCGTCCTTTGGACGGGGTCCCCACCAAGGATCCCGCCTTCGGTCTCCCCGCCTTCTGGATCCCGGAAAACCGGCGCGACCAGGCGGCCAAGGCCGGCTACACCGTCATCGACCTTTCCACGGTCGTGGCCACGCACCTCACCGAACTTTTCAAAAAATACGCGGATGAACTCCTCACACGACAGACGGTCCAGCGGCTGCTGGATCACTTGTCGGAATCTCATCCCAAGCTGATCGAAGATTTGACGCCCAGCCCGCTGCCCCTGGGAACCATCCAGAAGGTACTCCAGAATCTGATCCGCGAACGTGTGCCCATCCGGGATCTCCAGACCATCTGCGAAACCCTCGCCGACCAGGCGGCCGTTTCGAAGGACCCGGAAATCCTCACCGAATACGTCCGCCAGGCGCTGGCACGCACCATCAGCCGAAGCTACGAAAGCGAAGACGGCGTCCTGCACGTGTTGACCCTCGCCCCGGAACTGGAAGATCGGTTGGTGAAATCCATTCAGAAAACCGACCAGGGGTCCTTCCTGGCGCTGGATCCCGACTTTCTTCAACGGCTGGTTCAGGCGATCAACGTGGAAGCCAAGAAAGCCGTCAACCTGGGCCACCACCCGCTGATCCTCTCGTCACCCATGGTTCGGCGGCATCTGAGGAAGCTTTTGGAACGATTCTTGCCCGAGGTGATGGTCATCAGTCACAGCGAACTCGGCAGCCCGCTGGAAATACAGTCCACAGGCGTGATCAGGATCGAACATGCACGTTAAAACCTTTCGTGCCGCCACCATCGCCCTGGCCCTGGAACAGGTGAAAAAGGAACTGGGGCCTGACGCCATCATCCTGGGGAACAAGAAACTGGCCCTGGGCGAAGGCGGGACGGTGGTGGAGATCATGGCGGCGGTGGAACCCGAAAAGACATCGGAAGCCCTCGTCCCGCTCTGGCCCGAAGCCTCGGGGCTGCAGGACGAACTTCACGAAATTCGAAGCATGATCTCCCTTCTCCTTTCCTCAAAGAAGCTCTACGGCGAACTGCAATTGGAACGCCCCGTCACGGACCTCTACCACCGCCTGCTGGTGCGGGGACTCGACGAAAAACAGACCTTTCTGCTGCTCAGACGCACACTCGATCAATTGGACGAGGCCGCGCGGGAGCCCGAACAAGTCCTCGACACCTTCCGCCGTCAACTCCTTGACCGGATCCCGTTCGGTCGCCCCTTCGACGGGTTGAGCCCACCGCGGGAGACGGCGGCGGTTTACACCTTCGTCGGTCCCACGGGCGTGGGCAAGACAACGACGCTCGCCAAGCTGGCGGCCTACCTCAAGCTGCGCCGCCGGCTCGCCGTCGCCGTGATCTCACTGGACACCTATCGCATCGGGGCGACGGACCAGCTGCGCACCTACACGGACATCCTGAACGTCCCACTCCAGGTGGCGCAAAACCGCAGCGAATTTCAGCAGGCCCGGAGTCAGCTCGAGCACCACGACGTGATTCTCGTGGACACCATCGGAAGGAATTTCCTGCACCCGGAACACGTGGACGATCTGAGCCGCATTTTCGGGGATACCGAAGGCCTGCACCACTTTCTCGTACTGAGTGCCACGGCCAAGGATGAAGATGTGAAACAGATCCTGCAGCGCTTCCGCCCTCTCGGAGTGGGAAGCCTCATCTTTACGAAAATCGACGAAACGCTCAGCCCCGCATCCATCATCAACCAACTTCTTCGGTTTCCTCACCCCGTGTCCTACCTGGGCACCGGGCAGAGGGTTCCGGAAGATCTGGTTCTGGCTACGCCGAAGCGCCTGCTCAGCTTTATCTTCCCGTTCGAAAACGGTTCAGACGGAAAGGAATCTCATGGATCAAGCCTTGGGACTGCGGAAGAAGCATCCTGACGTCCGCGATTGGAATGGGGCGGATTCGGCCGGCCTGTCGTTGTTGAAGCGGCCGGTTCGAGTCATGTCCATCAGCAGCGGGAAAGGCGGGGTGGGAAAGAGCAACGTCGTGGTGAACCTGGCTCTCGCCTTCGACCGGCTGAACAAGAAAGTGCTCATCATGGACGCGGACCTGGGCCTGGCCAACGTGGACGTCCTGCTCGGACTGGCGCCGGTCTACAACATCAGCCACGTGCTGGCGGGAACCAAACGCCTGGCGGACGTGCTGGTCGGCGGGCCCGGCCGAATCCAGATCATGCCTTCGACTTCCGGGGTTCAACAGCTGACCCAACTCACCGATGAACAGAAACTCCTCCTGCTGGACATGCTCGACGACATCGAAGACGATCTGGACATCCTCCTCATCGATACCGGAGCCGGCATCTCCGACACCGTTCTCTATTTCAACCTGGCCGCCCAGGAAAAGATCGTGGTGGTGACCCCGGAACCCACATCGCTCACCGACGCGTACGCCCTGGTGAAAGTCCTCTACACACGGCACGGGGAACGTCATTTCAAGATCCTTGCAAATTCCGTGGAAGACGAACGGGAGGGCCGGGCGGTCTTCGGAAAGATCAGCCGCGTGGCCGACCACTTCCTGGATGGACTCTCCCTGGACTACCTCGGCTGTATCCCTCGAGATGCCAGTGTTCCCCAAGCCGTGAGGCAGCAGAAAGCCCTGCTGGACGCCTACCCCGGCTCGCCTGCAGCCAAAGCGTTCGTGGAACTGGCCAAAAGGCTGGACCGGCAGCAGCCCCCTACGGATCGCGGAACCATACAGTTTTTCTGGAAACGCCTTCTCAGGCTCTAATCCCGCGCGGGAGTACGCACCATGATGTACCCAAAAACGGCAACCCTGAAACCGCCCTATCAAGCCCGGGAATCGGCCTGGCCCCCGGCACCGGATGCCAAAGAACAGGTGATCCTGGAACATTATCACCTGGTCAAGTACACGGCTTACCGGCTGGCGGCAAGACTTCCCGACCACGTAAGCCTTGAGGACCTCTTCAATGCGGGCGTGATCGGGTTGATGGACGCCATCCAGAAGTTCGACCCGAATCAGGGCATCCCTTTTGAAACCTACGCCAAAATCCGGATTCGGGGCGCCATGCTGGACGAAATCCGTTCCATGGACTGGGTGCCGCGGTCCCTGCGCCAGAAAAGCAGCGAACTGGAACGGGTGTGCAACAGCCTGGAACAGCGGTTGGGCCGTTTCCCCACCGACGAAGAAATCACCCGGGAACTCGGCATCGATATGGACGAGTACTTCAAGCTGCTGGACAGCATCAAAGGAATCTCATTCATCCCGGAAGACCTGCATGACGTGATCCAGGAGAACCGTGAAGCCCGATTCCTGGCATCGGAAAACGACGCCCTTTTCCAGGAGGTCTACCGCGGGGAACTCCAACAGCACCTGACCGAAGCCATCAAATCGCTCACCGAAAAGGAGCAACTGGTCCTGTCGCTCTACTATTTCGAAGAACTCACCATGAAGGAAGTCGGAAACGTAATGGGTTACACCGAATCGCGCATTTCCCAAATCCACACCAAGGCCGTGCTGAAACTGCGGACCCGCTTGGCGAGAAAACTGAGCCCCGAGGACCTCCCGGACCACATCGACCTCAACATGCCGCTTCAGAACGGGGAAAAGAAGCGAGGGCGGAAACCGTGCAAACTGGCCCTGGTGGAGGAAGTCTGAGATCGGCCGCCCGGCCCCGTACCGACCGGCTCGACGGATGAGACAGCCTGAGCGGCAGTCTGAGAATACCCTTCACCCTTCAAGGGATGGAGTGTCCGTTTTTTCGCGTAGGGGCGGTTCGCGAACGGCACGTGAGGAGCGACCCCCATACCCTGTGGGCGCCGGCTTGCCGGCGATCAGGGTCAACGCGGCATTGCCCCTCGTTCCCTCGTTCCCAAGCTCCGGCTTGGGAACGGCCTCATGGGAATGGAAGCTGGAGCTTCTACACAGTTGTGTTCCCAAGCTGGAGCTTGGGAGCAAGGTGGAAATCTAGACTCTAGACTGTAACGTCTGATGTCCAACGGCAAGTCGATTTCCCCGGACACTCCGGGAACAGCCGAAAGGATGCCGCATGACCGGCGAGGCGCCCCCACGGAAAGAGAAAACGCAGGAAGAACAGAAGGTCTTCGTGGTGGATGAAGACGGCATGGAGGGGCTCGACGACATTTTCGGGGACATCGATTCCGGCCGGGACCCCGGAAAAGGCCTGGACGCGTCGGAAGAACACGAAAATGACGTGGAGCTCGCCCCGCCGCCCCCCGACCCGTCACCGGCGGCCTCACCTCCGCCGACCCCCCCCTTCCGTCCGCGGCTGTACTTCAAGCCGCAACGGTTCCCCGCATTGGGGATCGGTGCGTTCCTTCTGATGGTCCTGATCGGCGGCGTTTTCCTGCGGCCGAACGGCGGCGATGAAGGAAAAGTCCTGGAAACGGCCGCCGTCGTTCGCCGTCCCATCAAGGTTCCCGTCTTCGAACGCAAGATCGAATTCTTCATCCCCGCCCAGGCCGAAGACCGGCTCGATATCCTCTCGCTCGTCGTTGTGTTCGAGTTCCACAATACGGTTTCCGAGCAAAGGGTCGAGGCCATGGAGCCGCTGCTGAGAGACGTGGCCTACCTGTTTCTCGTTGACCAGCGGCCGGAAAAGAACGCCCTCAAGCATTGGGCGTCCATTGTGGAAAACGAGCTTCGCGCCCACCTGGAGGAGCATTCCTTCAAGGGGCGGTTGATGCTCGAACGGCTGGAACGCATCTGACGGCAGGAAACTCGGGGAGTACAAGAACGCCATGAACGGGAACCCCTTCGATTCCCACATCATAACCGTCGCCCAGATCGGACTTGACGTCCTGCTGTTCGCTCTCGTCATGGTTCTGATCGCAAGGCGCCCCCAGGGGGTCAAGGGTGGCGACGAACTGGTGCACACTCTTGAAAGGATCGTGACGGACACCAGGACCCTCTCCGACGAGTTCGAGAGAAATCTGAGGGAACGCCGGGAAGTGATTCAGCACATCCTTGACGGACTGGACCGGCGCTTGGACGAAGCAAAGGAGATTCATGACAAGCTGGCCGCGCTTCAGCTTTCAAAGCCGGAAAGGGAAAAAGACAGGACTCTGCCGCCGGGAAACACCGGCGATCACAGACTCGTCGTCACCCTGGCTCAAAAGGGCCTCAGTGCTCAAGCCATCGCCAAGAAACTCCGGAAACCCATCGGTGAGGTGGAGTTGATTCTCAACCTCCAGAGGCTGTCGTCCAAGTCCTGACCTCTCCATTCCGGCGGCAAAAACTTCCGTCCCCGATTCCGCCAGCGGTATTCCAGAGCCGGCTTTGGCGGCCCTCCACCCCTGTTCCGTCCGGCGCGCCCTCTCGCCTCGTGCCCAGCAACGCGGTCCAACCCCGCTCCTGGCACTCCGATTGCTAGGTGTAGGGGTAAAGGAGTTGCGCCATGAGAATCGGGAGCCAAGCCGCGACCCTGGGGTCGCTTCAGCAGGAAAAGCGCCTGGACGTGATCGCCAACAACCTGGCCAACGCGAACACCCCGGGTTTCAAGAAGGAGGGGGTCAGGTTCGAGGACTTCATGTTCCAGGAGACGTACTCCCGGCACGAACAGGGTCCCATCCGAACCACGGGGAATCCCCTGGACGTGGCCCTCCTGGGAAACGGTTTCCTTCAGGTGCAAAGTCCCGAGGGGATCTTGTACACTCGGGCGGGAAACCTGGCCATGGACGCCGAAGGCGTCCTGATCACCCAGGAGGGATGGCCCGTACTGGGCCAGGGCGGCGTCATCGAACTCACCGGCCGTCAGGTCCGGATCGAACCGGATGGTCAGATTTTTGACGATGGCGTCGCCGTCGACACGTTGGACCTCGCCGCGTTCCCCGCAGACACCCGGATGCTCAGGGTCGGCAGCAACTGCTTCCGGCCCGCCGACGAGGCGGCGGCACCCGAGGCGGCTGTCGACTGCACGGTGCAGCAGGGTTCGCTCGAAGATCCCAACTTCTCCGTTGTCGAAGAAATGACCCAACTTATTGAAACGCTTAGAATCTTCGAAACCTACCAGAAGGTGACCCAGACCTTTCACCAGGAAGACACGCAGCTCATCAGCAAACTCGGCAGCACGACCTAAAGGAGCCGCACGATGATCCGCAGCTTGTGGACGGCCGCAACGGGCATGGAAGCGCAGCAGTTGAACATGGATGTGGTGGCTCACAACCTGGCGAACGCCAACACCACGGGCTTCAAGCGAAGCCGGGCCAATTTCGAAGACCTGATGTACCAGAACATCGTGCCGCCCGGGGCGGAAACCGCTTCCGCCACCCAGGTTCCGGCCGGCATCCAGGTGGGCATGGGCGTCAAGACCATAACGGTCCAGAAGATCTTCGCCCAGGGCAATTTCACGGAAACCGGCAACCCGCTGGACGTGGCCATCGAGGGCAAGGGGTTCTTTCGGGTCCTTCGGGGAGCGGAGGAGGTTTATACGAGGGCCGGAACGTTGAAGCTGGACGAAGAAGGCTACCTCTGTGATCCGGAAGGTCACCGGCTCCAGCCGGAAATCAGCATTCCCCGGGAAGCCGTCACCGTAAACATCGATCCCGGGGGAACGCTGACGGCCATGGATCAGGAGGGCACCGTCATTGCCACAGGCACGCTGTACCTCTACGACTTCGTCAATCCGGCGGGACTCATCAGCCTGGGCAGGAATTATTTCGGTCCCTCCCCCGCTTCCGGAGACCCCCAGGAAGGCGAGCCGGGAACCGAAGGATTTGGAACGCTGCTCCAAGGGTTTCTCGAAAGCAGCAACATCAACGTGGTCGAAGAAATGGTGAACATGATCGCCGGGCAGCGAGCCTATGAAGCCAACTCCAAGGTGATCAAGACGGCCGATGAAATGCTTCGGATCGCCAACAGCGTGAAGCAGTAACGGGACGGGGCCGCCATGACGGTGAAAGGGAAGCACCTGCCGCGGGGACCCGGTCTGTCGGGAATGCTGCTACTGGCAGCCGTTCTCGTCGGGTCCGCCGTGATGATGCCGGTCGATGGGCCATCGGCGGGGGCGCTTTCGCCTCTGGAAAGGATCGAAGCGCTGCCGCTGGTCGAAGCGCAGGGGACCACGCTGACGCTCCTTGACCTCATGGTTCGGGACGACATTCCCGAAGACTGGCGGGAGCTCATGGAATCCCTCACGGTGGGCGATGTCCCGGCGCTGGGCACAGAAAAGTTCATTCAGCCGGAGAACCTGAGGCTCTACCTCGAACGGTTCTTCGAGGCTCATGGCCAGGACCCGTCAAGGACTCAAATCATCCTTCCGGAAAAGATTGTTGTCCGCAGAAAGGCGCGACTCCTGGAACCGAGAGAAATCGAGGACATTTACCGGGAGTTCGTGAGAGGCAATGCGCCGTGGAACCCCGAGGACATCGTCATTGACCGGATCCGCGTCTCCGGCCTGGCGATGGTGCCGTGGGGCCGCCTGACCCACCGTGTCGAAGCTTCACCGGAAGAAAGATACCTGGGCAACGTGGCCCTTACCATACAGTTTTTCGTGGATGGAGAAAAGGAAAGAAGCCTTCGCGTGACCGGGTTCGTCCAGGTTGAGCAGGACGTGGTTCGAACGACACGCCCATTGAATCGTGACGAAGTCATCGGCATGGACGATGTGCGAGTGGAGCGGCTGGCTCTCACGAGCGAACCCGGCCGTCACCTTTCCGATCCCGAACAGGCCGTGGGGAAACGGGTGATCCGAAACGTCGGAAGCGGGGAGATCCTCGAGCCTTCGTTTCTGGCTAAACCCCTTGTCATCACGCGCGGTGAACCCGTAACGATCGTCTACCGGAAGCCCGGGCTTCGGCTGACCGCGCGGGGACAGGCCAGGGAAGACGGTGCGGCAGGGGATCTGGTGCGCGTGATCAACCTGTCCTCCAGCAAACTGCTCTCCTGCCGCGTGCTCGATTCCGGCACGGTTCTGGTGTCCCCTTGAAGGGCACACCGTTGGGAGCTTCCGATGAGCGCTCAGGCGAAGGGCGTCCGAGGTGATACCGTGAAACCTAGTGGGGGGGTGGGATGGAAGCTCGGGCTTCGGCTTGCGGGCTTTGCCATGGCGGCGATGATCGTTTCCGGATGCGCCTCCACCGGGGGCATGGAAGCCGGCGACGGGCCGAAGGGCCCCGTGCAGCCGTCGCTTCTCGAATCGCCTCCGATCGCAGCGCAAGCGGACCGAGAGCCGGCCATCCCCAGCGGGTCGCTTTGGAGTCGGCGCGACGACTCCCCCTTTCAAGACATCAAGGCCAGAAAGGTGGGAGACATTGTCACCATCATGGTGAGTGAACAGTCGAAGGCGTCCAAGAGCGCCTCGACCAAGACCAGCCGGGGTAAGGCATTCAGCGGCGAAGCCAACTTCCTGGGGCTGAGCACCCCCACCAAGACCATTCTGAGGCCGCTCAATCCCACTGAGTACGAATTCAGCTTCGACAACACCTTCAAGGGCGACGGCAGCACCTCCAAGGCGGACACCATGTCCGCCTACATGACCGCCACGGTGGTGCAGATCCTGCCCAACGGCAACCTGGTCATCCGCGGATCCCGGTGGACCAAGGTGAACGACGAACTGCAGGAAATCGTACTCGAAGGCATCATCCGCCCCATGGACATCAGTCGCGACAACACCATCCTTTCCCAGAACATTGCGGACGCGAAGATCTTCTTCGTGGGGAAAGGACCTGTTTCGCGCCACCAGAAGCCCGGTTTTCTCGGCCAGTTGATCGACCTGGTCATCCCCTTCTGAAGGCCGCGCCATGAAAATCATCCGATTCATCCTCGTCGTCTGGACCCTGGGATTGGCGCTCTTCTGTGCGGCACCTCACGCCGACGGCGCCCGGATCAAGGATATCGCCTACTTCATGGGCACACGGAGCAACCCTCTTTTTGGTTACGGCCTGGTGATCGGGTTGAACGGAACCGGCGACAACAACAAGACCCAGTTCACCACCAGCACGCTGGCCAATTTCCTGGACCGCATGGGGATCCATGTGGATCCGGACCAGCTCAAGGTGAAAAACGTGGCGGCGGTCATGGTCACCGCCAAGCTGCCTCCCTTCGCCCGGGTGGGAAATCGGGTGGATGTGCAGGTCTCTTCGATAGGGGACGCGAAAAGCCTTGAAGGGGGCACTCTGTTGCTCACCCCGCTCCAGGGGCCGGACGGTGAAATCTACGCGGTGGCCCAAGGCCCACTCACGACAGGGGGTTTTTCCGTGGGGGGCGACAGTGGGAGTTCGGTCCAGAAGAATCATCCGACGGTGGGCATCGTCAGCGGCGGCGCCACGGTGGAAAAGGAATTTCCCGTCTCCTACGCGGGTCTGGATCGACTGGACCTCGTGCTGCGGCAACCGGATTTCAGCACGGCCGGCACCGCCGCCGACACGATCAACCTCTCCCTGGGCGGGGACTATGCCCGCGCCCTGGATGCCCGTACGGTGAGACTCGATGTTCCCCCGTCCTACCGGGAAAACATCGTTGGAATGATCCGCAGAGTGGAGAACCTGGACGTCATCCCCGATGTGATCGCCCGGGTGGTGGTCAACGAGCGCACGGGAACCATCGTGATGGGCGAAAACGTGAAGATTTCCCCCGTCGCCATTGCCCACGGCAACCTGACGGTGCAGATTACCGAGCAGCCCGCGGTGTCTCAGCCGCTCCCCTTCAGCGAGGGTGAGACCGCGGTGGTGCCCCAGACCTCCATCGAGGTTCAGGAAGGAAAAGGAGCCTTGGCCCTCGTCCAGGGGACAACCATTGGACAGGTCATCCAGGGGCTGAACGCCATCGGCGCGACCCCCCGGGATATCATCACGATCCTTCAGACCATCCGGGCGGCCGGAGCGCTCCATGCCGAACTCGAAATCATCTGAGCGAAAAGACAGGAAACCGGCCGACGACGGCGCACCCGAGTCGGGCAGGTGGCTCACCACCTATTGCGATCTCTGCACGCTACTCCTGACCTTTTTCGTACTGCTGCTCAGCATGTCGATGATCGATGAAACCCGAAAACGAGTAGCCCTGGACTCCCTGGTTGGGGCTTTCGGGTTTCTGCCGTATGGCAGGTCACCTATCGGAAAGGAAAAGGGAGTGGACGTGAGCGAACCCGCGGCGCCCATGATCACCGATGCGCCTTTCGATTTTGAAATGCTCCAGGAAATCACATTGAAAAATGAGCTGGACCCCGACGTCAAGCTTCTGAAAAAGGAAGAGAAACTGGTGATCGTCATCGACGAAAAGGTCCTTTTCCGCTCCGGCACGTTCGAACTGCAGCCCCGGATGGAAGACTACCTGGGAACTCTCGCCCGCTATCTCAAGAACGATCCGCGGGAACTGGAGATCCGCGGTCACACGGATCGTTTTGAGATGCTCAGCCATCCGCGGTGGACCGACTACTCGTGGGAACTGTCGACCCGGCGTGCCATGGCCGTGAGCCGGTACCTGATGAGCCAGGGGATTGCAGCCGACCGGCTGAGCGCCCACGGGTTCAGCTATCATCGGCCCGTGGTGGACGGGCAGCGATTCCCGCACCTGCGCCACAAGAACCACCGAGTCGAAATCATCGTGGGCGTCATCGACACCCTTCCGGCAAGCCTCGTCAAGTCGCGGGCGAAAGGAAGTCCTTTTTTCAACTACAAGAATTTCATTTTCAGGATGTTTCCGATGCCCGCGGCGGAACGCCCCGCGGACAAAGCCGCCCGGCCGGCCACTGAAAACCAAGGGATGCGTGCCACGGAACCGCTCCTATGAGTCGAAAAAAGAAAAACAGCGACAACGGTCCGGGCTCCGGCAGCTGGATGGTCACCTTTTCGGACCTGACCACCTTGCTCCTGACGTTTTTCGTGCTGCTTCTCAGCATGTCGTCCTTGAATTCACGCGCCATCCGAAGCAGCTTTCACAACTTCGACAAGACCAGCGGCATCCTCATGTTCAAGACGCACGAGAAAGTCACGATCCGAAGAGACGTGGTGGTCAAGGATATCTGCAAGAGCCTTGAAAGCGTCCACCTGATGGACGTACGAGACCTTGACGAGGTGACCGACGGACCGCCCTCCCGAAAGGAAATGCGGCTGCTGGTCTCTTCCGGCAACGCCCTCTTTTACAAGAAAAGGATCGGCACGGAGAATTTCTCCTTCATCTTCGGAAACAAGCTCCTTTTCGAAAGCGGCAGCGCTCAACTCAAACCCGAGGCCCACCCGATTCTTCGAAAGATGGCGAAATTCATGATCGAGACCCCTTACCATGTCTACATCGACGGCCATACCGACGACGTTCCCGTGCGGGGTCTCCGTTACGCTTCCAACGACGAACTTTCCCTGGCCAGAGCGCGAACCGTGATGGACTACCTGGTCGGTGAGTGCCTGGTGCCGAAAGAAAAGCTGGCTTTGGGGGCCTACGGCAGCACCCTTCCCATGGCCGCCAACGAAACCCCCGAAGGCCGTGAACTCAACCGCCGGGTCGAACTGATCTTTCACAACCCGAGCTGAAAGGGAAAGAGGCTCGGGCAAAAGGATTCGTGCCATGCGCATCAGTCATGCTCCTTTTCCAACCGACGCGCCGGACCGGAAAGAACGGGAAAGGCAGAAGCTGCGGGAAGCCTGCCAGGCTTTCGAAGCACAGCTCAATCACTACCTGTTGAAGTCCATGCGCCATACCGTCATCCAGGCGGAAGAACCGGAAAGAGCACGTGAAATCTTCGAGGATCTTCTGGACGAAACCCTCGCAGGCGAAGTGAGCCGGAGCGGTGAGTTGGGATTGAGCGGACTCCTCTATCGAGAACTCGAACCGCTTCTCGAAGCCCGGTCTTCGTTTTCCAGGTCCGACTCGCCCGGGCGGGAAGCGTCCGAAGATCCCCCGGTGCCGGCCGGCGCTCCGGGCGCTCCAAGCCTCAAGCATCCAGGTTCTCCGACCGATTAGAGAAATGAGAGGGAAACAGGGTGAAAGATCATCAGGACTTCAGGCCGAATCGGCGAGAAAATCCGCCGTCCTTGGATGTCGGAGACTTCTTCCCGGCTCGCGGGGAAAGCCAAGACCCCGCCCCCATGGCTTCGGCGCTCCAGGCCGCCGAAGCCCTCAAGGCCGCCCTCGAATGCGAGAGACGGCTTCTGAGGAATCCTTCCACGGACGCGTTTCTCAAGCTCCTGTCCCAAAAGGAATTTCTCGCCATCGCGCTCAAGGAAAAATTGGCCTGCGCCTTGGAGACGGGGAATTCCAATACCGCCGAAGCCTCAGACACACGAAGACACCTCAAGGAAACCCTGAGCGAGATTCAGGCGCTCAACGAATCGAACCGCATCTTCCTCGAAGGATACCTGGAATATTTTCAGGACTTCGCCCAAGTCTTCGCGAGGCCTTCCTATCCGTCACGTACCGGGGAAAGGGCTGCAAAGCCGCCGTACAAGGGCCTTTCCATCAGCCGGGAGGCATGAGTCATGTCGGGCCTGAGCACCACCATGGAAATAGCCAAGGGCACGCTGCTCAACACGCAGCTTCAGATTCAAACGGCCTCTCACAACATCGCCAACGCCGAAAGTCTGAACTACTCCCGTCAGAAAGCGGCCACATCGACCAACCCGGCCGTAAGGGAAAGGTCCGGCTGGCTGGGGCAGGGCGCGCAGATCACCCACGTGACCCAAGCCCGGGATCAATTCGTGGAAAGCAGACTGCTGGGAACCCTGTCAAGCAAGGCCTATCACGAGACGAGGACCTCGGCGCTCAAAACCGCCGAGGCCCACATGACGGACGACGGGGAAAGCGGGTTGAGCCGACTCCTTGGAGAGTTCTGGGCATCGTGGGACATCTTGAACATGAACCCCGATGGCGTTTCCGAAAAAGAAAGCGTCCTTCAAGCGGCTCAAGATCTTGCCTCACAAATCAACGGCACCTGGGCGTCCCTGGAAGGCAGCCGCCTGGAGCTTCTCAATGAAGCCGAAAACCAGGAAACCCGAATCAACGAATTGCTCCGGAAAATAGCCGACTTCAATCACCAGATCGCCTATTCGGAAACGCCCTCCCGCGCCGCAAACGATCTTCGAGACAAGCGTTACCAGGCCATGAAGGAGCTCGCCGACTACATCGACTTCGACACAACCGAGATCCCCGGGGGCGCCGTGGTTCTCAGCCTGGACGGACACACGCTGGTCGCCGGCTCGGAAGTGGTGAACACGGTCGATTTCGATCCTTCAGCCCCTGCCCTGGACCTCAAAAACGCGGCATCGACGACCACCGCCACGCTCACGGACATGGAAAGGATCGGTGGAAAACTGGGGGGACTGGCCACCGCCGCCGACGCCATTGCAGCGTGGCAGAATCGGTTGGATGCGTTCTCCCAGACCCTGGCCGACCAGGTGAACGCCCTCCATGCCGGCTTCTTCACGGTCGGCGCCCCCCCGTCTGCCACGCTCGCTGTAAGCCTCGCCAGTGCTTCCGCCATCGATGGATCGAACGCCCTCGATATCGCTCAACTCCAGACCGCCACCGTCACCTTCGGCACGCCACCCGACACGGTGGACATGACTTTCAGCGGCTATTGGAGCGACATCCAAAGGAACGCAGGGACCGAAGTCGCCTCGTCGGAATTTCAGGCGGACTTTCAAAGCGCGCTGGCAAATGAACTGGAATCCCAGCGGCAAAACGTCTCCGGAGTCTCCATCGACGAAGAGATGGTGGATCTTCTCAAGTACCAGCAGCTCTACCAGGCGGCTGCAAAGCTTATCCAAAACACGGCCAGGATGCTCCAGACGGCCATCGACATGGTGCCTTGAGCCCCCTGTTCCGTAGAAGAGGACACGTCATGCGGGTGACCCTGCCGATGACTCACATGCGAACGACGGAAAGCATCAACGACAAGAAGGAGGCGACGGCTCGTTACTCACGCCAGATTTCAAGCGGTGAGCGCATGGCCGCGCCCCACGAAGACCCCATCGCCTGGGGAAAATCGCTCGACATCCAGGCGGACATTCAGGCGCTGGCGGCCTTCCGGAAAGGCCTCGACTTCGCGGAAAAGTGGAACAACACCACCGAAGACGCCCTCAACCACCTGCACGATCTTCTGATCCGCGTCCGCCAACTGGGCATCGCGGCCAACACGCCCAATTCCGAAGAAGAAAGGAACGGCTACGCGAACGAATTGGACCAGATCCTCGATGAAGCCATCAACGCGGCAAACACCCAACATCGGGGACGCTATGTATTCAACGGCTCCACCTCGACCCCGCCCGTCGACTCCACCGATCTGGATTTGTTCGATGCCTTGGCGTATCAAGACATCCACGTGCGCAACGCCAAGGGAACCGTCTTCCAGGTGAATGTCAGCGGTCAAGACGCCTTTTTCCTACCGGGAGACACCGAATCCCTCTTCACTCATATCAAGAAACTTTCGGACGCCATCCGCGCGGGTGATTCCGCTGAACTCCAGGTGCAACTCGACGCGGTCGAAAAGGGCCAGGAAAACATCCGGGCTCTCACCACCCGGGTGGGAGCCCGGCTGGCCAGCATCGAAAGGCAGATCGCGGCCATCGACCGCATCGACCTTCAGAAGGAAACCGAGCTTTCGGAAACCAAAGACACCGATTTCATCGAAGCGGTGAACCTCCTTCAGCAGAACAAGATTGTCCTGGAAGCCGCCCTTCGGGTCACCTCGCTTGTCAAGGACCTCAACCTCGCCAGCTACCTTTAGAATCCGTTGCTCATCCCGGCGAGGCCGCTCCCACAATGGACCACCTGTGGGAGGCCCGCTCTTGGGCACGCTCGGGGCGGCCGGACGGCGCAGCAAAAAAAAGCCCGGGAATCCGTCCGGATTCCCGGGAAGTTCGTCGGCTTCGATGAGATGGAAAAGACAGCCTTCATGACCCGCGGATTTCGTCAAATCGTTGACTCATTGCCTTGCGTTCCGTCTCCTCCTTTTTCAAATTCTTGACCCAGCCGTACCGGCAGCGCCTGTCAGATGATCTCATCCAGCATGCGAGCGGCGATTTTCTCAGGTTCGACCTTGTAGGTTCTGTTCTCGACCATTTGCCGTAGATGATCGACCCTTTCGGCCCGCAGCTCGTCCCGCTCCATCATGACTTTCTTCACCTGCGCCATTTCCTGGGCTTCCCTTGAAAATTCCACTCGATCGGGAGGCACCCGCCCTTCACGGCCGTTCGTGGCTTTTCCATCTTCCGCAGACCGCAGGGCCGACAGGTCCACCTGCTGAGCCACCTGCGCCAAATAGGAAGACATCTTCTTGATTTCCATCGTTCCCACCCTTTTTCTGCTTGAATGGAAGGGTCAGAAAGGTGTCCGCCAACCACAGGAGCGCCGGCCGCGCCCGCCTTTCCGCTTCGCGTGGCTCCCTTCCCGGATCATCGAGCCTCGGGCAGCACCAAATGCCCGAGCGCCTGCAACGCCACGCGCTCCCGGATCAGGCGCCGGCGAGCCTCATCCGAAATGGTCACCCGCTCTTCGGGCATTCGGGTCTTCTCGCCGCCGTCGCCCCCCCCATCACGGTGCAGCCGCTGCAACTGCTTCGTGTACGTGCGAAGCACGCTCTGCACATGATAATCGGTGATCAGCATTCGGCGACTCCTCCTTCAACACCTGAATCGGAATTTTGACAGGGCGACTTGAAGGAAAAATTTTCCCGCTGGAGCGATGCATTTTCCGACCCCGGCGGCCTCGCCGCGCGACATGGCAGCCGCCGACCCGCAGCCGTCGGGCCCTCCCCGCAACCCGCCGGTCTGGCACATTCCCTGCTTCGCTGACCCCCTGACAGGAGCCCGGGCGGATCTCAACCCTATCGACCCGAACGCCGGCGGCCGGCGCCGGTATGCGACGAGCAGACCATGGCGGAACGAGTCAACTGCTTCGGCTGTCGACATTTCAAGATAACCTGGGACCGGACACACCCCTACGGCTGCAAGGCGTGGGGGGTCCGATCGAGCAAGCATCCCGGTCAAGCCGTTTTCGCCGCTTCCGGTATCCCTTGTCAGCTCTTCCAACCCAAAACTCCGAAGGACAGAACCGTGTGACATCCCGAACCGAACGGTATTGACCCAGTTCAAAGAGGCCAAGCCATGAAAACGGTTTCTGATTCAGCGATGCCACCCATCCGGAACGTCGCTCAACTGGCCCAGGTGATCATCCAAACCATCAGGGAACTCTCGGACCGGCGCGAACCATTCACGTCCGAACGCCTTCATCAACTGCTGGAGCAGAACCAGGCCGTTGCCGACATTTTCAGGCAGGAGCAAGCGTCGCATCCCATCGATACGGAAGGCAACGGCAGACCGTCCTCCGGCCTGCTTGATCTCAAGGACGAGCTCCGCCAACTGAGGCACCAGAAGGAGCAACTGTTCCGGGAAATGGCGGCACTCGAAGCTGAAAGCAAGAAATCGCGGGAAATCCTGACTCGAACCGCCCTGTCGCTTATCGCCTATGCCGGTCCTTCGGCGGGTCCCCGCTCGAAAGAACATCTTGGCAGAATGAGGGACGCGCTCCTTTCCGAGGCCGATGCCGACATCCTGGCGGAGGCACTTCATCGATTCAAGGGCGCCGCTCTTCAGGAAGGCCTGGACGAAAGGGACGCCGCAGCCGATCCCCTGGCGGCCCCCGGAAAGTTCTGGACGCGAATGCTCTCCAGGAAGGACTCCGCCCCCACTCCACATCCACCGGCCGGGGGCGGTGCCATCGAAAGGGTTCGGGAATTCTGTACTTCGATCCTCGGCGAATTCCAGTGCAACTTGGGCGACGATTACCTCCAGCAGCTTCAGCGACTTGACGCTCACATCCGAAACGCCGGCGAACTGGACGAACTCCTCGCTGCCCATCAAGAGATGGTCCGCCTGGTTCAGCAGTACACTCGACGGCTCAATTCGGAACGCTCCCAGGTCGCCCGATTCTTCAGCGAGATCGGCCGGAACCTTGTCGAGATGGAAGACATCCTCAGGGATTCCAAAGACCAGGCCTTGGCCGTCCACCGTTCCAACCGGTCCTTCAACTCCGCCCTCGAGGGGCAGATGGAAGACATGAAGCATTCCGTGGATCTTTCCAAAACCCTCGAGGACCTCAAGGCCCTGGTCGAACAGAAATTGGCTCGCATCAAAGACTACCTGCGAAGCAAACGCATGGAAGACGACTCCCGCCTTCAGTCGGCCGATGAAAAGATGGAACTTTTGCAGGACAAGATGCTGAGGATGAAGACCGAGATCACTCAGATGCAGGAAAGAACCCGCAATCTGGAAGAACGCGTCTTCCAGGATCCCCTTACCGGAATCAGCAACCGAAGGGCCTTCGACCGGCGCATCGGAGAAGAACTCCACCGGTTTCATCGGTACGGGCAGGTTTTCTCACTTCTCCTCGTGGATGTCGACCACTTCAAACAGGTCAACGACCGTTACGGACATTGGGCCGGCGACCAATGCCTGCGGGAAATCTCCGAGCGGATGGCGTCCGTGTTGCGCCAGTCCGACTTCATCGCCCGCTACGGCGGGGAAGAGTTTGCCGTGATCCTGCCCGGTATCGGCAGGCGGGAAGCTGAAATCGTCGCCGAAAAGCTTCGAAAGGTGATCGAAAAGACGCGTTTCCTCTACCAGGGCGAAAGGATACCGATTACGGCGAGCGTGGGCTTGGCCGAGGCGAGCGCTCGGGACAGCGCGGTGGAACACCTGTTCCAGAGGGTTGACGCCGCACTCTACAAGGCCAAGGACCTGGGGCGGAACCGGGTGCAATCCGCCTGAAGGGCGAGGCGAAAAAGAAGCATCGCTTTCAAAAACCGAATTCCGCCAGCATGGCATCCACGTCGTCCTGGGAATGCAGCGCCCCTTCCAGATCTTTGTGAGCCGGCCCGTAGAGTTCCCCGCCCGACGAACGCCTCCCGGTTTCCGACTCCAAACGTACCCCAAACGATGTGATGAGATGCAACAGCTTGCCTTCCAGATCGTTCAGCAGCCGGATGATCTTCAAGATGATCTGGCCCGTAAGATCCTGATAGTCCTGAGCCGTCAGGATGGTGAGCAGGTCCTCGTGATTCTTTGAAAGATCCTCTTCGAGTTCCGCGACCTCCAAAAGGATCCCGTCCAGCCGCCTGGCCGCCTGGTCCCCCACAGGATGAAGCGCCTGCGCAAGCGCCTTCAATCGCGAAGCCCGCCCTCGGTCTTCTTCATTCCGACGCTGGATCGCCTCCACATGGTCCAGGGTGACATTCGCCGCGTTTTCCGTCAGCTGGATGATGTGCTCCAGGCGGTTGCCCGAATCCGGCAACCTGTCCTGCACGATTTCCTTCAAGGTGGGATCCAGTTTGACCTGAAAGTCTCTGAGCGACGTGTGCAGTTCACGCGCAAGAAAACCGATCTCCCTGTAGAGAGCGGGATGACGGCACTGGGCGATGCCGAGCAGGATCTGTTGGGCGCGATCCACGTCGCCGGCCGCGAGCGACGTCATGAACTCCTTGATACCATCGATGACCTCTTCCAGAACCTCACCTTCATCCGCCGTGGAACCGGAAAACGAAGCGGTCACGTCGTGAAACGACAGACAGGCTTCCACCCGGTTCAAGATTCCGGGATCCACGGGGAACTCAATCTCCAGGCGGCGTTCATGCCCGTCCCGGCCCGGCCGAATCAGGCACCCCCCGACCTTTTCCGCAGCCGTTGCCAGATCGTCGAATTCCGCCTCTCCCCCGCCGGGAGGAACCGCCTCGTCGGGTTCGAGCAAGGTTTGGGCTCCGTGGGTTCCGGCAGGCATCCTCACCAGCGCAAGAACGGACGCCGCATCGAATCGTCGAGGGTTGCCGTTCGCCTCGAAAACCTCCCGCATCTCGCGGATCAGCTTGTCCACGGCCCTGCTGATCAACGGGAGACCTTCCTTGAACGACCCGGAAGCCGCGGTCCTTTCGAAAAGAGCTTCCAGTTCCTCGCTCACTTCGTCGAGATCCTCCAGTCCGAGCATGGCCGCAGAGCTGGCAAAATCCTTGAGCGCCTCACGCCACAAGCCGGTCGCCCGGTCAGGATCCGCATCGAAAGCCAGTGTCTGTTCCAGCCGTTCCAGCCGATGAATCAAGTCACGCCACTCTTCTGTGAGGCTCCGCAACATCTCTCGCACCCTCTTCGTAGGAACTCAGGACTCCCTTGACGTCGATGATCAGCGCCACCTTGCCGTCCCCCAGAATCGCTCCGCCCGAAATGCCCTTCACATTCCTCAGAGAACCACCGAGACTCTTGATGACGACTTCCTGCCTGCCGATGATTTCGTCGGCCAGGAGGCAGTACGATCGCTTGTCTTCGGTGACCACAAGCACCAGGGCATCCCAGGGATGGCGGTGCTGAGGCTCCACATCCAGGAGTTCGTGGAGCCGGATAAGCGACATGAGGCGATCGCGCACCTTGATCATTTCGCCTCGACCCTGCACCGTGAGGTAATTCTCCCGGGCGGGGCGAAGCGATTCCTTGAGCGCCACCGTCGGAACCACATAACGTTCTTCACCCACGCGGATCACCATGCCGTCGATGATGGCCATGGTGAGCGGCAACTTTAATTCGAAAAGGGTTCCCCGGCCCGGCCGACTCGAGACCTCGAGCTTCCCCCGGAGCCCCTCCACACTCTTTCGAACCACGTCCATCCCCACGCCGCGGCCCGACACATCGGTGACTTCGTCTTTGGTCGAAAAACCGGCGTGGAAGATCAGTTCATAAATGTCCTTGTCCTCCAGGACGTCCTCCGGAGAAATGAGTCCGCGCTCGACGGCTCGCGATCGAATCTTTTCCACATCCAGCCCGCGGCCGTCGTCCTGGAGTTCGATGATGATGTTCCCCCCCTTCTGTTCCGCTGAAAGGGAAATGGTGCCGGTGGGTTCCTTGCCGGCCTTGACCCGATCCTGCGGCATTTCGATTCCGTGATCCAGGGAGTTTCGGATCATGTGCACCAGCGGTTCGTAGATTTCCTCCACCATGTTGCGGTCGATTTCCGTCTCCTCGCCGCGCATGACCAGAGTCACTTCTTTTCCGGACTTGCGGGAAAGGTCCCGCACCAGGCGGATCATTTTCTGAAAGGTGCTCTTGATGGGCACCATGCGAAGCGACATGCTGATCCGCTGCAGTTCCGCGGTGATCCGGCGGAGCTGAACGGCGTCCTTCTGGAATTTCTGATCCTTGATCCGCTGCACCTCGGGATTCTGAAGCACCATGGATTGCGCGATGACCAGTTCGCCCACCATGTCCACCAGGCTGTCGAGCTTCATGGTGTCGACCCGAACGGAAGCCGCTCCTTCTTTCAGGTGCCGCTGCTGCCTCAAGGCACGCCCCAAGTCCTGCGGTGCCACCAGGCCTTCCGAAACCAGTTCTTCCCCGATCCTCCGGTTGCCGCGACGACTCTTTTCGGCCGCCTCCTCGAGGCGCTCCGGTTCGATCACCCCTTGATCGACCAGGATCTTTCCAATGCGGGGAGCTTCCCGCAACGCTTCCCCTTCTTCGTCCGGCCGGAAGCGACGCACTCTCTCCATGAAGCCGCGGACCAGGTGCGTCGAAATGCCGGCTCCCTCCCGCCCCGAACTCGCATCCTCCAGTTCGCCGAGCAGCACCTTGAGGATGTCCACGGCGTTGAGGACCAGGTCGATGAGGGCGTCCGTTATCTTGACATGCCCCGAACGGGCTTCGTCCAGGAGGTTTTCGACTTCGTGGGTCAGTTCGTGGACTCCCTTGAGGTTCAGGAAGCCGGCCACGCCCTTGATGCTGTGAAAGGGTCTGAACACCGCATTGACGGCTTCCTTGTCGTCCGGATCGGCCTCCAGGGAAATCATGTTGATCTCGATGGACGCCAGATGCTCTTTGGCCTCTTCAACAAAGTCGCGAAGAAGTTCGGGATCCTGGACTTCCAGTTCTTCGGATCCGGCCTCGGGCGCCGGGCTTTCCAGGATTTCGGACACAGCGGAAGTCGCTTCCGCCTCCGCGGGCGCCCCACCGGGGGCTACGGACCCATTCTCGCCGGTCGACCCCCCCAGGTCCGGACCTCGGTCTTGGGATGTCCCGTCACCCGCCAGGTCGCTGAGCATCTCCTGGATGGCTCGCCAATCCTGGTCCACGTCAGGGGATTCTTCGAGGATGATCCGGTTGAAACGTTTCTTGATCTCTCGAATCCTCTCCGACCATGCCTCCGGCAAATCCCGGCGCCCTTCGAGTTCCTCCACCAGGTTCAGACAGTCTCCGATGCCCATGAGATCGTCGGCGCCAGTGACCACCCCGTTCGTCAAACGGTTCAGGATCTCCAGTGCGATGCCATGCACATCCTTGTTCTTTGTCATGTTTGATCTCCCGGATCACCCTTGAGGAAGCATTTTCTCCAGCTTTTCCTGAAGCGTCGCCGCGGTAAAGGGTTTGACGATGTAATTGCTGACCTTGGCCTTGACCGCTTCCACGATGTTTTCCTTCTGTGCCTCCGCCGTCACCATGAGAAACGGCAGGTCCTTGGTCCGGGCGTTGCCCCGGACCCACTTGAGCAGCTCGAGGCCCGTCATTTCAGGCATGTTCCAATCGGAGACGATCAGGTCCACTTCGTGGTTCTTGAGCACGGTCACCGCCGCCGCACCGTTTTCGGCTTCCATGATGTTCTTGAAGCCCAATTCCCTCAGGATATTCCGCACAATGCGGCGCATCGTGGAGAAGTCATCCACCACCAGAACCGTCATCTTCCCGTATTCCAAAGCCTTCCTCCTTGTCCGCTGCGTTGCCGAATGAGCCCGGCGGGCGGCTCCCCGGCATCAGGGGGGATTTCAAACGGGCGTTTCGACCATCCGGACAATGCCCACCCGCTCTTCCCATGTGGACAGAATCAGCGCGTCCCCGTCCTGGAGCGGCGGCGACGGGTCCGCCAGCAATTCGGGAAGCCCCAGAGCCCAGTCGGATTCCGGCAATCGTGCGACACAGCTTCCGCCGATCATGTTGGCCACCTCCAACATCACGTCCTGAACCTCGTCATGGGATACATCCGGTTCATCCTTGCCCAGGAGATTGGCTGAAAGCAGGGTCGCGAAGGCCCGCGACAACTGAAAGCTGAGGAGCCATGCGCAAGAACCTCCGCCCCGCCTCCGGCGCAAAGCGATCCGTGCTCCCGTACTTTCATCGAAGACCGGTGTTCCGTTATCCGAGAAGCTCACCTCGACGAAAAACATCGTGGCCAGCACTTCAGAAATCGCATCCTTCATCACATCCCGCAGGTTCCCGTCCATCGGTCTCTCCAAGGATCTTGTTCAGCAAAGCACGAATCGCTTCGGGCTGAAAGGGCTTGCGAAGATAGGCCTTCGCTCCCAGGCCCATGGCCTCCTGCAGTCTTTCTTCGTTGCTTTCCGTCGTCACCAGCAGCACCGGGACGTCCTTCAAGGTCTCTTCCTGCCGCAACCTCCGAATGAACTCGATCCCGTCCATCACGGGCATGTGGACGTCCGTGAGGATGAGGTCAACCCAGTTGCCCTTCAGGAGGTCCAGCGCTTCCTTCCCGTTTTCCGCCTCGAGGATTTCTCCGCTGCGAAATCCTGAAATGCGAAGAACCTTCTTGATGACGCTTCGCATGGATTTCGAATCATCGACGATCAAAACATTGTACGACATTTCAATCGATCTCCTCGGAATCTAGAGCTCCATCTCTCCCAGGCCGGACACCTTCAGGATCACCCGCCCCGTATCCATCATCAGCCGGACGGTTCGGTTCACGCTGCCGCCAACGTGCTCCGCGGAAACGAGCACATTGTTCCTCCAGAAAATCTTGCGCAACGCCATGTAATTGCGTTTTCCTATGTTGAACACCCCGTCTTCGTCGAGGATTTGAGCTCCACCGACGACTTTCACCGTCAGGTTCTTTTTCTGAGCTCCCAAGGCATAGCTGGATTTGAACAGCATCGGGATCCCCGTATCCGCGAACATGGCCGGCTTCCGCCTGGCCTTTTCCGGATCCATGGACGATTCCGGCAGCATGTAGTGCAGAATCCCTCCCACCCTCACCGCGGGATCGTAAATCACCACCGCGATGCAGGACCCCAGCGAGTAGGTGATGAGGGTCTCGTCGGGGCGGTTGCTCACCGCCATGTCCGCAACTCCGATAATGACTCGTTCCATGCCTCGTTTCTCGATCATCAGGAGATTGAGCGACTTCCGCTACTTCCGGTAAACAGCGGGCTTGACATAGGTCAGCGGGTGCTTCAGCCCCGTGAGGCTCTCCGCATGCCCCACGAAGAAGTACCCGCCGGGCGCCAGGTACGCGGCCATCCGGTTGATCAGGGACTCCTGTGTGGACTTGTCGAAATAGATCATGACGTTACGGCAGAAGATGAAGTCGAACGGACCATGGAAGGGATAAGGTTCTTTGAGGTTCAGGCGCCGGAAGGCGACGATTCGGCGGACTTCCGGAATCACCTCGAAGGTTTCGGCCGAACCCCCTCCGGGCGACCTGCGAAAGAACAGCCGCCGGTAGGCTTCAGGAACCTTGGCCAGACGCTCTCTCGAGTACCGCCCCTGCTCGGCCACGGCCAGCACCTTCGTGGAGATGTCCGTCGCCAGGATCTTGAAATCCCAACTTTCGGGCCGTTCCAGCACGGAAAGGACCGTCATGGCGATACTGTACGGCTCTTCCCCCGTGGAACAGGCAGCGCTCCAGGCACGAAGCCGGAGCTTGCGCCCGGCCCGCTTTCGTTCCACGATCTGCGGCAACACCTGCCGCTCCAGATACTCGAAATGCTGCGCTTCCCTGAAGAAGGCCGTGAGGTTGGTGGAAACGCTGTCCAGAAAATGAATGAACTCGGCCCCGCCTTCCGCGGAGGTGATGTAGCGGTAGTACTGTTCAGGACAGTTCATGCGGGTGGCCCGGAGTCTCTTGGCCAGCCGTGCCTCGAGGAGCGTTCGCTTGCCTTCGTGAAGATTGATCCCGCACTGTTCGTAGACCAGTTCGCTGAACTGGCGGAACAGGCTTTCGGACATGGGATGAGCCATAAAAGATCCGCCTCTCACCAGGTTCGATCGTTGTCACGCGCCGAAGGCGCTCGACGGTCCCCTTGAATTCACCCATATGATCGGCGGATCGGTGGTTCACCTTGAGCAGAAAGTGGGAGGAACTCAACGGCAGAGCGGGTTTCCGGCAGCCGGGGCCGGGATCTCGACACCCCGGGCTCACGAAGCGCGGGTCAACATGCCGGGCGCGGAAAGGCCGGCGTTTCCGGAAGGGCTTCGCTGGAACGCATCAAAGGACGGGAACGGATGGAGTGTCCGTTTTTCGCGCAGGAGCGGTTCGCGAACGGCACTTGAGGAGCGACTCATGCCCTGATAGGAGCCGGTCTGCTGGCGATGAGGGTCAACGCGATACTGCCTGTTTTCCGGGTCGCGGCCAAGGCCGCTCCTACCGATAGCGGAACACCGGGCCGATCCCCTGCAGGAGCCGGCTTGCCGGCGATCCGCATCGCGGCCAAGGCGCTCCCACAGGAACAAGGAACCTCAGGGTCCGACTTCCCCTTGTTCCCAAGCTCTGGCTTGGGAACAAGGTGGAAATGCTTTTCATGGTGACTGGAACTACTCCATCGCCCCAATCACCCGGAAAATAGAGTAACGATGATCTATAGACGGGGCCCTAGCTTCCGGGTCTTTCAGGGGACTCACGGGGAAAGACGGGGCGAAACGACTTCCGTTCGAAATCGAGATCGAGGATCATGTGCTGCAGCATGTTCCAGGCCTTCTCCCGTTTTTGCCGCTCTTTTTCTTCCAGACACGATGGGCGCTCCGGGACGGCCCGGTGGACAACGGCTTCGTCGGTTTCTCGAAGCTCGGCCAGGAGCATCGGAGGCCCAAGGGGTTCCCGGCGGTCGACCGAGACCCCGGGTCCCCCCAGGAAGCCGTGGAAAACCGCCAGTATCGCAATCATTTTCCCCGTCGATGGAAGCGACTTCAAAGACGCCTCATGCTCAAAGGTTCAAAGGTAATCGCCCCGGCGCCACTTGATGGATTCCACGTAGGCCAGGACCTGGATTTCTTCGGCGAGCAACCGAAGCCCATGGTCCTGGGGCAAGTCCTCGAACTGCCCGCGAAGCCCTTCGGCTTCCTGCGCCAAAGCTTCCAGCTGCCCCTCGAGTTCCCTGGGAGTCACCACCGGCGACTCAAGGCCCTGCTGCAGCCGATGAAGGCTTTCAATCAGATGATCGATCGCCTCAACGGAAGCGCTGTGACCTTCCGTGGAAACGTCCAAGTTCGAGAAGGGAACGAGGCCGGCTGCAGGGGACACGGCTTCGGTTTCGCCGGGGCCCGAGACGGCCGGCGACACGCACGCCCCCGCCTCCTCATCAAGCATCTCCTGGAAGCCTGGAGAACCGGCGGTTCCGGTTCGACGGCTCCGTTCGCTTTCGTTCTGAAGCGGTGCGTGATGCTGTGTTTCCGAAATCTTCATGATCGCGCCTTTCCGTTTTGATGAGCCACACCTTGCTGGTTACGACCTGCAGGCCGAAATGGGCAAGGTTCGTGCCAACCGAGCCGCACCAGGATTCGCTCAGCTTGGCGCCCCGCCGACGATCCGCTGCGGCAACTTTTTTCCCCGAAAGGAAAAACTTGCCGGCCGATCGTCTCATTTTCCGGGCCGGCAGGCCGAGCGGCGGTGTTTCCGGCTTGGAGATGGCGGCACCGCGCTTTACGAAACCGGAAGGTCGACGGCGGCCACGGTTTCCTCTTCCGCGCGCGATAGCGACACCGAGCCGCCGTAAGGTTCCAGGAGCCGCCTTGCAGCAAACAATCCAAAACCCAGAAAGACCTTGTTGTGGCAGTGGGCCAGCACCGATTCGGGCCAGGCGGAATGGAACGGCCGGAAGAGGTCGTCCGGTGCCTCCGGCCCATCGAAACCGCACCCGGTATCCCGGATGAAAACTCGCACCCGGGCGGCCTCGGCCCTGGATTCCACGGTGAGCCTTCGAACGGGACAACCTTTGAGGGACGTTACGGCGTTGTCGAACAGATGCATCAGCGTGGGAATCAAGTGGCGGCCCGCCACCCTGACAAAGGGCACCCTTTCGGAAAACTTCAGTTCAAGTTCCACTTGGTGCTTGAAAAACAAGTCGGCCACAAACACCCTGGCAAGCTTCGAAAGCACCAGATTGATATCGACTTCCCCTTCCCCGACTTCCACTTCGTGAAGCACCATGAAATCCCGAAGCATGTCCGAAAAGACCGCAAGCTGCTGGGTCAATCGGTCAACCCTCTGCCTCTGATGGCTGTGAAGCCTTGCCCACTGATCGGGATAGTCCTTGAACAAGTCCCGGGCCGCCTCGTCCATGCGGTCGTGACCCTTGACCAGGAGTTCCAGCAGGATGGACATGTTCTGAAGCGGGCCGTTCAAGTTGTGGATCAGTCCCCGGACCAGGCTCCCCGTGTGGGCCAACCGATCTTTCACGAAAAGCGCTTCGAGGCAATGGGTCGGCAGGCTTCGACGCAACGCCTCCCCGTCTCCGTCCCCCTTCCCGGATTCCTTCGCGGTGCCGACCGTCACGTCTTCCCTCCCGGATTCCATCCCTCTTCCACATCCCGCTGCTTTCGTTTCCGTTCCATCTGAAACACCAGCCGGATGATCGCTTCGCGGACTTCCTCTTCAATTTCCACGAACTTCACTCCCACCAGAGAGGCCGCAGGATACACGTCTGCAGAGGAGGGTTCAATCCAGCAGATTTTTCCTATGGCGAATATGGGGCGGGGATCGCCAAACTGGGGAAAGATGCACAGCTCCAAGACGGCGCCCACCGCGTGGTCGTTCACCGTAGCGAAGGACAGGCCGCCGCCGCTTATATCCACCACCTGTCCCTGGAATTCGTAAGACGGCCGGTACCCGTCGCGCTCAAGGTGCCCCAGGATCCTGTCCAGCTTGGATTCCACACGGCGCACCATACGGAGCATCATCTCCTGGACGGGGTCGCAGGCCTCCGGCTCCAGTCCGGACGACAGTTCCCTCTTTTCCACGAAGCCCAGAAAATGAGGAATGGAGCAGTTCTCTGGAATCAGGTTGTAGTGAACCCTCAACTCCGGAACTTCCACCCTCAGGAACTTTCGGTTATTCATCCTTGTCGCTTCCCTTCCGTTCTTCCATGACCGCGAAGAAGGCATCCACCACGTCAGGATCGAACTGCCTGCCGCGGTTGTCACGGATTTCCTGCTTGGCCTGTTCCAGGGGGAGCGAATCGCGGTAGGCCCGTTTGGAGGTCATGGCGTCGAAGGCGTCCGCCACCGTCACGATCCTCGCCAGAAACGGGATGTCCTTACCGCTCAGCCCGTCCGGATACCCCTTGCCGTCCCATCGTTCGTGGTGATGCCGAATGATCGCCCGTTCTTCCGCGCTCAAACCCAGTTCCCGGACAATCGCTTCCCCGATCACCGGATGCCGTTTAACCGTCTCGTATTCTTCGGGAGCCAGGCCCCCCGGTTTGTTCAAAATCTTGTCCGCAATGCCTATCTTGCCAATGTCATGAAGGTAGCCCACGGTGCGAAGCACTTCGATGTCGTTCGGCCGGCAACCCATGGTACGGGCCAAGCGCACCGCAAAGATGGTGACCCGTTCCGAGTGCTTGCCCGTATAAGGATCCTTCGCTTCCAGAGCGTTCACCAGAGATTTCAAGATCCCGTAGAAATTGCTGATCAAGCTCTCGTAGAGCGCCATGTTTTCCACGGCGAGCGCCGCCTTGCGCATAAGAAAATCCAGGAGTCCCGTCTGCGAAGCGGACAGGCTCCCGTTCTCGCTGTTTTGCGAAAGCATCAGTAACCCGAACAGCTCGCCGCGGATCCACAGCGGCCAGCATCTGTAGGGAGCCTGGAGCATCCCGCGCTCGCTCCCCCCGCCCGGAAGGGCAAACGATGCGCCTGAACCGGGCACCCCCTCTGCGGGCTCATCATCCAAGCCGGTCCAGCCCCGAAGGAAATCCCCGGGGCGGACCAGCGCCGGCCCGGATCCGGAACCGACCCGTTCTTTGAGCCTTGAACCGTCGACGCTGAAGACCGGCCGAGTCAAGCCCGCTTCGCAGAAACCTTTCTCCGAGATGAGGGCGATCCGGTCGTGTTCGGGAAGATACACGAAAAACCCCACCCTGTCGGCTTGCGTCACCCGATGCGCCAGCTGGATGATCGTCGCATAAAGGTCTTCGCTGGAACGCACCTCATCGATCCGGCGGGAAATCTCAAACAACCGCTCCTTCTCCCGGACCTTCTCCTGGAGTTCCACGTTGACCGCCTTCAGTTGCCGTTGAGCCTGACACTCCAGTTTCAGGCCCAAGTTTTCCAGGAGCAAAATTCGTTCCTTGGTCACCCGTTCCAGGGAAAGGGCGAGATCCTGGAGGGTGAACGGTTTGGTCAGAAAATCGGAGGCTCCCTTCCGCATGGCCTGGATGGTCGACTCCATGGTGGGAAAACCGCTCATCATGATCACGGGCAGCGTCCGGTCGCGTCCCTTTATTCTCTCCAGCAGGCTGAGACCGTCGACATCGGGGAGTTTCAGATCGACAAAAGCACAATCGAAAGTCCTCTTTTCCAGGAGAGCCTCCGCCTCCAGTCCACGAGAACAGACCCTCACCTCCTCGTGCCCCAGTTGCTGCAAGTAGTCTTGGAGGATGTTTCCCAGGAAGATGTCGTCTTCAATGATGAGAATTTTCATTGGGCGGAGGATTCCATTCTCGCGAAGATCAGCCGCTTGAGACGTTCGAATTCCGCATCATCCAGCATCCCTTCACGTCGCAGATCTTTCAGCCGCTCCAGTTCCGAAATGATTCGACCGGAATCCGTGGGGCGGGATTCCAATAGAGACAGGGGGACCAGGTGGCGGGAAAGGAGCACACAGGGCGAGCCACCGGGATCGCCGGCGGAGGCGGTCCCCTGGGTTGCGCCGCCTCCGGTGTCGTTCACGTCCAGGATACGGAGCCGGCGATAGGCCCTTTCCAGTTCCTCCAGCAGGCGCGCCCGTTCCTGGAGAATCCGGACCTTGTCCACGGCGTTACGGGTCGCGATGGCGATTTCATCGATCCGGAAAGGCTTTTGGATATAGTCGTAGGCGCCTTGTCGAATGGCTTCGACCGCCGATTCCAGGCTGCCGTAACCCGTGATGATGATGGTAAGGATCTGAGGATAACGTTCCCTCGCCTGGCGCAAGAGGGTCAGGCCGTCGATGTCCGGCATGTTGAGGTCGGTGATGAGCACGTCGAAGGGATGTTCGGCGAGTCGGGCCAGCGCCTCCCTGCCGTCGGCCGCCAATGCCACTTCGGCCGACACGTCTTCCACCGCGTCTTTCAGGATTTCGCGGCAGACCTCGTCGTCATCCACGATCAGTATTCTGATGGTCGGTTCCACCGCTTGTCCTGCCATCGGGATCGAAAACCCCGCTCCTTCCGCGGCGGGCGGTCCTTCCCGCCGGTCCTATCACCGAAAGCCCTCAGAAGTCCCGCCGGCCGCCGAGACCCCGGCTTACCCAGCAGGCCGGGTCGTCCCTCGCGCTCGGCGGAACCACCGGGAAGCGTGTCCCAGAATAGGTTTCAGGACCCTTTCGCAGAAGCCGGCTTGCCGGCGACCCCGAATCGCGGCCACGGCCGTTCCTACAGGCGGTCTCCATCGCGGCCAAAGCCCGCTCCACCAAGGGGTCCGGATCGCAGGCTTTTCACCGTCGGACACGCTCCTAAGCCTCGCCGTGGAAAAGGACTCCCCGGAGTTCTTCCAGTTTCTCGCGCAGCTTCAAGAGATCTTCCGGAGGAATCTCGCGAATCAGCTCGCCCGTCTCCTTGTTCAGAACCCGCACGACCACGTCCCCGGTTTCTTCATGCACGCTGAACTTCAACCGGATGTTCAAATCCTGCAAATAGGCCTGCACATCTTCGACCAGCGTCTTGACTTCCTCAGGCCTCTCTTTAACAAGAAGCATGCCGTCAGAAGGCGGCTTCTCCTCCTTTTTGACCTGAGCCGACGAGATGCCTTCGTTTTTCGGCACCGGGCGGACCAGTTCCTTTTGAACCCAGCTCTGATCCTGCCTCACCCACGATTCCGCCACCAAAGGCTTGATGTTTTCAACTCTTGTTTCCATGACGACCACCCCCCGTTGTGTCCGAGAACCTCAAGCGTCTCCCCGCCCGACTTTCCGGCCATCTCAGGCGCAGCCGAGGCCCGAAAGAATTCCGACGAAAAGAGAACCCGACAAAATCTTGAACATCCACGCGCCAAACCGCCCGGATCCCATCCAAGGCTTCCTCCGCGGCCGTCATCGAGGTGACGGCTACCGTCCTTGAGCTCACCTGGAAGTCCCGTCCTATAATTCGGCGGGGAGCGTTGATTCCTTTAAAGGCGGGATTGATGTGGAAGGCTGCTCCGAGCCGCGACGACGCCGGCAAGCCCCTTGTCGCCGGCAAGCCGGCTCCTATCGTGGGGGACTTTCCCCTCGTTTCCAAGCTCTGGCTTGGGAACGGCCTCATGGGAATCGAAGCTGGAGCTTCTGCACCGTTGTGTTCCCAAGCTGGAGCTTGGGAACAAGGTGGAAATCCAGAAGGTTTGCCCCTGATGATTGAAATGTTACGTGCGTCATTCCGGCGAAAGCCGAAATCCAGACGGTTTATCTCCAGTTATTAAGCTGTTACGTGCGGTTTTCGAAACGCTCACGCATCGGGCGGGAAAACCGTAACGCGTTTCGTTGCGATCTACAGGAACTTTTCGAGTGCCCCCATGAGCTTCTGATAACTCAAGGGCTTGGACAGGACGAGGTCGATTCCCCGCCCCGTGAGGTCTTCGTCTTCGTATTGAGCCCCCCAACCGGTCACGAGCACCACCGGTGTCTGGGGAAGCCTTTCTTTCGACTTCCGGGCGATGTCCCATCCGCTGATGGCCGGCATACCGAGGTCGGTAAGCACCAGATCGAAGTGGTCTCGTTCCAGGATGGACAGGGCTTGGCCGGGATCGTGCGTGGCCGTGACCTTGTTGCCCATGAGCCGCAGCATGTCGCCCAGAAGTTCCAGGATTTCCTTTTCATCGTCCACGACCAGAAGTCGGTACCCGCCCATCTTTCGGGTCGACACGCTCTGAATCCCGCACTCTGTCTCCGCCTCGCCGGCTCCGGGAAGGCGGATCACGAAAGTCGTTCCCCTTCCGGGGCGGCTCCGCACCACCAGATCACCATCGTAGCGCTTCACCAGACTCCAGCAGACACTCAGACCCAACCCCGAATTCCCCACTCCCTTGGTTGTGTAGAACGGGTCGAAGATCCGTTTCTGGACCTCCTCGTCCATTCCCACCCCGGAGTCGGCAACCTCGATCACCACCCAGTCGCCTTCGGTGCGGCTGGAAACCACAATCTCCCCGCCCTCCGGCATGGCATCGATGGCATTGAAAACCAGGTTGGTCAGAATCTCCCGGAGATCCGAACGATGAACGGCCGCACGGCATCGGGGCTGTGTTTCCAGTCTCACCTCGATCTTCGCGCCGTTCTTTTCCGCCGCATTCTTCCAGCGTGGTCGAGTCAGTTCGACAACGTCCTTGATGGCCTCACTGGCATCGCACAAGTTTTCCCCCGCCTTCGGATCGCGGTCCTTTTCCGTAAATTTCTGGAGTCGGCGCACGATGTGAGCCCCGTCGTTCACCGCCTGCTCGATGTGCTGAAGCCTTCGGCCGATTTCGGAGTCCCCCGACCCCAGGTGCTGCACCAGAAGTTGCGTGTTTCCCAGGATGGTCATAAGGATGTTGTTGAAATCGTGAGCCACGCCGCCCGCCATGGTCCCCAACGCGGCCAGCTTTTCCGTTCGCATGAGCTGATCCGCGAAGGTCTTTTTCTCGGTGATATCCTCGACCATGAGGAGATACCCGCAGCGGTCGGAATCGTCTCCTTCGATAGGGCTCAGAAAAATGTCCGTGGGATAGCGGCAACCATCGGCATTCACCAGCACGATGTCGTTCAGTCGGATCCGCTGACCCTTTCGTGCCTTCTCCAGAAGCTCCTTGCAACCTTCCGGATCTTCGAAGAAAATCCCGGGCGACCGCCGCCGGATCTCCCCTTCCGGTTTCCCCAGCAGCCGCTCCATCACCGCATTGATGCGGTCGATCTTTCCTTGATTGTCCAGGATGCAGATACCTTGAGGCGTGTGATCCAGGACCTGTTCCAGGAAAGTGTTGGCCGCTTCCAGCGCCCGGGTCTTTTCTTCCAGCGCCCGGGTCTTTCGATCCACTTCCACCGCAAGCGAATGGTTGGCGGCATTCAGGCGGTCGTTCAGACCGGTTCCCAGGATCAGGTGGCCGATGATGTCGCTCACCAGCATCCAGTTCCGCCGCGTCTGACTGGAAAACTGCCGGGGCTGCCCCGCGCTGAGCAGCAACACCCCCACGTCCAGCAGCGGCAGGCACACCAGAGAAACCGGCTGGATGACGGCGTCCGCTTTCACCGGCACCGGGTCCCGCCGCATGTCCTCCACAAAGAGCGCATCCCGTGTGTCAAAAACCCGGCGAATCACCTTGTCGTTGAAAGCATGGCTCTCCGACCACCGGTGCACGGGATCCCCGGAATCTTCCAGCAGCCCCTCAAAACCGAACGAGGAAACCAGGCGCAGGAAGCCCCCTTTATCGTCCCACAGGCTGATGGAAGAGCGTTCAAAGTCGGTGAGCTCGATGAGGATCCGGACCAGGTGATTGCAGATTTCCTGCAAGCTCGTCTTTGCGGGCACCAGTTGTGAGAATCGCTGGATCATGCCGAGAACCGCGATCATCTCTTCATGCTGGCGCCGCAAGTTGGAAAATTCCACCCGGAGGAGTTCTTGAGCCGCTCGATTCATCTCTGCCCTCTTTATCGAAGCGCGTTCCACAAGCCTTCCACCTGTTCGACCAAGGCATCCATTCCGTCCACCACCGCCGCCCATTCTTCCTCGCCGATGTACAAGTCCTGGCAGACGGAAAGCGTTGAGGGGTCCCATGCCCACTGCGGTGCGGACTTCACATGGGCGAGGCCGTCCGCCAGGAATACCAATTGGCACTCAGGCTGGCAGGACGGCGCACGGTCGGGCCGATGGTGATGGCCGAGCACCCGCACGTATTCCTCCGGAAACCCCCAGTGTGTCCCAACCCATTGGCCGATGTCCGTATGAGTGATCCCATAACGCTGCTCCGTCTCCCAGAGAGAAAGACCCTCCGAACGGGACTGAACCGCGATGGCTTGGAAGTCGTCATAGAAGTAGGCGGCCAGGACCAGTCTTCCCACGTCATGGAGGACCCCCAGGAGATACGCTTCGCTTTCCAGAATCCAGGGGCGCTTTTTCACCAGAGCCCGGGCGACCGTCCCGGCCAGGAAAGCGTGCTTCCAGAGCGTGTCCTTTTCTTCACGGCTCAGACGCTGAGCCTTGTCGAACCGGTCCACGAACAAGGCGCAAAGGCAAAGGGATTTCACTTCGGGAAAACCGAGCGTGACGATGGCGCGGGATAGGGTTCGAATGGAACCACGGTATCCATAAAAGGCGGAATTGGCCATTTTGAGGATCCTGGCGGCCAATCCCTGGTCGTGGCGGATGGCGGATTCCAGTTGTTCGGCGGTGAGCTCATCGTCGTTGAGCGTTTGCAGAAACCGTTCAAGCCCCTCGCCCAGCGGCGGCGGGTCATTCATTTTCAGAACACGGTGACGGATTTCCGCTTGATGCGCCGAAAGATGCCCCACAGCCTCCCCCATGAATCAGTGTGTCACGAACCGCCGCCTGTTCCGGGCGGCCGTCGGATTTCATGAAACCAGGACCCCGCGGGATCGTGAAGGGATAACCCGCGTTCTTTTCATCGGCGCAATGAAGGATCAACTTGAAAATCTTCCGAAGAGTACCCGCGAACGGATCCATATATGCCATGCTCTCCATCACTTGCCAAGAAGAATATGATTATTCACACCTTTTTGAAAATGACTTTTTTATGGACGCGGTAACGGAAACGAAACACGCGGCCGGCATTTCAGGAACACCGAACCGTCGACGGATAGATCCTCCTGCTTCAGCCTGCGCGAGCGTCACCGGTCCAGCCCGCCGGTTCCGACGCCCGCTCCCCGCCGACCGCATCCTGCCCGAAATATCAGGTCCCGCCCTTTGCGTTGGGAGCACCTCCTTCCTGAACGGCGATCCTACCGCGAGGATTCTCCGTGAAACCCGATTGCTCGTGAGCTGGAAGTTTTCATGCAACCTGGCATTGATTTTGATATCGATATCCGCTGCACCTTCGGAAATCGGAAATCGTCGCTGGAGAACGCGAACAGCGTGGAGAAAGAACTGTGATCGGCGAGGCGATGACTCCTGGAAACAGCTCATCACGGAAGGAAACGCCATTGAAAATCAGCCCGCGCCTCCTGGTGGTGACTTCCACCTTCCCGCGTTGGAAAAACGACAAGGAACCTCGGTTTGTCTACGATCTGTGTCGGCGGCTTGCAGCACGCTACGAAATTCACGTGCTGGCACCCCACACGAGGGGAGCGCTCAGGTTGGAGGTGATGGACGGGCTCACCGTCCATCGTTTTCGATACTTTCCGCAGCGTTGGCAGTCGCTTGCCTACGAGGGAGGGATCCTCACCAAGCTCCAAAGGACCCGGCTGACCTTGCTACAAGTCCCTTTCTTCCTTCTCTTTCTGATTCTGGCACTGCGCCGTGTCCTGGCACGGCTGCACTTTGATGTCGTCCACGCTCACTGGATCCTGCCGCAAGGTTTGGCAGCCGTCGCGGCTCAGGGGGGTCGGCCCAAGGTCCCGGTGGTTTGCACCAGCCACGGCGGCGACCTCTTCGGCCTGCGGGGCATCCATTTCGACCTCCTGAGACGCTGGGTTCTCCGACGTTCGGCGGCGGTCACAGTGGTGAGCCGGGCCATGGCCCGGGAATTGGGTCCAATTGCCCAAAAGGTGCCATGCCGCATCATTCCCATGGGTACGGATCTCGCCGCCACCTTCACGCCCGACCCAAAGGTGCCCCGGCACCGGGCGACCATTCTGTTCGTGGGCCGACTGGTCGAAAAGAAGGGCGTCGGCTATCTCATAGAGGCTTTCGGAAAGGTCCTTTCAAGATTCCCGGAATCCGAACTATGGATCGTCGGCTCAGGACCCGAGGAAGGGAGATTGAAATCACTGGCGGCTTCCATGGCACCCGTTCGGGCCAAGGCCGCCCCCAACGACATGGAGGATCTTCCCGTCATCCCACCGAGCCCCGGCTGCGTAACCTTTTTCGGCTCCATAGCCCACGCCGACTTGCCCCATTTCTACAGGGTCGCAACCCTGGCCGCCTTTCCTTTCGTCGTTGCCCAGACCGGCGACCAGGAAGGATTCGGGCTGGTTCTCGTCGAAGCCGCGGGATGCGGCTGCCCCGTGGTGGCCTCCGACCTCCCAGCCGTCCGTGACATCGTTATCGACGGCGAAACCGGCCGCCTCGCCCGCCCGGGCGACGCCGACCACCTCTCGGAGAAGATGATCGAACTGCTCGAATCTCCCCACTTTGCACGAAATCTTGCAGCCTCCGGGAGACGGCACGTCACGATGCAGTTCGATTGGGGAAAGATATCCGACCATTACCTCAGCTTGTTTTCCAATTTCGTGGAAGAACCCCTCCGCGGCTTTGCAAGATGATCCCGCGAAATTGAAACGCCCGGCTTCCCTGGAAGGTTGGCACCCCGTTCTACCGGCCACACCGCCGGCCAGTGGACAAGATGACAGGACTGCGTCTTTAGCGTTCGCTCCAGTGACTTCGATCACACGATGACCAAGCACGTGCTTGGGGCGAGACGGTCGAGCCGAGTGGAACACACCTCCTTCGTGGATTCTCGCATCCAATCGATGCATTTCGTCGAGCCAGCCGCGGATCCCGCGCATCCACTGGCAACCACGTCAATTCGCCACAGATCTCCGAATCGGCCACATACACCGATAAGGTGACCGTTCGCCATCTGGCTGCGTCACCCCTCTTGACTGGCCTGTGATGACAGTGCGGCATCAGTAGACTCCCTATTGCATTGGTCCTGTGCACTCCCAACGGCGTAAGAAATGGCTGCGACGGCTTTCACAGTTATCTTTTTCAAGGCGTAAGGCACCACCTCCCTCGCAATCATGGCATCCCCCCACAAGGCCAAAGGCTGAAGTACCGCCTCCAGTCGCTTAATTGTCTTTCTCAGCCGAAGCCCTCCGCGGAAACGCGTATCGAAACGTTGGTAAGGCAACACCTTGTATTCCTCGGGATTGGCCTTGAAAAAAAGTGGCGCCGAATATCTCGCAGCCTCAAACATCTTGCGGGAGAAGTCGACGAGTGACAGCGTGTCTTCATGCCAAGCTTTTGCTCTTTTATTCCAGAGAATGCGTGCTCCGGACTTGGCCAGGCGACAGATGAGGTCTCTGTCTTCAAAGCCATAACGTTGGTAGCGCGCGTCAAAACCACCTATGGCATTGAAGACTTTTCTTTTTAACACAATATTAGCAGTGGTGAGCACACGGTAATCGCCTTTGAGCGCAGCAGCCGCTCGGCGCGCCGCCACTTCTGACTGATATCTTTCCCAAAATCCTTCACCACGTACGAAAACGGGACCAATAGAGACATCATAGCCTTTGATGAGAGCTTCGATGTGTTCCTTCAGAACTCCATCTGAAGAATAAACACAGTCGCTGTCGAGAAATCCGATTATCGGCGCCGTACCCAAAGAGGCCCCTGCATTTCTTGCAGCACTTCTTCCCATGTTTTTTTTCCCCCTGACCACGGTGATCCTTTCCATTAGGGCCACAGGGATCTTTTTGTTCAATAATACTGGAGAACAATCGTCGAAAACGATCACTCGCAGCATAGTATCCTGAGAAAAACGCTGGCCAACCGCCGAAAGGATGGTGGTAGTAAGCCCGGCAGCGTCACCGTATGCAGGTATGATCAGATCTATAGCAACGGTCACACTAATTCCTCATGCAGCAAACTTGTCATGTTTTCATGTCTAGTTTACATTCACTACTAACCTTCCGGCACTTAATCGTCTCAAATGAATTGAGTAATCTTCTCCCGACCAAGTCCAAGGAAAACCTTGACCTGATGAGCTCTCTCGCCGCTTTTCCCATTAGACGTCGTTGAGCACAACTTGCCGTGATGGCCTGACGCAGACTCTCCAAGAGCCCCTCTGCGTCACCTGGGTCACATAGCCATCCAGTTCTTTCATCGATATAGCAATCAACTCCATTACAGCGTGTGAGAACAACAGGTATCCCGCAAGACAGGGCTTCAAGAGCAGCATTTGATAAGCCTTCATACAATGAAGGCAAAACAAATAAATCAGCGCCAAGCAATTCTGATTGGACGGCATCAGAATTTTTTCTTCCTTCGAAGCGAACAAGCCCTTGAATTCTTCCTTCAACGCTCTGCCGCTTCAGATTGTCCAACTCGGGACCATCGCCCAAGATTTTCAATCGAAACTTGATTCCCTCATTGTGCAGTGACGATAAAGCTCGCAGCATAAGATCGAGACCTTTCTCATGTGAAAGCCGCCCTGCAAAGATTATGGTTGGGTATTCCGATGATTCATGATCGGCGGAGATATCAGGAATTTCGACAGGGTTGGGGATATGAAGGAATCTTTCACTGGAAAAGCCAAACTCCCTCATGGCCGCATCGATTCCAGGAGCGATTATTTGAAGGTGTTCGACACTTTTCAAGAGCAATTGTCGCCACAATCTCCATAATGGTATGCTCCTTATGAACTCGACGTCACCTCCATCCCTTGGTGAGGCAGGGCAGCAAATCAAAGGGATCCGCAATAGACGCAACCTCTTCAACAAGCTGGTTACCAAAGCCGCTTCGCCAAGAAACACAGCATAAACCAGGTCATGCCGCCCACCCTCTTCAAGGAGTATTCGGGCCAGTGAAAATGAATAAGAGAGGGCTCGGCCCATCCTTCCGTGGCTCTTGACAGATCTGATATGACGGCCTCGAATCCACCTGCCATGAATTCTTATATTCCCCTCCGGCACGTGCATGCCGGCAACAGTGACAATAGCTCCGTGGTCCACCCAAAACTTGACAAGCCGCTCGAGTTTGGCCTCTGCCCCCCCAAGTCGGAAGGACAGCAGATCGCCAATTGCCAATATTCTCATGAAAGCCACCTAAGAAGTCAGAATATTTGAGAGTGGAAAGGGGACCGGCACTCAGGCCAAATGCAATCGAAAGTGTTTAGAAGTGGAACATCCTCCAATCCTCATATCTCTTGCAGATGCCAAGTCTGCCTGAGAGGCCATCTCGTATCGCGGTCATCAAAAGGAGCAATCGTGTAAATGTTTGGCGCACACCGACCGAAAACACCATTGCATTAGCAACAATAACCGTTAGCCTGATGAGAGCATTTAAAGCAAAAAGACCTTTCTTATCAGCTGTACAGTATTCAAGATATACCTGATTGCGTATTCCGTAATAAATTCGAAATTCTTGTGTATTTTTATCCACCAGAGGGTTCACATTATTTCTTCGAATCCACCAAGAGTCTTCCAAGTCAACCACGACACTCTCTGCACAGCGACAAATAGCCCCACCCGTTTGAGTAATTCTCAATGTCCATTCCGTATCATCCGCGTAGGAAATGAAATCTTCCCTTGGAAAGCCAAGGCTCCTCAATAATTTCATCGGTAGGATCAGGCCTCCATATGGGGCAACATCCAGCCTTTCAAGTCCACATATTTTCCACCTGGGGTCTTCTTCGCTACTTGTGTTTTCCACAACCTTGGTTCCACTGTCGCGCACGGACTGCCAACGTGCTAACCAGGGAACTAAATCCCCCAGATGGAATCCCAGGAACCCACCCCTTTTGAATTTGGGCAAGTTTCTTGAAGTGCCACGAAGAGTCACTCGCCGGGCCAAAAGAGCTACGTTCTCGGGCATCCCGATACATTTATACGCTTGCACAAGTTTCGCCAAAGCATCCCGATCTGGTTTGTTGTCATCATCCAAGATCCAGATAAGATCGGATGGATACTTGAGTGCTTCCTTCATGCCCTCAGAAAACCCAATAGCAGAACCTTGGTTGCCATTCAATATCACTACATGCAAGGGAACACGGCAATTATATTCTAATGCTGATTCAATATGATACCCACATCCATTATCCACTATTATCAACCTTGATATGGGATATATCTGGCCCAGTACACCCTTTACTGTTTCCCCAAGATAATGATATCGTTGCCCATAGGTAACTATGATGGCACAAATTGTTAATCCACCCAACTCAAAGCTATACATATCTGAAGGCTCTTTCATCTATTTCCTCATCATATGCGTTTGACAGCACTCATTACCAAGTCGTCTTGAAGTGACGGGAAGACTGACAAGAACGCCTCTATCACGTGAGGTAAAAATGCATTGGAACCCCCCTGTGAACCAAGGATTTTTCGATGGCCGGATTGCCCTGACTTCAAGGCATTTGAGAACGCCATACGGTTACGAACATGCCATCCGCGCCTATGTAAACTGATCGCTTCAAAATTCGCACACTGAAGCAGCTCTCGGATTCCGTTTTCTGAAAATAAAACCAAATGGTAAGGGCTTTGAAGCGAATACCAGAATCTGCCGTATCTTCTATGTATAAGTGAATGGATATTGGGAGTAGAAAGCCAGACAAGACCTCCAGGCTTTAAGACTCGCCACACCTCACTAATCACCCCAAACGGGTCATGGATGTGTTCCAAAACATGACTCAACGTGACAACATTGAAGCTTTCGTCACCGAAAGGCAGAGACTCGGCGGTTCCTGCCACGACCCTCACATCACGGCCTTCGGCGATACCAAGGGCCTGAATATCGAAATCCAGCCCCACCGCTTGCCAATCGGCCCCTTCCGCTAGCTTCAAGAAATCTCCATTGCCACATCCCAGATCGAGCAATTGGTTCCTTTTCGAATTTGCCCGTGGTAGATTTCGTGCCTTGTAATCCCATTCATTACGCAGGTATGGAGGCAAGAACCACATGATCCATCGCCCCAGCGAGAACGCAGGCTCCTCAACGTATCCGTAACGCCAGTTCATGTAATCGTTCCGAATGGCCTTACGCATATAACAGCCTTTGTCAGACAGCACAGGCATACATGAAGGGGCCTCCGCATGTGTATAGTAATTATCGTAAATTGATATTATCTCCGTTCTGCCAGGGCGAGGATTGAGGTAACCGCTCTCGCATCTCAAGCAGCGGTACATTGTCCACTCACCGGACGTACCAAAAAGACGGTCCTTCAGTCCCTCATGAAGAAGCTCCCGCCGCGCGTCTCCACACGCAGGGCAGCATTCCAGGTATTCAAGCCCGTCACCGATGCCATCGTCAATCTCTCTGAGTTGTGGCTGACTCTTCATGTAGACCCTTAATGTGTCCGCTCGGTGATCAAGTACTTGTCCACGTCACCTGCCGTCTATGGTATCGTTTCCTACCGACAAAGGGAGCAATGCACATAGAACACGTCATAACAATCTCCGAAAGATAAGTGGCCGCCACCGCACCACGCCAATCCCATAAGGGGATACAATATAAGTTCATTAGAATGTTTAAGAGGCTACCAAGTGCAATAATTGTTATCACCTGCTTTTGCCGATCTGCCCCGATCAAGAGCACCTGCAATACCAGTCGCGGTGTCGCCGTGGCCGGCAACCATGCGAGCCAACGCAAAGCCGCAACTGCGCCCTCATATGTTTCGCCCAAAAAAGTCGGCAAAGTCCCAGAGGCAAGAAAAACAACAACACCAGCACAGACGCTGTAGACGAAGGCGAGAGGCAAAACCCGGTGAGCGGACTGAAAGGCCACTCCCACGCCAAGCTTGCCGGCCTGAAAGAAACGGGGTAAAGCCGCCGAAAGCAACGAATGCAGAGGAAGAGTGAGCATGTCGACCACTCGGTATCCTGCTGAATAGGCGCCCGTGGCTTCCACGGCGGCCATGCGAGCGAGCATTGCTTTGTCGATATCAGCGTATGTTCTCTGTGCGGCCCCACCAACAGAGAAAAACAGCGCCTCTCGCAGATTGATCCAAAAGTTGATGTCAGGGGGTCTTTCTATCTTGCCAAAATCTCTCCGAATCATTTGAAGCGAATATACGGCAGTAAAAAATGCAGCGACCGCGTGAAATACTGCCCACAATACTAAACGACCTGGAGCCGGCAACCAAGGGTCAAGTCCAACGAAGATGAATGCAGCAATAAGGCGCGGCAAGATCGGGATAAACACTACCTTGGATGCTCGGTTGATTCGCTCATGTCCTTGATACGCTCGTACTGCTGCCAATACGAACGGAGCGAAGGCAATCTCGGACAAGCCGATGAATAAGATTACCGAAGACTTGATATCAGATGGAAGTATCCATCGAGTAACCGGAAAGTAGATCCCGAACAGTATCGGTGCACTCAAACCTACGGCAACCAAGGTGCGCCACCAGGCAACAGCAAAACTATCCCGGTCTCGTGAAACGTCACGTACCAACAGACTCTGTGTTCCAAGACCGCCGAAACTTCCAAAAACGGTGGCCAAGGCCAGAGCGGCCGCATACGCACCGTAATCAGCGACACCCAAAACCCGAGCCACGATAAGAAAAACAGTGACTTGGCCCAGGGTCCGAAAACCCATACCTGCGGTCATGGCCAGAGTGCCCTTGGCGAGACGGCCTGGGCGCCAGGAACGTAAATCAGAGAAAAACCCCATAGGCTTTGTCGTTTCAATTCACTAATGACTACTCTGACTCGAATCCGTATGAATCCGCCAGGATTCATTCAAGGAGTCGATGGGCATCATTTGCCTCCAATCAGCCTTCGTAAGGTTTCCAGACTGCCATTCTTGAAGGAGTAGAGGCCACAGACTACACCATCACCCTCCGTTTTCCACCCGGTCGTAGCGGAGCTGGGTGATCTGTTCGCTGATGAGGCCCATCATGAAAAGGATGATGGAAGTGGTCATGAGAAGCGCCGACATGTTGGTGAAGCGGCCCGCGGTGACGTACGTGTAGGCGTAGTTCAGAAAACCCAGGCCCCAAAAAGCCAGGCTCACCGGCAGAAAGATCCGAAGGGGCGAAAAAAGCGTCGTGACCTTCAAGATGATGAGAAAAAAACGCATGCCGTCGCGAACGGGCATGATCTTGCTTTTCCCCTTTCGGCGCCTCACCCGCACGGGGAGGTAACAGACCGTGCGGCCGCTCCTCAAGTAAGCCATGGTGATGGTGGTGGGATAGGAAAAAGTGTTGGGCAGTAGATAAAGGTAGCGTAGCACCGTCTCCCGGTCGAAAACGCGGTAGCCGGATGTCAGGTCCTTGACGGGAAACTTGGTGGCGTACCGGGCGAGCGTGTTGTAAAACCGGTTGGCCCATAGGCGGAAACCGTTGGCATGTCCGTCGGAGAGGCGGGCTCCCACCACCATGTCAAATTTCTGTGCGGCTTCGAGCAGCTTGGGAAGGTCGGCCGGATTATGCTGGCCGTCGCCGTCCATGAGAACGATCTTGTCTCCGGAAACCAGCCGGATACCTGTTTTCACGGCAGCCCCGTTGCCGATGTTGTACGGGTGGCTCCAAACGTAGGCTCCGGCCTTTCGAGCCGCTTCGGCCGTGTCGTCTGAAGAACCGTCGTCCACCACGAGGATTTCCGCATCGGGAAGAATCTCACGGATTTCCGCTATGGTGTTCCCGATGTTGAGGGCCTCATTGTAGGCAGGAATGACAATGGACACCTTGCTCATGGCGCTCCTTGCACGCTCGACCGCTTTTCCCCCGTCCCGCCCGGAATTTTCTAAAGAAAAGCATCGAACCTTCCGATCCACAACATAAGTTGTATTGTGTCCGTACCGGCCACCATCTTGTCTTACGATTTGTGCAACAACCATGCCCAACCTCGGGAAAGATCGGAGGCGCGCTCAAGGCATGGTCGCCTCAAACGCTTTTCCAGCCAACGCTTCTTCATCCGAGGACGGAACGCCATGAAAAGACGCTTCATCGTTTCTCTCGCCCTTTTTACCTTCCTGGTCTCACCCGGTGGGGCCCCGGATGTCCTCGCGGGGAAATGCGATCCGCCGCCGTTCATTTCCGCGGGCGCATCCCCCATGGTCATGCTGGTCATGGGACGAGACCACAAGCTCTACTACGAAGCCTACAACGACGCTCAGGATCTCGACGAAGACGGGGAGATCGACGTGGGCTACAAGCATTCCATTGACTATTATGGATACTTCGATCCTTACAAGTGCTATACGTACACGACCACGGGAACGCATCGATTCATTCCGGCAGGGTATACGGCGGACAAGTACTGCGGCGGCACGGGCGAATGGAGCGGCAACTTCCTGAACTGGCTCTCCATGTCGCGGATGGATATCCTGAAGCGCGTGCTCTACGGCGGCCAACGGATCGCCGACAATACCAGTGAAACCGTCCTGGAGGGGGTCTATATCCCGCAGGATTCCCACAGCTGGGGAAAGGAATACGCCGGGGACGATACCCGCCAGCTCACGCCTTACGAAGCACCCTCCTCGGGAAACCGGCATCTTTTCTGTGTCACCAGTCTTGCGGAAGGGGAGGCTCACAAGATCCGCGTGGCACTGAACGATCCCCACAGGGTCTGGGAATGGGCGACCACCGAACGCGCGGTCTGCAGCGGACCGGAGACTTCCAGTTCCTACCGCCATGGTCCCGTGGGGACTCGAGGCGACATCGTGGACTTCTTCGTTCGGGTCCAGGTGTGCAGCGTGGACGCGGACAAAGGGCTGGAGCAACATTATTGCAAAGTGTACCCCGGGGGTGGTGGAGTACCGAAACCCATCGGACTGCTCCAGAAATACGGGGAAGGCGATGGATCGAAGGTCTGCTCGAAGACATCGATCCCTTGTCAGACGGATGCCGGTTGCGGCCCGAGCGACGGGATCTGCGTGGAACGAGCGCCCCTCTACTACGGACTGCTCACCGGGTCGAACACCAAGAACCTGAGCGGGGGCGTGCTTCGAAAAAACATCTGGAGCGTGCTGGATGAAACCAATGCCGAATCGGGAATCTTCCAGACGTCGGAAAACGTTCAAGGCAACATCATCATCACGCTCGACCGGCTCAGGCCCGTGGGATTTCGCTATTCGGACTATTCCTACCAGGACTCGGACGGGGGCACCTGCGGCTGGATCACGAATCGGGCGCTGAGCGAGGGCGAATGCCGTATGTGGGGCAATCCCGTGGCTGAGATGATGTACGAAGCACTCCGGTACCTCTCGGGGAAAGGGTCTCCCACCGATGCGTTCAACTACGCCACCAACGCCGACGCCGGTCTGGATCTTTCGAAGCCGGATTGGGGCATTCGCAGGGGTGCTGATTATCTGCAGCCCTATGACATCTTCCCGTGGTGCGCCAAACCGTCGCTCATCGTCTTGAGCGATATCAACCCCAGCTACGATTCGGACAAGGTGCCGGGGGTCGACCCGGATTTCGGGTCCTTCACGGGCGACCTGGACGACCTGGATGTGAGCGAGCTGGTGGATACCATCGGGACTCACGAATCGCTGTCGGGAGGTTCCTGGTTCATCGGACAAAGCGGATCGATCTACGATTTCATCTGCACGTCCAAGAATGTTGCCAATCTGTCGTCCATTCGGGGATTGTGCCCTGAAGAGCCGACCAAGCAGGGAAGCTATTACTCGGCGGCCGTGGCTTATTATGGCAAGACGATGATCGCCGAAGCCGAAGGAATGGGAGATGTCACCACCTACACCGTCCCCATTTCTTCGCCGGTTCCCGACATCAACATCAAGGTGGGAAATCAATTCGCACGGATCATCCCCATCGGGAAATCCGTGAGCGGATCCCACGGGGTGGAAGCCGCCTGTGCCGATCGGTGCACGATCACTCAAGACGCCGACGGCCTGCACATCTCCGACTGCGCCGCAGACGCCTATTGCCCTTCCAATCAGATCGTCGATGTCTACGTGGATGAGATCACCTATGATCTTGACGGGAACATGACTTATGCGAGATTCCGCATCAACTTTGAAGACGTCGAACAAGGCGCCGACCACGATATGGATTCCCTGGTGATCTACGAAGTTCAACCTGTCGGGGACGGGCAGGTCCAGGTTTCTCTAAGTTCGGAATACGCTGCGGGCTCCATCGACCAGGTCCTGGGATTCATCATTTCCGGAACCACCGAAGACGGTGTCTTTTTGCCGGTCAAAGACAGAGATGTCAGCGGGCCGGACGGCGACACGCCTTCCACCGTGTCGTCGCTGGGCCTCACCTGGACCAAGACGTTCACCCTTTCGGGAAGCCCCTCGGGGGTCTTGAAGGATCCCCTGTGGTACGCGGCCAAGTGGGGCGGTTTCGAAGACATCGACGGCGACGATCTGCCCGACCTCCAGGCCGAGTGGGACAAGGACGGGGACGGCATCCCGGACAACTACTTCTTTGTCGCCAACCCACTGAAACTGGAAGAAAAGCTGGAGGAAGCCTTCCTGGCGATTCTATCCAAGGGAGGCAGCGCGGGGGCCGTGGCCACCGTCACCCAGGAAGTCCTGGGGCAGGACCTGGTCATCCGCGGCGCTTTCACCACCTACGAGGATGACACCAGCCGATACTTGTGGAACGGCCACTTGGAAGCGTACTGGCCCTACGAAGGATGCTCCGACTACACGGTACTCGGCCAGTCCGCTTGCGAAAAGCTCGCCGGGTGTGAGTGGTCCGGAGGTGCGTGTATCGGCGAAATCTACAGCTTTCAAAAGGATGTGAACGTCGACAAGTTCTGTGCCGACGCCGGGTACACGGGCGGACACTGCTGGGATGCCGGAACCCACCTCAGCGGGAGGACCCCCTCCGATCGCACGCTTTTCACGATGATCAACGGCGTGCAAACGGATTTCGCCAGCACGGAATCCACCGTGGTGAGCGCACTCGAAAACGACATCGACTTCGACGGCGATGGAACGGTCGACAGTTCCGACGCCGCGTCGCTCATCGACTGGATGCACGGCGTCTGGGACGGTTCGTGGACCGGCGTCGCCAGGGACCGGCAGGGATGGCCGCTGGGCGATATCGTCTATTCCACTCCGGTGGTCGTAGGACCGCCTTCGGTGGGCGCCGTCGACCCGAACATCGCCGGAGACTGTTCCTGTGAATGCGGCGTTGACGCGGACTGTGAAAAGACCTGCTTCTATTGCTACCGAACCGTACAAACGGGCAGACCGAAAGTGGTCTACGTGGGCGGAAACGACGGGATGCTCCACGCCTTCACCGCCGGCGTGTGGTGGGAGGACCCGAACCCAGCGGCAGACAACGACAGCGACGGTTTGGCCGACGAAAGCCACTGGATCTACGATCCCAACGAACCGGACAGCCAATGCGACGGCCAGGAATGCACCGGGAAGGCGGATGTGGGAAAGGAACTGTGGGCCTACATCCCGGGCAACCTCCTTTCCGAAGTGAAGGAATTGGCTCGAGCCAGCTACGGCACACCATCGGGCTGCGCTCACCGCACCATGGTGGATCTTTCACCCATCGCCTGGGAAGTCTTCATCGACCATGACGGAAACGGGAGCCGCGAATGGAGGACGGTCATCATCGGCGGCGAACGCGGGGGCGGCGATGTCTATTTCGCGATCGATGTCACCGACCCTGACAGCCCGCAGGTCCTGTGGGAATATTCGGTGCTGAGGAACTTGTTTCTTCCGCCCGCCACCGGAAGCGATGCGGCGGAGACGCCTTTCCGGAACCTGGATGTGTATGAAGACGCGAAGACACTTCCGGTTTCCTGGTCGGTGCCCTACGTGGGACACCTGACCCTCCCCAGCGGCCTCACTCTTGCCGCGGACGATCGGGTTGAACCCCTGGAACCGGGGGTACCCTCGGTGTCCGCAAACCTGGCGCGCGGAGCATGGGATCTGAGCGGCTGGTTCGCTTTCATGGGATCGGGAACACGAGTCTTCAACCTCACCGATTTCCCCGCAGCACTGAGCGACGACCAGAAGCGGGCCACGCTCAAACCCTATCTCTTGGCCATCGACATCGAAAAGGGCATCAACGTCTTTCAGTTCCTCTGGCCCCAGATCCTCAACCACTGGTCCGAGAAATGGCCGGACAAGACTTCGGGAAGCAACACCATACCCTATGCCATGGGAGACCCGCTCGTCCTGGACGTCTGGAATCAAGTCGGCGCGGTACTGAACGACGGCTCCATCGATCACCTGTACCTTGGGGACCTGAACGGCAATTTCTACGGCTTGAAATTCAACCTCGAAAGCGCAAGAGGACTCAAGCTCGACGTGTGGCGCACCAAGGACCTTTCCGATACCAGCAACCTCTTCCGCTCCGACCGGCAACCGGTGACCGTGATGCCCGTGGCGGCTTTCGACGAGGACTGGAATCTCCGACTATTCTTCGGTACGGGGAAGTTCGACAACATCCTGGGATCGGGTGACGACAAGACCGACCCGGCCCGCATGTCCTTTTACGGCCTGAAAGAAGGCACATCGAGACCCAGCGACTTCACCGGCGGGTTCACCACCGCCGGAAGCCTGGACGTGAAGGCCGACTTCCATTGCCTCACGTCCACCTTCGAAACAGGCTGCTCGTGGCTGCAATCGGATGGATCGCCGGATTGCTGCGAAAGTCTCTGCCCGTCGGGCTGCTGGAACTGCGTCTACGACCTCCTGTCTCCCGGAGAACGCGTGGTGGACTCGGCACTGGTGGCCGGAGGCACCGTCTTTTTCACAACCTTCGTTCCCAAAAACGATCCGTGTTTGGCGGGCGGCGACGCGTTTCTGTACGCCGTGGACTACCTGTGCGGCGTCCCTGAGCGTGACCCCTTTGCGGGCTCCGGTTTCACGGAAGTCATGACGACTCCGGATAACCTTGATACGGGCCAGTACACTCCGGTGGTTGAGGGCGACAAAGTCACGGGTTACGTACTGAAGATCGGTCAAGGCATGCCCAGCCGCCCCGTCATGGATTCGTCCGGAGAATTCCTTTTCGTGCAGACCAGTGACGGACGCATTCACCGGCTGGATGTGGATGTGGACCCTACGGTCGAAGCGATGGGCTGGAAGGTGAAGTGACCGCCCCTGGTGGAGAGAACACCGAGACTTCTACACAGCGCATTGCAATTTAGAACCGAAGCACGGATAATGCCGGGGTTCCCGTTCGTGATCGCTGACCGGAAACGCATTGCCGGCGCGGGCGGGAACCCCGAGTCCGTTTTCGGGGTCTCTGCGCCGCGAACATCCCATGGGTTCGATCCACAGGGTGATCGGTCGTTGCGTCCGCCGGCCCGATGCCTGGGTCTTGAGCGGCGGCGTCCACATCAGGCGCGAACAGCGATAAACCGGATGAAAAATGAACTTCTTCCATGACGGACAAACAGCGAGAAGGAAGGGGAAGCTTCAATGAGATCAGGTGCCATTCGTTTCCGGCGATGTCTGTGCCTCTGGGTCCTTTTGTTTTTCGTCGCGGCCGCTGCTCCTCCGCGGACGGATGGGGCTTCCGGGGATTGCCCGGATCTGGAACATGTGAGAAGCCTCGCCTCCAGAATCTTCCCAAAAGAGACTGAAATCGGCAGCCTGCAGCCGGGTCCCGTATCCGGCTGGTGCGAAGTGCAGGTGCTCTTCAAGGGGCAGCAGCGGATCTTTTACGTGGACAAAGACGGTGCCTTTTTCTTTCTAGGTGAAATCATCGACGTTGAGCGCGGCGTCAACTTGACGCGCCGAGCCACGGAAGCCGCCAACCGACTTACCGCCGAAGAAATGAAGAAGCTGGAAGATCTGGTGGCTTTGCGCCTGGGAGACCAGGAGCCGACGGTCTACCTGGCCACGGATCCTCAGTGCCCTTATTGCGCTCGAGCCGAAAAGATCCTGGAGGAGATGGCGCAAAGCGGCGACCTGTCGGCCAAGATTCTCTTCTTTCCCCTCGCCTCCCACAAAGGCGCCAAGGAACAGTCCATTTCGGTGATTTGCGACAAGAAGGGAATGGACGAATTTCGTTCGGGATACCAGTCGGACAACCAGTGCGACGAAGGCCGCAGGCTCATCGAAGAAACCGTCGGTTTCCTTTCAAGCAAAGGCATTGCGGGTACACCGGCTTACATATTTCCCGACGGCACCTACCACATGGGCGTGATGTCGAAAGAAAGACTGCTGCAGCGGCTCAAGGAGTAAGAGGCTGTCTGAGCATGCCCTTCATCTTTCTGGGGATGGAGTGTCCGTGTTTTCGCGTAAGGGCGGTTCGCGAACGGCACTTTCCCCTCGTTCCCAAGCTCCGGCTTGGGAACGGCCTGCCCGGGAAGCTCCAGCTTCGCCTCGCTGTAACGGATTTAAACGATTGCAGGGTCTTCGATAGATCAAGGCTGCTCGCGATGCGGTGAATGTGCTCCTCCCTGATCACATAGGCATACAGCCGTATGCCCTTTCCCCCCTGCAGTACTGAAGGGAGCCGGCCAGGATTTCGAAGTGGTCTTTGTGGGTGAAGACTGGGATCCACGCTGGAATGCTAGATGTGACGAAGTAGGGGTGTCCGGGTCCTTTGTTGTGGATTTTGCAGCGGGTTCGCATGGGTCACGGCCTGGGAATCGAAGCTGGAGCTTCTGCACCGTTGTGTTCCCAAGCTGGAGCTTGGGAACAAGGTGGATGGTGGAGCTACGGAACGAGGTGGAATTTCCAGAGAATTTAAACATCTCACAATGAACACTCTATTCTGTGGAACTGTACCAAGGAGACCGGAAAGCGATTTGCGGGAAGCCCTGATTCAACGCGAGCGAACCTGGCCTATCTTTCGGACGACGCTGAGTACCTCCGTCTTGGCGTCGCCGCGGCTCCCGGGCAAAGGTTTGACGCCTTCCCCTTCGGCCCGGTAGTAGTACCCTCGAAACTTGCTGATGTCCCAACCCGGAACGACCCTTGAATTCTCGAAAATCAGCACCGGGGTCACCATCCCTGATTCCGGATGCCCCGGTACCACCTCTTGGTCGGAAGCCATATACTCGATACCGGTCGGCGTCACATCTTGCTGGACGTCCAGGCTGGTGAGAAGGTCTTCGTTGGATTTCTCTCGAAGGCATTTCCGGCTCAGCTCCAGTCCTGCCTCCGCAAGGTTGAACGTAACCCCGCTGCGCTCCAACGACTGAGTCATCCGGTAGGTGTTTCCGCTTTCCACAACCATCCAGATGCCCAGAACGGAAAGCAGGGCGACAAGCGACATCGCCAGGACCATGGCGAGCCCATCCTGGTTCCCGACCATTTCAGACATGGATCGACGCACGGCTCACTCCAAATCCTGTGGCGCTCTTCTCAGTTGTTTCGGGGATGGATCATCATGGAAAACAGCCGGTAGACGCGGCCGCATTCGTCCGCACCGACGCCCGCCGCACGGTTTTCCACCGCCGGGCGGCAGTACCGGGGATCCCCCAGAAGATCGCGATTCTGATTCCTGCTCCGCACCACCAGGGTGAGGCGCACGAGATCGATACTTCGAGGATCGAAGGGGCTCATCTGGCATTTCCCAGGACCCGTGCCGCTTCCCACACATCCCGCCTCACCGTACCAGTCACCGTTGGCGTCCCGGTAGGCGACCTGCAGATCTACCACGTCTTCCGCAACCGCTTGACGCCCCCCGGAACTTCGATCGCTTCGCCGCAACACCCAGAGCGGGTCCGTGGAAGAAGCAGGGTGGCAGTCCGCGTTGCCGTCGTCGACGCAATAGTAGACGGCGGGAGCCAGCCGGCTGCCGCCCAGCGCATTGCCCAGGGTCAGCTGGTTACCGGAAACCGAGAGAATTCTGGCTATCTTGGAAGCACCGTCGTCCGAGATCACAAACTGATAGGCGGCGCCTGCAAAATCATCCACACCGTCCCCATTGACATCCAGATCGTTCACGGTGACCGAATTCGTTCCCGAACCCGCGTCAATGCGGCTGCAGCCGGGACATTTTTCCGAAATCAGCTGATCCATGTTCGAGGCGAAATCGATCACCGCCGTATCATTGATGTAAATCTTGTCACTGCGCCCCGTTCCTCCATCTTCCAAATAAAAAGACATCTCCGGCGCCACCGACCATCCGGCTTCCATGAGATCCAGCCTGAGAAATTCAAAACTGATCTGGCCTTCCCGGGTCGCCTCCTTGACACCGCGATCCCGTCCCATGTTTCGATATTGTGCACCGAAGATACCCACGACCGTCACCATGACAATGGCGAGAATAGACAAAGAAACCATGAGCTCAACCAGCGTCATGCCCATGGATCGGCGCATGGGTTCAACCGAAGATCGTTTCACGTCCCTGCCCCCGCATGGTCACTGGGCAATGAAGGTCTGGAGCACAACCGACCCTTGCGCAGCGCCCTTCTCCTGCCATTGCACGTTGATCGCAATGTTTCTCTTCCAGGGAAACGCCGCATCCTGGGTCACGGTGGACGTTCTGACAAAGGTCACGTTTTCAAACGACAGGCTCTCCGTGGTGGTTCCCGCGGCAACAGGAATGCCGCCTTCGGCTGCAGCCCGGAAATTCTCGAGCTGCTCTTCAGCCAAGAGCAGAGCCGTGGTTTCCCTGCTGTTCTTCATATTGATATGCTGGGACGTCCAGTGAAAGCCCCAGAGACTGAAAAGACTCACCCCCAGGATCATGAGCGACACCATGACCTCGATGAGCGTAAAACCTTCCGAAGGCCGGCGTGTCATTTCGATTCCACCTTCAATCGCCCGAGGAGATTCACCGAGACCCTCATTTTAGAATCCGATTGGGACTGGACGGTGATGGTCCCCAGTCCGCCTTGAGGCCTGCCCCGGGAACCGAACCGCAGGCAGCGCCAACTCGAGGCGTTCACAGGCAGCGTATTTTCTGAAAAAGTCACTTCTTCCGGCAGCTGAACCGTTCGGACAACCGTTTCCCCGCCGTCCAGGTTCCCGTCCCGATTGCTGTCGCGAAAAACCCGGTACTCTCGGTTGTTGGGATTGAAGACAACGGCATGGTCGATCCCTTTTTCCCGGGCCAGCATCTTCGCTTCTTCCAGGTGTGAAACGAGCAAACGCGCCGCCGAACGCAGGCGTTCTTCGCCGATGGGACCGCCCAGTCCCCAAGCGCTCAACGCCAAGAGAATGGCGATGAGTGCCACCACCACCATCAGTTCCACCAGGGTCATGCCGTCCTGGGCTTTGGATCGTCTCCGGGTCATGGGTTCCGCCCCGCCGGGTTCGGCATTCTCGAGACCTTCACCTGAAACCTCAGAAGAGACTCCCCTCCATGGGTGTCCCGGCCGGAAACGGCCACATCAAACGACCCTTCCACGTTTTCAGGAATCGGCCAGATCAGCCGCTCCGTCGACGGATCCAGCCGCATGCCTTCCGGTCCTTCCCGCAACGCCACAACGACGGCGTCGCCTTCCGGATCTTCCACCTCAAGCCCCGCCGTGTACGTGGACGCTCCATCCACTTCCTGCCCTGTCAGTTTCATCAACGGCGGCGCATTGGCGACGGAAATGGATTCGCTGAACCGCTGGCCTTCGCCGGCCGCGGTCACCGGAACCACCTCCAGTTCCACAAAATCGCCGTACCTCAGCGGGTGCTCCAGGGTATCGCTCTCGGCCTCGGAAACCGTCTCGCCGTTGACCTTCCAGCGATGGATGAGCCGGACATCGGCGCCATCCGGATTGTCGAGCTCAACGGTCGCCCGCAGCCGGTCGCCCGTAACCGGGACCGAGGGCTCAAAGGATATGGCCTCGATCCGAACCCGTTCCTGCAACCCGGATCCTTCGGCCCGCCTCGCCAGAGCGCTTGCCGATTCCGTCGTGCGGACACCTTCCTCGAATTGAGGGGTATCGGAAGGCTTCCCGCGGGACTGAACGCCCGCGTCTTCGCGGGGGTCAGCGGAGCATCCGAACAGCAGAAACCCGGCCACGGCCGCAAAAACGACGACGGTGATATTGCATCCCCTGAATGCCATGGATCTCATTCGAAAATCCATTTGAAGACCGAAAATTCAATGGCCTCGGGATTGACGACATCCGGCAGCGCATCGGGCGTCCCGGCGGTCACCTGGAGCAGAATGATATCCGTCGGGGCGTAATCGTAGACCTTCTTCTGGGCCATGATCGTATACGACGTCGGCCCCGCGGAGGTTATCGTGATCTGGTAGCCGTTTTGAGTGCTGTCGGCCGTGATGCTGCAGCTGTTCCCGAACGATGCGAGACAACCGATGGTGCCGGCATATCGGTTGTTTTCTTCCCAAAAGATTTCCTGATCCATCTTGGCATTCATGAGCCGCCACACCGGCTCGCTCTGATGGGACCGGTTCACGTAGTTGATGTAGTGCGGAACCGCAACGGCAGCCAGGATACCGATGATCGATACAACGACCAGGAGTTCGACCAGCGTGAAACCGGCTCGTCGGCTCGTTTTGTCCCCCGCCCTGAAAGATTTTCCCTGTGAGGCTGTCACCATGGTGCCCCCATCTGGTTACCCTCGCCCTTGGATACCCGCCGATACCGCCAAAGGGCCCTTCCGCCCACGCACCGTCGAACCCTGCATGGCGCGTCCCGGACCGCGCCCTCGTGCCCACCGTGCTCCGGCGGCTCCACGGCACTCGCTTCAACGGCAGAGCCTCGAGGACATCGTCTCCCTCTTTTGTTATCGGCAGGAAAGGGGTCGCACAAAAGTCACTCGCGGCTCATTTCTTTCACGCCCGCGCGAAAGAACTCATCCCCAGGGAAGCCGCTCGAACGAAACCGTCTGCTCGGCGTTCTCCCTCAATCGAGCCACCAGGCCCTGGATCATGCCCTCGAGGGCCGCTCGCTTGGGATATCCCGGGTAGAGTTCCAAGGTCTGTTCAAAGGCGGTCTTGGCCGTTTCGAAGGAGCCGGCCCCGGAAGCGAAGAATCCCAGTCCGAGCCAGGCCTTGGCGTACTGAGGATCCATTTCGATGGCCCGCTTCGCCGCACCCACCGCCTCATGGACGTCTCCTCGCTCGTAGGCGTACCACCCCTTCAGCAGGACCGCGTCCGCAGCCGTTTCATCGAGAGCCAGAGCACCCTCCAGCAGACGCATCCCCAAGGGTTCGAGCCACCGGAGCGAGGGGTCTCTCTGAATCCACAGGGCTCCCGCCATCAACGCATTGAAAGGCGAAAAGGGATTTTTCAAGTACTTTCGGGTAAAGGACCACCGGGCTGCCTGCATTCGATTTCGCTGCTCGGTGAGCACGGCCAGTCGAAGCAGGCGCTGGACCTCGTGCTGATCCGGGTTTTCCGCCGAAGCGGCCTGGAGGACTTCGATCGCTTCCATGGTTTCGTTCAACGAAAAGAGAAGTGCGCCAACCCAGGCACCCGCGGCCAGCTGTCCCGGGTCGGGCCTCCCGTCTCCATCCAGGTCGATCCCCTCATCGGCTGCCTCCTCCACGATCTTTTTCAGCTGCCGGGCCACGAGCCATTTCTTCGACAGTCTGGCCGGCAGGTGATTCATCGTCTCCAGCGCCTTGATCGTCAGATCGAAGGCTTCGCGAAGTTCTCCCTGCTTCCGATGGCACTCCGACAGCGCAAGGAGGAAATTGGGGAGGCTGGCCGCATCGGAACCCCGCGGCACCTCCTGTAGGAGTGACCGGCCCCGTTCGATGCCTTCCTGATACCGGTCTTCGCTGAGATAACCCAGAAGCATCGCCGTCCCGGCCACGTAATACTTTTCGAAGCCTTTCTGCATCAGTGCGATGGCCGCTTCCGCCTGCTCGATTCCCACGTCATGATGCCCGTACCTCACCAGGGACATGGCCAGGTTGGCTCGCGCCCGGGGATGCGCCGGAGCCTTGGCCACGGCATCGCCATAGATCGAAAGGGGCGTGGCCCACGCCTCGTTTCTCGCATAGGTCATCAGGGAGAGGAGAGCGCACAGCAAAGAACAGGCCGCCCAGACCACCTTGACCTGCTCCCGGTGCCCCGCGTTCTTGCCGATCCACTGGACCGACTTGAAAAGGAGGATCACCGCCGTCACGGCCAGCCCGACGGACGGGAGATAGAGTCGATGTTCGAAAACCAGTTCCAGAGGGACAATGGTCGACTCGATCACCAGGTTCACGAAGAACCATAGGCCTCCGAAGGTCACAAGGACGTGCTTCTTGCGGAATCGGATGATGAGAACAAGCGCCAGCACGATGGCGGCAAGGCTGAGCAACGTGGCCGGTGGGTTCAGAAGGGAACGGGAAAGGATGACATCGTGTTCCAGGGACAGTCGACTCGGCAAGGGCAGGAAGAACAGCCCCATGTACCAGAGGACGATCCTCGTCTGGGTCAGCAGACGTTCTTCCAAAGTGAAATGACGCCCGCCGTAGCCGCGGGCGATTCCCAAGGCCACCGACGCCGCCTTGATGCAAAGGGCAAGCACCAAGAGCGCCAGAACCGCCTGGACCCATCCGGGTCGCCTTCTCAGCCCGTTCCACACCTTGAGGACAAGTTCGCCTCGAAACAGCCACATTTCGGTCAATACCAGCATGACCGGAAGCATGGCCGAGTTTTCCTTGGAAAAGAAAGCCGCCGCCCCTGCCAGAAGCGACGCCGCATACCACCACCCCGCTCCTTTCGACGTTCCCGTGGCCATCCGCCGCCTTCGACCGGCCACATAGAAACTGACGCTCGAGATGAAAAACAGCGCCTGAAGCGCGGCCATGCGCTGAACCAGGTACGTCACCGCATTGGTCTGCACCGGGTTCAAGGCCCAGATCCCCGTGGCGCACAAGGCCAGAACGCGGCCCACACCGGGACCCGGCGCATCCGAATCGCGCGAGAGCGCCACCTGAAACAGCTGGCTGATCAGAGAATAGACCGCCAGGGCGCAAAGCGCGTGGATCAGGAGGTTGGTGACATGAAAGGGCACCAGTTTCCCGCCGCCGAAATGGTAGTCCAAGGCAAAGCTCAGCATGGGGATGAATCGCGGCAGCCCAAAATGAGTGTCCATGACCTCTCGAATGGAGGCCAGCGAAAGATCATCGATATGGACTGAAGGGTTCTTGACGAAAGTGTGAAAATCGTCCAGTGCGGGGGTGGCGGTGAAGGTGTTGCTGTAGGCCGAAAAGAGAAGGAGCAGGAAGAGAAACGCGGTATAGACATTCTGTTTTTTCATTTCCGTCGCCGGCTCCTTCCCGAACGGCCTGCAATGGATGGAACCACGGAGCACCCATCCGGGCGCCCCGTGGTTTCACGACTCAAGGGTCTCGGTCGATGCAGCGCTATTCCATACCCATTTCGTCGGCCAGGTCGCCAGTGTATTTCCAGATGAGACCTTTGCCGGACGTCGGAGTGGCAACGAGATTGAAATACCTTGCGGCGCCATTTTCCAGCTTGGAAAGCGCTTGGCAGGAGGCGGCGGTATCGTCCAGCGTGACCTTGAAGGAGGCACCATTGGCGTCCGTTCCATAATCGGAAAGCGTGAAGCAGCTGGAATCTCCGTCGTTGGTGTATTGATCCAAGCTGCTCGGAAACTCACTCTTCAGGCTGTAGTAAGTCGTGACACCATTGATGACGCCGCGCACACCCGGAATCACGAGCTGTTGCACGCGGGACTTGGAAACGTAGCGCTGGTAGTAGGGAATGGCCACGGCGGCCAAAATGCCGATGATGGCCACCACGATCATGAGTTCCACCAGGGTGAAGCCTTTACTTTCCTTCATTTTGATGAACATGACGCTTCCTCCGTTGAGTTGCCTGCTTTCGGGATGTCTTCCTCACGCACGGTTTCGCCCCTGCCTTTTTGGGAACAGCCCTCCTTTCCTGGCTCAAAGTGGGTCGATCCTTCGCCTACACAATCGGCCGTTCTGGATTTTCACTTAAGCAATGCATGTGCCACCAAACGGCGAAAGAAATAGGCATGACGTTTCAACCACTTGACTTCGCCGGACCGAGAGACCGCCCCCGGTCGACTGACGCATCCGGGAAGGAAGGTGACGTTTTTTGTCAGTCTCGGGACGACCCGCGGCGGCGCCCACTTTCGGGCGTGGGGGACCGTTTCCCCTTGTTCCCAAGCTCCAGCTTGGGAACACAACTGTGCAGAAGCTCCAGCTTCGATTGAGGCCGTTCCCAAACCCGAGCTTGGGAACGAGGGAAAAGGCCAGAGCTTGGGAACGAGGGGAAACCAAGCTCATGAAGCTCGGGCCCTGGGGTTTCCGGTTCTTGTTGGAGGGGCCTTGGCCGCGACGCGGATCGCCGGCAAGCCGGCTCCTACAGGGGATCGGCCCGGTGTCTCGTCAAGGGCACGACACAGGGGCCGGGATCGCCGGTGGGGGGAAGGCAACGAACACTCAACACATCCGAAAAAACGGCCGATAGAATGCGATAGACGCCTTCCGTTTGAAGGCGGGCGGGGTTCCGGGAGGTTCGAAGACCCTTTGATTTCTACCACATTCCGTTTGAACCCGCATGGCGAAGGATGTATAACGAGGCGGGCAGAAGGACGGGACTCCAAGCGTAAAGGAGCGTGCACCATGAAATGCGCAAGAGGACGGGCGGTCATCCTGGCCCTTTCACTGATCCTGGCGTTTTCGGCCGGCATGCCCTTCGCGCCTTGCGACTCCTTCGCTCAGCAGACGCCTCCGGCCGAAGTGCCGTTCGAGGAAGCGCCGCTCACGTCCCAAGCATCGGAATGGCTTCAGCCCGAACCTTCCGAAGCAACGGAGGAGCTGTCCCCGGAGGAAATGCTGACCCTCAGGAAACGACACCTTGAAGCGTTGCTTTCCGATGCGTTCCGCTACCATCCGCGGGGCATGCTGAATCCGTTCGTTCCGTTCATTACGCCGGAAACCACCACCGCCCCCGAGTTTGCACCCATGGATGAAGGCACCCTGCCGCCCCGGCCTCAACGCCCCCTCACGCCGCTCCAGAAAATGAGCCTCAGCGAGATCGAAAGAGGACTACGGGCGATTCTACTCGGCGAGATGGGAAAGCGCGCCTTGGTGGAAGACGCGGCGGGGAAGGGCTACATCGTTCAGGTGGGGACGCTCATGGGCAAGAACGACGGCGTGGTGGTGGACATCCTCCCGGACCGTTTGGTGATCCAGGAACGGTTTTGGGACCGCGACGCTCGGGACTGGTCCTACAAGACGGCTTCTGTTCGGTTGAAAAAAGAGGAAACGGCCAAGCCATGATCGAAAAGGCGGCGAACGTCGGGGGGGCCCTGTCATCGTGACCGAAGAACGGAAACGAGGAGGATGCCGGCCCCTACCGTGATGGCGCTGTCGGCCACGTTGAAAGCCGGCCAATGGTACGGACCGATATGGAAGTCCAGGAAATCCACCACGGCACCCAACCGGAGCCGGTCCATGAGGTTTCCCAGCGCTCCCCCCAAGATGAGGGCCAAACCGGCCCGTTTCGCCTTTTCCCGCCCTCCCGTCGCCCGATAGAGGTACAGTAGGACCGCCGCCGCCACAACTCCGACTCCGATGAAAAAGACCTGCCGCCCCAGCGACGGGGAACCCGCGAGAAAACTGAAAGCCGCTCCGGTATTTCGCACGTGGACCAGATTGAAAAAACCCGGAACGACTTCCTGCTGCGTGTAAAGCGGAAGAAAACGGGTGATGACAAATTTTGTCACCTGGTCCAGAAGAAGCGTTCCACCCGCCAAGGCGACCAGCAACCCGGCGGGAGGCCAATAGGTCTCCCTCGGGCCGGACCCTTTTGGAAGCATTTCAGGCTCCGCCCCCTTCCAGCACCCGCAGACAACGCCCGCACACCGTGGGGTGCTCGGCCGCATCCCCCACCGTTGGTGACCTGACCCAGCAGCGTTCACATTTCGCCGCATCCACCGGCGTGACTCCCACAAGAAGTCCGGGGACGGCTTCACCGGCCAGCGGCTCGGAGAGTCCCCCCGCATCCTCCGTACACTCCACGGCGGATACGATGAAAACGGTCCGCAGCAATTCTTCGTGGCCGGCGAAGTCCTCCTGGAGTTCAGGGGGAAGCCGCAATCGGACACGGGCGTCCAGGGGGTGGCCGATGATCTTTTCGCGGCGCGCGGCTTCCAGGGCCCGGCTCACATCGCTTCGCATCGCCAGAATCTTCTGCCATCTCCGGTTCAGGGCCTCGTCCTTCAGGGCCGGATCCGGGTCCGGAAAGACCTCCATATGCACGCTCGCCGAGCCCTTTGCCGGAAGATGCCACCAGGCCTCTTCCGCCGTAAAGGAAAGGATGGGGGCCATCAGACGAAGAAGCGCCGTGAGGATGGCGTGCAGAGCCGTCTGAGCGGAACGCCTTTCGGCGCTTTTGGCAGCCGACGTGTACAACCGGTCCTTCAGAATATCCAGGTAGAAGGCGCTGAGATCCACCACGCAGTAGTTGTGAACGGCGTGGGTCACGCGGTGAAACTCGAAACGGTCGTAAGCCCGCCGGACCTTTTCGATCAGCTCCTGGAGCTGATGCAGGGCGAAGCGGTCCAGTTCTTCCATCTCACCGTAGGGAACGGAATCCTTCGATGGATCGAAATCGTGGAGATTGCCGAGCAGAAAGCGCCAGGTGTTCCGGATGCGCCGATAGGCCTCGCTCAACCGCTTCAGGATATCGGGGGAAATCCGGATATCGTCCCGGTAGTCTTCCGCGGAAACCCAGAGCCGCAAGATCTCGGCCCCGTAGTCCCGGATGATTTCGTCGGGCACGATCACGTTCCCCAGCGACTTGGACATCTTGTAGCCCTGCCCGTCCACCACGAACCCATGGGTCAGGACCGCTCGGTAAGGCGCACGGCCGCGGGTTCCCACCGACGCCAGCAGCGACGAATGAAACCAGCCGCGGTGCTGGTCGCTTCCTTCCAGGTAGAGATCGGCGGGCCATCGAAGATAAGGGCGCTTTTCCAGCACGGCGGCGTGGGACACCCCGGAATCGAACCAAACGTCCAGGATGTCGTTTTCCTTGGCGAAGGTCCGGCCGCCGCACTGCGGACAGACCGTCCCTTCCGGCAACAGTTGATCCGCCGGCCGATCGAACCAGCAGTCGGCCCCCTCGGCTTCGAACAGCTTCACCACGTGAGCGAAGATTTCGGGGGACGCCAGGAGTCCACCGCACTGGGAACAGGTGAAGACGGTGATGGGGACCCCCCACGCGCGCTGACGGGAAATACACCAGTCCGGCCGGTTCTCGATCATCTGGTGGATGCGGTCCCGGCCCCAGGCCGGAACCCACTGCACCTCGTCGATGGCCTGGAGCGCCTTTCGCCGGAGCTCGTTCCTTTCCATGGCAATGAACCACTGTTCGGTGGCTCGGAAAATGACCGGCTGCTTGCACCGCCAGCAGTGAGGATAGCTGTGCTCGATTTCCGTTTCGAGGACCAGCCGTCCCATTTCCCGCAGCTTGGCGTTGACGGCCTTGTTGGCTTCGAAAACGCGCATGCCGGCAAAGAAGGGAACCTCGTCGAGGAAGCGCCCATCATCGTCCACGGGCGAATACACATCCAAGCCGTATTCCAGGGCCATGTCGTAGTCTTCCCGGCCATGTCCCGGAGCCGTGTGCACGCAGCCCGTCCCGGCTTCCAGGGTCACGTGGGCGCCCAGGACGATGACAGACGGCCGATCCAGAAAGGGATGGCGGCAGCGAAGGCCCTGGAGTTCACCGGCGCGGAACGTTCGAAGCACCTTGAAATCGCTGATGCCGAAAGCGCCCAGGCACGTTTCCAGGAGTCCTTCCGCCAGGATGAAGATTTCGCCGCCCGCTTCCACGGCCACGTAAGTGAAATCCGGATGCAGCGCGATGGCGAGGTTCGCGGGGAGGGTCCACGGGGTGGTGGTCCAGATCAGGACGGAGACCTCGCGCCCGGAAAGTTCCGGAAATTTCGCCGCGCTTTCGGCTTCCATGGGAAACTTCACCGTGATGGAAGGCGACAGGTGATCGCGGTATTCCACTTCCGCTTCGGCCAGGGCCGTGCGGCAGTCAGCGCACCAGTAGATGGGCTTCTTGCTCCGCACCACGCTGCCGAGTTCGAAAAACCGTCCCAGCTCCCGGGCGATGGTGGCTTCGTAATCGTAGGACATGGTGAGGTACGGGTTTTCCCATTCCCCCAGAACCCCCAGGCGCTTGAACTCCTCACGCTGGATGTCGATGAACCTTTCGGCGTAGCGGCGGCAGTGCCGGCGGATCTCCCCCTGGGTCATGTTCTTTTTCCGCTCGCCCAGTTCCTTGTCCACCTGGTGTTCAATGGGAAGCCCGTGACAGTCCCAGCCGGGAACGTAGACGGCATCGAAACCGCTCATCTGGCGGTTCTTGACGATCATGTCTTTCAAAATCTTGTTGAGAGCGGTGCCCAGGTGGATGTGGCCGTTGGCGTAGGGCGGGCCGTCATGGAGAATGTAGCGCGTGCGGCCCTTGCTCCGCGTTCGCAGCTCCCTGTACAGACCCATGGCTTCCCATGCGGCGAGGATTTCCGGTTCGCGCTTCGCGAGATTCGCCTTCATGGGAAACGCGGTCTTCGGAAGATTCAGTGTATCCTTGTAATTCAGGCTTTTGCCTTGGGTTTTTCCCATGCCGCCAACGCCTCCTTGATGCCGGGCCGTAACCGTGAAAAGGGTCGCGCCTGCAACCGTCCGAAAACAGAACTGATATATCTAGCACAGCCCGAGTCCGAGTCAAGACGGAGTTCGCGAAATCCGTTCCAGGAAAAGTCGGAGAAGAGAGAAATCACCGCAGAGACACCAAGGGCGCAGAGGAAAGGCTTTCCTCTGCGCCCTCCGAGGCGTGAGTCGCTTCGGCACCACGCCGGCAAGCGCGGTGCCGACCGGTTCCCTTCGGTTTGAAACCGATGTTTAGTACATGCCGCCCATGCCGCCCATGCCGCCGGCACCGCCCATTTCAGGCTTCTCGTCCTTCTTGGGGATATCGGCCACCATGCATTCGGTGGTGAGCATGAGAGCGGCCACGCTGGCGGCGTTCTGGAGCGCGGAACGCGTCACCTTGGTGGGGTCGATGACCCCGGCTTCGATCAAGTCGCAGAATTCGCCGGTTTCGGCGTTGAAGCCGAACGCATCCTTTTCGCCCTTGATCTTCTGGACGATCACGGAGCCTTCTTCGCCGGCGTTGTTGGCGATCTGGCGGGCGGGTTCTTCCAGAGCCCGGCGGATGATATTGGCGCCGAGTTTTTCTTCCTGATCCACGTCGAGGTTTTCCAAGGCACCCAGGCAGCGCAGGTAGGCGACACCGCCGCCCGGAACGATGCCTTCTTCCACGGCGGCCCGCGTCGCGTTGAGCGCGTCTTCCACCCGGGCCTTCTTTTCCTTCATTTCGGATTCCGTCGCGGCGCCCACGCTGATGACCGCCACGCCGCCCACCAGCTTGGCCAGCCGTTCCTGCAGCTTCTCACGATCGTAGTCGCTGGTGGTCTCGTCGATCTGGGTCCGAATCTGGCGCACCCGGCCTTCCAGAGCCTTCCGGTCTCCGGCGCCGTCGACGATGGTGGTGTTGTCCTTGTCCACGCGCACGGTCTTGGCGCTTCCCAGGTCGTTCAGGTTCACGCTTTCGAGCTTGATCCCCTTTTCTTCGCTGATCACCTGGCCGCCCGTGAGGATGGCGATGTCTTCGAGCATGGCCTTTCGCCGGTCACCGAAGCCCGGAGCCTTCACGGCGCAGACCTGGAGGGTGCCGCGCAGCTTGTTGACCACCAAGGTGGCGAGCGCCTCGCCTTCCACGTCTTCGGCAATGATCAGAAGGGGCCGCCCCATCTTGGCGATCTGCTCCAGAACCGGCAGAAGATCCTTCATGTTGCTGATCTTCTTTTCGTGCACCAGAATGAGGGGTTCGTTCAGGACCACTTCCATCTTTTCGGGGTCGGTCACGAAGTACGGCGAAATGTAGCCGCGGTCGAACTGCATCCCTTCGACCACTTCCAGGGTCGTTTCCATCCCCTTGGCCTCTTCCACCGTGATGACACCTTCCTTGCCCACCTTGTTCATGGCCTCGGCGATGATGTTGCCGATGGTGGGATCGTTGTTGGCGGAAATGGTCCCGACCTGAGCGATCTCTTTCTGGTCCTTGGTGGGCTTGCTGATCTTCTTCAGCTCGTCGACCACCACCTTGACGGCCTTTTCGATCCCCCGCTTGAGGGCCATGGGATTGGCGCCCGCGGTCACCAGCTTGGACCCTTCATAATAGATGGACTGGGCCAGGATGGTGGCGGTGGTGGTTCCGTCGCCGGCCACGTCGCTGGTCTTGCTGGCGACTTCCTTGACCATCTGGGCACCCATGTTTTCGAACTTGTCTTCGAGTTCGATCTCCTTGGCCACGGTGACGCCGTCCTTGGTCACGGTCGGGCCGCCGAAGGCCTTTTCGAGAACCACGTTACGACCCTTGGGTCCGAGGGTCACCTTGACGGCATCCGCCAGGATATTGACACCGTTCAGCAGCGATTCCCGGGCTTTCACATCGTAGATCAACTGTTTTGCCATGAGACAGACCTCCTCTCGGAAGGGTTCAGTGTTTCACTGGGTCAAACTGAGGCGACAACCTCGGCAGCCGACTACTTTTCGATGATGGCGAGAATATCGTCTTCGCGCATGATGAGGAGTTCCTGTCCTTCGACCTTCACGTCGGTGCCGGCGTACTTGCTGAAAAGAACGCGGTCGCCGGCCTTGACGTCCAAGGGGCGGCGGCTGCCGTCTTCCATGAGCTTTCCGCTTCCCACGGCGAGGATTTCGCCCTGGATGGGTTTTTCCTTGGCGGTGTCCGGAATGATGATCCCGCCCGCGGTCTTTTCTTCCTCTTCGATCCGTTTCACGATGACACGGTCATTGAGGGGCTTGAGGTTCATAGGCTTCACTCCTTTCGTCCATCTTGGGGTTTGGAGTCGCCGGCTTCCACCGGCGCCCGTCCGTCTGTTAGCACTCACAAAAGACGAGTGCTATATAATCCCAACGGCGGCGCTTTGCAAGGGGTAAAAATCAGGAAAGAGGAAAAAGGAGGGAAAAACAGGTGCCCCGCGGCGAGGTGCCCCGCACTTCGGCCCGCCCCCCGGCGGTTTCCATGAGGCGGTAGACGATGCTCAAACCCAGTCCGAGGCCGCTTTCCTTGGTGGTGAAGAAGGGTTCGAAGATCCTGTCTGTGGCATCCCTGGCGATGCCCGTGCCGGAGTCCTGGACATCGAGCCGAAGAAAGGCGGTCCCGTTTTCCCTCGACCCTTCCCGAATCGAACGGATGGTGACCGTTCCCTCACCCGGCATCGATTCCAGGGAGTTCAAGAGCACGTTCGTCAGAACCCTGCGGAAGTGGCTGCGGTTGATGACGACGCATTCATCGGGGCCGACCGCCACGTTCACCCGGTGCTGCGGCAGAACCCGCCCTTCGCGCTCCAAACCGGCCAGCACATCTTGAATCGCTTCGGCCACGGCCACGGACTCCTTGAATCCTGCTTTCTGGGGTTCGCGCGCCAGCCACAGGAACTGGCTCACCAGCTCGTTCACGCGATCGATTTCCCGCGTGAGGATCTCGCCGAGCCTCGCCTTCAACGGATCGTCTTCCAGGTCCGCCTGGAGGATCTGCACCGCTCCGCTGATGGCGGCGAGCGGGTTCTTGATTTCATGGACCACTTCGGCGGCCATCTTTCCCGCGAACGCCAGTTGTTCCAGTCTCCGGAGGTGTTCTTCCATGGCCTTGTAAGCGGTTTGATCCTGAAAAATCAAGATCCAACCCTCCGGCCCGTTTTCGCCTTCATCGGGCTGCAGCTTCGAGAGCGTGTAGGCCAGGTGGGCGCACCGCCCGTCGGGGGCGTCGTAGCGCAATTCCTTCCCCCGGGAGGACGTTCCCGTCTCTTCCGGTTCGACCTTGGTTTCCACGTCCGCTCCCAGCGGAGGAAAGATCTCGCTCACGTGCCGGCCGATGAAGGTTCCCAGCGGACGGCCGAGGATTTCTTCGGCGGCGCGGTTGCCGTACTGGACCGTACCGTCGGTTGCGAGCCCGAGCAGCCCGCTTCCCATCCGGGTCACGATGCTCCGGTAGAGCGCTTCGATTCGGCAGAGGTCGCGCTTCTGGCGCTTCACTTCCCGGTTGGACTTCTGAAGTTCTTCCGCCAGATATCCGCTGAGAAACGCCACCAGAAAGAACGCGGCCATGTGCATGACGAGCGCGTAGAAGAAGGCGCCGCTGTCGTGGGCAGGTGTGCCGTCCACGAAGTACGCGTAGGGTTTGATCCATCCGAAATACTGGAGGTCCACCACCAAGCCGTAGGCGAGGCAGGTGGCCGACGCGATCCAGAGGCTCCCGCGGCGTTGCGTCAGGACGGCGGCGCCGATGATGACGGGCATGTACAGAAAGGAAAAGGGACTGTCCACCCCGCCGGTGAGGAGGATCACGGCCGTGACCGCCGCCACGTCGAAGAAGAGCTGGGCGTAGGCGAAGGTTTCGAGACGGCGGACGCGGCGAAGGCTCACCACGCCCACGATGGTGAAGACGAAGAGCACCGCGGAGAACACGTAGAGGGGTCCCAACGGGGAGGACGCCGGAGCTTCCCGCCCTCGGAACTCGCACAGGAGGGTGAGGGTGAGGAAAAAGACGGCCATGAGAAGTCGGTAGAGTAGGAGTCCCTGGATCCGCCTTTGGAGGGCGGCCGGACCGGCAACGGCGGGCAAGGGGGGACCGACTTGTCCAGCCTCCATTGTTAAGCTCCGCGGGAGACCACGTCGGCGATCTGGAAGATCGGCAGATACATGGCCACCAGGAGTCCTCCGATGGTGACGCCGAGAAACACGATCAGGAGCGGTTCCAGCAGGGAGGTGAGGGCTTCCACGGTGGCGTCCACTTCTTCGTCGTAGAAGTCGGCCACTTTTTCGAGCATGTTGTCCAGGGCGCCTGTGGCTTCCCCGACGGTCACCATGTGGATCACCATGGGAGGGAACATGCCGGATTCGGCCAGCGGGTCGGCGATGGGCCGGCCTTGGGACACCGCGTCCCGGGCCCGGCGGACGGCACGCTCGATCACCGTGTTCCCCGCGGTGGCTGCGACCAGGTCCATGCTGTCGAGGATGGGCACCCCGCTTCCCAGCATGGTGCCCAGGGTGCGGGAAACCCGCGCCAGGGCCACCTTCTTGAGGAGCATCCCGAAGACGGGTACCTTGAGAAAGATCCTGTCGGTCAGATGCCGGCCTTTGTCCGTTTTGCGGAAACGACCGAAGCCGATGGCCGCCAGGAAGAGGCCTCCCAGAATCCAGTGGAAATAGTTCTGCACGAACTCACTGGCGGTGATCACGACAACGGTCAGAGCCGGAAGGGGTGCGCCGGCGTCGCGGAAGAGCCCTGCAAAGACGGGGATAACGTAGATCAGGATCACGGCGATCACGATCACCGCGATTCCCACCACCACCCCGGGGTAGGTCATGGCTCCTTTGACCTTCTTTTTCAGCTTGGCCACCTTTTCCAGGTAGGCGGCAAGCCGGTTGAGCGTCACGTCCAGGATGCCTCCGGCTTCCCCGGCGGACACCAGGTTGACGAAGAGCTTGTCGAAGACCTTGGGGTGTTTCATCAAGGATTCCGAGAAGGTCATCCCTTCTTCCACGCTCTTTCGAATGTCCTTGAGCACCCTCCGGAAGGCCTTGTTTTCCGTCTGATCCCTGAGGATTTCCAGGCACTGGATGATGGGAAGCCCCGCATCGATCATGGTGGCGAACTGTCGGACAAAGAGCACCAGGTCCTTTTCCTGGACCTTTTGCTGCAGGACGGGGAGGTACTCCAGAATGTCCTTGGGTTTGGGTTTGAGCGACTGGATATCGACGCCTTGGCGCACCAGCAGCTGCCGGGCGATGGCCGCGTTGTCCGCCTCGATTTCACCCTTGATCTTCTTTCCCTTACGATCGATTCCCCGCCATACGAATTCGGGCATGATTCACTCCGCCATGGGCCGCCGGGCCGCACCTGAAACGCGGGCCGGCCTTGCATCCGTTCGGGTTTGCGGTTCCCTCAGATCGAAAAAACTTCGCGGCTTCAGGCATTCGTGCTTCGCCGCGATGCCGTTCAGTCCTTGATGGTGCTTCGGAGCACCTCTTCCACCGATGTGATGCCTTCCTTGAGTTTATTGATGCCGCTTCGCCTGAGGGTGGTCATGCCCAGCCGGATCGCTTCCCGTTTCAGTTCGGACGCCGAAGCCCCGACCAGAACCAGTTCCCGGATTTCATCCCTCATGGGCATCACTTCGTAGAGGGCGATCCGTCCCCGGTACCCGGTACTGCTGCATGCCGGGCATCCCCTTCCCCGATAGCAGGGGAACGTTCCCACCTCGTCTTCCCCGACCCCCAGTTCCAGGAGTGCCTCCGGCGGCACATCTTCCACCACCTTGCATTCCGGGCAGACCTTGCGAGCCAGCCGCTGGGCCAGGACCAGGTTCACCGCCGAAGACACCAGAAAGGGTTCGACGCCCATGTTGAGCAGGCGGTTCACGGTGCTTGGAGCATCGTTGGTGTGGAGCGTGCTCAACACCAGGTGCCCGGTCAGGGCGGCCTTGATCGCCACTTCGGCCGTTTCGAAATCCCGGACTTCCCCCACCATGATGATGTCTGGGTCCTGCCGGAGAAACGATCTCAAAGCTGCTGCAAAATTCAGTCCGATCGCGTCGTGGACCTGGACCTGGTTGATCCCCACCAGGCTGAATTCCACGGGGTCTTCCGCCGTGGAGATGTTGTGGTGGATCTTGTTCAGTTCCGAAAGGGCACTGTAGAGCGTGGTGGTTTTGCCGCTTCCCGTCGGTCCGGTCACCAGCACCATGCCGTAGGGGCTGTAGATCGCTTCCCGGAAGGCTTTGAGCTGCTCCTCCTGGAACCCGAGTTTCGTCATGTCCAGCTGCAGGTTGGATTTGTCCAGGAGTCGCAGGACGACCTTTTCGCCGAACAGGGTGGGAAGGACGGACACGCGAAACTCCATCTCGCTTCCCTTGGTCTTCAACTTGATGCGTCCGTCCTGAGGCAATCGGCGTTCCGCGATGTCGAGCCGGCTCATGATCTTGAGGCGCGAGATGATGGCGTTTTTCATCTGGAGCGGCGGGCGCATCACCTCATAGAGCATGCCGTCGATGCGGAACCTCACCCGCATCTTTTTCTCGTAAGGCTCGATATGAATGTCGCTCGCGTGCTTGCGAATGGCGTCAAGAAGGATCAGGTTCACCAGCTTCACCACCGGGGCTTCCCCCGCGGCGTCTTCCAACTGGCTCAGCTCGATTTCATCCGAGGTGTCCACGAGGTCCACGTCCACTTCCTCGCGGATCATCCCCATGACCTCTTCCAGGCTGTCGTTGGCGCTGGACGCGTACAAATGTTCGATGGTCCGTTTGATGGTGCTTTCCGGAGCCACGTGGATCCGAACGTTCTTCTGGGTGATGAACCGGACGTCGTCAATGACGAAGAGGTTTCCGGGATCCGACATGGCCACATGGAGTGTGTTGCCCACCAGTCCGAAGGGGACCACCTGATACTTTTGCACCACGTTTACCGGAATGAGTCCCGTGACGGCCTTCGAAATGTTGAGCTTGGATGGATTGACCACGGGCACGCTGAACTGCTTGGAAAGGAACTCCACCAGGGTGGCTTCGTCGAGGAGTTCCCGCCGGATCAGGATGGCCCCGATACGCTCCCCGCTTTGGCGCTGTTCTTCCAGGGCCTGATCCAGGTCTTCCTTGGTGATGAGACCGGCATTGATGAGCATCTGCCCGATTTTGTTTCGCATCCGGTTCGAGTTCCCCCGACAGGCAAGACAAGACGCGACGCTCCGGCATGCCGCAGCCAAGACACCGCCGCGGCCGGCCTGGAACACTTCCGACACCATGCAACGAGGCACACTTAGGGAATCGCCAGAAAAGGGAAAAACTTTAACGATTCCTCGGAAAAGGGGCATGGGGCGGGCGCAGAATCTTTTCCAAATTCTCTTGACACCGGAAAACGGATGAATATTATTGCCGCGGTTGCGATGTGGGCTGAATTTCAACGAAACGGGAGGTGTTCGCCATGATTTGCCAAACGCTGAAGGCGGGGCAAGAATGCGCCTTCATGACCAAGACGGGGTGTGGTTTCAACGGGGGCTCTTGCTACACGGTGGTGGAGCAATGTGACGGTTGTCAGCGGGTCGTCGAATTTTCGTCCGGAAAGTTCTGCGCGAGTTACCCCAATCCCGCCATCAAGTGGCGGACGGGCTTCTGTAACTTCGCCACGCACGTGAAAGCGGAGACTTCGGCTCAGCAGCAGGCCAAGATCAACCCGCTCAAGGCTTCCAAGCGCAGCGGCAAGCGCAAGTAGCCAGCCACTCTGGAGAGCAGATCCCATGGGCCCCCGACCTATGTGATTTTGCTCTCTTTTTTTCTTTTCATCCCGCCGATCTCATCGAGACTCCTTTTCCGAGCATTTGGCATTGACTTCTGGGGCACCGGTCGATAAGGAAAACCATCGCGGGCCCGCCGGTGGGCGCGTACCGGGTATGTGGTCCCGTGGTAACAGCAGCGGAAGCAGGCCGGAACGTGAGGCGGCTTCGAAGTCCGTCGAGGGCCGCGATGATGAAGTCCCGCCACGGTTCCGTCTGCGGGAAACGTGCATCTGAGAAAGGAAAAAACCTATCGTGGCACAACATGTCATCCTCACGGGCAATCAGGCGGCGGCACTTGCGGCCAAACTCTGCCGGGTCCAGGTCGTCGCGGCCTACCCCATCACGCCTCAATCCAAGATCCCCGAAGTCCTTTCAGAATACGTCGAAGCGGGTGAACTCGCAGCGGAATTTGTTCGCGTGGAGAGCGAACATTCGGCCATGGGGGTCTGCATTTCCGCGGCGATCGTCGGGGCGCGGGTCTTCACGGCCACCGCGGCCAACGGCTTGGCCTACATGCACGAGCAGCTTCACTGGGCCGCCGGCGCCCGGCTTCCCATCGTCATGCCGGTGGCCAACCGGGGACTGGGTGCTCCCTGGACCATCTTGAACGACATGCAGGATTCCATCGCTCAGCGGGACACCGGTTGGATGCAGTTCTACTGCATGAACAACCAGGAGGTCCTGGACCAGGTGATCCTGGCCTACCGCGTCGCCGAAAGGCTCTTGGTCCCGGTCATGGTATGCTTCGACGGCTTTCGCCTGTCGCACACCATGATGCCGGTGGAAGTCCCCGACCAGCAGGACGTGGACCGCTTTCTGCCCGCCTACCGGCCGCCCTACGCCCTGGATCCTGAGCGGCCGGTGAACGTCAACCCGGTGGTCATGACCGATCCTCTGCCCGACGGCGAGGGTCGGATGTGCCCGGGCTACATGGGCTTCAGAAGGCGCCTCCAGGAGACCCTGGAAGACGGCCTTTCGACCATCCGGCAAGAAGGCCGCCGTTTTGAAGAACACTTCGGCCGCAGCTACGAGGACCCCCTCTATCGCTACGGTACCGACGACGCGGAGGTGATCTTCGTGACCATGGGGTCCCTCGCAAGCGAGGCCTCCGACGCGGCCGACCTGCTGCGCGAGGAAGGCGTTCGAGCCGGGGTGATCGGGCTCCGCGTGTTCCGGCCGTTTCCGGCAAACCCGCTGGTGGAGGCTCTCCAGGGCGTCCCGGCCGTGACCGTGCTGGAAAAGGCCATCAGCTACGGCTACGAAGGACCTCTCGCCACCGAACTCAAGGCGGCGCTCTTTTCGCGCAACGGACACCGACCCACGATTTTCAACTACATCACCGGGTTGGGCGGTAAGGACGTCAAGCCCAACGATCTCCTCGACGCCGCGCGCTCGACGCTCGACGCTTCCCGAAACCAGGGATGGCAGCCCCGGCCCGAGTGGATCGGTGTGGAAATCTGAACGATCGGCGAACCCTGAATCCCGGACGCCGGCCCGATACGGGCTCCAGCGTCACCCCTTGATTTCGAGTGAGGATGAAACCATGTCCACCACGATCCTGGAACTCCCCGAACAGGAATACGTTCTTCCCGGCACGCGCACGTGCGCGGGCTGCGGGCTGCCCATCGCTTACCGCCATATCTTGAAGGCTCTCGGCCCCAAGACCATCGTGACCCTCCCGGCCTGCTGCCTCACCATTCTGCACGGCATCTACCCCAGGACGCCCATCGCCGTGAACGCGGTGAACAACACCTTCGCCAGCACGGCGGCCTCCGCTTCGGGGCTGGCCGCCGGGCTTAAAGCGCTCGGGAAAGAGGACTTCACCGTCCTGGCCATGGCCGGAGACGGCGGCACCTTCGATATGGGCATCCAGGCTTTGAGCGGAGCGGCGGAACGGCAGACCAACTTCATTTACGTGTGCTACGACAACGAAGCCTATATGAACACCGGGGTGCAGCGTTCCAGTGCGACGCCCGCGGGAGCCGTCACCACCACCACGCCCGTACTCCCCAAGCAACAGCCGAAGAAAGACTTCGCGCAAATCATGGAGGCGCACAACCTGCCCTACCTCGCCACCGCCTCCTCTTCCTATCCGGGCGACCTTTACAACAAGTTCGTCAAGGCCAAGGACATTTACGGGACACGCTTCATTTACCTGAGCACGCCCTGCCCCGCCGGCTGGGCCTTTCCGACGCAGCACACCGTCAGAATCGGCCGGCTGGCGGTGGAAACCGCCGTGGTCGTTCTTTACGAAATCGAAGGCGGTGCGTTTCGGCTCACGGGAAAGAGCCTGAGCATGGCGAGGAGCGGACGGAAAAAGCCGGTGGACGAATACGTGAAGGCCCAGGGTCGCTTCAAGAAGATGGCGCCGGAGCAGCTGGAAGCCTTTCAACAGGCCGTAGACCATAGCTGGGAACGGTTCCTGGTGCGGGCCGGCTTCTGATGGGGCGCGGCGCAACCGTTTTCACCGTCGGGATGACGCCGCCTTCCCCGGCAGGCGTCCCATAAATCCGCCTTGCAGGCGCCGTTCCGGCAACGGCCGCGGCCGGGAAGGCCGGTCCGGCGGGCGAACGGTTGACGTCACGGCCGGGGCGGACCGTTCCGGTGCCAGCGCACCAGCGCGCTTCCCCACGTGAATCCCGCCCCGAAGGCGGCGATCACCAGGTAGTCGCCCCGCTTCAGCCGGTCTTGCTCCACAACGGCTTCGTAAAGGCAGAGTGGGAGGGTCGCTCCGGTGGTATTGGCATATCGGTCGATATTCACCACCACGCGGTCCATGGGGATGTTCATGCGATTGGCGCAGGCCTCGATGATCCGAAGATTGGCCTGGTGTGGAATGAAAAGGGCCAGATCTTCTCCTTTGATTCCGTTCCGGTCCAAGACGGCCACGGCCACATCCGCCATTTCCGTCACCGCGAACTTGAAGACGCGCTTTCCTTCCTGATAGACGTAATGCTCGCGGCTGCGGACCGTCTCAAGGCTCGCGGGCTTGCGGCTGCCGCCCGCCTTCATGTGCAGGTAGGGTTCACCGATTCCGTCGATCCGTTGAATGAAATCCAGCACACCGTATCCCTCCTCTTCCCAAGGCTCCAGGAGTACGGCGCCGGCGGCGTCGCCGAAGAGCACGCAGGTGTTCCGGTCCTCGTAGTCGATGATGGAACTCATCACATCGGCCCCGATCACCAACACCTTGTCGTAGCGTCCCGATTCGATCATCTGGACTCCGGTGGTGAGCGAAAACAGGAAACCGGAGCAGCCGCCGGAAAGATCGAATCCCCAGGCCCGGCTCGCGCCGATCTCCCGTTGCACCAGGCACGCCGTCGAAGGGAAAAACATGTCGGGCGTCACCGTCCCGACGATGATGGCGTCCACCTCGGAAGCCGGCGTCCCCGCACGTTCCAGACAATCGGCGGCCGCCCGCGCCGCCATGTACGAACACCCCAGGCCGGGTTCCAGGATGCGCCTTTCCCGGATGCCGGTTCGGGTGAGGATCCACTCCTCGGTGGTGTCCACCATCTTTTCCAGGTCCTGGTTGGTGAGGCGTCGTTCCGGGAGGAAGCGCCCCACAGAGCGGATGGCGGCGTTGCGTTGTGGCATGGCCCGTCCTTTCAATCTGATCCTTGAGGCCCGCTTCTTACAGGATGCCCCGGTAATACCCCCCATCGATCTGGATGGAAGTCCCCGTGATGTATCCCGCTCTTTCCGACGCCAGGAAAGCGACCAGGGCCGAAAATTCGTCGACGGTTCCGAGGCGCCCCATGGGGATTTCCGATTCCCATTTCCGGATCACCGCCTCCGGCGTTGTATTCTGCTTTTCCGCCAGGAACTCCGACAGCTTCCTCACGCGTTCCGTCATGGTGTAGCCCGGACATACGTTGTTGACCGTCACGTTGTAAGGCGCCAGCTCGTTGGAAAGGGTCTTGGCCAATCCGATCACCCCGGAACGCACCGTATTCGAGAGAATCAAACCGTCGATGGGCTGCTTGACCGCCACCGATGTCATGTTGATGATGCGCCCCCAACGTTTCTCCTTCATGATCGGGACCGCTTCCCGGGTCATGACGATGGTGCTCATGAGGTTCAGCTTGAATCCGAAGGTCCACAGGTCGTCGTCGATTTCCAGGAAAGTCCTTGAAGGGGGGCCGCCGGCATTGTTCACCAGGATGTCCACGGTGCCGAAATGTTCGAGCCCCTTTCGGACGAAGCCCTTGGCCTGATCCATATCGGTCACGTCGGCGGGGATACCGATCACTTCGCCTCCCGTGGCCGCCTTGATCTCTTCCACGGCCCTGGGAAGCTCGGGATCGTCCAAGGCACAGATCGCCACCTTGGCGCCTTCCCGGCTGAATTCCAACGCCACAGTCTTCCCGAGTCCTTGGCTGGCGCCCGCCACAAACGCCACCTTGCCGTTGATTCCCAGATCCATTGCCGCTCCTTTCTCTCAAGGGACTTCGTACAAGCTCTTCGCGGCTTCGCTGTAACCGCCACGGCCATCGTAAATGAAGAAGGGGGGCTCCACCAACAGGTCCGGTCCGCCACCCTTTCGGTATTCGAGGTGCACCAGGCGTCCGGGACTTCCAGGGTCCGAGTGGATCATGGTCAGCCGCTTGGTTCGAAACCCCCACCGGTCGCCGAGCCCCATCAGCTCATCCAGGCGGCTCGCTGGATAAATGAGGGCCAAACGCCCCCCGTCTCGGAGGAGCCTCGAGGCGCTTTCGAACACGTCGGCGGCGGTTCCCGCAAGCTCGTGCCGGGCCAACGCGCGCTGCCGGTCGGGGTTCACCCGTCCCGAACCTCGACGCCGGTAAGGCGGGTTGCTCACCACCAGGTCGACACTCCCCGGGACCACGAGGTCCCCCAGGCACCTCATGTCCGCTTCCACGACCGCGACTCGGCCGCCGAAGCCGTTCCGCCTCACGTTTTCGCGGGCGAGTTCCGCCAGTTCACGCTGGATCTCCACCCCGATCCATTCCCGGCCCCGCCCGCGGAAAGCCAAGATCAAGGGAACCACGCCGCAGCCGGTTCCCAGGTCCACCACGCGGTCGGCGGGCTTCACCCGCGTGAGGCCCGCCAAGAGCACGGAATCGATGGAAAAGCGGTAACCGGTCTTGTCCTGGCGGAGCACCAGCCGACCCCCGAACAGCGTGTCGCAGGTCGTCTCGCGCCCGCCTCTGTCCGCCGATTCGGGCTTGCCGCATGAAGAAACGCAGTCCATCACGGCCACGGCCTCTACCCTAAAACGCCCCAAAACGCCGCACATCCCGGCGCCTCAAAAAAGCGGCACCTCCTCGTTCACGTCAATGGGATGCAGAACCAGGCCGCTCGAAACCTTGGGGTAAAAATACGTGGCCTTGTGGGGCATGATCAGCCCGGCCGAAGCCACGTCGCGCACCTGGTCGACGCGGGTCGGGTTGATAAAAAACCCCAAATCGTTGACCCCGGAACGGACACGGGTCAGACCTTCGTCCAGATCGTGGCTGAACTGGATGTTCCGGGGGTCCGACAGGAACGATTCCGAAAGGCCGAGGATGCGGCGCAGCACGACCCGGTCCAGGATCACCACGTCCAAGGATTGGAGCACCCCGGGAACGCCCTGGTCATCCAGAAACCGCCGGACCCGCTCGTCTCTCGGAGTCAAAAGAAAAAGCTTCGATCCGCCGTGCACGGCCACCCCCACCGCCGTCCGTCTCGCTTCAGCCGCCTCGCAAAGCCGCTCCCTCCAACGCCGCCTGTCCCGCTCCTCGGTCGCCTCGAAAGGCGTCACCCTGAAGAATGCTTCAGCCGCCGGGAGCGACCTTTCAAAGGCCTCCCTGTCCACCTGTTTCAGAAGTCGATGCGTGGGCAGAATGCTCAATCCCTCCCCTTCCATGGGCGACAGATAAACCATGACGAATTCGAAGGGGGCCCGGGGACCCGCACCCGGATGCCGTTCGCGCAGAATATCCCGGAACTTGAGCGCCGTTTCGTACCGGTGATGGCCGTCCGCGATGAAAATCATTCGATCCCGCATGAGCCGGCGCAGTTCGTGGAAAACGTTCGGGGACGTGACCCGCCGGAGCCGGTGATCGAGCCCGTTCCGGTCACGAAAAGACGCACAGGGCGACGCTTCCCGGTCTTGGAACAGCGCTTCCACCCGCCCCTCCGGATCACTGTAAAGCGCGAACACCGGACTCAGATTGGCATGACAGGAAAGCATCAGCCCCAAGCGCTCGCTTTTCACCTTGTTGAAGGTCTTTTCGTGGGGGCGTACCCGCCCCGTCGAAAAGTCTTCCAGCCGGAGAAGTCCCACGAAACCCTTGCGTGTAAGCCTCCGGGATCCCAGCGGGTAATCCAGCTCGTAATGGTACAGGCTCGGCACCTCGTCCCGGATCAGCACCCCTTCCGAGCGCCACGCGTTCAGGAAACGCCCGGCCCGGGTGTGAGGGTTTTCCACCCCGGTGTCTTCCTGCGAGGCCTTGCCCAACTCCAGATGGATCATGTTGTAAGGGCTCAGGGCATGAAAGAAATCCTGTTCCTCCGGAGAAATGACGTCGTAGGGCGGAATGACCACCTGGTTGAGATCCCCGACGCGCAGGGGATTGTAGCGGAGCCCTCTAAAAGGAGCGATCTCGGCCATGAATGCTTCTTCCTTTCCATCGTCTGGGAACGGGATACTCAGCTCGAATCGCCGGACGGCGGGAGGGTCGTGACCGCCGGGGGTCCGCCATCGCCAGACCTCGCCATCGGAGCGATTTTCCCTAGCACAGCCGGACGCGTTTGACAAGCAAGGGCAACGGCCGACACCGTCCCTCAAGTGCGGGGGGCAAGGAAGGCGAAAAAATCGACGCACACGTGCGGGCACCGCGCAAAGCCCAGGGCCAGAGACGCCAGGTCAAGCCAGCGGCGGGCCCGGTCGAGAACAGCCCGGTCGCTTCCCGCCAGGACCGCCCACCCGTAAGGAAATTCCCTCTCCGGAACCCTTGCCGTTCGGGCTTCACCCGGGATTCCAAACGACGCCAGCGCCTCACGGTAGCATGCCGCCAGGATGCCGCTGTGGCTCATGGGCGCATCGAAAAGGAAGACGACTTCTCTGGGTGAAAAGGCCTTCAGGCAATGAAAGAGCAGCGCGACCGCGGCTTCAGTGGTATCCGTCACGCGAAAGCGCGCCGAAAGTCCCGCGGTGTCCCGCAAAGCCCCGTCGTTGGCACGTACCAGAGGGCGGCCCAAAAGTGCGCTTTCCAGCGTGATGTGCACGTTGTGCCCGTCCACCACCAAAGGCTCCGAGCGCCAATTCGCACCCCGGCATCGCTTCGCCAGCCTCATGAGCGCGCGTTCCCGTGAGAAGACTCCCCGATGCAGCAGCTGGCGATCCGCCGCGTTCAACCCGTGGCGGTTTCCCACCCACTCCAGCGCGGACTGCCGAGGGTACCCGAAATTCTGGAAGCGATAGAAATCCACAGCCGCCGCAAAGACCGCCTTCCGGCCTTCCGCATCCCCCGAAAGCGAATCGCCGATGGTGAATCCTTCCATCCTTCAGTCCCCATGCGGTCGGGATCGACTCGAGCGCCGCCCGCGGGCGCCGTCCACCCCCCCCCGCACGCTCCTGCCGAAAAGGAACGCAAGCACCTTCTTGCACGGCCCGGACGATTCAATCCCCAAAATCCCTTGAGAGCTTGTCCAAAAACAAGCACATGAAAGTCGGGCACGGAGGTTCCTTGTTGCTGTAAGAGCGCCCTTGGCCACGATCGGGATCGCCGGCAAGCCGGCTCCTACAGGGCATGAGTCGCTCCTTGAGTACCGTTCGCGAACCGCCCCTAGGCGAAAAAACGGACACCCCATCCCCAGAAGGGTGAAAGGTATTCCAAGCTGGTCTCTAACCCCCGGAGGCTCAAAAGACAAACCGCGTTGAAGCGGCCGCGACGATCTCAGCGGTGCCCGCAGAAACGATCCACCATCGGCGAAAAACGGGAGCGCCCGACAATCCGAGGACTGCCGGGCGGCTCAGGCGGGCGGAAGACAGCCTGTGTCCGAAGGATCCTCAGGCGTCACGGCCCCCCCCTGGACTCCCCTTCCTTCTTTCGCAGTTCTTCCGCTCGCAGATCCTTCCTCAGGATCTTTCCGACCATGGTCTTCGGCAGCGATTCCCGGAATTCAACGGCACGCGGGATCTTGTAGGCCGCAAGCTTCGTTTTGCAGAAATCGATGACCTCCTTTTCCGTCAGCGTTTCGCCCGATTTCGGCACCACGAAAGCCTTGACGGTTTCACCGCGATAGGGATCGGGCACCCCGACGGTCACCGCGTCGAGGATTTTCGGGTGTTCATAAAGAACTTCATCGATTTCACGCGGGTAAATGTTGTAGCCGCCCGCAATGATCATGTCCTTCTTTCGATCCACGATGAACACATAGCCCTCGCGGTCGGCCTTGGCGATGTCCCCGGTGTGCAGCCAGCCGTTGCGCAGCGTAGCTTCGGTTTCCTGCGGCATCTTCCAGTAGCCCAGCATCACTTGGGGACCCTTGACCACCAGTTCACCTTCCTCGCCCGGAGGCAGCTCCTGGGACCCGGTTTCCAGGTCGACGATCCGGTAGTCCGTGTCCGGCAGCGGAATCCCGATGGAGCCCGGCTTTCGCTTGCCCACAAGAGGGTTCACATGAGTCACGGGGCTCGCCTCGGAAAGCCCGTAGCCTTCCACGATGACTCCGCCCGTGATCTGCTCGAATTTCTTCAGCACTTCCACGGGCATGGGAGCCGAACCCGTGATGCAGTAGCGGATGGACGAGATATCGAAGTCCTTGATCTTGGGATGATTGACGATGGCCACGTAAATGGTCGGCACCCCGGGGAAGAGAGTGGGACGGCTCTTGTGGAGCACCTTCAGGAACTCGTTCACTTCGAAGCGCGGCACCAAAATGACGGTGCTGCCGGCGTAAAGCGCCCAGTTCATCGAAACGGTCATGCCGAAGACATGGAAGAAGGGCAGGATCGCCACCAGCCGTTCGGAACCCCGGCGCATGTCCGGAAACCACGCGCAGATCTGGACCACGTTGGCCAGGATGTTTCTATGGCTCAGCATCACCCCTTTGGAAACACCCGTGGTGCCACCCGTGTACTGAAGGAGCGCCAAATCGTCCAATGCCGCGGGGCAGGGGGGATTGTCCGCCGTCGATTTCTCGAGCAACTTGCTGAAGTTGAGGATGTCCTTGCCGTCGTAGGGTACGGCCGTAAAGAGTTTCTGCTTCTTCGCCTTCAGCGGGTAAAGCCACCGGAAGAGGGTCGGCAGGTATTCACGGAGGCTGGTCACGATCACCTTGCGAATCCGCGTTTCGGGGAGCACCTTTTGGACTTTCGGAAAAAGATGGTCCAGAACGATCACGACCTCGGCTTCCGAGTTGGACCACTGGTGTTCCATTTCCCGTTCCACGTACATGGGATTGGTCATGACCACCACGCCCCCCACCCAGAGGGTCGCATAGTAGGCGATGATGGTCTGGGGGCAGTTGGGCAGCATGATGGCGACCTTGGTGTCCTTGGCGACCCCCAGGTCTCGAAGAGCGTGAGCAAACCGCTGAATCCGGTCCCACAGTTCCCGGTAGGTGAGTTTGGCGCCGAAAAACTCCGTGGCGATGTTATCAGGGTACTTTTCGACCGTTTCTCCCAGCAGCACCGGCAAGGGCCTGTCCGGGTATTCCAGGGTATGCGGCACCCGGTGGTTGTAACTGGCGAACCAAACTCGCTCCATGGCGACCTCCGCCCCTATTTGGTTCAATGTTTCACATTACAGCGGCGTCCGGATTCGAAGACCGACCCCCTGGATCGCCCGCGTCCAGGCTCTAAAGTCCGCCGGCCGAAACCCCGCATCAAGGCGGCCCGGGAACGCATCGCCGTGGAAGGCGGGGCCATCGGCCGGCAAAGGACGTCTCGGCGGTTTTTCCACCGGAACGCCCTAGCACGTGCTCTTGAGCACCCGCACTTCTTCCGTAAAGACCGGAACGAACTTGAACAGATCTTCCACCACGCCGAAATCGGCCTTGGAAAAGATGGGCGCTTCCGGGTCTTTGTTCACCGCCACGATGAACTTCGAGGATCCCATCCCGGCCAGGTGCTGGATGGCGCCCGAAATGCCCACGGCGATGTAAAGATTGGGGTTCACCACCTTGCCGGTCTGGCCCACCTGGTCGGAATGAGGCCGCCAGCCGGCGTCCACGGCGGCCCGGGAAGCCCCCACGGCGGCTCCCAGTTCCCTTGCGAGTTCTTCGATGAGGGTGAAATTTTCCGGGCCCTTCATGCCACGGCCCCCCGAGACGATGATTTCGGCCTCGGTGAGTTCCACCTTTCCGGTGGTGTCCATGTCCACGGAAAGCGCCCGAGACCGGGCTTCGGGGACGGCCGCGCCCACTTTTTCGATTTCGGCCTTGCGGGAAGCGTCCGCGGCCTTGCAGTCCATGACGTTCGGTCGGCATGAAATCATGGGAAGGGCGCCTTCGGACCATTCGCACCAAGCAAAGCATTTTCCGGCGAAAATGGGGCGCTTGGCTTTCAGTACTCCGTTCTCGCAGGCCACCTCCGTGCAGTCCTGGGCCAGGCCGGCCTGGAGCCGCGCCGCCAGGCGGGCCGAAAAATCCTTGCCGTCCACCGACGCCGGAAGCAGGATGGCCGCGGGGTCGAGCCCCTGGACGATTTCGGCCACCACCGGCACGTAAGTCTCCGCCACGTAGTGTTCCAGTGCCGCATCATCGGCCACGAAAACCTTGTCCACGCCGTAGAAGCCCAGCTCTTCGGCCTTGTCCGAAACCCCCGAACCTACGGCGATACCATAGAGCGGAAGTCCCAGGGCGTCCGCAACCCGCCGGCCTTCACTGGCCACCTCAAAAGAAACGCGTCGAAAATTCCCGGCGCGGAATTCCGAAACAACGCAAACGCAATCAGCCATTTTTCTCTCCTCGTCGTCCTCGCTGTACGTATCAGGTCCCACCGGTCGGATGAGGGTCAAATGACCTTGGCTTCCTCGTGGAGCGCCCGGACCAGTTCCTTCGCCTTTCCGGCGGTGTCCAGTCCGTCGTCGATGATGCGCCCGGCGGTTCGTTCCGGGGGCGGCTCCAACGACGTGATCCGGATCCTGGCCCCGTCGCCGCTCACCTCGGAGGCGTCCAGGCCGAGATCCGCCACTTTTTTCACGTCCAGCGGCTTCTTTTTGGCCTTCATGATGCCGGGCAGCGAAGCGTACCGGGGATTCCACACCGCGTGCGAACCGCCCATGGTGACCAGGGCGGGCAGATCCGCCTCCAGAGTCACCTTCCCTCCCTCGATGGGCCGTTCGATGGTGACCTTGGCACCGTCGGATTCCAGCGAAACGGCGAGTCCCAGGTGCGGCCAGTCCAGGATTTCGGCGACCATGGGACCGCGCTGGCCCAGGTCGTAATCCACCGACCGGGAGCCGCACAACACGATGTCAGGGTTGAGTTCCTGAACGACGGCTGCAAGGGCTTTGGCGACGCCCAGACTGTCGCTGCCTTCGAGGACTTCGTCATCGACCAATACTCCCTTGTCGGCGCCCATGGCCAGGGCGGTGCGGATCGATTCCACCACACGCTGCGGCCCCCAGCTGACGATGGTGACCGTTCCCCCGTGCTTTTCCTTCAGCCGGAGTGCGGCTTCCACCGCAAACTCATCGTAGGGGTTGATGATCCACTTGAGGTCATCGGTGACGATGGATCGCCCGTCCCCGGCGATGCGAATGACCGATTCCGTATCCGGCGTCTGTTTGAGCAGGACCACAATGTTCACGTCAGTTCCTCCTTTCCCTCGTTCGGCTCCCAATCGTCGGCATCCCGCACCCGCTGCCGATCATTCGACACACCGCTTTCGCGGATGAAGAACCACTCGGACCCGGCCAACCCTTCGGATCCGTTCGCTTTCGAGCGGCCGCCCGCCGGCTTCGCGGGCAGACTCGCCCTACATACACGAATCCACCGGCCTGTGCCAAGAAAAAAATGAATGATAATTCATTCATATCAGGCGGCGGACGCCTCCCCAGGTGGCGCCTGCCCTTGGAAACGCTTCAGGTAAACCATCAGCACCGACACGGCCGCCGGGGTCATCCCCGCGATCCGCGAAGCCTGCCCCAGGGAAACGGGCCGGATCCCGCTCAACTTCTGCCGGATTTCGTTGGAAAGCCCCGGAATCCGGTCATAGGGAAAGTCCTCTGGAATCTTGAAGTTTTCCAGCTGCTTGAACTTCTTGACCTCCGTTTCCTGCCGGCGCAGGTACCCTTCGTATTTGCATTCCACCTCCACCAGTTCCTTCACCCGGTCGGGGAGGGGTTCCGGCGGCGGCGCAAGCGTTTCAATGGTCTCGTAAGTCAATTCCGGCCGTTTGAGCAGGCGATCCAGGGGGGTGCTTTCTTCCAGCGGCCTGGACCCGGCGGATTCCAGAGTCCGGTTGACCCGCGGTTCGGGGCGGACCTTGGTCGTCCGGAGTCGGTTCAGTTCGTCAGCCAGCGCCCGCCGCCGTTCCAACAGCTGCCCATAGGCGTCCTGGCAATGGAGTCCCAGCCGGTAACCTTTCTCGAGGAGCCGCAGGTCCGCGTTGTCTTCCCGGAGCAGCAGCCGGTATTCCGCCCGTGACGTGAAGATGCGGTAGGGCTCGTTGGTGCCCCGCGTCACCAGGTCATCCACCATGACCGCCATGTAGGCTTCGGACCGGTCCAGAAGGAAGGGCGGCCGCTTCTGGACTTTGAGCGCCGCGTTGATTCCGGCCCAGAGGCCCTGGGCTGCGGCTTCTTCGTAACCCGACGTCCCGTTGATCTGGCCTGCCAGATACAGGCCGGAGACCACCTTGGTTTCCAGGGTGGGAAGCAGCTGAGTGGGTTGAACGAAATCGTATTCGATGGCGTAGGCCGGGCGCATCACTTCGGCGTCTTCCAGACCCGGCACGGAATGAATCAACTGCAGTTGCACGTCGTAGGGAAGCGAATTGCCCGTCCCGCTGGCATAGATTTCTTCGGTATCCAACCCTTCCGGTTCCAGGATGATCTGGTGAAAATCCTTGTGAGGGAATTTCATCACCTTGTCTTCGAGCGACGGGCAGTAGCGGGCCGAGACGCCCTGGATCGTTCCATTGTATAAAGGAGAGTACTGAATGTTGCGCCGCACCAGTTCGTGGGTGCGGCGATGGGTCCGGCCCACATGGCAGGGAACCTGGTCGAGTTCCACCGCGTTGGAAAAAAGGGAGAAAGGACGAGGTTCGGGATCGCCGCGTTGTTCCTCGAAGCGGCTGAAGTCGATGCTGGCCCGGTGCAGTCGCGCGGGCGTGCCGGTCTTCATCCGTCCCAGTTGGAAACCGAGATCCAGCAACTGATCCGCGAGGCGGTTGGAGGGAAATTCCCCGGCCCGGCCGGCGGGGATCTTGGCGGGGCCGATATGGATCAGCCCGTGAAGGAACGTGCCGGTGGCGAGCACCACGGCGGGCGCTTTGAAAAAGGCGCCCGCTTGGTCCATGACCCCCACCACGCGGCCTTCTTCCACCACCAGCGCTTCCACCAGGGACTGTTTCAGATCCAGCCGCTCCCGGCGTTCCAGTTCGTGTTTCATCAGGGTCCGGTAGCGGACCTTGTCGTTTTGAGTCCGGGTGCCCCGAACGGCCGGCCCCTTCTTGGTGTTCAGGCGGCGGAACTGGATGGCGGTCCGATCGGTGATGCGAGCCATCATACCGCCCAGCGCGTCGATTTCCTTGACGAGGTGGCCTTTGCCGATGCCGCCCACCGACGGTGAACAGGGCATGTGGGCCACCGTGTCCAGAAAGATCGAAAAGAGGAGCGTCCGGCACCCCATGCGCGCGGCCGCAAGCGCCGCCTCACACCCGGCATGTCCGGCACCCACCACGATGACGTCGTAGACTGGAGACATCTTCAAACTTCCTTCACCTTTCGCTATGATCCCGAAGACGGGAGACAAGGAACCGATGGATTCCGAAAAGCTGTATCGCGATTACAATGCTTACCTGCGGGAACGGTTCGGCTGCCGCGTTCAGAAGATTTCCCTGGACGCGGGCCTCACCTGCCCCAACCGCGACGGCACGCTCGGGCGCCGCGGCTGCATCTACTGCAACGCGAGAGGTTCGGGGACCGGGGCCGCAGGCACTCTGACCATCGCCGAGCAGATTCAGAAGGCGAAAACCGTTCTCGCCCGTCGTTACAAGGCCAAAAAGTTTCTGGGTTACTTTCAATCCTACACCAACACCTACGCTCCCTTGGAGCATCTGAGGCGCCTCTACGGCGAGGCCCTTTCCGACCCCGACGTGGTCGGTCTTTCCATCGGAACCCGTCCCGACTGCGTCCCGGACGACGTCCTCGATCACCTGGCGGCGGTCTCCCGCAACCACCTCGTCTGGCTGGAATACGGCCTGCAGTCCGCCAACGACGCGACGCTCAAGCGCATCCGGCGCGGCCATTCGGTGGCGGCCTTTGACGACGCCCTCCGGCGAACCCGAGATCGCGGCCTGCCCGTCTGCGCCCATGTGATTCTCGGACTCCCCGGCGAATCTTTTGAAGACATGATGACCACCGCCCGCTTCCTGTCTTCCCGGGACATCCAGGCGGTGAAAATCCATCTGCTCTACGTGGTGCGGGGCACGGTCCTGGAGCAGTGGCTGAACTCCGGGCGCCACCGCTGCCTCACCCGCGCCGAATACGCACGCTGTGCGGGGGAATTCCTCGCCCGCCTTCGCCCGGATATCATCGTCCAGCGGCTCACCGGAGACCCTCACCCCGAGGAGCTGGCCGCTCCACTCTGGGCCCTCGAAAAGCAGAAAAACCTCCAGGCCGTCTTTCATTATATGAAAGAACACGGACTGGTCCAGGGAAAGCACGGCCGCGTCAGGACAGCGGCACACTGAGGCGCAGATGCAGTTCCTCCGAGTCCTTCCGATACACCCGGATGAGGCCGCCGTGCTTGTAGACGATCATCTTCGCCAGGGGAAGGTCCAGCGCCCGGGATTCGTCCACGCGGCTCGTGAAAGGATAGAAGAAATGTTCCAGATCGTCTTCCGAGACCTGGACGCCCCGGGCGATGAATTCCAATTGGGCGCTGTTGTCACTGTAGCCGGTGCGAACCAGCAGCTGCCCTCCTTCCGGCCGCACGAACCCGATCACCGACCGCAACAGCGTTTCCAGGGCCTGTTTGAAAAGGGCACGATCCAGCATCACGGAACCGAGCCCCTCGGCCAACTCCAACTGATAATTTACGCCGCCCTGGAAGAGTTGCTGGGCGTTGTCGCGAATCACCTCGGTCACGGCGTCGTTCAGCGCCATACGTTCCAGGGACACTTCCACCGGCTTGAGGTAAGCGAGAATGCGCTCCAGGATCCCTTCCAGCCGCATCACTTCCTTCAGGATGATCGAGACCTTCCGCCGGTTGGGATCGTCTTCCGGAAACTTCAGAAGGAGCCGCCTGGCAAAGCCTCCCGCCACCGCCAGAGGGTTCCTGATTTCATGGGCCAAACGGGCGGAGATTTCACTCAACGTCCGCAGTTCCTCGGTCTGAATGATTTGCTGCTCCAGGCGATGCCGGTCGGTCACATCCACGAGGAAGCCGTCCACGACGCGCACCGACCCGTCTTCATGCAGCACCGGGAGCGCGTGGTCCAGGACGTGCAAGTATCGCCCGCTGGCGTGGTGGACACGGTATTCCGCCTTGAACTCGGTTCCCTGCCTCAGGCAGCGCTCCATGAGCGGCCACACGCGTTCCCGGTCCTCTTCACAGACCTTCGTCTTCCAGAAATCGGCCTCCCGGAAGACGGCCTCCGGTGACAGCCCCAGGAGTTCTTCGACGAAGCGGTTGATGTAGATGGTCCGCCCTTCCCGGTCCAGCCGGTAGACCACCAGGGGAACCGTCTCCACCAGCGTGCGGTACTTTTCCTCCGATTCGCGAAGCGCCCGGGTGCGTTCCCGCACCATGTCCTCCAGATTGTCCGCGTATTCGCTGATCTTCTGGCGGGAAGCTTCAAGGGAGAAGACCATCTCGTCCAGGGCGTCGGCCAGAACGCCCAATTCCCCGGAAGGACGCAAAGCGGTCGGTCTGACCTTCTTTCCCAAGGCGATCTCCCGAGCCATCTCGATCATCCGGGCGATGGGGCGGGTGAAGATGAGACTCACCACGTAAATCGCCCCCACCGAAAGGATCATGCCCAGGACCCCGATCCCCAGCATCCAGTGTCGATATCGCTTGGCGAGAGCCAGCATTTCCGAACGGTTCACGCCGAGTTCGACCAGGGCCTCGGTTTCACCCGCGTAGTCTCTGATGGGCCCGACCAGCACGGCGTAGGGCTCAGAAAACAGGTCGCAGACGAAGATCCGAGGCTCCCCTGTCGCAAAGACTTCGCCGTACACGGAATCCTTCCGATCCAAGGCCTCGGGAAGGCTGGTTGCAAACACATGGAAAACCCGTTCGTCGTCTCCGGGCAACATCAGGCTGATGTCGACGTTGGCACGGCGCCGCACTTCGCCCAGCAGCTCGTCGCCCAATGCGAAGCCGATTTCCAGCGAGCCCACCAGCCGGCCTTCCCACCGGACCGGTACGACCCCGCGGATTCCGTACCCGGTCACTCCGCGTTCCAGGCCGTAAACCTCAGCGCCTTTCTCCAGGACATCCTGGATCTGCTTCCGATAGGGCTTGAGCAAGTCGCCGTACTGGTAGAGCCGGTGAAGCCGCAGGAACGAGCGCCCCGGTGCAACCTCGAAATGAAACTGTTTGATGCCGTAACGTTTCTGCATGAAGATGAAGGCGGGATAACACAGCTGGATCAACCGGACTCGATCGCGTTCCGCCAGGGCCGCCGCCACCTGGGGGTTTCGAGCGAAACTGGAGGCCAGCGAGACCGCCCAGCGCCCGCGCAGATCCAGGGTGTGCTGAAACGAATGATAAATCCCGAGGAGCCTCTGGTTTTCCTGCTTTCCGATCAGGTCGTTTTGGCTCACGATGGAAAGCCAGACCAGGGAAAAGGTTCCGAAAAAAGCCAGGCAGAGAAAGGGAACGATCAGGCGGTACCGGAGCGGAAGGTCTTTGAACCGTGCAAGAAGGTTCTTTGTTTCCCTTTTTCGGCTCACCAGCGACGCCATAAAGTCACCGCCGAAGCGTTAGGGTCTTTCAGCGGGGCGGGGTCCGCGATTCACGCACACAGGCCGGCGCGCCATGGGATCCGGCTCGGCCGGACTGCGGCGGAGGCGCCGCCGCCTGTCACGATGCAGCGCCGCCTTCCCTTCGCATGAAATCCAGCGCCCGCCGCAAGCGTTGCAGGACCCGCTCTTGCCCCAGGATATCGATGACCTCAAAAAGACCGGGGCTCGCCGTGACGCCCGTCAGGGCCACCCGGACCGGCTGGGCGATCTTGCCCAGTTTGATCTGAAGTCTTTCGCTGAGCCGGTGGAAGGCCGCCTCCAACGTCTTTTCGTCGAAAGCGTCCAGTTCTTCCAACTCGCGGATCAGGTGTTCGAAGGGCTCCACCATGTCGGGCTTGAGGAATTTCCCGGCCGCCGCGGGGTCGTAGTCCACCTCGTTTACCATGAAGAACTTGAGCGCGTCGGCCATGTCCACCAGCGTGCGGGACCGCGGCTGAAGGGTACCCACCGCTCGAGCCACGTACGCCGGATCCCTTTCCGGGTAGCCGCGCTGGGCCAGAAAGGGTTCCAGGAGCAAGATCAGGTCCTCGGCTTTCCTTTCTCGGATGTAGTGAGCGTTCAGCCACAGGAGCTTTTCCGGGTCGAAAACGCTGGCCGATCGGCCGACGCTTTCCAGGGAAAACTTCTGGATGAGTTCTTCGCGCGTGAAGATTTCCTGGTCTCCGTGGGACCACCCCAGTCGGGCCAGGTAGTTGACCAGCGCTTCGGGAAGGTAGCCCAGGTCCCGGTAGGCCATGACGGAGGTCGCCCCGTGGCGCTTGGAAAGCCGCGTTCGATCCTGGCCGAGGATCATCGGCACGTGGGCGAACCGGGGAAGAGGTTCCCCCAGGGCCTGGTAGATGAGGATCTGCCGCGGGGTGTTGTTCACGTGGTCGTCGCCGCGGATGACGTGGCTCACGCCCATGGTGATGTCGTCGATCACTACGGCGAAGTTGTAGGTGGGCATGCCGTCGCTGCGCTGAAGCACCAAGTCGTCCAGCTCGGCGTTATCGAAGGCGATGGGGCCTTTGATCAGGTCGGGCAGCAACGTCTGGCCGGATTCGGGCGCCCGAAAGCGCACCACCCGCTCGGGACCGGGACCGAGCCCCCTGTGGCGGCATTTGCCGTCGTATTTGGGCTTCCTGCCTTCCGCCAAAGCGGCCTGGCGCCTTCTTTCCAGGTCTTCGGCGCTGCAGTCGCAATAGTAGGCATGGCCGGAATCGAGCAGGCGTCCGAGGAACTCGCGGTAGACATCCAATCGCTCCGTCTGGTAGTAAGGCCCCTCGTCCCAGTCCAGTCCCAGCCATTCCATGGCATCGAGGATCGCCTGGATGGATGCTTCGGTGGACCGGGCAAGGTCGGTGTCTTCGATCCTCAAGATGAAACGACCGCCCCGGTTGCGCGCAAACAGCCAGTTGAACAATGCGGTTCGGGCTCCCCCTATGTGGAGGGTGCCCGTGGGGCTCGGGGCAAATCGCGTGACCACGCGGTCGCGTTCGCTTGATGCCATGACGTGCAGGCTCCGTTCGTGAATGGAAGGGTTGACCTCTTGTGCCCACGCCGGGGAACAGGCGCAAAGGCCCCTCGCGATCGATCCGGCATCCGGTGGTCGCCGGTCCGCTCAAGCGTCGCGACGGGCCTTGGGGCCGCCGACGGGAAATCCCGGTTCAGAACGATTCCGAATAACACAAAGCCCCTCGGAGTACAAGGCGGCCGCAAAGCCGACGCCGCGCCGTCCCGAACCGGAACATGGGACCGGGGTCCGAAGTCCTTGCGGCCGAAAGACAACCCTTCGCTTGGACTTGCTTTTGGGTTAATGTGCAAAAGCCGTGCTTTCGCCTCCTTGTGGGAGCCGCCTTGGCCGCGACCCGGACCTCCGGCAAGCCGACTTCTATGGAAGGGGATGGCCGGATCGAAGCAACGGTCCCCCGAACGCCCCGGAGGTCTTGAAGGGGAGGAGCCGGGGAAGGCACGCGGCGGGAAGGGGCTCGTCGGCGCGGAGCAAAACTCCTTGACAGTGCCGGGCCTATCCCTATACTCAACCATTTACTCGTTGCGGGAGGGTGCTTTCCGACGGAAACTCGGTTTCCCGCGCAACCCCTCGGGCAACGGAACCCTTGGAAGGAAGCGAAATGCGGATTCGTGTCGACGACATACCGGAGTCAGGACGCATCGTCCATTTTCACTGGGATCGAAACCGGCTGAAAGATTTCATGCCCCCCAAAGATCCTTTTGAAATGGAAACGCTGCGGCCTGTCAGCGTGGATCTGGAGATTCACAAGGGCGCGGATCATGTTCGTATCCGGGGGAGCTTCAGCGCGCGGTTCCAGCTGCAATGCCACCGGTGCTTGGATCCTTACCCGTGGCAGCTGCTTCAGGATGTGGACACGCTGCTGCTCGTGGAAAAAGACCTCCCGGAAGAAGAAGAGGTGGAGCTGGAACCGGAAGATCTGGAGGTGGAATTTTTCGACGGCGAGGAGATCGACATCGATCGGCTGGTGGCGGAGGAGGTGTTTCTCGCTCTGCCTTTCCGGGCCCTTTGTTCCGAGGAATGCCGGGGACTTTGCCCGCGGTGCGGAGCCAACCTCAACCGCGAGACCTGTCGGTGTTCCATCTCCGATAAGGAGTCCCCGTTTCAGGCTCTGGAACGGCTCCGATCCCAAGGGTCCAAGTAGTCGCGAAGGGGTCCGGACGGACGCAGGGCCTGAAATCTGAGCGATCGCCTTCAACCGCGGCAAATCCCGTGCAAGGTTTTCGTGTTCACAACGTCAAGGAGTTGCATCATGGCTGTCCCGAAACGCAGAGCATCCAAGTCCAGGCGTGACAAGCGCCGCAGTCACAAGAGACTGGCCGCACCTTCCTTCGCCACGTGCCCGCAGTGCCGCGAGTTGAGGCTGCCTCACCGCGTCTGCCCTGCGTGTGGCCACTACCATGGCCGTACCGTGCTGGAGGTGGAGGAAGCCTAGCCTTGGGGATGTGCGCAAGGGGTTGGGGGGATGAGAATCGTTCTGGACGCCATGGGAGGCGACCGTGCCCCCCGAGCGCTGGTGGAGGGCGCGTTGCTGGCCCGGAGCCGATGCCCTGCCGAGATCGTCCTGGCGGGCGATGAATCAAGACTTCGACCCTTGCTCGCAGACCTTCTGAAATCACGACCCGAGGCGGCCGCATCCGGTGGTGTTTCCATGGTCCACGCACCGGAAGTCGTGGGCATGGACGAAGCGGGGCCGGCGGCGCTCAGAAAGAAAAAGGCTTCGTCTCTCGCCGTGGCCATGGGATTGCTGGCCACCGGCGAAGCGGACGCGGTGGTGAGCGCGGGAAACAGCGCCGCCGTAGTGGCTCACGCCAAACACCACCTCGGGCTCGTTCCCGGTCTTCGTCGCCCGGTCCTGGCGGTTGTCATTCCCACCGTCCGGGGAAACGCCCTGCTGCTGGACGCAGGGGCTCATGTGGAAGCCAAGGGCATCCACCTGGCCCAGTCGGCCGCCTTGGCCGACGCGTACCTGAGATTGAAGGACGGCCTGACCCGGCCGCGGATCGCCCTGCTGAACATCGGCGAAGAAGCGTCCAAAGGCCCCAAGGTCGTTCGAGGAGCCTATGGCCTCCTGGAGCGGACGTCTCTCCATTTCATCGGAAACGTGGAAGCCCACCAGGTTCTCGAAGGTACGACGGACGCGGTGGTCTGCGACGGTTTTTCGGGGAACAACCTCCTCAAGTTCCTCGAAGGGGTGGCGGAGTTCCTGAAGCGCTCGGCGGTGATCGAGCCTTTCCTGGAACCGGCTCCCAGCGGTTCGCCGTTCTCGAACCCCTGGAAGGAATGGGCCGAGCGGATGGCGGCCCGGGAATTGGGAGGCGCGCCGCTGCTCGGTGTGCTCAAACCCGTCGTGATCGCCCATGGGAGGTCCGAGGCCCCATCGATCGCCAACGCGGTCAGGGAGGCTTTTCTCTCGGCCTCTTCGGATCTTTTCCGGCGCATGGCCGAAGACTGCGAGCAGTCCCGCATACTCAGTGAACTCAAGCATCAGCATGCCGTCTATGCTTTGGAACGACTGAAGCAGACATGGCGATTCGGCCAGAAAGCCTGACGCTCAGAAAGGGGAGGACCTTTTGAATTACTTCCTGACCGAAGAACAGCAGATGATCCAGGACCTCGCCGCCCAGATCGCCCGGGAGAAGATCCGGCCTCAGCGTGCGGAGTTGGATGAAGCCGAGGAGTTTCCCACGGAGTTGATGAAGGTTCTCGCCCAGTCGGACCTTTTCGGCCTCTACATCCCCGAAGCATACGGGGGATTGGGCGGCGGCATCCTGGAAAACTGCCTGGCCGTGGAGCAGCTGGCACGGGCGTGCGTGGGGGTGGCCACAACCTTTGCGGCAAGCGGCTTGGGCGCCTACCCGATCCTGCAGATCGGAAGCGAACAGCAGAAGAAACGCTACCTCACCGATATCGCGAGCGGCCGGCGCCTCGCCGCCTTCGCCGTGACGGAATCGGGAGCCGGAAGCGATGTCACCGCCGTGAAGACCACGGCGGTGCGCGACGGGGACACCTACGTCTTGAACGGCACCAAGCAGTGGATCACCAGCGGCGGCGAAGCGGAAATCTATTCGGTGCTTGCCATCACGGATCGGAGCAAAGGGCCCCGGGGCGCCAGTTTCTTCGTTGTGGAAAAGGGCGATCCGGGTTTTTCCTTCGGCAAGAAGGAAAAGAAGCTCGGCATTCGGGCGTCGGCCACGCGCGAACTCGTCTTCCAGGACTGCCGCATCCCCGGGGACCGCCTGATCGGCCGCGAAGGCATGGGGTTCATCATCGCCATGAAGACCTTCGACAAATCACGGCCCGGCATCGGGGCCCTGGGGGTCGGACTGGCCCAGGGCGCTCTGGACGTTTCCGCCGAATACGCGAGAAAGCGGGTTCAGTTCGGAAAGCCCATCATCAGCTTCCAGGCGATCCAGCACAAGCTGGCGGACATGGCCATCAAGACGGAGGCGGCACGGGCCCTCATCTATGCCGCGGCGCGCCACCTGGATACCGATCCGGCGGATGCAAGCAAGGTGGCCGCCATGTGCAAGGTCTTTGCCAGCGACACCGCGATGGAAGTGGCCACGGAAGCCGTCCAGATCCTCGGCGGCTACGGATACATGCGCGATTACCCCGTGGAAAAGATGATGCGGGACGCCAAGATCCTCCAGATCTACGAAGGCACCAACGAAATTCAGCGAAACATCATCGGGCAGGAACTGAACAAGGAATACGGCCGCCTCAAGGAATCGTTCATCTGACAGGGTTTTTCGCAATGCCGATGCACGTCGTCGTTTGTATCAAGCAGGTTCCGGACGCAAAGAACGTCCGGATCGATCCCGACACGCACACCTTGGTGCGCCAGGGGGTCGATTCCATCATCAACCCTTTTGACCTCTTTGCCGTCGAAGCAGCGCTTCGCCTCAAGGACGCCCACGGCGCCCGGGTCACCGCCGTGACCATGGGGCCGCCCCAGGCCGAGGAGGCCCTCCGGGACACGCTGTCGCGCGGCGTGGACGACGCCTTGCTTTTGAGCGACCGGGCGTTTGCTGGCGCCGACACCTGGGCCACCGCCGGCACCCTCGCCGCCGCCGTCCGCAAGATGGGCGACGTGGACCTGATCTTCTGCGGCAAGCAGGCGGTGGACGGCGACACGGCCCAGGTGGGGCCCGAACTCGCCACGATTCTCGACATCCCCTACGCGACCCTCGTCAAGGACTTCCAGCTGCTGGAAGGAGGCCACCTGAAGGCGGTCAGGCGTACCGACGAAGGAACCGAGATTTGGAAGCTGCCGCTCCCGGCGCTGGTAACCGTACTCCGGGACGTGGGGGATCCCCGCGTGCCGTCTCTCAAGCACAAGATGCGCGCCAAGAAGGCGGACATTCCCGTATGGGGGCCTGGGGACCTGGGCCTGGATCCCGATGCCGTGGGTCTTTCCGGATCGTACACCCAGGTGGTCCGTGTTTTCAGCCCACCGCGCCGCTCCGATCGCATCCTCATTCAAGGCGCGGTTGAAGAACAGGTCGAACAGCTTTACCGCTACCTCAAGGAAGCCAAGGTTCCAGGTCTATGAAAGCTCTCGTCGATCCCAGGAAATGCACCGCCTGCGGCGTATGCGAAGGCGTCTGCCCGGTGGAGGCCATCACCGTTACGGAGACCATCGCCGAGGTATCCGACGCCTGCACGCTGTGCGGCCTGTGCGTGGATGCCTGCGAATTCGAAGCCCTGTCGCTTCCCGAGGCCGGAGCGCGCCCCGTGGAGGATCTGGAGTCTTACCGCGGGGTCTGGGTTTTCGCCGAATGGCGAAGCGGCATCGTTCATCCGGTAAGCCGGGAACTCCTGGGCGCGGGCCGAAGGCTCGCGGACAAGCGAGGCGTGGAACTGGCGGCGGTGCTGCTGGGCCACCGGATCGAAGCGGCCGCCGGAGAACTGCTGGACTACGGGCCCGACGTGGTCTACGTGGTGGACCATCCGGAACTGGCGCGCTTCACGGACGAAACCTACGCCGCCGCACTGGTGGAACTGGCCCGTGAGCACAAGCCGGAAATCCTTCTGGCCGGCGCCACCACCATGGGCCGGTCCTTCATACCCAGGGTGGCCGCCCTCCTGCAAACCGGCCTCACCGCCGACTGCACCGACCTGGATATCGGTGAAGACGGGCTTCTGCTGCAAACCCGCCCGGCCTTCGGCGGAAACGTCATGGCCACCATCGTCTGCCCCAATCGCCGCCCTCAGATGGCCACCGTACGCCCTCGGGTGATGAAGCCGGCGCTGGATCGTCGAAACGGGCGCGTGGAAGCGGTGACCCTTCCGGAACGGTGCTTCGAACACCGCGTGGAAGTGCTCCAGGTCATTGCCGAAACCGATGAGACGGCCAGACTCTCCGAAGCGGAAGTGATCGTCACGGGAGGCCGTGGCCTCCAGAAGCGGGAACATTTCGGGATGGTGGAAGAGCTGGCCCGGCTTCTCAGAGGGGCCGTGGGAGCGTCCCGGAGCGTGGTGGAGGAAGGCTGGATCGGCCCGTCGCACCAGGTGGGGCAGACGGGACAGACCGTCGCCCCGAGCCTCTACATGGCCATCGGGGTTTCCGGGGCCATCCAACACATCGTGGGGATGCAGGGTTCCAGGATCATCGTCGCCGTCAACAAGGATCCCGAAGCACCGATTTTCGACGTCGCCACGTATGGTGTGGTGGGGGATCTCTTTCAGTTCGTTCCGGCTTTCATCCGGAAAATGAAGAAAGACCGCGGCGAGTGAGGGCCGGCGGCGACAGGTCGCGCGGCCGGCTCACGGACGGGAGGTTGGAGATGGATGCGGAAAAGGTTGTCCTGGTGACGGGGGGAAGTCGCGGCATCGGCCGCGCCATCGCCGAGGCCTTTGCGGAACCGGGCTGGCACGTGGTCATCAACTTTCATTCCGGCCGGCAGGCGGCCGAGGAAGTCGCCGAGGCCGTGGCCGCCCGCGGCGCCGAAGCGCATCTGAAACCCTTCGACATCGCGGACCCTGAAGCGGTAAAAGAGGCCTTCAAGGAAGTGACGGACCGGCTGGGCCGACTCGACGTTCTCGTCAACAACGCGGGGATCACCCGGGACAACGTTTTCCCGAGGATGAAGCTCACCGAGTGGGACGATGTGATGAACACCAACCTCAGGGGCGCGTTCCTGTGTTGCCAGGCGGCGGTGAAACCCATGATGCGCCGGCGCTTCGGGCGGATCGTGAACATCACGTCGGTGGTCGGGGTCACGGGCAACCCCGGCCAGGCCAACTACTCGGCCGCCAAGGCCGGCCTCATCGGACTCACCCGGTCCCTCGCCCGCGAACTCGTATCACGCAACATCACCGTGAACGCGGTGGCTCCCGGTTACATCGAAACGGAAATGACGGCGAATCTTCCGGAAAAGGCAAGAGAGGCCCTGCTGGGACAGATTCCGGCGGGGCGGGTGGGGAAACCCGAGGAAGTGGGACTGGCCGTGCGGTTTTTGGCTTCGGAAGGCGCGGGCTACATCACCGGCCAGGTGCTTCACGTCAACGGCGGGATGCACATGGGCTGATCCCGTGGAGACGGACCAACCTGACGTTGGGGAGAGGTTTGATGGGCGGAACAGAAAAACGCCGAGTGGTGGTGACGGGCTTGGGACTGGTCACTCCCCTGGGAGTGGGCGTCGAGGAAAACTGGAAGAACGCGGTGAACGGAACGTCCGGAATCGGGCCCATCACGCGCTTCGACCCCTCGGGCTTCAGCACCCGGATCGCCGCCGAAGTCAAGGGCTTCAATCCCGAGGATTTCATCTCACGGAAGGATATCCGAAAGATGGACATCTTTCTCACCTACGCCGTGGCCGGCGCCAAGCTGGCCTTCGACGATGCGGCCTTCGAAATCCCGGAAGACCTGGGGGAGCGTGCCGGCGTGGTATTGGGCTGCGGCCTGGGGGGTCTGACCACCATCGAGGATTCCCACCGGACGCTCCTGGAATCGGGTCCCAAGAAGATCAGCCCCTTCTTCATCCCCATGCTGATCGGAAACATGGCTCCGGGGCTGATTTCCATCCATCACAAGGCCAAGGGGCCGAACCTTTCCATCCAAACCGCCTGCGCGGCGGGAACCCACGCGCTCGGCCAGGCCTTTCACCTGATCCGCGACGGAGTCTGCGACATCATGGTGACGGGGGGCGTGGAATCCACCATCACCCCCCTCTGTGTCGCCGGGTTCAATGCCATGAGGGCGCTTTCGACCCGAAACGACGAGCCCTCCAAGGCTTCGCGACCCTTCGACAAGGACCGGGACGGCTTTGTGCTCGGTGAAGGCGCCGCCATCCTCATCCTGGAAGAACTGCAGCTGGCGCTGCAGCGCAACGCTCCCATCTACGCGGAAGTGGTGGGCTTCGGTTGCTCCGGGGACGCCTACCACATGGCGGCTCCCGCCCCCGAAGGCGAAGGCGCCGCTCGGTGCATGCAGATGGCCCTGGAAGATGCAGGACTCAGCCCCCGGGAACTGGACTACATCAATGCACACGGAACGTCCACCGACCTCAACGACAAATTCGAAACTCAGGCGATCAAGACCGTGTTCGGGGACCATGCCTACAAGCTTGCGGTCAGTTCCACCAAGTCCATGACCGGGCACCTGCTCGGCGCCGCCGGCGGCGTGGAAGCGGCTTACACGGTGCTGGCGGTTCGCCACGGCATCATTCCGCCCACCATCAATTATGAAACGCCGGACCCGGACTGCGACCTGGATTACGTGCCGAACACGGCCCGCAAGGCGGACATCCGTGTGGCCCTGTCCAACTCGTTCGGCTTCGGGGGCACCAACGGCACCGTGGTTTTCCGAAAATGGACCGGTTCGTGACCGGCGGCTGACGAAGGGTATCGAGCATGAGGGTCATGATCGGTGCGGATCACGCGGGCTTTGAACTGAAGGACAAGGTGGCGCAGCACCTGCGCCGGCTCGGCCACGAAGTGGTCGACGTGGGAACCCACGGGAAGTCCTCCGTGGACTACCCCGTTTACGCCTCCCGGGTGGCCGAAGGCGTGGCCAAGGGAATGGCGGACCGCGGAATCCTCATCTGCGGCAGCGGCATCGGCATGTGCATCACCGCCAACCGGGTCCCCGGCGTCCGCGCGGCGCTCACCAACGAACCCTATGCGGCCAAAATGAGCCGCCGGCACAACGACAGCAATGTCCTCTGCTTGGGCGGGCGATTCATCGGCGAAGATCTCGCCATGGAGATCATCGACGTCTGGCTGGCGGAACCTTTCGAGGGGGACCGCCACGCACGCCGCATCGCGATGATCGACACGCTGACTCAGAACAGGAACGGTTGAAACCGTCTGGTGCCACCGTTCTTCCTTGATTCACGGATCCTGACGCACGCCCCCCGGAGGGGCTGTTCCGACAGATGAAAGGTCACCGCAACATGGCCACGTTGGCACAGATCGACCCTGAGATCGCAAGGGTTATCGAAAACGAAGAAGACCGCCAGCGGCGCAAACTGGAGCTCATCGCGTCCGAAAACTTCGTCAGCGACGCCGTTCGCGAAGCCCAGTGCTCCGTCCTGACCAACAAGTACGCCGAGGGGTACCCGGGGAACCGCTATTACGGCGGCTGTGAGTTCGTGGACATGGCGGAATGCCTGGCCCAGGAACGAGCCCGGAAGCTCTTCGGGGCCGAGTACGTGAACGTGCAGCCCCATTCCGGGTCCCAGGCCAACATGGCCGTCTATTTCGCGTTGCTCCAGCCGGGCGACACCATCATGGGAATGGACCTGCGCCAGGGAGGGCACCTGACCCACGGAAGCCCCGTGAGCTTTTCCGGGCGGCTTTTCCGGGTGGTTTCCTACGGGGTAAGGCGGGATACGGAGACCATCGACTACGAGGACCTGGCGGCCAAAGCCCGGGAGCATCGCCCCCGGCTCATCGTGGCCGGCGCCAGCGCTTACCCGCGCCTCATCGATTTCCAGCGCTTCCGGGCGATCTGCGACGAGGTGGGCGCGTACCTCATGGTGGACATGGCGCACATCGCCGGCTTGGTGAGCGCCGGGTTGCACCCGAATCCGTTCCCCCATGCGGACGTGGTGACCTCCACCACCCACAAGACGCTCCGCGGCCCCCGCGGCGGGCTGATCCTGGCCCACGAACGCTACGCCCGGCAACTGAACAGCCAGATCTTTCCGGGCATTCAGGGAGGGCCGCTGATGCACGTGATCGCCGCCAAGGCGGTGGCCTTTCAGGAAGCGCTCCAACCGCCTTTCAAGGACTACCAGCGCCGCATCCTGCAAAACAGCGCAAGACTCGCCCAGGAATTGATGCAGCGGGGATACCGGCTGGTTTCCGGAGGCACGGACAATCACCTCATGCTGGTGGACCTGACGGCGACGGGCATCACCGGGAAGGAGGCCGAGGAAACCCTGGACCGAGCGGGTATCACGGTGAACAAAAATTCCATCCCTTACGACCCTCAGAAGCCCAATGTATCCAGCGGCATCCGGATCGGCACCGCGGCGGTCACCACCCGGGGCATGACCCCCGAACACATGGTCCGGGTGGCGGCGTTCATCCATGAAGCTCTGACCGCAAGGAACGACCCGAACATCCTGAGGCGCCTGCAGCAGGAAGTGGCGGATTTCTGCAGCGCCTTTCCGCTTCACGTCCCCGTCACCGGATGACGCGCGGAAAAACCTTTCGAGAGACCCCCATTGCCCGCCGTCGACCTTGACATCCGTTACATGCGCCGGGCTTTGAAGCTGGCCCGGCGCGGCGAAGGCTGGACCAGCCCCAACCCCATGGTCGGGGCTGTGGTGGTTCGCGGGGAAACCGTCGTGGGCGAAGGCTGGCATGAAAAGGCCGGCGGCCCCCACGCCGAAGTGAACGCCATCCGCCGCGCCGGCGAAGCCGCCCGGGGTGCGACGCTCTACGTTACGCTCGAACCCTGCAACCACACGGGAAGGACGCCGCCCTGCACCCGGGCCGTCCTGGAAGCCGGTATCCAGCGCGTGGTCGCCGGCATGAAGGACCCCAACCCCGGGGTCCAGGGCGGCGGCGGTGCGTTTCTCGAAGCCCACGGCTTGCGGGTCGACCTGGGCGTGCTGGAACGGGAATGCCGACTTCTGAATCAGCCCTTCATCAAACACGTGACGAGGGGCCTGCCTTATGTCACACTGAAAACGGCATCGACCCTGGATGGGCACATCGCGTCGCGAACCGGCGACGCCCGGTGGGTCACCAACGAACGCTCGCGCCGGTTCGTTCATGTTCTCCGGCACCGGCTGGACGCCATCTTGGTGGGAGTGGGAACGGCACTCGCAGACGATCCCCTGCTGACGGCGCGGCTCGGGCGCCGGCCCTGCCGCCAGCCGATACGGATCGTTCTGGATTCCCGGCTGCGTCTTCCGCTTTCCGGCCGGCTGTCCGGAACCGCACGCCAGGTGCCCCTCTGGATCGCATGCGCCGAAACCGCTTCCACGGAAAAGGAAGCTCGGCTTCGCGACCTGGGGGCGGAAGTGATTCGATTGAACCGCTCCGATCGCGGCCTCGACCTGCACCAGCTCCTGGATGGGATGGGGCGACGGGCCGTCACCAGTGTTCTGGTGGAAGGCGGGGCGCGGGTCACGGGGAGCTTTCTCGATGCAGCGCTCGCGGACGAAGCCTTCTGGTTTTTCGCTCCGAAGATCCTGGGGGACCCCGGCGGTGTGCCGGCCGTCTCCGGCGCACCCCGCGAAAGGATGCTCGACGCCATCCGCCTCCACAACGTAAAGACGCGGCGATTCGGCCAAGACGTGATGGTGCACGGTCGGTTTCGCGAAGAACCTTACTAGTCGGGTCGCGGGCAAACCCGCTCCTACAGAGGACCAGCAAAACATGTTTACAGGCCTCGTGGAAGGAACCGGACGCGTGATGCGAGTGGATCGGCACGGGATCGACGCCCGCATGATCTTTCGGCCCGACTTCGAGATGGAGAACCTGACGCTCGGCGAAAGCATCTCCGTGGACGGCGCCTGCCTCACCGTGGTTCACTTTGCCGGAGACGTCTTTGCGGTGGACGTGTCCTCGGAAACCTTGACGCGAACGACCCTGGGCCGAAAGGCCCCTGGAAGCCGCTGCAACCTGGAACGGGCACTCAAGGTGGGCGACCGGCTGGGAGGCCACTTGGTCACCGGGCATGTCGACGGCCTTGGACGACTGGTGGAACGTTTTACGGACGGCCGGTCCTGGCGGATGGTCTTCCAGGTGCCGGAAGGCCTCACAGCCCACATCATCGAAAAGGGCTCCATAGCCGTCAACGGCGTGAGCCTCACGGTCAACGGATGCGAAGGAACGCGCTTTCACATCAACATCATTCCGCATACGGCGGGCCTCACCACCATCGGCGATCTGGCGGTGGGCGACGAGGTCAACATCGAAACGGATCTCATCGGAAAATACGTGGAGAAGATGCTGAGCAGCCGTTTGGGGGGACGGAAAGAGGACCGGCCGGAACCAAGGGTGAGCGCGGTTTTCCTCAGAAAACACGGTTTCCTGGATTGAACCGGAGGCGGGGAGCGGTTAGAGGCTGTCTGAGAATACCCTTCACGCCTCTTAAGATTGAGTGCCCGTTTTTTCGCGTAGAGCCGGTCCGCCAACGGCTCTTAGGGAGCGCTTCATGCTCTGATGGGAGCCGGCCTGCCGGCGACCCGCACCGTTGTAGGAGGCCCGCCCCCGGGCCGATGGGGTGGGGCGGGGCATCGGTGCATTATGCATCAAGCTGAGCGCATGACGCCACAGTCAGGTGATCAACAACTTGGGAGCGCGGGCGTCCCGCCCGCAACTCTTAGGCCCCATGCGTCCACTGCGGGCGAAACGCCCGCGCTCCCGGGTCCGAACTCCTCGTGGCCGCTACCTTGGTACAGCTCCACATAATTAAGTGACCACTATGCAGCCGTCTTCAGTGAGTGAACATAAGCGATGATCTTTGCTACAGACTTGGCAGTCCAGTTGAAGGGATGAACGTTTCCCCTCGTTCCCAAGCTCCGGCTTGGGAACGGCCTGCCCGGGAAGCTCCAGCTTCGCCTCACTGTAAAGGATTTG